>OJJV01000003.1_pt1 | contig 424257 bp, 343 predicted proteins | sample 1596391 | NCBI WGS metagenome assembly OJJV01 (sample SAMEA4350164, study PRJEB24818) | metagenome | biome: human; feature: gut; material: faeces | place: Denmark | collected 2013-09
TTCACCATGAAAAGTTGTAGGAGAATGACGACAGGAAGATCATCAGGAACTTACACAAGACTCTGTTTGTTTTCAATCCGCCTATCGCGCAGTGGAATTGGCTGCTAAAGCGGTAATCGAGTAGGAGTCTCCCCTAAATAAATAGTAGAGCCGACCTCTCACACCACCGTGCGTACCGACCGGTACACGGCGGTTCAATTGCATGAGTGCAAGGACTCGTAGCAGTTAAGGATACTAAAATATCCTGCTGTTGCGAGTCTTTCGTTTGTAATGGAACATGCTAAAACTGGGTTTCCGGCGATTCGCCAATAGCCCAATCGGGGGGGCAATCCCGAATTCTGTGTAAACTGCAAAACGTAGTGCAAATAGAGCAAAATTTATGCAAGACGGGAGCAGCGCAAGCTGCTGCCGCCTTGTTTATAAAATAACAGCGTTTCGAGGGGATGTCAAGGGCGGAAAACAGTGCGCAAAACACATGTTCACTTTGGAACGAACCGATGATTTCGCATGTTCGATTGCCTTGAGCAGCTCGAACTTTTCACCGCTTGCTTTCTTCAGCTGCGACGGACGCTTGTTGATTTGATACCGGATAGGATGTCCTTCATTGTTGACAAGAATTGCATCATCCTTCTTTTCTGCACCCAGATACCCGCGGTCCCCATAAACATCCTCCTCTGTTCCTTGAAGAAGCTCGACAACCATGTTGCTGTCGTGCACATTGGCAGATGTCGTTTCCACCGTGTGAACCAGTCCGCTGTCCGCATCCACGCCGATGTGCTCCTTGTAGCCGAAGTACCACTGGTTGCCCTTTTTGACGGAATGAGCTTCCGGATCACGCTGCTTTTCCTTGTTTTTCGTCGATGAAGGCGCGGCTATCAGCGTCGAATCCACAATTGTTCCCTTTCCCGACCTTTTTGCTGTTCTTTCTTTGTGCGGGACTGCCTTAAACGAAAACCCCCGCTTCAAGCGGAGGTTCAGAAAACCTTACAGATGATTTGTCGGAACCGCTGTTGTCGGTTCATCCCACCAGTTCAAACGCATAGAAGGCGCTCGCGCCCTGCCCGGAAAAACGGAAGTACAGGGCTTGCCTGCCGTCCGGAACAGTCAGTGGTGCGGTGAACATAGCCTGCTGGCCGTTTGTTATCACAGGTATTTCAGCGCACCGTTGAAGCGGTCATGGCTGCTGTAGACATAGACCCGATCGCCGAAGGCGTGAGGTTCACCGTCGGGGATGTACTCCCACCGGAGGAGATAGGGATTGAAAACCCGATCTTTCATGGGAAAGCTCCTCTCTGACTGCAAAACAAAGGAAAAGATGCAGCACCGTCTGATCACAGGTATCAGGCCGGTGCTGCAGTGTTAAGGATCCGTTTGTTTAATGGTGAAGCAAGCAGCAAACAGTACGGGCTGGTCATCAGCGCCAGAGGAAACCGTTGCTCAGTACTTACTTCGCTTTGGCAGCCTTTCGCTTGCTGACATTGTACTGATCAGGATGCTTTTTACTGTCAGCAGCCCGGAGCAGCGTCCAGACGATCATGAACGCGGCCAGCACCGTAATGCCGATGGTCGTCCACCTTACAGCGATCCGCCAGGGTGCCTCGTCATAGTACACGACAGAACCGGGCGCGGTATGCTGGAGGACGGCAGAGTTGGCGATCGTGAAGGCTACATGGTGGAGAGCGTTCCGGATCACAGCCTTCGCAGTGGGGCTGTCAAAGTCGTTCATGTTGTTGAGGGTATTCCAGACCAGCCAGCCGTCGGTACCCGCACGGATGCTCATCTCCACGAATTCGTTCGAGCCATTGTACATATCCGTGATGATGTAGCCATGGAAGTTCCACTCATCACGCACCAGACTGGTCATCAGATCGGCATTCGCAAAGGCCACGACAGGGCCGAAGCAGTTCTGTGCGCCCATCATCGCGCTGCAGCCACGCATCACCTTGGTGGCCACCGTTCCGTTTTCATCCGCCGTATAGCGAATCGTCTTGCGGGCCTCACGGATGCAGATCTCAAAGGGCTTGTTGTAGAGTTCTCGGACCACCTGCTCTGTTGCCCAGGTGTGCAGGAACGAGGCACGGTTCGTCTCCTGGTCATTCAGGCCAAAATGCTTGATGAAGTCGAACATGCCCGAGGAGGACGTACCTGTCACAACCGCCGCCGCGACCTTGCCGGAAAGGACGGGATCCTCGCTGTAATATTCAAACACGCGGCCCTGGAAGGGACTGCGGTGCAGGTTCATCGCCGGAGCCATTCGACCCTGACGGCCACCCAGCAGCGCTTCCTGTCCCATTGCTTCGCCCATCTCGCGCATCAGCTCGGTATTCCATGTCGCTGCCATTTCGGGCGCCATGCACCAGGAAGAGGTATCGCGGCTATGGTCGGATCCAATGCCGTCGCCATTGTCCAGGCGGACACCGTTGGCACCTTCACAGTGCAGACTCTGTGGCAATCCGATAGAAGCGATGGCATTGGTGGAATAGCTGGTGCCGGTCAGGATCTGACGGATGTCATCATGATCTGCGGTATAATCCAGCTGATCCAGCAGCAGATCCCATGCTTCATCGTAGAAGTCCTTGCCTCGAAGACTGATAAGTGTCAGATCGTTCTTCTGCTTTTCCTGCACAGGATCTGCCGCGTAGACATCGCTGCCCTGGACATTGCCCAGCCTCGGGTCCGAAGCGGCGTTGAAGGCGTTCTCCTGTCCGAACATATCAATATACTTCTGGTTGATCGACTTGCCGGAGATCTTCTCACCGAAGGGCAGGGTTGCTTCCCAGTTGGCACGGGTGAGCATAACCACCTCATCGTTCATGTACTCATTCATATAGGGGAAGAGATTGGTCGCAGCGATGAAGCCTGCCTCGGTGTCAGCCTCTGCCCGCTCAGGCACGTCAAGCAGCGTACCATCGTCATCCATTGCAGCCTGCATTTTGATCTCCGAGGGGCGCGGGTTGCTCTGATCATACCAGATGGTTTGGCTGTTGTGCCAGTTGGTGGTTTCGATTACTTCATGGCTGTTCCGGCGCAGGGACAGGACGTACTGACCTTCCTCCAGTATGTAGCAGCCCGTCGTTCCGTCGCCATTGTCGCGGGTGTAGCAGTAGGATGCCATCTCATCCCGCCCAAAGCGCAGCACCAGCTGGGTGCTCTCGCCGGGCTTCAGGAGACCGGTCTTGGCAAAGGCGATCAGCGTAGCGGTGGGCTTTTCGATCTTCATCTCCCGATCCAGATCCGTGTAGGGAGGATTCAGATAAAGCTGTACCACTTCCTTGCCTGCCCGGTCACCTGTATTGGTCACCGAGACAGTCACTTCTAGTTCTTCCTTGCCCTGAACAGAGAGGATCTTCTGATCAAAAGTGGTATAGCTCAGGCCGTAGCCAAAGGGGTAGGCTACTTCGCCCACGGCCGTGGCCGCGCCCTGGCTGTTCAGTTCGCCGTAGCTAAAGCCTGCTGCCTTCAAATCGTAGGCCGTTTCATAGTAGCGGTAGCCGTTGTACATGCCTTCTGCGTATTCCACATAGGGTTCGTTACCCGCACCGCTCTCGCTGTTGGTGTAGTGGAAGTTGCCCCAGTTGGCGAAGGAGGGGGTCTTCAGGAAGTTGGTAGCGAACAGATCCACAAGGCGGCCGGAGGGGTTAACCTCGCCGCAGAGAATGTCCGCCAGCGGATCAAAGCCCACATCGCCGGGATGTCCGGCCCAAACGATGGCGTTCACCTCCAGCTCTCCCTGCATGACGGGCATCAGCTCCACCGGGTTGGAAGAGTTGACGACCAGCACCACGCTCTGGCAGTGCGCTTTCGCCCAGGCGATCATGTCCCGCTCGTTCTTTGAGAGCGCCAGGTAATGCGGGGTACCGTCTGTGTAGCCGTCGCTCTTCTTGTCGGCATTCTCATTGCCGCTTCTGGAGATGAAGAGGATGCCGGTTGATCCGCTCATCCTGTCCAGCTCCTCCGCTCCAATGTCATCGTAGGCGGAGACATCCAGTTCCAGGATGTAATTGTCACCGCCGAAGGCATCCACGTCGTGGCGGGTAGTGCCTTCCAGCGCGACCGGGACATCCGGATAGCCGCTGTAAGTGATGGGCTGGAACCAGCTGCCATTGTTCTGCGTCCACATGCCCTTTTCTCGGCCCAGCTGTGCAGGCTGCTTATCCGCAGCAGCGCTGATCAGCGTAAACTGACGCTCCAGTGCCTGCCGGGGGGTGATGCCATCCTCCGGGGAGGTATACTTGATGGAGCCGCCGATCGCATTGCCGTTGTAAATGGGATGCGCATAGCCACGGCCAAAGGGCGTGACGAGGCTTCCCTTTTCCAGAGGGAGGACGCCGTCATTTTTGAGCAGCACCATGCCTTCGCTCACAACCTCATACATCTTGCGTTCAGCGGCCTCCCGCGCTTGGGCGAGTGTGGTGTACTGCTGAGGATAGTACTCCGTATCCCAGTTGGCCACATTCTCCAGGTGGAGGACATGGCGCTCGCCGCGACCGAGGGACGTATCCAGGATTCCTCCGAAAACACTCCCGGCGATGTTCGCTCCGATGGCCAGAACGACCATGACGGAGACGATGGGGATCCAGATTGACATGAAGCGGCGATTGGACATCTTTTTCTTCATTGATACTGTTCCTCCTTCATATACGCTTTCAACTTCTGCAACGTTCTTGCTGCTGATGTTTATATAATAATCCATCCGGCGCAGCAAAAAAACAGCTTTGGCCTAAGTTCAGGAATCGCGTCCCAAACTAAGCCTTATCGTCCCAAACTACCTTCCGTATGAATCCATCCTCCGCCCCAGACAGACGGAGGATGTGCCGTGATACGATATGAACGGTCGATCGGTCAGCTCTTTATCGCTGTAGACAGATCGTCCCGGAAGGCCGCGTAGGTAACGGCGGCAAAGCCGACTAGCATCAGCCCAAAGACCATCAGGACGACCCAGAGGATAGCGCCTTGTTCTGTCATGCCGTAGATCTTGTTGATCATCTCCTCGAACATGATCAGACGGTCATTGACATACAAGCCGAATGCAGTGGCGAACAGGGCGGCAGAGATCAGAGTGGCCAGCTTCAGGCGGGTGAACATGATCAGCAGGCAGCTGATAGCCGCAGCAACCAAAGCCGCGAAAACCAGCGGTGAGAAATGATGCACGGAGGTGCTGTAAATCAGGTAAATCGCGGCATTGACGACGCCCACAAGGAGGGCAATCGATCCGCAGGGGAAACCAATCGGCTGATTCTTCTGCATTTTCATCACGCATTCCGCTCCTTCTTGCGCAGTTTTTTCCATGAGAGCAGGAAGGACAGGAAGGAGGCAATGGTCAGCAGGGCAATCCCGGCGTCAATACCCAAAACTGTCGTCTTCCACCAGGGAGTCACGGTGACAATCTCATAGTCCGAGGTCAGGCAGTTCATCATATTGGAATTCGCGTAGGCGTAGAGCGTTTCCTTCACTCGTTCCTTGAGCGTGTTCAGCAGAGCGCCGTCGTCTTCAACGATGATGGCGTTTTTGATCTTACGTGAGCGGGCTTTGGCATCGCTGAAGCAGAAGACATTGGCACCAAAGGCGATCGTTTCTACCGTCTTGACGTTGCCTTCGCTACCGCCGCAGGCATCGGTGATAACCAGTCCCTTGAATCCCCATTCCCCGCGCAGCACATCGAGCAATGAGCCTTTGTGCTGGCTGGCGCTAGTGATTCCGATGTTGTTCGTACCCAGCATGGTGGAAAGGGTGTGTCCCTCCACGAAGGCTCCCTCAAACATCCGCATGCAGATCTCGCGCAGGGTCTGCTCTGTCGCAAAGGTATCCAGGCCGGAACGGTGCGTCTCCTGATCGTTGGCAAAGAAATGTTTGATGCCCACGTTCAGTCCCTTGGCCTGCATGGCGGCAATGTTCGCTGCACCCAGCTTGTAGGCCAGGCAGCTATCCTCGGAAACATACTCGAAGTTACGGCCGCTGTAGGGCGTGCGGTGGACGTTGAAGCCCGGACCCCACAGAAACTGCACATTCTGGAACATGCAGTCTTCAGCGATGAAATCGCCGCGCTTTGCCAGCACTTCGGTGTTCCAGCTGGAGCAGGAGAGGTTGAAATTGGCGTAGGCATTGCCGTTGGGAACGCCGTCCGGGCCGTCCGCGGCATTGCCCTGGGGAAAGCCAATGGTTTCCACAGGACGCAGATAGCGGGAATCCTGGGTGAGGCTGATGAGCTCATCCACGCTGAGTTCGTCCACGAGCTCATCCCAGTAGTTGCTCTCCCATTCCATGCCCCACATGTCCTGGAGCTTGAGACCGGTGACCTTCTCGGTGACCACAGCGTCAACGGACGGCGCATCGGCGGGCTTCACATAGCCCGGCTCCACCATATTCTCGGTCCTGGTGAGTGCATTCTCTCCGCGAAGGCTCTTGGGGTAGGTGCCCTCCCAGTCCTGACGGGAAAGGTAGGTCATAGCGCCGCTTTGCCAATAGTTGATATCGGCGTCGTCAAAACGATTCGTGACTTCCTGCCCGGTGACGGAATGGCGGTAGCTCTCATCGTCGAACTTTTCCGTCCAGGTATAGACCTTCGCGGGATCGCCGGCAACGGCGCTGCCATCCGGGGCAGTGAGCCCGGAAGCGTTCTTGCAGGCCAGCACATTGTTCAGAGCGTCATGGGCATCGTCGCCCAGAGACAGATAGTAAGTGCCTTCACTGAGGATGTAACCCTTGGCACCGTGGCTGTCGTAGGCGGTCAGGAAGTACTTGTCCACTTCCAGCTGACGGGTCTCGGAGGCACCAGGAGCGAGCAGCTTTGTTTTATCAAAGGCCACCAGCTGTATGGCGGACTTTTCCACCAGATTGGTCTTCTCGTAGTCGCCGTAGGGGGTCTGGGCATACAGCTCGATGACAGCCTTGCCGGCCGTGTCGCCGGTGTTGGTGACGGTCACGGTTGCCAGGAGCTTGCCGTCTGTTTCCTCCACCTTGTCCAGTTTCTGGGTAAAGGTGGTGTAGCTGAGACCATAGCCAAAGGGATAGACTACCTCATCTGCGTAATTCCATCCGTCGGCGGAAGCCCACACGCCAGCCTTGGAAACGGCGTTGCCCTGCCCCAGAACCGCGTCCTCATAGCGGGTCTCGTAGTAACGGTAGCCCACATAGATATCTTCAGCGTACACCACATAGTTACCGCCGTTGGTGTAAGAGATATCCCCGAAGTTCATCATGGCAGGGGCAGACATGGCGCTGGTGGCATAGGTATCCGTCAGGCGGCCGGAAGGATTGGATGCGCCGGTGAGCAGGTCAGCAACACCGCGGAAGCCGCAGCCGTTGCCAGGACCGCCGATCCACATGCAGGCGTCCACACCGTAAGTATCCAGCCAGTCAACCTCCATGGCATTGCTGGTGTTCAGCAGAACGATGATCTTCTTGAAGCAGCCGCTGTCCTTGTACTTTTTCACCAGAGTCATCATGTCGCGCTCATTGGCGGAGAGCTCCAGCATACCAATGATGGCACCATCGCTGTCCTTGTATTCAGGCAGTAGGTCGTGGGACTCGCCAGCCATACGGGAGAACATGACGATGGCCACTTCGGTATCCTTAAAGGAAGCCAGCACGTCGTCCGTATACACGGAGGCAGGGGATTCACCCAGATGCTCATAGGTGGTTTTGGGCGATTGATCCGCCCGGTACGCGTTCAGCAGGGTCTCATTCACCGTGAATCCCCGCTCGCCTAGCGCAGCAAGGTAATCCACATGTTCGCCGGCACCACCCTCACCGCCACCGGACTGAGACTTGAAATAGGGGTCAACGGTAGCGCGGCCGAACAGGCTTACGCGACCCATCTCTTCCTTTGTCAGGGGCAGGGCATGGTTGTTGTTGCGCAGCAGAACAGCACTTTCCTCGATCTCCCACTCGATGAATTCATCGGCGGCTTTGGATTTGGCGTCCTCTTCCTCGGCCGTGTAATGGGCGATATCCGCAGAAAAGCTGCTGGGATAGCGGGCAGAGGAGGCTTGACCCACCCCCTCTGCCTTCGGCACAAGCACAGTGGTCTCAATGCCGAGGAAACGGTTGATGTGTCCCTCTGCGGAGAACATGCCAGACGTCAGTCCAATGGAAATGGCCAGCAGAAGCGAAAGGATGCATGTCAACCCACGGAACGCTTTTGCAGCTTTCATTCCGCCACCTCATCCACACGAACGACAGGCCACACACGGTCGGGGGTCAGATAGGCTTCCACAGCAGCAGGATCGGCAGAACCGCCGAAATTGTACACTCGATTCTCGTAGTCCACAAAGGGATAAGGCTCATCCAGCACGCAGGTGTGGGTTGCCTGATCCACCGTCACGTGGCAGACCACATCCACGGTGTGGTTATTGATGACCAGGGTGAAGGTCTCGCCATCCCAGCTCCATGTACCGACATTGCAGGCGGAATAGGCAATAGCCATACCTCCCTCGACGAGGTTGGCCAAGCTGGTATCGTCGCCATCCACCCAGATGTAGCTGTTCATCTGGGTACCGCCGGCAATCGCAGTGCCGTTGCCGTAGCAGCGGATGCAGTCACCGGAGCCGAAGCGGATGATCAGGGCGTCAGCCGCGGACGCCACTTGGATCTCCTGCACGACAGTCATGCCTTCATAGGTGATTTTCACCTCCTCGTCCTCCAAGGTCAGGGGACGTTCGTCAAAGGTGAAGCCTTCCGTGATGTTCTGGGTGGTGCCGTCATCATAGGTGACACGAAGCACAAGGCCCTCGGGATCGAACATATCGCCTTCGATGTACTGATACTTCTCAGCCTCCATCAGCAGAGCCAGCTTGGTGGCAGTGGCTGCATGAGCCACCGGCAAACAGGCGGGGATGAGCAGCACAGCGACCAGCGCCAGTGCCAGCAGACGGGCAACGTTCAGGATCTTGCAGGACTTCATCATGGTATTTTCCTCCTTTTATTTTGCACCTTCACAGCAGGCTCCTTCGCGGCCCATTCCGCGCAGGCCCTGTGAAGTTTATGCCAGGGGGTGTATATGTCAACGATCGTGCTTGCTTCAGCTTCTCAAACGGCTTCAGCCCATGATGCGGTTGATGGTATCATGATAGTCTTTTCAGCGCAGCAAAAAAACAGCTTTGACCTAAGTTCAGGAATCCTGTCCTAAACTAAGTGTTATTGGTCAAAGCTGTCCTATAGAGCGGTGTTATTGTGCCGGAAACAGGATGCTGACCCTGAAAATATCCTGATCCAGCGTGCAGGAGAGGACTCCGCCATATTTTTCTGTGATCGCCTGGATGCTCTTCATGCCGAAACCGTGCCGCTGAGCATCCCCCTTGCTGGTGACCGGCAGACCCTGCCGCATTTCCGGCGTAGCGGCGCAGTAATTTTCGACGCAGAGGAAGATCTGATCCGCAACAGGGCGGATCTCCACGTTGATGACCCGCTTGCGCTCATCCTCGATCTTCTCCTCCGCTTCCACAGCGTTTTCCAGAAGATTGCCGAAGAGTGAGCATATATCCGTCGTCCCGATAAAGCTGAGGCCGGAGGCATCCGCCAGCACGGTCACCCGGATGTTTCGGCGCTGACAGACGAGACTTTGCTCCGACAGTAGCACATCAATCGTATCATTGCCGGTTTTGATGCGTGTGTCATAGATTCTCACCAGCTCGCTGAGCTCTTCGTTGTCGATCCCCGCCCGGGCCATGCGGCTGCTGATGAAGTGCTTAATGTCATGACATTTGATGGAGATGGCCTCCATATTTTCTTTCAAGTGCTCATAATGCCGTCTCTCCTGCTCGTGAAGCCGGGAGAGGACCTCCAGTTCACTTTGCAGATGGCCGGATTTTAGGAAGCCCGCCCTGAGCAGCAGAATGAACAGGCAGGCGATCGTCAGCAGAGCCCGTACCAGCATAGCCAGCGCCTGGCTCTCGGAAGCATAGATGTTCAAAAAAGCGTTGACAATGAGTACCAACCCCAGCGTGGCAACGATCATCAGCGTCACGTCGGAACTGCTGGCATCATCCAGGCTGAACGCTGCTGCACGCTGCCCGAAGAGGCGGTGGAGAAGGAACAGGACGCCTTCAGCCATGGCAAGCTCCAGAAAAAATGAAACCCAGAATCCAGCGTGCCAGCCCACGGCAGCATAGAGAGCGACATCCAGCTTGAGGAACGCATTCACGATCAAACGGATCTCGTAAAAAATGTGTTGGCAGACGTAGCCGGTCGCAGCCGCCATCAAACAAGATCGGCAGGATAGCTGAAAGCATCGCTTCAGCATCGCGGCGGTCAACAGATACAGCGTGAGATAAAGCACCACAATGGCCAAGTTGCTGAGCACAGCGCTCCCGGCAGCCTGATCGATGCGCCAGTACCCCAGGGTAAGCGGGAGGCTGATCAGGAACAGCCCCAGCAGGTCCAACGTCAAACGACGCGCAAAATGTTCCGACCTGTTCGCACCTTTTGCAAACAAGATCGAGCCCTGCACCAGAATGATCAAAAACTGAAAGGTGCCGGCGGCATAGAACTGAAATCCGATCATCGCTTCACGCACCTCCTCTGGAAATCCACTCGTTGAACTGTAGCATAAAGGCCTTTTTCTTCGGCTGACTGATGGTCAGCTCATCCGGCCCCACTGTCACAGTATGGCCCTTGATGGAGCGGATATAGTGCGGATTCACCAGATAACAGCTGTTGCACATCATAAAATGATAGGGCGCCAGCTCCTCGGACAGCCTGGACAGAGAGTTCCGCGCCTCGACAAGATGGTCGCAGGTGTGATAGGTACAGCGATGCCCTGATACCTCGATATACATCAGATCCCGCACATGAAGGCGGTGAACAGCGGTGCCACTGACAATTGTGATGACTTGGCTGTCCCGCTGCCGAATGTTGAAGATGATCCGCTTCATCTTCATCTCAAAATCGAAGTAACTGATGGGCTTCTTGATGAAAGCGGTCGCGCCTACATCGTAGCCCTGAATGGCATAATCGCCCATTCTGGTCACAAAAACCAGCAGCACCGAGGTATCTGCCTCCCGCAGCTTCTTCGCAGCCTGCATGCCGTCCATCATCGGCATCCTGATATCCATGAACACCAGATCATAAACCGGTTTATATTTCTCCAGAAATGTGATAGGCTCCGGGAAGTGCGTGAAGCTGAATGTCTCCCCTGTTTTCTCTCCATACCGGTGGAGGCAGTCCGAAAGATATTCAACGGCCTCCTGCTCATCTTCCACAATTGCCACATTGATCACAGCCTTCACCTCCATATAGCCAGGATCTTTTGCTTGTCAGATAACAAGAGTATAGCACAGTAAGCCGAGAATATCCAGCATAAAACTTTTTGCTGCACAGCGTACAGCAGGGAACTTCCAGGCGTGTAAGGTATTTTTCGTGCGTTGATGAGACTCGATTTTATTTAAGGATACCCCTCATAATTGCGCCCCAACCATCCACATCATCCCCGCTGACCAAAATTTCGAGAAAAAGCGCAATTCAAGCGCACTGGTTGCCCTTTTTGACGGAATGAGCTTCCGGATCACGCTGCTTTTCCTTGTTTTTCGTCGATGAAGGCGCGGCTGTCAGCGTCGAATCCACAATCGTTCCCTTTTTCAGCATCAGATTGCACTTCTGCAAACTTTCGACCACATTCGTGAAAAAAGCCTCGCCAAGCTGGTTTCGTTCGAGGATATGCCGAAAACGCCCGATGGTATCGCCATCCGGCACCTGATTGCTGGAGTCCACGCCGCAGAATTGCGAGAACGCACGGCTGTCGATGATTTCATTGCGCGCTGCGTCATCCGCGAGGTTGTAGAGGTGCTGCAGCACATAGATTCGGAGCATCAATCCCAAGTCGTAGGGCTTATTGCCGCGCTCTCCTTTGTAATAGTGCGGCTGCACAATCCCAACCCATTGCGACCACGGAATCAGTTTCTCCATGATTCCCAGAAACTCTTTCTTCTTCGTTGAGGCCTGCCCCAGCTCGTCGCTGATTAGGCTCATTGTCAATTGCTTCTTCACCTCTTTATTATACCTCTTTCCCGACATTTTGGCTGTTCTTTCTTTGTGCGGGATTGCCTTAATATGTTTGCACAATCAAGTTTCAGTAAAAAATTTTCATGGTTTGTGATTCACTTCCTGCTCCAACATAAGGAAACGGTCAAAATCGCTTTCGTACAGGCGATCCTGGATAATCCGATACTTTTCATATTCCGTTTCCGCATGGAGCTTGGCCTGCTCCGCGCTAATCTTGCCAGGGCCTGTCAGCAGTTCGTTTCCGTTAAACTCCAAAAAGCCATCCAGACGCTTCGCCCAGTCTTCCATGCTCATGGGAATCTTGCGCTCCGCCTGCAATTCCGCATAATCCAGATAAAGAGAGACGATGCGCTCCAGATAGTGCATTTCCTGTTCGCTCAAATAGTTTTTGGCTACCGTCACGTCCGTTTTCAAAATCTTGCCATTCGGCGCATTCTCCCATGTAGTCAGCCCCATATGCTCCTTGCTGGCATCCGCGCGCTCCACGATGAGCTCCGCAGCCGTATGCCTGTGGACGGCAAAGTGCATCTTGTTCTGCACTGTCTGAAAGAACAGGCGTGTCGTCTTGGCGTCCTTATCGTAATCAAACGCCGTTGCGTACAAGTCTGTGACTTTCTGATAGAATTTTCGCTCACTCAGCCGTATTTCCCGAATCTGTTCAAGCTGCCGCTCGAAGTATTCGTCCGTAAACATATGCCCCTTTTTCAGGCGCTCTACGTCCATTGTCCAGCCCTGAATGGTATGGTCTTTCACGATTTGACCCGCCCATTTGCGGAACTGCACGGCCCGCTGATTATTGACCTTGAAGCCGACGGCAATGATCATTTGCAGATTAAAGTGAGCCACCTCGCGGCTGACCTGCCGCGAACCCTCTGTTTGAACTATTCGGAATTTCCGGATAGTTGCCGCTTCGGTCAATTCTCCGTCCGCATATATCTTTTTGATATGCTCATTGATGGTGGAAAGCCCTGCGTCATACAATGTTGCCATCATCTTCTGTGTCAACCATATGTTTTCATCCTCATAGCGCATCTCGAAGCTGACGTCGCTCTCGCCGGTGGCGGCGACAAAGGTCAGATATTCTGCAGCAGAACTGCGCAGGGCAAGCTCCTTTTTCTTCTGCACCGCCATATCACAGCACCTTCCTTACGGTCGAAGGCGAATAAGTCTCGAAAATCTGGTCAAAGCTGTCGTCCGCTTCATGGAAGCACCGAAATTGCTTTTCAATCTTTCTTGCAAGCATCCGAAATCCTCCTTGCCCCGTTTTCCATGATGATTGTATCATATTTCATCCGTTTTTTCAATATTTCTTCTGCATCGGCTGTCCGTTTCTCCAATGAGTGAGTGCCGAATATATACGTTTTTCCACAACAGCAATTATAATCCACCCCAAACGGCAGCAGGAACTCCCACGTCCCTGCTGCCGTTCCTTTCTTCTTCTATTATCCCATCAATTCCCCTCGCACAATCTCCTCCGCCCTTCCGCAAATCATCTCCATCCTCCGCACCCACTCCATCTGCTCATTTTCCTTCATCTCCTCATCCACGCCTTCCACCTCCGCCATCTCCCGAACAAGCACCTCCACCCGCTCTTCGCACTCCTTCTGCACGGATTCCAGCAGCGCCGCCAGTTCATCCGCCCAAATCAGCCTGACATACTCGTGTGGATGCTTCTCCTGCAAATAGCGCTCATACAGGGATGCCCACTTGCCATTGGGCGACCTGTCCGCCAGCATACAAGTAGGAAAGTAGTAGTCGCCCACAAGGGTGTAGTGAATGCCGTTCTCCATGATTTCGGCAGGCAGTTCGTTCGTCATCATCATTTTCATCAAGCAAACCTCCTGTGCTTATTGTCGCCTTGACATTGAACCGCATACACAGCACAGGGGCTAAAATTGTTCCGTTCATGATGACGGGGTTATTTCGGGGTTATTTGCCCCTTGTGAAAGTGCCGCAAAGCCTTGTGGTGCAAGGGTTTGCGGGTCGTCGAATGCTTTTCATGGGGTTCAAGAGGTGAAGGTGCTAATCTCCTCAACAAGTTTCCACCTTTTGTGTATCAAAATATCAAATTCGCACTTTTCAGAGGACGAAATGAGGATATAGAAATGCCCTCCGCGGTTGTGAGTAACCGGCGGAGGGCATTTTTTACACTTTTCTTCCAACCATTTCGTTGAATTGCGCCTCGGTGATGCGCGAAATTCCCAGCGATTCGGCCTCCCGATTCTTCGCCGTGCCCGAATCCGGCGTGTTCGTGATGAGGTAATTCACATGCTCCGTGTTGAAGGAATACACACACCATGAAAGATTCTCCATCAGCGTCGCACCGCACGCTTCCAAGCAGGCTTTCAGCTCTTCGCGGCTGGCGAACGTCTTGAGCCTGCCTGTGACAGCGAACGTTATGCCGCTGATTTTCTCCATCTTTGTCGCATCGAACAGGAAATTCGTCACATTCATGTCGAACGTTTCCTTCTTCTGCTGAACTTTTGCCTTGTCCTTTTCGGAAACGCTGCTATTGGCATAGTCCAATATCGCCGCAATCAGCTCCGTTTTTCCGCTGTCCTGCACGGTTTTTGTGAATGCGTCCAAATCCTTGGCGGAAATCAGCTTTTCACGAAGCATCAGGTAGAACAAATCGGGGTGCTCAATCGCCATACCTGCCAGCTTCAGTGCTTTTGTTTTGATGTATTTCGCATACGCTTTGCCGTTTTCGTCGGACCAGTCTCGTTTGTCCTCAACAAATCCGATTACAGCACTGAGAAGAAATTTGGTGCTCATGCCTGAAATATCAGGCATGTAAAGGATGATGGTTGTCTTCGTTTTAGGCAGTATGGTTTGCAGCTGCTTCGCGAAAGAAGAAGGGCAGGTGAAGTCTTGCAGATTTTCACATTCCGTGAATGCTGGTGCTTCGATGGAAGTAACGGAATCAGGAACGCTTATGCTCGTCAGTCTGCTGCAGCCACTGAACGCCTCTTCCCCGATGGACGTGACGCTGTCGGGTATCGTTATACTCGTCAGGCGGCTGCAGTCAAGGAACGCCTCATCTCCGATAGAAGTGACGCTGTCGGAAATCGTTATGCTCATCAGGCTGCTGCAGCCCTTGAACGCCTTCACCCCGATGGCCGTAACCGAATCTGGAATCACCACATCCCCGCCATTCCCCACATACTTCACCAGCACGCCATTTTTAATCCGAAAGTCGCTCATTTTCCTTTACGCTCCTTTTCTTTTCGCGCCTTCTCCATCCAATCGTAAAATTGATGAATGTTGGCGTAATAATCGTGTCCAAAACGGTTCTTCTTCTCAATCATCGGCTCAATTCGGCTCTTTATCGTGCCGTCCAAGTAGCCCTGCGCCAGTTCGTAAACCACGTTTCGATCATAAATCTTCTGGTTTACACCGACGCAGAAATGCTCGATTCGCGCAACATAGGCGCTTATCTGCTTGTACTCTTCGGAACGTGTGTTCTTCGCAATCTCTGCAATTTGCTTGGGCATGTACACGTTCAAATGATCCAGCACCTGCTCTTGCAGCCGATTGTATGCTTCCAGTGTCGCCTGTTTCCGGTCTCGGACTTTCGTCCAGATGAACGTATACAGCGTGAACCCCGCCGAAAACAAGGATACTACAAGCGCGGCAACGGATAAGGCTGTATCCATCTGCTTTTCCTCCGCGTCATTTATTGGTGCTTTCAGCCATCTTCTCCACCTCTTCCCTCGTCAGCACCAGCTTCATCGCCCACACCGGCACTTCGGGAATCTCGCAGCCATCCTCCACAAACACAAACGCGGTCTTATAGGCGGGCATCCGCTCCGGGAATAAGCCGTAGCCATCCGTGAAGTAAATCAGCCCCTTCAGGTTGGCAAACTCCCCGTCCCGAATCATCTCATCCACCCGCTGGAATACCGGGCGGAAGTCCGTTCCGCCAAGCCCCTTGATGGCCATCGTTTGCAGATAGTGGTCAAACTCCTCCCGCGAGGTGATTTTTGATGTTCTCCTGAATGTCCTCGTCGCACTGGATGATGTGGACGTTGATGCGGCTGAAAAAGCTCTCCGTGCTTTGCAGGATGTTGTACGTCTTCTGCAAAAACGCCTGCACCTGTTCGCCCATCACCGACCCAGACGTGTCAATCGCGATGACGAACTCGCGGATGCGCTTCACGTCCTTGTATTCCAGCGGCTCAATGAGCGGCATCCGCTTTTCGGGGAAAAGCTGCATCCCGTAGCTGTAAAACACATAGTCGAACTCATCGTCATTGATGCGCATGGCCTCGCCCATCACGGCGAATTTCTTCAGGAACGACGTGTAGTCGTACTTTTCTCAGTTGACGGCGCGGAGATTCTGCATCATGCCGCCTGCCTCGTCGCCGCGCTGCTTGTGGAACGTCTCCAAGTCGGTCTGCATCTGCTCGGCAATGTGCTGCCAGTCCTGCAAGAGGGCGGATAGCGCCGCTTGTGCCTGCGCCGTGCGGGCATCCTCCTGCTGACCGTCGTTCGGCTGACCGTCGTCCGGCTGACCGTCGTCCGGCTGACCGCGCTGTGATGTGCCTGATGTACCGCCACCGTTATCCACCGCTGCTTGCTCCTCCGCCATAGCAACGCGCGCAGTCGGTGCATACCAAAGTGCGTGATTATCCGGCGAAAACAGGCGCTTCAGGCGGGCAAATTCCGTTTCGCTCGTCGGATTCATCCGCAGATACGTATAGAGCTTCTCCGCCGTCAGCAGGTTGTTGACCCTCGGCGCAATCTGCTGGAGGACTTGCACCTGCCCTGCCGCCTGCGCGTTCGTGAGCATCGGCAGATTCAAGTCGTTGATGACCCCCTCCACCGCCATGTCGCACGCTAAATTCCACAGCGGCTGCAGCATCGGCATTTCCCGCACAGCATCCGGGATGGACAGCCAGCGCAGACGACTGATGGCAAGATTCATGAACCGCAGGTGGATGGACAGCGTGTTTCGGCTGACGTTCAGGATGGAAAGCGCAAGGGTTGGCAAGTCTTGCGGCATATGTTCACCTCCTGTATGAATGAAAATATGAAAGCGCAGGTTACAGCAAGCTGTTTCTTTCTGCTTCCGCAATCATCTCGTCGGGCGATAGTCCTTCGATGCGCTTTAAGTCCGCATCTGCCTCCGGAAGAATGCGGCACGCTTCCGTGTAGTAATTTTGCAGCTGACTGCGTGCATACTGGGCGGGTTCTGCCTTGTCGGAATCAGCGGAGGCTTTCGGATTGCAGGTCAAATCGCGGTCGTTTATCTGCAAATACGGTGACTGTGCCGCTTCCTGTACGAAGCATGACACCGGCTGCGTTGCCGATGCATAGGACATGTACAGGTTTTGTTTTGCGCGGGTGACAGCAACATAGAAGAGTTTCCGCTCATCATCAAGCGTACTTTGATATTTGTCTTTGTTTTCCGCAAATGTGCCGCCCAGCACATGATAGTATTGCTTCCCGCCCAACGTACGCGCGGGAAACTCATTTTTCGTAAGTTCAGGCAGAAAAACCGTGTGAAATTCCAGCCCTTTTGCCTTGTGAACCGTCATGATTTGCACGGCATCATTGTCGGGGGCCTTCTCTTGAAAGCTGATGTACCGATATTCCTTTGCCGCTCGTTTCGCAAGAAATTTCAGCAGCATATCGACGCGCGCTGACAGCTGATAATCGCCATAGATTTCATCAAAGTCATCTAAAATTCTTTTGATTCCATCCAAACTCATTCTGCACGCATCAAGGTCTTTCGCCGCATCATCCAAGAAGTTGATTTTCTCGCAAAATTCACACAGAATTTTTCCTGAAGATTGTTGATATCCTGATACTCATCTACAACCAAATACTGAATCTGCGAAAGACGCGCCTTGATTTGCGGATTGCTTTCCATTTGGCGCAGCGTCTCAAAAATCACCAAGGAAAAATCAATATACGCTAAGTGGAATGAGCGAACGACAGAGCGGAAAAGGCGCGAGCAGATGGCGCAGGTGAATCTGGAAGTAGTATTATGCGGGGCACACCAAAAATCCTCCCATGCGATTCTTCTACTCGCATAGGAGGTGGCTGGGTTAATCACAGGGGCTTTCCATCGGGGAACACCCGTCGTTCATGTGTGGGCATCCGAAATATATCATTAAATAGAGGGGTCACACAGGCAGATTGGATGCCTTCATCATTGATACGCCGCCCATCCCCAGCGTCGTCTTGACACCAATCCCGGCATAAGGGGCAAAGCTGTACAGCGTTGTCCACAGCGCCATCATGGGCGCAGGCAGGCGCGTTTCGATGCTAATCCGCCCCTGAAATGCAGGAAGCCGCACTTGCTTCATTGGATAGCGTGTGGTGTGCAAATTGTAATCCACAATGTGAATGCTGCGCAGAAGTGCCTGAAACGCATCTTCGTCATCCATCGGAGCTTCAGGAAAACTGACATTCCAGCGGGAGATCAGGGACTGTAAAATCAACGATTCCTGCGGGAAAATCACATAACGCTTATCCTGCTTGAACGTTGTGGGCGTTAGAAAGTGGATTGGAAAAAGCTGAACGTTTGACAGCGATTCGCCGCACTTCAACAAATGCTGGAAATTTGGGACTTCCACGGTGCTTCCTGCGGTAGCAAGCAATGTGCCACTTCGCAAGGCAATTACGGAAAGTGCATTCAAGACAGGCGAAAATATTTCGACCATCTCATCGGTCATGAGGTTAACCACCCATTCGCCGCGATTGGCAGCAGCATTCCAAAGAATATACTGATTGATTGGACGGGTGGCTTGCTCGTGAAGCGCCGTACCAACTTCAGTCGGCACTTGTGACAACAGCCATGCGTAAAGCGGATAGGCAATCGACGCATTGAGCCCAGCTTGCTTGCTTTCCAAGCTGATTCGGTATTGTTTTATCATAGAATATCCACCTTGCATGGACCGAACGGGAATAACTCCTGATGATACAGTCCATATTTCATAGTATGCGGGGAGATGCCCAGTGCAGGGTCGTTTTCATGATGATGCGCACGGAAAGACTTGCACATGAACGCAGAAACATGCTGCAAAGCAAGCTGCTTTCCCTCATAGGGGTACGACAGCGTTTTGCTGAAAAAGCCGGCGCCGCCGCCAAGAAAGAGCGTTGACGCTGCAAGCTGATAATGCGCATGGTCAGGCACGGTAAAATGTTCAGCGTACGTTTTTTGATGGTATGCGGCAAAGGTTTGGATGGCACGCAGCAAGGATTCCTTGGTAATTCTGCCGCGCAGGATGGACTGGTCCAACGTCAGCGTAGTATGAATCAGCTGCCCCGGCGCAATGCACTCACGGCAGAGGGGCAGTTTGCGGACAGCGCCGCTGACGCTGGCATCGCACTTGCAGCTTAAACACATGGCACTGTCTGCGATGACTTGACTGTCGGAAACAGAAAGTCCGCGCAGAAGGTCTTTCTGCGGTGTATCGCGCTCAATCTGCGGATACAATTGATGGAGATAACGTGCTTCAAAAGCGCCCCTTGGCTTCTGCCAATCAAGAGGGGCTTTTTTGCTGCCATCCTGCTGAATCATGGAAAAAAGCAGGGCTGTGCGCAGCGCGCCTTTGATACTGCTGCCGGGAACGTAAACCTGATTTGCCGTGTTGCGGATAAACGGACGAATTTCCTTGCACGAGTGGTTTTCATCAAGTGCATCGGCACTGCGGAAGGTGCAGCGCACAAGCGCATGCTGCTCAGCGGGAGAAAGTGCAATGTTCTTGAAGAAGCGTCCTAAATCTGTGTCCGCACCAAGGCAATAGGCTTCAAAACGCTCCAGCTGATTTCGACGGAGGAGGAGGGCAAACAGCCGTTCTTCATCAATGTAGGAGATGGTATTGCCGTTCAGCATGTAAAATTTTTTCGGGATGACTTTGCCGTCCCCAATGTGGAGCAGCCCTTGCGTTGTCAGCGTCAAGTCAAAGCATTGGAGCGTTCCTGATTCAATCATGCCTTCACCCCCAGAAACATCGGCTTGGAATAGCGGTAAACGGGGTGATTGCCCGATTCGGCAACGGTGTACAAATCCCCGTGATAACGCTGCGTACAAGTTGCGCCGGCGGCAAGGTAATACTGCGTTTGCTTTTTGAATGGCTCTGCATTAAATGTGTTTGATTGGATGAAACCACTCCGGCGAATCAGCCGATACTGCGCGTGCTGCATGGTTTGTTCCAGCTCATCATCGCGCGGCAAACTGGTTGTCAGCAGCAATTGATAGGGCGCAGATGCGTCCGCCAGTGCATGTTGGAGGAATACCAGCTGGGAATCATCAGAATCGTCCAAACGACTCTGCTCTTCGACGGTAAAACGCCCGTAGCCGATGCTGGTTTTTCCGCCAATGCCGGACAAACCAAGCACCGTAAACAATTCGGCGCAATAATCCAGCTGACGCTGCTCCTTGCAGCCAATCAGCACATACAAACCGCAATCGGTAAAGAAGCGATATGCGCCCACCTGATAGGGAACGGCATCCGTTTCGTCGGACACGGCGGCCTGCGTTCTGCCTGCAAGTGTCCCGAAAGCATCCGGCTGCGGCTGATAAGAGGCTTCTCCGGCAATAGAACGCCAGAAATCAGAAAAGCTGCGAACGGGAATCCATGCAAGCTTTTTCATTGCTTTGCGGCTGCCCTGCGGCATTTCGTGTTTCTGCGGGAGACGAGAAAAAGTCCTGCAAGGCTTGGGCAGGTAGTAATCAACACCGTGCGCGGTACGGTGCCACGGCATACTGTCACTGAGCAGCAATGAACCATCCGCAGCCTGCTGAAGGAGCGAATGGAGTCCATCAATGCCGTGGAGAGACAATGCAGTGTGGCAAAGTGCGGAAAAGAGCGTATCGGCATAGAAATGATCTTCTGATGTGAATAAGGAAAGCGCAGAATCGGAAGTGCCGAAGTGAGCAAGGCCATCAAATCGCAGACGAATTAGGGAATAATTCATAGTTCTCGGCCTCCTTGAAAATGTCCATCAACGTTTGGTCGGAGGTTTCATCCTGAAAATGCTGGAAAGAAAAATCGGAAAAGCCGACCCGCCCGCTGCCGCGCGAACCATGACCGCCCAGATAGTCCATCTGAAGCAGCTTCATGCCAAGCGCCAGCAGCTGCAAATCGGGGGTCAGCTCACTGGAATTTTCAATATCGTACACAATGGTGCAGCCAAACTGAACGCCTGCTGTAACGCGTTCGATTTGCCGCGGATTAGCTTGGCTGGTTTGACGGTTAATGGTGTTTTCCGCCTTTACTTCCGTCAAACCAATGCTTGCAAAATCGCTGGCATTGGATACAAAGCAGTCAGCGAACTGAAGCCGGGAACGTTTGACAGGCGCAGCGGAACCGAAAAGCCGCAGAATGGCGGAGTCGTCATCCTTGTGGTCGGGCATATGCTCAATATCCTTGCATTTGCTGCGAACAAGCAGCGTGCGGATTTTTCCCTTCAAACTGCTGCCGGGAATAATGGGCCGATTGGTGTAAGGGTCGCGAACAACCGGGCTGTCCACTGCGCCAATGGCAGAAAAGGCAGAGGAATCCCCAATATGCAATCCTGTTTTGACGGTCAAAACGCAGTGGATGATAATTTTTCCGTACATTGTTATGCTTCCCTCCCGCCGAAATATTTATGATAAGCAACCAAGGCTTCCATGTACTGCGCAAAACGAATCATCTGCTCGCGGCTGCTACCGATGCCTTTGATATACGAAAGCAAATTCGCGCTGGTGACAAAATCCTTAATCTTGGAATCCTTGCCGGCATCGTAGACAATGCGCACGCGCAAATTCAGCAGTTTTGTGCAGCTTTCCGGCTTCAGGCCGATTTCGCTGCTGCGGCTTTCTACATTATAGATATCGTTGGCAATGCTGAACCAGTTGCGCAGCTTGGATGTTGTGATGCTTTTTGAATTTGCGCTCATCAGCGTTTCTGCAAGATCAACATAGTTTGCCGGGATTGCCTTGGGTTCAACCGGAGCGGCAGGCGCAGGTGTGAAGCTGCCTCTGGATGGCTGCCGCTGATTGTTATAGCTATTGTAGTTATTGTTGTAAGCCATTTGAATCTTCCACCTTTCTGTTCAAGTAGACATATAGGTAGATGGCAGTGATGAGCTGGTCGCGCTCTTGCGGAATGGCTGCCCAGCGGTACACCGCCTTGGAGAATGCGTCGTACTGTGCGCTTTTTTCCTTATCAAAGCTGCTTGGCTTCAGGCGTGCCAGCAGATAGGCTAACCGTGCCAGATTCAGCTTGTCTGTGGATGCGAGACGAAGCAGATGCGTGATGTTGTACAGGAAAGCCATCCTGCGCTCATCCTGCCCATCGAAAAAGGTTTTCAGCGCCTGATATTTTTCGCCCAAGACGGCGCTGGTAAAGACAGGCCACGAATAGGTGTGATGTTCCTGCGGATCAAACAAGGCAATCGCATTTTTGCCGGGCTCGTTTTTGGCGTGCTGCTCCAAGGCAGCCGTTTCTTCGGCAGCCATGCGGATGGGATATTTCGCATCGTACATCCCAATGCCTGCGCTGATGGTCAATGCGCCGGATGTATAAGCATGGAAAGCATCCGTAATCCGCGTTGCCGCGGTGATGACGTCATTCCACGCGCCCAGCAGAAACACATCGTCGCCGCCGGAATAAATGACGGCAATTTGCAGCGGCTTTTGTTCATTCTGCGTTAGCACAAGGTTCATATAGCGCTTGAAGAAGAGCGACATTTGCCGAGAAAACGCGGTCGTTCGGGAGAGTGTGACGAAATGATACCGTTCCTTCGGCAGCGGCTTGTCCTTCTGCTCAAAGCCGGAAATGAACGCTTCGCCCAGATTGTCCACATCCATGCGGCAGATGGCAAGGCGGCGAATCCCCTCGGACTGCGCCGCCAACGATGTGTTCAGATTGCTGGCATAATAATCGCACAAGTCGAGCCGTGTGCAGATCTGCGCGCCGAGAATGGTGCGATTTTTGCCATACAAGCGAATCAGCTGCCGGTCTTGCGCAATTTGCTTGGCGGCTTCGTCCTCCGTCAGCAAAAGCAGGGAAACATCCTGACCATTGCGGTCAGGCAGGGTCAAGTCGTATGCGGATGAATCGCGGGTGATGCAGAAAGCGGTATACTGCGGATTCTGCAATTTCCGCGAAATGTTCTCGAATGCACGGCACCACGGGCAGCGATTCTCCTGCAAATTGTCCACGCGCCCGCAGACGGTGCATTCGCGCCCGGAAAGCGCATCGGCAAACTGATTCAAGCGCTTGATTTGCGCAACGGAATAACGCTGCAGCTTATGCTGACTGAGAACAGCGGAAGCCTTGGCGAAAATCTCCTTGTAGGGGGATTCTTCCGCGGGGCGATTGCACAGCGCATCAGCACTGCACGGACACCATCCGTTGGCAAGGAAAAGCTGGATACCAAACTGCGCAATCAGCCAGTCATTTGTCTTTCGGTTGACTTCACGCACTGTGGCTCTGACGACATCCGTGTTGGGCAACAGCAGATAGCAATGACCGCCGCCGCTGTAAAGCAGATTCGCACGGCTGAGACCGCACGCATCCAGCACAAGGTCGATGTAATTCTCCATGAACAGCTCCAGAAAGAAGGAACGGCTGCGGAGTGCGCGCTGTGCGCCGCGGGTGGCGACGGTGTAAATGAATTTTTGAATGCCGGAAATATCAGCGGTGTACAAAAGAAAAACGTTGGTTTTGCGGAAATCAGAGGTGGGAGACTGCAAATAGTCCCGCCAATTGTCAATCCCCTGTGCCAGCAGATATTCGCTGATGCAGGCGCTGACGGCAGCGGTAACTTTCAGATGGTCATACAGCGAAACATCCTCACTTTGCGCGCAATAGGTACTGGCAGGCACGGTGGACGTGCATTCTTCCAGCAAGGCAAGCAGCGCATTCAGCCATTCCGCGCCATAGCCGATGTGCGATAAGCCCTGCTCAAAATGGCGGAAGAGCTGCTCGTAGTCAGCCTTTGCGACGGATGCGGCGGAAACGTGGAACGGAACGCTGCCGCTTGGCTGAATAGGAGCGACAAACTGCTTGTGGTGTTCGCCATTGAGATGCGAGAAAATGGACAGCAGCGGCTGTGAAGCATCATAATCCTGATTGCCCGATTCGATGCCGCGGCGGTCGATGGAGGCAGCAATCGAGTCGGCTGCACAGGTGATATAGGCGGGATGATTTGCCGGCAAGGAAGCCGCACGCAGCTCCTTCTCGTGATGATACTGCACACAGGCGAGGAAATTCTGCGCTTTGGGATCAGCAAAATGTGCTTTCAAGTATTCCGCGCCTGCGAACGCGTGCGTGCGTTTCCCCAGTCCAGCGCGCCAGACAAGTTTGCCGATGTCATGCAGCAAACCGGCGAAGGTTGCCTGTAAAGTTAATTCGTTCAAAAAACCACCTCCGTTAACAAGAAGGAAAAGTTCACCATGAAGTATAGCAGAGAATGTGCGAATTGTCAATAAAATGGCGGAAATTTGCCGGAGAAAACACACGGGGTGTCCCCTTGCGGGGATAAGTTGCATCTCTTCTCCATATAGAGGATTCTCGAAAGGTGAAGTAACCGTCCCCTCGCGGGGCTAAGCTGTATCTTGAAATTGGAGTGCAGCTCCAGGAAGAGAGCGTAACCGTCCCCTCGCGGGGCTAAGCTGTATCCTGCTACGGGGGATCTTCCTGACTTCCCGGATGATGTAACCGTCCCCTCGCGGGGATAAGCTGCATCCACACAAAGCATAACACAAGGGGATTGACAAAATCGTAACCGTCCCCTCGCGGGGCTAAGCTGCATCGTTGGAAAAGCGCGCAGTCAAATACCCCGATGAGTAACCGTCCCCTCGCGGGGATAAGCTGCATCACGTCGCAAAGTATGCTTCAACCGAATGGTGTGAGGTAACCGTCCCCTCGCGGGGATAAGCTGCATCTTACGGCTGCAAGGGGTTGTTGGTATCGATCGAGTAACCGTCCCCTCGCGGGGATAAGCTGCATCGATAACGAAGAAATCTTGGAGTTAATCCCAGAGTAACCGTCCCCTCGCGGGGCTAAGCTGCATCAGATAGCCTTGGTTATCGGCATGCGATGATCTTGTAACCGTCCCCTCGCGGGGATAAGCTGCAACCGCTGTACACCAAGAAATGTTCGATACTATTCTTGTAACCCGTCCCCTCGCGGGGCTAAGCTGTATCAATGAAGAAGTTGGTTGCGTTGATCGTGTCGATTTAACCGTCCCCTCGCGGGGCTAAGCTGCATCAGCAAAGCCCCACAAAAGAAGCTGTGCTGATAATGGAAGAATAGCACAAACAGCAAGAAAAGTCAAGCAAGCGTTCGACAAAACGACATCAATATCAGCGATTAAGGGACATAGCCACATTGATGTGGTGTTGTTGTGCCTCTTCATCTGATAACTGCAAGCAATCCCTGATATACTTGTTGCAACGGTCATAGATGGTAAAAAGCGACTTGTCACACACATCCGGGTACGCCAGAACCAGCAGTTCGCCTAACTTTTGAAGTATTTCAGCTGAATCATATTGCTCGACATAGCAGCAATCATGCTTGATATCGTCTTCCAATACCGCATGAAGCTGATGTGCGGTCGGATTGCGCTGCGTTGTGTTGAGTGCGTTGCAGGCGCGAAGAAAATTCTGCTGCTCATTGGAGAGCATATTCACAACAAGCACCATAGAAACACCCAGCAACACGCTGAAATTCTCGCTAATATACGGCTTCCCCATTTCTGCTTGAAGCTTTTTCATAAGTGCAGGCTTTTCCGTGCTCAGCGCATCAACCGTTACAAAAATGCGATTGCTGCCTCTTTTCAAATAGGGTGCAAATTCTGTGTGAGAAAGCAGAGCAAATAAAAGTTCCGTCAGAAATGGATTCAAGCGCAGAACAAATTCCGAGTAGCGCCCTGTTAGTTGCAGATTGCGCAGCAGGAGATAATACTCGCTTAAATCGCGATAATGCGAATTACTTTTCTTTGCCGGATACAGTGGAAATCCTAAATTTGTCAGTTTATTTGACAATTTATAGGCTTCTTCACTTTGCAAGTTGTTTCTTGCGCTCAAATGCTTGAGCAGCATTCGCAGTTGTTCAGGCAACTTTTGTGGGATTTCCAGTAAAACGTCATAGTCCCGACGTTTCAGGAGCTTGTTAAACTGCTGGCGATGGCGCTGATGTTTGATGGCAAACATTTCCGGCTCAGACGTTCTGTTGCGCCGTTCGCCTTCCGGCAGACAATCCGGCTCATCATCATAATTTGTTTCCAACTCATAGTCAACGTTATATGTTTCGTTGTCCGTGCGCGACTGATCTTTTTTGTTTTGCTGCGGGCCATCAACCTGAACCCCTAACACATGGTAAGGAGAATCAACCGCAAGGAACTGCATCAGCGTTTTCATTTGAGGCGTGCCAGAACTCAGGTTCAGCAGAATGCGGCAATTCGGATTTTCTGCGGCAACAGAGGTGAAATACTCCAGCAGCGGCTTTTCGACGAGGTCTATCTTGGAGGCGTCACACAGCTGGCTATTATGCATAAAAAGACTGGGCTGATAAACGATGCCTTGCGCCGCACAGACTTCCTGGATGTGCTGGAAAGTCTTTTCAAAGCGGTGATCTTGTGCTTCCAAGTCGGCAATTTGCTGGCTGAGGAAGAGATATACTCGCTTCGGGTGATAATAGCGCATGATATGCAGAATGCCGCCGTCGCGATTGCCGCGAACAGGGTCGCTCGTTCCTGCACAGGTAAACAGAATGTCATCCATTGTGATACCTCCTAACGGTGGTAGGGAGTGTGGCATAACCGTCCCTTTGCGGAGATGCAAGTCGTCGGCAAGGGGCTGCAGAAAAAGCAAACGCTACAATAGGAAGATAACACAGGCAGCAAGAAAAGTCAAGCATTTAGGAACCATGTGATACCAGATTTTTCACTGCCGATTCAGGTATATGGTATTCAAACGGCTTCTCGAACTTTTCGGCGTTTGCTTTTCTCCGCACCATTTGGGACATTCCTTTGTTTTTCTCTTGTTCTTATTTTCCCTCTGTGCACTCCACTTTGCACATTTCATGTTTTTTCGTTCATCGCCCCTTTACTTTTTCTTGATGGTGTGATTCGTCCATGAAATGCAAGTTTCGTGTATCGTTCCTGCATTTCAAAATATAGAAAGGGTGAAACCCGGATGAAAAAGTGGCTGGGAGGCGCTGTTCAAGGCGGAAACCCTCGTCATGCAGGAAGCTGTCATTGCGCCGCTGTTCACCAAGGCAAATGCAAACCTGATTACTGATGGCGTTGAGGGGATTGATTTCCATCCTGTCGCGCTGAACCGCGTGTATAAGAGTGCCGTCATCAAGTAATCAGTCGTGTGCGCTTTTAGAAGAGGCTGAGCCAATCTAAAATCGTATCGAAATCTTCAGGCAGAGCGGTTCTCTTCAGGCAGACCGCTCTGCCTCTTGCATCTGGAAACAAACGAATGAAACAGTTAGAAACCTGCCCGCCGGTGCAGGCAGCGGAATACGTCCCGGTTGCCGGGGACTTTGCGCAGTTGGAGCAGGCAGACATTGCGACCGACACCAACTATGCTTCCCAAGGCTACTGGAAGGGTGTCGCAACGCACTTTGTCCGCAACAAGCGCGCCATAATTGGGCTGATTCTGGTACTGCTGATGATTTTTCTGGCGTTCGTCGCGCCGCTTTTCAGCGGATATGCGTATGACGAAATCGTCACAGCGCTCAATGCCAAGGGACGCAAGAAGGCCGCCGTCGGCATCAGCCCGCGTGTACCTGCCATCCACGAGATGGTGACGGGCGAACCTTACGACGACATTTATGCCGATAAAACGTTTCTCTTCGGCACGGACGCCGGCGTGGTACATGCCATCCGCGGCATCAATCTGGATTTGCAAAAGGGCGAAACCGTCGCCATCGTGGGCGAATCCGGTTCGGGAAAATCCGTAACGATGAAAGCCGCCGTCGGCTTGCTGGACAGCAACGCCACCATCAACAGCGGCGAAATCCTGTATACATACGATGACGGGCACGGACAGGACAAAACCGTTGATTTGCTGAAATTGAGCAAAAAGCAGCTGCGCACGGAATACAACGGTCAGCGCCTCGCGATGGTATTCCAAGACCCCATGACGAGCCTTGACCCCACGATGACCATCGGCAAGCAGATTATGGAGGGCATGCTGCTGCACAAGCACATGCCGAAGGACGAGGCGCGCACGAAAGCCCTGCAGCTGCTGGAACTGGTGGGCATCACCGATGCCGAAAAGCGCTTCCGCAACTATCCGCACCAGCTTTCCGGCGGTATGCGGCAGCGCGTCGTTATCGCCATTGCGCTCTCCGCCGAACCGGACATTCTTATCTGCGACGAACCCACCACCGCACTGGACGTGACAATCCAAAGCAAAATTCTCGACCTCATCAAACAGATTCAGCAGAAAATGCACCTGTCCGTCATTTACATCACGCATGACCTTGGCGTCGTCGCGAAGGTGGCGGATTATGTGAATGTGATGTACGCTGGGAAAATCGTCGAAGTGGGCAATGTGGAGGAAATCTTCTACGAGCCATGCCATCCCTACACATGGGGTCTTTTGTCCGCCATGCCGGATTTGGAGACGGCTGATGACCGCTTGTACTCCATTCCGGGCAGTCCGCCCAACCTCCTGCATGAACCGGTCGGCGATGCCTTTGCCGCACGCAACCGCTTCGCCATGGTCATCGACAAGAAGGCAGAACCGCCGCTGTTCAAAGTTTCCGAAACCCATTACGCCGCCACATGGCTGCTCCACCCGGACGCACCCGCCTTTGAGATGCCGAAGGAATTGAAGGAGCGCCTTGAACGGGCGAAGAAGGAGGCTGCCAAGTATCTATGAGCGAGCCGCTATTGAAAGTAGAAAATCTTGTTCAGCACTTTCCTGTCTCCCGCACCTATACGGTCAAGGCCGTCAACGGCGTGTCCTTCAACATCTATCCGGGCGAAACCTACGGGCTGGTCGGCGAATCCGGCTCCGGCAAGACGACCATCGGGCGCAGCATCATCCGCCTGTACAACCCGACGGACGGTCGCATCACCTTCAACGGCAAGGTGATTTCCGGCGCGCTTGACCGCGACACGCGCAGTATGCTCCGCTCGGATATGCAGATGATTTTCCAAGACCCGATGGCGAGTCTGAATCCGCGCAAGAAGGTCGGCGACATCATCAGCGAAGGCATGGACATCCACCACCGCTTCGCCAATCGGCAGGAGCGCGAGGAGAAAATCAGCGAAATGCTTAAGAAAGTCGGACTTTCGCCGGAGCACGCTGCCCGCTATCCGCACCAGTTTTCCGGCGGTCAGCGTCAGCGCGTCGGCATTGCCCGCGCCCTGATTATGAACCCCAAGCTGATTATCGCTGACGAGTGCATTTCCGCATTGGATGTGTCGATTCAGGCGCAGGTGGTCAACCTGATGAAGGACATTCAGGAGGAAACGCAGTGCGCCTACTTGTTTATCGCACATGATTTGAGCATGGTGAAGTACATATCCGACCGCATCGGCGTGCTGCATTTGGGCTACATGGTGGAATCCGGTACGAAGGAGGAGATTTTCTCCCATCCGGTTCATCCGTACACCAAGAGCCTGCTGTCCGCCATCCCCCACCCCAATCCCGTGGTGGAAAAGCACCGCGTTGCGCTAACCTACAACTACGCCACCAGTGGCATTGATTACGCCAAAGGAACGGAACATTCCGTCGGCGGCACACACACCGTGCTTGCGACGGATGAAGAGTTTGACGCATGGACGAAATAACGTGCTATCGCCTGAACACGCCATTTTGACTTTACAAAAACAGCAGCAGAGACGTTTGTCGCCCCTACTGCTGTTTTAATTTCGGCATTATTCTATCCCATTCACCACATGCTCCGGCCGTTTTCCCGCCAGTGCATCCGCAATCTGCCGTGCGCACTCCTCCGCCATCCGCTGCCTTGTCTCCTGCGTGTTCGTGCCGATGTGCGGGGTCAGCACAACCTGCGGCAGCGCGATCAGCCGCGGCGGAATGTGCGGTTCATCCGGGTACACGTCCAGCCCCGCGCCGCGCAGATGTCCCGATTCCAGCGCATCCGCCAGTGCGTCGCAGTCCACAATCGCCCCGCGCGCCGTGTTGATGAGGATGCTCCCCTGCTTCATCCGCGCCAGCGCAGAACGGTCAAGCAGCCGGTGCGTCTCCTGCGTCAGCGGGCAGTGCAGGGACAGCACGTCAGACTGCGCCAGCAGCTCCGGCAGGGGCACGCTTTCCACCTGCGGGTGATTCACTCCGTGCCGGCTGTACCCGATGCAGCGCATTCCGAACGCCGCCGCGATTTCCGCCGTCCGCTTGCCGATGCGCCCACAGCCGAGGAGACCCAGCATCTGCCCGCGCAGACTGCGCCCCATGCTTCTGCCCATGCCGAACAGGTTTTCCGGCGCTTCCTCTCGCGCGCGGAGGCTGTTTTCCCCAATTCTGCGCGAAACTGCAAGCATCAGCCCGATGGCGAGCTCCGCCGTGCTGTCCGTCACGGTGTCGGGCAGGTTCGTGACCGGTATGCCGCATTCCGCCGCTGCGCGCACGTCCACGCCGTCATAGCCCGCGCCATAGCCCGCGATAATGCGCAGCTTTCTCCCCCTGCGGATGATTTCGCCCGGCAGCGCGCCGCACGCAACGACCGCATCCGCCGCCGGAATCAGCGCCGCAAGTTCGTCCGTCGAGAACTGCATGAGCGGCTTCGGAATCACAATTTTCTCTCCCGAAAGCAGCGAAAATCCCTCTGCCGGGATGCCGTGCGTCACCAGAATCGTCGCCATAGGCTGCTCCTTTCAAAAAAGCGCCCGTCATGTGACGAGCGCCATTGCTTATTCTTCAAATACCGTTTCGGCTTCCGTGAAATCCGGGTCAGCCGCCGGCATGTGGTCGCAGACCATGATGAGCGCGTCCTCGCCATTGTCGGCGTAGTAGCGCTTGCGAACGCCAAGCTGCACAAAACCAAGCGACTTATAGAGGTTCTGCGCGATTTCATTGCTGCGGCGGACTTCCAGCGTCGCGTATGCCGCGCCGAGGTTGGAGAGGTATTGCAGCAGCCCGTGCGTCAGGCGTTTTCCCGTCCCTTGCCCGCGGTGTTCCTTCAGCACAGCGATGTTGGTGATGTGGCTCTCGTCAAGGATGACCCACGCGCCCGCATAGCCGATGATTTTCCCGTCCTGCTCCGCCACAAGGTAGCGCGCAACAGGATTTTTCATGTCGCTGACGAACGCGTCGCGGCTCCACGCATCGACAAACGTGCCGATTTCCACGGCATACACGCCGTCCACGTCGTCCATCGTCATCCGACGAATCGTGCTTTCAGGCATGGAGACCCTCCGTCAGCTTCTTGTTGAGCGCGGCGTTCGGGGCGCGAAGGTAGAGCGGCATGAGCGTCAGGTAATCAACCGTTTCCGTCTCCAGCGACGCAAGGTACGCCACTGCTGCCGGGCGCAGGAACGCCTGATGCGGCTGCGCGAACTCGGCAGCATCCCCCAGCAGGGTTTGCAGCTTCTGCCGATGCACAGGCATACCGTCGCCGAGGAATAGGAAGCGGTCGCCGAATCGGCTGATTTCCGCCACATAGTCCTCAACCTTCATCGGCGTGTCGGCCATCAACCGATTCGGGCGATTTTCTCCCGCGGAGAACGCTGCGCCGTACACCTGCCCAGCGCGCGCATCCTGAATCGGGCAGACGACACCGCTGAATCCGCTGATGCCCGCCGCCATTGCTTCCAGCGCGTTGACCGCGACGCAGGGTTTCCCTGCGCCGTGCGCCAACCCCTTCACCGTGCTGACGCCGAGCCGGACGCCCGTGAACGACCCCGGCCCGACCACGACAGCCAAGCGATCCATGTCCTGAATCGTCAGCCCCGTGGACTGAAAGGCGTTGTCAATCATGGGCAGCAGGTTGACCGAATGCGTCTTGTGGTTCATGACGGCACACTCATGGCGAATGCCGTCCTCCGTCAAAATCGCCACGCCGCACACCGGCCCGGATGTATCCACAGCAAGCAGCTTCATTGTTCTTCCTCCAAGGATATTTCACGGAATCCGCCCATCGGAGTAATGGTCACATCGCGTGTCGTTTCGTCCACCGGGGTCAGGCGGATGGCAAGGTGCGTTTCCGGAATGGCTTCGGGGCACTGGCTGGGCCACTCAACCACCGCCACGCCGTCGCCTCCGAGAAATTCTTCCATGCCCATTTCGTACAGTTCCTCGACGCTGTTCAGCCGATACCAGTCGAAGTGGTACAGGGGAATCCGCCCGTCGTCGTAGACGTTGAGGATGGTGAACGACGGGCTGGTGACGGTCGCCGTCACGCCAAGCCCCTGCGCCAGTCCGCGCGTGAACTCGCTCTTGCCCGCGCCCAAATCGCCCCACAAAAGAAGCACATCCCCCCTCCGAAGCTCTTTCGCCAGCCTTTTCGCCAGTTCGCGTGTTTCATTGGGAGAATGTGTTCTCATAGTTATGTTCCTTCCTATTATAAGGAGGCGCAAGGGGCGTTGCCCCTTGACCCCACCAGAGACGCTGTCTCTGGACTCTGCAAGGGAGTTCCTCCCTTGACCCTTTTTCGCGATTGAGTTGTGCGCGCTTTCATGCTGTGTCCGCGTGTTTATTTTCTTTACTTCCGGACGTGCAGCATCGGCGACAGCCGCTTATACAGCACAAACGTCAGCAGGCTCAGCACGAAGCCCTTCAGCAGATTGAACGGCGCCGTCACATACAGCAGCACCTTCCATTCCGTATCCACGAACGGCAGTGCCTTCTGCGCCATGCCGATAATCGCTTCCATGTCCATGTGGAACGCGTTCATGTAGAACGGAATCATCATCTTCCAGTTCACCAGCACCGACACCACAATCATGCACAGCGTGCCGACCGCCATGCCGACCAGCGCGGTTTTGCGTGTCTTGTGCTTGCGGTAAATCAGCGACGCGGGCAGGATGAACGCCGCGCTCATGATGAAATCCGCCAGCTCCCCAACATACATGCTCGACGAATACGCCAGACGTGACAAGTCCTTAATCAGCAGAATCGCCAGACCCGGCAGCGGACCCATCGAGAACGCGCCGAGCAGCGCCGGAAGCGTACTGAAGTCGAGCTTGTAGAACGCGACAATCGGGATTTCCAGCGGGAACAGGACGGCGGACAGTGCGCCCAGAATGGCGATGCGCGTCATGTACTGGACAGAGAGATTGGAACGGGTTTTCTGCTTTGTCATAGGACAAGCCTCCTTAAAAATATGCACGCCCCTGAAGCAGGTTCGCTTTTCAGGGGCGGAACATCACGGAACTTCGGCATACTCGCCAAATTCCGCGCATATTTCCAGCTTTCCTCTCTCATCCAGACTATACTGTTGGCGCCGGAATTGACTTTTGTCTCACCGGCTCAGCCTTCCTGCCCATTGCGGTGCGGAAGGGTCGCGGGCTGTACCGCCAGTAGGGAATTTCACCCTGCCCCGAAGAAGCTCCAAGTGGCTTGTGCAGTTGTTTCGCGCGTTTCAGCAAAATCTGTCGCCCGCGCCAACGTTATGATAGCACAGGCGGCAGTCCTTGTCAAGATTTTGCCGAAATTATTTCATTATTCCAGCCGCAGCACGGCAGCGCCTTCCGGACGGATGTCCAGCACATTGCAGCAATGCTCCCCGAACGTGCCTTCCATCGTCTCGATGAACTGACTCAGCAGCTTGTCCGGCACGAAGTTCAGCGTCGTACCGGCGAATCCGCCGCCGTGCACGCGCCACGCGCCGTCCTTGTCCAGCATCATGTGTTCCGCCATCGCCAGCGCAAGCGACAGGCTCTGATCCTTCGGGTTCGCATAGACGTTTTGCAAATACATATACGACGACCGACCGGAACAGATGATTTCCCACAGGAACGCAAACAGGTCGTTGCGGTCAAGCGCCGCCACCTGACGAACCACGCGCTCGTCCTCTTCAAAGAAGTGCATGGCGCGCAGCAGCGCCCGGTCGCTCACCTTGCCGCGCAGGGTCGGCAGCGCCTGATAGAACTCCTCCGGGCGCACACGGCGCAGGTACGGTTCATTGAACAGTGCCGCCACCTTCTTCATTTCCGCCGGAATCGCCGCGTAATCGTCCGTCAAATCAGCGTGATTGCCGCCCGTCGCCACCACGACCAGCGAATAACCGTACTTGGCAAAGTCGAAGTGCATCGGGCGCACATCGGGGTCATCGTGCTTGAAGTCCACCGTCACCAGACCACCAGCAGAAGACGCCATCTGGTCAAGCAGACCGCTGGGCTTGCCGAAATACACGTTTTCAGCGTACTGGCTGATTTTCGCGCGCGTCTTGTAGTCGATGGTGAAGCCGTTGTAGAGCGCGTCGAAGATGGCGCACGTCATCACCTCGAACGCCGCCGAGCTGCTCAAGCCGCTGCCGGACATGACGTTCGACGTCACCGCCGCGTTGAAGCCGCCGATTTTGTAGCCCAGTTCCGCCATCCGCGCCGCCACGCCGCGCACCAGCGCATGGGTTTTCCCCTTCTCCTTTTCAACGACATCAAGGCTGCCCAAATCCACCTTGATGGCAGGATAGCCGTCGGAGTGGATTTCCACCATCATATCGTCGCGCGCGGAAACCGCCGAAAGCGTGTCCAGGTTGATTGCCGCCGCCAGCACGCGTCCGCGATTGTGGTCGGTGTGGTTGCCGCCAATTTCCGTGCGGCCGGGGGCGCTGATCATCAGCACTTCGCGGTTCTCGTGAAACAGCTCTTCATGCCGTTTGAGCAAACCAATATAGCGGCCCGTCTGCTCCACCAGCATACCGTCGCGGCGGCCATACAGGTGCATCAGGCGTTCCATCACCTCAGGCGATTTTAGGTTGCGGATCATCGTGGCGTACTGATTCATGTTTGTTCCGTCCTTTCATTCAATGGATGGTTTCTTGAATGGTTTGCGTATGTATATACTATTTTCAAATGAGAATGCGCCAAGGCGCGAGCAGATGGTGCAGGTGAATGCAGGAAATAGTATTACTTGTCAAGATGCCATGCGTTGTCATAGGCGTTTTGCCAGATGCTGACCATCTCGTCGATGCCCAGCGCCTTCACCTGCGTGCAGAAATCTGCCCATGTTTCATCATTAAGTTCCACGTCCCCCGCGACGAACCACGCCATGCGCGTTTCTGCATAGGTGCTGATGCCGTTTTGCAGCTCCGTGACACGGTTCATCTGCTCCTGCGTCAGGTAGAGCAGCGGCATTGCACGCTTTTCCCAATGCCGGACGCGCGCCAATTCCGCTGCCAGTGCGTGCGTTGCGTCATCATCCATCTTCATCTGAATTTCCGCACTGGCATAGGAGGGCATCGAGGTTGTCCAAATGGTGTTCATGCCCTGCATGGCGACAACTTCCTCCGCCGTACGGGCATACGCCCATGTGCCATCGTCGTTCCAGTCGTAGTCCTCGCCTTCCTTGCCGACCTGCGCCGCCAAGAAACCCTCGTCCGTGTAGAGATAATCAACCCATTGCAGCAGCTTTTCTGGCTCTGCGCAGGTGGATGAAATTGCGAACGTGCCGCGATAGAGGTCGCCGGTGAAATCACGGTAAACCTGCTGACCGTTGTACACCAGTGGATCAAGCGCGATATACTCCGACGCGAGATTCACGCCGACCACGTCCTGCGGCGTTGCACCGAAGAACACGCCGTATTTCGCTGTAGCATTGCTGTTTGAGGACGATGACGAGGACGTTGCCGCCTCCACCAGCCGCATGGCCATAAAGCCCTGCGAATCCAGCAGCCCCTCAGTGTACAGCTCGTGCAGCCACGTCAGGAACGCGCGGTTTTCCTCCGTCGTCAGCACTTCGCTGATTTTGCCATTCTGCTCCGTCAGATAGTAATCATCCGCGTTGATGCCGAATGCGTGCGCCAAGAAGCGCAGGTCCCACATGCTCACGAAGGACAGCGGGATTTCGTCGTTCCGGCTGCCATTCTGGTTCATGTCGCGGTCGCGGAATTGACGAAGCACCTCCGTCAGTTCCTCTGCCGTCGTCGGCACGCCCATTTTCAAGCGGTCAAGCCACGTCTTGTTAATCCACAGGGTATTGTTCGGCGTCAGTTCGTTGATGCTCGGCAGGGCGACAATCGCGCCATCGGGCAGCGAAACGGCTTCCATCCATTCCGGATTGGCTTCCAGCAGCGCCCAGGCGTGCGGCGCGTACGCCGCCAGATACGGGCGCAGGTCAATCAGCTTGCCCGCTTCATAGAACGCCAGCGTCTCCTGCGGGGTTAGTTCCGCCTTGAAGAACATATCCGGCATGGCAACCTCGCCCGCCAGCATTTCCGTTTTCGCCTCCGTCCATGCCTCTCGGCTGACGTATTCGGTAAAGGAGAAGGCAATTCCGGTTTTTTCCTGCATTGTTTGGAAGAATAAGTTCGTATCCCAGTCATGCTGCGCTTCCGTGCTGCTGGAGGACGACGCAGCTTCCAAGCCGGCAAGCATAATCGGCGCTTCGGCGGCGAAAGCTGTCGGCAGCGCCATTGCTGCCATCAGCACGAAGATTTGCAGAATCGCAAGAAGTTTCCGCACAGTTTTCCTCCTTCAATCAGACGGGCATCTGCCGCGTCTATCTGTCTGTGCTTTATTATAGACCAATTTCACCCGTTTGACCAGTCTTTTTTCACAAAAAAAACGAAATATCTGCTTTTTTTCGTAAACCGTCTCTCTATTGAGTGATGGAAAATATTTCCATGCAGATTTTTTTCATTTTCGGGGCAGGATGGAAAGAGAAATATGGGAGGCGTGGCAGGCATGAAGAAAGAAAGGCATTGGGTGCTTCCGGCGATTTGGGCGATTTTGCTGATGCTGCTGCTCGGCGGCGCGGTTTGGGCATATCAGGCGTTTTCCGTGGCGGATTGGCAGTCACTTGACCCATCCCGCCTCACGTCGCTCGCCCAGACCGGCGCCATACACGATAAGAACGGCGATTACGTCACCTCGCTTGTCGGCAAGGAGAACCGCACGGTCATCGACACGTCGCGTCTGCCCGCGCACGTCGTAAATGCGTTCCTTGCTGCGGAGGATTTGCGCTTCTACAAGCATCCGGGCTTTGACATCACGCGCATCATCGGCGCCATGCTCACCAACGTCCGCGACGGCGCGTTCAGTCAGGGCGCATCCACCATTTCCCAGCAGCTGATTAAGCTCTCCCACTTGTCCAGCCAGAAGACGATTGCCCGCAAGCTGGAGGAAATTCACCTCGCGCTGCAATTGGAAAAGCAGTACACGAAAGACGAGATTCTGGACATGTACCTGAATTTCATCTACTTCGGACAGGGCGCATATGGCGTGCAGGCGGCGGCAGAAGTCACGTTCGGCGTCGATGCGGCGGAGTTGACCCCTGCGCAGGCTGCCTCCCTCGCTGCTGCCATCAAAGCACCATCCGCGTACAGCCTGCAATCCGCGCCGGAGAGCAACCGCGAGCGCCGGGAGTATATTCTGTCCATCATGCTGGCGGAAAACATGCTGACACAGGCGGAATACGACGCGGCAATGGCGGAGGAGCTGACCGCCCGCAGCGCGCCGCAGGTGCAGACAGCTTACGGCTGGTTCGTCGATGCCGTGCTGGATGAGGCCGAATCCCGGCTGGACGTGAGCGCCGAAACGCTGCTTGCGGGCGGCTACCGCATCGACACGACGCTCGACCCGGACATGCAGCGCATCATGGACGAGCAGTACCTGACGGATGTCTTTCCCGCTGATAACAAGGACGGCACGCCCGTGCAGGCTGCATCCGCCGCGGTGGACACGAGCAGCGGAGCAGTGCGCGCCATTGTCGGCGGACGCAAGTACGTCACCCGCCGCGGATTGAACCGCGCGACCCAGCTGCGCCGTCAGCCCGGCAGTGCGCTCAAGCCGCTGGCTGTCTACGCCCCCGCGATAGAATCCGCCGGATGGACGTGTGCCAGCGTGATTCTCGATGCGCCAACCGCTTTCGGCACTTACAAGCCGCGCAACGCGGGCAATGCTTACTACGGGAACGTGACCGTCCGCACGGCGCTCAAAAACAGCCTGAACATCCCTGCCGTGAAGGTGCTGCAGGCCATTGGCGTCCAGACTGCGCAGCGCTATCTGCGAAGCGTCGGCATTGAGCTGGATGAACGCGACGCGAATCTCTCCCTCGCCTTGGGCAGCATGACCTACGGCACCTCCCCCATGCAGATGGCGGCGGCGTACGCGCCCTTTGCCAACGGCGGAACATACTACGCGCCGTACTTCATCGAGCGCATCACCGACCGTGACGGCAATGTTATCTACGAGCGCGAAACCACCGGCACGCGCGTGCTGTCGGCGCAGTCCGCGTATCTGATGACGAGTCTGCTCAAAACCGTCATTTCTTCCGGCACGGGCACACGCCTCTCCAGCGCTGGGACACCTGTCGCGGGCAAAACCGGCACGGTCAATGAAAGCGGCGGCGGCAACCGTGACGTGTGGATGGCGGCGTACACCCCGGAATTGTCCACCGCCGTCTGGATGGGCTACGACGAGCCGGACGCGGCGCACCGCCTGCCCAACCGCGTCTCTGGCGGCACGAATCCCGCTTCACTGGCGCGCAATTTCCTCCGTGCGTGGTACACAGGACGCAAGAAGCCTGATTTCACCAAGCCCAAGGGCATCGTCAGCGCTGATATCGACAAGAAGGCCATCGAGTGGCGCGGCGAACCGATGCTGGCCACGTCGCTCACACCGAGCGCCTACCGCCTGAATGAGGTTTTCCTCGACGGCACACAGCCGAAGAAGAAGAGCGATGTTTGGAATGCACCCGCGTCCGCGAAGTCCTTCTCCGTTTCGCATTCTGACGACGGGCAGCCGCTGCTGGTCATTCAGGCCAGTGATGCCGCCGTCTACCGCGTTCAGCGCGACGCTGCCGGAGAGAGCTTCATCCTGACCGAGCTTCGCGCCGCCGCGGGCGAAACACTCTACTACACCGACAACCGCGCCCAGCCCGGCGTAACATACACATATCGCGTGATTCCCGTGCACGCGGAGCTGCTGGACAATGGCATCCTATTGGAAGGAACGCAGAGCGTGCAGGTGGCGCGGGTGGAGAAGCCGAGTGCGCTGAGCCGGTGGTTCAGCGGGCTTTTCGCCCCAAAGCCGGAGGAAAAGCAGGAGGAAGAACTGCCTGCATCGATTTTTGCCCCGTAACAAAATGCGCCGCCGCACCGTAATTTGCTTTCCGGTGCGGCGGTGTTTTGTTATGGATATTCTGCTTTGGGGCGCAGGGCTTTCCGTTCGCCCCCGACACTCCTTCGGTGCCGTCACTTTTAGGATTCGCCCAATCCTTGCGCGGCGTTTCTTTGCTTACTGCGCAGCTTCCGCCATGTCCGCTAAATCACCCTGCGGCAGGATTTCCGTCACTTCAAACGGGACATTGTTGCCGGTGAAGTAGAACATCAAGTCCGTTGTGTTCTGGCAGTTTTCCAACTGCGCCGTCGGGAAATAGCGCACATGCAGGCACGAAACGCCGTTCTCCATGCTCGACATCACCAGAATCGGCGCGCCTTCATCGTACAGCAGTACGTACATGGCATTGGTGCGTTCGTTCAAGTCAAGGTACAAGTGTTTCTGCGTGGCTTGGTTCATAATCAGCGAGTAGCGCGCGTCGATTTCTTGCATCAGTTTCTGGAAATTCTCCACTTCCGTCTTCAGGGATTCATCCGGCGTATCCGTCTCACTCGTTTCGTCCGTGAAGAGGCTGTCGCTTTCCTCATCCTCGTCCTCTTCCTGCTGATACAACGTCCGCACGCCCGCGTTGTATTCGTCGTACATGGCAAAGAGTGTCACCATGTGATACATTTCCATTGCCCACGAGCAGGTTACCTCGTACAGCACCTGCGGCGCTTCTGAACGGTAAGTCAAGCGGAGCATCTGCGCCATCGACGATTCCATCAGCTCAATACGGTAGATGCTGCGCGGCGACTGCCCCTCATGCGCGTATGCCGCCAGCTTCGCCACATCCTCGTCGCTGATGCCCCACGTTGTCTGCAAATAGCGGCTTTCGATCAGTTCATCCAGCGCATTGCCCGCTTCTGCCAGACGCTCGAACGGCACAGGCTCGCCCTCGTCGCCGAACGGATCCTCCGCAAAGGGATACGCCGCAACGCCCGCCAAATCCACCGCCGTGCAGGCAAGTTCGGGCATTTGCTGCGCCGCGAACCATGCCGTCACTTCTTCAGCGGATTTGCACGCCGCCAATTCATCCGAGAGCACCGGCGTGCAGTACATCTCGTTCACCGTGCCGTCGCTGATCCAAAAGCTCATCATCGGCAGCGCATCCGCGTACAGAGCGATATACATGCCCATTTCAGGCTCGCCGTCCGGCTTGGGATACTGCGTCGAGCGCGCCATTTGGTTCAGCATTTGCTTGCCATATGTATCCTGCTGCTCCATCAAGATGCGCTGCGGCATCAGCTGAAGCACCCTGCGCTGCTCCGGCGTATCGGTGTAATCCGGGTTATCGCCGATGAAGCCTGCCAGCAGCGTTTCGCCCGTGACATAGTAGACGGCGGATGGCATCGTGCGGTTTCCCGCGCGCAGGCGATTGACAATCTTCTGTTCCTCGGTGATAGCGGCGTCCGTGTCGCCCACCAAATCGGCCACAATGCGGTCGCTGTGCAGGAGGATATCCACGCGCTGGCACAGTTCCAGCATATGGCTGATGTTCGTGTTGTTATCCGTCGTTTCTTCCGCTGTCGCCATACCGCTGAGCATCATCAGCAGGGCAAGCAGAATTGCAAGCATCTTCTTCATGGGTTTCTTCCTTTCTTTATTTCCCATTTCATTTCCCTTGCAGGATTATTCCAGCACAATTCCCGGCACCTGCGCATTCAGCAGCGCCGCCAAGTCCTCGTTCGTTTCGCACGCGCGAAGCTGCTCCGACGGCATCCAGACAACATGCGCGCGCATCATACCGTTCTGTACCCGCCACAGCATTTGAACCGGCGCACCCGTCTCCGGAATCAGCACAGTCATCCCCCAGCCTTCTTCCTCTGTCGTCACGCCTTCCGCAGTGCCATGCTGCCGCATGTATTCCATAATGTGCTCGTCAATCCACTGCTGGCTTTTTTCTTCTTCCGGGTCAATGATTGCCAGCTGATTCATCGCCATCTCTGCCGGATAGTGCAGCCACGAAGCCTGAATGCCCGCATCCGCATATTCCGGCGGAATTACCAGACTTTCGCACACTTCCGGCTTCAATCTCACTTGAAGCAGATATTCCTTGCCGTTCAGCAGGTCGCCGCCGTCTCCGTCATGCACAATGTAGTTCCGCAAAATTTTCTCCGCTGTATCTCCAAATATGACTTCCGAGCGAACCCAGTCCAGCGTGTCTGGCAGATTCGCCGTGTCCCACAAATACGCGTTGTTTCCCCAGTCGTGCAGTATTCCTTCCTTCGTGTCCCGCGGCACATGGGCAGAATAGTCGTTTTCCTCCGCACCTCCCGAAATTTCCACGCAAATCAGCGCGTCCGGCGCAAAGCACAGCAGCAGCGACAGCGTATGCGGCTGATTCGTCACCGTCAGCATTTCATTGTTGCGAAGCGTCACAGCGCCCCATTCATTGCTCAACGTGTCAGGACAAATCCAGACTTCCGTCGGGCGCGAAACGTCAGCACTGCGAAGTCGGTCAATGTCGCCGATGGTGTCCTCTTTCCGCCACTGCTGCCAATCCACAAAAGCGTCGTTTGACACCATGTCCACCAGCTTCCGCGCCGTCATGATGCCATTGATGACCGCCGTCTGCTCCCACGCATCGTCCTCTTCGTCCTGCGGCGCGTACACGCTGCGCATCACCACCGCGCCGTTCATTGCCTGCCACGCCACCACAATGGGCGTACCCGTCCTCGGTCGCAGATACAGCAAACCGCCCGTGTCGTGCGCGTCGCAGGGGTACAGCGCAATCGCCAGTATGTCGAGGAACTTGGTCTCCGTCTTGCCGCACTGCTGCATCTGCGCTTCAAACGCCGTCATCTGCGACGCATCGTAGTCGAGTATGCTGATTTGCACCGCCGTCTCCGCTGTATTCCACGGGATAATGCCCTCCTGCTCGCCGCTCAGCGCCGCCCAGTGCTGCATCTCCTGCGCTGATTGCAGGGCAAGCTGCCGGATGGTGTCCTCGTCCGGCTGATGCGGTTCCAATTCCGCCAATGCCACCACGCGGGACAAGTCAACTTCCTCAAATTCGCCTGCGTAGAATTCGCTCAGCTTGTCCGTTGTCAGCTCGGTCGCCTGATGCGCCACCGGAATCGCCGTCAGGCACACACAGCCGTTTTCCGCGAACCAGCGCACCAGCACCACGCCATTTTCGCCGTAAGACAGCAGCAGCAGTCCCATTTCCGGCGCATCCCCAGCGTAAAGCAAGTTCGCGGCGGCACTCGTTTCCTGCGCGTCCATCCCGAATTCCGGGAATACCGCGAACGTGCGCTCTACAATCCGCAGATAGGCGTTTTCCGTCTCGTCCGTCGCATCCGTGTCCGCGCTGGCATCCATCATCATCAGCACAAAAAACAACACCGACGCCGACTTGTCCGTGCCGTTGACGCTGACGCTGATGAACGCCTGCCGGGGCATTCCACGGTCAATCGGCTGCGGCGTTTCTGTACATGCCACCTCTGTAATATTGAGCGTGTCCTCAAACAGCCGCCCTCGCTCCTGCGCATCCATCTGCCGCACAAGCTCTATTGCGCGCCCGACCAGCTCGTACTCCCAAGCGTCGTCCGCCGAATTTTCCGCCGTCGCCATGCCCAGCATCAGCAGCATCAGCGCCAGCAGCATAGAAATCCATCGTTTCATCATTCTACCTCCTATTTCGCTTAAACGCATCTTTCCTATCAACGTCATTTTGCCATATTTGCGCAAGTTTTGTCAAGCGAACAGGCCCTTTTCTAATGCAATTTTCATCCTAATATGCAAAAAGCCCTGCTTCCACGTCGGAAACAGGGCTGGTAGTGTATATTAGTTGCCGCGGCGCTTCATGAACGAAGGTACGCCGTTGGCGTCTGTCGTCGGGCGCTTGGGCTGCTGCGGCTGCACAGAGGGCATCGGGCCGGTTGCACCGCCCGCATACTGCTGCTGCACAGGCTGCATATTGCCAGTGTAGCCCTGCTGCGCGTAATCCAGCTGCTGGGGCTGATTGCCAAACAGCTGCGGCTGACCATACGCCGGCTGCTGCGGCTGCGCGGGCTGCTGCGGCGCATAATACGCGGGTTGTGCCGGCTGCTGCGTCATCGGCGCTTGCGGAACGCCCATGGTCGGATGGCTGCTGTAGCTGTCGCTGCTGGTGTAGGACGGCGTGTACCCGCCCGTCGCACCGTAGTTGCCGGGCGTATAGCTGCCGGTCGCACCGGTCGCACCGGTCGCACCGGTCGCACCGGTCGCACCGGTCGCACCGGTCGCGCCGTAATTGCTGCCATAGAGGCGATCGCGGTTGATATCGCGCGCAGACTTGACCGGCTCACGCGGCGGGAACGGCGTTTTCTCAAAGCCCGTCGCAATCACGGTGATGCGCACCTTGTCGCCCATGGACTCGTCGATGCCCGCGCCGAAGATGATGTTCGCATCGGGATCGGCTTCCTCCATGACGAGGTTTGCCGCTTCGTTGATATCAATGATGGAAATATCCTTGCCGCCAGTGATGTTGATCAGCACCGCGCGCGCACCGCTGATGGACGTCTCCAGCATCGGGCTGGAAATGGCGTTCTTGGCGGCATCAATCATCTTGTTCTCGCCTTCGCCGTAGCCGATGCCCATATGCGCCATGCCGCCGGATTCCATGACGGTCTTGACGTCCGCGAAGTCAAGGTTGATCAGCGCAGGCACAGCAATCAGGTCGCTGATACCCTGGATGCCCTGATGCAGCACCTCGTCCGCAATGCCGAACGCCTCGACCATGCTCGTCCCCTTGCTGACGACCTGCAAGAGCCGGTCATTCGGGATGACAACGAGCGTATCGACGCGCTGCTTGAGGTCAGAGATGCCCGCTTCCGCATTGCGCATCCGCTGCTTGCCCTCAAAGGCGAAAGGCTTGGTCACAACCGCGATGGTCAGCGCGCCCTGTTCGCGGGCAATTTCCGCCACGACCGGCGCGCAGCCCGTGCCCGTGCCGCCGCCCATGCCCGCGGTGACAAACACCAGGTCAGCGCCCTTGAGTGCACCCGCGATTTCCTCGCGGGATTCCTCTGCGCTGCGGCGGCCGACTTCCGGCACCGCGCCTGCGCCCAGACCCTTGGTGACTTTCTCACCAATCTGGATTTTCGTCTGCGCGCCGGACATCTGCAAAGCCTGCATGTCGGTATTGATGGCGATGAACTCCACGCCGCGCAAGCCGGATTCGACCATGCGGTTGACCGCGTTGCCGCCGCCGCCGCCGCATCCCACGACCTTGATGGAAGCATAATTGCTGGTCAATTGGTCATTCTGAATTTCAATCACGTTGCATCCCCCTGACTCATATGCTCATATGGTATCTTGCCCTGTATGCCGCGTTTTCTTGCAATCAGTAGCCCATCAGCCAGCGGAATGCACGGCTGAACAGCCCCTTTGCACCGCCTTCTGGTGCTTTCTGCTCTTCCTGCGTCGTCACGACGAGGATGGTCAGCCCGACGGCGCTGGAGAAAACATGGCTGGTCATTTTGTTGTTGGTGCGCTGGGCCTCCCGGATGATTCGGTGGAGTTTGCCCGCAAGGAAGTCCTTGCCTCCCTTGTTGAGAATCAAGCCGCCGCCGGTCAGATAGACGTTCGACCACTTGCCAAGCTTCACGCCGCCTTCTTCCAGCGCTTTGTTGATGGCCTCCGCGATTTCCTCCACTTTCGCTTCGATAATCGGGGTCACTTCGTCGCGCCGGACAGTGCGGGCGGGTTCATCCTCCGTCGCGGGAATGACATACGTTTCATCCTGATTGGTGCTGTTGAAGCTGTACGTCTGCTTAATTTTTTCCTCCACGAACGGAAATGGAATATTCAGCTGCTCCGCAATGTCCGCCGAAATATGACCGCCGCCAATGTCGAGGCACTTGTGGAAAATCAGCGCGTCGCCCTCCATCACCATCACATCGGTGCACAAATAGCCAATATCGATGAGCATTGCCGTCTTGTCGCGCTCATCTTGGCTCAGGGCATATGTCGCTTCCCCGGCGACGGTGGAGTAGAACTCGCGGGGCTCAATATCCATATCGCGCAGGCGGTAGGTGATATCATCAATGAAATACTTGTCCGCCGTCACCAGCGCAATCATGGCGGACAGTTCGCGCCCCTTGATACCCACGGGCGACAGCGTCTTTTTGCCGTCATCCACGCGGAACCACGCGGGCGCGGAATGAATGATGCGGTCGCCGCCGGATTCTTCCGCCAGCTTGAAGCACGCGCGGACATCCTGCGCTGTAACATGCGGATCAGGCCCGGTTAGCGACACATGCACTTCCTTGACAATCACGCGTGTGAACATGCCCGGCACACCGACATTCAGCTCATGAATGCGGCAGTTACCGGTTTTCTGCGCCTGATCAATGGCCGTGCGAATCACATCCCGAATCTCATCGGGGTTATTCCAGCCATCCTGCAAATATCCGCTGTACGGCACAGCGCCGGAGCCAACGATATCACAGCGTTCGCCATTGCTCTGCGCGACCATCGTGACGATTTTGCTGGTTCCAAAGTCAATCGTCGGTACCGTAATCTTCATGAACTCTCATACCCCCTGTTTCCCGGTCTGGTCGTTCTGCCGGACGGCTGAAGCCGGGAAAATTGCGGTTCTGACACCCCTGTACCTTGGTTTCTGCCAGCCTGTCAGCAGACGGCTTTTCCCCGCCAGACAGGCGCAGTCACCTATCCAATATACCATTTTTCATTATAAGCCTTTTTTCTCTGGAATGCAAGTGCTTTCGGGCGTTTTGAATGTTTTTCGCCGTCATTTTTATCCGATTTTCATATTTTGCGGTGCTGATGATGATTGTATTACACCGTCGGCGGCGCATAAACCGGATTCACCGCGTCCGTCAGTGTCAGTGTGCCGCCCGTTTTGCCCATTGCCGAAAGCTCCGTGCGGACGATCAGGAACGCCCGCAGCTTCTCATGCAGCAGCGATGAATCCCCCAGCACAATTTCCATGCCGTCCATCGTCTGCATCCGTATTCTGTCCAGCGAGCTGACATCTAATACGGCAATCTGGTCAAGTCCACCCATGACGGTCAGCTGCAGCAGCACCTCGGTCACAGCGTCCAGCTGCTTCTGCTGATTGGCAATCAGCTTCTGCCCGATGATCGTCTTTTTGACGCTTAAGCCCTGCACGCGCACCAGCTCCGGATGCGATTCGTTCGCGTTCTGCACCGTGCGCAGGACGTAGCCGTGCGCGTCGGTAATTACGCCGATGCCCGATGTGGTCAGGAACGTGACTTCCTGCCGCTCCTTAACTTCGATGCAAATCGTGTCGAAAGATTCCAGAGACACCATCCGGCAAATCAGATACGGATTCTGTTCGATACGATTGGAGATTTCTTTCTCATTAATTAACGACGACTGCCCAAGTTTCAGTTTGGACAGGCGGATGATTTCCTCCGCGCTGATGCGCACGTTGCCCGTCACCCTGATGTTGCGGACAGTCAGCACACCCCCGAACAGGAACGCGACAAAGAGAATGGCAAGCGCAAGCGGCACGATTGCTTTCCACACCCGCCGCGTGCGGTGATGGCGCTTCTGCGTTTCCTCCGAATAGCTGTCCGTGTCCAGCACAGGCGGATGGCTCCACACCGACGCTTCCGGCGGGGGACTCTGCGGCGGCTCACCCAAATCAGGGGGCGCAGAAGCTGATTCTGCGTCCCGAAACGGCTGATTCCAGAAGGGGTTTGTCGCCCGGTACAGATCCGGCGAGCGTTCCTGACGCAGTTCCGGCGACTGTTCCGGTTCCTCAAACGGGTTTTCCGCTGTCGGATGCTGTGTGCGCCGTCTGCCACCCGGCGGCATGCCCGGCTGCCAGTTGTCCTGTGTCACGGGGGTCATTCCTCCTTCCGTGCTGTCCTGATTATGCGTTCGCATGTACGCGGCGGATATCCGCGCCCAAACAGGTCAGCTGTGTCTCAAAATGCTCATAGCCGCGGTCGATGAGCTCTGCGCCGTCCACCTGCGTTTCGCCTTGTGCCTTTAGTCCCGCCAGCGTCAACGCCGCGCCACCGCGCAGATCGCGCGCTGTCACCCGTGCGCCGTACAGTTCCGGGACACCGCGAACAACCGCCGTCCGCCCGCTGCATAGGATGCGCGCACCCATGCGGTTCAAATCCCCCGCGTGGGTAAATCGGTTCTCAAACACGTTTTCCACAACCACGCCCGTCCCCTCGGACACGGACAGCAGCGCCAGCATCTGTACCTGCATATCCGTCGGGAAGCCGGGATACGGCTGCGTCTGCAGCTGTGCAAACGCTGTCAAACGCTCCGGCGCAGTCAGAATAACGCGTTTTTCTTCCTCGCGCACGTCGCAGCCCATTTCGCGCAGCTTCGCATTCACCGCCAGCAGTGCCTGAACCGGGGCGCGAGTCAGCTCAATGGTGCCGCCCGTAATTGCCCCTGCCGCCAGCAGCGTTCCGGCGACAATGCGGTCGGGCATAGGTGTCCATCGCGCGCCGTGCAGGTGCTTCACGCCCTCAATCGTCATGACCGCGCTGCCCGCGCCGCGGACGCTTCCGCCCATTGCGTTGATGAAGTTCGCCAAATCGACGATTTCCGGTTCGCGCGCCGCGTTGTGAATAACAGAAATTCCCGGCAGCAGCACCGCCGCCATCAGGATATTCTCCGTCGCGCCGACGCTGGGGTAGTCCAGATGCACCTCGCCGCTGTGCATATTGCCGCCGTCGCAGTGAATCACGCCGCCCTCCTCGTGAATCGCCACGCCCAGACTGCGCAAGCCTGACAGGTGCAAGTCAATGGGGCGCAGCCCAATTTCGCAGCCGCCGGGATATGTAACCGTCGCCTGCCGGAAGCGCGAGAGAATCGGCCCGAGCAGGAAGATGGACGATCGAATCTGCTTGGACAGCGCGTCCGGCATTTCCGTGCGGTTCAGCCCGCCCGCGTCAAGCGTCAGCGTGTGTCCGTCACGGCGAATCCGGCAGCCCAGCATCGTCAGGATGTCCGTCATCTTCCGCACGTCGGAAATCATCGGCACGCCTTGCAGCACCACCGTTTCCTCCGTCAGCACCGAAGCCGCGAGAATGGGCAGCGCCGCGTTCTTCGCGCCATCGACGCGCATCGTACCCTCCAGCTTTCTTCCGCCCCGCACAACAAACGCTTCCATCCGCGTCCACCTCCTGTGCTTCAGCCTATGCCGGAAAACAGGCGCTGTGCCAATTTCGCAGTTCAAATAGCTGATTCACGGGAAATATTGAGCAGGATGCCGATGGCTGCCATCGTGATGGAAATCGATGTGCCGCCGGCGGAGAAGAACGGCAGGGGCAGCCCCGTCGTTGGCAGAATGCCCACAACCACGCCCATGTTGAGGAACGCCTGCACGCTGATGCTGCTGGTAATCCCCGCCGCCAGCAGCGTTCCGAACTTATCCGGGCAACGCACGGCGATTCGCATCCCCCGCAGCATCAGCGCCACGAACAGCGCCACCACAATCAGGCAGCCCAGCAGCCCGAAATCCTCCCCCACGATGGCGAAGATGAAATCGCTCTCCGGGTACGGCAGATAGGCATACTTCTGCCGCCCCATGCCCAGACCCATGCCGAAAATGCCGCCCGACCCGAACGCAATCAGCGACTGGCTGAGCTGGTAGCCCTCATCGCTCATCATGGAAAAGGGGTTACGGAAGGACAGAAGGCGCCGCCGTCGATACGGCTCCGACCATGCATAGAACGCGCCCACGCCCAGCCCGCCGACGAGCATCAGCAGAATATGCCGCCACTTTGCGCCCGCCATGATGATGAGAATCAGGCTGACGATGAGGATTGACCCCGCGGTGGACAGGTTCGGCTGCTCCAGAATCAGCAGGAATACAACTCCCGGCACGACCAAGACCGGCACAATGCCCGTGAAGAGACGGCGGATGCGCTCGCCGCGGTAGGTCAGCGTCGTCGCCATATACAGCACCACGGCGAATTTCGCGATTTCTGACGGCTGGAAGGACAATCCACCCAGCGACAGCCACCGCCGCGAACCGTTGATGTACACGCCAACGCCCGGTATAATGACCAGCACCAGCAGCACCGCGGAGAGCGCCAGTCCGCCCACCACGACATACGGATGCTGCCAGCAGCGGTACGGAATGCGGCTGGTGACGATGCACGCCGCCGTGCCCAGCCCAATGCCCAGCAATTGCTTGAGCACCTCGCTGTACGGGCTGCGCGTGGAGGTGCCGGTATAGAACGTCGCGGAAAATAGAACCAGCAATCCCGCGAGCAGCAGCATGATGAGGATGATCACCAGCGTACCGTCCACGGGATTGCGTCTTTTCAGCGGTATTGCGTTCTGTCGCTTTTGTGCGCTTTTTGCCTGAAGCATGTCTGCTCCTTTCTCAGCGCACAGGGATGGGATTATTTCAGTTCGCGCACAAGCTCCTTGAAGATGCGCCCGCGGCTCTCATAGTCCGAGAACATGTCAAACGACGCGCACGCCGGGGACAGCAGCACATTCCACCCGTCGGAAGAAAGCGCGCGGCACTGGTCGATGGCGTCTTTGAGTGTCCCTGCGCGGTGCAGGTGCGTGTAGCCGTTTTCGCGGCAGGTGCGCTCAATCTGGTCGGCGGTCGCGCCAATCAGCACGGCTTCCTTGATGTAGGGCGACGCCAGCATTTCCTGCACCATCGGGGTGAAGTCGCAGTGCTTGTCATAGCCGCCGAGGATGATGGCGGTCGGGCGCGTCATGGTCTGAATCGCCTTGATGGTGCTGTCCACGTTCGTGCCCTTGCTGTCATTGATGTAGCGAACGCCGTCCAGCTCGCGGACGAACTCGATGCGGTGCTCCACGCCTTGGAACGTCCGCAGCGTGTGCGCCATCACGTCCGGCTTCACGCCCATCGCGACCGCAATGCAGCACGCCGCCAGCGCGTTTTCGAGGTTGTGCGGGCCGGGAATGAACACGTCTTTCGCGGGGCAAATCGTCTCTTCCGCACCGTGGAAGCGCACGACGATTTCGCCATCCCGGACGAACGCGCCTTGCTCCACTTCCCGCTTGCGGCTGAACAGCATCACCTGCGCCCTCACCTGCCCAATCAGCGTTGCAAGTGCCGGGTCGTCCGCGTTGAACACGGCAACATCCTCTGCCGTCATGTTCTGGAACTGCCGCATCTTCATCGCCGTGTAGACTTCCATCGTGCCGTGGCGATTGAGGTGGTCTTCGGTAATATTGAGCAGCGCCGCCGCCTTCGGGTGGAACGTCTCCGCCGTCTCCATTTGGAAGGAAGAGACTTCGCAGACGAACAGGTCGTCGTCCTGACTGTCGAGACCTGCCGCGCTGTACGGATAGCCGATGTTGCCCACGACATGCGTCGTGCGTCCTGCATTGCGGAAGATTTCGCCCAGCAGCGTGACGGTCGTCGTCTTGCCGTTCGTGCCGGTAATCGCCACCATTTCGCCAGAGGACAGCTGATACGCCATTTCCAGCTCACCGGTGACGTATACGCCCATTTCCTTCGCCTTCAAGACGAACGGCGCGTTGTCCGGCACAACGGGGCTGATGACCATTGCGTCGATGCCGTCCAGGCACTCCATCGCCGGGCAGCCCAAACGGCGCTCCAGCGGCGGATTTTCCAGCGGCTTCAGGCTGTCCCCCAGCTGTTCCGCCGCCTTGCTGTCATTGATGATAACGTGCGCGCCTGCCTTGCACAGCAGCTGTGCCGCCGCAATCCCGCTGCGCGCCATACCGACCACCAGCACGCGCTTGCCCGCGTATTTTTCCGTATTGCGCATGATTTTTCGCTCTCCTTACACGATGACCGAAATAACCGCCAGCGCCGTCAGCACCAGCGTCACCACGGTATACATCAGCACGATTTGCGTTTCCTTCATGCCGCACTTCTCAAAATGATGGTGCAGCGGCGACATTTTGAACAGCCGCCGGGGTGTCCCGTAGATTTTGCGGGTCGCCTTGTAATAGTAGCGCTGCAAAATGACGCTCACGCTGGACATGCAGCAGGTGAAGCCAATCAGCAGCAGCAGGAACGGCTGACGCAGCAGCATCGCCATGCCGACCACCGCGCCGCCGATGAACATCGACCCGGTGTCGCCCATGAACACCTTTGCCGGATAGCGGTTGTAGCGCAGGAAGCCGAGGCAGCCGCCGCACAGCGCCGCCGCGAAGATGGCAATCGCGCTGTAATTATCCTGCAGCGCGCGCGCCGCATCAGGGTCGTCGGGAATCTTCACCATCGGAATGCCGAACGAGCCGCCATTCAGGTGCTGATAGACCGTCACGGCGCTGAGGCCCGCAATCACCGCCCAACCCATGCAGCCGACACTCGTCACGCTGGACAGGATGCCGTCGATGCCGTCCTGCAGGTTCGCGCTGTTGGTCATAAACAGCACCGTCAGCGCCAGCAGCGGAATATACCACAGCCCTAAGTCCCATTCGGTATTCGCAAACGGCAGCAGCACTTTGCTCCCCTGCGTGAAGTAGCACCAGACCGAGAAGCCAAGGCACACCACGGACAAGCCGATTATCTTCTGCCACGGGGTCAGCCCTTCGGAACGGTGCTTGACTGCCTTCGTCCAGTCGTCCGCCAGACCGACTGCCATCGACCCCAGCGATACAAGCAGCAGCGGCAGAATCGTCGTCACCCACGCGCCGGTATACGCCGCGCACAGCACAAACGATACGATGCAGCCCAGCGCAATCATCAGCCCGCCCATAATCGGCGTGCCGCGCTTTTTCAGGTGCTCCTTCGGGCCGAGTTCGTTCTCGCTCGTTTTCATTTGGTGACCGCGCAGCCATTCAATCAGCTTCGGGCCAGTCGCCAGCGCAATCGCCGCGGACAGCACCAGCGCAAGCAGTACATTTGTCAGCATAGGTAATCCTTCCTTATTATCGGGTATTCAATGCGCAGCGGCTTACTCGCCGCGCAGTTCCGTCAGCAGCTCCTGCACGACAACTTTCTCGTCGAACGGCCGCTTGACGCCCATTGTCTCCTGATACGTCTCGTGACCCTTGCCGCACAGGACGATGATGTCGCCTTCCCGCCCGATTTCCAGCGCGTGGCGGATAGCGTCCCGACGGTTCTCGATGACGACATACTCGCCCGTCGTCTCTTTGATGCCCTCCTCGATTTCGCGCAGGATTTCCATCGGGTCTTCCGTGCGCGGATTGTCACTGGTGAGGATGCACAAATCCGCCAGTTCGCCGCCGATGCGCCCCATGATCGGGCGCTTGCCCTTGTCGCGGTCGCCGCCGCAGCCGAAGAGCGCAATCAGCCGCTTCTTGGTGAACGTGCGGCAGGTGCGCAGGATGTTGCTCAGTGCATCCGGCGCATGGGCGTAGTCCAGAATCACGCGGTACGGCGTATTCGTCGGCAGCATTTCAATGCGCCCAGGCACACTGCGGATGCTTTCCAGCCCCGCGCGGACATTCTCCGGCGACACGCCCAGAATCAGCGCACACGCCGCCGCAGACAAGGCGTTGTAGACATTGAACATGCCCGTCATGCGCAGGTTGATTTGGATGTATTCCGCGTTGCGCAGCCGCAGCTCAAAGGACACGCCGTTTTCGGTGATTTCAATGTCGCGCGCAAACAAATCCGCCTCCGCCGCAATGCCGTAGGTCATATGCGGAATCGTCACGTCGCGCAGCAGCTCCGCCGCCCGCTCATCATCGGCGTTAATGGCGGCATTTTTCGCCATGCCGGAGGTGAAGAACGCCTTTTTGCACTGGAAGTAGTTCTCCATCGTACCGAAGTAGTCCAGATGGTCTTGGCTGAGGTTGGTGTAGCAGCCGCACTCGAACGTCATGCCGTCCAGCCGGTGCATATCCAGCGCGTGCGCCGATACCTCCATGACGACCACCTGCACGCCTGCCTGCACCATCTCGTTCAGGTCACGCATGAGGTCAATCGGATCGGGCGTGGTCTTACTGGACGGGATGTGCTTCTCGCCGATCATGTTGCCCGTCGTGCCGACCAGCCCGCACTTGAAGCCCGCCTGTTCGCAGATAGACTTGACCATGTAGCTGGTCGTCGTCTTGCCCTTCGTGCCGGTAATGCCCACGAAGCGCATTTTCCGCTCCGGATGATCAAAGAACGCCTCGCAGATTCTCGCCATCGCCGCGCGGCCGTTGCTCACCAGCACCTGCGGCACATTCACATCGTCCAGAAAGCGCTCCACCACCAGTGCCACGCAGCCATTTTGCACCGCCTGCGAGGCATACTGATGCGCATCAAAATGTGCGCCGGCAAAGCAGAAGAAGATGCCGTTTTCGGTCTTTTCCCGGCTGTTGGAACACAGCGCCGCAATCTCCACGGACATATCGCCCCTGGTTTCCAGCAAGTACGGCACTTCCTTGACAAGCTGTCTCAGTTCCATCGTCAATTAGCTCCTTTATTCGTCATCCCCGGCCATCAGCAGAAAAATCGTTGTGCCGGGCTGTACATATTCTCCCGCTGCAGGGCTTTGCTCTATGCACAGCCCCTGCCCCGTCATGGACATCATTAGTCCCCGCTGGCGCACAAGGCGCGCGCAGTCTACATCGCCCAAGCCGGTCAGCTCAGGCACGCAGACCAGCTCTTCCGGCGTCAGCTCCTCTGAACCGGCGGTGTAGAGCATCACATGCCCGCCTTTGACGAGCTTCGCGCCCGCCGGCGGCAATTGATCCAGCACGACGGTGTTCGCGCCGTCCGTCACGCTTTCCAATCCCACCTGTGACAGTTTACGCTTTGCATCGCCAATCGTCAAGCCTTTCAGCGCAGGAACTTCAATTTCTTCATCTTTTTCATCATTTTCCGGGTCAATTCCGAGGTACGGCAGCATTTCCTGCATGATTTGCCGGGCAAAAGGCGCCGCTGTCGTGCCGCCATAGTCAATCGGCACGTCCGCCTCCTTGACAATGACGAGAATGCTCACCTGCGGATCATTCACCGGCGCGAAGCCGTAGAACGACCCGATGTGCGTGTCGCGCACGACGCGTCCATTCTTGTAAACCTGTGCCGTGCCGGTTTTGCCGCCGATGCGGTATCCAGCAATCGCCGCGTTCTTGCCGCCGCCTTCTGAGACGACACGTTCCAGCAGCAGCCGCATCGTGTCGCTCGTTTCCGGGCGAATTGGCGCCGCCATCACCGTCGGGTGAAAGCGCTCCAGCGTCTCCCCGTCCGGCGTTTGAATTTCGCTGACGATGTAGGGTTTCATCAACTTTCCGCCGTTGATGACGGAGTTCGCCGCCATCATCATCTGAATCGGCGTGAGCGCGACGGACTGTCCGAAGCCGATGCGCGCCAAATCCACGCGTTTGACGTTCCGCGACGTGATGAGGATGCCCGGCGACTCCCCCGGCAGGTCAATGCCCGTCTTTTTGCCCAGCCCGAACGCCGTCAGGTAGCGGTAGAACGTATCCGTCCCCATCCGCAGCGCCAGCTCGACAAACACCGGGTTGCAGCTGTTTTTCAGCCCGTCTGCCATCGTCTCCGCGCCGTGCGGACGCCCCCAGCAGCGGATGGTGTCGCCGTCAACGGTGATTTTCGCCGAGCAGTAGAAAGAATCCTGCGGCGTTGTCACCCCGCTGTCCAGCGCGGATGCCGCCGTGAGAATTTTGAACGTGCTGCCCGGCTCGTAAACGTCGGAAATCGCAGTCAGGCGCATCTGCTCCGTCAGCGTTTCCGCGTCGTTGCGCGGCGGATCGTTCGGGTCGTAGCATGGGTTCATGCACATCGCCAGAATCGCGCCCGTTTTCACGTCGCTGACAAGGCAGATAACCGACTGCGCCTGATTGACCTTGATGCACTCACGCATCGCCTTTTCGACCATCTCCTGAATTTCCGCGTCAATCGTCAGCACCAAACCGCACCCCTGCTGCGACGGGATGTACCAGCCTTCCGTGCCGTCCAGCTGCCGATTGCGCGCGTCCACCTGCCGCAGATAGCTGCCCTCCGTGCCGCGCAGAACATCCTCATAGCGGCTTTCCAGCCCGGACTGCCCCTCGCTGTCCACCGTCGTCAAGCCCAGCACTTGGCTGAGCAGCGCTCCATACGGGTAGTAGCGGCAGATATCCTCGTCAAAGGACAGCGCCTTCAAGCCGCTGTCCTCCGGCGCGTCTGACCGTAGCTGACGCAGGGCATCGACCGTCTCGCGGCTGACCTGCCGCTTTAAGATAATCGACCCCTTCGTCTTGTCCTGCAATCGTTTTCGTGCCGCCTCTTTGTTGATGTTCAGCACCGGCTCGATGCTGTCGAGGAACTTCTCCGTGTCGCTGACAAGCCGCGGGTCAGCAGTGACGATGTACGCCGTCGCGGAGATGGCGAGCGTTCGCCCCTTGCGGTCGGTAATTGTGCCGCGCCGCGCCGTAACAATGCCTGCTTTCGTCCACTGACGAATGCCCCGCTCGGTCAGCGCGGCAGCCTCGGAGGTAGTGAGAACGGCAATGCGCGCCGCCGCCAGCAGGAACAAGCCCGTCAGCACCAGCGTCATCAGCCAGATTCGCTTGCGTACCAGCAGTTCCGGATGCATGTCCGTCCTCCTGATTCGCGTTTTTGCGGCTTATTGCTGTGGATTGCGGATTCGATTACTGCATGTGCATCAGCAGCGCCACGTCCGTGGTGGTCATGGTGTTCTGCGCGCCCTCCTGCAGGCCGCAGATAGCATCCGGCACGCCGGACAGCTCCACCACCTGCACGTTCTTGCCTTCCTTCATCCCCAGTTTCTGCGCCCGCTGCAAAAGCGACTGTTCCTTCGTCGCGACGCTGATTTGCGCCTGCAGGGTATCATTCTCCTGCTGCTTCGCGTTGATGTTCGTCGTCCGGACACCAATCTGGGTGCTGACGTTCTGGATCTGCGACTGCAAGTTCAGCCAGAAAACACCCATCACGAACAGGCACACCGCCACTACCAGCATCGCCAGCCCCGAATGCAGCCCCTGCCGCGAAACGAGAATACTGTGCTGCCGTTCCTGCTGCTGCGGCACATCCGCCCGGCGTCGCGTGCCCGTGTTCTGCCAGCAGCCTGCACCGAAGCTGACCGTCGCCCGATAGTTATCCATATACGGCTGCTCACCCTTGAAGTCGATGTTGAAGTTGAAGCTATGGTCAATGCTCTTCCGCATTTCGCGGAGAGCGCGTTCCTCATCGCGCGGATCTGCGAAGGGGGCGGATTTGCGCTTGCTCCACAGCCGCGCCCTGTCGTTCATCATACTGTATGCCTCCTCTGCCTGAAAAATGCCATTGTTTCAGCGGATAGAACCGTTATTCTTCCTCGTCCTCGCCGTCTTCCAGCTCGTCAATCGCTGCCCACGTCGCATTCAGGTTATCCTTGAACAGCTCGAAGTTCGCCATGTTGTTGATTGTCGCCGCCACGCGCAGATGGTCGTCGTTGCCCATAATGTCAACGTCCTTCTCTTCGCCCAGCATCATGCTGCGCAGTTTTGCCGGCAGCAGCACACGTCCCTGCGCGTCGCACTCCTGATCCGTATAGGACATGGAGTTGAACCACTGCATGTAGTTCATCAGCTGTGCATTTTTCTTCTTGCGGTTCAGCCGCTCATAATGCTCGCACAGGCGCATAAAGACCATTTCGGGGTAAATTGCAATGGACTTGAAGTCAAATTCCGGTGCAATCACAAACCGCTCGCCCAGTTCCTGCCGGAACGCCAGCGGAATCACCAGACGGCCCTTGCCGTCCAGCGAATGATTATAGGTGCCGCGGAAACGCTTTCTCTGTTTTTCAAGAATCTGCTCATCAGAAAGGGGCACATTTGTACGCATGTTAGTGGGGGTCAGGCGTTCATTTTGCCCAACTTGGTTCTCATCCACACGCTCACCCCCACCAAATTCACAAAATAGGTCGTCAATCACACGAAATGGCACTCTTATCATACCGCCGCGATTCGGAAATTGCAAGTGTTTGCAGGCACTTTTTTCGATGAAATTTTTGCCCGTTTCCAGTTTTCTTTCATCTTTTCGTAATATTCGACAGGAGCGATGTGTCATCGTCGCCCAAAAACGGGAAACAGTCATCCTTTTTCGAGCGATTTTGTCCGTCACTTTTGGGAGCGATTCTCCATTCAGGCATATTTTTCGCTGAAAAAGTGGTTTCTACGCCCAAAAACAAAAAAAGACGGCATAAACCGTCTTTTGGGGGATGTAACAAATATTTAAGAATTGCTTATTGTGGTCATCATCGGCACTTCCGTCAGCCGGAAGCCCAGCGCGTCGCAGGAGGTCAGCCGATAATGGATGCCTTCATGCTCGCCGTTGAACCCCGCGCGGATTCCTGCCCCGTGCAGATGACCATAGACCACCGTATGCACCCTGTGCCGCGCAAGCACCTGCGTGAACGGCGTATCCAGCACGGTCAGCAGCAGCGGCGGATAGTGGAGCATGACGACAATCGGCTTCTGCCCCTGCGCCAGTTTTTCCGCCGCGCTGATCGCCATGTCCAGCCGCAGCAGTTCACGGTTCAGGATGCGCTCATCCTCCGGCGCAAGCGGCGCGTCGCCCGTGGGGAACATCCACCCGCGCGTGCCGCAGACGACAAAATCCCCCATATCCAGCGCGTCGTGCTGCAAGGCGCTCATGCCTTCCGGCAGCACCCGCCGCAGTTTGGAGACACTGTTCCACCAGTAATCGTGATTGCCCTTGATGAGCACCTTGCGCCCCGGCAGCGCGCCAATCTTCTGCAAGTCCGGCACGGCGCGCTCCAGCTGCATGGCCCACGAGATATCGCCGGGAATCAGCACGACATCCCCGTCCTTAACACGCGCGCGCCAATCCGCCGCGATATGCGCAAAGTGATTCTCCCAATGGTCGCCGAAAATATCCATCGGCTTTTCCTCGCCGCCGGGCAAATGCAAATCACCGATGGCAAACAGCGTCATGTGTCCTCCTTGCGCGGCGCGGACAGGTCACATATCGTCGTCCGCGTCCTCGTCGTCATCCTCGTTGGCTTCGTCTTCCTGCATTCCTTCCAAAGAAGTCATTTTGCCCGCCATCTTCGTGTATTCGCCGTCGGTTTCTTCCGGCAGCATCTGAATTTCGTCCATCGAGCCGACGTCGTCCATGTCCGTCAGGCTGCGCGGCGTCACCTGTTCGCCGTCGCCGTCGCCGGAATCGTCGGACGCAGCGCCCACGCCCTCCGCCGCCTGCGCGTTCATTTCCTTCAGGCAGAACAGGCAGATATCGCGTCCCGGCAGTGCGGGATTCTCGTTGCATACGCTGCACATTTCCACGTCGTCCTGCCCGCCTTCGCCCTTCATCTCGCGCATACACACCTTGCAGTACTTGTCGCCGGGCGTCGTGATGTAGTTCAGTTCACACCGCGGGCATTGAACATACTTCTTCATAAGAAGATTCCCTCCTAAAATTCAGACCGCCGGGTGCTTTTTCCGTCCGGCACATTCTGTGGTAGTTATTTCCTTGGAAAGTTGCTGGGGGTTTTCTTGCGTCTCCAAAAGTCATATGTTACAATCATGTTACGATTTTTTTATTGGAAATCGTAATAACTTTTGGAGGAGCTTGCAATGAACAAGAAGTACGCGGCGCTTTTCACTGCGTCCGTCCTGCTGCTCACCAGTCTATCGGCTGCTGAGAACTTCCCGACGTCGCAGTTCGACCATGATGGATGGTATCGCCCGAACGGAACAGTCTGTCCCGCGCAGGATGCCGTCGCAACACCCCGTCCAACCGCCACACCTGCCAGCGCACCGTTGAAAACGCCTGCACCTTCCACGGGGGATGATTATACTACACCATCGTCGCAAGTGCAAGAGGAAATTCTGCTGAATTTGCTCAATCAGGAACGAATTGCGCAGGGACTTTCGCCTTTGACGCTCGACGCGGAGCTTTCCCGCATTGCGCGCATCAAATCCGCCGACATGCGTGACAACCATTACTTTGCGCATGAGTCCCCCACCCACGGTCATGTCAGCGACATGCTGAAAACGTTCGGCTACTCCTTCTCCGGTGCGGGCGAGAACATTGCGCACCATGCCACCACGGAAAAGGCGCACGCCGCGTTCATGTCCTCGGATGGACACCGCCACAACATTCTCTCCAGCGCTTGGCAGAAGGTCGGGCTTGGTATCGTCTACGACGCGAACGGTTACGTTTATGTGACGCAGATTTTCGTCCGCTGACCCTTTTTCGCCCCTTCCAGTCTCGGAAGGGGCATTTTGTCATGTACCAATCCTGATGGTCGGCTGCGCAACAGAGGGCAGCGGCGTTTCCGGCGTCTCCCTCGTTTCGGATGATTCCGCCGTGACGGACATCGCTTCCTTCGTCAGCGGCACGCCGTTTGTCACCTGCACCGGCCGATGGCAGCGGATGCCGCGGTTCATACCCTCCACGCCGGGAAGCGACACGCCCCGTGCGTGCAGGATGGCGCGTCCGGCGGCGCTTCGGCGCGGATTCGGCGCATTGAGCGGGGCATCCAGCGACATTTGCACGGCATTTTCCACCGCGCGCGCCACTTCCGGCGTTACGGGCAGGTAGACCAACTCAGCGCGGGGAAAAATCAGGTTGCGCGGCACATCAGCGTGGGCATTGGGTTTCTTTTTCATTGCTGCACTCCTCCATCCAGCCGGATTCTCCGGGCAGTTCCCATCGTATGCGGCGGATGAAAGATGCGTGTCAGGCTTCCGGCGCTTCTTCTTTCGGCGCAAGCACCTTTTCCAGAAGCGTCAGCAGCTGGTCGCGCCCCGTGCCGTCTTCGGACGACCAGCAGATGACCTCCCACGGCTGCACAAGCAGGGCGCGGCAGATAGGTGCGAGCTGCTTCTGTCGTGCGCCGCGGCTGATCTTGTCCGCCTTGGTGGCAATCACGGTGAACGGGATGCCCATTTGGCGGAGGAAGAGGTTCATCTGCTTATCGTCCTCGGTCGGTTCGTGGCGGATATCCACAAGGCACAGGACGTGGCGCAGTTCATCGGACTGCTCGAAGTAATCCTGCATCATCTTGCCCCAGCGGAGTTTCTCCTGCTTATCGACCTTGGCGAAGCCGTAGCCGGGCAGATCAATCAAATGAAAGTTGTCGTTGAGCAGGAAGGCGTTGATGAGCCGGGTTTTTCCGGGCGTTTGGGACGTGCGCGCGAGGGAGCGGCGGTTGCAGAGCTTATTGATGAGGCTGCTTTTGCCGACGTTGGATTTTCCGGCGACGGCAATCTGCGGCAGCCCGACACCCTCGAATTTTCCATACTGCGCCATAGAGGTAATAAATTCTGCTTTTTTGATTTCCAATTTCGTATCTCCTTTTGGGGTATGAGTGGCTTTTGGGGGATGTGCGACTTCTTTTGGTGTTCCGGATGCTCGGTCGCGCCAATGGGCGCGACAATATGCGGCAAGTTGAAAGAGCAAGTTGGGGGGCGCTTCTGAGGAAGCGTGAAGTTACTGGCAGGGACGCTTCGCTGCCTGCGCCTTGTTGACTTTTCCTTTTGGATTGGTCGGACGAGGAACAGTTGGGGCGTTGCCCCAAACCCCACCAGAGGCGCTGCCTCTGGACTCCGCAAGGGGCATTGCCCCTTGACCCCTTCGCGCGATTGAGTTGGTCGCACTTTCCTACTTCTTCCGCGTGCTTATCCGCTTTTTTCCCTTAACTCTTCCGTTTTTCCGGCATCCTCACCAGCGCATTTTCCAGCACCTGCTCAATCTGCTCCACGCACACAATCTTAAACTGACTCAGCACATGCGGCGGAATTTCTTCCAAATCCTTCTGATTTTCCTTCGGAATAATCAGCGTTGTAATCCCCGCCCGATACGCAGCCAGCGTCTTTTCCTTCAATCCGCCAATCGGCAGCACGCGCCCGCGCAGGGTAATCTCCCCCGTCATCGCCACATCATTGCGCACGGGAATCCCCGTCAGCACGGACACCAGCGCCGTCGCCATCGTCACACCCGCGGACGGGCCATCCTTCGGCACAGCGCCTTCCGGCACATGGATGTGGATATCCACATCTTTGTAGAAATCATCCGCCAATCCCAAATCAGCGCAGTGCGCGCGGACGTAGGAGAACGCGGCTTCAGCGGATTCCTTCATCACGTCGCCAAGCTGTCCCGTCAGGCGCAGACCACCCTTGCCGGGCATGGTCAGGCACTCGACTTCCAGCGTTTCGCCGCCGACGGTGGTGTACGCAAGACCGTTGACAATGCCCACGCGCGGCTCTTTCTCCGGCAGTTCGCGGGTGAAGCGCGGCGCGCCGAGGTACTGGTGCAGCACCTTTTCGGTCACGGTGACGTCGGTTTCGCCCTCGTCGAGCATCGTCACGGCAGCCTTGCGGATGACCTTGGCAATCGTACGTTCCAGCGTGCGGACGCCGGCTTCGCGTGTGTAGCCCTCAATCAGGCTGCGCATCACGCGGTCGCTGATTTTCACCGTCCCGGCATCCAGCCCGTGTTCTTTCACCTGCTTGGGCAAAAGGTGGCGCTTAGCGATTTGCAGCTTCTCCTCTTCCGTGTACGACGGCACTTCGATAACCTCCATGCGGTCGAGCAGCGGCGTGGGGATGGTGTCGATGCTGTTGGCGGTGGTGATGAACATGACGCGGCTGAGGTCGAAGGGCAGTTCGAGATAGTGGTCGCGGAATGCGCCGTTCTGCTCGCCGTCGAGCACCTCCAGCATGGCGCTGGCAGGGTCGCCGCGGAAATCGTGGCTCATCTTGTCGATTTCGTCGAACAGGAATACCGGGTTCATCGTGCCAGCCTGCTTCATGCCGGAGATAATCCGCCCCGGAATCGCGCCGATATATGTCCGGCGATGGCCGCGGATTTCCGCCTCGTCGCGCACGCCGCCGAGCGACACCTGCACGAACTGCCGCCCGACTGCCTTGGCGATTGCGCGAACGATGGATGTTTTGCCCACGCCGGGCGGGCCGACGAAGCACAGAATCGGGCCGCGCATATCCTGCTTGAGCTTGAGCACCGCCAGATATTCGACGATGCGCTCCTTGACCTTCTCCAGCCCGTAGTGATCCTGCGCCAGTACCTTCCGTGCGCGCTTCAAATCCAGATTATCAGTCGTCTGCTTGCCCCACGGCAGGTCGAGAATCCACTCGATATACGTCCGGGACATGCCGACTTCCGGTGTGCCGGGCGTCATCCGGGACAGGCGCTCCAGCTCCTTGTCCACGCGTTGACGTGCTTCGTCGTTCAGCGGCGTATTCTTGGCGCGTTCGCGAAGCTCCTCCACATCCGTCGCGTCGGTATCGCCCAGTTCGGTCTGGATGGCCTTCATATGCTCGCGCAGATAATAATCCTTCTGATTTTTGTCAATCTGTTTCTTGACGCGCTCCTGCACCTGCTTTTCCACGCCGGTCAGTTCAATTTCGCGGCTCAAAATGGTGCAGAGGCGTTCCAGACGGCGCTGAATATCGAATTCTTCCAGAATCTGCTGGCGATCTTCCAGCTTCGTCAGGATATTTGCGGCAATCAGGTCAGCAATCTGCTCGGCGTCATCCACATCCCGGATGGACGCAATCGTCTCCTGGCTGACCCGCTGGCTCGCGCGGGCATAGGCATCAAAATAATCCTTCGCCGTGCGCACCAGCGCCGCCAGCTCCATTTCATCCTCCGGCTCGGTCACTTTCGGCAGGTGGATGCGTCCCAGCAGGAACGGGTCTTCCTGCGTCACAGCGGTCAATTCGCCGCGCGTTTCACCCTCCACCAGCACACGCAGGCTGTCGCCGGGCAGATTCATCACCTGCCGAATATTGGCGATTGTGCCGACGGTGCACAAATTTTCCGGGGTAGGGTCTGGGTCATCCACATCCTTCTGCGCCACGAGGAAAATCTTCTGGTCATTCATCATCGCTTCCTGCAGGGCGGCGACAGACTTCGGGCGGCCGACGTCAAAGTGCAGCACCATGTGCGGGAATACCATCAGCCCCCGCAGCGCCAGCACCGGCATCGTCAGATTGGTTTTCTTTCTGGGCATAGTTCCTCCTCATCGGACGCGGCGAACCAGAGCGTATCATGCCGCGTCCACGCTCGAACGGCGCTTCCCGTCCGGCAAAGATATAGTATACATATTCCGCCACGGTTTGACAAGCGAAAAAACATATGATGTAACGATTTTTTTCTGCGAGAATGTAAATTTTTCGTCGTTCTGCGTCACGCACTGGGTTCTGCAGCAGCCGCGGCAACCTTCTCCGTCATCGGCAGCGGACTGGGAATCAGCTTCTTCGCTGTCTTTGTACTTACGAGCATCGCTGACAGCGCCTGATGCACATCGTCAATTCCCTGCACCTCAATGCACGCGATATGCAGCGTCTCCGCGTCGTTCTCCTTGGGAATCAGCACGCGCAGCAGCCCTGCCTGACACGCTGCCTCCACCTTCTGCGGAACGCCGCCGACCGCCTTCACTTTCCCCTGCACGGTAATTTCACCCGTGACCGCCATCGTGCCATCCACTGGCGTATCGGTCAGCGCGCTGACCGCCGCGACCGCCATGGCGACGCCTGCCGACGGGCCGTCAACGGGCATTCCACCGGGAAAATTGATGTGCAAATCGGTGTTTTCCAGTGTGTATCCGAGGCTTTTCAGCAGTGTGCGGACATTCTCCGCCGCGCCGTGTGCCGTCGAGCGGCGGCGCATCTTGTGCCCCTCCTGCCCGATTTCTTCCTCATCAATAATGCCCGTCACGGTGATTTCGCCGTGTCCCGGCGTCGCGACCGCCTCCAAATCCAGCAGCGCGCCCTGATTTTCGCCATATACCGCCAGCCCATGCACCACGCCAACGCGGTTCGAGACATCCGCCTTCTGCTGGGCGTGGATGGTGTAATGCCCGCTCTGCACCACCCACGCCACATCCTCTGGCAGAATCATCGTGCGCTCGTCCATTTGCGCCAGACCCGCGCACATCTGCACAATGTTCACCGCGTCGCGTCCGCAGGCGGCATAGCGCCCGATGGTTTCCGCCTCCTGCTTCGCCATCGCGCAGCCCGCGCGTTCCGCTGCGCCGGAAGCAATCAGGGCAATTTCTTCCGGTGTCAGCGCACGGAAAAAGACTTCCATGCACCGTGAGCGCAGGGCGGGGCTGATTTCTGACGGACTGCGCGTCGTTGCGCCGACAAGCCGAAAATCCGCCGGAAGCCCATTGTGGAAAATGTCGTGGATATAGCGCGGAATCGTCGCGTCATCCGGATTATAATAAGCGCTGTCCAGCATCACGCGGCGATCCTCCAGCACCTTCAGCAGCTTGTTCATCTGCACCGGATGCAGTTCGCCGATTTCATCCAGGAACAGCACCCCGCCATGCGCTTTGGTGACCGCGCCGGGCTTGGGCTGCGGCACGCCCTGTGCGCCCAGCTGCCCCGCACCCTGATAAATCGGGTCATGAACACTGCCGATGAGCGGGTCGGCAATCGCGCGTTCATCAAAGCGCACGCACGTCGCATCCACCTCGATGAACGGTGCATCCTCGCGGAAGGGCGTCCCCTGCGACTGCTTCGCCGCCTCCAGCACCAGCCGCGCCGCACAGGTCTTGCCGATGCCGGGCGGGCCGTAAATCAGCACATGCTGCGGGTTTGCGCCGCAGAGAATCGCCTTCAGGCTGCGAATGCCGTCCTCCTGACCAATCACGTCGCTCATTTTCGTCGGGCGCACCTTTTCCGCCAGCGGCTCTGACAGGTGAATCGACCGCAGGTGGCGCATCCGCTCCATTTCTCGGTTGCTCTCCCGCCCGTGCGCCGGCTCTTTCTGCCGCGACTGGCGCAGCTGCCGGAAAAAGTACAGTCCGACCACCACCGACACCACCAGCTGGATGACGACCAGCATTGTTGCAAACATGCGCAAAACCTCCCTTGCGTTTCATCGACCGCAGTATGCCCGAAGCGGCGCAAAACCATGCCCGAATGAAGGTTTTGCTGCAATTTTTCTTTCTGCCGTGGATACAGTCCTTGTTTGTCCGCGCCGCCTACACCACAAGATATAGTGTACCGCTTTCATCCGCGAAAGCGACATTCTTTCGCCCGCATTCTTGGTACATCAGGCGAAAACCCGCCATTTTCAAGGGTTTGTAAGGCTTTTCATGAAGTTGTCGATTTTTTGCGCGTTTTGTGATTTTGCCTATTGCATTATACAACATCTTGTGATAGAATATCTGTGGTTCGGAAGCAGTTCCCTACTGACCCCCATCCACGCGGATGATTTGGGGACGGCGGCGTTCATTCGCCGGTTTCCGGCACACATTTCAACATCAGGAGGTCAACCATCATGTACAATTTTGAGCAGTGGAATGGCTTCAAGGGTTCCATCTGGAAGGAAGAAGTCAACGTTCGCGACTTTATCCAGAAGAACTATAAGCCTTACGACGGTGACGAATCCTTCCTGGTCGGCCCGACCGAAGCGACCGACAAGCTGTGGGGCGCTCTGCAGAAGCTGCAGAAGGAAGAACGCGCCAAGGGCGGCGTCCTGGATATGGACACCGAGATTGTTTCTACCCTGACTTCCCATAAGCCCGGCTACATCGACGAAGACCTGAAGGATCTGGAGAAGGTCGTGGGTCTTCAGACGGACAAGCCCCTGAAGCGCGCTTTCATGCCCTTCGGCGGCATCCGCATGGCGGAACAGTCCTGCACCGAGAACGGCTACACCCCCGCTCCCGAACTGCACAAGATCTTCACCGAATATCACCTGACGCACTCCGACGCGGTCTTCATGGCGTACACGCCTGAAATGCGCGCAGCCCGCAAGTCCCACATCATCACCGGTCTGCCGGACACCTATGGCCGCGGCCGTATCGTGGGCGACTATCGCCGTGTTGCGCTGTACGGCATCGACGTGCTGATTGCTGAAAAGCAGCATGATTTCGCCAACTGCGGCGACGGCACGATGACCGACGACGTCATCCGTCAGCGTCAGGAAATCACCCTGCAGGTGAACGCCCTGAAGGACATGAAGGTCATGGCCGCGTCCTACGGCTACGACATCTCCAAGCCCGCCAGCAACGCGCACGAAGCGTTCCAGTGGCTGTACTTCGGCTATCTGGCCGCCATCAAGACCCAGAACGGCGCTGCAATGTCTGTCGGCCGTATCTCCACCTTCCTCGACATTTATGTCGAGCGTGACCTCGAAAACGGCGTCATCACCGAGGCCGAGGCGCAGGAGCTGGTTGACCACATCGTCATGAAGTTCCGTATGGTCAAGTTTGCCCGCATCACCTCCTATCAGGAGCTGTTCTCCGGCGACCCCGTCTGGGCGACGCTGGAAGTCGGCGGCACTGGTTTGGACGGCCGTTCCATGGTCACCAAGAACGACTATCGTTTCCTGCACACGCTGGAAAACATGGGCCCGTCTCCGGAACCCAACATGACCGTTCTGTACACCTCCCGTCTGCCGGAAGCCTTCAAGAAGTACGCGGCGCACATCTCCATCGTCTCCTCTTCCATCCAGTATGAGAACGATGACGTGATGAAGCCCGTCTGGGGCGACGACTACTCCATCTGCTGCTGCGTGTCTGCTACCCAGACCGGCAAGGAGATGCAGTTCTTCGGCGCTCGCGCGAACCTGCTGAAGGCGCTGCTGTACGCCATCAACGGCGGCATGGACGAGAAGCTGAAGACCCAGGTTGGTCCCTGCTACGCGCCCATCACCACCGATGAACTGACTTGGGACATCGTCAAGCCCGCTTACCTGCGTATGCTCGACTGGCTGGCTGGCCTGTATGTCAACGTGCTGAACCTGATCCACTACATGCACGACAAGTACTACTACGAAGCGGCTGAAATGGCGCTGATCGATACCCATGTGAAGCGCTCCTTCGCGACCGGTATCGCTGGCTTCTCTCACTGCGTTGACTCCATCAGCGCGCTGAAGTATGCCAAGGTCACCGCTATCCGCGACGAATCCGGCATGGTTTACGACTACAAGACCGAGGGCGAGTTCCCGAAGTACGGCAACGACGACGACCGTGCGGACGACATCGCCAAGTGGCTGCTGAAGACCTTCATCGACATGGTGAAGAAGCATCACACCTACCGCAATTCCGAGCCCAGCACTTCCATCCTGACCATCACCTCCAACGTCGTGTACGGCAAGGCCACCGGTTCTACGCCTGACGGCCGCCGCGCTTGGACGCCCCTCGCGCCCGGTGCGAACCCCTCCTACGGCGCGGAGCAGAATGGTCTGGTTGCGTCCCTGAACTCCACCGCGAAGCTGCCCTATCACTGGGCGCTGGACGGCATCTCCAACACCCAGACCATCAACCCCGATGCACTGGGCCATGCTGCCGGCGAGCGCGTGAACAACCTCGTGCAGGTCATGGACGGCTACTTCGATCAGGGTGCGCATCACCTGAACGTGAACGTGTTCGGCAAGGAAAAGCTGCTGGACGCCATGGAGCATCCGGAGAAGGAAGAATACGCGAACTTCACCATCCGTGTTTCCGGCTATGCCGTGAAGTTCATCGACCTGACCCGTGAGCAGCAGCTGGACGTTATCGCCCGTACCTGCCACACCCGCATGTAATCCCCTGTTGGAAATCCTCACCCGGCGGACGGCAACTTCCGCCGGGTTTTTTCTGTCCAGAGGCACGAATTTTCCCAGAAAAGCGGCTTTTCCTGTTTACAGGCGCGCTTTTTCGGGTATAATAGAGGTGGCGGATTATCCGCCCGAATCCCTCGCAAGGAGTTTAGAAACATGAGCAATCCGAATCCCGATATTAAGGGACGCATTCATTCGTTTGAATCTTTCGCGCTGGTGGATGGCCCCGGCGTTCGCTGCGCCGTTTTCCTCTACGGCTGTGCGCTGCGCTGCAAATTCTGCCATAACCCCGATACATGGTGCCCGTCGTCCATCAGCCAAACGAAGGAAATGACCGCACGCGAGCTGTTCGACAAGGCGATTCGCTACAAGCCTTACTGGAAGAACAACGGCGGCATCACCGTTTCCGGCGGTGAACCGCTGGTGCAGCTGGACTTTGTGACCGAGTTCTTCCGGCTGATGAAGAAAGAGGGCGTGCACACCTGCGTGGACACGGCAGGTCAGCCCTTCCGCCGCGACCCGGAGTGGCTCGACCGCTTCAATGAGCTGATGAGCCTGACCGACCTGTTCATGCTCGACCTGAAGCAGTTCGACAGCAAGCTGCATGTGGATCTGACCGGCAAAGATAACGCGAACATCCTCGACATGGCGCGCTATCTGTCCGACAACGGCAAGGAAATGTGGATTCGCCACGTCCTCGTGCCGGGTGTGACCGACGACGAGAACGACCTGCGCAAGATGAGCGACTTTATCGCAAGCCTCAAGACGGTCAGCCGTGTGGAAATTCTGCCGTACCACACGCTGGGTGTGTCGAAGTGGCAGAAGCTCGGCATCCCCTACCCGCTGGAAGGCGTTCCGACGCCGACCGACGAGCAGGTCAAACGCGCCGAGGACATTCTGAACGTGACGGCGTATCACAAGTAATTGCATACGAAAAGGGACGAACCTGCATTTCCCGCAGATTCGCCCTTTTTGATTGGTTTAATATTCGATTAGCACACGTCAGGCTGTTCCGCCAGCGCGTTTTCTTCCATCTTGCGCTTCGCCGTCCGACCGCCCAGCTTGTGCCGCTTTCCCTCGATAAGTTTCGGCTCGCACTTGCCGTTCACGGAATCCGCCGTGATTTCGCAGCCGCAGATTTCCCGGCGGCCCGGCAAATCGAACATCGTGTCCAGCATGACATCCTCGATAATCGCGCGCAGACCGCGTGCGCCACACTTGCGCTCAATTGCCATGTGCGCAATCGCCCGCACTGCGTCGTCATCGAACGTCAGCTCCACACCGTCGAGTCCCAGCAGCTTCTGGTACTGCTTGCACAGCGCGTTTTTCGGCTCGGTCAGAATTCGCACCAGTGCGTCCTCATCCAGCGCGTCAAGCGTCACCGTAATCGGCAGACGACCGACAAATTCCGGAATCAGACCGAACTTCGTCAAATCCTCTGGGCGCAGCTTTTTCAGCGCATCCGTGCTTCCCTCCGGTGTTTTGCTGGTCAGCTCCGCGCCGAAGCCAAGGTTCTTCTTGCCCGTGCGGCTCTCGATAATCGGCACAATGCCGTCGAACGCGCCGCCGCAGATAAAGAGGATGTTTGTCGTGTCAATCTGAATCATTTCCTGCTGGGGATGCTTGCGGCCACCCTGCGGCGGAACGGAGGCAAGTGTGCCTTCGAGGATTTTCAGCAGCGCCTGCTGCACGCCCTCGCCGCTGACATCGCGCGTAATCGACGGATTTTCGCTCTTGCGGGCGATTTTGTCGATTTCGTCGATGTAGATGATGCCGCGCTGTGCCGCATCAATGTCGTAATCCGCCGCCTGAATCAGGCGAAGCAGGATATTCTCCACGTCTTCGCCGACGTAGCCGGCTTCAGTCAGGCTCGTTGCATCAGCAATCGCGAACGGCACATTCAGGATACGCGCGAGTGTCTGCGCCAGAAACGTCTTGCCGCATCCCGTCGGCCCCACCATAAGGATGTTCGACTTCTGCAGTTCAACATCATCCTTGCCGGGGCGCTGGCCGATGCGCTTGTAATGGTTGTACACCGCCACGCACAGGGCACGCTTGGCATGTTCCTGCCCGATGACATAATCATCCAGTACCTGCTTCATTTCTGCGGGGGACGGCAGGTGGTTGAACTTCTGCTCCTGCTGCGGATGCCCGGAGTGCATCATCGGCATTGCGTCGGAGATAATCTCCTGACAGAGCATGATGCACTCGTTGCAGATGCAAACGTTGTTCGCGCCTGCCACCATCCGCATGACCTGGCGTTCCGTCTTGCCACAGAAGCTGCACCGTTTCAGCGGCGTACGGGTCATATCGTCTTTTGCCATCTTCTACCTCTCAAGCTGTCAATTTGTCTTCTTGCGGGGATCGAAGATTTCATCAATGATCCCGTATTCGAGGGCTTCCTGCGCAGACATGAAGTGGTCGCGTTCCACGTCGCGGCGGATGCGCTCAATATCCTGCCCCGTCATATCAGCCTTCATGCGGATCATCTTTTCCTTCGTTTTCAGCAGCCATTCCGCCTGAATCTGCACGTCCGTCGCCTGACCCTGCGCACCGCCCAGCGGTTGATGAATCATAACTTCGCTGTTCGGCAGGGCGCAGCGCTTGCCCTTCTGACCCGCCATGAGCAGGAACGCGCCCATCGACGCCGCCATGCCGATGCACACCGTGCGTACCTGCGGCTTGATGTACTGCATGGTATCATAAATTGCCATACCAGCCGTCACCGAACCGCCGGGGCTGTTGATGTACAAGCAAATATCGGCATCCGGGTCTTCCATTTCCAGAAAGAGCATCTGCGCCACGACGGTATTCGCCACGTCGTCGTTGATTTCGCCGCCCAAGAAGATAATGCGATCCTTGAGCAGGCGGGAATAAATGTCATACGACCGCTCGCCGCGGTTGGTCTGTTCGACCACATAGGGGATCAGATTCATTGCGTTATCCCTCCTCGCTGCATATTTGTCCTTGCAGCATGGATAGCAGGGGCTTTCCCGCGCATTTTTCCCGCTTAGTGTACGCCGTTTGGGGCGCACCTATGCGTGCGGCGCATTTTTTGCTCCTGCTCCGTTTTCTGTATATTCTGAAAGACGCGGGAGCGGTCGCGACTGGCGTGACCTGTCTCCCGCGTTCATCAGCGTAAAATTAGGGGATTACTCCTCGGTCTTGGTTTCTTCCGCAGTCTCCGCCGCTTCTTCCGGCTTCTTGTCCACGACGGTCGCGCCAGCCTTCATCAGGTCGCACACCTTCTGGATGGCAGCCAGATCGGACAGGTACGCCTTGTGCTCGTCGGTCAGGTTCGCCTTGAAGGCTTCCACTTCCTGACCAGCGCGCTTGGCCTGCTTCGCGCTCTGCTCGTCGATGTCCTCGGCGGTGGGCTCAATGTTCTCCGCCTTGCGGATGGCTTCCAGCACCAGCTGAATCTTCACGCGGTTTTCCGCTTCGCCGCGGTACTGCTGCGCCATCTGCTCGCGGGTCTGACCCGTGTACTTCAGGTAGTCTTCCATACGGAGACCCTGACGCATCATGGAGTATTCCACGTCACGCATGACGTAGTTCAGCTGATCGTCAATCATCGCCGCCGGAATGTCCATCTGGGCATTGGCAACCGCCTTTTCAATCAGCGCATTCTCGATTTCGACATCGTAGTTGGTGTCGGCAATCTCCTGCAGCTTCTTGGCGACATCCGCCTTGTAAGCGTCGAAGGTGTCGAAGCCGTTATCCTGCGCGAAGTCGTCATCCAGCTCCGGCAGTTCGGTCTTGGTGATGCTGTTCACCTTGACATGGAACACGGCGTTCTTGCCCGCAAGGTTCTCCGCATGATACTTTTCGGGGAAGGTGACGTTCAAGTCCTTCTCTTCGCCGACGGTCATGCCGACCATCTGCTCTTCAAAGCCCGGAATGAACGCGCCGCTGCCGATTTTCAGGGTCTGACCCTGCGCCGTGCCGCCTTCAAACGGAACGCCGTCCACACTGCCCGCGTAGTCGAGGTTCACGGTGTCGGTGTAATCCACGCCGCGGTCGGTCACGTCGATGGTACGCGCGCCCTTCTGCTGATCCTGGCTGATGCGCGCCTGAATTTCGTCCTCGGTGACGACTTCTTTCGGCTCCACTTCAACCGTCAGGTTCTTGTATTCGCCCAGCGTCACGTCCGGACGCACGAAAACTTCCGCGGTGAACTTCAGTTCTTTGCCCGCGCCGATTTCCTGCACATCCACCTGCGGACGATCCACAACGTCGATGTTGTGTTCCTTGATGGCTTCGGCATACAGCGCCGGGAAAATCGCGTCCAGCGCGTCATCATAGAACACGCCTTCGCCATACATACGCTCGATGACCGCGCGGGGCGCCTTGCCCTTGCGGAAGCCAGGGACGTTAATCTTGCTGCGATCCTTGAGATAAGCCTGATTCAGGGCCTTGTCGAAATCTTCAGCGGGGACAACAAAGGTCAGCTTCACCTTGTTGCTGGAAATCTTTTCAAAATTGGTGCTCATCGGAATTTGTTCCCTCCTGCGCTCTCGTCGGGTCAGCTGACCCGGTCATGCGTTCTTGAATCTATACGCACAGGGTGTATTTTACCACATTTGCCGGGGCTTTTCAAGACATCCGTGCGCATTTTCTCAATAAATTAACCACTTTGATGGGATTTATCTGCAAATCTCCCCGTCCGTGCCGATGGTGATGATTTGCATCGGCAGTTTTTTGCCGCAGCAGGCGACGGCTTTCTCCGCCGCGTAGGAAATACCGCCGCAGCAGGGCACTTCCATGCGCACAACGGTCACGGAACGAATTTCGTTTTTCGCGAGAATGTCGGTGAGTTTCAGGGAATAATCCGTATCGTCGAGCTTCGGGCAGCCGATGAGGACGATTCGGTCGCGGATGAAATCCTGATGGAAGCGCCCGTAGGCATACGCGGTGCAGTCCGCCGCAATCAGCAGATCCGCGCCCTGATAGAAAGCGGCGCTGACCGGCGCGAGACGAATCTGCACCGGCCACTGACGGAGGCGGCTCCCATTGCCCGCGTTTTCGGCAGATTCATTTGCAGCGGTGCGCTTCATCGCGCGCACCTTCATGCCGGGGCAGCCGCTCACCTGCTGCTTGCGCGCCAGATGTTCCTTGACCGCTTCCTCGTCGAACGCGGCGGCTTCGCGCTGCACAAAGCTGATGGCGCCCACGGGACACGCGGGCAGACAGTTGCCCAGCCCGTCGCAGTAGTCGTCGCGAATCAGCCGTGCCTTGCCGTTCACCATGGCAATCGCGCCTTCCTTGCACGCCGAGGCGCAGAGTCCGCAGCCGGAACAGAGTTCTTCGTTAATGTGAATGACCGTGCGAATCATGAATGTTTTCGACTCCTTTTGCCCTTATACTATTTCTAAATGAGAATGCGCCAAGATGCGAAGTGAATTTTTCATTCTGGCTAACGGGAGTGAAACGCAGCGTAGCAGCGCTACGCTAAGTGGAACAGCCGGACGCCAGAAGGGAAAAGGCACGAGCAGCTGGTGCAGGTGAATGCAGGAAATAGTATGGGCAACGGCTATCATAGCACATTTCTTTTCCGCTGACAAGAGGGACATTCTGCCTGTGCTTGCAGTTTTCTGTGATGCGTGGTATAATTCTTCCTGAAATCCGCAAAAAAATTTGAAATTCCGGGAATGGAAGAGAGGCGTCAATCGTTAGATGAGTGAACCCACCTCAAAGCACAAGGAGGAATCTGCCGTGCAGCAGGCCCTTGATTCACCCGCCGCCGCAAAGGGGCTGGATGATTCTTATCAACCGGTACCAGATGTGCGGGATGACCCCGCGTACTTTGCCCGGCTCTATGATCAGTACGCCACCGATGTGCTCCGCGTCTGCTATTTCTACCTTTCCGACCGCGAAAAAGCGGAGGATGTCTGTCAGGACGTGTTCGTGCGGCTGATGACGACGCATCCGTTGCTGCAGCCGGGGCGTGAAAAATCGTGGCTGCTGAAGGTAGCGCTGAACCGCTGCCGCGATTTATGGCGCGGCGCGTGGCTCAAGCGCGTCATTCTGGGCGGGCCGACGTTCGAGCTGATTCCTGCGCCGGATGAGTTTTCCCGCCGCGACGACCAGCAGGCGATGATGGCCGCCATCAACCAGCTTCCCGCAACCTTCAAGGAAGTTATCCTCCTGCATTATTATCAGGGCATGAACATTGCCGAGATTGCCCAAATGTTGGAGCTGCCGGAAGGCACGATTTCCTCCCGCCTGAGCCGCGGGCGCAAAAAACTTGAATCCATTCTTTTGAAAGGAGGCGATGCCCGGTGAAGAAGCATCCTGAGCAGAACGAGCAGTTTGAAGCCCAGCTCCGGAATCTGCCCGACACGGTGAACCAGTCGCTGGCAGGTCTGACCGCCGGGACAGAGCTGAACAATCGAATTCAGATGGCGGTGCGCGATTCCCGTGCATCCCGTCAGAAGAAGTCTTTCCCGGTGCGCCGCTTTGTGTCGGTCGCGGGCGTGTGCGCCGCGGCGGTAGCGCTGTTCGTGGGGCTGTCTCCCCTGTTGTCCTCACCCGCGAATGCGCCGCTGATTCAATCCAGCCCCTTGGGCGACAAGCCGACCGCCACCGAGCGGACGCTCCGCGCTGACCTGACTGGCAGCGACGTATCCATCGGGCAGAAGCAGTCCGTACCATCCTACCGTAACCTATGGTCGAGCAGCAGCGACGGCAGCACCTTCCCGCTGATTGGCGTGAACGGCAGCTACTACCGCATGATGACCTCGCCACGCAGTGTCTCCTCCAGCCTGTTAGGCACGAGTTTAGGCACGATTGCGGAATACACGACCGAGCCGTCTTTGTCCGGCACGAATGTCATGCTCTCTAACAAGGCAGCGGTCGGCACGGAGGTATACGGCATCAGCGGCATGAGCAGCACGTTTGTCGCGGCAGAAGTTGACGGGCAGATGCGGCTCTTCCAGCGTGTGAGCTTCAACGGCAACGCGCTGAAGGGTTCGGAGACGCTTGCGGACGTGATGCAGTTAAGCGGACACGTCGCGAGCATTGAGTTGAGCGGCGTCGGCACGATTACGGACGCGAGTGTCTGCGCCGACCTGATTTCGCTGCTGCTGAATGACGCGACGTACGAAAGCAGCGGATCGCTGAGCGCGAAGCAGTCTCTGCTGATTGAACTGGACAACGGGCTGGTCTATCAGTTCACGGTGAAGAACGACAAGATTGCATCGTGCGGTACTTGGTCTTGCCCGGAGTTCTTCGAGGCATTTGAAGCGGCGTGCGAGTAATTCGATGATATGCAAGCATCCCGGCAATCCTCTCCTGCACAAGGGGATTGTCGGGATGCGTTTTTTGCTTTTTTGGGGAAGTTCGTTTCCCTTGCAGCGGATAAAGTCAAGTATGGAAGTGTTCATACTATTTCCAGATAAGAATGCGCCAAGATGCGCCGCGAGTTTTTCATTCTGGCTAACGTGAATGAAACGCAGCGTAGCAGCGCTACGCTAAGTGGAATGAGCGGACGCCAGAAGGGAAAAGGCGCAAGCAGATGGCGCAGGTGAATCTGGAAATAGTATCAGCCCGAAAGGGTCAAGGGGGCGAGCGGAAAGCCCCCTTGTCGCGTCCGCAGACGCGAAATCCCCTGCAATGAAAAAGACCAGCACCGGAATCGTCTCTCGATGCTGGTCGGTCGCGCCCATTTGGCGCGACAATGTGCAAGTGGTCGAATAAGCAGCTTGGGGGCGCGTCTGCGGACGCGCGAAGTTATACTATTTCCAGATGAAAATGCGCCAAGATGCGCCGCGAATTTTTCATTCTGGCTAACGTGAATGAAACGCAGCGTAGCAGCGCTACGCTAAGTGGAATGAGCGGACGCCAGAAGGGAAAAGGCGCAAGCAGATGGCGCGGTTGAATCTGGAAATAGTATTAGTGGCAGGGACGCTTCGCTGCCTGCGCCTTTGTTGGCGACTTCCTTGGAATTGGTCGCCCGTGGAGCAGTTGGGGCGTTGCCCCAAACCCCACAAGGGAGCTCCGCCCCTTGACCCCGCAAGGGACATTGTCCCTTGACCCTTTTTCGGCGTCCAGGCTTGAGCGTACTTCCCTTACTCGGCTTTTGCGGGAGTTTTTTCACCTTCCGTCGTCAGCTTACGCGCCCAAACCAAGTACAGCGTCGCCGACAGCACAATCCCGACGACCCAGCCGACCGGCCACGAATACCACACGCCGCGAATACCGAAAATCGGCGACAGCATAAACGACAGCACCACCCGCAGGAACAAGTCCGACAGCGTCGCGATCATGAATTGCAGCATCCGCGCCGCACCGCGCTGCACGCCGTCCACCATCAGCTTAATCGACAGGAAGATATAGAACGGCGTGACAATATGCAGGAAGTCCACGCCGACATCGACCGCTTCCAAGTTGCCGTCGCTGATAAACGCATAAACCAGCGGTTTCGCAAAGACATAGAACACAACCGCGAAAATCGCGCCCATCGTCATGCCGATGGTGACGCCGCTGCGGCAGCCGTGGCGCACACGCTCGTTCTTGCCCGCGCCGAGGTTCTGGCTGGTGTAGTTGCTCATGCCGTTGCCCAGCGCCGTCACTGACGTGACGAACATGTTGTTGAGCTTGATTGCCGCCGTGTAGCCACCCATGCACGCCGTGCCGAAGCCGTTAATGACGCGCTGCACAAGGATGTTGCCGACGCTGATGAAGCTCTGCTGAATCGCGCTGGGGATGGCGATAATCAACATCTTTTTCAGCAGCACTCCGGAGAAAAGCGGGCATTTCTCGCCGCCGACGACCTCATGCACCTTCTTCAGTACGAAAATCACGGCGACAATGCCGCTGATGGACTGGCACAGGAACGTCGCCCATGCCACGCCGGGCACGCCCATGTGGAAGTCACGGACGAAGAGGATATCCACAAAAATATTCGCAATCGAGGACACGGCGAGGAAGTAGAACGGCGTTTTGGAATCCCCCAAGGCGGAAAAAATGCCCGTCGCGACCTGATAGAGCATCAGGAAAACATAACTCATGAGGTAAATTTGGATGTACGCCACGGAGTCCTTCATCGTCTCCACAGGCGTGTCCAGCAGTGTCAGCATCCATTCGGACGTCAGTATTCCGACAGCGCTCAGCAGCACGCCAAGAATGCCGCAGAAGATGAGCGCGGTCGTCACGCAGGTATGCACCTGCTTCATTTCCTTCTGCCCGAACAAGTTCGCTGTCACGACGGATGTGCCGATGTTGCAGCCAAACGCGATGGCGATGAAAATCAGCGTGATTTCGGAGCTGTTGCCGACAGCGGCAAGCGCCTCGGTGCTGATGAAATGCCCCGCAACGAAGCTGTCCGCGATGTTGTAGAGCTGTTGGAAGATGATGCTGCCGAACAGGGGCAGCGAGTAAGCCAGCAGCACCCGGCCGGGCTTGCCGACGGTCAAATCCTTCATGAGGAATGCCTTCTTTCTGTGCGTAATCCATCGCTCATTTTACGCTTGACAAGCCATGATGTAAAATATATAATTGCTATGGCATTCATATTTTGGAGGAATGATTGATGGAACTGACCCAGCTGACGTACTTCCTGACCGTTGCGCAAATGCAGCACATGACGCGCGCCGCCGAAGCGCTGCACATTGCGCAGCCCGCGCTGACGAAATCGGTGCAGCGGCTGGAGAGCGAATTGGGTGTGCCGCTGATTGCGCGCAAGGGGCGCGGCATTGCGCTCACGCCCTACGGTCAACGGCTGGCGGACGAATTGCAGCAGCCGCTGAATCAACTTTCGCACATTCCGGAAATGATGCGGCAGATGGCGAATCAGCAGGCGCGAACACTGCATGTGTGTGTGCTTGCTGCGTCGGATTTGGTGACGGACGCCGCCGTTCGCTTCCGCCAGACACATCCGGACGTGCATTTTGCAATGACACTGCTCCCCCGCATCAGCGACGCGGCGCATCCGCCGTATGACCTGCTGGTGGATTCGGACGGGATGAACGGCGACGACGGGTTTCATGAGCGGATTCTGCTCGCCGTGCCGCAGTCCTCCCCGCTCGCAGCGCGAACCTCCCTGTGCCTAAATGACCTGCGCGGGCAGGAGTTCATCAGCGTGATGGGCAACCGCCGTTTTCGAGAGCAGTGCAGCCAGCTTTGCCAGCAGAGTGGATTCATGCCGCAGTATGCCTACGAGTGCACCGGGCCGTCGACCGTCCGCAACCTGATTTCGCTCGGCTGCGGCGTGGGCTTCTGGCCGGAATACACATGGGGCGCGCCGGGCGAGGGCATCCGGCTGCTGCCGATTGACGACCCGCGCTGCGTCCGGCGAATTGTCCTGCGCTGCGATGCCAGCGGCGACATTCGCCCATTGGCGGAGGAGTTCCGTGCAGCATTGCAAGATGAACTTCAACTGCTCGCATCGAAAAAGCGCGCCTGACGTTTCTGCCAGACGCGCTTCGTTCATGTCAGTGAAATCCAGTAATGCTCCAAGTCGATATTCTCGCCGTCTTCATGCACCGTTTTCTCGTAGACGCCGCCGTTACGCAAAATTGTCTTGCGGCTGCCCACGTTCCACGGTTCACAGGCGACCATCACCCGCTTTAAGCCGATTTCGCGGCAGTACGTCAACACGTTGTGAAGCATCCACGTCGCGATACCCTGCTGCCGCTCATCCGGGCGCACCGAATAGCCGATATGCCCCGCGTAATTGCGCAGATAGTCGTTCAGCTCGCGCCGCACCTGAATCATGCCGACGATTTTCTCCCCGCGAAGGCAGACAAACTGCGTCGCCGGTACCCAATGCGGCGGAGTTGTCGCCGGGTCATCCAGCTGACGGCAGAACGCCAGCCAGTCCGCCGGATTTTCCATGCGCTTCAGCGGCCCGCAGCCGTCCATGCTGCTATCTGCGTCCAGCATCGCCTGCCGATACGCGGCAATTTCATCAAGCAGTGATTCGTCCGGGATTGCCAGCCGCAGTTCGTCCATTTCTTACTCCTCCACCACCGCGCGAATCCCCTTCACGCGGCGCACCACGTCCGCAAATTCATCCGGCGTCAGCGACTGCGCACCGTCACACAGCGCGTGTTTCGGGTCATTGTGTACCTCAATCATCAAGCCGTCCGCACCCGCCGCCGTCGCTGCCATCGCCATCGGCTTCACCAGTCGCGCAACGCCCGTCGCGTGGCTGGGATCAACCAGAATCGGCAGATGCGTCTTTTCGCGCAGCACCGGGATGCAGGACAAATCCAGCGTGTTGCGCGTCGCCGTCTCATAAGTGCGGATGCCGCGTTCGCACAGGATGACTTGGTCGTTGCCGCCTGCCATGATGTACTCAGCGCTCATCAGCCACTCCTGAATCGTGTTCGCCAGCCCGCGCTTGAGCAGAATCGGCTTATGCGTCTTGCCCAGCACCTTCAGCAGCTCGAAATTCTGCATGTTGCGCGCGCCAACCTGAATAACGTCCACATCGTCGAACAGCGGCAGATGTGAGGCGTCCATAATTTCCGTCACAACGGGCAGTCCCGTTGCTTCCTTCGCTTTCAGCAGCAGCTTCAAGCCGTCCTCATGCAGCCCCTGAAACGCATACGGGCTGGTGCGCGGCTTAAACGCGCCGCCGCGCAGGAGCGTTGCGCCCGCCGCTTTGACCGCCTTGGCGACCGTGACCATCTGCTCTTCGCTCTCCACGGAGCAGGGGCCGGCGATAATCTGGAACAAGCCGTGCCCGATGGTCACGCCGCCGCAATCCACCATCGTATCCTGCGGATGGAACTTACGGTTTGCTTTCTTGTAGGGTTCCTGAACGCGGCGGACAGCCTCCACTGCATCCAGCGAGGAAATGAGGTCGGCGTCCACGCGCGTCGTGTCGCCCACCAGCCCCAGAATGGTGCTGTTTTCGCCTTTCGATTCGTCGATGCGCAGCCCCATGCCAAGGAGAAATTGTTTCAGTCGGTCAATCTGTTCCTGCCGTGCTTCGTGCTTCAAGATGACAATCATGGTATTTCCTCCATACTTCCGGACATCATTGTCCACTACAATTTGATACTAATTCGATTCTAAAACATGGCATCGAGCATAGCAGATTTTTCGTTCCGGCAAAGCTGAGTGAAGTGAGGCGTACTGGAGGTACGCGCGAACGGAACGAAGCAAAGCCGGGGCGGAAAAGATGCTGTGCGAATGACATGCTTTAGATGAGAATTAGTATAAAACAGCGAAAGCGCCCTGCCGCCAATGTTCTGGCCAGCAGGGCGCTTTTCTCGTCTCCGGGAGAATACGCCAAATCACGCCCTGCGTTCTTGATGCAGCGCGTAATAATAACCAACCGCGAAACGGTTCAGCATGGCGTTTCTGCTCCCTTCGTCTGTTCTTGGCATCTATCATAGCGCAAAAAGCGCAAAAAAGCAAGAGGAAAATTGTTTCTCTCCTGCTTTTCTGCATATTTTTATGTGGATTCATACTATTTCCAAATGAGAATGCGCCAAGGCGCGAGCAGATGGCGCAGGCGAATGCAGGAAATCGTATTAGTCGTTGTTCTGCGCTTCCATGTCCTCCAGATAGCGTTCGAGTTTGCGCTTGACGCGCTGGAGGGCGTTGTCGATGCTCTTGACGTGGCGACCCAGGTTGTCTGCGATTTCCTGATAGCTTTTCCCGTCCAGATACGCCGCCAGCACTTCCTGTTCTAAATCCGACAGCACCTCGTCAATGCGCTGATGGATACCGCGCAAATCCTCCTGGCTGATTATCAGCTCTTCCGGATTCGACGAATGCCCTTCAGCGCAGACGTCCAGCAGCGTGCGGTCGCTTTCCTCGTCGTACAGCGGTTTGTTGAGCGACACATAGCTGTTCAGCGGAATATGCTTCTGGCGCGTCGCGGTTTTGATGGCAGTGATAATTTGGCGCGTGATGCACAGTTCGGCAAAGGCACGGAAGGACGCAAGTTTCTCCGGGCGGAAGTCGCGAATCGCTTTGTAGAGTCCAATCATGCCTTCCTGCACGATGTCCTCGTGATCCGCGCCGATGAGAAAGTAGCTGCGCGCCTTGGAACGGACGAAGTTCTTGTACTTGTTCAGCAGATATTCCACCGCCACCGAGTCCCCCGTGCGGCACAGCGCCACCACGTCCTCGTCCGTCATGCCCTCATAGACCGAATGGGCGGCACTGCTGCTCAGCAGCGGCACGGAAGCAGGCTGTTCCGGTTCGCCGGGCACAGCCTGTCTCAACGGAAAATCCAGCAAAAATGCATCGTCTTCCGGCAGCATCGGCTCTTCCTGCTCCATCGGGTCATTGTCCTGATTCATTGCATTCATTCGATCGTCTGACAAACTGTTCACCTGCTTTTCGGGCGGCGCAGGGCGCGTCTCCCGCTTCACTCTCCGCGCCGCAGCTTTTCCAGCCGTGCGCGGATGTCCTCCGGCATTCGGGAAAAAATCGTGTTTCGGTTCATGTTGGGCTGATTCTGGTGCGCCGACATGCCGCTTTTGCGCATTTCGCGAAGTTCGCGCAGCAGTTCCCGGCTGGTCATGCGGATCGCGCCGCTGGACAGCACCTGCGATTGCTCCAGCCCGTCCGACGTAGCGACGCGCAGTTCCCGATAGCGCGGGGTCTGCGCCGCGGCGCGCTCGATGTAGCTGTCCGCCGTTTCGCCGTGGCGGGTGAAAATCAGCGTCAAATCGCCGTGCTTCTCCTCGGTCGTCGTCGTGCGCTCAGACTGGTAACCATCGAACACCAGCAGGATTTCCTCGCCCGAAAATCCGGCGTAGTCCTCCAATTGGCGCATCAACCGGTCGCGCGATTCGTCCAGCGACCAGCCCTTTTTCTCCGCCTCGCTCCACGCGCCAATGACGTTGTAGCCATCGACAATCAGCAGCGGTTTCATGCCCGGCGGCTGGACAGCACGCGGTACATCACCACGCCCGCCGCAACAGACGCATTCAAGCTGTCCAGATGCCCCGCCATCGGCAGGGACACCTTCTGGTCGCAGTTTTCCAGTACGAGATGGCTGATGCCCTCGCCCTCGCTGCCGACAACCAGCGCCACGCCGCCCTTGAAGTTGACCTTCTCGTAGTCCGTGCCGTCCATCGTCAGCGCGTATGTCCAGATGTTGCGCGCCTTGAGCATTTCAATCACACGGGTCATGTTCACAACGCGCGCAACCTTGATGTGCTCAATCGCGCCCGCGGATGCCTTGACTGCTGCCGGGGTCAGCCCGACTGCGCGGCGTTCCGGCACGATGACGCCATGCGCACCCACACACTCGGCGCTGCGGATAATCGCGCCCAGATTGTGCGGGTCGGTGATGCCATCCAGCAGAATCAGGAACGGTTCTTCGCCCTTTTCCTCCGCTTCCGCCAGCATCGCCTCGACCGTGCTGTACTGGTACGCCGACGCGAACGCCACCATGCCCTGATGGTTCTTCGCCAGCTCGTTCAGGCGCTGATGTTCCACTTCCTGCACCGGGATGTGCGCTTCCTTCGCCATCTGCACGATTTCGCGCGCAGAGCCGGTCAGCTCGCCCTTCTGCACCAGCAGCTTTTCGATATCACGACCCGCCTTGAGCGCCTCACGAATCGGGTTGCGCCCTGCCAGCAGGTTCTCCTGCACTGCTTCTTCCGCCACGGGCTGCGCCATCACGGGCGCAACAGCCACCGGGCGGTACTCCGAATCGCGGTAGGACGGTGCCGGACGCTCGTCGGTCATTTCCGGGCGGCGATCATAGCGGTCGCGGCGCTCGTAGGGTTTCCGGTCGTCATAGGACTTCTTCTCGCCGTAGGGCTTGCGGTCGCCGAACGACTTCTTTTCGCCGTAGGGCTTGCGGTCGCCAAACGACTTCTTCTCGCCGTAGGGCTTGCGGTCGCCGAACGACTTCTTTTCGCCATACGCACGGTTGTCGTCGCGCTTGCCGCTGGGACGGCCGCCGTGGCGCGCCCCGCGGTACTCCGAGCCTTCTTCCACCCACTTTTCGCGCCCAAAGGACTTCTTGCCCTGCGGCTTGTGGGACGGTGCATTGTCATAGTATGCCATATTTCAAATTCCTCTATTCTTATTCATTGTCGGTTGATTGATTCTGCTTTTTCTGTTCGTCTGCCAGCGAATCGAGCCATTCGCGCCTTGTCCGGCGAATCTCCCCTGCCTTGCCGCAGGATTTTTCCCCTTCCGGACACGCGCCGCGCAGACATCCGGGCCCCGCGTCCGCAAACAGCGCCGGGGCAATTTCCATACACAGGCGGTGCATCTCCGTCGCCAGCGCACGGATTTCCCACTGCGCGCGGCTGCACATGCGCAGGCTGAAGAAGTGCCGCAGCTCGCGCACGTTCATTGTCACCATCATGCGCGTTTCGCAAGCGCCGGGCAGCACGAATCGGGCATCCTCATTGCCACCCTCGCCCGCGCCGAGCTTCTCCTGCCACCCAGTATACCACTGGTGCATGGTGTCCATCTGCCGCTCAAACTCCGCGACAGCATCTTCACCCAGCGCCTCGATTTTCGGCGGAACGATGTAGCCAAAGCCCTTCTCGTAGCTGACGTAGCGCTGGCTCTGCACCGAGAAGCTGGCGAGCCGGTGGCGGGTAATCTGCGCCAGCAGGACGCGCGAAACGCCCTCCATCGCAAAGGTGAAGCTGGCGTGTTCCAGCACGGATTCATGCCCCATCGACAAAATCCGGCTGACGAACTCGCTCTGGTCGTCACGGCTGACGCGCTGCTGCAAGCTGTCCACCGTCGCGCGGGAGTAGCACAGCCGAGCGCCGAGCGCCACGACCTCCTCCGGCGAAAGCGTATGGCGAATCAGGGCGACTTTCATGGTTGAGCGGGGCATGATGCAACCTCCTGACTTTTTCGGAACAGTTCAAGCAACCGTGCCTCCTGCCCAGTCAGGTACAAATACCCGACGAGGGCTTCCAGCGCCGTTGCTGCCTGATAGTCCATGGCGGTCTGATTTCGGGGGGCAGCGTGGTGCGCGTGAGTATTGCGCCCGCGGCGGACAATGGCGTTTTCTTCCTCGGTCAGCGCTCCCTCGATGCGTGTCAAAGCCTCCGCCTGTGCGTGTGCATTGACGACCGTGACCGCCGCCTGATGGCAGTGATGCAGATTATACCCCCGGTACAGCAGTCGCGACCGAGTCAGCAAATCATAGACCGTATCCCCGATATACGCCAGCTGGAGTGGATTCAGGCGGCGTGCATCATCTTTGGTCATCGGCGCTTCTTCGCGCAGGGTCAAAGGCATTTCCTCCTTCATATGCCCGAAAAAGACAGGCATACCGAATGAAGCGTCCTTTACAGACACAACCAGTGTATTATACCATATTTTCGCCCTGTCCGACAAGGGTTTTCCGCACCTTTGGGGAAGAAAATTTGTCGTGCGTGCCGTTTTCCAGACACAAAAATACCGAACCGCGATTGCGATTCGGCATGTGGTACACCATTAGGGACTCGAACCCTAGACACCCTGATTAAGAGTCAGGTGCTCTACCAACTGAGCTAATGGTGCATAGACCCTGCAAGCAGGGTCATGCAGCTGTACACCATTAGGGACTCGAACCCTAGACACCCTGATTAAGAGTCAGGTGCTCTACCAACTGAGCTAATGGTGCATAGACCCTGCAAGCAGGGTCATAAGCGTACACCATTAGGGACTCGAACCCTAGACACCCTGATTAAGAGTCAGGTGCTCTACCAACTGAGCTAATGGTGCACATCTGCGAAGCATCCGTCTGCCTTATCAGCGGCGTTTGCATCAGCAGATAATATTATAGCGCGATTCAGCGATTTGTCAAGAGGGAAAATCACTTTTTTTCGAGAAAAATCAGCTTTTCTGCGCATTTTCATGTGTCCACGGGACATTTCGCCCGTCCAGACCCGCCAGAATGCCGCTTCCGAAGGCAAACATCAGGTTGAAGCCGCCGCAGTCGCCGTCCACATCCAGCACCTCGCCCGCCGCGTACAGTCCCGGCAGCCGGCGATTTTGCAATGTCGCCGGGTCAAAATCCGCGACCGCCGCCCCGCCCGACGCCACCTGTGCGCTCTCGAAGCCCTTCACGCCGCGAATCGGCAGCAGCCACGCATCCGCCGTTTTCGTCAGGCGCTCCGCCATGTCCGCCGTCATTTGCCCGCACAGGCTGCTTTCGGTTACGCGCCAATCCGCCTGACGCATCAGCGCCGCCGACAATCGCGGCACGCACAGCCCGGTCAGCATCTCCGCCATCGGGCGCTGCGCCCAGTCTCTCCGGCGGCGGTGCAGTTCGCGGCGGAAATCGCCCGCATCCGCGAAACCCATGCCCTTCACCAGCGACACGCGAAGCATCCGCCCTTCCTTTGCATACCGCGCGCACTGCATCACGCACACGCCGCTGACGCCGTAATCCGCGAACAGCAGCTCGCCATCCTCCTCATGCAGGACGCTTTTCCGGTCGATAACCGCCACCTGCGCCTTGACGCGGATGCCGCTCAGCCCCTTGATTGGCGTGCTATCTGTGATAATCTGCGTCAGCGCGGGCGCGAAAGTCGTCGCGGGGCAGCCGAGATTCGTCAGCAGACGCAGGGCGCTGCCGTCGCTGCCGAGCTTGGGCTGGGCGCATCCGCCGCCGCTGATGATAACGCGGTTCGCCCGAAATTTCTGCCCGTCCGCCGAGAGCGCCGTCCAGCCATCATTTTCGCGGTGCAGCGCTGTGATGGATACGCCCGTCACCACCCGCACATGTAGGGCGGTCAATTGCAGGCGGAGCGCATCCAGCACGCTTGATGCCTGCGAACTGACGGGGTACACGCGCCCCGCCTCTTCCTGCCGAAGCCGCAGTCCAAGATGCTCCCAGAAGGCTTTCTGTTCTTCTGCGCCGCAGTGAGACAGCACATCCGCCGCGAACGCCGCATTTCCCGGATAGCGCGGCGCACCCGTGTTCATCAGGTTGCAGCGGCCGTTGCCCGTCGCGAGGATTTTTTTGCCAACGCGATCCATTTTTTCCGCTACCGTGACCGTATCGCCGCATTCCGCCGCTGCAATCGCCGCCGCCAATCCCGCTGCGCCGCCGCCGATGACCAAAACGCTTCCCATAATCTGTGTTTCCTCCGCTTCTTTCCTGTATGCCGCGCTGCCTGATGACATAGGCTATCCGTGTCATAGGAGGCGATAACTTTGACGCAGCAAGGCAAAAAGGCCACTTGGCGCTCACTCGTCGCGCTGGAAGCCGCCACGCTTGGCGCAGGGGCGCTCGTCGGCTACCTCACCCGCGACGGCATGGACTTCTTCCACGCTCTGAACAAACCCAGCTTTGCGCCGCCGGGCTGTCTCTTCCCCATCGTTTGGAGTATCCTCTATGCGTTGATGGCGTACTGCATGTGGCTCGTCCTGCGCGCACAAGGGCGCGACCGTTTCCTGCTGCTGGGGCTGTATATCGCCCAGTTAGCCGTCAACCTGATGTGGCCCGTGCTGTTCTTTATCCTGAAGGCGCTTGGGCTTTCCTTCTTTTGGCTAATTCTCCTGCTCTGCCTGATTTTCATCATGGCGGTGCAGTTCGGGCAGCAGAAGCCCCTTGCCGGATGGCTGCTCGTGCCGTACCTGCTGTGGGTGACGTTCGCGGGCGTGCTGAATTTCGCCGTCGCCCGCATGAACCCCTGATGCACGCTCCATGGCGTAAATCTTCCGCAGCGGCGCGGTCAGTGTGCCGTCCGGCTCGTAAATCATCAGCGGCGGTTCGGGGTGCAGCATCGGGCGCGCATCCTTGAGCGCCTCGATCATCACCAGATTCGCCGCCTTCTGCGCCGAGGGGTAAATCAGCTGAAACCGCTTCGGCGCAAGTCCGGCTTTCTCCATGTCCTTCATCACTTCCAGCATCCGCGCCGCCGGATAGATGACCGCCATCCGCCCCTTGCCGCGCAGCAGATGATACGCCATCTTGAACCACGCCGTCAGCCCGCTTTTCTGCTGATGGCGCGCCAAGGACAGCGTCTGCGCCGGATTCGGCAGTGTCGTGCCATGATGCCCATACGGCGGATTGCAGACAATGACGTCGATGCTTCCGGGCGCAAGCACCTCGTCGGCACTCTCCACCGGCAGAGCGTGGATGCGGATGATATGTTCCAGCCCGTTGAGCAGCACGCTCCGCCGCGCCATATTCGCCATATCCGGCTGAATTTCAAACGCATCGACGCTTTTCGCGCGCCCCATGCCTGCCAGCAGCAGCGGCAGGATACCCGTCCCCGTGCCAAAATCAGCACAGCGGTCGCGGCTTTCCGCCCGCACGAAGCTCGACAGCAGCACGGCATCCATGCCGAAGCGGAAACCCTGTTCCTTTTGCAGGATGCGCAGCCCCGCCTGCTGCAATTCGTCCACCCGTTCGCCGGGCAGGATGGTCAGTTTTCCGGCGCAATCAGCGTCAATCGGCTTGTCAGACAATAGCCTTCCTCCCCTTCTTCTGTCCGCACACGACACCAGATTTCGCCCTTTTCCAGCACGGTCAGCACCAAATCCGCTTCGACTTTCGCCGTTTCGGGCGCATCGGCGCTGCACCACTGGTAGAGCGTTTCTGCTTGGCGGATGCTCGCTGTCCACCCAGTCACTTTTTCCAGCGTCACGTCCAGAATCGGCGTATCGCTGATGACGACCGCACCGGGCGCGCTGTCGCTCAAATACTGCGACGCGCAGTAGCCCTCTTTGCCGCCGTAGCGGATGTAACTCCAGCCGTTTTCCTGCGAAATGAATGTCACCAGTGCGCCGCGCGGAAGCCACTGCACAATCGATGCGCCCGCATTGGGCGACTGCCGCATCGCCAGCGAATCCGACTTTGTGCTGACGTATTTCTGCCCCAGCGGCGCGTCCGGCTGCTCGCAGGAGAGCGCATCCGCCGTGAAATAGCCCGTCATCTGCCCGACCGCGGCATAGCACCAGCCGCCGTCCTGCGCAAGCACCGTCACCTGCGTTCCGCGCGGGATTGTCGCCAGGACTGCCGCATCCGCAGCCATCGCCTGACGAAGCGGCGCATTGTCCGCGCTCACCCACGCAACGTAGCTGCCAGCTGACACGTCATCCTCCACCTTCGCGGGCGGTTCGGACGCAGCTGGGACAGGCGTTGGCGCTTCGCTTGGTTCGGGGGATGCCGTCGGTTCAGGCGTTGCGCCCGGTGTGGGCGTCCCGCCCGGTGTGGGCGTCGCCGTCGGCACATCAAAGCGCAGGTACTGCGTCATGACGTACCCGGTCAGGCTGCCCCAGCGAACGGCACACCACGTTTCGCCGTATGCCGTGACGATGATGCTCGTTCCCTTCGGGATTTCCGCCAGCACGGGGTATTCCGTGCCCGCACCCTGCCGGAGGTTGAGCGTCGAGGCGGTGGAATTGACAATCGCGGTCTGTTCGCCGCTTGTCGTCGGCACAGGCGTCAATTCGATGCCGACGGCGCTGAAATCAAGGCTGCTTGCCAGCACATAGCCGTCAATGCCACCTGCCGTCACGCGGCACCAGCTGCCGTCGCTGCTCTGCACGGCAATTTGAACACCCTGCGGCAGGGTCATCAGCACCACCGCAGCAGTGGACGGGGTCGCCCGAAGCGCTGTCGCCGTCCTGACCATCGCAGAACGCCCGGTCTGGCTCGTTTTGCCCGGATAAGTATCGCTGAACGTGAGATACTCCGCCGCGCAGTAGCCTGTTTTCGCGCCATACTGTATGCTCGCCCAGCCGTTCTCCACCGCGAACACGCACAGCACCGCGCCGCCGGGGATGGTGGACTGCACCGCCGCATCGTAGCTGCCGGACGCACGCAGATTCAGTGAATTCGTGCCTGTCACGGTCGCCCAGCGGGTGATGGGTGTCGGGTTTTCGTCGCTCTGCGTCGGCGGCGTGCCGGTGAACGTCAGGTTTTCCGTGCGGACGTAGCCGACAATCCGCCCGAAGCGAATGAGCGTCCAATTATCGCCCTTTGCCAGCACAGTCACGGCTGTTCCGGCGGGCAGCGTCGTCAGCAGTGTGCCGTTGTCCGAGGCGGTCAGGCGCACGTTCAGCACGTCCTCCACATTCACCAGCGTCACCATGGCCTGATTAGGCGCGGCAGGCGAAATCGTCGCGGGGGCTTCAGTCGCCGTCACGGGCGCGTCGCCCACGGGCGGCAGAATCGTGTGCGTGAAGGTGTACTGCATTCGCACGCAGTTCTCGTAGTAGAATCCGAGAATCTGGTCGTAGGTATAGCCCAGGTTCGCCATCTGCTGCGCCCCACGCTGGCTCATGCCGATGCCGTGTCCGTAGCGCCTGACGGTCAGCACAAACGTCTCCCCATCTGCCTTGACCGACCAGAGTTCGTTTTTCGTCGTGTTAATGGACAGATTGAGGGCGCTTTCCAGCTCGCTGAAAATGTCGAACGTCAGCGTCAGGCGGCGCGTTTCGCCATCCACAAGCGCCGTCACGTCAAAATCCAGCTTCGTATATAAGCGGCTGGGTGCGGCATACTTCGGCGTGTGCGGCGTAACGGCCTCGATGCGCAGAATCGTCGCATTCGGCGCTTTCGCCTGCAATAGGCGCGTCAGGGTCTGATTCTGGCTCGCGTGGGAAAATGCAGCGTAAATCGTCATCTTGCGTGTGCTGCTGTACGGGTTCATGCGGTCGAACGGGTCGTCCTTAACCGTCAGGTAATTCACGCCGGATGAGCCCCACGCGTTGCGGGCGGATTCGGTCTGTCCGCCGTTGGACGCGGTGTAGTACGTCCCGGTCAGCTTGCCGTCGTTCATGGCGACAATGCCGCGCGTTGCGTCCACCGCCTCCGCCGCCCGGTCGCGCTCCGCTGGACTGCCGTTGTACACTTGGTCGGCGGTCGTGTCCACAACATCGTAGACCTTCGATGCGTTCGCATTCATTGCGCGCAGGGTGTACGTCCGCGCCGCGACTGCCTGTGCTTTCAATGCTTCCAGCGCCGATGATGACCCCATTTCATACGGCACGACGCCATAGAGGTACGATTCGATGTACACATTCGCCACGACATAGAGCCGATACGCCCCGCTTTCCAGCTTCGACACAAGGTGCAGGTCACCGGGGTAGACATTCTGCGGTCTTCTTGCCTGTGCAATGCGGAATCCGCCGTCCGTCTGCCGCCGCCTGAGCGCCATCTCCCGCCCCATGCTGACCGTCTCGCTGCCCCGCGTCAGGCGGATTTCGCCCGTCGCGCTGCTGTGGCTGATGCTGATCTGCTCGCCGCCAGACAGCGCCATCGTCTGCCCGCCGCTGACCGCCATTGCGCCGACTGCCGTCACCGTGAGCGACGCGGGATTGCTGCCAATGGACAGCAGGCGCACACGCACCATGCCGTTGCGTGTGGCAGCGCTCCGCTCCAGCGGCGCGGAGTGCACGGCAACATCCGCTGTATCCTCGGCGAGCGCAGCGGGTAAGCCGGACGTTCCGGGTACAGTCGACAAAATCAGGAAAAGCATCAGAAGCAGGCACAGCGCCCGCTGGTATCGGAATTGCACGGGAAAATCCTCCTTGTGGTGGTACTTCTCCTCCATTGTAGCAGAAAGCGCCCGGCGTGTCATGCAGATTGTAACAAACCGCGCTGGAAATTTCCGTCACGCACAAAAAGGCAGGCGCTCCGACCTGTTGGGTTCAGGTCAGAACGCCTGTCGGATGATGCGGATTATTCCTGCGTTTCCGCTTTCTTCGCGCGCGGCTTGCGGGCGGGCTTTTCTGCCTTTGCCGCTTCCTTCGCCGCCTTGTCCGCCTCGATTTCCGCCTTCGTGCGGCGCTTGCGGGCAGGCTTCGCGGGGGCTTCCGCGGTCACTTCCGCCGCAGCGGCTTTTGCCGCCTTGTCAGCTTCAATTTCCGCCTTTGTGCGGCGCTTGCGGGCAGACTTTGCAGGCGCTTCGGCGGCTTTTGCGGCTTCCTTGGCTGCCTTCTCCGCTTCCTTCGCCGCCTTGTCGGCCGCGATCTGCTCCTTCGTGCGGCGGACGCGCTTGGGCTTCACGGGTTCTTCCTTCTCATACGGATACGGGACGACCACTGGGTTCGCCTCCGCGTCGTCGTCAGAAGATGTCTTCTCCTGATTCGATGCGGAGTCATGGTCGAAACGCCCACTCACCAAGCCTTCGTACAGTTCCATATATTTCTTAGAGGAGTTCGTCCAGCTGTAATCGCCAGTCATGCCGCGCTGCTGGAGCGTGTGCCACACATCCTTGTGGTTCTCGTAGTAGTCGATGGCGCGGTTGATGACATTGAGCATGTCATTGGCGTTGTAATTGAAGAACGTGAAGCCATTGCCGTCGCCGGTGTACTCGTTGTAGGACAGCACCGTGTCGCGCAGACCGCCCGTCTCGCGGACAATCGGCACTGTGCCGTAGCGCAGGGCAATCAGCTGGCTCAAGCCGCACGGCTCGAACTGGCTGGGCATAAGGAACATGTCGCAGCCCGCGTAGATTTGATGCGCCAGCGCGTGGTCCATCGCAAACCGCGCCGCGACCTTGCCCTTGAACTCGCCCTCTGCCCACGAGAACAGATTGACATAGCGGCTCTCGCCCATGCCCAGCACAACCAGCTGCACGTTCTCGTTCATCAGGTCGCCGATGATGTAGTCCACAAGGTCAAGCCCCTTCTGGCTGCTCAGGCGGCCGACCATGCCGATAATCGGCACATTCGGGTCAACGGTCAAACCGAGCTTCTCCTGCAATTCCGCCTTGCACTTTGCCTTGCCGGACAGGTCATCCGCGGTATATTCCGCCGGAATGCGAGCGTCCGTCGCGGGATTGTAGTCCGCCATGTCGATGCCATTGAGCACGCCAAACACTTCATGCTTGCGCGCGCGGAGCAGCCCATCCAGCCGCTCACCGTAGTATGCCGTCTGAATTTCCTCGGCATAGGACGGGCTGACGGTGGTGATGATGTCGGAATACACCAGCGCAGCCTTCATGAAGTTCGCGCAGCCGTAGCATTCCAGCTTGTCGTCCGTCCACAGGCTGTCGCCCAGACCCAGCACGTCCTGCACTTCGCGGATGCCGAACACGCCCTGATACTGCAGATTGTGGATGGTGAACATGGTCTTGATGTTTGCGAAGAACGGCAGGTGGGCATACTGAATTTTCAGCAGTGCGGGCACCATGCCGGACTGCCAGTCATGCGCATGAATCACGTCGGGCTGGAAGTCCAGCAGCGGCAGGGCGTTCAGCGCCGCGCGGCAGAAGAAACCAAAGCGTTCGTACTCGTCGCCGCCCATGCCGTAGATATACGGACGGCCAAAATAGAACTTGTTGTCCACAAAGTAGAACTTCACGCCGTCCTTTTCCAGCAGTTCAATGCCGCAGTACTGACGGCGCCAGCCCAGCGCGACCTCAAAGTCGGTCACATGGGTCATCTGGTCAACATACTGCTTCGGCACCGCCGCATACAGGGGCAGCATCACGCGCACGTCGTGACCCTGCTTCGCCAGAACAGGCGCCAGCGCGCCGACAACATCCGCCAGACCGCCGGTCTTGATAAACGGGACGCACTCGCTCGCCGTAAAGAGAATCTTCATCGTTTCTATCCTCCATCAGAAATATTTCCTGCCGGGGGCAAGGGAAAAAATTACGGGAAATAACAAACCGCACCAATAGTATAGCACATATTGGCGCGGTTTGCAAATCCGAACCGCGTCAGTGATTCAGGCGATTCGTTTGTTAGATGACAACATTCTTCGCGATAACAATCGGGTACGCCGCCGGGCCGATGAGCCGCGCGCTGCGCTTGATGACCGTTTGCTTGTCCAGAATGCAGTTTTCGATGGAAGCGTCGTTGTGCACCTGGCCATCCTGCATGATGATGCAGTTCTTCACATGCGCACCGGGGGCAATGCGCACGCCGCGCGCCAGCACAGAGTTCTCCACCGTGCCTTCGATAATGCATCCATCCGCCACCAGCGAGTTGACGACGGTCACATTGTCGCCATAGCGGGCGGGCATCTCGTCGCGAACCTTGGTGTACACAGGCAGCTCCGCCGTGAACAGACGATGGCGAATCTGGGTATCCAGCATATCCATATTGAACTTGAAGTAGCTCTGCACGGAGTCCATGCGCCAGCACAGACCAGTGTACGCCCACGCATTCACGCGCGCCGTGCCTTCCGTCACCAGACGGAGCAGCACATCACGGTTGAAGTCATGATAGCCGTGCGCCACGCCCTTGTCCACCAGCGTGCGCAGCAGCTCACGCTTCATCACGACGACCTCCATGCTCGTCAGCGGCAGGTTCGGATGCGTCGGATCAACTTCCATGTCCGTCACCATGCCGCTTTCATCCACCGCCAGATAGCAGCCCAGCTCATCGCGCTGCATGTTCGGATCAGCGGTGTACATGATGGTGATGTCCGCGCCGCTGTTCTGATGATACGCCACAAACTCCGCGATATTCGCGTTGTAGATGATGGTGGAGTTGCTCAGCACCAGATATTCCTGCTTGGAGCGGGAGAGATAGTTGGTGTTGGAGCGCAGCGCATCCAGCATACCAGAGTACACGCCAACATTCTCTCGCGTCAGGAACGGCGGCAGCACCTTGAGGCCGTCATTCTTCCCGTGAAGATCCCACTCCTTGCCGGAGCCGATGTGATCCATCAGGGAGTGATAATTCTTCTGCATGATGACGCCGACGTTCTTGATGCCGCCGTTGACCATCGAGGACAGCAGGAAGTCAATGACGCGGTAGCGGCCGCCCACAGGCAGCGCCGCGATGGCGCGGGTCAGGGTCAGCTCGCGCAGATTGGCGTCATTTTCGCCGGTGTAGATAACACCCATTACGTTTTTCATTTTCTTACATCCTTTCCGCTGCTGTGATTATCAGAATTTGGTGTTTTCGTCCACCTGCTGACCCGCGGTCACGCTGACACCGGCGGGAAGGGTGACGCCCTGACCGACGACGGCGATATTGCCCGTCTCTTCGCCGACCATGCAGCCCGCACCAATCACGGCGTTCTCCGCCACAATCGCCCGACGGACAACCGCACCGCGCTTGATGACCGCATAGGGCATGACAACCGAGTCAATGACGCTTGCACCCTCTTCAATGGTCACGCCTGCGAAAATCACGGAGTGCTGCACAGAGCCGTAGACTTCCGAGCCTTCCGTAACCAGCGAATCGCTCACAACAGCGCCCTTGGCGATGTAGTGCGGCGCAAGGCCCGGATTCTTGGCGTAGATGCGCCACTTCTTGTCATGCAGGTCAATCGGCATGGGCACGCTGAGCAAGTCCATGTTCGCTTCCCACAGGGATTCAATCGTGCCAACGTCCTTCCAGTAGCCCTCGAAGTTGTATGCCACCATGACCTGCTTGTCGTTCAGCATCGCGGGGATGATGTTCTTGCCGAAGTCATTGGCGGATGTCTTGTCTGCCTCGTCCGCGGTCAGGTACGCGCGGAGCTTCGCCCACGAGAAGATGTAAATGCCCATGGACGCCTTGTTGGACTTGGGCTGCTTGGGCTTTTCTTCAAATTCAACAATGTTGTCGTCCGCGTCCGTATTCATGATGCCGAAGCGGCTCGCTTCTTCCCACGGCACAGGGCGCACAGCAATCGTCGCATCCGCGCCTTTGCGGATGTGGTACTGCAGCATGGCGTTGTAGTCCATCTTATAAATATGGTCGCCGGAGAGAATCAGGACGTAATCCGGGTCATACTGCTCGATAAACGCCATATTCTGATAGATGGCGTTTGCCGTGCCGCGATACCAGTCGCCCGTCTTGCCCGTCTGATAGGGCGGCAGGACGAACACGCCGCCGGTGGACAAGTCCAAATCCCACGGTGCGCCGGAGCCGATGTAGGAATTCAGTTCCAGCGGCATATACTGCGTCAGCACGCCCACGGTGTCAATGCCGCTGTTGGTGCAGTTGGACAGCGGGAAGTCAATGATGCGGTACTTGCCGCCGTAGGGAACAGCCGGCTTTGCCACCTTCTTAGTCAGGACACCCAGACGGCTGCCCTGTCCGCCTGCCAGCAGCATGGCAACACAGGTCTTCTTTTTCATGATGAGAACACGCTCCTTCATCCTTGTTTCTTGCGAAGCGCACCGACCGTGCAGGATTCGCGCCGCCCTCGGTGCATCAGGTGGCACGGTGATGTATGTGAAACAGCGCTTTCGCTCCTCCCCTGATTGCGACGAGCGCCGATTCAGCCGATGGAAATGGAATTGGCTTTGCCGGCGGACTTTTCCGGCAGGGGCTGCGGTTTCTTTGCCGTTTGGGATGTTTTTTTTGGCGGCACATCCGCGATTTCCGGGATAACGCGCGCTTTCTTCGCCTTCTCCGGCAGCGGGTCGCGCTGGTAGGTGAAGTAGACCGTCGCGAGCGGCGGCACGCAGATATCGCAGCTGTATTGGAAATCCTGAAGCTGCTCTTCTTCCGTGCGAATCGCCCAGTTGTTGTACTGATTCGAGCCGCCGTATTCCTTGCGGTCGGTGTTGAAGCACTCCGTCAGCGTCCCCATCTGCGGCAGCCCAATGCGGTACTGCGGATGGAACACAGGCGTGAAGTTCGTCACGCACAGGAGCGAGTTGCCCCGCTTATCCGTGCGCAGGAACGCAACGATGGAGTTATCGCTGTCGTTCGCCTGAATCCACTGGAAGCCGTCCCAGCTGTCATCAATCTGGTAGAGCGCGGGCGTCGTGCGGTAGATTTCGTTCAGGCGCTTGCAGCACTGCTGCACCTGCGGATGATTCTCGTACAGCAGCAGGAACCAGTCCAGCTGGTCGTCATACTTCCACTCGATGAAGTGCCCAAACTCGCCGCCCATGAACAGCAGCTTCTTGCCCGGATGCGCCATCGTGTAGCCATACAGTGCGCGAAGTCCCGCGAACTTCTTCCACAAGTCGCCCGGCTGCTTGTCCAGCATCGAGTGCTTGCCGTGTACCACCTCGTCGTGGCTAAACGGCAGGATGTAGTTTTCCGAGAAGGCGTACATCAGCGAGAACGTCAGCTTATCGTGGTGATACTTGCGGTAGACCGGGTCGAGCTTGATATACGCCAGCATATCATTCATCCAGCCCATGTTCCACTTGAACCCGAAGCCCAGCCCGCCCAGATAAATCGGGCGCGTGACCATCGGATAGGCGCTGGATTCCTCCGCCACCATCATCACACCAGGGAAATCACGGTAGACGGTTTCGTTCATCCGCCGCAGGAAGGCGATGGCATCGAGATTCTCGTGTTCGCCGTACTTGTTGGGCAGCCATTGCCCCGGCTCACGGCAGAAGTCGTACATCAGCATGGACGTGACCGCATCCACGCGCAGCCCATCGGCGTGATACCATTCCAGCCAGAAGCAGGCGTTGGAGAGCATGAACGAGTTGACCTCGCCGCGCGCATAGTCGAACATGTGCGTCCCCCACTGTGGCATATCGCCGCGCCGGGGATCGGGATGCTCATAGCAGGGCGTACCGTCAAAGCGGCGCAGTCCCATTGCGTCACGCGGGAAATGCGCGGGAACCCAGTCCAGCAGCACGCCGATGCCCGCCTGATGCAGCGCGTCAATGAGCGCCATCAGCTCCTTCGGTTCGCCGAAGCGCGCCGTCGCCGCATAGTAGCCGGACACCTGATAGCCCCACGACATATCCAGCGGATGCTCCATCACCGGCATGAACTCCACATGCGTGTAGCCCATTTCTTTGAGGTACGGCACGAGCTGTTCGGCAATTTCCGTGTACGTCAGGAACGTGCCATCCTTGTGCCGCCGCCACGAGCCAAGGTGCATCTCGTAGATGTTCACCGGACTGTGGTACGGGTCGTAGGACTTGCGTGCCTCCATCCAGTCCGCGTCGCCCCAGCGGTAGCCGCTCAGGTCGTAAATACGGCTGGCAGTGTCGGGGCGCATCTGCATGGCGAATCCATAGGGGTCAGCCTTGTCCTGCCACGTCCCGTCCTGCGCCTGAATGCAATATTTGTAGGTTGTCAGTTTCTTTGCCGCGTCGGGGTAATCATAGCGTTTCGGGTCGCTCTTCACATCGAAGGTTTCCGCGGGCAGCCGCACTTCCCATGTACCGTCGTAGACCTTCTGCATGGGCGTTTTTTCCTTGTCCCACTGGTTGAATTCGCCAATGAGAGAAACCGCCCGCGCGTTCGGCGCCCAGACAGCGAAATGCCACATTTCCTGTCCGTCCTGCGTCACCGGGTGCGCACCGAGCATCTCATAGGCTCTGCGGTTCGTTCCCTGATGGAACTGGTCCCGCACCGCGGCGGTCGGGCCGTTGTAGCGCATAGTTACACCTGCCTTTGCTTGCTTTGCGTTCCTCCGCCTGCAATCACGGAGAGCCGCGTTTGCTTTCTTCACTCTTTTCACTTACTATTGAATCACTTTTATGCATTTTCGTCAAGTCATATTCAGCATTTTCTCCTGCATTTTTTGTGATTTTCGGAAAGTGCGTTCATTTTGACCGTAGACGATGCGGTAAGTATTTCGCCATTGCCGACATAAATTCCTGCTCATGCACGAAATTTTCCGTGCATAAACTGGTTTTGCGCCGTCGGAGCGAAAACTGTTTCCCGCGTGCGGCGATTTGTGCAATCCGAACATTTCCCGAAATTTCTGCGAAAAGGTTGTGTGCCCATGAAACAAAAACAGCTGTTGTCGTTTCTTGTGTGTATCCTGATGCTTTCTTCCTGTGCCGCGCCGACCGATTCCGCGCTTGACAGCGGCTTAACACTTCGGGTCTACTTCGCCGATGCGGAGGAAATCCGCCTGCTGCCGCTGGAAGACTACGTTTTCGGCGCATTAGCGGCGGAGATGCCCGCGAATTACGCGCCGGAAGCGCTCAAATGCCAAGCAGTAGCCGCCCGTACGCGTGCCGTCGCACAGAGCCGCGCGTTCGGCGGAAACGGGTGCGTCCGCCACCCGGACTGCGATATCTGCACGGACAGTGCGTGCTGTCAGGCGTACCAGACGGATGCGCAGCTGCAAGCCCGCTGGGGCAGCGAGTACGCCGTCCTCCGCGCGCGCATTGACCGCGCGGTCCGCGCAACAGACGGCTTGCTGCTCACCAGCGGCGGCTTGCCCATCGAAGTGCTGTACCACGCCTGTTCCGGCGGAAAAACCGAAGATGCCGCCGCCGTGTTCGCATCCGCCAAGCCGTATCTGGTCAGCGTAGACAGTCCCGGCGAAGAGGGGTACGCCGGATTCCGCGCTGACACGTCCTTCACCTGCGAAGAAGCGGCAGATCTGCTTCTGCGCGCTTTTCCCGGCTGCAGCGTGACAGCGGACACGCTGCCCAGCGCGATTCGTCTGCAATCCACGACCGCTTCCGGGCGCGTCGCGACGCTGCTGGTCGGCAGTCAAACTGTCCGCGGCGCTGATTTCCGCAAAGCGCTCTCCTTGCGAAGCACCTACTTCACTTGGGAGGCGGATGGCGACCGCATCGTTTTCCACACCGTCGGATACGGGCACGGCGTCGGCTTGTCGCAGGCAGGCGCGCAGGCGATGGCGGCGGGCGGTGCGGATTTCTCGGAAATTTTGGCGCACTACTACCCCGGCACGCAGCTGACACGGATGGATAAAACAGGTTTTTCCGGCTCATAATAGGAGAAAACGCCCCATGCGGCATGGTTGAGGTGATTTTCTCATGGCTGACCGTCACTTTCGTTCTCTTTTCCGCGCGCTGCATCTGCGCCGGGAGCAGTGGACATTTCTGCTGATGGCGCTGCTGTGCGTCTCGGTGATTGTCGGCACGGCACTGTGGACGCGGCAGGCGGAATTCGCACGCGTCACGCCGACCCCGCCTGTCTCCGGTGACATATCCGCCGCGCAGCTGCTCCAGCAGTCGCTTGACAGTGCGCAGACCGCCACGCCCGCGCCGACGGTCTCCCCCACCGTCCGCAGCGTTACCACGCCGCTCGAAAGCATGACGCTGCTGCGTCCCTTCGACAACACGCGGATGCGGCAAAGCAGCGCCACGGGCTTGTGGGCGCTGCACGATGCGGCGGATTACGCTGGTGTGGAGGGTGCGAAAGTCAGCGCCATGGCGGACGGCACCGTCATCAATTGCGCGGACAGCGGCGTTTTCGGCGCGTACGCGGAAATCGACCACGGCGGCGTCCTCGTGCGCTATGCGAACCTGTCGATGCTCTACGCGATTCGCGCGGGCGATCCGGTTCGCGCTGGGCAGACGATTGGCTTCATCGGGCGCACGATGCCGGAGGAATGTGACCTGCCTGCACACCTGCACCTGCGGATTGTCGTCGGCAATACGGCGGTTGACCCCGAAAAAGTGCTGCAAAACGGCATTTTTCCTGACCCGTAAAAAAAGACGCACATGGGTGTTGCATTTTCATCGAAATCGGCGTATAATACAGCAGGTTAAACTTGTATTATAACGTCTTATTCGACTTGGAAGGAGCGATTCCCTATGTGCGGCATCGTTGGCTATATTGGTGCGGAGCAGGCGCAAGACATTTTATTGGACGGACTTTCCCGATTGGAGTACCGCGGCTATGACAGCGCGGGCATTGCGGTCATGGACGGCGGTGTCATTCGGCTAAGCAAGGCGAAGGGACGGCTGGCGAATCTCGCCGCGCGGGTGGCATCAAATCCCCTGCCCGGCACCATCGGCATCGGTCACACGCGCTGGGCAACCCACGGCGAACCAAACGACATCAACGCCCATCCGCACACGGACATGAAAGGGCATATCGCCGTCGTCCACAACGGCATCATCGAGAACTACGAGGAGCTGCGCACTCAGCTGAAGGCGAAGGGCTGCGTGTTCGTATCCGAAACGGACACGGAGGTAATCGCCCATCTGCTGCATACGCTTTACGACGGCGACATGCTCTCGACCATTCTGCGCGCGCAGACGATGCTTGAAGGCAGCTACGCATTGTGCGTCCTGAACGCCGAAGCGCCGGATACGCTCTACTGCACGCGCAAGGATTCTCCGCTTGTCGTCGGGCTGTCCGACGGCGCACAGTACGTCGGCAGCGACATTCCAGCGCTGATTCGCCACACGCGGACGGTGGAGCTGCTTGATGAACGCGAAGTCGCCGTGCTGACCCGGAGCGGTGTACGCGTATACGACCATTTCGGCAACGAACGTGCGCTCAAGCCCATTCACGTTGATTGGGACGTGGAAGCGGCGGAAAAAGGCGGCTATGCGCACTTCATGCTCAAGGAGATTCATGAAGAGCCCGCCGCACTGAAAAAGACGTTTTCCGCCCACGTTGACGCAGAAAAAATGGCGATTCGCCCCGGCGCGTTCCCGATTTCGGCGGAAGAAGCGAATTCCCTGCGCACGCTGACGATTGTCGCCTGCGGCACAGCGTACCACGCGGGCGTTGTCGGCAAGTATGTAATCGAGAAGCTGGCGCGGCTGCCCGTGGTGGTGGATGTAGCATCCGAGTTCCGCTATCGCAACCCGATTCTGGGCGCGGGCGACTGCTTTCTTGCCATTTCGCAGAGCGGCGAAACGGCGGACACGCTGGCCGCCATGCGCGAGGCGGAGCGGCTGGGCGCAAAAGTGATGGCGCTAACAAACGTCGTCGGCTCATCGATTGCCCGCACCGCCGGGGATTGCGTCATGTACACCTACGCGGGGCCGGAAATCGCCGTCGCAAGCACAAAAGCATACATCACGCAAGTGGAAATGATGGTGCTGCTGGCGATTGATCTCGGCGTGAAGCGCGGACATCTGACGGAGAGCGTAGCATCGGAGCTTCTGCGGCAGATGGCGGACATTCCCGCGCTGGCGGAGCAGGTGATGGCGCTCGAACCCGCGGTGCAGCGCTTCTCCAGCCTGTACCACGACCGGCAGCATGTATTCTACATCGGGCGCGGGCTGGACAACGCGCTGGCAATGGAAGCGTCGCTGAAACTGAAGGAAGTCAGCTACATCATGTCCGAAGCGTATGCGGCGGGTGAACTGAAGCACGGCACAATCGCGCTGATTGAACAGGGCACGCTGGTCTGCGCGCTGCTGACGCAGGAACAGCTGGCAGACAAAACGCTCTCGAACGTGCGCGAGGTAAAGAGCCGCGGCGCGAAAGTCCTCATTGTCTGCCCGGAAGCCCTGCGCGACCGCGCCGCGAAGGATGCGGACGAACTCTGGGTCATCCCGGACGCTGCTTCGGACTTGCTGCCGCTGCTGGCGATTATCCCCGTGCAGCTGTTCGCCTACTACATGGCGGTCAGCCGCGGCTGCGACGTTGACAAGCCGCGCAATCTGGCAAAGTCGGTGACGGTGGAGTGACGCAAGGGCGCTGCCCTTGACCCGCCAAAGGGTCTTCGACCCTCTGGACTCCCTTTTCGCGATTGAGTTGAGCGCACTTTTAGGCTTCTTCCGCGTGCTGATTGAGGAAAACGGTACGCAAAAGGGCGATTCGGTGTTTTGCTTCCGAACCGCCCTTTTTGATTGGCTTAGAACTCCCGTGCGCCCTTCAGGAACGCGCAGTAGCACTTGTATTCTTCCCACAGGTCAACCTTGCTGATGACCTCCCACGGTGCGTGCATACTCAGCACCGGGATGCCGCAGTCGATGACGTTCATGCCGTACTTGGCGCAGATGTAGGCAATCGTTCCGCCGCCGCCGACATCCACCTTGCCCAGCTCCGCCGTCTGCCAGCAGACGTTCGCTTCGTCGCAGATGCGGCGCACCTGCGCAACAAACTCCGCGTTGGCGTCATTCGAGCCAGACTTGCCGCGGCTGCCGGTGAACTTGTTGAACGTCACGCCATTGCCAACGATGGACGCGTTGCGCTTCTCGAACACGCCCGCAAAGTTCGGGTCAAAGCCCGCGCTCACGTCGCTGGAGAGCATACGGCTGTTCTGAAGGCAGCGGCGCAGGGTCAGCGGCTTGTCCTCGCCCGTCACACAGGCAATCAGTTCTGCCATCGTGTTCTCAAAGTACATAGCGCCCATGCCCGTTGCGCCGACGCTGCCGATTTCTTCCTTATCAGTCAGCACCGCCGCGAGGGTATATTCCGGCGTGCCTTCATAATTCAGCACAGCCGCCATCGACGGATACGCGCACACGCGGTCGTCGTGGCCGTAGCCCATAATCATGCTGCGGTCGAAGCCGAGGTCGCGCGCATGGCCCGCAGGAACAGCTTCCAGTTCGGCGGAGATGAAATCTTCTTCGTCGATGCCGTACTGCTCCTTCAAAATGTCCAAAATCGCGGTTTTGACCGGGTCTTTGTCGGTATCCTTCTTCGGTTCGCTGCCGATGATGATGTTCAGGCTGTCGCCTTCAATCACCTTTGCGGCGGTCTTGCCCATCTGATCGGCGGCAAGGTGAATCAGCAGGTCAGAGATGTAGAAGACGGGGTCGCCGGGCTTATCACCGATATTCAGCGTGACGGTCGTGCCGTCTTTCTTGACAACAACGCCGTGGAGCGCCAGCGGCAGTGCCACCCACTGGTACTTCTTGATGCCGCCGTAGTAGTGCGTGTCGAGGTACGCAAGGTGCTCATCCTCATACAGCGGATTCTGCTTGATGTCAATGCGGGGCGAGTCGATGTGCGCGCCCAGAATGTTCATGCCGCACTCCATCGGCTTCTCACCGATGATGAAGAGCATGATATCCTTGTTCATCCACGCACGATAAACGCGGTCGCCCGCCTTGAGCGTTTCGCCGTTCTTGACGACGTCCATCAGGTTCTTGAAGCCCTTTGCTTCCGCCTGACGCACGCCCTCCGCGACGCACTCACGCTCGGTCTTGCCGTTGTTCAGGAATGCCATATAATCCTTTGCGAAGGCGGAAAGCTGTTCCTTTTCGTCCTCCGCGAGGTTTTCCCACGCATTTTTGCGGTACATAGCGCATTCTCCTTTGAAAGGTGCATTTTCCAGTCTCCCGGAATGCATTTATTATACGTCAAATCGTGCAAAAGTGCAACCATCCGCCGCATTTCTTTCGTACCATTCAAAAAACCGGGCAGTCTTTTGAACTGTCCGGCTAATGGGGAGGCGCTGGGGCGTTGCCCCAGACCCTACAAGGGACGCTGTCCCTTGACCCTGCAAGGGAGTTCCTCCCTTGACCCTTTCGCGCGATTGAGTTGGCGACACTCCCCAACTGGTCTCGCGTGTTAATCCGACCTCATCCGTCGCTGCGGCGAAGTCGGATGAGGTCGGTTCTGCAACAATACCCCAAAAGTATGAGAGTACGCAGCCCGAAGGTTTCCAAAGGGCGATCGCAGACTTCGTCTGTTTTCATTGCCCTTTGGTCGCCTCCGCAGAGGCGAAACTCCCTGCGCAATCATGCAATGTCATGCCGAAATGACATTGCTCCCCCTTACTTCGTCGGGAACGCGAAATACTTGCGCGCGTTGTCGCAGGAGATGCCGCGGACGATTTCGCCGAGGATGTCGTAATCCTGCGGGAAGCGGCCATCCTCCACCCATTCGCCCAGCAGACGGCACAGGATGCGGCGGAAATACTCGTGGCGCGGATAGGACAGGAAGGAGCGGCTGTCGGTCAGCATGCCGACAAAGCCCGCCAGATAGCCAAGATTCGCAAGGCTCGTCAGCTGGTTGGTCATGCCGGTGAAATGGTCGTTGAACCACCATGCAGAGCCGTGCTGCATCTTGCTGACCGCTTCGGACGACTGGAAGCAGCCGCACAGCGTGTCAATCGCCTGATCGTCCGCCGGATTCAGGGAGTAGAGGATCGTGCGGGGCAGCCCCGACGCCGACTCGACTGCGCCAAGGAACGCTGCCATCTGGTCAACGGGCGTATAGTTGTTGATGGTATCGTAGCCAGTGTCCGGGCCGAGCTTCTCGAACATCACGCGGTTGTTGTCGCGGCGGCAGCCGTAGTGCAGCTGCATCGTCCAGTTCAGCTTTTTGTACTGTGCGGCGCAGAAGAGCAGCATCGCCGTCTTGAACTGCGCGACTTCGGTGTCCGTCAGCGTCTCGCCCGCCGCCTTCTTGGCGAAGATGGCTTCAATCGCGGCATCATCCGCCGGCTCATAGACCACATAATTCAGGCCGTGGTCAGACAGACGGCAGTTGTTCTCGTGGAAGTACGCCATGCGCTTTTCCAGCGCCGCCTTCAAGTCCGCGAAGGAGTGGATTTCCATCTCCGCCGCCTTTTCCAGCTTGGCGATGTACGCCATGAAGTCCGGCTTCTCGATGTTGACTGCCTTGTCAGGGCGCCATGCGGGCAGCACGTTCGTCTTGAAGGACTTGTCCGCCAGCAGCTTCTGGTGATACTCCAGCGTATCCACCGGGTCGTCGGTGGTGCAGATGGTTTCGACGTTGCTCATGGCAATCAGGCCGCGCGTGGTGTAGCCGGGCTTTTGCAGCGTCTCGTTGGCGAGGTTCCACACTTCGTCAGCGGTCTTGGCGCTCAGCGTACCGTGATAGCCGAAGAAGCGCTGCAGTTCCAGATGCGTCCAGTGGTACAGCGGATTGCCGATTGCCTTGCCGACAACTTCCGCCCACTTGCAGAACTTCTCGTAGTCGCTCGCGCCGCCGGTAATGTAGTATTCATCCACGCCCGCGCAGCGCATCAGGCGCCACTTGTAGTGGTCGCCGCCCAGCCAGACCTTCGTGATGTTCTCGAAGCGCTGGTCTTCCCAAATTTCCTTGGGGCTGATGTGGCAGTGGTAGTCGATGATGGGGCAGGACGCGGCATAGTCGTGGTAGAGCTTGCGCGCCGTCTCGGTGTTCAGCAGGAAATCCTTATCCATGAAGGTGGTCATACGTCATGAACTCCTTTCAAAAATTGCTACTATAATGAAGCCGCACCATGCGGGGAAAAGCTTATTTGTCTTGTGCCGCCCGTGTTGAGCCTCGCTGGATGATTTCCGCCGTAAAGACGGTTTTTTCCGGCATCTCGCGCCCCTCCAGCACGCCCAGCATCGTTTCGACAATGCGCTCGCAGATAGCAGGCAGACGGTTGTCCACGCTCGTCAGCTCCGGCTCGGTACACAGGCAGAGGTTCGAGTTGTTGTAGCCGACAACGGACAGATTCTCCGGCACGCGCCGCCCGACCGCCTGCGCGTACTTCATCGCGCCAACCGCCAGCACATCCTCGCTCGCCAGCACCGCGTCGAACTGCAAGCCGTCGCGTTCCAGCTCCAGCAGACAGTCGCGCACGGCGTGAATGCTGAATTTGTCCGCGTCGAAGCGGCGCATCAGCGTCTCGTCCACCGGCAAATTGTGTGCCGCCAGCGCGTCCCGGCATCCGGCGAGCTTGCGCTGCCCGGAGTTGTTGCTGGAGTGGTACAGGTACAACACGCGCTTGCATCCGCTGTCCAGCAGCTGGTTCATAGCTTCCTTCATCGCGCGCTCGTCATCGCACAGGACGCAGAACACGTTCGGGCACTGGAACGAGCCATTGAGCAGCACAACCGGCACATTCGTCGCAGCTTGGCGGATATAGGCGTTATCCTCCGAGTTTTCCTCGATGAACGTCGAGCCCATGAGCACCATGCCGTCCACATGGCGGCTGGTCAGTAATTCGACGCCCTGCCGGCGTGCCGCGAGATCGCGGTTCGTGCAGGAGAGCAGACAGTCGTAGTGCTTCTGGCGAAAGGCATGCTCCAGGCAAGCCAGCGCGCGCGCCAGATACGGGTCAGCCGCATCCGGGCAGAGCAGCCCGATGGTCTTCATCGTGTTCAAACCCAGACCGCGGGCAAAGGCATTGGGTACATAGCCGCAGCCGTCAATGACCTTCATCACCTTCCGGCGCGTCTCCTCCGACACATGGGGGCTGTTGTTCAATACGCGGGATACGGTTGCGATGGACACGCCTGCGTGACGGGAAATATCATAGATGTTCACTCGCGGCATTCCCCCTTCCATTCGCGGTGTGTAAACACTTCCATTCTCCGCGTCAATCCACATTATACACGCTTTTCCCCCCTTTTGCAAGCCTCATTTTCGCGTTTTCGTGCCGACATTCACAGGAAATCCGGCGTACTTTTTCCCAGATTGCATAAATTGCAGGAAATATCGGCGGAACCATTGACGGAAGCGCGAAAAGAGAGTAGAATAAATGCAGGCGTGTTGTAATCGCTTACATGCCTGATGAATAGATGGAGGGACATCGAAATGGAACGTTTGAATGCTGCGATGACGCCCGCGCCTGTCCGCCCGGTCAAGGTGCTGCAGTTCGGGGAAGGCAACTTCCTGCGCGCCTTTGTGGATTACATGATTGATATTGCCAACGAGAAGAGCGACTTCAACGGCTCTGTCGCGCTGGTGAAGCCGATTCAGATGGGTACGCTGTTCCCGGCGTTCAAGGAACAGGATTACCGCTACACGGTCATGCTGCGCGGTCTGGTGGACGGGCAGGCGGTGGAGCAGACGCGCGTGGTCACGTCCGTGTCCGACGCCGTGGATGCGTATGCGGACTATGCCCGCTATGCCGATTACGCCACGCTGCCGTCACTGCGCTTCATCGTCAGCAACACGACCGAAGCCGGCATCGTGCTGGACGAGACGGATGAGTTCTCCCTCTGCCCGCCCAAATCCTACCCCGGCAAGCTGACGAAGTTCCTCTTCGAGCGCGCCGAAGCATTCGACTACGCGCAGGACAAGGGACTCATCATCCTGCCTGTCGAGCTGATCGACGACAACGGCATCATGCTGAAAAAGTGCGTCAAGGCGCTGGCAAAGCAGTGGGCGCTGGGCGAGAAGTTCGAGCAGTGGCTGGAGACGGCGTGCGTGTTCACCTCCACGCTTGTTGACCGCATCGTGACCGGCTATCCGCGCGGCGAGGATCAGTCGATTTGGGCAAAGCTCGGCTATCAGGACAACCTGCTGGACACCGCTGAACCCTTCGGTCTGTGGGTCATCGAATCCCCCCGCGACCTTTCCGACGAACTGCCCCTGCCGCAGTGCGGACTGCCCGTCATCTACACTGATAATCAGAAGCCTTACAAGCAGCGCAAGGTGCGAATCCTCAACGGCGCGCACACGTCCTTCGTCCCCGCTGCCTTCCAGTGCGGCTACGACATCGTGCTGGACGCGATGAACGACCCGATGATTGCCACCTTCATGCAGAAGACGCTCTACGACGAGGTCATCCCGACGCTGTCCCTGCCCAAGGCGGATTTGATGGCGTTCGCCGAGGCGGTCACGGGGCGCTTCCGCAATCCCTTCATCAAGCACGCGCTGCTCTCCATCTGCCTGAACAGCGTGTCGAAGTGGCGCGCGCGCTGCATGCCTTCCCTGCTGGGCTATGTGGAGAAGACCGGCGAGCTGCCCGCGCACCTGACGTTCTCTCTGGCGAGCCTGATGAGCCTGTACCGCGGCGGCAAGCTGACCGGCGACGGTCGTCTGGAATGCCAGCGCGACGGTCAGCCCTACTACCTGCAGGATGACGCCGCCGTGCTGAACTTCTTCGCCGATACTTCCAGCGAATCCCCCGAAGAACAGGCGAAGGAATTCCTCTCCAATGAAGCGTTTTTTGGCGCTGAGCTGTGCAAAGTGCCGGGTCTGGTGGAGTCTGTCGGCGCGTCCCTGCGCGAAATCCTCGACAAGGGGATGCGCACGGTCATGAACGAGAAGTTCGGAGTGTGAAAAATGGCTGAACTGCTTCGCATCACCCCGCAGGACAATGTGGCGGTCGCGCTGACCGCCCTGCCTTTCGGACAGACTGTAACGGTAGACGGCATCACGCTCACCACGGTCACGGACGTTCCCGCCGGGCACAAGGTGGCGCTTTTCCCCATCAAGGCGGGCGAAAAGGTCATCAAGTACGGCTTCCCGATTGGCTACGCGAAGGAGGATATTCCCGTCGGTGCGCATGTGCATGTCCACAATCTGCACACCGGGTTGTCTGGCGAGCTGACGTATGAATATCACCCGACGTACCCGACGATTCCAGAAATTCCGACGGCGACGTTCATGGGCTATCCGCGCAAAGACGGGCGCGTCGGCGTGCGCAATGAGCTGTGGATTCTGCCCACCGTCGGCTGCGTCAACGACATTGCCCGCCAGCTGGAACGCGCGGCGCAGGAGCTTGTCGGCGGCGGCGTGGAGTGTGTCTGTGCCTTCCCGCACCCCTATGGCTGCTCGCAGATGGGCGATGATCAGGAGAATACGCGCACGATTCTGGCGGACTTGGCGACGCACCCCAACGTCGGCGGCGTGCTGGTGCTGGGGCTGGGCTGCGAAAATTCCAGCGCCGCCATCATCGCGGAGCACATGGGCGACTACGACAAGTCGCGCGTGCGCTTCCTCGTCTGCCAGCAGGTGGAAGATGAGTTTGCCGAGGCGATGAAGCTGCTGCGCGAGCTTGCGGACAACATGCGGGATGAGCAGCGTGTCCCCTGCCCTGCCAGCAAACTTGTGATTGGCCTCAAGTGCGGCGGTTCGGACGGCTTCTCTGGCATCACGGCGAACCCGGTCATCGGCGGCTTCTCCGACCTGCTGTGCGGCATGGGCGGCACGACGATTCTGACCGAAGTGCCGGAAATGTTCGGTGCGGAAACCATCCTGATGGATCGCTGCAACACGCCGGAGCTGTTCGACAAGACGGTGCGGCTGATTAACGACTTCAAGCGCTATTTCGAGGAACATCATCAGACGATTTACGAGAATCCGTCCCCCGGCAACAAGGCGGGCGGCATTTCCACGCTGGAAGACAAGGCGCTGGGCTGCACGCAGAAGAGCGGTTTCTCCCCCGTGCGCGATGTGCTGGCGTATGGCGAGCGTGTCCACACGCCCGGCTTGAACCTGCTGTCCGCGCCCGGCAACGATCTTGTGGCGGCGACAGCGCTGGCTTCGGCGGGCGCGCAGATTGTGCTGTTCTCCACAGGCCGCGGCACGCCGTTCGCGTGTCCTGTGCCGACGCTGAAAATCGCCACGAACACGCCACTCGCCACGAAGAAGCACGGCTGGATTGACTTCAATGCCGGTCAGCTGCTGACAGACGGCAAGACGCTGCCGGAGCTTTCACAGGCGCTGATGGAGGACGTGCTGGCGACGGCATCCGGGCGGCTGGTCTGCTCGGAGCGCAATGGCTTCCACGACCTTGCCATCTTCAAAACGGGCGTGACGCTGTAATACGCAAACATCCCGACGAGCATTTTCACTCGCCGGGATGCTTTTTGTATATTCGATTACTCGACCCAGAACACGCGGTTGTCCTTGCGCTTCGCCGCTTTCGGGGCTTCGCCGTCGATGTAGCCGACTGCGCAGTGCCCGATGCCTTCCCATTCGCCCTCGACACCCAGTTTTTTCAGCAGCTGCTGATATTCGGGCCGCTCGAATTCTTCCTTCGCCCGATGAATCCAGATGCTGCCCAGCCCCAGCGAATGCGCCGCCAGCATCAGGTTGCCCATGACGAGGCTGCCGTCGTAGATGGCGGTGCGGCAGGATTTGTCCGCCAGCACAACAAAAATCGCCGGTGCACCGTAGAAGGGGTCGAAATCCGGCTTGCCCATGATTTCCGCATTCGTTTTCGCCAGCTCGTCGCGCAGTTCCTTGTTCGTCACCGCCACGATGATGGCGGACTGCCTGCCCATGCCGCTGGCCGCGTACAGCCCGGCTTCCACAATCTGCGCCAAGTCGTCCTTGGCGGGCATCGTCGGCTGGAATTTGCGGATGCTCCTGCGCTCTTCCATCGCTTTGATAATCTCATTCATCGTGCGTTTCTCCCTTCTGGTATACTATTTCCAAATGAGAATGCAAGAAATAGTATTATTCTTCTTCGTCCTCTTCCTGATTCAAGAAGGCTTCCCGGAAAATCGTGTCCGGGTCAAAGCGCGGGTCAAACGCCAGCGCTTTCAGGCTCTCCCGCCCGACGACGGTGTTCGTGCCGAGACAGTCGTTGCAGCGATAGCCGCAATCCGGGCAGACGCAGCCCAGATGGTCGCTTTCTGCCTGAATCATGTAGGTGCCGCATTCCTTGCAGGAACAGCGCATTGAATTTCAGTTCCTTTCTTGCTTTTCGTCCGCCCAAATCACCATGCCGCCGAGATCTTGCACCACGCGTGCCACTTTTCGCAGCGTTTTCGCCGTATCCTCCCCGCCCAGTGACAGCAGGCGCAGGTCGATGCGTTCGCCGCGTTCGTCCAGCACATCTCGAAGGGCGTCCGCATTGCCGCCGTAGTAGTCCGGCAGGCAGAGCAGCTTTTTCAACATCCGGTGGACGGCTTTCCCGTCCGAGAACTGTCGCCCGTCAATCGTCAGAACGTGCATCAATTGGCGCTCACCGTGCCCTTTTCACCGTCCACAGTCACGACTGCGCCGGATTTGAGGATATTCGTGGCGTTCTTCGCGCCGATGATGACCGGGATGTCCAGCGACATGCCCGCAATCGCGCCGTGTCCCTCCGGGTTGTCGTCCTCCAGCACAATCGCGGAGGATTTGCGCAGCATGGAGAACATCTCTCGCGTCGTCTGATGGCAGACAATCACGTCGCCGGTGTTGAAGTTTTTCGCGTCCTTTTCCAGATTGCGGATGACACACAGCGGTGCAACCACCTTGCCGCCATGCAGCCCCTGCCCGCGCGACAGCAAATGCCCGACGACATGCACCTTCATCAGGTTTGTCGTGCCGGAAATGCCCAGCGGAACGCCCGCCGTCAGCACAACCAGTTCGCCATCATGCACCAGCCCGTTCTGCACGGCAGCATCCACCGCGTGTTCAAACAGGTCGTCGGTGTTGCTCTCCTCGGCAATCATCAGCGGCACTGTGCCCCACGAAAGCGCAAGCTGGCGCCAGACGTGCTTTTCCGTCGTGCAGCCGACAATGACGCACGCGGGACGGTAGCGGCTGAGGATTCGCGCCGTCGAGCCGGACTTGGTGACGGTGATAATTGCGCTGGCGTTGAGGTCGTGCGCGGAAGTGACCGTCGCGTGGCTGATGGCGTTCGTGACGTCGGTCGAGGCGGACGTGTCGCGGGAGAAGCGGCGGATGTAGTCCATATCGGCTTCCGCGCGCAGGGCGATGCGCACCATCGTCTCCACTGCTTCCACAGGGTACGCGCCGACCGCCGATTCGCCGGAGAGCATGATGGCGCTCGTGCCGTCGTAAATCGCGTTGGCAACGTCGGTCGCTTCGGCGCGGGTCGGGCGCGGGTTCTTAATCATCGAATCCAGCATCTGCGTCGCGGTGATAACAGGCTTGCCCGCCGCAATGCCGCGCTGAATCAGCTTCTTCTGCAGGCTCGGCACGTCCTCCAGCGGCACTTCTACGCCCAAATCGCCGCGCGCCACCATCACGCCGTCCACCACGCGGAGAATTTCGTCAATGTTCTCCACGCCCTCCATGTTCTCAATTTTGGCAATAATGTTGATGGTATGACAGTTATTCTCCTGCAGGATGTGACGAATCTGCATAATATCGTCCGCGCAGCGCGTGAACGAAGCCGCAATGAAATCATAACCATTCTTGATGGCAAAGAGAATATCCTGATGGTCTTTTTCGCTGATGAAGGGCATCGACAGGTGCGCATTCGGAATGTTGACGCCCTTGTTGTTGCTCACCACGCCGCCGTTGAGCACGCGGCAGACGATATCCGCCCCATCAATGCGTTCCACCTGCATCCCAATCAGACCGTCGTCAATCAGGATGCTGCTGCCGACGGCAATGTCCTGCGGCAATTCCTTGTAGGTGATGGACACGCGCTCTTCGTCGCCCTCCACCTCGTCAGTCGTGAGGGTGAACAGCTGGCCGTTTTGCAGCGTGACACGCCCATTTTTGAACGAACGCACGCGAATTTCCGGGCCCTTGGTGTCCAGCATTGTGGCGATCGGCAGCCCCAGTTCGTCGCGGATACGGCATACTTCATCGTAATAATGCTGATGCGTTTCATAAGTGCCGTGCGAGAAATTGAAGCGTGCGACATTCATGCCCGCTTTCATCAGCGGCGCAATCAGGTGCTTCTCAAACAGGTTCGGGCCCATCGTGCAGACGATTTTCGTCTTGCGAATCGGCGTATTCACGAAAACAATCCCCCATTTTCATAGAATCCTTTCCTATTATATCATACAGATACTCTGCTGTGAATCCCCCGCGATAAAAATTGTGAAAAATCGAACGCAAAAACGGACGAAAGCCGCTGCTTCCGCCCGCTGATGTTTATTTTTCTACTTCGCCAACGCCGTCGCATTCCAGCTTCGCGCCGTCCTGCCCGGTAATGGTCACATCTTTCAGCACGATTTTCGCCACGTTGATGGCCGTCAGCCCCTTGCGCGCAAGATACGGCACGCCCTGCGCCATTGCAGGCTGCATGGGTTTGGCATTCTTGTCGCAGGAGATGTGCACGTCCTCCATCACAACCGCTTCAATCGGCCGCTCCGGCAGACCAAGGAAGTAGCCCGCGCAGGTCACGTCCGTCGCCGTTACATGACGGAACGCAACCGTCCCGATGCGCGGCGTACGCTCGTCCACCGGCTGCTTCTCGCGGCTCTGGACGTACTCGCTCTTGCCGTCCGGATCGCAGAAGTACATGCAGTTGACCACATACGGCGTGCCGACATGCTCCATGCGCACATTTTCAAACACAATGTCGTCAATCACGCCCTGCTGCCCGCGCCCGCGCCGGGTCTTGACGCGCAGGCCGCGGTCGGTGTTGCGCATCAGGCAGTCATGCAGGCGCACATGCGCGATGCCGCCCGCCATTTCGCTGCCGCAGGTCATGCCGCCATGCCCGTTTTCCATCAGGCAGTGGCTGATTTCAATGTGCTGGCAGGGCGTTTTGTAGCGCTGCCCCATGTACAGCTTGCCAGATTTGAGTGCAATGCAATCATCCCCCAAGGAGAAATGCGCGCCCGCGAGCAGGATGCCATCGCAGCTTTCCGGGTCGAAGCCGTCGGTATTCGGGCTGTTCGCCGGGGCGTTGACGCGGATGTTCAGGAAGCGCAAATTCTTAGAAAAATACGGCTGCAAGTTCCACGACGGCGAATTCTGGAACGTCACGCCCTGCACGGTCACGTTCTTGCAGTGATTGAGGAAGAGCATCCGCGGTCGCCACGCCCCGCGCCGCACCTTGCAGTTCTGCCACCAGTCGCTCTTGTCACCCTGCCCGTCCAGCACACCTTCGCCGTACAGCACAACGTCCTCGACATCCATCCCGTTGATAAACGCGGCGTACATGTCCAGCGGGTTGCCCTCCCATGAACCGAGATTCAAATCGTCCGTTTCGTCGGTGGACAGAATCATCCCCGGCAGAATCGGGAATTTGCTGCGGTCGGTTTCCAGCAGCAGCGTCGCGCCGCGCCGAAGCTCGATGCGCACATGGCTTTTCAGCATCAGCGGCAGCACATGATAACGCCCCGCCGGAATCAGCACGCGCCCATCCGCCGGGCAATGCAGAATCGCCGCCTGAATCGCCGCCGTATCGTCATGCACGCCATCGCCGACCGCGCCGAACTGCCGTACGTTCAGCGTGTAGCTTTCCCGCGCTGTGCGAAACGCGCATTGCCCGACTTTCTCCGCCCCCCAGCGGACGGACAGCACATACTCTGTCTCCGGCTGCAAATCATACAGCGACGTCACAGCCGTGTCCGCCGTCCCCGCCGCATGTCCGTTCAGGAACAGCTGATAGACTGCCTTCGTGTGGTACAGACCGCCGTCCGCAATCTGCACCGTGGCACTGCGCGCCTGCACAAACAGCTTGTTGATTTCCATTTTTCCGCTCCTTACGCCTGCTTCGCCCGCAGGTATTCGCTGTACGCCATGATGAACGGCCCGACGCCCTTGCTGTCGTCGGACTTTTTCGGCTCGGACAGATAATACGCCACCGAGCCGTCACGCTGCGGATTCTTGTCCGGGCCAAGCCCTGCCACCCAGCAGATATCGGTCAGGCGGACGACGCCGTCCTCCTCCGCACGCAGCTTGTTTGCCGCCAGCTTCTCGAACACATCCAGCGCAATCGGCAGATACTTCTCCGCGTCCAGCACACCGATGCGCACGCCCTTGAGCAGGCTGTACGCAATCATCGCGGAACCGGAAGTTTCGGTGTAGTTCCCCTCTGCCTCCGGATGATCAATCACCTGATAGAACAGCCCATCCTCCGCGCGGTATGCCAGCACGCCCCGCATGCTCTCGCGGAAGATGTCCACCAGCGCGCGATAATGCTCATAGAGCTGCTCCGAGCACAGCGCAATGCAGTCCACCAGCGCCATCAAGTACCAGCCTGTCGAGCGCAGCCAGAAGTTCTTTGAGCAGCCGGTTTCCTTGTCCGCCCAGAACTGCACGCGCGCTTCGTCGTAGGCATGGTAGTTCAGCCCCTTCTCCGGGTTGTAGAGGTACTTGCGCACGTTCTGAAACTGCCGGGTAATATCCGCCACATGCGCCATGCCGTCGAACTTCGCCTCGTACGCCATGTAGAACGGCTGCGCCATGTACAGCCCGTCAAGCCAAATCTGATTCGGATACAGCTGCTTATGCCAGAAATTGCCGCACTGGCAGCGCGGATGCTCCCGAAGCCGCTGCATGTGGAACTCAATCGCCTTGCGATAGCGCTCCTCGCCCGTCTCCTCCAAGGCGAAGAACAGCGCCTTGCCGCTGTTGATGGAATCAATGTTGTACTGCCGCATCTCATAATTCGGAATGCTGCCGTCCGCCGCGACATACGCCGAGACGTAATCCAGCACGAAATCGCGATACAGCACGTCCCCCGTCGCATGGTAGAGGTCGATGCACCCCTTCAGCACGCAGCCATCCTCATAGTTCCAATACTTCTTGTAGGGTGTGTAATTTGCCAGAAAGCGTTGAAAATACTGCTGAATATCCATTGTCATGCACCTTTCTGCGGGTATTTCCGCTTCATTATATAGGGAATTTCGATAGGTGTCAACCGATTCCAAAAGACACTTGGGAATTTTTTTGTGATAGCGCTTTCATTTTGGCAGGAAATGCGCTATAATGGGATTATTCTCCCGATGAAGGAGGTTTCTCGCCATGAAACTCAGCAAAGGCAACCGCGATTTGATTCTGCACGGCTCATTGGTCAAGGCAGTGTTCACCATTGCGATTCCCGTCGTCGTCAACAGCTTCCTGCAAACGATGTACAACCTGACCGACACCTATTGGCTGGGGCAGCTCAGTGTCGATTACCTCGCCGCCATCAACCTCGTCAGCCCCGTGCAGAATACGGTCATCAACTTCGGCAGCGGCGTCACCGTCGCGGGCGCGGTGATGATCAGCCAGTACATCGGCGCGGGCAAACCGGAAATGGCGCGGAAAATCGCCAACCAGATTTTCACTGTCGCGATGCTCTTCTCGCTCCTGTGCGCGTCGGTGATGGCGGTCGCGACGCCGGGTATCGTCGGATGGATGGGCGCCGCGCCGGATTATTTCGACCATGCGGTAACGTACATGCGTCTCGTCGTCCTTGACATGCCGTTTTTGTTCATGGTCAACATTTACCAGTCCATTCGGCAGGCGCAGGGCGACACCGTCCGCCCAATGCTGCTGAACCTGCTGGGCATTGCCGTTAACATGGTGCTTGACCCGCTGCTGATGGTCGTCCTGCACTGGAACGCCGCCGGCGCCGCGCTGGCGACCGTGTTCGCGAAGATGGTGCCCGCGTGCATCGCGTTCTTCCTGCTCTGCACCCGCCGCGACGAAGCAATTTGTTTCGATCGCCGCTTCCTTCGCCCGGATGCAGCCTGCCTGCGCGACATCGTGCGTATCGGGCTTCCGACTGCCTTGGGGTCAAGCTTCATGCAGTTCGGCTTCATCCTCATGTCTCGCAACGTCAATGTGTATGGCAAGATGGCCATGGCGGCGTACGGCATCGGCAACAAGGTCAACGGTCTGATTTCGCTTCCCTCCACCGGCATCGGCAGCGCCGTCAGCACCATTGTCGCGCAGAACATGGGGGCGCAGCAGGTTGACCGCGCCGAACGCGGGTACAAATTGAGCACGGGAATGGCGCTTCTGTTTCTGCTTCTCGGTGGATTTGTCCTTTCCCGACCGTCGGTCGCTTCTGCCATCGTCAGCATCTTCACGGACGAAGCGGAGGTCATCCCGATGGCGGCAGACTACCTGTCCATCATGGCGTTCTGGTGCTGGACAAACAGCATCCACGATGCGACCCGCGGTCTGTTTCAAGGGAGCGGACACACATTTTTGCCCGTCGCAGTGGATATGACACGCCTATGGGTGCTGCGTTTCGCGACCCTTGCATTCTGTGAGCAGGTGCTGCATCTGGGTGTGCGGAGCGTGTGGTACTCAGTCGTGGTGTCAAACGGGATTGCGTCGGCGATTCTGTTGGTGCTGTATTTCACCGGGATTTGGCGGAAATCGACCATCAAGATTCACGATTAAAAGCGTCTGCGGGCGCTTTTTTTCTTGGCTTTCTGCCGATTTCCGACCGGAATCCGGTTTTTTCAGACCGAAAGTCGGTTTTTATACTATTTTCAAATGAGAATGCGCCAAGATGCGCCGCGAATTTTTGTATTCTGGTTAACACGAATGAAACGCAGCGTAGCAGCGCTACGCTAAGTGGAATGAGTGGACGCCAGAATCAAAAAGGCGCAAGCAGATGGCGCAGGTGAATTTGGAAATAGTATTACAGCGTTTCGATGGCTTCCACGCGCACTGCACCGAACTCCGCCCAGCCGCCGTGGTTGTCGCCGCCATTCATCGGCATACAGAACAGCGCCAGCCGCGCCCCGACCCATGTGTGGCGCGCGGGTTCAAACGGCTGCCCAATCGGGTGAAACTCGCCGCCCTGCGCGTACTCGAACGACGCGACCGCCGTGCTGCTCGATGTCGGCAGCAGTGTCACGCGAAAAGCCACGGGCGCATCCTGAATCGGCACGGTTTCCGTTGCTGACTCTGTGTGCTCCTTGCCATCGCTCGTCACGAACACCAGCGATACGCCGCTTTCCATCCGCCGAACCGCCGCGTAAGCGTACTGTCCGCCGACGAAGCCAACGCCCGCCTGTTCGCCCGCCTGCAAATGCGCCGCATCGAGCGTCGTCGTTGCGAAGAACGCCGGACATGCGATTTTCTGCGTCAGCGTCTGCGGGCACTGCCAGAGTCGATCGCCGCCATCGGGCAGTTTCCGCGCATACAGCCGCAGCTTGCCGTCGCCGACCTCGTAGAAGTCCGGCTGCCAGTTGCCCATGAACTGCCATTGCAGCCCCAGTGCGCCGCTGAAATCATCATCCCCGATTTCGCCCGACGGCTCACATTCCGGCGCTTTCGGCTTCCGGTACGTTTCAACCGCAATGCCGCAGTCCGCCGCGTTCGCAATCGGCGCTGCTTGCGCGCACTCCTCGCCCACTGCGATTGCGTCTGGCGACACAGGCGTTTCATCCGGGATGCCGATGTACGGCCAGCCGTCCGCCTGCCACGTCATCGGCTGCAAGTGCGTCACACGCCCGTACAGCCCACGGCTCTGGAAGTGCAAGAACCAATGCTCCCCCTCCGGCGTCTCGACCCATGCGCCCTGATGCGGGCCGTTCGTCTCGCTGCTGCCCTGTTTGAGTACGACTTGGGTCTCATATGGGCCGGAAATGCTCCGGCTGCGCAGGCACACCTGCCACCCCGTCGCAACGCCGCCAGCGGGCGCAAAGATGTAGTACCAGCCGCCGCGCTTGTGCACCTTCGGCCCTTCAATCGTCGGATGCTTCTTCGTGCCGTCGTAGAGCAAGTGGTCGTCGCCGAGCGCCGTTCTGCCGTCGGGCGAAATCGGGAAAATCCCCAGCCAACTCTTGAACCCGATTCGGCTCTTGGCGTACCCGTGGATGATGTAAGCGCGCCCGTCGTCATCCCAGAAGGGGCAGGGGTCAATCAGCCCCTTGCCCGGCTTCACCAGCACCGGGGAGTCCCAATCCCCCAGCGGATTTTCCGTGGTGACCATGTAGATGCCCTCGTCCGGCATCCCGTAGTAGATATAAAACCGCCCGTTCTGGAAGCGGATGGCGGGTGCCCAGATGCCTTGCGCGTGCTGCGGCGCGGCATACCGCGCTTCGGGGATGTTCTTGACGGCATAGTTGCGTAACTTCCAGTTCACCAAATCGCGGCTGGTGAGAATCGGCAGCCCCGGCACATAGTTGAACGTCGATGCGGTCAGATAGTATGTGCCATTGACGCAAATCGCGTCCGGGTCGGAATAATCGCAGTACAGCACCGGATTGCGGTACGTTCCGTCACCGTTGTCGGCGCACCAGAGAATCTCGCTCATGCTTCTACATCCTCCGCAGCGGACGTTGCAATCTGCCCGAACTGCGCCGCTTCCTTCTCCCATTGATCGTACTCGTCACACAGCAGCGCCGCATACTCCCCGCCCAAATCGTGCAGGCCCTTGGCAATCAGGCCACCGAACGCCAATGCGCCCGCAGGCTGCAAATGCGTGTTGTCGTGCTGCCCCAGCGGGAAATGCGGGTAAATCCCGGCAGGCAGGTTCATGTAGTACGCCGTCTGCGCCGCTTCGCCCTGTTCATCCACCAGCTTTTCGGACATGGCGGTCAGGTCAATCAACGCCACATGCAGCTTCTCCGCCGTGCGGCGCATACTTTCCGCCCAGCGGTCGTGGTGGAACTGCGCGCCGGTGGCGTTGCGGTCGTAGCGCGTCAGCGGTGTAATGAACACGGGCGTTGCGCCCTTATTCCGCGCAACGTTGACGAACCGCTCCAAGTTCGCCGGAAAATCCGTCTCCGGATCAGTGTAGCGCGCCGGGTCAGATGCTTTCTCGTCGTTATGCCCGAACTGCACGAAGAGGAAATCCCCCGCGTGAATGCGGTCGTAGATGGTCGCCAAGCGCCCTTCGTCGATGAACTGCTTCGTCGAGCGCCCATTCTCGGCGTAATTCTCAATCTGCACCTGATAGCGCTTGACGTAGCGGTCGAACACTTGCCCGATGCCCGTCTGCGGGTACGTCGCGATGGAATTCTGCTTGACGGTCGAGTCGCCCGCCCAGAATATTGTGGTCATATCATTCACCCTTTTCAGCAAAAATGGCCGCAGCAGGACAAAACTGCCCCGTGCGGCTAAGAAGTCGTCTATTACTCCTTCACGGCGCCAATGTTGATGCCCTTGACGAAGTATTTCTGGAGGAAGGGGTAGAGAATCATGAACGGCAGAATCGCCACGATAACCGCCGCGTTGGTGACGGTGTTCTCCGCTGCGCCGCCGTTGGCAGCGGGCAGGTCAGACCCCATGATGATGGAACGCAGCTTCATCTGGAAGTTGTACAGGCTCTGGTCGGTGGTGATGTAGAGCTTGTAGTTGGTGTAATCGTTCCAGTAGGAGACGGCGAACATCAGACCGATGGACGCCAGCGCCGCCTTGGACAGCGGCAGGACGATTTTGTAGAAAATCTGAATCGGCGAGCAGCCGTCCAGCGTCGCGGACTCGAACAGGGATGTCGGGATGCCCTCGAAGAAGTTGCGCATCAGCACCAAATTATAGACGTTGATGGCGGGCATCAGGATGACGACCCACAGCGTGTTCGTCAGGTGCAGGCTCTTCATGACGAGGTAAGTCGGAATCATACCGCCTTGGAAAATCATCGTGAAGAGCATGATGCCGGCGAAGAAGTTGCGGCCGGGCATGTCCCACTGAATCAGCACATACGCGCCGACGGTGGAGAGGAACAGACCAAGGAACGTACCCGCGACGGTCGTGACGACGGAAATCATCAGCGGGCGCAGCAGCGTCGGGTTCGAGAATACGGACTGATAGCCCGCAAGGCCGAAGTTTTCCGGCCAGAGCTTCATGCCGTAGCCGGTGGTCAGGTCAAGCGAGTCAACCAGCACCTTCCACAGCGGAACAAGGATAAACAAGCAGAAAAGAAGGAAGAAGAGGCCGTTGACAAACGGGAATACGGAAAAGTTTTTCTTTCCCTTCTTGACAGGGGGAAGTTTTGCTTCCTTTGCGGTTGCTTGCATGATGGCGTTCCTCCTTCCTTACACAATGCCGCGGCCGCGGATTTTCTTGCTGACCTGGTTGCAAATCAGCACCAGCGCCATGCCCACAAGAGAACGGAACAGACCGATTGCGGTGGTATAACCGAAGTTGACGTTGCCGCCGCTGTTGAAGGTCTGGTAATAGACGTAAGTTTGCAGCACCTGCGAGGTCTTGTAGACGGCGGCATTCTGCAGCACGAACACACTCTCGAAGAGGTTCATGATTTTCGCCAGATTCAAGACCAGCACCGTCACAATGGTGTTTGCCAGCGCGGGAAGGGTGATGTAGCGCATCTTCTTCCAGCGGCCGGCGCCGTCAATCGAGGCGGCTTCGTAGATGCCGGGATCAATGCCGGTCAGGGTCGCCATGAAAATAATCGTCCCCCAGCCGGTGTCATGCCAAATGTTGATGATGTAGTAGCTGAAACGCCACCAGTCGTTGTCACCCAAGAAGTAGATTTCCTTGTCAATCAGCCCCATTTTGATGAGCACCTGATTGACAAGACCTGCGGACGTGGGCGCGAACAGCATCCCGAAGACGCCGGCGGTAACGACCCACGACATGAAGTGCGGCAGGTAGATGATGGTCTGCGAGAGCTTCTTCATCTTCGTGGAGACCATTTCGTTGAGCAGCAGCGAAATGATGACCGCCATGAAGGTGTTCAAAAGCAGCTTAATAATGGAGATTTCCAACGTGTTGGTGAAGGACGACCAGAACTGCGGACGGCTGAACAGCTTCTGGAAGTTTGCCAGCCCGGTGAACTCAAGCGGGTTCGCGATTTTGCTGGGTTGATACCGGAAGAAGGCAAGCGAAATGCCAAACATCGGCAGGTAATGGAAAACGATGAGTGCCACAAAAACCGGTAGGAACATCACATAGAACCATTTGTAGTTCCACAGCCGCGTTTTCAGCGGTGCCTTGCGATGCTTTATCTGCGCTGGCGCTTGCATCAGGTAGTCCCCCTCCATGAAAAAATGTGCTGATTGGTTTAGCCCGTCTCGGGGACGGTCAGCGGATGCCAACCGTCCCCGGCGGAATGCGTTGTGATTACTTGTTCAGCAGCGCGTTCAGGCTATCAACGATTTCCTGAGACTGCGCAGCGTAACCTTCGGATTCAAACTGCTCCATCGCCTGCTCATAGGTCAGCTTGCCCATGATGACGTTGGCAATCAGTTCGTTCTTCTTCTGGGTCAGTTCCGCGCCGTATTCGCCCATTTCTTCGGTGGTCGGCACGATGGCGGCCAGCTTGGAGTTGGCGTTGAACAGCTCGGATGCCGCACGGGCTTCTTCCTTGACGGACTTGGGATCCGGGTAGCCTTCCGCGAAGGAAGCGAGGCTCAGCATCGGGTCGATGTGGTTCTTGGTGTACAGGGTGCCAGCCTTTTCGAGGTTTTCGAGGAAGTGGAACGTGCCCTCTTCATAGGTCTTGTCCAGCACGGTTTCCGCCGCACGAGACCAGTGGGTGCCTTCCGCGCCATACGTCCACAGCATCTGCATATCGCCGCCGTCGAGCATGGTGTCGATGAAATAGGCGAACACGCCTTCCGGATTCTCGCAGGTAGAGGTGATGCACCAGACCGGCGGGATACGGTCGAAGTACGCGCCGACTTCCGCAATCGGGGGCAGCGCAATCAGTTCAGAGTCATGGCCATTCGCTTCAAGGTTGGTCTTGAGGTTGGTTGCCCAAGTGCCCGCCCAGTAGGTGAACACGCCGAACTGCTCGTCGTAGAACTTATTGCGGCAGTCCTTGGTGGAGTTGGTCAGGGTGGTGGGGTCAATCCAGCCCTTGTCGTAGCCTTCCTTCAGGCGTGCCAGCGCAGCTTCCATTTCCGGCTGGGTGAAACCATCAACATACACGCCATCCTTGAGGATGAAAGACGGGTACGCATCCTGATAGAATTCCGGCAGGTAGTTGGTGTAGGGCGCTTCGTTGCCGATGAAGCCGGCAGCAGAGGTGCCGTAAGTGGTCTTGCCGTCTTCGCCGAGCTTAGAGAAAGCGTCGAGCATCGCGGCGTACTGTTCCCAAGTGGTAGGAACTTCGGTGATGCCAGCCTTGTCCATCCACGCCTTCTTGACGTAGGTGACGCAGCCGTTGCCGCGGGCAGGAGAGAAGCCGTAGAGGCGACCGTTAATCTTCAAGCCTTCGATAACGCTGTCGCCGGTGAAGCGGCCGGAGTTCTTCGTGTTGGAATTCTCCCACGCTTCGGTCATATCCCACAGCGCGCCGTTCGCCGCGAAGTCGGAATAATAGGTAGAAGACATGATGAGCACGTCCGGCCACTGGTCGGGGTCAGCCATCGTCTGCTGCATGACGTCGTAGTAAGCGGAGTGGTCAGGCTGGTTGATGACGAGATCGATGCCCGTCAGTTCTTCCCAGCGCGCTTCAAAAGCGTCGCGGCCATTCGCCTGATTGACCAGCGTGGTGTCAACCATGATGGTAATCTTTTCAGGCTTTGTTACTTCCTTTTCCTCTGCGGCAGCCGCCGTCATCGGAACGATCGCGCTCGTAGCCAGCAGCGCCAGAGAGGTCGCCATTGCGAGGAGCTTCTTCATCTTGGAACCCTTCCTTTCTTTTTGCATCGGCTTGCCCCGGCGTTGTCCGCCGTCGCCTTTGCGTTGATTGCATCATAGCATGAAAGCGCTTTCCGCGCAAGGCACAATTCTTTCCGTCGGGGTACATTTCTGGTGATTCAAGGGGTCAAAAATTGTACCCTTCCCCCGCAACCCCTTGAAAAATCCGAGTTTTCTGGTATAATAACAATGGAAAGTATCTTTGCGCTTTCTGTTGAAAAACTGGTTGCCTCCCGAATTTTTGAGAGACGAGGGTGAATTTCTTGACCCGAAAGAAACCGTGGCAGACCCTTCGCGCGCGCCTTGGACGTGCCTCCGGGATTGCCCTTTCCTATACGATGTTCCTGTTTGTCTGTCTGGCGCTGCTTGTCATCATCGGCTTCACCTATGACAGCCGCGTCCGCGACAGCTACTGGCAGCAGCAGCGCAGCCACCTCACGCGCGTGTCCAGCGGCATGGAAAGCCAGCTGCAATTGATGAGCGACTACTCCCTGCAATTGCGCACGGACACAACGCTCCTGCGCCTGTCCAACATGCACGACGAGACGGATGCAAACTACGTTCTCGCCGCCTACCGCATGATGCAGAGCCTGACCATCCGGCAGTACGGGCTGATCAGCCTGCCCGTCATCCGCTCGACATTGTACTTGAAGGAATCCAACCATATCCTGACGTCAAGTGAGTCCGTTCCAGCGGAGTTATACTACCGCCGCACACGCTCTTTCCGCGCCAGCGAGTACGAAAATTGGCTTGCGGCAATGGAAAGTGCAGCCGCCAAACCGACGTTTGTTGATTACGGGCAGTTTTCCGGGCGAAGCGGCGAGTTGGCGGTCTTGATGGATATCAGCGGCGCACAGCTGCCGTCGATGCCCGTCGTCGTGGCGTTTGAGCTGGACGGCAGTGCGCTCCGGGAATATCTGCTGCCCGAAAATATCGCGGATGCCGCCGTGTATGTGCTTTCTGCCGATGGTACGCCGCTTTTCAGCGTCGGCAATGCGGTTGCGCTGTCTCCCCTCACCTTCGATGCGAATCAAACGGCGTTTCAAGGCGATTACCGGATTCTTCGCCGCGTAAGCCCTTCCGGGCGGCAGTATCTGCTGCAGCTGCCGAACAGTCTGGCAAATCAGGCGACAGGGCAGTTTCTGCGCATCTATCTGCTGATTTTTCTCGCCGCGCTCGTGGTCGGCGCGCTGGTCATCATCCAGCTGATTCGCCGCGCCATGAAGCCGATTCGCCAGCTGACGACGCAGCTTGACGAGGCGGAGGATGCGAACGCGCAGCTGCAGCGCGAAATCGATACACAGCGCCCGGTCATTAACGCCTCATACCTGCGCAAGCTGTTGTCGGGGCATGTCGCGTCGCAGGATGAGTTCCAATATATGATGGATTCGCTCGGGCTGACGGGCGACGTCCACCACTATGTGCTCTTCTGCATTGCGAATCGGCAGGATTCGGAAGTTGCCGACCCGAATGCGGAGTACGACACCATCACAGCGGCGATGGAGCGGCACTTGTCCGGCGCATATCCGCTGTATTACTACGCGACGTTGTTTGGCAGTTTTGTCGTCCTGGTCACATATGCCAATAGCGACGCGGATTCCTTCTCAACACTCCAGCAGCATGTGGTTCAGCTGCACGACGAATTGGCGGATGCCGGGTTGTGGTTCTACGCGGGCGTGGGCAGCCGCTGCACGCAGCCGTCTCGGCTGTGGGAAAGCTACGAGCAGGCGCGCGCCGCCTCCCGTTACACCGCCAAGCACCATATCTTCCTCCCCTACGACTTCATCCGCAAAGACACGCAGAGCTGGTACTACCCCATCGAGATTTCGGCGAAGTTGCTGCACTTTATCACCACCGGCAACAAGGATCAGACGACGGACATGTTCGCGCTCATCCACCGCGAGAACGTCGAGGAGCGCAGCCTGCCCCTGCCGCTGCTGAACATGCTGCTTTCCGACCTGAAGAACACGCTGTTCAAGGCGCGCTTTCAGGTGCTTCCGCCGCAGTCGGAGGAGATGGCGGCGAAATTGAAGAAGCTGGACGAGCGCCTGTACAGCCCGGCGCCGACGTTTGCGCAATTGGAGGATGACGCGCTGTGCCTGTGCGAGTTCTTTGTGAAGGTATCGTCGCCATCCACGCCGATTCCCGATGTTGAGCGCTATTTGCAGGAGAATTACACCGACCCCAGCCTGTGCCTGAGTAAAGTCGGCGACCGCTTCAACATCAGTGACACCTACTTGAGCCATATGTTCAAGGAGAAAACCGGGCAGAATTTCAGCGTCTATCTGGAGCGCCTGCGCATGAACGAGGCGGCGCGGCGGCTGACCAGCGGCGACTGCAACCTGACCGTCCTCTATGCCGACCTCGGCTACACCAACCCGACCAGCTTCCGCCGCGCGTTCAAGAAGTATTACGGCATGACGCCGAGCGAAATGCGCGATCAGCCGCGGAAGCAGGAAGAAAAATCAGAATAGCAAAAAGGAGCATCTTTCGCGGATGCTCCCTTTTCTTATAGAATCTTTTCCATCCCGATTTTCTGCACGCGCAGCCCGATTTTCTCGTAGAACTTGCGCGCGTTTATGTTGTCCGCCCACACGTTCAGCGTCACGTTGTAATACCCCTGCTGGCGCGCAAAGTCCAGCACATATTCGTACAGGCGCGTGCCGATATGCCCGCCGCGCGCCCGCTCATCCACGCACAGGTCGTCGATGTAGAGCGTTTTGATGTCCGTCATGTTGTTGTCGTTCACGAACTGCTTGTGGATGCAGAACGCGTAGCCCACAACCGCGCCGCCGCGCTCCGCAACGAACACAGGCGTTTTGTCATCCGCCAGAATCGCCTTCAATTGCGCGTCGGTATACTTCTTCGCGCCCGCCTTGAACAAATCCGGACGCGCCTCGTGATGCACCTGATGCACCTGAAACAGCAGCCTGTCCAGCGCCGGAATATCGGCATCCACCGCCCGGCGAATCATCAATTCTTCCACATTATTCTTCCCTTGCAATTATTGATTCCTCAAACGGATAGCGGATTTGCCACGCGGCCCGCAGCGCATCCATCTGCCGCATGATTTCCAGCGTCTCCGCGTGCGGCATTTCGGCAGGTTCGAGCCGTCCGGCGGCAATATCGCGCAGACACGCCTCCACCTCATACTCATAGCCCGTAATTTGCGCCGGCACAGTGCGAACCTCCCGCGGTGTTTCCCGCTGATTCTTGTCATACAGTGCGATTTCGTGCGGATTGTTGACGTTATCGACCGTCAGGAAGCCATTCGTGCCATAGACGATGCCGCGCCGGTCAGAATTGAAGGCGACGGATGCCATCAACTGCGCCATTTTGCCATCGCGGTAGAAATAAGTGATGTTCTCCGTACGGTCAACGCCCGTACCGAGCTTCTGCACGCTGCTTTCAACGCGCACAATGTCGTTGCCGAACACCATCGACGCGAAATTCAGCGGATACACGCCCACGTCCAGCAGTGCGCCGCCCGCCAATTCCGGCTGGCTAATACGCTCCTTGTACTCCACATCATACGCCAGATTGGCGGACAAGAACCGCGGCTCACCGATTTCGCCGGACGCGATGATGTCCGCAATCATCCCCCGCGCGGGCATATAGCGCGTCCAGATGGCTTCTGCGACGTACACCCCCGCCGCTTCCGCTTCCTGCAAGACTTCTTCCGCCTGCTTCGCGTTTGCCGTAAACGATTTTTCGCACAGCACCGGCTTTCCCGCCGCGACGCACTGGCAAATCTGCTCCGCGTGATGGCTGTGTGGCGTGGCGATATAAACCAACTCCACCAAGGGGTCGTTTAGCATCGCCGCATAGCTGCCGTACGCGCGCGGGATGCCATACGCCTTGGCGAACGCATCCGCCTTCTCCTGTGACCTCGATGCGACCGCGTACAGCGTAACGGGACGTCCCTGCGCCGCCATTCCGCAAATTGTGCGCGCCATCGACCCGGCGATATTGCCCGCCCCCAGAATCCCGATGTTCATGTTGTTTCCTCCCCTATGGTTTGGTTCTATTGTAGCATTTTCAGCGGACAGCGTCAACGCACGCGGCAAAAGAATACAGCGGAAGTACGCCATTACAGCACGCAAAAAGGCACAGCCTTATGCTGTGCCTCTGTGATGAGCCCGGCGGGATTCGAACCCACGACCTTTTGATTCGTAGTCAAACACTCTATCCAGCTGAGCTACGGGCCCATGTGCGTGTCAGGAAGCAGCGAGCGGTTCACTGTAATGAGTGAGCCCGGCGGGATTCGAACCCACGACCTTTTGATTCGTAGTCAAACACTCTATCCAGCTGAGCTACGGGCCCACACGCTGTGCCGAAAGCGCTTTGTTTGGAAGCGTTTCCGTTCCTGACAGCTATATTATAATAGCACTTTTTTTCGGCTTTGTCAACCCCATTTTTGCAATTTTTCACGAATTATTCGCTTCATTTTCCCTTTTCGGTGGAATTGCCTTCGGGTAGACGCCTAAGAGCCGCAGTTCGCAGGTGTACGGGCGGGCTGCTTCCATGGCGCGCGACAGGTGCTCCGCATCCATGCTGCCCTCAAAATCCGCGGAAAAGAAATACTGGAACGGCGTTTCCGGCATGGGGCGGCTCTCGATGCGCGACATGTTCAGCCCGCTTTCCGCGAACGACGCCAGCACCCGCACCAGCGCGCCAACCTCGTTCTTGACCGTAAAGACGACAGTCGCCTTGCTCGGCGTTGCCAGCGGCGTTTCAGTGCGTGAAAGAATCAGGAAGCGCGTCGTATTGGCACTGCTGGTCTGTATGTTTTTCGCCAGCACAATCAGCCCGAAGCTGCGCGCTGCCTCCTCGCTCGCAATCGCCGCATATGACGGGTCGCCTTGTGCCGCCACGTCCCGCGCGGAAATCGCCGTGTTTTCTGATGGCGTAATCTGCACGCCCTTCATCCCCTGCAGGAACACGTCGCACTGTGCAATCGCCTGTGGATGGCTCGCAATCCGCCGAATCCCCGCCAGTGTCGCTCCCGGCACGCCTAACAGGTTGTGGCGCACCGCCTTCATCGTCTCCCCGACAATATGCAGCGGCAGCTTTTCCAGCAGCGAATACGTCGGCAGCACTGCGCCCGCAAAGGAATTCTCCACCGGCAGCAGCGCATAATCCGCCAGCCCCTCGATGACCGCCTTCGCTGCCTCCGGGAAGGTCGGGAAACCGGCACACTTCCCATTCGGGAACGCTTCCTGTGCCGCCGCGCCGGAGAAACTTCCGCTCGTTCCTGGAAACGCAATCACTTCGACCCGTCCAGACACGCTGCTCGCTCCTTCCAAAGTTCCATCATGCCAATCGCTGCCATTGCCTCCACCACCGGCACGGCGCGCGGCAAAATGCATGGGTCATGCCGCCCATGAATCTCCAAGTCCGCGTTTTCGCCCGTGCGCAGGGACACTGTCCGCTGTTTCTGGCTGATGGAAGGGGTCGGGCGCACGGCGCAGCGGAAAATCACCGGCATTCCGTTCGTGATGCCGCCGTTGATGCCGCCGGAATGGTTGCTTTCCGTCGTAACTTCGCCGTTTTCCATGCGGAACGGGTCGTTCGCTTGACTCCCCCGCATGGATGCAAAGCCGAAGCCCTCACCAAATTCAACGCCCTTGACTGCCGGAATCGCGAACAGCAAGTGGCTCAGGACACTCTCGACACTATCAAAGAACGGCGCGCCCAGCCCTGCCGGAAGCCCCGTCACCATGCACTCCAGCACGCCGCCGACGGAATCCTGCTTATCCCGTGCTGCCAGCACCGTTTCTTCCATCTGTTGATTCAGCCCCGCCGTCAGCACGGGCAGGTGCATCCCCTTGAGGAACGCATAGTCCGCCGCCGCATCTGCCGCCAGAAACGACGCGTCTCGCACGTCGCCCAATTGCTGGATGTGGCAGGCGATTTTCACGCCCTGATGTACCAGATACTGGCTGCACAGTGCGCCCGCCAGCACAATCCCCGCCGTCAGCCGACCGGAGAAGCTGCCGCCGCCGCGCCAATCCTCAAAGCCGAAGTAGCGCACATGCCCGGTGTAATCCGCATGGCCCGGACGCACCAAATCCACGCCATCGCCATAATCCATCGAGCGCTGATTCGTGTTGCGGATGATAGCGCAAATCGGCTGACCCGTCGTCCGCCCGTTCAGCACACCTGACAAGAACTCCGGCGCATCCGGCTCCTTGCGTGCGGTCGTCATCAGGCTTTGCCCCGGCGCACGGCGCGCCATTTCCGCAAGAAGCTGCTCCATGTCAATCGTCATACCTGCCGGAAAGCCATCGAGCGTCACACCGAGCGCTTCGCCGTGACTCTGGCCAAAAATCGACAGCTTCAAATACTGCCCGAAAGCGCTGCTCATTCGCACTTTCCTCCCAGCATCTGATAAACTTTCAGGTACTCCGGCCACGATTTGTCAATCGCTTCAATGCCGTCCATCTCAATGGGCTGCTCGCACTTCGTCGCCGCAATGGATGCGAGCATGACCATGCGGTGGTCGCCGTAGTTCGGCAGCGTCACGCCGCCGCGCAGCTGCTTCACGCCGTGCAGCACAATGTCGTCGCCATCCGCCTGTGCATTGCCGCCCAGCAGGTTTAGGATTTCCACCGTTGCCGCCAGCCGGTCGCACTCCTTCAGGCGCAGCCGCCCGCAGTGCGTCAGGCGCGACTCTCCTTCCGCAAGCTGCGCCGTCAGCGCCAGAATCGGCGCAATGTCCGGGCAGTCGTGCATGTCCAGCGTCGCACCGTGCAGTTTGTCCGCCTTCACGCGGATGTGGTTGTCGCTCTCCTCCACCGTTGCGCCCAGCGCCATCAGGTGGCGGAGAATCGCGCGGTCGCCCTGCGTCGTCACGGGCGACAGATGCGTGACGGTGATATCATGCCCCAGCGCACCCGCGCAGCACAGCACCGCCGCCTGCGAATAATCGCCGTTCAAGTGGCACGAGTAGCTTTTGTACTGCTGATGACCGGGAATCCGCCAGCTGAACGCGTTGCTTTCCTGCACCTCGATGCCGCTGGCGGCAATAGCCTCGATGGTCATGCGGATGTAGCTCTCACTTTCCACCGGCTGCTGCACCGTCAGCGTCGAATTGCCCGGCAGCAGCGGCAGCGCAAACAGCAGCCCCGACACAAACTGGCTGGACACGTCGCCTGGCAGCACATAGTCGCCCGGCTCCATTTTGCCGCGCACGGTCAGTTCCGCCGCGCCATCCGCGCCCACGCCCATATACCAGCGCACCCCGCGCGGCACAAACAGATCGCGGTATACGTCCATCGGGCGTGAACCGAGCCGCCCATGCATCCGGAACACCGTGCCGCCCGCCACCGTCAGCGCAATCGGCACAAAAAAGCGCAGGGTCGATCCGCTTTCGCCGCAGTCCATCACAGGCATTTTCGCAATTTTCCCCTGCATTCCGCTGATGGTCAGGGTGTCGCCGTCGCGGTTGAAGGTGCTTCCGAGCGCACCGAGACAGCGCATCGTCGCCGCCATGTCCGCAGAATCCATAAAACCGGTCAGCATCGTTTCACCTTTGGTCAGCCCTGCGCAAATCATGCGCCGATGCGCTTCGGATTTGGACGCCGGCGCGCTGACCGTGCCGATAAGATGCGCTGGGAAAAACGTTTTCTTCATTATAATGATAACTCCTTGTACTATTTCCAAATGAGAATGCGCCAAGATGCAAGCACATGGCGCAGGTGAATGCAGGAAATAGCATTCGTGTATTCCTTAATTATCATAGCACAAAGGCGGCAAAAAGTCATGTTTTAACGCGGCACTTTTATTCAAAGTACACAAAAAAAACACGGTCAGCGAAAACTGACCGTGCGGATGGTCAATACAACTTGCCTTACTTGTCGTAATTCACGACGAGAGAGAAATCGGGCGCCTTCAGGGACGCGCCGCCAATCAGGCCGCCGTCGATTTCGGGCTGCGCCATCAAGCCCTTGACGTTCTTGGGATTCATCGATCCACCGTACTGGATGCGCACCTTGTCAGCGCATTCCTGACCATACTTGCGGGCAACCGCCTTGCGGATGACGCCGATGGTCTCGTTTGCCTGCTCGTCGGTCGCGGTCAGACCGGTGCCAATCGCCCAAACGGGTTCGTAAGCGATGACGACGTCCGCCACCTGTTCGGCGGTCAGACCGTTCAGCGCCATGATGGTCTGATAGTCCACCAAGCCGTCGGTCGCGCCCGCTTCACGCACGTCCTTCATTTCGCCGACGCACACGATGACTTTCAGCCCCGCCGCAACAGCCGCCAGCACGCGCTTGTTGACCGTCTGGTCGGTTTCGCCAAAGTACTGGCGGCGCTCACTGTGGCCGATGATGACGTATTCCACGCCAGCAGCCACGAGCATCTCCGCGGACAGTTCGCCGGTGTACGCGCCGGACGCCGCCCAGTGCACGTTCTCCGCGCCCACATGGATGTTCGAGCCTTCCGCCGCCGCCTTGACCGCCGCGATGTCCACCGCCGGGACGCACACGACCACGTCGCAATTCGCGTCCTTCACGAGGGGCTTCAAGTCATTGACCAGCGCCGCCGCTTCCGCGGGGGTCTTATTCATCTTCCAGTTACCCGCAATAATCGCCTTACGCATTCCAATCACCTCATAATTAAAAGTACGACTGGGGCGTTGCCCCAGACCCCACAAGGGACTCTGTCCCTTGACCCTGCAAGGGGCAATTGCCCCTTGACCCCTTTTCGCGATTCAGTTGGTGACTTCTCCATACTGTGTCCGCGTGAAAGTTTAGGATTTTTGACAGGACAAAGCCGCCCCTGCGGTTGGCAGGGACGGTCTTGCCCATGGAAAATTACTTCTCGTCGAGGCACGCAACGCCGGGCAGCGTCTTGCCTTCGAGGTATTCCAGCGAAGCGCCGCCGCCAGTGGAGATGTGGGTCATCTTGTCACCCAGACCCATCTGCTCCACAGCCGCCGCAGAGTCGCCGCCGCCGATGATGGTCACCGCGTCGGAATCCGCCATTGCCTGCGCAACCGCCAGCGTGCCAGCCGCCAGCGTCGGGTTCTCGAACACGCCCATCGGGCCATTCCACACAACCGTCTTGGCGGACTTCACAGCCGCCGCGAACAGCTCACGGCTCTTCGGGCCAATATCGCAGCCTTCCATGTCCGCCGGAATGGCATCCGCATCGACGGTCACGGTGTCAACCGGCGCGTCAATCGGGTTCGGGAAGTCCTTGATGCACACGGTGTCAACCGGCAGCAGGAGCTGAACGCCCTTTTCCGCTGCCTTCGCCATCATGTCCTTGCAGTAGTCAATCTTGGTCTCGTCCAGCAGGGACTTGCCGATTTCATAGCCCTTCGCCTTCAGGAAGGTGAACGCCATGCCGCCGCCGATAATCAGCGTATCAACCTTTTCCAGCAGGTTGTTGATGACATTCAGCTTGTCCTCAATCTTCGCGCCGCCCAGCACCGCGACGAACGGACGATCCGCATTTTCCAGCGCCTTGCCCATCACGGCGAGTTCCTTGCCGATCAGATAGCCTGCCACGCACGGGGACAGGAACTTCGTCACGCCCTCGGTGGAGCAGTGCGCGCGGTGGCAGGAGCCGAACGCGTCATCCACATAGCAGTCCGCCAGGGAAGCCAGTTCCTTGGAGAACTCTTCGACGTTCTTGGTTTCTTCCTTGCGGAAGCGGGTGTTCTGCAGCAGCACGACGTCGCCGTCCTTCATCGCCGCCACAGCAGCCTTCGCGTTGTCGCCGACCACCGTGTCGTCATTGGCGAACACGACGGGCTGACCCAGCAGTTCGCTCAGGCGAACCGCCACGGGAGCCAGAGAGAACTTCTCTTCCGGGCCGTTCTTCGGCTTGCCCAGATGGCTGCACAGGATGACCTTACCGCCGTCAGCGATCAGCTTCTTGATGGTAGGAAGCGCGGCCACGATGCGCTTGTCGTTGGTGATCTTGCCGTCCTTCATGGGGACGTTGAAGTCACAGCGAACCAGCACCTTCTTGCCAGAAACCTTGATGTCGTCAATCGTTTTCTTAGCCATTGTTGATGCACACTCCTTCAAGATTGCTCTTTTGGTTGCTTTTATGAGAACGTCCGTCACACATCGGTGACTGACGAACAACCCGTATTTGTTTTGAGGATGGCAAGCATCTGCTTTGCAGCCCCCTCATCCGTCACCAGCAGCGTATGCGGATCATGCCGCAGAACGGAGATGATGGCTGCCGCCTTCTTTGCGCCCGCCGCCACCGCAATCATGCGGCAGTCCGGCGTCAGGCGCGCCAAATCGACGCACACGCCGGATGATTTCAGCAGGCACTGCCCATCCCGGTCGTAATACGCGCCGAAGGACTCCCCGACCGCGCCTTTCTTCATCAGCAGGCGCACCTGCTCCACGGGCAGGCGGCTCATCGTCTCCTGCGCGCAGCCGATGCCGTGCAGGATAATGTCCGCACGCTGGATGCGCTCCATCGTCTCGCGAATTTCGGGCAGCCGCAGCATTTCCTGCTTCGCCTGCTCGTCCATGTGGTCAGGCAGATGCAGCAGCCGATGATGTCCGCCGAGCCGCTGGGCGATTTCCGCCGCCAGCGTGTTCGCCTGCGTTTCCACTTCACGCCCGAAGCCGCCCTGTGCAGGAACGACCATGACGTTCATGGGAGCGCTGCTCTGCATGGCGTGTGCCGTCGCCGCGATGGTCGAACCGCCCGTGACTGCCAGCGTCGACCCGGAATGCAGCAATTGCCGAACGCCCTGCGCCGCCAGCCGCCCCACGTCGGACAGTACACGCACATCCGCATCAGCATCCCCCGGCGCAACGAAAACTGTTTTCACGGGGAGAACCTGCATCAGCGCCGTTTCCAGCGCAGTCAGGCCCTGCGTCTGCCGGGCGAAGCTGCGGGCACTTTCCAGCCAGCGTGACGCATTCGGCGTCGGATTCATCCCGGCTTTGTCCAGCGTAATCAGGCCAGCGTCGCGGAGCTTTTCCACGTCCGCGCGCACTTCCCTTTCCGCCAGATTCAGCCGGAGCGCCAATTGCCGCCGCCCAACCGGGGCTGATTCCGCAATCGCCGTCAGCACCATGGCACGGCGCGCCATTGCTTCCGCCATCTCCGGCGCAATCGCCTGCATCAGCGCCACAAAATCCTCCGCCATGCCATTCCGCCCCTTCCGGCTCGTCAGAAAATCCCCAATGTCTATCATACCACGTTCGGCACGAAATGGCAAGATTGTTTTTCCGCTTCCGCATACACTCTTCTTACAAAGGAGGAGATTTGTATGTGGATTTTGCTTCCCGCTTTCGTTTTGACGCTGCTGCTCTGCCGCTGCTATCGCCCCGGCACTTGGGGCGCGCGGCTGCTGAACTGCTGGACGTTTGGCACTGTGCTGTTGATGGCGTGGAATCTGCTGCCCTTGCCGCACGTCGGCATCAATCCGATTTCATCGTTGTTGACAGGCGCGCTGGGCATTTCAGGGCTGCCCCTGACGGTGTTTCTGAATATGATGCCGTAATCAGCAGCAGACGATTTCGATGCCCGCCATGGCTTCATCAATCAACCCATCGATGTCGAGCTTGCTCTCGCCTTCAAGAATTTTCTCCATCTTCGGGTGCGTCGCGGGATGGCGCGGCGTAAAGACCGTGCAGCAGTCCTCGTAGGGCAGGCTGGACGTCTCGAACGTGCCGATTTTTTCACTCACAGCGATAATTTCTTCCTTGTCAAAGCCAATCAGCGGGCGGAAGACAGGCATATTCACCACCATATCGGTCGTACCGAGCGCCGTCATCGTCTGACTGGCGACCTGCCCGACCGATTCGCCGGTAATCAGCGCCTCGCTGTTCTCCTGACGCGCCACCTTTTCGGCAATGCGCATCATGAAGCGGCGCATGATGAGCGTCGTGTACTCCTCGGGGCACTTTTCGTGGATTTCCATCTGGATTTTGGTGAACGGCACGATGTGGACGCGGATGCCGCAGCAGCTTTCGGACAAAATGCGCGCCAAATCCAGCACCTTTTCCTTCGCACGGTCAGACGTGTATGGATAAGAGTGGAAATGCACCGCGTTGATATGCACGCCGCGCTTGGCAATCATCCACCCCGCGACCGGGCTGTCAATGCCGCCGGACAGCAGCAGCGTCGCGCGGCCGTTCGTGCCGACGGGCATACCGCCGACCGCCGGAATCACCTTCACATACAGGTACGCCATGTCGCGGATTTCCACGTTCATGGTGTGCTGGGGCTTCTTCACATCCACAGACAGGTTCTTGTTCGCCGTCAGGATGCGGTGTCCCATTTCGATGTTGATGGCGGGCGAATCCATGAAGTAGTTCTTGTCCGAGCGGCGTGCCGTCACGCGGAACGTGCCGGACAAATCCGCCATCATGGCAACCGCCTGATTGCAGAGGGCGTCAAAGTCGTCTTTGGGCATTTCGACCGCCGGGCAGACGCTGTGCACGCCGAACACCTTCGTCACGCGGCGGATGCACTCATCCAAATCGTCAAAATCCGACACGAGAATGCGTCCGTCGTGCAGCAGCACCGTCGCGCTGAGGTCTTTCACGGCGTACTTGATGCGCTTGACCAGCGCGCGCATAAAAAGCGGGCGATTCTGCCCCTTCAGGAAAATCTCGCCATAACGGACGAGCAGCAAATTGCGCACAGGAATTTCTCTCCTTAATATGTAGATTATCGTCTGACGTAGGCTTTCAGCAGGTCATAGTGCTTCTTGACGCACTGCGCGACATCATCCATTTCCGCCTCGGTATTGTCCGGGCAGAGGCTGAACCGCAGCGTGCAGTCCGCTTCCGCCGGGGACAAGCCCATTGCCGTCAGCACGCCGGACACCTTCTGCTTATGCGCCGCGCACGCCGAGCCTGCACTGACATAGATGCCGTCGCCTTCCAGCGCGAACAGCATCGTCTGGCTCCGCACAGGCGACAGGCTGACGCTCAAGATATGTGGCGCGCAGAGCGGGTCATCCAGTGCGGGGCCGTTGCGCTTTGCCGCGGGAATCGCCTCCTGCAAGTCCGTCAGCAGGCGGGTTTTCAGCGCCATCATTTTCTCTGCCGCGCCCTGCGGATAAGTGCGAACCGCCTCGCCCAGCCCAATGATGCCGGGAACGTTTTCCGTGCCGGAACGCAGGTTGTCCTCCTGCCCGCCGCCGAAGACGATGGGCGACAGTTTGTGGTCTTTGCGGAAAATCAAGCCGCCGATGCCCTTGCTGGCATGAATCTTATGCCCGGAAAAGGCGTAGGACTGGATTTTGAGCGCATTGAAATTGAGCGGCACACGCAGAAAGCCCTGCACGCCGTCCACATGAATGGCGGCATTCGGCGCAAGGCGGTCGCGCAGCGCGGCGACTTCCGCAATGGGCTGCACCGCGCCGACCTCGTTGTTGACCTGCATGAGCGTAATCAGGTGGACATCCTCGCCCAGCAAGCCTTCCAGCGCGGGCAGATCCACCACGCCGCGGCGATCTACTGGTATCGGCACAACCTTGTGCCCCATGCGTTCGGCTTCCTGCGCGCAGTTCAGCACCGCCGGATGCTCCACGGACAGCATCAGCACCCGCCCCGGCTTATGCTTCGTGCGCAAATGCCCCAGAATGGCGATATTGTCCGCCTCCGTGCCGCCAGAAGTGAACACCATGCGCTGGTTCGCCGCGCCTGCCGCTTTCAGGCAGATTTCGCGCGCATTCTCGACGGCTTTCTCCGCATCCATGGCCGGGCGGTACAGCGCCGACGGGTTGTACCAGCCGTTTTCCAGCGCGTCCGTCATCGCGGCAATCACCGCGGCGGAGGGCTTCGTCGTCGCGCTGTTATCCAGATAGATGGTTTTCACGGTCAATTCTCCTGATACGCGCCGAAGGGCAGATAGTGGCGGATGTTCTCCACCATGGCTTTGCTCGGCTCAAACACAATCAGGGACTTCTTGCCGTCCTTGGAGAAGGCGAAATAGTACAGTTCCGCGTCGCGATTGAGGAACCAGCGCAGCTGCTTCACGCCCGGCGCGGACACATGCCGATGGAAACTGCCGCTGGCAACCTTGCCGAACGCATCCACCTTTGCCACGTTCAGGCTGCCCAGCGCCTTGCGCTTGCGGTTGTTGAACACCTGTGCGAAATCCATCGAGCCGTTGGTGAACGTGTAGTCGTACTCCGTGCGCAGACGGTCATGGAAGAAGAAAATGTACACCGCAATACCCGTGAACACCAGCGTCATCACCAGCATCGAGATGCTGAAGCTGTAAAACATGACGTTCAGGTACATGAACGCCAGAATCGCGGACACAATCATCACGACCCACGACGCGTAGTACAGTACCTCTTCCGCCGCGCGGTGGTGTTTGCTTACAGATTCCTCCAGAAAACGATCCATTTGCGTAAATCCTCCTCAAATCACATAAACAGCAGGAACAGCCCTGCCGTCAGAAGCCCCACAATCACGCCGCCGATGACCTCGACATGCGTGTGACCGACCAATTCCTTCAGTTCCTCATCCGTGATGCTTTCGCCATTGACGAACATCTTCTGCACGATTTCGTTGATGACAACCGCCTGCTTGCCCGTCTCGCGGCGGACACCCGTCGCATCGTACATGACAATCGCCGCCATCGTGAAAGACAGGGCGAAAATCGCGCTGTCGAAGCCCTGCGTCGCGCCAATCATCAGCGTCAGGGAGACGACGAACGCCGTATGGCTCGACGGCATTCCCCCGCTGCCGAAAAAGCGGTGCCAGTCCCATTTCTTTTCGACCAGATAGTACGTCGGAATTTTGAGCGCCTGCGCCACGAACCACGCCGTGATGCAGCACAGCAGCACCTGATTGCTGAAAAGCCCCAGAATGTTGTGTAGTTCCATTTATTTCCGCTTCCCTTTTGATGAATGATGAATCAATCCGGCGCAAGCGCACGAATCCTGTCTCTTATTGTACTCTGTTCAGGGTGCTTTGTGCAAGGGTTTGCAAAAATTTCATATCTCCGCCGATTTTCGCTGCCGCATCCACCGCCAAGGCCGTTTCCCGTGCCGCGTCCTCGCGCGTGCCCTCAATGCCGCGAATGGCAATCCACGTCAGCTTCTCTTCCGCAACGTCCTTGCCGATGCTCTTGCCCAGCGCTTCCTCCGTACCGATGACGTCCAGCAGGTCATCCACCATCTGGAACGCCATGCCGAGGTGCTGCCCGTACTCGCAGCCATATTTCACCTGATCCTGCGTCGCGCCCGCCAGCAGCAGGCCCGCCTCCACGGGGGCAGTCAGCAGATCCGCCGTTTTGTGCAGGTGGATGTAGCGCACCTTGTCCGCCGTCGGCTTCGTGCCCTCGCCGGTTACGTCCATCGTTTGCCCAGCGACCATGCCCGTTACGCCCGCGTGACGCGCAATCGCTTCCATCGCCAGCACCCCGGCGCAGTCCCCTGCTTTCGCCAGCTGCGCCGACTGACGCGCCATCAGCTCCATTGCCGCCGACAGCAGCCCATCGCCCGCCAGAATCGCCACGTCCTCACCGAACTTGCGGTGATTTGTCAGCTGACCGCGCCGCAAGTCATCGTTGTCCATGGCGGGCAGATCGTCGTGAATCAGGCTGTATGTGTGAATCATTTCCAGCGCACAGGCAAACGGCAGCGCCTTTCCCGTATCACCGCCGATGGCTTCGCATGATGCCAGCAGCAGCACTGCGCGAAGCCGCTTGCCGCCCGCCAGCAGAGAATACTCCATCGCCTTCAGCAGAATATCCGGGATTTCGCCGAGCGACCGCAGCTGCCCCGAAAGTGCCTCTTCGACCTGCTTGCGGTATTCCACGTATGTCTTCATTGCTGTTCCTCCATCGGCACCTCGATGTCCTCGCCGTTTTGCTGCCGCAGTACCGTCAAGCGCTGCTGTGCCGCCGTCAGCTCCTTTTCGAGGGCGTTCAGCGCATTCAGCCCCGCTTCGTACTGCTGCATGGCTTCCTCTAAAGGCATTTCGCCGCTCTCCATCTTCGCAATCAGTGCTTCCACCTGTTGAAGCCTTTCTTCAAACGTCAGCTTCTTTTTCGCTGCCATAAGCACCCTCCTTATTGGGCTGCATGACCCGCATTTCGCCATCCCGGAAACGAATCGTCATCTGCGGATGCGTCCGCGCTGCTTCCCGGTCAGGCAGCACCCTGCCGCCGTCCAGCACCAGCGCATAGCCGCGCTCCAGCACCGCCTCCGGGTTCAGCGCCTGCAAATGCAGCTTCTGCCGATGCAGCCGCTCCATTTTCCGCTGCAAATTCTGCTCCGCCGCGCCGTCCAGCCGAATCCGCGCCATCCCCAATCGCGGGGTCAGCGCCGAAATCCGCTGCGACATTTGATGCTCCAGCCGCATTTTTGCGCCGCCGAGCCGCTTCTCCAGCGCCGTCAAGCGTTGGTTCGGGTCGCACGCCGCCAGCCGCTTTTCCAGCGTCATCAGCGCCAGACGCGTTTCCTGCAAGTGCTGCGAAAGCGCCGTCTGCAAGTGCTGCCGCATTCCATCCAGCCCTGCGAGAATTTCCCGCAAGTCCGGTACCGCCATTTCCGCCGCGTTTGACGGTGTGGCGGCACGCCTGTCCGCCACAAAATCCGCAATCGTGAAGTCGGTTTCATGCCCAACCGCGCTGATAACGGGAATCGGGCAGTCATAAATCGCGCGCGCCACAATTTCCTCGTTGAACGCCCACAAATCCTCCATCGAGCCGCCGCCGCGCCCGACGATAATGACCTCGACCTCCGGGATTTTCGCCGCGCGCCGAATGCCCTGCGCGATGCTCTCCGCCGCCCCTGCGCCCTGCACCTGAACCGGCACCAGCACCAGCGGCACGCCGGGGTCGCGCGCCCGCGACACCATGCAGATATCGTGCAGCACTGCGCCTGTTTCCGACGTGACGACCGCGATTTTCTTCGGGCGATACGGCAAGCGCCGCTTGTGCTCCTCGTCGAACAGCCCTTCCGCCGCCAAACGGTTTTTCAGCGTCTCGAACTGCTGATACAGCGTGCCGATGCCGTCCGGACGCATACTGTCGCAGGTAATTTGGTAGCTGCCGCCCTCGCTGTACAGCCCGACCTGCCCGCTGACGATGACGGACATGCCGTCCATCGGGCGAATCGACATGCGCATCGCGTTCTGCCGGAACATGACCGCCGCGATTCGGCACCGCTCGTCCTTGAGGGTAAAGTACCAATGCCCGGACGAATGGCGCTTGAAGTTGCTGATTTCCCCGCGCAAACGGACTTTGCGAAGCGCCGGCTCGTTTTGCAGCAGCTGCCGGACGTACTCGTTGACCTCGCTGACTTCCAGGACCCATTCCGACATGGCGCGTTCACTTCCTGTTTTTGATAGAAATTCAGAGTCGTTAGTCATCAATGGCGTAATAGTACCCATACCAAGATGAATGTTGGAAACTAAACATCCCAAACGCCTTGTTTTGCTCATTGTAAAACACAAGCCCTATCGAATCTAAGCCGTAATCATTGGCAACCTTTCGGCAGTCAATAACGTAGCAGTCGGGGACGCTTACCCATTGTGCATCTTTGCCTTTATACCCTTCTGCGAACTTGTCACAGTACGCGCCTGAGATGGAGAGGTAAAAACCGTTATCGTTCGGGCTTTGCGAAGCGTGGCAAACGACACCATGAACCGTAGCCCCTTTCTCGGTGAAGAAGTCAATGGTCGCCTGAATGGCGGACGCATCCGCCGCGTTCTCGTTCGCGACATAGAACTTAATTTCGCTTGTCGATACGAGTTCAGCATTTACGCGATGAACAGTTCCACCTTTTGAGCTAATGCAAAGATATTCAGCGACTGGATATTCGACGGGGAAGTTCGATGTTCCAAATGTCAGCGTCATATGGTAAGCATCAGAATCCTCGACAGAGGTGCGCATAAGACTATCAACGGAGGAAAAGAGAGATTCGATGTGGTTAACCATCTGTTGGTACTCTTCCGGCTTGTCGATAATCAGGGATTCCAACAATGGATAGTGCGCCTTGATTACAAAGCATTTCGTCTCAGTATTGAGCGAAGCGTCGTACTCAATGCCCTCTTCAGGCTTACTTGCGAAGAACTCATTGATGAAGTGCAAAGCAAGCATTTCGCCGTCAGTGAGGTCGTACTTTTCGGTTGCGAGGACGGGGACGATGAAAAAGGCAAGACAACAGAGGATGAGCAGGAGGGAAACAATCTTTTTCATTTCAATCTCCTTTTGCGATTAATCGTCGATGGCGAAATAAGAGCCACTCCATGAAGAATGATGGAATCCGAACCTTCCGAACGCCTCGCCATTGGAATTGCAGAACGTGATGGAGATGAAGCCGATGTCCAGCTGCTTTGCAATTTCCCGCGCATCTTGAAGGTAAACATACGGGACGTTCACAAAGTTTTGCGACTTTCCGGCGTAATTCTTCTCGAAGGCGTCGCAGTATTCGCCAGAAATTTTGATGATATACCCGATGTTCTGCTTATCTTCGCCGGGCAGATACTCAACCACGCTAAATTCCGCGCCTTTTTCGGCATAAAAGTCGAGCAAGGCGTGAACGTCGTCCGGGTCTGAATCCTCGTAGGCGACATAAAAGGCGACCTGCGGAGTGGTGACAAATTCGTCATTTACACGATGCACAGTCCCGCCCTTGGAGCTAAAACAGAGGTATTTCCCCGTCGAGGATTCGAGCGAAAGCCTTGATAGTCCAAAAGAAAGCGTCATGTAGTATGCGTCAGGCTCTTCAAGGCAAACCCTGATGAGGTCGTCGATGGAAGCAAAGAGCGTTTCCAGCTTGTCAACCATCTGCTGGTAATTCTCTGGGTCGTCTGCGATTAAGGATTCCAGCAGTGGATAATGTCCGCGAACGATGAAGTGTTTGTTCGCAGCGTCGAACGTCACGAAATACGCTTCGCCATCGCCCTTGTCCTCTGCGTAGAACTCCTTGATGAAGTGCATTGCGAGCAGTTCGCCGCCTGTCATCGTCGTTTCATCCGCCAGCACCGGAATGTAATACAGCAAACAGCAGACAATCAGCAGAGTAGAAACAAACTTCTTCACATTGAGTCCCCCTTGTAATGTGTCGAGTTTAAGGTAGCGTATCGTATAAGAGTACAAGCAAGGATAACATACTCGCAGGTTTAATCGACTTTAACGTGCCGTCTGCTTCTCCGCCGCTTCCACCGTGTTTTCCAGCAGCTCGACAATTGTCATTTTGCCCACGCCGCCGGGGACGGGCGTGATGTAGCCCGCAACGTCCGCCACATCAGGCATCACGTCGCCAACGACCTTGCCGTTCACGCGGTTGATGCCCACATCAATGACGACCGCGCCGGGCTTGACCATGCGCTTGGTGATGAACCCCGGCTTGCCGACCGCCGCAACGAGAATATCCGCATTGCGCGTGTGCTGGGCGAGGTTCACCGTGTGGCTGTGGCAGATGGTGACGGTGCAGTTCGCTTGCAGCAGCAGCATCGCCATCGGCTTGCCGACGATGTTGCTCCGCCCGACGACGACCGCTTCTTTGCCGTCAAGGTCAATCCCCGTGCGGCGGATCATCTCCATTGCGCCCTTGGGCGTGCACGCAACCACGCCCGGCTGTCCGCTCATCATCCGCCCCGCGTTGAGCAGGTGGAAGCCGTCCACATCCTTTTCCGGCGCGATAACCGCCAGCGCTGCCGCCTCATCGAGGTGTTTCGGCAGGGGAAGCTGCACCAGAATACCGTGGATGGTGTCGTCCGCATTCAGACGAGCTATCAGCTTCTCCAGTTCGTCCTGCGTTGTCGTTTCGGGCAGATTGATGGTCACGGAGTGGATGCCGACCTGATCACACCCGACGCTCTTGTTGCGCACATAAATCTGGCTGGCGGGGTCTGCGCCGACGAGAATCACCGCCAATCCTGGCGTGACGCCCTTTTCGCGCAGGCGCGCCACCCGCTGTGCAATTGCCCCGCGAAGCTCCGCTGAAATCGCCTTACCGTCCAGTATCTGTGCTGCCATATTCTGTCTCCTTCAGTGTTTGCTGTTCGCGCCATTTTCTTGCGCCAATGAGCGCCACGCCGACCGCGTTGTCCCCGGAATACTCCGGGCGGCCGAAATGCACGCGCAAATCCGGCTGACGCTTGGCAGTCCGCTGCGTCACCAGCTCCCGAAAGAGCCGCGAGGACGCAACACCGCCCGCAATCAGCACCTGATGAATGCCCGTCTGCTGGGATGCCGCCGTTACCATGCGCGAAACTGTCCGCGCCAGCAGGTCGTATACCTCGCGGGCAATGTCCTCCTTGGGCATCGTCCCCTGCGCAATCCAGCGCTGCACCTGCGTTTCCGCGCCGGACAAGTGGCAGTACAGCCCGCCGTCCGCCATAGCGGCCGGCAGCAGCGCCCTCGCCGTGCCGCGCACCGCCAGCTCCTCCAAATGCGGTCCCGCCGGAAACGGCAGCCCCAGCGCCACGCCCGTGCGGTCAACCACCTGCCCTGCATGGAGGTCGAGCGTCCCGCCAAGCAGCGTCAGGTGGTCATCCACCAGCGACAGCACTTCGGTCGTGCCGCCGGAGAGATGCACTGCCAGCAAATCGCCCGCTGCCACGCCGCTATCCACCTTCGCGGCTTCCACATGCCCGCGCTGGTGCGTCGTAGCAAAACAGGGAACGCGAAGCAGAGCCGCCAGACTGCGGCCCTGTGCGTCCCCTGCTTGAAACACGGGCATATACGACGCTTCCTCATCCCGTGGACGGCGGGAAGCGCACACCGCGACGATTTCGCAATCCGTCAAATACGCCGACAATTCCTCAATCAGCCCCGGCAGCTGACGGACATGCGTGAACACCGCCTCCGACTGCCGCAGTCCGCGCTGTCCCTGCGGAACAGGCAGCTGCTTGCGGCAGCTCGCAATCACATTGCCCTCCGCGGTTACGGCAGCAGCGGACGTGGTGTAGCAGCTTGTGTCAAGCCCGACAACGATGCGCCTCACGGGTTTTCCGCCTGCTTTCTGCGCAGAATCGTACCCAGTACGCCGTTGACGAAGCGGCCGCTCGTCGGCTCGGAGAAGCGGTTGGCGAGGTTGACTGCCTCGTTGATGGCGACCGGGCCTGGGATTCCCTCCTCGTAGAGGATTTCCCACGCCGCCATGCGCAGGATGGTCAAATCCACATGCGGCATCCGGCTGATTTCCCAGCGCGGACTGGCAGCCTGAATCGCTTCATCCAGCTCGTCGAGGTGCGCCAAGACGCCGTCGAGCACCTCGGTGATGTACGCCCGGTCGGATTCGCTCGGCTCGTTCTCTGAAATGCTGTCCACGCCGGGAATTCCTTCCTTCCGCAGCGCCTCATACACCATTTGCAGCGTCTCTTCGCCGCCTTCGCCGCCCGCCATATGTTCAAAAATCATCTGCATGACCGCCGCACGCGCAGTCGTCCGTGCCATATTGTTTTTCTCTCCTATTCCACACTAAAAATGCGTATTGTTGTTATTCTGCTGATTTTTCGCCGTCGTCTGCCGCGTCCACCGTTTCCCCGGCGGATTCTTCTGCCGCAGCTGCTTCTTCCGCCGATGCTTCCGTTTCCTCCGGGGCATCCTCGGCAGTCGCGACTTCATCCGCTTCGGGTGCTTCCGTCACTTCCGGCGGCGCGGGCACAAACGCGGGCTGCTCCGGCGTGCCGAACAGGCGCTGATGCAGCGGACGTTCGTCGTCCTCGTCATCCTCCGGGGAAATGAACGTGTCCGGCACTTTCGGCTTCTGCTCCGGATCGGTCGCGGGAATCGCGACGGGCTGTGCCGGAGGCGTGACCATCGGCTTTTCCGCCGTTTCCTCCGCCGACGGCAGAGGCGTCACGTCCTGCACCTCGTAGGTGGACGCAACCGGAATGCTTGCGTCGTTCTCCACCATCACGCGGATTTTGTACACATCCACACCCGTGCACGCCGTCACATACTGCTTAATCTGCTTTTGCAGCGCCCCGACGGACAGCGGGATATTCACACCCGCCGCCTGAATAATGTGCAAGCCAATCGCAATGCCGTCGCGGCACTCCTCGACCGTGATGTCCGCCTTGGCAATCGCCTCATGCTTGTCGATGCAGGTGCGAATCAGCCCCTCGATAGCGCGAATTGACACCCCGATGGAGCCATTCTCATTCTTCTGCATCACATAGCCGCGCTGGCTCGCCGTGCGGTGCGGGAACACGCGCCACAGGCACATAAGCGCCAGCACCAATGCCAGCACCGCCACGGCGATACACGCCATGCCGCCCCATACGCCGCTGCCTTGCAGCCACGCCGTCAGTCGAATCAGCTGCCACTGTTCACCCCGCACGGCTTCCACGCCGACCAGCGCTGTTTCAGCAGAGAGCGCCAGCAGCACCAAAAAGGACAAAATCATCACCGCAATATCGCTCACACGACGCTTCATTCCCGGTTCGCTCCTTTCGTTTCCTTCGCTTGCCGTTTTCGCTTTTACATTGGATAGCAACTTCAAAACCGGCAAGGCAAACACCCTGCCGGCAGTATGAAGGCATCAGTTCTCCTCGCCCTCTTCTTCAGGCACTTCTGCGGAATCTTCCGCCGCTTTTTCCTCGCTCTCAGGGGCTTCCACCAGCGGCGTTTCCTTCTTGTCCTCTGCCAGCGCCTTCTTTGCACCGGCGTTCAGCGCGTTGTTCTCTTTTTCAAAGCTGACGCCCTGCACATGCACATCCACGCGCACCACATGCAGGTTCGTCATCGTCTCAATCGCCTTGCGGACGCTTTCCTGCGCGTCATACGCCGCCTTCTGGATGGGCGTGCCGTACTCCATGACGACATACAAATCCACGCTGGCTTCCTCGGTGCCGATTTCCACCTTCACGCCCTTGGTCACGGCGCGGTTCTTGCCCAGCAGATTGCCGGATACATTGCACATACCCGCAATGCCCTCCACCTCGCTGGCGGCGACGCCCGCAATAATCGCGACCACTTCATTGGCGTAGGTGATGCTGCTCCCCTGCTCGGTATCCACATCGACATTCACGGGCAGATTATCCTTCTTCAGCGCCATAACGAAATGCACCTCCTAATTTCAATCCAAACTCCTGCGCACAAAAAGCACATGATTTCGCACAGGAAATGGCAAAACGCAGTCTACCGACTTTGTTTCATCCCATTATACCATAGTTTTGCCGGATTGACAAGCGTTCAATCCGGGTTTCTTCCCGTTCGGCAGAAAAAAGGCGGACGAGGATTTTCCCCGTCCGTCATTCAGGTTATTCTTCGACTTTCGTGCAGGCGATATGCAGTTCATCCAGCTGCTTCTGATCCACCTTGCCGGGTGCGCCCATCATCACGTCCTGCGCGTTCTTGTTCATCGGGAACGGGATGACTTCGCGAATCGTCTCCGCGCCCGCCAGCAGCATCACCATGCGATCAACACCGGGAGCAATCCCCGCGTGCGGCGGCGCGCCGTAGCAGAAGGCGTTGTACATCGCCGGGAACTTCGCCTTCACGTCCTCTTCGCCCAGCCGGACGAGTTTGAACGCTTCAATCATGATTTCCGGGTCATGGTTGCGGACAGCGCCGGAGGACAGTTCCACGCCGTTGCAGACCAAGTCGTACTGATACGCCGTGATGGTCAGCGGGTCAACCTCGCCTGCCGCCGCCTTTTGCAGAATCTCCAGACCGCCGTTAGGCATGGAGAAGGGGTTATGGCAGAATTCGAGTTCGCCGGATTCCTCGCCGATTTCGTACATCGGGAAATCGACAATCCAGCAGAATTCGTACTTTTCGCGGTCGATATGCGCCGGGCAGAGGTCAGCGACCAGACGGCGCAGCACGCCCGCGGTCTTTTGCGCTGCCAGCTTCTTGCCGCAGGTCAGGCCAACGAACGTGTTCGGCTTCAGACCCAGCTTTTCGACCAGTTCATCCTTCTGCTCCTTGACGAACTTCGCAATACCGCCGGCGATTTCGCCCTTCTCGTCGAGTTTGAACCAGTAGACCTTATTCGCCGTCACGACCTCGACATCCGCGCAGAGCTTGTCAATCTGCTTGCGAGTCGCGGTCATGTCACTGACGACAACCGCCTTGACGGTGTTGCCTTCGAAGGGCTGGAAGCCGCAGCCGCCGATGAGGTCGGTCACATCCTGCACTTCCAGATCAATGCGCAGGTCGGGCTTGTCCGAGCCGTAGCGCTCCATCGCGTCGTTGTAGGCAATGCGCTTGAATGGTGCGCTGGACGCAGTGTTGTATGTGCCGTACTTGGCGAAAATGGGCGGCAGCACATCTTCAAGGACGCTGAACACATCCTCCTGCGTCGCGAACGCCATTTCCATATCCAGCTGATAGAACTCGCCCGGGCTGCGGTCGCCGCGCGCATCTTCGTCGCGGAAGCAGGGGGCAATCTGGAAGTAGCGGTCGAAGCCAGAGGTCATCAGCAGCTGCTTGAACTGCTGGGGCGCCTGCGGCAGGGCGTAGAACATGCCCGGATGCTTACGCGCCGGAACGAGGTAATCGCGTGCGCCCTCAGGGGACGAAGCCGTCAGGATAGGCGTGGTGATTTCAAGGAAGCCATGCTCGTTCATCGCCTGACGCAGGGCGGTGACGACGTTGCAGCGCATGACGATGTTCTTCTTCACATCGGGGTTGCGCAGGTCGAGATAGCGGTACTTCAGGCGGATGCTCTCGTCCGCCTCGCGGGAGCGGTTAATCTGGAACGGCAGCTCATTGTAGCGGCAGCGCCCCAGCACGTCGATTTTCTCCGGCTCGACTTCAATGTCGCCCGTGGGAATTTTCGGATTCTTGTTGTCGCGCTCACGCACGATGCCGGTCACGGAGATGACGCTCTCCTTGTTGAGGCTGCGGATGATTTTCATCTGCTCCTCGTCGTCAATAACCACCTGCGTCGTGCCATAGAAATCGCGCAGGATGACGAACGCGAGGTTCGCGCTGACGATGCGCACGCTATCCATCCAGCCGGACAGCTGCACGCGCTTACCCGCGTCCGACAGCCGCAGTTCGTCGCATGTATGGGTACGGTTCTGCATATTTGCAGCTCCTTTCTTAGTAGCGAAAGGGAGACGCGAGGGGCGCTGCCCCTCGACTCCGCCAAAGGGTCTTCGACCCTCTGGACTCCCATTTTCGCGATTGAGTTGGTGACTTTTTCTTACTTCTTCCGCGTGTTGATTTGGGGAGAGACGCAAGGGCGCTGCCCTTGACCTGCCAAAGGGTCTTCGACCCTCTGGACTCCCTTTTTCGCGATTGAGTTGGTGACTTTTTCTTACTTCTTCCGCGTGTTGATTTGGGGGAGACGCAAGGGCGCTGCCCTTGACCTGCCAAAGGGTCTTCGACCCTCTGGACTCCCGTTCGCGCGATTGAGTTGGTTGCACTTTCATGCAATTTCCGCGTGTTAATTGGCGGAAGCGAGCATGTTGCGGATGCCGTCGGCGATATTATCCAGCGCGATGGTCTGCTCTTCCTTCGTCGCCATGTTCTTGACCTTCACCACGCCGCTGGCGATTTCCTCGTCACCCAGCGTCGCCGTCAGCGTTGCGCCCATCTTGTTGGCATACTTGAACTGTGCCTTCAGGCTACGTCCGGTATGATCCATATCTGCCTTCAAGCCCGCGTCGCGCAGTTTCTGCACCAGCGAGAACGCTTCCACCTGATGTGCGCCCATGTAGGTGACGAACACATCGTAGAGCGTCGGCTTCGGGATGACCACGCCTTCGCTGTCCAGCAGCATCAGCACACGCTCGATGCCCATGCCGAAGCCCACCGCGTGCAGCGACGGACCGCCGAGCTCCTCCACCAGATTGTCATAGCGCCCGCCGCCGCAGACGGTCAGGTTGCCATTTTCAGTCTTGGTAATCAGCTCAAAGACGGTCTTGGTGTAGTAATCCAGACCGCGGACGATGCGCGGGTCAATCTGGTACGGGATGTGCGCCGCGTCAAGGTAGGACTGCAGCTGGGCGAAGTGCGCCTTGCAGTCGTCGCAGAGCAAATCCAGCATGGACGGCGCATCCGCCACAAGTTCCTGACAGTGTTTTTCCTTGCAGTCCAGCACGCGCAGGGGGTTGCGGTCAAAGCGTGTCTGGCAGGTGCTGCACATTTCGCCAATGCGCCCGGACAGGAACGATTTGAGCGTTGCATGGTACTTCGGGCGGCAGTTCGGGCAGCCGATGGAGTTGATGTTGACGGACAGGTTCTTCACGCCCAGTCCGCTCAGCAGACGGTACGCCAGCAGAATCAGCTCCGCGTCCGCCGAAGCATCCCGTGCGCCGAAGCATTCCAGACCGAACTGGTGATGTTCGCGCAGGCGGCCGCTTTGAGGCGCCTCATAGCGGAAAATCGGGGCGTTCAGGTAGTACATTTTGCAGGGCAGCGTGTCGGCATAGAGATTATTCTCCAGCAGGCAGCGCGCCGCGCCCGCCGTGCCTTCGGGTTTGAGCGTAATGGAGCGGTCGCCCTTGTCCTTGAAGGTGTACATTTCCTTCTGCACAATGTCCGTGGTATCGCCCACGCCGCGCAGAAACAGCTCCGTATGCTCAAACACGGGCGTGCGGACTTCGCGGAAACCCGCTTCCGCCGCCGCTTGGCGCATCTTGCTCTCAACGTACTGCCAACGGTAGGAATCAGCCGGCAGCACATCCTTTGTGCCGCGGGGTGCTTGCGTCAGCATTGATGGTATTCCTCCTTTTGTTTGGGTGATACAGGACACAAAAAGCCCCATACCAGCCGTCAAATGCTGCATGGGGCGAAAAGATTCGCGGTGCCACCCATTTTCGCGCGGAAAAACCCGCGCCTCATTCTCCCCTGTCACGCGAGGAACGCGCCCGGCTCTCGCCGGGAAGCTCCGGATTGTCCGGCGAACGGTTTTCGGCGGGAGCTTTCAGCCGATGACTCCCTCTCTGACAGCCGCTGTCCTGTTCGCCCTGTCCTTCATCGCCCAATGACAACGCAATTATACCAGTCTGCCGCCAAAATGTCAATTGCATTCGGCAGGATTTTGCCCCTTTCGCGTCGTATTCTATGAATCGAACCCGAACACATACGAACAGGAGCTGTTTATGGCAACTTTCCATTCCGGCAGCGAAGGGCAGACGCAAAAACTGCAAGCCCTCCGCCGCCGACAGAAGCGCTTGGCATTCCGCGCAGTGATTGTGCCGCCTGTCTGCTGGGGGATTTGCGCTGCCAGTGCGCCATGGTGGTTTCCGCCGCTGAAGGAGATGCTGGGGGTGCGCTTCGACGCGCAGACGCAGGGCTGGATTCTTCTGGTGCTGATGCTGCTGATGATTTCCCTGCCCGTGCTGATTTCCCTGCACCTCAAGCGGCGGGCGCGCGGCGCGAAGTACGCGGCGACGCTCGTTTCCTCCGGCATCCGCGGAGAAGAGGACGCCCGCGCGCTGCTCAGCCGACTGCCGGGGCGTGTCCACCTGTATCCGAACCGCATCGTCCACGCGGGGAATCGCAGCGAATGCGATTTGGTGGCGCTGTGCCGCCGCGGGGCAACGGTCATCGAGGTGAAAAATCACGCTGGGACGGTCACGGGCGATTTGTCCGACCATGATTTGCTGCTCACCCGCAAAAACGGCACAGAGCTGACGTTCTACAACCCCGCCCTGCAGGTGACGACCCACGCGCAGACGCTTGCCCGCGCTTTGGCGGAGGCGGGTGTCCCCTGCCCGGTCAAGGGGTGCGTGCTGTTCATCCGCGAGGGCACAATTGTCCGCCTGTCCGACCGCTTCCACCGCCGCCGCGTCACCCCCGTGTTCACCCGGCGAAACCGCTTCCGTCTGCGCTGGTATATCCTGCACCGCGGAAAACGCCTGCGCCGCCGGGAAGTCCGCGCGCTCCGCCGCATTTTGGAGGATATGAAATGAAGCAATTCGGTTTGATCGCCTCTGACCCGTCGCAGGATTCTGCCCTGCGTCAGTCGATTTCGTCCCTGCTGTCCGCGCAGGAAATTCCCTTTTTCGGCTTCACGGATGCCCCCGCGCCGCTGTTTGCGGACTGTCCGGACACTCGCGCCGCATTCCTTTTCCGCGCGGCGTATGCGCTGATGCAGCCCGGTCAGCCGCTTCCGGCGGATTTGCTCCTGCGTCACCTTTCCGGCGACGCGCAGCCGGGCAACGTCATCCGCAAATACACCTGCCTGCAATTATCGTTCCTGCCGTACCTGCGCCCCGGCCGCACGATTGTGCCGCTGGACGGCGGCGTTCGCATCGGGGATGACCTGCTTGTGCTGCGTCTGTCCGACGAAGGCACGATTGATGCCTCGCTCCCCGACGGGCTGTGGGCGGAGTTGTCCGGTCTGTGCTGGACAGGGCGCTGCCGCCAGATTCGCGGCTACAATGCCCTGCCCGTGCTGATTCGCGAAAATGCGCTGTTCCCCGTCGGCGTGAACGACCGCACAACCGACGCCGACGATGCCGACCGGGTCGTCCTGCACTGGTTTCAGCCGGATTTCACGACTGAATGCACGCTTGCCGACGGTACATTCTACCGCGTGACGCAAATTGGCGCTGGTTTCCGCTGGGAAACAAACGCGACGAAGGAGTGGCACCTCATCATCCACCGCGGCAGCGAAGAGCAGTTTGTAAGGTGAAGAAAGCACCTTGATTGCAGCTGAATGCATCAAGGTGCTTATTTTGATTGTCTTATACTATTTCCAAATAAGAATGCGCCAAGATGCGCCGCGAATTTTTCATTCTGGCTAACGTGAATGAAACGCAGCGTAGCAGCGCTACGCTAAGTGGAATGAACGGACGCCAGAATGGAAAAGGCGCAAGCAGATGGCGCAGGTGAATTTGGAAATAGTATTACCCTTTCTGTGCCTGAATCTGCTCCCACTTTTCCTGCAAAAACAGCCAGCGTTCCGTGGCTTCGTCGAGTTCCTGCTGGGTTTTCGCCTGCGTGTCCATCAGCTCCGTCACCTTCGTGTAGTCGCTGGCGTTCGCGGCGATTTCCTGTTCCAGCTGTGCTAATTTCTCCTCCAGCGCCGCCACGCGGTTTTCAATCGTGTCGAAATCGCGCTGTTCCTTGTAGGAGAATTTCAGCTGCGTCTGCACGCGCACACGGGTGTCTTTCGGCTTTGCCGCGGCGGGCTGCTTCATATCCGCCGAGGCTTCCGCTTTCGCTTCCTGCGCGTCCAAATAACTCTGGTAGCCGCCGATGTAAGGCACCATGTGCGCATCCTCCACGGCAAACAGGTGTGTCGTGATGCGGTCGAGGAAGTAGCGGTCGTGGCTGACGGCGATAATCGCGCCTTGGAAGGAATCAAGGTAGTCCTCCAAGATGTTCAGCGTCGCGAGGTCGAGGTCGTTCGTCGGCTCGTCGAGAATCAGCACGTTCGGGGCAGCCATCAGGATACGCAGGAGGTACAGCCGCCGCTGTTCGCCGCCGGACAGGCTGGACACCTTCTGATACTGCATCTGCGATGGGAACAGGAACGTTTCCGCCATCTGCGACGCGGACAAATCCCCGTCTGGCGTGTAGACGTGGACGGCAACATCCTTCACGGCGTCAATGATGCGTGTGTCGGGATCAAGCGCGGGGCAGTGCTGCGCGAAATACCCAATGCGGACAGTATCCCCCTTCTCAATCACACCGGAGAGGGGCGGAAGTTCGCCGCAGAGCGTGCGCAGGAGCGTCGTCTTGCCTGCGCCATTGCCGCCAATAATACCCAGCCGATCATCACGCAGGAGCGTATAGGAGAAGTCGCGCACGAGCGTGTTTTCGCCGTAGCCGATGGACAAGTTCTCCCACGAGAGAATCTTCTTGCCCAGTCGGCTGGCGACGGATTTCATAGTAAGTTCGGCTTCCGGCGGCGCTTCTTTGATGGCTTCCGCCACCGCGTCAAAGCGCTGGATGCGCCCCTTCGCCTTTGTGGAGCGGGCAGGCGCGCCGCGGCGAATCCATGCCAATTCCTTGCGGTAGAGGGATTTATTCTTGCGCAGGGTGGCAGCTTCCATTTCCTCGCGCTGAGCGCGTTCCTCCAAATAGCCGGAGTACGTCGTGTTGTAGATTTCCACCTTGCCGTCGCCGACCTCAAAGATGCGGCTGAACGCGCGTTCAAGCAGGTAACGGTCATGGGTGACGACAATCAGCGTCCCGCGATATTTGAGCAGCCGGTCTTCCAGCCACTGCGCCATGTCAAGGTCAATGTGGTTGGTCGGCTCGTCGAAGAGCAGCACGTCGCTCTTGCGGCAGAGTGCGCCCGCGAGCGCCACGCGCATCTTCTGCCCGCCGGAAAGTTCCCGCACGAGCTGATTCAAATCAGCAAAGCCCAGCTGCGTGAGGATGGTCTGCGCTTCATAAGCGGCGGAGGATGGGTCTTCCCCCTGCCGCGCGGGCAGATAATCCAGTGCCGCCCGCGTGATGGTATCGTCCTCGCGGAGCACCGGCGTTTGCGGCAGATACGCCACGGACATGCCGCGCTTGACGCTGATTTCGCCGTGGTCGGGTTCTTCCTTCCCGCTGAGCAGGCGCAGGAAGGTGGATTTTCCCGCGCCGTTGCGCCCGACAACGCCGATGCGGTCGCCCTCGGAGATGGTCAGGAAAACGTTGTTCATCAGCTCTTTTTCGCTGTAAAAGATGGTTACGTCGCTAAAAGAATAGGCGCTTGCCACTGTTCAGTCCCCCTTGTCAGGGGGTATTCTATCATATTTGGGGGATTTGTGCAAGGGTAACACCGCACAAATGAGGTGGTCGGCTGACGAATGGATTTTTCGTCAGATGCAAATGCAAATTTCGAAGGTTTACTGGCGGTAAATCGAGAAATTTGCATGCCGCAGATGGCGGAAAAGACATCGGCAGACGCGCCGCCGAGTTGTGCGGTGGTGCCCAAGTTTTTCGGAGGATTGTGTGCGCTGGCGGCAGGCAGGCGGTGTGGTCGCGCCCATTTGGTGCGACAAAGCGCAGTTGTTGTGTAGAGCGGCTTGGGGGGCGCGTCTGAGGACGCGCGAAGTTACTGGCAGGGACGCTTCGCTGCCTGCACCCTGTTGACTTCTTCCTTTGAGTAGGTTTGACGAGGAACAGTTGGGGCGTTGCCCCAAACCCCACAAGGGACGCTGTCCCTTGACCCTGCAAGGGGCAGACGAAAAGGGACGAAGTCACCCCTTGACCCCTTCGCGCGATTGCGTTGGTCTCACTCCCTTAATTCTTCCGCGTGCGGCTTTTTTATTCTTCCTCCACCGATGCTCCTAATGTTCGCAGCATCCCCGGCAAATCCTCATAGCCCCTCGCAATCTGCCCATTTGGGTCGTGCAGCGTCGTCTCTCCCTCCGCCAGCAATCCACACAGCATCAGCGCCGCGCCGCCGCGCAGGTCAGTGCTGGTCACGCTCGTTCCACCCAGCGGATGCCCTCCGCTGACAAGCGCGATTCTATCCTCAATGCGGATGCTCGCACCCATGCGTACCATCTCCCGCGCGTGCATGAAGCGGTTCTCAAAGATGGTTTCAAGGAACACGGACGTGCCGCGCAGACTGAGCGCCAGCGCCATCATCGGTGCCTGCATGTCCGTCGGAAAACCGGGATACGCCAGCGTGCGCACCTGCAGCGGCTGGGTCGCGCGGCCAGACAGGCGCAGACCCGCCGCGCTTTCCCGCAGCGTCACGCCGCTTTCGCCCAGCTTATACAGCACCGCGCGCATGTGTTCCGGGCGCACGCCGCGCAGGAGGACGCTCCCTTCGGTCATCGCGGCGGCGCACAGCAGCGTCCCCGCCTCAATGCGATCGGGAATCGGGCGGTAGCGGCAGCCGTGGAGCGTCTCGCGCCCCTCGATGAGTATAGTGGACGTTCCGCCGCCGGAGATATGTGCGCCCATCTGCGTCAGGAAATCGCACAAATCCGCGATTTCCGGCTCTTTCGCCGCGTTTTCGATGCGCGTTGTGCCTTTCGCCAGTGCCGCCGCCATCAGGATATTCTCCGTCGCGCCGACGCTGGGAAAATCAAGGTAGACATTGCCGCCGCGCAGTTTTCCGCGCAAGGTGACGAACCCCGGCGTCTGCTCGACGTGCGCGCCGAGGGCTTCCATGCCCTTCAGGTGCAAATCAATCGGACGCTGGCCAATTGCGCAGCCACCGGGCAGCGCAACCCGCGCATAGCCCGTCCGCGCCAGCAGCGGCCCCATCACCAGCACCGACGCGCGCATTCGGCTGAGCAAATCCTCCCGGCGCGGCGAACGTGGGGAATCCGCCGTCATCGTCAGCAATTTTTCCGCCTGATCCGCGTGCATCAAAACGCCGCAGTCGCGCAGAATATCCGTGAGGGTTTTCACATCCGTCAGCGCCGGAATCTGCTCGATAGTCACGGTTTCCCGCGTCAGCAGCGCGCCGCACATCAGGGGCAGCACCGCGTTTTTTGCCGAATGCACGGTGATTTCGCCCGACAGGCGCGCACAGGGTCGAATGCGATATGTCGCCATGTTTCCGCCTCCTCGCGCTTCATTCTGCCCGGCGCATCAGGCGATAACCGGGCGAAATTTCCCTGCAAAGGCGCATTTTTGCCCCGACAGCCGCGCAATCCCGGCATTCGCCTTGACTTTTGGGGGCAATTGGCGCATAATGAAACGGCATTCCATTGATTGAATTGACAAATCCACGGAGGTGTCCTCGTGTCCACCGCAATTACCCATGTACAGCCCGGTTCGATTGCCCAGCGCCTCGGTTTGGTAGCGGGCGATAAGCTTGTTTCTATTGCGGGCGAACCCATTATCGACCAGATTGACTATCAGGCGCTTACCGCGCAGGAACGCTTCGACATGATGGTGGAGGACGCAGGCGGACAGACGCGCACGGTGCACGTTCGCAAAGAGGACTGGGAGCCACTGGGGCTGACGCTCGACCAGACGATTGTCTCCAAGCCGCGCCCGTGCCGGAATCACTGTATCTTCTGCTTCATCGACCAAATGCCGCCGGGAATGCGCAAAACGCTGTACGTCAAGGACGACGACTGGCGCTTGTCCCTGATGATGGGCAACTACATCACCATGACCAACATCGACGACCACGAGCTTGACCGCATCATCCGCCGCAAGGTGTCGCCGCTGTTCGTCTCTGTGCAGTGCACCGACCCGGACATGCGCGTCAAGCTCCTGCGCAACCCCAATGCTGCGAAAATCATGGACAATCTGCGGCTTCTCAAGGCAAACGGCATCCGCTTCCACGCGCAGATGGTGCTCTGTCCCGGCTGGAACGACGGCGAAATCCTCAAAAAATCGCTGGAGGATCTCGAAGCGCTGCGGCCGGCGGTGCAGTCCATCGCCCTTGTGCCAATTGGGCTGACGAAGTTCCGCGACGGACTGCCGTACATCAAGCCCTACAACAAGCAAATGGCAGCCGACCTGATTGAAAGCGTGAAGCCGTATCAGGAGCGCTTCCTGCGGGAAATCGGCACGCGCCTTGTTTTCCCGGCGGATGAGTTCTACTGCCTGTCCGGTCTGCCGCTGCCGACGGACGAGGAATACGAGGATTACCCGCAGATTGAGAACGGCGTCGGGATGCTGCGGATGTTCGAGACTGACCTCGAATACGCGGCGGAGGATTTGCCGATGGAAGAAACGCCGCCGCGCCGCATTTGCATTGCGACTGGAACGAGCGTCGCGCCATTCCTGCGGGAATTGGCGAACAAACACGCCCCGCGCGGCACGACCGTCGAGGTGCGCCCGATTGTCAACAAATTTTTCGGCGAGAGCGTGACGGTGGCAGGGCTGATTACCGGGCAGGACTTGGTGGCGCAGTGCCAGGACGTGCAGGCGGACGAAATTTTGATTGTCCGCAGCATGATTCGCGCCGAGGGCGACTTGTTTCTGGACAACATGAGCGTCGATGAGGTGCGCGCAAAACTCCCCTGTCCGCTGAAAATCACCGAGAACAGCGGCGAAGGCTTCTGGCGCGCGATTTCGGGGCAGCTGTAAAAGCTATCCGCACATAAAGAATCCGCAGCATGAACGAACTTGTCCATGCTGCGGATTTTCATTGCCTGATTATGTTATGCCTTTTGACCAATCTTGCGTTCCGTGCCGTGAATCAAGCGCCCGATGTTCGCGTGATGACGATAGATGCACAGCCCCGCAATCACCCAGACCCACGCAATCACCAGCCAGTTTCCCCAGTTCGTCGCAGTGACGAGGATGCCGAACAGCACCACCAGCGCCAGCGAGCCGAGGGAGACGAACTTCGTGATGGCAATCAGCGCAATGGTGATGACGTAGCAGATCAGCGCCTGCCACCAGAAAGTCATCAGCATCACGCCGCATGTGCTGCTGACGCCCTTGCCGCCCTTGAAGCCAAAGAACACCGGCCAGTTGTGTCCGAGGATGACGAACAAGCCCGCCAGCAGCGCGCCATTCTGCCCCATCCACAGACGGCCAACGAGGCATGCCAGCAGCGCTTTCACCACGTCGCCCGCAAAGACAATCGCGCCGCCCTTTTTACCCATCGTGCGCAGGGCGTTCGTCGCGCCCGTGTTGCCGCTGCCGACTTTATGCAGGTCGGGGCCGCCCATTGCCTTGGAAACGAGCATCCCCGTCGAAATCGACCCCAGCAGATACGCAATAACCGCAATCGCCAGATATGCCAAAACGTCCATCGGTTACTTTTCCTCCTTCGTCTTTTCCCGCAGGATGAAACGAATCGGCGTGCCGGTGAAATCGAACGTCTTGCGGAAATAGTTCTCCAGATACCGCTGATAAGCAAAGTGCATCAGCGCTTCCTCGTTCACGAAGAGGATGAACGTGGGCGGGCAGGCACTCTGCTGCGTGATGTAGTAGATTTTCAGGCGCCGTCCATTCGTCGCCGGAGGCTGCAAGTCCGCCGTCGCGTCGTTCAGCACGTCGTTGAGCACGCCCGTGGGGATGCGCTTGCTCGTCTGCGCCCAGACCTGATCCACCATGTCGATGACGGTATGCACGCGCTGCCCAGTTTTGGCGGAGAGGAACAGCACAGGCGCGTAGTCCATGAATTTCAGTGCATCCAGCACTTCCTTGCGGAACTGCTCCAGCGTGCCGGTTTCCTTTTCAACCGCGTCCCACTTGTTGACGATGATGATAACCGCCTTCCCCTCGTCGCGGATGAGCCCGGCGATTTTGGTATCCTGTTCGGTCACGCCGTCCTGCGCGTCGATGAGCAGCAGCGCCACATCGCAGCGGCGGATGGCGGCAATCGACCGCAGCACGCTGTAGCGCTCCAGCGTCTCGTCCTCTACGGCGCGCTTGCGGCGGATGCCCGCGGTGTCGATGATGTTGTACTGCGTGCCGTTGACGGTGAAGAGCGTGTCAATCGCGTCGCGCGTCGTGCCGGCAATGTCGGATACCATCGTGCGTTCGCTGCCAACCAGCCGATTCACCAGCGACGACTTGCCGACGTTCGGGCGACCGACAACCGCCAGCTGGAGGATATGTTCTGTCTCGTCCATCTCGTCCTTGCCTGCGGGCGGGAGCTTTTCGCAGATGGCCTGCAGCAAGTCGCCCAGACCCAGCATGTTCGCGGCGCTGATGGCAATCGGGTCGCCCAGCCCCAGCTCGTAGAACTCATAGATGTTGTCATTCATGCTGATGTGGTCAACCTTGTTGACAACGAGCAGGATGGGCTTCTTCGTCTTGCGCAGCAGGTTGGCAACTTCGCGGTCGTCATCGGTCAGCCCGTCGCGGCCGTCGGCGAAGAAGCAGATAACATCCGCCGTATCCATGGCGATTTCGGCTTGGCGGCGCATCTGGGAGAGCAGCACATCGTCGCTGCGCGGGTCAATGCCGCCGGTGTCGATGAGCGTGAAGCGGCGGTTCTGCCACTCCACATCAGCATAGATGCGGTCGCGGGTCACGCCGGGGGTATCCTCCACAATGGAGATGCGCTTTCCGGCGATTCGGTTGAAAAAAGTGGATTTGCCGACGTTGGGGCGGCCAACGATGGCAACAAGCGGCTTCGCCATAAAGATAAATTCCTCCTACATAGGAAATGAAAGCTTCGTGTTCGTGCAAGGGACTGCGGGCGATTGAAGCAGAAAAGCGCCTTTGCAAATTTCCCCACCTTGCAGTTTAGCATGACTTGCGGCAAAATGCAAGCGATTTTCCGTCGAAAAAAAGCGGCAGACGTATTTTTGTCTGCCGCAAGTGATTATTCGTCGTAATGATCGATGACCGTCTGAGCGACGGCAACACGCGTCTGCCGCGTGTCCATTGCCTGCTTTTCAATCGCGCGGTGCGCCTGCTCCTCCGTCAGTCCGCGATACTGAATCAGCAGACACTTCGCGCGGTCAACCACGCGCACATCCGCCAGCTTCTTCTCCAGCTTCGCTTTTTCGGCGCAGACCGTCATCAGCCGATTCCGCAGCACCGCCGCATAGCGAATCGCCTGATCGAACAACGGGCGCGCAACAGGCTTGGCGACAACGAACACCCCGTAATTCTCCAGCTGCGCCTGCACTTGGTCAGCCAATTCCGCTTTGACGAGCATCAGTACGCTGGTTGCCGTGTGCGACGCGGCGTCAATTGCCAAATCAATGCCGCTTTCGTCGCTAAGCGGCGTGTTGATGACAAGCAGCGGCCAGTCATCCTCGCCCAGCGCGCGGCGGGTTTCCGCACCGCTCATGCACATGCGCGGCGGCGGGTTTGTGCCGGGCGGCAGCAGGGTTTGGAGCAGCATCCGACTCTTCTCCGTGCTGCCCGCCAACAGGATTTGTTCCTGCACGGTGATTCCTCCCCTGCCTTCTCAGATGGTGCGCAAATGCTGCTGAAAGACCGCGTTTGCGTCCGCCTCAAAGCGCGCCGCCGTCTTTTTTTTCTCCGCCAGATACGCGTCTATGACGTTTTCCGGCAGTACCTCGCGGATGAACGCGCTCTTTTCCGCCAGCGAAATCGCCTCTTCCAACGATTCCGGCAGACTGCCGGAATCATCAAGGGGGGTTTGCAGCGGCGTAACCTCGGTGATGCCCTCCATGGCCGCCGCAAGCACCAGCGCGAACGCCAGATACGGGTTGCAGGCAGGGTCGGGCGAACGAAGCTCCATGCGACCCGCGCCGGGATGCGCCGCTGGAATGCGCACAAGCTGACTGCGGTTGCCGAACGACCAGTTGATGCGCTTCGGGGCTTCCCAGCAGCCCAGCCGTTGATAGCTGGACGGCAGCGGATTCAGGAACAGGCTGATTTCGCGGATTCGGCCGAGGATGCCTGCAATGGCGTGCTGCGCGTCAAGCGACAGCTGTCCGTCCTGCTGCTCGAAAATGTTGATGCCGCCGCGCTCGATGGAGAGGTTGATATGCAGCCCGTTGCCGCTTTCGTCTCGCAGAGGCTTGGGCAGGAACGATGCGCACAGCCCATACTGGTTGGCAATCGTGCGCACGGTCGTCTTGAAGGACATGGCGTTATCCGCCGCCTTGAGCGCACCCGCGTACTGGAAATCAATCTCGTTCTGCCCCGGTCCATGCTCGTGGTGGCTGCTTTCGGGGATGATGCCCATGTTTTCCAGCGTCAGGCAAATATCCCGGCGGACGTTCTCGCCCTTGTCCAGCGGCGACACGTCCATGTAGCCGGCGCTGTCCTGCGGGTGCAGGGTAACATTCCCCGCGTCGTCGGACTGGAAGAGGTAGAACTCGTACTCCGTGCCGATTTGGAACGTCAGCCCCAGCGTTCTCGCCTTTTCGACCTGCTGGCGGAGGATACTCCGGCTATACCCGGTAAAGAGCGTACCGTCAGGCAGGAGGCAGTCGCACATCATGCGGGCGACGCGCCCCGTCTGCGGACGCCACGGCAAGAGGGTGATGGTCTTCGGGTCAGGGCGCAGAAACAGCTCGCTATGGCTGATATCGCAGAAGCCCTTGACCGCCGACGCATCGAAGGAGACGCTGCCGCTTAGTGCGCGGTGGAGCTGCGTGGGCATGATGGAGATGTTTTTGAGCGTGCCGAACAAATCGACGAACGCCAAACGGATAAATTTGACGTCGTTTTCTTCGACGAAGTCAAGGACTTCCTGTTCAGTCATAGGTGGAACCTCCTTGTTTCGCGCGGAGTGCGCATGGTGGTTGGGAGATTGGCTTGATGATTCTAATGGACTTGATTTTGCTTGTTGCGCAGGGATTTCGCTCCTGCGGGAGCGACCAAAGGGCATGAAAACAGGTGAAACCTGCGGTCGCCCTTTGGAAACCTTCGGTGCGCACTCCCGTAGCTGGTCTTTACCGCTGCTTTGGATTAGTTGGTCACATACATCGACCGATACGGATTCGCGCTGTCCGGCACGAGGACAACGAAGCGGTCAGCGAGAATCGCCTCCGCATCCTTGCCGAACTTTTCCGCGAACTGCCGCACGAACGGTGCGATTTCCGCCTTTTCCGCATCGTCGGCTTCGTGAGACAGCACCTGCGCGGGAATGTCGAACGGCATATCGCAGTCGGTGCGCAGGAATATCTTGCCGCCGTGCATTCCAGCAGCGGGGAAACGTCCGACGGGGGCGTGGTCGCGCGTGTTCAAGCCGAGGACGATGATGTAGCCGCCCGCCTGATATTCGCCGAGGAACGAACCCGCTTCGCCGCCAACGACAAGCACGGGAATGTGCGTCTGGTACGCCTTCATGTGGATACCCGCGCGATAGCCGACGTTCCCCTCGATAAAAATCGTGCCGCCGCGCATGGCATAGCCCGTCGCGTCGCCGCAGTGACCGTGGATGGTGAGTGTGCCGCTGTTCATGGTATCGCCGGTGGCATCCTGCGCATTGCCGAGAACTTCGACGTCGCAGCCATCCAGATAGCAGCACAGCGCATTGCCCGGAATGCCGTGAATCGTCACTTTTTTGCCGGACAGCCCAGAGCAAATATACCGCTGTCCGCACACGTTGTCAAGCTCGATTTCCGCGTCCGGACAGGTGTTAATTTCCTCGTTCAGCTCGCGGAAGTGCTTGTCGCCTGCTACGATTCTCACAGTCTGCTCCCTCCCATCAGCGTCGCCCGATCGCGGCGGGAGAACGCCATCAATTGCGGCTTATCCAGCATGAGTTCAAAGTCGATGCTGGAAAGCGGCGTTTTCTCGCGGATCAGCGCCGTATAAATGCCCGCGCGCGCCACGTTGCCCACGAGGATGTACCCCATCAGGCGGTCGTCCTTCGTGCAGAGGCGCTTGTAGCTGCCGTTCTCGCGGATGATGTGGTCGTCGCCCGTCATCGTGCCCGCGGTAATCATGTGCAGGCCAAACATGCCCATTGCGTTCATCGGGATGGCGTTGAAGCTCTTGCCGCTCTTCCCTGCCATCGCCAAGCCGCAGATTTCGCCCTGCTGCGTCGCGTTCGGCAGCAGCGCCAGCACGCGCTCGGTGTCGGTCGTCACATCGAAAGACTTTGCGCAGTCGCCCGCGGCGAAAATGTCCGGAATGTCCGTCTCGCCCTGCGCGTTGGTGTGGATGCCGCGCGCCGCGTCCAGACCGAGATTCTGTGCCAGTTCCGTCGCAGGACGCACGCCCACCGCCATCACCAGCTCGTCGAACTCGACCTCTTTGCCGCTCTGCATGATGGCCTTGCCCGGCTCGAACCGCGCGGCGCTGTCGCCCAGCAGGAATGTCACGTCCTGCGCTTCGCAGTGCTTCTGCACCATTTGCGCAGCTTCCGCGTCCAGAATCGACGGCAGCACCTGCTTCGCCAAATCGCAGACAGTCACGCTCGCCACACGGTCGCGGATGCCTTCCAGACACTTCATGCCAATCAAGCCCGCGCCGACAATCAGTACGCGTGTGTTCTTCGCCAGGCAGTCCGCCAGTTCACGCGCGTCCCTGAGCGTCATGAACGTGTGATACTTCACGCTTTCCAGCCCCGGAATCGGCGGCACAAACGGCTTCGCACCCGTCGCCAGCAGCAGTTTGTCATAGGGGTACACATTTCCGTCCGAACCCGTGACGGTCTTTTCGTCCTTGTCAATCGACACCGCCGCCACGCCGGAGCGGAAATTCACCCGGTTGCGCGCGTAGAAATCCGCCGGCTTGTAGCGCATTCTGGTTTCGTCCGTCTTGCCGCAGAGCAGGTAGGAAATCAGCGGGCGGGAGTAGGTAAATTCGTCTTCCTTGGACAGCAGGGTGATTTCGCCCGCATCATCCACGCGCCGGATGGTTTCCGCCGCCGTGACCGCCGCAGGCCCGTTGCCGATAATCACATACTTCACGCTCTTCTCACCTCTCCTCGTAGACAATCGCCTGATTCGGGCAGTTCTTGACGCACAGCGGTTCACCCGCGCCATTCTTGGTGCACAGTTCACACTTCTGCATCACATGCCCCGTCTCGTCCGGCTCAATTGCGCCGTAAGGGCAGGACAGAATGCAGGTAAAGCAGCCGACGCACTTGTTCTCGTCGATGACGATCATGCCGTTTTGCCGTGTCAGCGCCCCGGTGATGCAGCCCTTGACGCACAGCGGGTCAGCGCAGTGGCGGCAGTTGACGGCGAAGTGGACGCCATTTGCGCCCTCCTCGATGTGAATGCGCGGATGAATGCGGATATTTTTGAGCGCCTTGACCATGTCGCTCTTGCCGGAATTGGCGAACGCGCAGTAATATTCGCACAGATGGCAGCCCAGACACCATTTCTCGTTGACGTAGATTCTCTTCATGCCGCTCACTCTCCCGCATGTTTGACGCCGAGGATTTCAAGCTCCTTCTCGTTCAGCCCGACGCCGCGCAGCATCAAGCGGTTGCCGCGCAGGGCTTCGATGGAGTTGATGCCCATGCCGCCCATCATTTCCTTAATTTCGTGGTTCCACGCCGTGATGAGGTTGACCAGCCGCTGGCAGCCCATGTCGGGGTTCAGGCGCTGGGTCAATTCCGGAATCTGCGTGGCGATGCCCCAGTTGCAGCGCCCCGTCTGGCAGGAGCGGCACAGGTGGCAGCCCAGCGCCATCAGCGCCGAGGTGGCGATATACACCGCGTCCGCGCCGAGGGCAATCGCCTTGACGACGTCCGCGCTGGAACGAATCGATCCGCCGACGACGAGGCTCACGCGGTCGCGGATGCCCTCTTGGCGGAGGCGCGTATCCACTGCTGCGAGCGCCAGTTCAATCGGGATGCCGACGTTATCGCGGATGCGGGTCGGCGCAGCGCCCGTGCCGCCGCGGAAGCCGTCGATGGCGATGATGTCCGCGCCGGAACGCGCAATGCCGGACGCAATCGCCGCGACGTTATGCACCGCCGCAATCTTGACGATGACAGGCTTTGTGTACCGCGATGCTTCCTTGAGCGAGAAAACCAGCTGGCGCAAATCCTCGATGGAGTAAATATCATGGTGCGGCGCAGGGGAAATGGCGTCCGAGCCTTCGGGAATCATGCGCGTTTTGGCAATATCAGCCACAATCTTCCTGCCCGGCAGATGCCCACCGATGCCCGGCTTCGCGCCCTGCCCCATCTTGATTTCAATCGCCGCGCCCGCGTTCAGGTAATCGTGATTGACGCCGAAGCGCCCCGACGCGACCTGCACAATCGTGTGTTCGCCGTACTTGTAGAAGTCCTGATGCAAGCCGCCTTCGCCGGTGTTGTAATACGTTCCGAGCTTCTCCGCCGCGCGCGCAAGGGATTCGTGCGCGTTATAGCTAATTGAGCCGTAAGACATGGCGGAGAACATAATCGGCACTTCGAGCTTGAGCTGGGGCGGCGTGTCGTCAATGAGCTTGCCGTCCTTGTCGCGGCGGATGCCTTCAGGACGGCTGCCGAGGTAGACGCGCGTCTCCATCGGCTCACGCAGCGGGTCAATGGACGGGTTCGTGACCTGCGAGGCGTTAATCAGCAGCTTATCCCAGTAGACAGGCAGCGGCGCGGGATTGCCCATCGCGGACAAGAGCACGCCGCCCGACTGCGCCTGACGGTAGATTTCCGTCATCGCCTGCGCGGTGTAGTTGACGTTATCCTTGAATGTGTTGTCGGTCTTGACGATTTTCAGCGCGCGGGTCGGGCAGAGCGACACGCAGCGCTGGCAGTTGACGCACGCGCTTTCGTCGGAAATCATCAGCCCCAGTTCCGCGTCGTACTGATGCACCTTGTTGGCGCATTGGCGTTCGCAGACGCGGCAGGTGATGCAGCGGTCCTGGTTGCGCACCACCTCATACGCGGGATAGAAAAAATCCACAGCCATCAGGCGCGACCCCCTTCCATGGTAAAGATGACAGGCTGACCGCCGCGCGGCGCCCAGACGTTCGTAACATCCGGGGCAATGCGGCGAATCGCACATTCTTCGCTGGCGACATACGCCATGTCTTCCGTCTCCGCGACGACCATCGACCGCAGCTTCAAACGGTCATTGAGCGCCATCATGCCGCCGGTGAAACCGACGAGGATGGAGAACGGCCCGTTGATGAGCATCGACGGAAAACGCTGGCGCAGCAGCAGCATCCGTTTTTTCTCTTCCTCCGGCATGTGCTCAATCGTCGACCAGAACGGCGCCGCCAGCACGTTCGCCGCTTCCGAATACGTCAAGCCCTGCTTGCGCACGAGGTAGTCAATCATGTACGCAATGACCTCGGTGTCGGTCATCAGCGTGCAGGTGTAGCCGTACATCTCCATGCAGCGGCGGTTCGCGTCGTAGGAGGAGATTTCGCCGTTGTGGACGACGGACACGTCCAGCAGCGTGAACGGGTGCGCGCCGCCCCACCAGCCGGGGGTGTTCGTCGGATAGCGCCCGTGCGCCGTCCAGCACGTCGCGGCGTATTCCTCCAGGCGGAAGAAGCGCCCCATGTCCTCAGGGTAACCCACGCCCTTGAAGACGCCCATGTTCTTGCCGGAGGAGAAGATGAACGCGCCGGGGATGTTGACGTTGACGTGCAGCACATGCGCCGCCGTGAACGCATCCTCATCCATCGCCTCTTCCTGACAGCGCCACGCCTTCGGGGTGACGAAATAGCGCCAGATAATCGGCGGATCGGTAATTTCGCGCATCGGGCGCGTCGGCATGACGGACATGCTGTGAATATCGAAGAAGCGCTTCAGGTAATGCTCGCAGTCATCCCGCGCGGACTCATTGTCGTAGAACATATGGAAGGCATAGCAGTCCGCAAAATCAGGATAAATGCCATACCCCGCGAAGCCACCACCCAGCCCGTTGGAGCGGTCGTGCATGGGTTCCATCGCTCGGATGATGGTATCGCCGCCGATTTTGCCGCCTTTCTTGTGGAAAATGCCCGCGATGGCGCACCCGCTGGGAATGCGCACCTCCCCTTCCATCGGATTGCGTGTGCCGAAAAGGGATGAATCCCGCGTATCAATCATGGCTGAAACCTCCTTCGAGTTGTCTTTCCGGCGCTTGTGCTGTCTGCCGAAAAGAGATGCAAAAAGGCGCTCATGCCGCGCACAGGGCATACTCCGTCTGCAACATGCAGGGAGCATTCCCATCTGCGTGGCATGAACGCCGTTGTTCACCACATGCTCAATTGTACAGGATTCGCGCTGTTCCGTCAAGGTATTTCGCTGTTCTTTCCGTGTTTTTATGCAGATTTTGATGGTTTTCAGCGAATTTTCGCGGCGAATTGCAAGTTTGCTATATCTAACTGTCATTCATAGCAGCGGCAGTTCTGCCAATCACGCCTGTTCTAAACCTCTTTTTTCCCTCATATCCCCTCCATCGGAGGTGAACCCAGCATGACAGACTTGGAACTTTTTGCGCGTCTCATCCAGTGCGAAGCCGGCGGCGAAGGTGACAACGGCATGAAAGCCGTCGCGAGCGTGGTCATGAACCGCGTCCGCACCAGCGTCGGGGAATACGGGCGCTACAATACCATCCCCGCCGTCATCTATCAGGACGGTCAGTTCAATTGCGTCCGCACACGGCTATCCGGCCGGACGAACCTGCAAAACGTCTACAATATGAATCCGACAAACGTTCACTACGAAATTGCGGAATGGGCGATGGCGGGCGGGCGGCTGGCGAATCTCTGGGAAGCGCTTTGGTTCTTCAACCCGTATTCTTCGACATGTCCGAACAATTTCCCATCGAGCGTTGGGTATTTTCAAATCCGCATTGGCAATCACTGCTTTTACAATCCAGCGCCGTCGTATGCCAATACCTGATGGCAAAACCGCCCTCGCCGTCCGCGGCATTGCAAGGCGCATTCCCTCCCGGAAAGATTGCAGACGCAAAACCTTCTAATTCCGCAACTGAATCCACCCCTCCCTTGACGCACGGGCGGCATCGTGCTATGCTGATGATGTATACGCAAGGAGGGACGTACTTTCATGACACGCGCACGCGGCAGGGATGCCGACATGACACAAGGCAATATTCTGCGGCAATATATTGATTTCGCGCTGCCGCTGACCGTCGGGCTGCTCTTCCAGCAGCTGTACAGCGCGGTGGACAGCATCGTGGTAGGCAATTTCGTTGGGGAAACTGCGCTGGGAGCAGTCGGTTCAACGGGCAACATTATTAACATGCTCATCGGCGTATGCAACGGTCTGTCGCTTGGTGCCGGGGCAGTCATCAGTCAGGCGTACGGCGCGAAAAACCATGAGCGCATCAGCAAAGCGGTGCATACGACGATGCTGATGACGTTCCTGCTGTGCATCGTGGCGACGGCAGTCGGCGTGGCAATTGTAAAGCCAAGTTTGCAGCTGATGCGCACGCCGGATTCCATGCTGGCGGAAGCAACCGAGTACCTGACCATCTACTTTGTGGGCATTGCGGGACTGCTGATTTACAACATGGGCAGTGCGATTCTGCGCGCCGTGGGCGACTCGCGGCGGCCGCTGTATTTTCTCGTTTTCTCCGCGGTCGTCAACACCGTGCTGGACCTGCTGTTCGTCATCTGCTTCCACATGGGTGTGGCGGGTGTGGCGTATGCAACGATTATCGCACAAGCGGCAAGCGCGGTGCTCGTGCTGTATGTGCTGACGAAGGAGAACGCGTCCTTCGGGCTGCGGTGGAACAAGCTGCACATCGACGGGCGGACACTGAAAGAAATCCTGATTATCGGCCTGCCCGCGAGCATCCAGCAGGGTCTGACCTCGTTCTCGAACGTGTTCGTACAGGCGTACATCAACGACCTTGGCGACCTGAGCGCATCGGGCTGGGCGGCGTACAACCGCATCGACATGTTCCTGATGGTGCCCACGACGGCAATTGGGCAGGCCTCGACGACATTCGTGGCGCAGAACTGGGGCGCGCAGCAGCCGGAGCGCGCGCGCAAAGGCGTTCGCACAGGCATCCTGCTGTCGCTGGGGTGCATGGGCGTGTGCGCTGTCGGCGTGATACTGCTGGCGCGCCCGCTGCTGTCGATTATTTCCCCGTCGGAGGCGGTCATTTCCTTCGGGGCGCGCTTCCTGTATATTATCACGCCCTTCTACCTTGTCATTTCGTTCAACCAGATGTATGCGGGCGCACTGCGCGGCATCGGCGAATCGGTGGTTCCGACGGTTATCATGCTGTTCTCGTTCGTCGTATTCCGCCAAATCTACCTCTATCTCGCCACAACGATGATTGCGGATGAACAGCTGCGCTTCGTCATTGTTGCGCTGGCGTACCCGGTAGGGTGGATGCTCTGCTCTGCGCTGGAGGCGGTTGCGTACCACCGCAGTCGACTGTTCCATCCGGCGCTGAAGAAGGCGGAAGCGTAAGTAATGCGGAATTCGGAATGAGCAATTGTGGGTGAAAAGCTATCCAGCATATCAAAATACGGCACTGTCTCCCCTGTTTTCAGGAAAGGCAGTGCCGTTTTTATGTTAAGGTAACACCGCACAAATGAGGTGGTCGGCTGGCGAATGGATTTTTTCATCAGATGCAAATGCAAATTCCGAAGGTTTACTGGCGGTAAATCGAGGAATTTGCATGCCGCAGATGGCGGAAAAGACATCGCCAGACGCGCTGCCGAATTGTGCGGTGGTGCCTTAAATTTTCCAGCTGCGGATGCGTTCGACCGCCTGTTCCGTCTTTTCCAGCGTGTTGAACGCGGTCAGGCGGAAGTACCCCTCGCCGCTCGGCCCGAAGCCCGAACCCGGCGTGCCCACGATGTGACATTCATCCAGCAGGCGATCAAAGAACGTCCAGCTGTCCATGCCTGCCGGAACCTTCAGCCAGATATACGGCGCATCCACCCCGCCAAACACGGTGATGCCCGCCGCCGTCAGACCCTCGCGGATAATCTTGGCGTTGCGCATGTAGTAGGCAATCGTCTCCTGAATCTGCTTCTGCCCTTCCTCGGTGTACACTGCTGCCGCAGCGCGCTGCACGGGGTAGCTGACGCCGTTGAACTTGGTGGACATGCGGCGCTTCCACAGCGCATTCATCTCCACCGGCTCTCCCTTGGCATTCAGCCCCTTCACCGCGTGCGGAACAACCGTGTAGCCGCAGCGCGTGCCCGTGAATCCCGCCGTCTTGGAGAAGGAATTGCACTCGATGGCGCACTCCTTCGCGCCGTCAATCTCGTAGATAGACAGCGGAATATCCGGCGTGGACACGAACGCGCGGTATGCTGCATCGTAGATAATCAGCGCGCCGTTCGCGCGGGCGTAGTTCACCCACTTCGTCAGCTGCTCACGGTTCAGCACCGTTCCAGTCGGGTTGTTGGGGTAGCAGAGGTAAATCACATCCACAGGCTTATCCGGCAGCGCGGGCACGAAGCCGTTTTCGGCGTTGCAGGGCAGGTAGACCAGCCGATCCCACTTGCCGTCAGCATACTCGCCAGCGCGGCCCGCCATGGCGTTGGAATCGACATACACCGGGTACACCGGGTCGGTGACGGCAATCACCGCATCGGCGCTGAACAGCTCCTGAATGTTGCCCACGTCGCACTTCGCGCCGTCGGAAATGAACACCTCGTCGAAATCAACCTGCACGCCGCGGCTGGCATAATCATGCTCGCGGATGGCGTTGACGAGGAAGTCATAGCCGTAATCCGGGCCGTAGCCGTGGAATGTCTCCTGCACGCCCATTTCGCTGACCGCCTTGTGCATCGCGTCGATGACGGCGGGTGCCAGCGGGCGGGTGACGTCGCCGATGCCCAGACGGATGATGTCCGCATCGGGATGCGCGGCGCTGTACGCCTTCACGCGGCGAGCGATTTCCGCAAACAGGTACGACCCCGGCAGGCGGGTAAAATAATCGTTGATATGAAACATAGCTATCTACCTTTCTACATATTATATATGGGATATGCCCGGTTTTACTCCCCCAGCCACTCGCCGTCAAAGACGAACTGTGCTGTTCCTTCTTGATAGACGTGACCGTCGTCGGGCGACCAGTCCAGCGTCAACGAGCCGCCGAGCAAATCCATCACAACATGGCGGTCGGCGCGGCCTGTCATCACCGCCGCGACAATCGACGCACACGCGCCCGTGCCGCACGCCAGCGTTTCGCCCGCGCCGCGCTCCCACACGCGCATCCGCAGGTGATCGCGGGAGACAACCTGCACGAACTCGACATTCGCGCGCTGCGGAAAAATCGCGTTGTTCTCCAGCAGCGGGCCAATCTGTTCCAAATCCACATAATCCGGGTCGCGCACAAAAATCACGCAGTGCGGATTGCCCATCGACACGCAGTGGATTTCGTACGTCGCGCTGCCGACATTCAGCCGATGCCCCATGACGACCTCGCCCGGCAAATCCACCGGGATTTTGGGCGGAAACAGTTCCGGCATTCCCATATCGACGCGTACCGTCTGGACTTTTCCGTCTTTGACGTTCAGGTTCAGGATTTTCAGCCCCGAATCCGTCATCAGGCTGACCGTCGTCTTGTCCGTCAAGCCGCGGTCGTAGACATACTTGCCGATGCAGCGCGCACCGTTGCCGCACATGCCGCCGTTCGAGCCATCGGCGTTGTACATCTTCATCTCAAAATCCGCCACGTCCGACGGGCAGATCAGAATCAATCCGTCGCTGCCGACCCCGTAATGGCGGCGGCTCATCTGTTTCGCCAGCTCCGACGGGTTCTCCACATGCTCCTCAAAGCAGTTGACATACACATAGTCATTGCCGATGCCCTGCATCTTTGTGAATCGCATTCGTCCCCGACCTCCCTGTTCTGTGATGTTCCCTATTATATCGGATTTTTCCCGGTTCGTAAAGGGATTCATGGAAAAAAGCCGGAAAAAGCGCAGTGGTCGATTATCGCCCAGCGCGTACAATGGGCTTTCTGTCAAAAAAAGTGCGATTTTTTCTCATTTTCCTATTGACAACGTTTCCGGTCTGTGGTATGATACAGACAGTTGGAAACAGTACCGACACCGTTTCCTATCAATGACCGCCATTGGAAGCAGGAAGGAGCGCTGCGGTTGAAAATCTACACCATCCGCGATATTGCGCGACTTTCCGGCGTCAGTGTCACGACCGTTTCCCGCGTGCTGAATCACCGACCGGATGTGAATCCGCAGACACGCGAAAAGGTTGAGCAGGTCATGGCGGAATGTCACTTTGTCGGCAACGCCAACGCGCGCAGTCTCAAGCAGGCGGATACGGAAACCATCGCGCTGATTCTACGCGGCAGAGAAAACCCGTTCCTGAATTCGCTTGCAGAGGCGATGCTTCAATACACGCACGGTCTGACCCCTGCCTTTCTGACCGAGTTCATCGACGAGAAAGCGGACGAATTCCAAACCGCCGTGCAGCTCTGGCACGAAAAGCGCGTCAAAGGTTTCATCTTTGTGGGCAGCCGCATCGACGAACGCGCACAGGTGCTGGAAGGAATGGATTTGCCTATGGTCTTCGCAACCGTCAACGCAGACAAAACGGCGCTTCCCCGCGCCGCCAGCGTCTTTATCGACGACCGGCGCATGGGCTATGAAGCCATGCGGGTGCTGCTGAACGCGGGGCATCGGAAAATCGCTGTTTTCGGCGGTGCACGCGTCGGCGACGACTCCTTCGCGCTCCGTTACGCGGGCGCTATGGCAGCCTTGCAGGAGGCAGACGTGCCGTTTGAGGATAAGCGTTTCATCGAGACGCGCTTTTCGCTCAAGGGCGCTTACGACACTACACGCGCCTTTTTCGCCACGCAAAGCGACACCACCGCCGTCTTCTGCATGTCCGATACCGTCGCAATGGGCGTCATCCGCGCTCTGACGGACATGGGGCGGCACGTTCCGGAGGATGTGGGCGTCATCGGCTTTGACGGCATCGAGATGAGCAAATTCTTCGTGCCGCGGATAACGACCATCGAGCAGCCCATCGACGAAATCGCCCGCGAGAGCGTCCGCGTTCTGATGGACATGCTGGAAAACGGACGGCCGCCGCGCCACATCGTCGTTCCTGCGAAGGTGCAAATGCGCGAATCCGTCTGATAAGGACATAGCAGACCGCTTTTGCGGTCATACTGCATTCGGTATTCTCAGCGAAAAGCTGTGTGATACATAAAACTGTCATCCGCGCGGCGGAAAGCCGCGTGAGATAGAAAAGAGGAGGTACTTCCCTATGAAAAAGCTGCTGGCAATGGTTCTGGCTGCTGTAATGGTGCTGTCTCTGTGCAGCTGCGCGACCGCTGAGGAGACGGTTGCCCTGCGTGTGTGGGTTGGCGATAACGCCGACCTGCCGTGGATCAACAGCGTGATTGAGAACTTCAAGGCTGCGCATCCTGAAAAGACCTACGACATCTCCGTGGATATTCAGGCTGAGGGCGACTGCTCCAAGCGCGTCCTGAACGACACCGAGGCTGCTGCGGACGTGTTCACCTTCGCGGACGACCAGTTCAACTCCCTGATGAACGCCGAGGCGCTTCAGCAGGTCATGGTTGATGCGGACGAAATCATCGCGGCGAACGGCGGCGCGGACGCGGGCGCTGTGCAGGCGTCCACCGGTGCGGACGGCAACCTCTACGCCTATCCGGCAACTGCCGACAACGGCTACTTCATGTTCTACAATAAGGAATACTTCACCGCGGAAGACGTGCAGACGCTGGACGGCATGCTGGCGAAGGCTGCCGCCGCCGGCAAGTACGTCGGCTTCCCGATGAGCGACGCATGGTATCTGTACTCCTTCTTCCAGGGCGCTGGTCTGGACATGTACGTCACTGAGGACGGCGTGACCAACACCTGCAACTGGAACGCGACCGACACCGAAATCACCGGCGTGCAGGTTGTGGAAGCTCTGCTTGCCATCACCTCCAACCCCGGCTTCCTGGACGCGAACTCCGACCCCTTCGTGGCGGGCGTTAAGGACGGCTCCATCATCGCCGGCGTGTCCGGTACCTGGAACGCGAAGGTTGCTCAGGAAGCGTGGGGCGAAAACTACGCGGCCTGCAAGCTGCCCACCTACACTGTCGCGGGCAAGCAGGTGCAGATGGCTTCCTTCGCCGGCTTCAAGCTGGTTGGCGTGAATCCCTACTCCCAGAATATGTACGACGCGATGCTGTTCGCGGAATTCATGACCAACGAAGAGAACCAGATTTCCCGCTTTGAAATTCGTGGTCAGGGCCCGTCCAACGTGAATGCTGCCGCTTCCGAAAAGGTGCAGGCCGCTCCCGCGATTGCGGCGCTGGCTGCTCAGTCCGCCTTCTCCACCGTGCAGCGCGTTGGCAACAAGTACTGGGATCCCGCCGCTGCGCTGGGCAAGATTCTGGTCAACGGCAATCCTGACGGCATCGAGCTCCAGACCCTGCTGGACAACGCTGTGGCGGGCATCACCGCTGCTGGCGATCTGTAATCCGGCTCTGTAGAATCCTCTCTGCCGCTCCGCTTCTTCATTTCAGTTGAGCGGAGCGGCTCTTTTTCTTCCCTGCAAAACATAAGTAAGGAGCGCGGATGCTATGAGTCAGACCAAGGCCAGAAAAAAGCCGGGCGTCGTTCGGTTCTTTGAGGGCATCGCAGAATTTTTCACCAGTACCGTCAAAGCCTTTGTCGAGGGCGATATTTTCGTCAAGCTGTCTGCGCTTCTGTGCGGTACAAGCTGCTTTGCGCGCAAGCAGTACTTGAAGGGCTTCTTCATCTGCTTGATTCAGGCAGCCATCATGCTTGTTTTCCCAACCTTCTTCTTCCCCTACATGAGCAAGCTGTCCACCCTGGGCACGGTACAGCAGAAGCGCGTTTTCAATCCGGAGACGATGAAGAACGAGTTCAACGACTACGATAACTCCTTCCTCATCCTGCTCTTCGGCGTTCTGGGCGTTGTGCTGCTGATTACGGCGGTCATCCTGTGGATGCGCAACCTGCGCAACGCACGCGAGGTGGAGCTCACCGCCAAGAGCGGCAAGCACGTCAACACCTTCCGCGACGACCTGAACGACGCGCTGGACAGGAAGTTCCACCGCACGCTGCTGACGCTGCCGGTGCTGGGCGTGGTTCTGTTCACCATCATCCCGCTGATTGTCATGATTCTCATCGGCTTCACGAATTATGACCGCAACCACCTGCCCCCGTCGAAGCTGTTCACCTGGGTTGGTCTGGATAACTTCACCAGACTTACCGCCCTGACCGCGGACAGCTCGTTCGGCTATGCGTTCACTCGCGTACTGGTGTGGACGCTCGTCTGGGCAGTGCTGGCGACGTTCACCTGCTATATCGGCGGCATCTTGATGGCGATGTTCATCAACAACCGCAACACGAAGGGCAAGAAGTTCTGGCGTACCTGCTTCATGGTCGCGATGGCTGTTCCGCAGTTTGTTTCCCTGCTGCTGGTTCGCAACTTCTTCGCTGACCTTGGCATCGTCAACACCATCTGCAAGAACATCGGTCTGACCGACTGGCTCTACTCCATCGGCGCGATTCCGACAGCGAACTTCATCCCGTTCCTTACCCATCCCGCGTGGGCGCGCCCGATGATTATCCTCATCAACATCTGGGTCGGCATTCCCTACCAGATGCTGATTGCCACGGGCATCCTGATGAACATCCCGACGGAGCTGATTGAGGCGGCGAAGATTGACGGCGCGAACGCGTGGCAGTCGTTCAAGTCCATCACCATGCCGTACATTCTCTTCATCACAGGGCCTTCGCTGGTCAACTCGCTGGTGGCAAACATCAATAACTTCAACGTCATCTGGCTGCTCAGCCGCGACGTGTACACCACGTCCGACCAGCTGATGGCAAACGCGAACGCGAACGAAGTTGACCTGCTGGTGACGTGGCTGTACCGCCTGACGCAGGATCAGAGCAACTACAAGATGGCGTCGGTCATCGGCATTCTGGTCTTCGTGGTCTGCGCGATTCTGACGCTGGTCGCCTTCAGCCGCATGATTAAGGGCGATAAGGAGGAGAGCTTCCAGTGAGTACGACGAAATATGACCATCTGCCGGAGCAGGAGAAGCACGCGGCATTGGCGCGCGAGGAAGCCGCCATCAAAGCCGAGGCGCTCCGTTATCACGACAAACACCGCATGACACCCGCGAAGGCTGCCAAGCTAACGGCTCGCCACGTTGTGCTGGCGCTGCTTGCCGCCTTCTGGCTGATTCCGATTCTGTGGCTGGTTGTCACATCCTTCGGCGTGGACAAGGGGCCGAACCTCTCGACGTTCTTCCCCAAGGCGTACACGCTTGACCATTACAAGGCGCTGCTTTCGCCCGACTCAGTCAACCAGTTCCCGCAGTGGATGCTCAACACGTTCATCGTTGCCTGCTTCACCTGCGTGATTTCGACGCTGTTCGTGCTGATGGTGGCGTACGCGATGTCGTGTATGCGCTTCAAGGCGCGCAAGCCGCTGATGAACATCGCTATCATCCTGAACCTCTTCCCCGGCTTCCTGAGCATGATCGCGGTTTACTTCATCATGAAGCAGTTTGGGCTGACCGGCACGCTTACGGGCTTGATTATCGTGTACAGCGCAGGTTCGGGCATGGGCTACCTGATTGCGAAGGGCTTCTTCGACACGGTGAGCAAGTCCCTGCGTGAATCGGCGTATCTGGAGGGCGCGAATGAGTTCACCGTTTTCTGGAAAATCATTCTGCCGCTGTCCAAGCCGATTATCGTCTACACGGTTATCAACTCTTTCCTCGCGCCGTGGATGGACTTCGTGTTTGCTGACCTGATGATGACCAGCGGCACGGCGGCCAACAAGACCGTCGCGCTGGGACTTTTCACGATGGTGAACAAGGTGAACCGCAACAACTACTTCGCACAGTTCTGCGCCGGCGGCGTGATTGTCTCCATTCCGATTTCCATTCTCTTCGTCATCATGCAGAAGTTCTACGTCGAAGGCATCACGGGCGGTTCGGTGAAGGGGTAACCAGAGGCTCTGCCTCTGGACTCCGCAAGGGAGTTCCTCCCTTGACCCTTTCGCGCGATTGAGTTGCGCGCAACTTCATACTGTGTCCGCGTGTTTAGCTGTGTATTGCAAGGAGGAGCCTTATGCGCAAGTTTCTTTCGGGTATCCTGTCTCTGCTTCTGCTCATGGGGCTTCTCCCTGCCGCGTACGCAGAAGAACCTGCCCTCGGCGTGACCTACGAAATTTTCGTTGCTTCCTTCCAAGATTCGGGCGGCGACGGCATCGGGGATTTGCAGGGCATCATCGACCGACTGGATTATTTGCAGTCGCTGGGCGTTCGGCAGATTTGGCTCATGCCTATCCACCCCTCCCCCAGCTATCACAAGTACGATGTGCTGGATTACTACGCCGTTGACCCGTCTTACGGCACGCTTGATGACTTCGACCGCCTGACCGCTGCCTGCAAGGAGCGCGGCATCCGCGTCATCCTCGATTTGGTGCTGAACCACTCGTCAAGTTCGCATCCGTGGTTTCTCGCGGCGTGCGACGACAAATTCTTCTCCCGCACGGGCGAAACGACCGACTGGTACGTTTTCTACCCGGAGGAAGGGAACGCGCGACACAAAATCAGCGGCTGTTCGTGGTGGTATGAAGGGCAGTTCGGCAGTCACATGCCGGATTTCAACCTTGACAGCGAATCGCTGCGGGCGGAGTTCGCCAAAATCATCACGTTCTGGCAGTCGCATGGCGTGGGCGGCTTCCGCCTGGATGCCGTGACCAGCTACTACACGGGTGCAAACGCGTCCACCGCTGATTTCCTGCGCTTCGTTTGCGAAACGGCGAAAGCGAACGACCCGGACTGCTACCTCGTTGGCGAAGCATGGACGGACGAAGCAACCATTCTGACCCTCTACGAAAGCGGCATTGACAGCCTGTTCAACTTCCCCGCCTCGGACAGCACCGGGCGCTTCGTGAAAGCAGCGCTGGCGGGCAAAAGCAGCACCGTCGCCTCTGCGCAGGCGGACTGGAACGCACGAATCCGCGCCGTCTCTCCGGCTTCGGTGGACGCGCCGTTTGTGAGTAACCACGATATGGCGCGCGCACGCGGAATGCTCCGCTCCAAGGTACCGAACGAAAAAGCCGCCGCGCTGCTGTATCTGCTCATGCCAGGTGTCCCAACCGTCTACTATGGCGAAGAACTTGGCATGTCCGGCTCCGGGAGCGACGAAAACAAACGCCTGCCGATGGTGTGGTCAAGCGACGCAGCCACGCAGTGCAAAGCGCCCGCCGCTGCCGACCAAGCCCAGCGCTTGACAGACGGCGTGGCGGAGCAGGACAGCGACCCGGACAGCCTGCTGAACTGGTACCGCCAGCTGATTGCCCTGCGCAATCTCGCGCCCGAGCTGACCCGCGGCGAAATGACCGCGCTGGACGGCGGCAATGACGCAATTTGCGCCTACACTGTGACCGACGCGGGCAGCACCGTCGCCATCATCAGCAATGTCAGCCAGAAAGATACGCTGACTGTCTCGCTGGATGTGCTGCGCGGTGCGGAGCTGCTGGGCGGCATCGGCGGTGCGGCATTTGCGGATGGTACGGCGAATCTGCCGCCGCTGTCGGGCATAATCGTGCGTTTACCGTAAACTTTTTCCCCGAAATCAGCAGGATTTTCGCGTTTGACAGCGAATCTTCTTCCTTGAACAAGAATGCGGGATGAAAAACCCGCATTTCTTTCCACGATTTTCGGAAACGTTTCCGATTTCTCCATTTTTCCCGAAAGGATGGACTCGACTCATGCGCAAAAGCGGTATTTTGATGCACATCTCTTCCCTGCCCGGTGCAGGTGGCATTGGCAGTCTGGGCAAGGAAGCCTATGCGTTTGCGGACTTTCTGGAAGCAAGCGGCATGAAGCTGTGGCAAGTGTTGCCGATGGGACCGACCGGCTACGGCGAATCTCCTTACCAGTCTTTCAGCGTCCACGCGGGCAATCCAATGCTGATTTCCACCGAGAAGCTGGTGGCGGATGGTCTGCTGACGCTTGACCCCGGTGAAGAATTTGTGCCCACGCAGGATGAGCGGGTGGAATTTGACCAAGTGCGCGAGAACAAGGAGAAGCTGCTGCGCAAAGCGTTCCATCAGAGCGAAAAGGGACTTCTGCCGGAGATTCGCCAATTTCTGCGCGACGAGCGCTGGGTGAGCGACTTCGCGCTGTTCACCGCCGTCAAGCAGCATTTCGGCGGCGTCATGTGGCGTCAGTGGCCAGACGAGGGCATCAAGATGCGCAGGAAGGAATCGCTGCTGCAATACCGCATGATGCTCGACGAGGATGTGCGCTACCACGTCTTCTGCCAGTTCATTTTCTTCCGCCAGTGGAAGGAATTCAAGGCATACTGCAACAGCAAGGGCATTGAGCTTTTCGGCGACATGCCGATTTACGTCGCCGAGGACAGCGCGGACACATGGACGCAGCCGGAAGTTTTCCAACTGGACAAGAACCGTGCGCCGAAGCGCGTCGCGGGTGTGCCGCCGGACTACTTCTCCGCTGATGGGCAGATGTGGGGCAATCCGCTCTACCGCTGGACGTACCTGTTCTTCCGCCGCTACGACTGGTGGGTGGAGCGGATGCGCGGCATGAGCAAGCTCTACGACATTGTACGCGTTGACCACTTCATTGGCTTTGCGAACTACTACTCCATCCCCTACGGCGCGCCGAACGCCCGCAGCGGCAAGTGGATTGTCGGGCCGGGCAAGAAGCTGTTCCGCCGCCTGAAGAAGGAGCTGCCGAATCTGCGCGTTGTGGCGGAGGATCTCGGCGTACAGAGCGACCGTGTGCGTGAATTGCTGAAATTCGTCGGCTATCCGGGCATGAAAGTCGCGACGTTCGGCTTCGGCGGCGATGCGGACGGCAACCAGCATTTCCCCGGCAACTGGTCGGAGAACTACGTTGCCTACACCGGCACGCACGACAATGACACCACCGCTGGGTGGATTGCCACCGCCGACGAAACCACGCTCAAAGCCGCGAAGGACTACCTGCACTTTGACAGCACGGACGATGGCGTGGAAGCTTTCATCCGCTGCGTGCTGTCTTCCCCGTGCTGCATGGCGGTTGTGCCGATGCAGGACGTACTGCATCTGGGCAGCGAAGCCCGCATGAACCTTCCCGGCACCATCGGCGGCAACTGGGCATGGCGCATGAAGCCAGGCGCCGCGACGGAGGATGTCGCCCGCCATCTGCGCGAAATGAATCAGGCGTATCAGCGTATCTGATTTTGTGGAATCCCCACTATCAATCGACGAATATAAAGGAGAGAGCAACATGATGAACGCCAAGGAACTGCTTCGGCAGACCGAATCGCTGCTGCTGCAGAACGACCACATCACCCTTGCGGAAGCCTCCGCGACACAGCTGCACAATGCCCTGTCCACCGCCGCCATGAACGCGCTCACCCCCACTTGGGTCAAGTGCGAAGCGAAACGGCAGGCGCATCGGCAGGCGTACTACCTGTCGGCAGAATACCTCGTCGGCCGCATGGTGTACAACAACCTGTTCTGCCTTGGGCTGCTGGACGACGTGAAGACACTGCTGGCGGAAAAAGGCGTTGACATCGCGATTCTGGAAGACATTGAGGACGATGCGTTCGGCAACGGCGGTCTGGGCCGTCTGGCAGCTTGCTTCCTTGATTCCGCGGTCACGACGAACGTCCCGCTGACCGGCTACGGGCTGCGCTACCGCTACGGTCTGTTCAAGCAGACATTTGTCAACGGCTATCAGCACGAAGAGCCGGACGATTGGAGCCGCTTCGGCGACCCGTGGAGCATCCGCCGCGTTGACCAAGCGGTCGTCGTGAAAATGAAGACCGGCGACGTGCTGGCTGTCCCCTACGACATGCCGATTATCGGCTATGGCGCGAAGAACATCGGCACGCTGCGCCTGTGGCAGACCGAATCCCTGCACGAAATCGACTTCACTGCCTTCAACAATCAGCATTACGCGCAGGCGTCCGCCGACAAGAACAAGGCGGAGGACATTACCAAGTTCCTTTACCCCAACGACGACCGCCGCGAGGGCAAGCAGATGCGCATCAAGCAGCAGTATGTGCTGGTCAGTGCGTCCCTGCAGGATATGCTGCGCGCCTACAAGAAGCGTCACGGCGATGATTACGCGTGGTTCGCCGAGGAACACGCCGTGCAGCTGAACGACACGCACCCGGTCATGGCGATTCCGGAGCTGACCCGCCTGCTGATGGAAGATGGCTTCACGTTCGACGCGGCGTTTGAGATTGTCCGCAACGTCTTTGCGTACACGAACCACACCGTGATGCAGGAAGCACTGGAAAAGTGGGATTTGGCGCTGCTTGCAAGCGTCTCCCCGGAGCTTGTTGCCATCATCCGCAAAATCGACGCGAAGTTCAAGGCGGACATGGCTGCACGCGGTGCGGAGGTCAAGGCAACCCGCTGCATCATCTGGAACAATCAGGTGCATATGGCGCAGCTGGCGGTTTATGCGACCGTCGCCACGAACGGCGTCGCCGCGATTCATACCGAAATCCTCAAGGACGACGTGTTTGCGGACTGGTACGCGCTGTATCCGGAGCGCTTCCAGAACAAGACGAACGGCATCACACAGCGCCGCTGGCTGGGGCTGTGCAATCCGGAACTGACCGCGCTGATTGAGAAGCACATCGGCAGCGGCTTCCTGACCGATTTGGACAAGCTGGAAGCCTTGAAGCCGCAGATCAGCGACGACCTGTGCCGCGAGTTCATCGCCGTGAAGAAGGAAAAGAAAGCGCAGCTTGCCGCCGAGATTGAGAAGCGCGAAGGCGTGAAGCTCGACCCGAACATGATTTTCGACATTCAGGTGAAGCGCCTGCATGAATACAAGCGCCAGCTGATGAACACCATGTCCATCCTGCACCTGTATTTCTGCCTGAAGGACGGCACGCTGACCGACTTCACGCCCACGGCGTTCATCTTCGGCGCGAAGGCTGCACCGGGCTATGCGCGCGCCAAGGCGATTATCCACCTGACCAACATGGTCGCCGACATGGTGAACAATGACCCTGACACCTCTTCCCTGCTGAAGGTGGTGTTCGTGCACAACTACAACTGCTCGTGGGCGGAGAAGCTGATTCCCGCAGCGGATGTGTCCGAGCAGATTTCCACCGCCGGCACGGAAGCCTCTGGCACGGGCAACATGAAGCTGATGCTCAACGGCGCGGTCACGCTGGGAACATATGACGGCGCAAACGTCGAGATTACCGAGCAGGCAGGCCGCGAGAACGAGTACATTTTCGGTGCGACGGTTGAAGAAATCAACGCGCTGAAGAAGAACGGCTACGACCCGCGCGCGATTTACAAGGCCGACAAGGAAATTGCGCGCGTGCTGGACACGATGGTGGACGGCACCTTCCCCGACCCGGACGGCTCCATCAAGGAGCTGGTGTCCTCCCTGCTGCTGGGCGCAAGCTGGCACAAGCCCGACCACTACTTCATCCTCCACGACTTCCACAGCTATGTGGACGCGAAACTGGCGGTCAACCGCGATTACCGCGACGAGTTGTCCTTCGCGCGCAAGTGCCTGATGAACATCGCCAGCGCAGGCATGTTCTCCTCCGACCGCACGATTGCGCAGTACGCGAAGGAGATTTGGAAGGTCTAAGTTCTTCGTTCCCTATAAAAATTGCCCTGCGGGTTTAAACCGCAGGGTTTTTTGATGTGCTTGTTTGGGGGGAAATCCCACACTATTTCCAGATGGATTTGGAAATAGTATCAGATGTAATCTATCATCCTTCTCTTGCCCTGCGCGCGCAGCTGCTTCGGCGCTGTTCACGCAGGGCGTTTTGTTTTGCCATGCTATCCGGTCGCGCCCATCGGCGCGACAATGTGCAGGTTATGGGTAATGCTGATTGGGGGGCGCGTCTGCGGACGCGCAAAGATACAACCGCTGCGCTGAAAGCGCTTCGCTGTTCAGCGCTCGTGGAGCGGAATTGTCGCGTTTGGCATAACTGGTCTAACGGTGCAGCAGTTGGGGCGTTGCCCCAAGCCCCACAAGGGGCGCCGCCCCTTGACCCTGCAAGGGACATTGTCCCTTGACCCTTTTTGGGCTGCCCGGCTTGGTCGCTTCTCCATACTCCCCCTCCCGCAAATTTTTCTTTCCCCCGCCCTTCCCCTTTTCCCTCCTCCACATATTCTACCATTGGAGGGCAGGGGCATTTCCCCCCCCTGCAAGAAAGGGAGTGACGCCATGCCTACACCTTATTTCGAGGTTGCACACCTCACCAAACACTTCTCCACCGATGAATCCACCGTCGCCGCCATTCAGGATGTCTCTTTTTCCTTGCAGAAGGGGCAGTTTCTCTCCATCTTGGGGCCCAGCGGCTGCGGAAAATCCACCCTCTTCAACCTCATCGCCGGGCTGATGCAGCCGGATTGCGGCGACATCCGCCTGCAAGGCGAATCCATGCTCCTGCGCCCCGGTCTGACCGGCTACATGCTGCAAAAAGATCTGCTCCTGCCGTGGCGGACGATTGCGGATAACATCATCCTCTCCAAAACACTTCACGGCACACGGCGGCAAGCCGCGCTGAAATCCGCCGTCAGCGACATTGCTGCGTGCGGGCTGCGCGACCTGCTGAATCGCCGCCCAGACGAATGCTCCGGCGGGCAGCGGCAGCGTGCGGCACTTGTGCGGACGCTGCAGACAGGCAAACCGCTTCTGCTGCTTGATGAGCCGTTCGGCGCGCTCGACGCCATCATCCGGCTGCACCTGCAAGCCCTGCTGACCGAAGTCGCAACGAAGAAGCGCCTGACGATTCTCTTTGTCACGCACGACGTGGATGAGGCGCTGCTGTTGTCGGACGCGATTCTGGTCATGGGCACTGCGCCGGGGCGAATCCTGCGGCAGTACACGCTGGAAGAACCGCGGCCGCGTACGATGCGGGTGCTTTCGCAGCCGGAGTTCATCCGCGTCAAGGGCGAAATTCTGACACTGCTGGACAAGGAGGTGACTGCCGATGCGTGAGGGCAAGAAGCATCCATTCGCCATCAACGTCTGGCGCTGGGGGCTGCTGATTCTGCTGCTCGTTCTCTGGGAAATCGGCGCGCGGCTCAAGTGGATTGACCCGTTTTTCTTTTCCAGCCCTTTGGAGATTGCCCGAACCGCCGTCATTAAGTGGCAGGGCGGCACGCTCTGGCGCGACATTGCCTATACGGGCGCATCAACGCTCCTCGGCTTCGTGCTGGGAACGGTCATTGGGTCAGTGGTCGGGCTGCTGTTCTGGTTCTCGCGCCCCGTGGCGCAGGTCGCTGAACCGTGGTTGATTGTGCTGAACGCACTGCCGAAACTCGCGCTCGCGCCCGTGCTGGTCATCTGGTTCGGCATCGGTTTCCTGTCAAAGGTGATTCTGGCATTCCTGATGACCGTCGTCGTCGCGGCCATGTCCGCATACAGCGGCGTCCGCACGGCTGATTCGGCGCTGGAAACGCTGATGATTTCCCTCGGCGCGCGGCGGATGCAGATTTTCACCCGCCTGATTGTGCCGTCCGCCATGCCGAGCATCATTACCGGCCTGCGGGTCAACATCGCGCTGGCGATGGCGGGATCAATTGTCGGCGAGTTTATTGCATCAGACCGCGGGCTGGGGCGTATGATTGTTTATGCCGGCACGACGTTTGATCTGAAGCTGGTGTGGGTCGGCGTGACGGTGCTGTCCATCTTATCCGTGCTGATGTACGCATCGGTCGTCCTGCTGGAAAAGGTGCTGATGCGGCACTGGCACGGCGCGGTAACCGAATAATCAGAAGGGGGAATTTCCATGAAAACACGATTGCTCTGCTTCCTAACGGCATTAGCGCTACTCCCCTGCCTTGCGCTGGCAGAGGACGCGCCGCAGAAGCTCGTCGTCGCCGAGCCGGTGCACCTCATCGGCTATCTGCCCCTGTATGTCGCGATTCACGAGGGCTATTTTGCGGATGAGGGGCTGGACGTGACGGTCGTGCAGGCGACGGGCGGCGCGCATGTGACTGCGGTCGTTTCCGGTGACGCATTCGCGGTCATCGGCGGCGTAGACAGCAACAATTTTGCCAATCAGGGCAATGCTGATCCCATCGTCGCCATCGTCAACTGCGTCAACCGCGCCAACGTCTACCTGTTCGCGCGCGCGGGGCTCTCCCCCGCATCCGACAGCGACGAGGATATGGCAGATTTCCTCCGCGGCAAAATCATCATTGCAGGGCGTTACGGCGGTTCGCCGAACGTGCTGACACGCTACCTCGTCAAGCGCGTCGGACTTGACCCGGACACGGACGTTACCTTGCTGGAAAATGCCGACGCCGCGACCGTAACCGCTATGCTGCAATACGGGCAGGGCGACATTGGCAACGGCGGCGAACCGCAGATTTCCGAGGGCGTGACGGCGGGCATCTTCGAGGAGCCGTTCGTCGCCTTCCCCGATTTGGGGGACTACGCCTATTCGGTCATCGGCGTGAAGCGCTCGACGATGGAGCAGCAGCCGGAGACGTGCCTGCGGTTCGTGCGGGCGATGATGAAGGCGCTCAAGGCGGTGCAGGATGATCACGAACTGGCGGCGCGTGTGCTGGAACTGGAATTTCCGACGCTGACGGAAGCCGGGCGGCAAGCTGCGCTGGAGCGTGCATACGCTGACAACCTTTGGAGCGCGGACGGCATCATTTCGCGTCAAGCGGTGGATACGCTGATGGAGGTTGTGATTTCCTCCGGTATTTTCGACGGGACGTATGACGTAGACGCGCTGATTGACATGCGCTTTGTGGAGCAGGTCATGCAGGAAAGTGCGCAGGAGTAAGGGAGGTTCGCCGCCAGACGAAGGTGCTGGCGGCGAGTTTTTCTGCATGTCTAAATATAGCTTTCAGCACATCCTCTTTTGTTTCTTAGATCCCCCGGAATTTACCTTTTGCGTCTGCTTTAGTTCACTGAAGCAGGGGAAAAAGTAGGGAAAAAAAGAGCCTTCAAACCCAGTCAAATCAAGGCATTGCGGATTTGGCAGTAGGGAAAAAAGTAGGGGAAATCGGCAAAAACGCATTTTTGCCCCGAAAAACACTTCTATTTTCATCACAAAGAAAAACCCGGAAGCCCTTGCAAATCAAGGCTTCCGGGGAAAGTGGGGTTAAATGGGCTCGAACCATCGACCTTCACGATGTCAACGTGACGCTCTAACCAACTGAGCTATAACCCCATCTGTTTGCTGTCAGTACTTTAAAGAGAAGTGCTGTCAACGCTTGATAGTATAGCAGAGAATCGGCAGATTGTCAAGAGGATTTTCGGAATTTTTTGCGTTTTTTTTGCGCACTTTTTGTAAGTTAGAGCGGCACCACCTTCAGCGTCAGCTCCAGCTTCCCCAGCACGCGCATTGCCTCATCCAGCTTCACATCCAGTCTGCCGCTTTCCAGCCGTTCAACCGTTTCCAGTGGAACACCGCTCATGTCCGCCAGCAGCGTCAGGCTAATGTTCTTTGTCTGCATTGCTTGCCGCATTTCGCGCATGATTGCGTCGCTCAATTCTTGTTCCACAACTTGCAAATCGTTCATGACTATTATCCCTCTTTCTTTCAATTCCCTTATATTATGATACCACGTAGTTCTTCGCCATGTCAATCCCCTCTTTATTTCGCTTTTCCCGCCGCCTTTGCAGGAATCTCGCCCTTTTATCGCGAATATAGGAAGGTGGCGGATTCTCTGCTTTCCGCCTTGATGACTGCATTGTTCGCGCACACGCGCAGAAAGAGGTATTATTATGCCGAATCAATCCCAAAAGCCCGTCGATATTGGCGGACAGGCTGTTCTCGAAGGCGTCATGATGAAGGGGACGGACGCGATTGCCATCACGGTGCGCCGCCCGGACAAGACGATGGTAGTGGACTACAAAAAGTCCGAACCGCTCAGCAAGAAGCATAAGTGGATGGGACTGCCCATCATCCGCGGCGCGGTCAACATGGTCAACATGCTTGCGATGGGCATGACGACGCTGGAAACGTCCGCGAAGATGCTCGGCACGGAAGAGGAAGAGCCGACGAAATTTGAGAAGTGGCTCGCGGCGAAGCTCGGCAAGAGCATCGACAAAGTCGTCATGGGCGTGGCGATGGTGCTGGCGGTGCTGCTGAGCGTCGGGCTGTTCATCGTCCTGCCGTCGCTGGCGGAAAAAGGGATTCTGTCGCTGGGCGCGTCCGGCACGGTCGCGACGCTGATCGGCGGCTTAACGAAAGTGCTGATTCTGATTGCGTACATGATTTTCTGCGGCATGGTGCCGGATGTGCGCCGCACGTTCCAGTACCACGGCGCGGAACACAAGACCGTCTACTGCCATGAGCACAACCTTCCCCTGACGCCCAAGAACGCCCAGCAGTTCACGACCCTGCACCCGCGCTGCGGCACGGCGTTCCTGCTGATTGTCATGCTGATTTCCATCGTTCTGTTCCTCTTCGTCGGACGCGACATCACCAACGCCGCCCTGCGGATGCTGGTGCACCTGTGCCTGCTGCCGGTCGTGGCGGGCGTGAGCTACGAGGTATTGAAGGGGCTGGCGCACTCGGAGAGCAAAATCGCGAAGATTCTGCGCTGGCCGGGCTTGCAGCTGCAGCGTCTGACCACCCGTCAGCCGGACGACGGAATGCTCGAATGCGCCATCATTTCCATGAACGTCGCGCTGTATGGGCTGCCGAAGGACGCGCCGCGCACGGAAGAAGGCTGGGCGATTCTGACCTCCTACGAGCAGAGCGAGCCGGACTACGTTTTCCCGCAGAAGGGCGAGGACAAGCAGTGAATCCGCGCGCTTTGCTGAAAGCGACCGCGTCCGCTTTCCGGAATGCCGGGATTCCCGATCCGGAGGTGGACGCGGCGCTGCTGCTGTCCCATGTGACGGGTCAGCCGCCTTTGTCCCTGCGTCTGGATATGACGACCGTGTTGTCTGATGACGTGCTGACCCGCTTCGATGCCCTTGTTTCCCGCCGTCTGACCCGTCAACCCCTGCAATATCTGCTCCACACGCAGCCGTTTCTGGGGCGTGATTTCTATGTGGATGAACGGGTGCTGATTCCGCGTCCGGAGACGGAGCTGCTGGCGGAACGTGCGATTGCAGCGCTGCGGGAGCATCCGCATCCGGTCGCGCTGGACTTGTGCTGCGGCAGCGGCGCGTTAGCGGTTTCCATGTCGCTGGAGGTTCCCGGCGCGCAGGTACACGCGGCGGATTTATCCCCCGATGCGCTGGCGGTCACGGCGAAAAACGCGGAACTGCTTGGCGCGTCTGTCACCCTGCATCAGGGGGATTTATTCGCCGCCGTGCCAGAGACTGCGTTCGACGTGATTGTCAGCAATCCGCCCTACATTCCCTCTGCGGATTGTCTAACCTTGCAGGAGGAAGTCCGCCGTGAGCCGCTGATGGCGCTGGACGGCGGCGCGGACGGGTTGGATTTCTACCGCCGGATTGCATCGGACGCGCCGAAATTCCTGCGTCCGGGCGGCGTACTGCTGCTGGAAGTCGGTTTTGACCAGGCCGAAGCGGTCATGGCGCTGCTGGCGGATTTTGCGGATGTGCAGGCGCACGAGGACTATCAGCACATCCCCCGAATGATTGAGGCAAGGAAGCATGTTTGAGAAATACCCGTTGATTGTCAGCCGCTATGAGGAACTGAGCGAAGCGATTGTCCAGCCGGACATCATTGCGGACACGGCGCGCTATCAGGCGTACCTGAAGGAACGGGCGGCGCTGGAAGAGCAGGTGACGGCGTGGCAGTCGTACCAGTCGCTCTTGCGCCACCGTGAGCAAGCGCAGGAGATGCTGTCCGACCCGGATCTGCATGAGATGGCGGCGGAGGAATTGCAGTCGCTGGCGGCGCAAATCGCCGAGGCGGAGCAGCAATTGCGGATTCTGCTTCTGCCGCGCGACCCGGACGACGACCATTCTATCATCATGGAGATTCGCGGCGGCGCAGGCGGCGAGGAATCGTGCCTGTTCGCGGCGGAGCTGATGCGCATGTACATCCGTTATGCCGAGCGGCATCACTTCCGCGTCGAGCCGATTTCGACGACGGAGACGGAGTTGGGCGGCATTAAGGAAGCGGTGTTCAGCATCGCGGGCAGCGGCGTTTTCGCGCGCATGAAGTACGAGAGCGGCGTCCACCGGGTGCAGCGCGTGCCGATTACGGAGTCCAACGGCAAAATCCAGTCCTCCACCTGCACGGTGGCGGTGCTGCCGGAAGCGGAGGACGTCGAATTGCAGATTGACCCGAAGGATTTGCGGATTGACGTGTACCGCTCGACAGGACACGGTGGGCAGTGCGTGAACACGACGGACAGTGCCGTGCGGATTACGCACCTGCCGACTGGGCTGGTGGTGACGTGCCAAGACCAGAAGAGCCAGCTGAAGAACCGCGATACGGCGATGCAGGTGCTTCGCAGCCGCTTATTGGCGAAGATGCGCGCGGAGAAGGACGCGGCGTATGCGGAGAACCGCCGCGTTCAAGTCGGCACAGGCGACCGCAGCGAGCGCATCCGCACCTACAACTTCCGCGAGGGGCGCGTGACCGACCATCGCATTGGTCTGACCCTCTACCGCATCCAAGACATCATCGACGGCGACTTAGACGAAATCATCGACGCGCTGCACGCGGAGGAGATTGTCGAAAGGCTACGGGAAATGAAGTGACCCAAGGGGCGCTGCCCCTTGACCCCGCAAGGGAGTTCCTCCCTTGACCCTTTTTGCGATTGAGTTGGTCGCATTTTCATGCTTTGCCCGCGTGTTGATTGGGGAAACCCAAGGGCGCTGCCCTTGACCCGCCAGAGGCTTTGCCTCTGGACTCCACAAGGGACTTCGTCCCTTGACCCTTTCGCGCGATTGAGTTGATCGCATTTTCATGCTTTGCCCGCGTGTTGATTGGGGGACCCAAGGGCGCTGCCCTTGACCCGCCAGAGGCTTTGCCTCTGGACTCCACAAGGGACTTCGTCCCTTGACCCTTTCACGCGATTGAGTTGATCGCATTTTCATGCTTTGCCCGCGTGTTTGTCCGGGTACGGCATTCCGAATTCCGCATTCCGAATTAAAAAAGAAGGGATATTATGACCCAAGTTCTCTCCCCCACCCCCGAAGCCCTCGCGCTTGCGTCGCAGCTGCTCCACGACGGGCAGCTTGTCGCCTTCCCGACCGAAACGGTGTACGGATTGGGCGCGAACGCCCTCGATGCAAAAGCCGTGCTGAATATCTTCGCCGCGAAGGGGCGTCCGGCGGATAATCCGCTGATTGTCCACGTCTACGACCGCGCGCAGCTGACGCCCTTATGTGAGGTGTCCCCGCTGGCGGAAAAGCTGATGGACGCTTTCTGGCCGGGGCCGCTGACGCTGATTCTGCCGCGCAAGCCCGCCATTCCGGATGAAGTCGCCGCCAGTCTGCCGACCGTCGCCGTGCGGATGCCGTCGCACCCGGTTGCGGCAGCGCTCCTGCGCGCCTGCAAGCTGCCGATTGCCGCCCCCAGCGCGAATCGCTCCGGCAAGCCCAGCCCAACCACGGCGCACCATGTGCTGGTGGATATGGACGGGCGCATCCCGCTGATTCTTGACGGCGGCAGCTGCGACGTCGGTGTGGAATCCACCGTCTTGGACGTGACGAGCGGCGCGCCGTGCATCCTGCGTCCCGGCGGAATCACGAAAGACATGCTCGAAAGCGTGCTGGGGCATGTGGACGTGGCAGGCAGTGTCCTGCGTCCCTTGCAGAAAGGTGAAAAGGCGCTTTCCCCCGGTATGCGCTACAAGCACTACTCCCCCGATGGTCAGGTGACGCTGGTCGAGGGGGCGGAGGCGGATGTTGTCGCCGCCATGGCGAAGCTGGCCGCCCATGCCGACGCACAGGGGCATCGCGCGTGTGTGATGTGCTTCACGGAGCATATGGATGCGCTCAAAGACTGCCATCCGCACGACATCGGCTCGCGCGACAACGCATCCGAGGTCGCGCACCGGCTGTTCGACACCCTCCGCCGCTTGGATGAGGAGCACATGGACGTGATTTTCAGCGAGGTTGTGCCGCCGGAGGGCGTTGGGCTGGCTGTCATGAACCGGCTTGGGCGCGCCGCGGCGTTCCACACCATTCAGGCGCGCGACGTGCTGAAAGATGAAGAAGCGTAACGGAAGCTCTGATGCAATGAGGTGGTCAGATGACGGATGAATTTTTCGTCAGATGCAATTGCGCAAATCGAAGGTTTACTGGAGGTAAATCGAGATTTGCGCAAGCAGCAGATGGCGGAAAAGGCATTCGTCAGATGTGCCGCCGAATAAATCAGAGATTCCGCAGCGCAAGATTTACAATCTGCACATTTACAGACACGGCTTTTTCATGATACAATAGGAGGGAAACCACCCACAGGAGGGCTTGACCATGTTTGATGAAATTCTGCAATGGTTCTCCAGCCATTTGTCGAACCTGACCGACGCGCTGGTGTACTGTGCCATCGCGGGGGTCACGCTGATTGGCGTTTTCAAGTGCCTGATTCCCCTGATTACCACAACCCACGCCCTGCGCCGCGCTATCACCCGCTTGCAGCAGGATGCCGGCACGCGGCAGGGCACACCCGTCTGGCAGGAAAAACGCTTTATGGGCAATCGGCTGAAGAACTGCTGGCTGCGCTTCCTGCAAAACGCCGAGCAGCTTGACCGCCGCGGTCTGCCCTGCAACGTTGAGGACTACATCAACGACGATACCGTCATCCACGGGCCGGGCAATGCGCAGTTGGCCGATCTGATTCCGGGTCTGCTGACCTCTTTGGGCATTTTGGGCACGTTCATGGGCATGATGGACGGTCTGGGCGGCCTCGACTTCTCCAACGCCGACAAGATTATCGAGGGCATCCCGACGCTGCTGACGGGGATGCAGTTCGCCTTTGGCACATCCGTCGCGGGCGTCAGCTGCTCCATCTGCTTCAACATTATCAACCGCATTCTGCAAGGCTCCAGCTATCGCGCGATTGACGACTTCGTGTCGAACTTCACTTCGCTGGCAATGTCGCGCCCGCTGGACAACGATGTGCAGCTTATCTGCCAGAATCAGGACTCCAACCACATGCTTTCCACCCTCACCGACACCCTGCCGGGGCAGCTCGCGGGCGCAATGGAGCACTCCGTCCGCAGCGCGATGCAGCCCGTTTCGCAGGCGATGGACAACTTTCTGATGGGGGCGACGCGCGCGCAGGTGGACGGCGTTGGACGCATCGTCGGCAGCTTTGTGCAGCAGATGAACGCGTCCCTCTCCGACCAGCTGCTCACCCTTGGCCGCACGATGACCGAGGTGAATCAGCATCAGCAGGCGTCACTGGAGCAAGTCCGCCAGTCGCTGAACGCCGCCGCCGCCATTCAGGTGGATATGCGCCAGCTGCATGACGTGACGAACGATGTGATTGCGCACTTCGAGCAGTACATCAAGGAACTCAGTGCCGCCCGCAGCCGCGACGAGGGCTTCGAGCGTTCCTCTGCTGATTTGCTCACCCGCTTGGGCAAAGTCAGCGATCAGCAGTTGAGCGCGCTGAACCGCATCCGCGCCGGACAGGAGGAGCTCGCCCGCGTGACGGAGCAGTTCACCCGCCAGAGCAACGAAACGACCGCCGCGATGAAGCAGTCCAGCAACGCCACAACGCAGGAGCTTTCCGGCGTCGCCGATGCTATGAAGCAGTCCGCCGCCGAGCTTTCCGCCGGCTGCCAGAACTTCACGCAGAGCGTCGTCAGCGGGCTTAGCCAGTCGCTGGGCATGTTTGACGCAAGTATGCAGGGACTGATGGCAATGATGGGCGAAACGACGGACAAGCTCTCCGGCACAGACAGCGCCGAAGCGACCCGCCAAGCCGCCGAAACACAGCGCCTGCTGACCGCACTCAAGGAGTCGATTGACGCGGCAACCGCTGCGCTCCGCCAGAAGGAGGGGTAAGCATGGCGCGTATCCGCAACCGGCGCGCCGCCCGCACCAGCAACAGCGGCGCAAGCTGGATCAGCTACTCTGACATGATGGCAGCGCTGCTGCTTGTGTTTGTTCTGATTTTGAGCGTCAGCCTCTACCAGTATTTCACGATGCTGGAGACGAAAACCGCCGAACTGGACGCGCAGAAGGCGCTCGTCAGCCAGCAGCAGGTGACGCTCGACGCGCAGACGTTGCAGCTTGCCTCCCAGCAGGTGACGATGGACAAGCAGGCGACGGAAATCGCCATCATCCAAGTGCAGCTGGATTCACAGGCGAAGGAGCTGGAAAACGCCTACATCGTCCTGAGCGACCAGCAGGCGCAATTGCAGCAGGCGCAGACCGATTTGGCTGACCGCGAGGCGAAGCTCATCATCCTGCAAACTGACCTGAAGAACAAGGAAATGGCGCTGCAAGCCGCGAACGAAGTGCTGGAAAATCAACAGGCGGCAATGGCGGCACAGGCGGAGCAAATCGATGCGCTGATTGGCATCCGTCCGCGCATCATCACGGCGCTGTCCTCTGCGCTATCCTCCGCGAACCTCAGCGCAACGGTGGATAATTCCACCGGCGACATTGTGCTGGACAGCTCTGTGCTCTTCGACACGGGCAAATCCGAAATCCGCGCAGAAGGCAAGGCGCTGCTTGACCGCTTCGTGCCCGTCTACCTGAACGTGCTGCTGCGCGACGAGTACAGCGCGTACCTCGGCGAAATCATCATCGAGGGCTACACGGACTCTACCGGCGACTACTACAACAACCTGAAACTCTCGCAAGAGCGTGCACTGTCCGTCGCCACCTACATCCTGAAAATGCCCGGTCTGACGACCCGCCAGCGCGATTTGCTCAAGAGCGGTCTGCTGACCATCACCGGGCGCGGCGCCACGGGGCTGATTTACGACCAGTACGGCAACGAGGACAAGGAAGCTTCGCGCCGCGTGGAGTTCCATTTCAGCCTGAAGGACTCCGAAATGATTGACCAAATGAACCGCCTGCTTCAGCAGACCGAAGGAGATTAAGAAGAAGTTTCATGAAGCGTTTTGCCATTGTGAGCGTCGTTTTGCTGCTGATTGCGCTGCTCGGTGTCGGCGCGATGTACATGACGTCGAACGTGACGGTGATTGCGCAGGGCGTTACGGCGCTGGAAGCCTACCGGAACTACGACCTGTTCACTGACCTGAGCGCGCAGGTTCGCGCGGGCGCGGTTGTCGGCACGTCGTTCGTCGCCCCGCAGGAGCTGTCCAGCGCGGAAGATTACGTCTTTTACACCTACACGTTCCGGCTGGAGAACAACACAACCCTGCCCGCCGAGATGATTGAGGTACAGATTACGCCCATGAGCGGCGACATTCTGCAAATCGGCAGCGACCAAGTGCTGGCGCTCCCCGCGCACACCATCGGCGACGTGACCGCCACCATCCTGACGAGCAAGGACATGCACGCCATCCGCGAGGCGAACATCACCTACTACATCTGGGGGATTCCCTTCACTATCCGGACGACCATTCAGACAAGCAGCTGACAAGGTGATTTGCCATGGAATACCGAATAGAGCACTACAAAAACTGCGAACGGTTCAACGAGCAGTATCAAAGCATTTACCAATTTCTTTTGAAAGCGGGAACGCTAGATTACAACGAGCATTTTCATTGGGGACGTTTTGAATGATTTGTCCAATCCGCTGCTCTATTGTCTGCCGGACGGCTATACCATGTGCCCGCGGGAATTTGCCGCCGATCCATGGCAATACCAGCTGGTGATTCACAGAGGGTTTGACACTGACGGCACGCCCGAAAGATGGGATGCGGAGTTGCTGAAGCGCATCCCCCACGCAAACGACGCGCTGAAAACCTTTGCGATTGCCGACTGCGAATATTGCGCGCACTGCGGCTTATGGTACACAACCGGTGACACCGCTTATGTTGAGCCTGTCGCCACCGTGCCGGAGCACAGAAAGCGCGGCTTGGCGAAAGCGGTGGTCTATGAAGCATGTTCGCGCGCCCATGCGCTTGGTGCAAAGCGCGCCATCGTCTTGTCTGACCAGTCGTTTTATTCCCGAATCGGTTTCACACTTTCTTCGGAAGTGTATGACTGGGAGTACGCTAATTCTGATTGATTTCGCAGGAAAAGCAAGCAAAAACCCCGGCTGCAAAACGCGGCTGGGGTTTTGTTGTTTTGGAATTATTTATTATACTATTTGCAGATGGCACAGGTGAACCCGGAAATAGCATTATCCGTTCAAATTGTCATCCGCATCGTCTGGGCGTGTGACGTTCAGCTCGCTCAATTCCACGAAGCCGCGAATCCGCTGCCCCTGCGCCGTCGTCGTCTCCACAAACGCCCATTCCTGACCCAGCTGTCCCAAATACGTCACCTGCTGTCCCGCCGTCAGCGTCATCACCGCGCCGCAGGAATTCAGCGGGTCGTCGGTGAGCGCCGATGTGCGCAGGACTTGCGCCGGGTAATTCGCCCAGCTGCCGATTTCCGCCACTTCCGACAAATTCGACACCGCATCCGCCTTGATGTACCCGATGCGGTACTGATGGCGGCTGATGGCGTACTGCACAAGCAGATAGCCGTCCTCCTCGAAGAAAACCTGCACCCAGTCGTTCGTGGACAGCAGCGCCTTGCCGTTCGCCGCGCGGAAGCTGGTATCCGACGGCGCGGAATACACCGCATACTGCTTGCCTGCCGCAAGTTTGGCGTACTGCGAAGGCTGCGGGAAACCGTAGGGGTACGTCCAGCTCCACGGGGAATCCGGAATCGTCGGCGGATTCGTCAGGTGCTCGCGCGCCGCCGCGACCGTCCGCGGGAAGCGATCCATGCTGAACTGTGCCATGGCCGTCTCCACCACACCGGAAACCGTCGTCTTGACCCACTTGCCGTTGTCCGACAGAGTGAGGAAGGTCATGCCGCTGCGGGTCACTTCCACCTGTGTCGCATCACCAAAGGACAGGTTTGTCAGCTGCCAGCCATTCGCTTCATGCGTGAAATACGCGCTGTCGCCGTTCGGGTAGTGGATGACGAAACGCCCGTCCGCCAGCACCGCCAGCTGCGGCACGTTCGCGTCACCCTGCCCCACCGCGCCCCAGTTGCGCATGGTGATTTTCCAATCCGCCTGTGCGGATGATTTTTCCGCCAGCACCAGCACGTTCGTTTCGCTCTTGGTGTTGCGCATCACCAGCAGCGCCGCCTCGTAGCCGGATTTCTCCTGCATCACCGCGAACGCCTTGTTCTCCGGCATATCTGGCTGGTTCGCGATGGCGTAGTGTGCCCACGCCTTCACGGTGAACAAGTCCGCAACTTCCTCCGGCAGTTCGCTTTCCGCCTGCGCCGTCAGCATCGTCAGGCACATCACAAGTGCCAGCAAAAACGTTCCAATCCGCGTGTACTTTCTCATGTTTCTTCCTTCTTTCTGCCGCACTTTCCTGCGGTCTTCACCTATCTAACGCATCAAAAGCGGCATATCTTCCCTCCATTACAAATTTTCTGCACAAAAAACGCCCAACCATCGCTGATTGGGCGCAGATTTGCTTATTCCGTCACCGTTTCGGACGGCTGCGGTTCAGGCGTGATGACCTCCACCGTGTCCGTCGGCGCGGGTGTTGCTGTCGGGGCTTCCGTCGGCGTGGGCGTCGCCGTAGGGACTTCGGTCGGCACTTCCGTCGGCGCAGGTGTCGCCGTCGGCGCTTCCGTCGGTTCTGGGATTGCCGTCGGCGCATTCGTCGGCGTGGGTGTTGCCGTCGGCGCTTCCGTCGGTTCTGGGATTGCCGTCGGCGCATTCGTCGGCGCGGGTGTTGCCGTCGGCGCTTCCGTCGGTTCTGGGATTGCCGTCGGCGCATTCGTCGGCGCGGGTGTTGCCGTCGGCACGTTCGTCGGGGTCGGCGTGATGATTACCACCGGGCTGGTCGGCGTCGGCGGCACGTTGCCCGGATTCACAGGCGCTTTTTCGTCGAAGAGCAGCATCAATGTGTCCGCATCAGCAACGCCGGTGATTTTCTTCTCCTCATAACCGCAGATGGTCTGGAAGAGCTTGATGGCTTCCGTCGTGCGCTTGCCGTACACGCCATCAACTTCCTTCTCCACGTCGTTAGTAGTGAAATAGCCAAGATCGAACAGGCGCTGCTGCATCAGCTTGACAGGCGTGCCCTTCTTGCCTTCCTTTAGGGGCATGTAAGGATCGTAAACCGGCGCTTTCTTGGAGTACAGCTTCTCCTGCATGGCTGCCGACGCGTACCGGTGCTCGGTGTAACCGATGGCGGACTGGAACAGGTTGACCGCAAACTGCGTGTCGTCACCCCAGACGCCATCCACCTTGCCCACGGGATAGCCCAGCTTGGACAGGCGGTTTTGCAGCTTGCGCACCGCCTTGCCCTTGCTGCCGTAGTTCAGGCGCGTGTACTCGGACGCAGCCGTCGCAGTTGCGGTCGGGCGGGGCGTAGCCGTCGGGCGGACGGTCGCTGTCGGGCGCGCGGTTGCGGTCGGCACAGCGGTCGTGGGGGCGGGCGTAGCCGTCGCAACGTACGCATTGCCGCGGTCTGTCACAACTTCAATCGCCGGCAGACCCGTGCTGATTTCCACGTTCCAGCCAAAGGACTCCGCGGGCGCGTAGCGGAACAGCTCGCTGCCGATGGCGGATGCTTTCTCCGTCAGCTCCGACGTCGCCGGATAATTGGTGGTCGTCAGCGCGACGCGGTTGTAAACCGTGACGCTGTGGTCAGATGCGACGATGGTGATGTTCTCGCCGTTCGCCGTCATGCTCAGCACAGGCGCGGTGATGCCCAGAATCGCCAGCGTCCGCGCAGTCGCGACGTTCTCCGTGCGCACCATCAGGGCAGCGGTGTTCGTCGTGTTCTGTTTGAGGTACAGCAGTTCATCCGGCGCGGTCGTGGTCTGCTCGTCCGCCAAATCACAGAAGGCAAGCACACCCGTATCCACAATCGTAGCGCCATTGCGCAGCACGCCGTCCGTCAGCGTATAACTCGACTTCGCCGTCAGCGCATTCACCTGCTCATCAGTCGGGGCTTCCGCGATAATCAGCGACTGCGAGCCGTCCAGCGCAATGCTGAGCAGCTTGCCATCCTGCGCGCGGCAGTAGACAACCGTGTCGGTAATCGAAAGAATATCCGCAATCGGATAACGCAGAACGCGCACCGTACCCGTCGGATCCTGCAGATACAGCTCATTGCTGCTGCCAAGATACGCCGTGTAGCCCAGATGCGTTATCGTCGGCTCAGCAAACGCGGTCGACAGCATCAGCAGGCTTACCAGTCCTGCCAGAAACTTCTTCATCCGTTCTTCCTCCTTTTGCGCGGAGCGGGCCAGCTTTGGGCTGTTTCCTTCCCCTTGCAAGAATAAAACGCATGACGCTGCTGTTTTGTTCCCAGCGGAATCAAATTTTTCCGAAATAATTTTTTTCCATGCCGGAATCCATAGGAAAAACTTGCATTCCATTGCATTTCCTGATATAATAGAAGCTGTCGTGATGGGCAAACCGTCCATCAAGTTTTTGCTATCCGCTTTTTTTCCCGCAAGGGCACAGGAATTTCCATGATATGAGGAAAGGAAGAGAACGAATGAAAAAATGGAAGCTGCTCGCAGGGCTGACGCTGCTGCTTCTGCTCCTGCTGAGTGTCACAGCGCAGGCGGATTCCAGCAGTTACGGCGTTGTGTTCGGTGCGGCGAATGTCAACCTGCGCTCCGCCCCCACTACCAGTTCCGCCGTTTTAGGTGCGTACAACAAGGGAACGTGGATGACCGTGCGCGGATACAGCAACGGCTTTTATCAGGTGGAAACACCTGACGGCCGCTATGGCTGGATGCGGCAGGATTACCTGCTCGTTTCGGCGGATGCGACCGGCACAATCGGCTATGTCTCCCATGCGGGCTACCTGAACCTCCGCCGCGAGGCCAGCACATCCGCCAAGGTGCTCGGCAAGTATGACGACGGCACGCCCTGCGTCATTCTCGACCGTGCGGGCGACTGGTACTATGTTTCCGTCGGCGGTCAGACCGGCTATTTTCTCACCCGCTTCATCTCCACCCGCAGCGGCGTCTACTCCGACAAGCTCGGCATGGTCATTTCGCCGAATAAGGAGAACGTTCATCTGCGCTCTGGGCCGGGCAAGAATTACGGCAGCCTCGCTTCCATCCCCGGCTGCACCTACGTTATGATTCTCCAGCAAGGCAACGGCTGGTGGAAAATCGCTGTCAACGGCGGCGTCGGGTTTATGTCCGCAGACTATCTGCGCGCGGGGCATATCCGCCGGTCCGAGGGCGAAGCTCTCTGCGCGAAGGCGGCGGGAAGCAGCGCATCAGGCGGTTCTTCCTCCACGGCACAGCAGGCAGCCTATGCGGTCGTCAACAACCCGAATCCGCGCGACAAGCTGAATCTGCGCAGCAGGGCGAGCACCCGCGGCGCGAGCTTAGGCAAGTATTCCAACGGCACGGTGGTCACGATGATTTCGCAGGGCGACCAGTGGTGCAAGGTCAAAACGCCCGACGGCAAAACCGGGTATATGATGACCGACTACCTTTCCATTCCCTCTGCCAGCTCATCGAGTTCCACACGCATTGTCCGCCATCCGCAGGGAACGTATGTGAACCTGCGCAGCAGCGGCTCGAAATCCGCGCGCGTGCTGGTGCAAGTGCCGCACGGGTCAACGGTGGTTGTGCTCTCCGCGGGCAAAACGTGGACGAAGGTGCGATACAACGGGTACACAGGATATATGATGACGGCGTATTTGAAGAAGCAGTAAGGAGATATTAACACGCGGCAGGGGGCTGAAAAAATCAGCTTCCTGCCGCTTGTTTTGTATGAAGTTTATTCCCCACATTCTCCCCCGCTGCCCTCGCAGACGTGCTCCATGCCCTGCCGCAGCAGCGTCGCCACATGGTCATCCGCCAGCGAATAGAACACGGTCTTGCCGTCGCGCCGCGCCTTAATCAGCCGGGCCTGTTTCAGCACGCGCAATTGGTGCGATACGGCGGATTGTGTCATGCCCAGCAGCTTCGCGAGGTCGCACACGCACACCTCCGCCGTCAGCAGCACGAACAGGATGCGCACGCGCGTCCCGTCGCCGAACACCTTGAACAAATCTGCCAGCCGCAGCAGCGTTTCCTCGTGCGGCAGCTCGTGCTGCACTTTTTCCACCACTTTCTCGTGCACACACAGGAAACCGCAGCCCTCTACCTCCAGCTTCTCTTCTGCCTCCGCCACGCATTCCGCCTCCTTGCCTAAATCGCTCTCATTATAGCATGGTTGGCGGAAAAACGCAAATGATTAGGCGAAAAAATATGATGTCCTGTTCATATGTTGCGTTTTCTATGCAAATATGCGCATCATTCCTGAAGTTCCAGCGTAAACCCCTTTTCCGCATCCGGATGGCAAGCATCCCACTTCTCTCCCATATTGCGAATCGGTACAAACGTCAGCCGCGTGATGTCCGTCTCCGCCGGGTAGAAATCGAAGCCAACAGTCAGCTGTTCGGGCGTATCCACGCCGTACGCGCCGTTCGTGACCTGCTGGAAATTCGCGTAGGCGTCGTAACCGGAATCGGTCTCGCCGTTGACATACACGCGCCAAGCGTTCGGCAGATTCGTCATTTGGCAGATTTCATCCTCGGTATACGCCGCTGAAAATTCATAGTGCATGGTGATGTTCGCGCGCATAAATGACAAGTTCACATTGTCAATCACGAGGTCGTAGTCCCCCATGCCGATGCGCTTGCCGACCAGCTCCGGATGCGCGTAATCATCCGCAAAATCCGTTGTGAACTGCACGATGATTGTGTCCGCGCGCCGGAATCCGCCGCAGGAAAGCAGCTGCTCCGTCCGGCTGCCCGAAAGCGGCTCGGTAATGGTTCCATCCGCCAGCATCGCCGCCTCCGCCGCATACTGATACTCTACCAGACTGCCATACGTCACAGTGATGATGTGCTTCCGCCAGTTGTTCTGCACATAGGCTTCGAGCGTGTCCGCCCCGCCCGCCAAGAGCGCCTGATACTGCGCATCCGGCAGATATTCCACTTCCCACACGGGCTGAAGCAGTTCGAACGTCATCGTCCACGCAATCGGCACGCTTTCCGGCGGCGACTGCATATCATCATCCCAGAGCACACCGTCGAACCCAAATGGCGAGTCACTCCAGCTGTCCGTTTCATCCGGCAGGAACATGCCGCTCATGAAATCGCCGCCCCCGCAGCCCTCAATTTCCAGTGTGTACGCCCGCCCTTCGCATTCTGCCGTGACTTCCATGTCCATGAAAACCTGCTTGCCCGCCTTGGGCTGCACGTTCATGGCAACTTCGACCGTCGTGCCGTCAAACACAAGGTCATTGACGGACAGCGTGAGCAAATCGCCGTCGTAGGCTTCGTTCAGCGTAACCAAATGCGACATGTATTCCGGCGTCAGCCCCGACGGCGGCGGATAGTCCGTCACGCTCGCCAGTTTTGCCGCCGCTACGCCGACCGCCGTGAGCATCATCAGCATGAGAGCAAGCGTGACAATCGTCCGCATTCTCCGGCTCATCCGGACGGGATGGCGCGTTTCCACTCGGTGGTGCGTCAGCGAATGCTCAAAGGCGGCGCGGGTTGCGTCCGGCATGGTTCCGTAGGCGGATTGCAGCTTCTCCCGCAGTTTCCGCTCGGTCATTGCACGTTTGCCCCCTCTCCCTCCGGGGCGTCCAGCTCCACGCGCAGCTTTTTCCGCGCCTGATGCAGCCGGAATTTCACCGTGCCCACCGGAACGCCCAGTGCCTGCGCGGTTTCAGCCACCGTCAGCCCGTCCAAATAGTACAGCACGACCGGCAGGCGCAGCGTATCGGGCAGATTGTCCAGCATCAGGCGGAAGTCCGTATCCCCCTGCGGCGCGGGGATTTCCGGCACGTCGTCAGTGGACATAACGGGCTTGCTCTTCCGGCGGATGTCCTTGCACACGTTGATGCAGATGCGCACCGCCCATGTGCCGAAATATTCCTCCCTGCGCAGCGTCGACTGCTTCTCCCACGCCCGCAGCGCCGTCTCCTGCATCGCATCCCGGCGGTCATACTCCTCGCGCAGCATGGCGCAGGTCACATGGTAGAGTGTTCCTTCAACCGCGCGCATCTTTTCGATCCATGTTGCTTCGTTCATTCCGTCCCCTTCTCTCCCGACAAATTCAGCGTGAAGCCCGCTTCGCCTTCTGGCACGATGCGCAAGCTCGTCAAATCCGCGCACGGCGCAAAGTACAGGCAGATGGACGGCTGATTCACATCCACCACGCCGACCGGCACGCCCGCATAGCCCGACGCGCGCACCCATCCCGCTTCACCCGCCGGATTCTGCTCGTCGTTGCGGTAGATTCGCCACACATCCGGCAGTGCCGTCCCATTCGGCGCTTCGCAGTGCAGCACCACGCACCCGCCGAGGAACGATGCGCGCACATAGTCCACAACCGCCGCGTACCCGTCCAGCGGAATCCGCAAGCCAGCCAATTCCGGGTGGACGTACTGCGTGTTCCCTTCCGTCGCGAACGCCACGGTATATGTTTCCGCGCGCTCGAAGCCGCCGCAGCGCAGGAGCAAATCCGCCTTGGACATCTGTTCTATCTCGTCCCAGCCCGCGCCGCACATTTCCAGCAGGTAGTCCTCCACGCCCGCGTCCGTCAGCGTGATAACGCGCTGCTCCGCCTGTTCACGGATGTACTGCGCCACGTCGTCCTCTTCGCTGAGCGCTTCATACAGGTCATCCGGCATGGTTTCCGTCTGCCAGACAGCTTTCAGCACGTCGATTTCGATTGTCCACGCAATCGTCTTTCCTTCCGGCGGCATCTGCCCATTTTTGTCGAGCAGAATGCCTTCCGCAGCGTACTTTTCTCCATCGAATGTGCCGCCGAGGTCGGGCAACATCAGCAGACTTTGGAACTCGCCGCCGTAGACATCCAGCGGGTCAAAACGGTACATTTTGCCGTCGCATTCGCCGCATATGCGCACTTCCACCGCCAGCACGTCGTCCGTTTTTGCCGCCATCTCCATCGTGAACGCCAGCACGCTGCCGTCGTACACGGCGTCGTTGACTGACACAGACAGCAAATCGCTGTCATACCGCTCCTCCAGCGCGAGATAATGCGCCTGATAGTCCCCTTCCGTGCCGTCCTGCGCGGGGTGGACGTCGGTAACGCTGAAGAACCGCGCCGCCGCCACGCCAACCGCCGTCAGCATCAGCGCCATCAGCACAGCGGTGATAACGATGCGCATCGTCCGGTTCAAGCCGATGCTTCGGTGTGTTTCCGGCGCACGGTGGTGCGTCAGCGAATGCTCAAAAGCTGCACGGGTTGCGTCCGGCATGTTTCCGTAGGAGAATTGGAGCTTCTCGCGAAGCTTCTGTTCGGTCATTGCGGTTGCGCCTCCTTTCTGATTTTGGGGTGCGATGTGCGGGAGTGTTTCCTTTATTGTGTTGCACAGGGTGGCGCTCCTGTGGGAGCGACCAGAGGGCAATGGATCACCTGCACCCTGCTGTTAGCATTCTTTCCCGTTGCTTGGGGATTCCCCATATCATTAGACGCCGCATTCATCGGTTTGGTTGGCGAAAATCAAAAAAAGAGGAAACGGGCGAAAATGCCGCGCTTCCCCTTGATAGAACAGATTAGCCGGAGATTTTGAGCATGCCAGCGTCCACAGACGGGCTGCCGATGCTGCTGCCCTCGAAGGTCAGGTCGCTGCCGACAGCGCAGATGCTCTTCAGCAGCTGATAGAAGTTGCCCGCCACCGTGATTTGCTCCACGGCGCGGCCGCGCTTGCCATTCTCGATGGTGTAGCCCTTGCTGAGCAGGCTGAAATCGCCGCTGGAGGGATTCGCGCCTGCGTGCAGCCCCGCCAGTTCAGTAATCACCACGCCGTTGCCCACGTCCGCCATCAGTTCATCCAGCGACTTCTCGCCCGCGGCAATGTACAGGTTCGTCGGCGCAACCATGATGCGTCCACCCACGCGCGCGGCATTGCCGGTGGAAGATACGCCCTGCTTGCGCGCCGTCTTGCGGTCGTGCAGGAGGGTCGTCAGCTTGCCGCTGTCTACGACCTTCTTCGTGCGGCTGGCGCTGCCCTCGCCGTCAAACGCGCTCGTCGCCAAGCCGCCCTTCATCAGCGGGTCATCAACGATGGTCACGACGTCCGCCGCGACATTTTCCCCTTCCTTGCCCGCGAAGAGGGACAGATTCTGTTGGGCATTCTCCGCCGAGAACACGCCCCAGAACGTCTGCAAGAGGCTCTGCATGGCGTCATAGCGGAAAATCACGCGGTATTCGCCCGTCGGCACGGGAGACGCGTTCAGCTGGGACAGCGTTTCTTTCGCCGCATCCGCAGCAATTTTCTCCGGGTCAATGCCGTCAAAGCGACTGGACACAGCCACCTTGCCATTGACCGCGGTGGACGTGCCGTCCTTCGCAACCAAGCTGGTGTAGGAGAAGAAGTAGCTGCCCGAATCCTGCAAATTCAGCCCATAGCTGTTGCGCAGGATGACTTCGCTGCTGGAGGACGCGACCATCGCGCTCGGCACACGGACAATGCGCGGGTCAGCGGCTTTCGCCAAGGCTTCCAGCTTCAGGCACTTCTCAATTTTCGCTTCAGCGCTCGTCGTCGCGACGTCGCTTTCTTCCTTCTCGATGGTCGGATAGCACTCTTCGCCCGCGAAAATCTCGTCCTGCTCGTCGGTTTCCAGCAGGATGGCGGATTCCTTCACGCCGTTAATCAGCTGGCGGACGGCATCAGCGTCGAACGCCTCGGTGGACGCGCTGCCCATCTTGCCGCCAAACATGCCGCGCAGGGATACCCCGCACGAGGATGCCACCTTGTAGTCGCTGATTTCGCCGTCCAGTGCGCTCACGTTGAAGCTGTCGCCGCCGTGATAATATACTTCCGCCGGGTCAATGCCCGCAGCCTTGGCTGCCGCGAGCACCTCATTCAAAAATTCGTTGACTTTCATCTGCTTTTCCTCCTTAGCGGCCGCCCACGGTGATGCTGCTGACGCGAATCATCGGCTGACCGACGTCGGTCGGGACGCTGCCGCTCTTGGAGCCGCACATGCCCTGCGACAGTTCCAGTTCTTTGCCAACGCGGTCAATCTTCATCAGGATTTCGCTGCCGCGCCCAATCAGGGACGCGCCGCGCACCGGGTGGGCAATCTTGCCGTCGCGCACCAGATACGCTTCCGCCACGGAGAAGTTGAATTCGCCCGTCGCCGGGTTGACGGAGCCGCCGCCCATCTTGCGCGCGTACAGACCGTTGCCCATCGACGCGATGATTTCCTCGTTGCTGTCATTGCCGGGGGCGATGAAGGTGGAGCGCATACGGCTCGTGGGGGCATAGGCATAGCTTTCGCGGCGGGAGGAGCCGGTAATCGGGTGATTCATCCGGCGGCTGCCGAGGCGGTCCACCATGTAGCTCTTCAAAATGCCGTTCTCAATCAGCACCGTGCGCTGGCTGGGCGTGCCTTCGTCGTCCACATGAATTTGACCCCAGTTGTTGACAAGCGTGCCGTCGTCGATGGCGGTCACGATGGGCGACGCAATCTGCTGGCCGAGCTTGCCGCAGAATTCGCTCACGCCGATGCCCACGCTGGTAGCCTCCAGAGAATGGCCGCACGCCTCGTGGAAGATAACGCCGCCGAAGCCGTTGTCAATCGCGACGGGCATCACACCCGCGGGGCAGACCGGTGCATGAAGCATCGTCACGGCCTGCTGGGCAGCAATTTTCCCTGATTCTTCCGCATTCACGCGCGTGTCAAACAGTTCAAAGCCCATGGACGCGCCGGGCGCATCACTGCCGGACTGATTTTCCGTGCCGTTGCTGGCAATCGCACTCACGCGCAGGCGCGTCTGCACACGGCGGTCGGTCACGAACACGCCCTCGGTATTGCAGATGCACACATCCTGCACATGGTCGCCATAATTCGCCATCACCTGCACAATTTCCGGGGAAATGCTGCGCGCCGCCGCTTCCGCCGCGCGGAGCTTCTCCGCCTTGAGTGCCGCCTTCACGTCAGTCGGCAGGAGCAGAATTTCTTCCGGGCGGGAGGCATCCCATGGCTTGAACGGTTCCACCACGCAGCCCTTGCCGCCGCGCACCGCCGCCGCTGCCTGACGCGCGCAATTCATCAGCCCTTCCCGGCTGGTATCGTTGGTGTAGGCATAAATCGCATTCGTACCGCTGAACACGCGCACGCCCGCGCCGTGCGTCCGGCTGGTCGTCGCGCTTTCCAGCTTATGAGAGCGCATCCCCATTGCGTGGTCAATGCGGTCTTCCATGAAAATTTCAGCGAAATCACCGCCGGTACGTACCGCTTCCTGCAATACTTCCCGTGCAACGTTCTGATCGAGCATTGGTGTTTCATCCTTTCCGAGCCGTTCCTCGCGGCTCATGTTTTATTATACCACATTCTTTCCCATTTGTACATGACCCGCCGGGAAACTTCGCGGCTGCACAATTTTCCACCCGCGATTTTTTCGGTGGTGTGCGTTGTCTTGCGCACACAAATGTGTTATGCTGAGGATGGCAGCGATTTTTCCTATGCTTAATTATAATTGTCGTAGTGGCGAAACTCCCCGCGCAATGCAAAAAGCACACTATATATCATCATTGAAAGGAGCCTAATTTCCATGGAAACCATGCAGAACATCCTCACCCGCCGCAGCGTGCGCAAATTTGCCGAGAAGCCGATTGAACCCGACAAACTCCACACCATTCTCGAAGCCGCGATGAGCGGGCCGTGCGCCGTCAACGCCCGCGAATGGGCGTTCATTGTCGTAACCGACCGGGAAAAGCTCGCGCAGATGGCGGAGGCGAACGGACGCGTCGCGCGGATGCTCAATCAGGCAGCGGCGGCGATTCTTGTCTGCGGCGACCTCGACCGCGCTTTTCCGCCCGCGCCGGATTTCTGGGTGATTGACGCCGCGATTGCCGCGCAGAACATGACGTTAGCGGCGAACGACCTCGGCATCGGATCGGTCTGGCTCGGCACTTGGCCGGACGACAAGCGTGTGAAGCGGCAGGCGGCAATTTTCCAGCTGCCGGAGACGATTGTACCGCATTCGATCCTCGCGCTCGGCTATCCAGCGGAGGATATCGACATGCGTGCAGTGCGCCCCAGCCGCTACGAGGAAAACCGCGTACACATTAACCAGTGGTAAATCAATCGACCCGACCACCGATATTGCCGGCAGTCGGGTCGTCTTTTATTCTTTGGATTCCGCAGGTTTTGCGCCGTCGCCCGGTGCTTTTTCGCGCTTCACGTTAAGCAGCGGCACGTCAAGCTCGCACCGCAGCGTCTCCCGAAGTTCCTTCAGGCACTCAATCAGCAGCGGATTAAACACGCCGCACTCGCCGTTCAGGATCATAGCCATCGCCTGTTCGTGGCTGTACGCAGGTTTGTAGACGCGCTCACTGATGAGCGTATCGTACACATCCGCCAGCGAAACGACCTGCGCCGAAATCGGGATTTCGTCCCCCACCAGACCGTCGGGATAGCCGTGCCCATCATAGCGCTCGTGGTGCCAGCGGCAAATGTCGCAGGCCGTGCCCACCAGCTTCTCGTTGTGGTGCGCCGCAAGGTCGTCGAGCATCTTCGCGCCAAGAATCGTGTGCTGCTTCATCTGCTCGAACTCTTCCGGCGTCAGCTTGCCGGGTTTATTCAGGATTTTCGCGTCAATGGCGATTTTACCAATATCGTGCATTGACGACGCAAGGGCAATCAGGTTGCAGTCCTGCGGGGTCAGGCGGTAGCGGTCGGTTTTTGCACACAGCGTCTCCAGAAGCCGCTCCGACAGTTGCCGCATATGCTGCACATGCGAGCCGTTTTGTCCGTTCCGGAACTCCACCACATGGCTCAGGATGTTAATCAGCAGCATGTTGTTCTTTTCTTTTTCGAGGATTTGGCTCGTGACCATTGACACCAGGCGACGCTGCTTGGCGTACAGCTTAATGGTGTTGTAGACGCGCCGATAGACTACTTTCGCATCGAACGGGCGGCTGATGTAGTCGCTCACGCCCTGCTCGTAGGCGCGGCGGATAAAAGCATCCGAGTCCTCGCTGGATATCATGATAACCGGCAGATTTTCCAGCATGTGGCTGCGGTTCATCGACGCCAGCACCTCGAAGCCATCCATCACAGGCATCAGCAGATCCAGCAGCATCAGCGAAATTTTATCGCTGCCCGCGTTCAGGATGTCCATGCACTCCTGCCCATTCGCAGCTTCCAGAATTTCGTAGTCGTCCTCCAGCATTTCCGTCAGCAGCGCGCGGTTCAACTCCGAGTCATCCACAATCAGGATGCGTTCTTTCCGCGCGTGCAGCTCATTCTCCTGCTCCGACGACTGCGCCAACATCATCTCCGTCATAACCATGTTCGTATGCGTTTTCGCCTGATACATCAGCTGGTCAGCCTGCTCCACGGCAGTTTCCAGCAGGCGGCCGTTGCCCATCACGCCGCCGATGCTAATCGAAATTTGCAGATTCGTGTACCCCGGCACAGGCGTATTGTGCACCGCCTCGCTCACTTGCAGCAGGCGGCTGTACAGGCGGTCAGCGGGGATGCCGGGCATAACCAGCAGGAACTCGTCTCCGCCCAGGCGCACCAGCAGATCGCCGCTCGCGGTATGCAGCTTAACGGACTGCGCCATCGTCTCCAGCACAACATCGCCCGCGCGATGCCCGAAAACATCATTATAAAGTTTGAAGTTATCCACATCAATCATGGCAATGCCCGCCTCATAGACGGTTTTGCACATGTGTTCCTCGTAATAGCGGCGGTTGAGCGTCCCCGTGAGCGCATCGTGGTACAGCTTGTCCTCATAACTGGACAGGCGATTGGCAAGCTTCTCGCCCGACTCGGCGTCAATCATCATGTCGTCGTCAAGTTTCTGCACCAGTTCCAGCACATAACGCCCGCCCTCGACATGCAGGTAACGCGCTGTCACCTGATAAACATTCGGGTCATCATATTCGAGCTTGATTTTCTTGCATTTCTCCATGTACGCCCGGAGAACGATGCAGTTTCGGCATCCCTGCGATGTCATCCGCCCATCCCGGCAGGGGCAGGCGCGTGAAGCCGGATTGTGCTTGCGCGCTTCAATTGTACGCAAGATATCCGCCTCGCTGATGAGGCGAACCGCGGTAAAGTTCTTGCGGTAAATGGCCAGCTCCTTCTCCATTTCCTGCATGGTAATCATCGGCTTGTCCTACTTTCCATCGGGCGGTGTGAAACCAGAGGTTGCAAAATCGGCAGACAAAATACCCCCCCCCGATAATTTTGCGTCGGAGGGCATTTCGCATCTGCCAAATTCGGTTCTTAGTGACACTCTAGCCATTCTTATACATTGGCAGGTGGACGAACCGTATCCCCGCAATCAGTCACCTATACCAACGTATATTGTCCATTATACACTACTTTCGGATGGTGTCAAGTAGGTTACTTGTCATCATTACAGCGTTACTTCCCTGTTTTCGGGCGTTTTGTACATTTTTTTCGGCTAAATGCGCCATTTTTTCGTATTTTTTTCGAAAGCTTTTGTTGTTTTTCACCAAAAATATCGTTTTCGGAGGATTTTCACCCGTTTTTTGCATTTTTCGTCACATTTCGGTCGAAATAGGCTAGCAGCGATGCATATAGGCATTCGCGTCCCTGCGGAAAGACGTCGCGACTGCGCCGGATGAAGTCCTTCACGTCCTGCCGGCGCGTATGCCCATCGGCAGGGCATGGATTCTTGACAACAGGTAGATTTTTTCTCCGTGCAAAGCCAATCACGTCGCGCTCCTTGATCATGAGCATGGGGCGAAGGACTTGCAGGTTCGTGCGGTCGAGGTGCGTCACAGGCGGAAAGCAGTCGTAGTGCCCCTCCAGCATTAGGTTCATCAGGCTCGTTTCGATGAAATCGTCCTGATGGTGCGCATACGCGATTTTATTGCATCCCAGCGCCATTGCCTTGTCGTTGAGCGCGCCGCGCCGGAGCTTGGCGCACAGACTGCACGGGTGCTTCTCCTTGCGGATTTCAAACACAATCTGGTACACCTTTGCATCCACAAAATAGAACGGCACGTCTAATCCTTCGCAGAACCGCCGCATCGTCTCCACGTCTGCCTCGCTGCCCGGCGCACCGCTGCCGACGTGAATCGCGCACAGCCCGTACGGCACGGGATAGAACCGCTGGAGGTGCTTCAGGCCCATCAGCAGCGTCAGGCTATCCTTGCCGCCGGACAGTCCGACCGCGATTTTATCCCCCGCCGACACCATATCGTAGCGCTGCATACACTGGCGCAGCAGGCTCATCAGGCGCTGCAAATCCATTGCCATTCAGCATTCCTCCAGCGTCTTTTCGAGTGTCTGGCGCGCCGACACCGCGTTCTGCGGATTTGTGTTCTCCAGCGTCATCGGCAGATTCCGGCGCTTCGCGAGCTGCATCAGCGGGCGGTAATCCATCTGCCCCAGCCCCGGCGCAATCGACAGCAGCCCATCAAACATGTTGACATTCGCGATATTCTGCCGCGCCCATGCGCACTCGTCCGTGCTATCGGGCAGGAAATCCTTGATGTGCAGCAGCTCGGCGGAATCCCCCAGACGCGCAACCGCATCCGTCACAACTTCTTTCGCCTGATGGACGTTCTTGCGGTCGAGCAGGTTCACCGCGTCAAGAATAACCCGCAGGTTTTCGGAATGCACCTCCGCCAGCACCCGCTGGCACCTTTCCGCCGTGCAGACGATGTGCCGCGTGACCGGTTCGATAGCAAGCATCATGCCCTCTTCCTCCGCCCAGCGGACGACGGGCTTCACGCGCTCAATAAACAGGCGCAGGCTCTCCTCCGTCCGGCACTCCGGGCAGGATTTGTAACCGATATTGGGTGCGCCGGTTTCCGTGCCGACCATCAGCGCGCCGATTTTTTTGCCGAACCGCAAATGCGCACGATAATTCATCAGCGTGCGCTCGTGCGCCGACAAATCGGGGTTGCACAGGTTCAAATAACACCCCAGCAGCACGCACCGCTGATTGTACTTCTCCAGCAGCCCGCGCACCTCATCCGCCAGCGCGTCCGTCAGCAGCTCCGGCGCATCCGCCATCTTAAACCCCGGCACAACCTTGCTCATCGCGATATGAACACAGGAAAACCCCTGCTCCCTTGCGTTACGCAGGTGTTCCTCCAAATTACTCCCCGACGTATCATGCAGCCGAATTCCGATTTCCATGTGGATACCCCCTTTTACAAGGACAGTATACCGCATTTTTCAGGGGAACGCAAGGGGCGAATGAAGCGTGCCGAAGTCCTCCACCTTAGCCCTTACACGCGATTCAGTCGGTGACACGTTCAGGCTTCTCCCGCGTGTTTATTGGGCGAACGCGGCGGCTTTCGCAAGGCAATCCTCCACATCGCAGCGCTTCTCCCCGTCCAGCGAATTACGAACGCTTTCCAAGCACGCCCGCATCTCCCGAATCAGCTGCACAGCCGCGTCATAATCTTTCTCCCACGCAATCCGCCGCAAATCCTGCTCCACGCGCATTCGATCGAGCGAACGCTGCAATTGCTCCTTCTCCTCCACCGCCGACGCCCGCTGAAGCAGTTCCTTCATGCCCTCCAGCATTTTCAGCACGCACGGTTCTGCCATCATCTGGGACGCGGCGCGGTTCTCTGCCTCATCAGGCGGATTCTTCCCCTGCGCGGGCGCAGCAACGCCCTCTGCCAGCAGCTCCTGCCGCACCTGCGCAATCATCTCCGGATGATGCTTCAAAATCGCGCGGTACTTATTCTGATAGCGCAGCATCCGGCTGTGGTCGCCGTCTGCCATCCGCATAACACACGCGCGGACGCTCATGCCCTGCCCGCAGCCCGTCAGCACCTGACGCAAGAGGTCATGCGTCTCCGCCTCCGTGAAGGGAATGAATGCCTGTACGCGCGGCGTATTCTGCTCCTGATTCCGCAAACAGGCGTAATAGTAGTTGCGAATGCTGTTGGGTTTGCGTCCCAAGTCCACGGATAAGTCCTCGAACACTTGCCGAAGCGGTGCGCCGCTGCCCCGCGCCTCCTGCACAGCGGAAAACAGGCGAGATGTCTCCTGTTCCTGCCAACCGACACATTTGCGTTCTTCCATGCGTCTTTCCTCTCTTTCCTGCATCCTTTCCGGGTGCGTATTCCTATCATATCCCGGCGCATATGCGTTCATGCACAAAATGCGTACACAAAAAAGTTCTTCACGGAAGCTTGGGGGGAAAGCAGCTTGGGGGCGCGTCTGCGGACGCGCAAAGTTACTGGCAGGGACGCTGCGCTGCCTGCGCCTTTGTTGGCGGCTTCCTTGGGATTGGTCGGACGAGGGACAGTTGGGGCGTTGCCCCAAACCCCACAAGGGACGCTGTCCCTTGACCCTGCAAGGGGCATTGCCCCTTGACCCCTTTTCGCGATTGGGTTGGTCGCACTTTCATGCTCCTTCCGCGTGCAGCTTTTGGGGCTTCGCCTAATCCCTTGTTTGCTCCCCCAACTTTCCGTGAAGAACCACAAAAAGGCGCTCCGAGCCATTTTCGCCCGAAGCACCCAATTTCATGATTTGCTTTTCCTTCTCTCCGCCCACTGGAACAGCGCCGGATACAGCACAATCGCGAACAGCATCAGCCCGAACATCTCTGCAAAGCCCAGCCAGTGCGCATCCAGCAGCAGATTACCCGCCGCCTTCAGTCCCTTCCGCACCGCCAACAGCAGCGCCACGCCGACCACGCCGCGAATCACGCGCGCCTTGCCCGCGCCCTTTGCATCAAAACCGACAAAGTGCCTCTCCAGCACCCAGCCAAGGCAGAAGCCCATCATCGCCCCCGCCGCCTTGTAGCAGTCCGTCACCATGTCCCACGGGTCAACCAGCAGCGTTCCGTCCGGCAGCACATCCATCGGATACGGCTTCACGCTGGTGTAAATCAGCATCGCGGCAGACAGGATGATGCCGATAGTTGCCAGCAGCCAGTCGCGGTTCTTGCCGCCGTCCGCCCAGTTCAGCAGGTGTTTTGACAGCAGCAGCACGACCAGCGCAATCATCATCCCAACCAGCACGTCCTGCGGCGTGTGCGCGCCGAGCCAGTTGCGGGCAAACGCCGTCAGCAGCGTCAGCAGCACGCACGGCAGAATCCACCATTTGCTGTACTTTTTCAGGTATGCCGCGAGGTTTCCGTAAAAGGACGCTGCCAGTGTCGCATGTCCGCTGGGAAACGAGTAGCCCGTTGCCGTTGCCGCCGCTTCCGGAGCGATTTGCAGCCGCGCATCCTGCTTCCACGGGCGATAGACGCACGCGATATTCTTGATGAGCTGCGTCACCATCGTTGCACCCGCGAAGCACAGCCCCATCCGCTGCCCGGTGCGCTTGTCGATGCACCAGTAGAATACGACAATAATGACAACCGGCAGCGACCCGGCGGCAAATTCCGAAATGAAGAGCAGCAAGCTGTTGATGAAGTTCGGCGTTTCCGCCCGGAGGTTCTGCAAAAACAGCAAGTATTCAAAGTCCAACGCTATTGACTCCTTTGTTACTTAATGACGCTCATGTCCAGCGCCATCTTCGCCCATGCGTCCGAAGCGCCGCTCGCGCCCGTGACTTCCGTGCCGGGCTGATAATCCGGCGTGGTGTACCAGCCGCAGAAGGTCATGTGCGGGTAGGTCGGAGCATCCGGCAAATCCGCCTGATGAATCGCGCTGCCGTTCACATGGTAGGTCGTCAGCGCCGTCGCCATGCCCTCCACGGTGATGCGGTAAGCGGTAATCTTCCCGTTCGTCGCGATGACATAACAATTTTGCAGCTGTGCAGGGTTATCAACGCCGTTTTTGCGCATTTCCGCCAGCAGGATTTCGCTCGTGAACCACGCGGTTTTCGTACCGTCATCATTCTTCTGTATCTCCGCCGCGTCCACCGGAATCCACCAGACGCTCTTTTCCGCGCTGTCCAGCACGATTTTAGGCGTACCCGCGCCGGAATAGCGAATGCCAATGCGCGTGCCGTCCGCGAACCACTCCATTTTCGCTTCGAGCTGGATGTAGGAGGAATCCCATTCCTTCTGGCTCGTCAAGCCGTCGGCGTTCGCCCAGAGGATGCTCTCGTCCGCCTCCGCGCGCACTTCCGTCAGCGCACTGCCCCATGCCGTGCTGTTCTTGCCTTCCCACAGCGCGTCCAGCACCTGCGGGTACACCACGCTCGTCGCCTGACTGCGCAGCTTCGGATTCACCGCGCGGCGAATCCAGGCGTGGCACTCACCGCCGGACGTCTGATTGTTCCCATTGTCCCAGATGACAATCGGCACGCCGTAGCGCTGGGCATTCTGCGCGACACAGTACGCCCACTTCGCGCGCTCGTCGTGATTGCCATTCGTGTTCGTCGCACCCGTTTCGCCCATCACGACCGGAATCCCCCGGTCAAGGAAGGTTTCCTTGATGTTCTCGAACACGCGGTTGATTTTCGCGCCATCCTTCTCCGGGTCGAACGTCGTCTGCGTATCCTGCAGGCAGAAGGTCTGCGGGTCATACGAATGCACAGACACGATGATGTTTGCCGCCGCTTCGCCATCCACCGTCGGCAGGGCAATCGCCGCCGTGCCCGCCGGGGAGCTGGTCGCCGCGTAGCCCGGAATCATCAGGCAGCGCTCGGCGTTGCAGCCCTTGGCGTCCTTGCGGATGGTGTTCACGAACACTTGGTTGAGGTAGTTGACGGCAGCGTAGCACGCCGCGTTGCCGCTCCACTCATAGTTCGTACCCTGCGCGCGCGGCTCGTTCATGCCCTCGAAAATCACATGCTGGTCAAAGTCGGCGAAGGTGTCCGCAATTTGCCGCCACATTGCCGTCAGCTGCTCGCCGATTTTCTCCGCGTCCGCCGCGAAATTCGGCTCGTTAATCCACGCTTCGTGGTGCACATTGAGGATGACGAACAAGTCCGCCTCTCGCGCCCATTCGACCACTTCATGGACATGCTGGAGGAAGTCCTCGCGGATGGTGTACGTCCCATCGTCCGAGGTATAGCGGTACCAAGTCACGGGAATGCGGATGGTGTCAAAGCCCGCTTCCTTCACGCGCACCATCAGTTCCGGGGTGATTTTCGCATTCCCCCACGACTGCTCCTGCGCGGTCACATCCGCGGTATTGCCGCCGGTTGCGTCCAGCGTATTGCCCAGATTCCACCCGAAACCCATCATCTCAACGATTTCCGTCGCTGTTTTGCCTGTCAGCATGGTTGATTCCTCCTCGGCGGCTGCCGGAAGCGTCGGCAGCAGCATGGTCAAGAATAGCGCAATCCATTTTCGCATGTTTTGCATGAATTTTCCTCCTATTGCTTATAGGATTGGATTGTTACGCAGGGATTTCGCTCCTTCGGGAGCGACCAAAGGGCTTTCCGATCGCCCTTTGGAAACCTTCGGCGCCCCTTCGGATGTTACAGGTCTGTTATGTTAGTTTTTTAGTTTGTGTGCTTTTGGTTGTTGAGAAATTGCCTTCCCCTTTCGCCGGCGGACGCATTGTCAGACTAATTCTGTTCGTTTTCGCATCCGCTTCCAGCACCCACACGGTCACGATGTCGCCGACTCGGACGACTTCGCTCGGATGATTCACGCGTCGCTGCGCCATCTGGCTGATATGCACCAAGCCGTCGCGGTGAACGCCGATGTCCACAAACGCGCCGAAGTCGGTCACGTTGCGCACCGTGCCGCGAAGCTCCATGCCGGGCTGCAAGTCCTTCAAATCCATCACGTCGCTGCGCATCAGCACCTGCGGCAGCTCATCGCGCGGGTCGCGGCCGGGGCGGGACAGTTCCGCCGCAATGTCGCGCAGGGTCGGTTCACCCACATTCAGCTGCTTCGCCAGCGCCGCGAACCCCTCCGCGTCCGCCAAGGTCAGCAGCTTGCCGACCGCCTCCGCCGGGGTGAGCGAAAAGTGCTTCAAAAGGGCGCGCGCCGCGTCGTAGCTTTCCGGGTGAACGCCTGTGTTCTCCATCAAGTCCTTGCCGCCGGGAATGCGCAGGAAGCCTGCGCACTGCTCGAAGGCTTTGGGGCCAAGGCGCGGCACTTTCTTCAGCTGTGCGCGGGTCGTGAACGCTCCGTTTTCCTCGCGGTACGCCACGATGTTCTTCGCGACGGTCGTGTTGATGCCCGCGACGTAACTCAGCAGCGACACGCTCGCCGTATTCACGTCCACGCCGACGCTGTTCACACAGTCCTCGACCACGCCGCCCAGCGCCGCGTCCAGTTCCGCTGCTTTCAGGTCATGCTGATACTGTCCTACGCCAATCGCCTTCGGATCGATTTTGACCAGCTCCGCCAGCGGATCCTGCAGCCGCCGCGCAATCGACACCGCCGAACGCAGGCTGACATCAAACTGCGGGAACTCCTCCGCCGCCAGCTTCGACGCAGAATACACCGACGCGCCCGCCTCGCTGACGACCATGTATTTGAGCTTTTCCCCCAGCGCCAGCTCCTTCATCACCTCGACGAAGAACTGCTCTGTCTCGCGCCCCGCCGTGCCGTTGCCGATGGCGACGATGCCGACGTGATGCTTCTGTATCATCCGCTTGACGGTTTCCTTCGCCTGCGCAACCTTGCCGTGGCTGGGCAGCGGGAAAATGACGCCCGTATCCAGCACGCGCCCGGTTTCGTCCACAACCGCGACCTTGCAGCCCGTGCGGATGCCGGGGTCAAGCCCCATCGCGACCTTCCCGCGCACCGGCGGCTGCATCAGCAGCGGGCGCAGATTCAGCGCGAACACGCGAATCGCCGCCGCGCTCGCCTTGTCGGTCAATTCCGCGCGCAGTTCCGTGTCCAGCGACGGCGCAATCAGCCGCGTATACGCATCGTCGCACGCCTGCGCAACGTACTTGCACGCCGGACTCCCCGTCTGCTGCACGAAGCCGTAGCGCACGAGCTGCTGCGCCTTCTCCTTGTCCACGTCCAGCGCGACTTTGAGGAAGCCCTCCTTCTCCCCGCGGTTCATCGCCAGCACCCGGTGCGACGGCATCAGGCGCAGCGGCTCACGGTGGTCGTAGTACATGCGGTAGGTGCTGTCCTCGTCTTTCGCCGCGACCGTCGCGACCATCGCCGTTTGATGGTAGTACGTTTTGAGCTTCGTGCGGACGGCGGCATCGTCGCTGACGACCTCGGCGATAATATCCATCGCGCCTTGCAGGGCATCCTCCGCCGTTTCGAAGCCCTTCTCCGCGTTCACATAGCGCAGGGCGATGGTTTCCGGCGCCATCATGTTCCGCTGCTGGAGCATCAGCGCGTTCGCGAGCGGCTCCAGTCCCTTCTCCTTGGCAATGGACGCGCGGGTACGGCGCTTCGGGCGGTACGGGCGATAAATATCCTCCAATTGCGCCAATGTCGCGGCAGCATCGAGGTCGCTTTGCAGCTTCTCCGTCCAGACATCTAACTTTTGCAGGCTTTCACTGATTTCCTGCCGACGCGCTTCGAGCGCCCGTAGCGCCGTCAGCCGTTCGCTGATTTCACGCAGCTTCTGGTCATCCAGCGACCCGTGCTGTTCCTTGCGGTAACGCGCGATAAACGGCAGCGTGCAGCCCTCGTCAAGCAAGCGAATGACGGCGTCGATTTGCCACGGGGCGGTTTGGAACTCCTGACAGAGCGTTTGTGTGATAGTCATGTCCTCACCTCAAATAATGATGCCTTCCAAATGATCCACCTCGTGCTGAATCACCTGCGCGGTGAAACCAGAGAACCGCTGCACATGCCGCTGCAGCTGCTCATCCTGATATTCCATCAAAATCTGCTGATACCGCAAACACGGGCGCTCGCCGTCCAGCGACAAGCACCCCTCCTGCGCCGCGAAGGGAATCTGGCGATCCGTGATGACCGGGTTGAGCATCACCAGCACGGTTTTCCCCGCCATCACCGCAATGATGCGCTTGCGGACGCCAATCATGTTCGCCGCCATGCCGACGCACTCGTGCGCATGGGCGCGCAGGGTATCCGCGAGGTCACGCGCAACGGACAAATCCTCCGCCGTCGCCATCTGGCTCTTGCAGGACAGGAACATCACATCTCTCACAATCGGCTGAATCATTGCTTCTTCACCACCACGCCGCCAGTTTTCCAGATGCTTCTTTCGGGCACTTCACCACGCACGCAGCTCAGCGGGTAGATTTGGCTCTCCCGCCCGATAACCGTGCCGGGGTTCAGCACGCTGTTGCAGCCGACTTCCACATAGTCGCCAAGCATTGCCCCCATTTTCTTCAAGCCGGTTGCCATGCTTTCGCCTGCGCCGCGAACTGTCACCAGCGTCTTGTCGCTCTTCACGTTGCTGGTAATCGACCCTGCCCCCATGTGGCTGCAATAACCGAGGACGCTGTCGCCGACGTAGTTGTAGTGCGGCGTCTGCACATGGTCGAAAAGAATCACGTTCTTCAGCTCCACAGAGTTGCCGACCACGCAGTCTGCCCCTACCAGCGCACTGCCGCGGATGAACGCGCAATGCCGCACTTCCGTCCGCGCGCCGATGATGCAGGGCGCACCCAGATACGCCGTCGGCGCAACCGTCGCGGTTTTGTGCACCCAGACGTGCTCGCTGATTTCGGTGTATTCCGCCGGGTCAAGCGCCGCACCGATGCGCAGGATTTCCGCCTTGATGCCCGCAAGCGCCTCCCACGGATAGGTAAACTGCCGCAGATAATCCGCCGCCAATGTGTGGTTAAGGTCGTAAAGCTGTTCGATTGTCAGCATAATCTGCCTCCTATTTATTATGTTGATTGCTTTTTCGCCCTGCGCCGCCGAATCAGCCAGAGCATGAACATCGCCAGCAGCAGCCCCGCCAGCGCGCCCGATGAATCCAGCAGCACATCCTGCCACTTGCCCGTACGCCCGGCAACGAAAAGCTGATGGATTTCGTCCGTCGCGGCATAGAGCGTACATCCCGCCCATGACAGCCAGTGCCAGCGGGCGCAGTAGCTGTCCAGCAGCAGCGTCAGCAGGATTCCCAAGAGCGTGTACTCCAAGAAATGCGCCGTTTTCCGCACGGCAAAATCCACCTGTGCATACAGCTTCCAGTACGCCTGCCCCGTCAGTCCCTGCCGCTGCGCCAGAGAATCCGTAATTGGACGGGCAATTTTACCGCTGATGCTGCCGGACTGCACGCCTTCCTGCGCCGAGAAACCGAACATCACCAGCAGCAGAGACAGCGTAATCAGCCAGAGGATGGCACGATAAAGGTGTATTTTCCAGTTCAAGTTTGCTTTCCTTTCCTGCGGCGAAAGTAACGCCGTGCTTGTTTATTTCGCGCTCCACCCCGTCAATTCCTGCCGTGTTGCATGGATTTCACGAAAAAAGGGCTGCCCGTTGCAGACAGTCCTTTTGTTGGATTATTTCACGCGCTCGCAGTACACCGCCACGCGTTTTGTACCGCTGAGGGTGCAGGTCACGAGCGTCAGGTCATAGCCGGAATGGGCAATTTCGTTCGCATCGTTGGGGGAAATCGTGTTTTTCTCCCGCACAACGTAGCGGAAAACGTTATTCTCCATGTCCGTGAAGGTAACGGTTGCGTCCAGCGCCAAGCTGCTCAGCTTGCCAAAGTGGTAGGTGTGCGCAATAATAGCGAGGTTGCCCGCGTAGGCGCTGCCGGAATAGCGGCACGGCGACACGCTCAGGTTCTCGTACGACCAGTTGCGCTGCACCGGCACTTTCAGCCCCAGCGACGGAAGGGACAGCGTGCCGATGTACTCGTGCCCATTGACCTTCTCGCCCGGCATTTCGATTCCCGGCACGCGCTCGTAGAGCTTGCCCGTCGGCGCGGGCGTGGGTGTCGACGTGGGTTCGGGGGATGGTGTCGGTTCAGGCGTTTCGGTCGGTTCGGGTGATTCCGTCGGCATGGGCGTTTCGGTGATTTCCGGCGTGCTCGTCGGATTTGATGTCTGCGCGGCATCCGGCGTGCTCGTCGGCTTCGGCGGATTCGTTGCAGTCCCTGCCGTCGGCGCACTCGTCGGCTTCGGCGGATTCGTTGCAGCCCCTGCCGTCGGCGCACTCGTCGGCTTCGGCAGATTCGTCGCATTCCCTGCCGTCGGCGCGCTCGTCGGCTTCGGCGGATTCGTCGCAGTCCCCGCCGTCGGCGTGTTTGTCGGATTCGGCAGGTTCGTCGCAGGATTCGCCGTTGGCGCGCTCGTCGGTTTCGGCGAATTCGTTGCAGTCCCTGCCGTTGGCGCGCTCGTCGGCTTCGGCGGATTCGTTGCAGTCCCTGCCGTCGGCGCACTCGTCGGCTTCGGCGGATTCGTTGCAGTCCCTGCCGTCGGCGCACTCGTCGGCTTCGGCGGATTCGTTGTAGTCCCTGCCGTCGGCGCGTTTGTCGGATTCGGCTGGTTTGTCGCAGGATTCACCGTTGCGGGCACACTCGTCGCAGGGGTGTTCGTGGCGGTTACGTCATCACGCGGAATGTCGGTCGTCAGTGCGTCAGTTACGGAGGGCGTGGATGCTGCCGGGGTATCCGCTGCAGTGGCATCCGCCGTCGGCGCGTCGGTTATCGGCGCATCCGTCGCGGGTGTGTCTGTCGGCATCATCGTCGCGGTGATTACGGGCGGTGCAGCGGTTTGCTGCGATTCCATCTGCCGCTGAATGCGAATCTGCTCCAGCGCCATCAGCGCATCATCCGACTCCTGCTGCGCGCGGCTGGCATCCCACTGGTTGTAGCCCACCAGCGCCAGTGCCGCCAAAATCAGCACCAGCCCCAGCGTCATCAGCAAATTGCCCTTACGGTTCTTCATGCTCTTGGCTCCATTTCCGGTGCAGAATCCAGCCAATGACGAACAGAATCATGCCCGCACCCGCCAGAATCGGCACCGGCCACCACAGCTGCCCCGTTTCGGGAATCGGGGCGGTCGGGGTCGGCGTGACCGTGCGGCGGTTGGTAATCACATACACGCCGTTTTCGATGGAATATTCCGGCTCATAGTACACGTCAGCCCCCAGAATCTCGTTGAGGGTGTACACATGGTCAGCCGGCAAATCCTTGAAGATATGGTGCCAGTTGTTTTCGCTGTTCAGAATCACCGTGTCGATATGCTGACCGTCCTGCATCAGATGAATTTCAATCTGCACAGGGCGATATGTGCCGCGGTTGTCGTCATCCCACACCTTGACGCACTCAAGGTCAATCAGCGCGGGGGAACGCTCCAGCTTGATGGTGGAGAGGACATCGTACTGCCACTCGTCGTCCACATTGCGCGTCGGCACAGAGGTCAGGAAGGACTGGAAGCTGTACGCCCAGCCGCCGATGATAACCGGCGTGCCAGAAACAAGGTACAGACCGGGGTTGAGTCCCGCGAAGGCAACTCGACCGTTTTCATCCGTCGTGCCGGTGAAATCAGGCGTTTCGGACGCGGTGAGGGCTTTCATCGCTTCGGACGCGGCTGCCCAGTCCGCCGCATTCTTCAGCGCGTTAATGTCGATATTCAGGGTGCTGTACGGGCTGCGCAGGGCGAACCGAGCGTCCGCATCCATGTCCGCCACCTGATACAGCTGGAAGGTCACGCCGGGCAGGTGCGCATCATCCTCGTTGTCATCCGCCTGAATGGCGAACGTCAAGGGGTGCGTCAAATCAACCCGTTCAAAGGCAAGCGCGCAGGGCGCAAGCAGAAGGCAGCACAATGCTGTCAGCAGGACAAGCGCCAGCAGGCGCGAGGGTTTGCGGCTCATCACGACCGCTCAGCTCCTTTCCGCTTCTTGTGTTTCGGGCTGGTCGTTACCAGCATGAGAATGAGGAGAATCAGCAGCATCGGCGCGGCGACAATCGGCGCGACGATGTAGGGGTCAATCACGAGTGCGTCCGCGGAGATGCGCACGGATAGCTGCGCAAGCGACGTTTCGACCCGGTGTCCGCGGACAAGCAGCCGGTGCGAGTTAATGCCATAGGGTGTGCAGGTGACGAGCGTACACAAATCCATGCCGTCATAGATTTGCAGTGCGCTGACGTCGTGCGGCTCGACAATGAGAATCTGGTCGATTTCGTAAGTCAGCACCTTGTCCAGCACGCGGAGGGTGAAGGTATCGCCGTAGGTGAGCTGGTCAAGGTTGGTAAAGAGCTTGGCGGAGGGCAGCCCTCGATGCGCCGAGAAGGCGGAATGCGTCCCCGGTTCGCCAGTCGGCAGGCTTGTGCCCTCAATGTGACCGACGGCGACTTGAAGCACGTTGGCGTTCGTCGAGTGATACAGCGGCAGCGTCACGGCAATCTGCGGGATCTCAATCACCCCGATGATGCCCGAACCGCCGACATTCATCACCGCGTCGTACTCCTCGCGTTCCTCGTCGGTCATGATCAAGCGATCAACGGTGGACTGTGCGCGGAGTTTTTCGTTATAAGCGTTTGCCGCCGCCCAATCCGCCTCGTAATCCTTCTTGGACTCCTGCTCCACCGCCGTGTTGTAGGTGGCTACGGCACGCGACTGGTGGAAGGAATTGTAGAAATCCGACACGGACGGGTACAGAAGGAGCGCCAGACCCACAAACAGCACCACAAACAGCAAAATGGTTGTCATATTGCGCTTCATGAGCCGCCTCCTTTCTGCAAACATGCTTCATTTTCCCATTTGGGAATGCCGGGCGGCGGCATTGCGCGCACCGCCCGGCAGGGGTTTCATCAGAACATGGGGATGTTCAACGAATTGCGGGAGAGAAATCAGATTTCGTCCGCTTCGGCCTTGCGGCGAACGATGAGGATGAGCGCCGCGCCCACGAACATCATGCCGCCCAGCACGTAGAAGATGGTCGTGCCGATGCCGCCGGTCTCAGGCAGGGTCGCACCGGACTTGTTGACGAGCTTGTTGTTCATCGTAGAAGCCGCCGTGAGTTCCATGGATGCACTTGCACCGCCAGCAGCTTCCTTGTGGTCTGCCGAAATCGTGATGGTGACAGGATCCAGCGGATTATAGGTAGCAGGAACCGTGGTTTCCTTCAGCGTGTACGTGCCGTGATCCAGACCGATGATGTTGAACGTACCATTGGCTTCCGTAATCATTTCATTGTTTGCGACATCCGTATAGGTATCATTCGGCTTCGTGGTGCCTGCGACAATGTAATTGCCATCGGCATCCTTCCACAGCGGAACAACACGGTCATTTTGATCATAAAGCGTGAAGCCAGCGCCTTCCAGTTCGTTGCCTGCCTCAGCCGTGTTCGCATACTTCGTGTTGTTCACAACATAGGTGAAGAGCCACACATGGTCTTCCGGCGTTTTGCCCATGCCATCAGCATTGGGGTTGTTGGAGTATTCCAAATCGACGCTGTTCTTGTTGTCCGTGCTGTTGGCGCTCGCGTTGAAGACCTGCGCTTCTTCGTTCAGATACGCCGTGTAAACGACCTCAACCGTAATCTTGTCCGTAACAAGGATGCTGGTGTTTTCTTTCATCACCTTTTTCAGGTCTTCGATTGTGAGCGTCCAAGACGGCTTATCCTGATTTTCACCAACCTTGCCTGCGCCCTTCTGACCAGCCGTTGCAGTGCAAACATAATCGGTATCTTTCAGTGCGATGCCGTTCACCTTCACAGAATCAATCTGAACGAAGGTAATGCCCTTGGACATGGTGTCGTTGAAGACCAGCTTGTACGTCGGATAGTCATTATAATCCGCATTGACCGGAATGGTTGCGACCAGACGGAACTTGAAGTTCTCAAACAGCGCATGGTCGGCACTCTCGCCCCAGCCTTCCGGATTCACTTCTCCGCCGTTCTTTTCGGCATCGCCAACTTCGTCCTGCACCTGCTTGTCCACAGAGGGCTTTTCAGACTTTGCAGTCGCAACGATGTCCTTATCCAGCACCTTTACAATCAGCAGCGTGGCAGCGCCGTCCTTGCCTTCCAGCTTTGCCTGATTGTCCCGCACAAGGTAATAGCCGGGGGTCAGCTTCTTGCTCGTGCCGGGGGCTGCTTTGGTGGAAGCGAACGTATCAACCGGAGTGGAGTCAGCATTCCAGTACTTCGTGATTTCAGCCAGCTTTTCCTGATTCGTGCCCGAAACAGCTTTCAGAGCATCCAGAACAGCGTCCGGAACAGGGTCGCCAGTCCTGACCGCATCAGTATCGTTCTTGGCATTTGTGCCCCACTTGACGCTCGTCAGCACCTTTACTCCTGCATTTGTTTCAACATCAGCAGTGAAAATCTGGTACACTTGGTATTCGTGATCCACATCGTCCTTCGGGTTTACCGTAATCGTAAAGCCTTCCGCGTCAGTAGACGGATTTTCCACTTCCGTTGCGCCTGCGACAGTGACCATGCTCAGCACGAGCATCATGGCCAGCAGAATTGCCCAAAACTTTTTCATGGTTTTTCTCCTTTTCGTTGTCGTTTTTCATTCATTGGGAAACGTTTTTCGGGGATTACCGGGGTTGCCTACGTCGGGAGGTCTCCTGACGTATAGCTGCTATGCTTTTTTCATTCCTCCTCCCGTCGTTTTCTTCCCCATGTTTATACAAGGGCTTTCGCCCGCGTATACGGATTGAGAATCCCCCGGAAGGGGGCTGCCGACTGCTCAGCAGCCTTCCCTCCGGCGTTTGATTTCCTGCCCCAGCAGCAATGCCGCCGCTGCCATCAGCAGCAGACCGCCCGCCGTGTACGGCAGTGTACCGATGCCGCCCGTCTCGGGCAGCGTGTAGGTAATGGGTGTGTTCGTAATCTGGAAGACGCGATTTTCGCTGTTCGCGGGAATCGGCAGGGTGTTCGTAGCGTTTTGGTCGTCCGTCACCAGCTGCCAGCCGCTGCCCACCGGGGTCTTCTCGACGACATAGTAGCGGTAGATGTTGCCACCCGCGTCATACGCCGGGAGATTGTACCACTTGTAGCCCCACCAGATGTTCTTGCTGCCTTCCGGCGCGGTGTATTCAACCACTTCGCCAAACTGCCAGCCATCCAGATTCTTCGTGACGACCTTCCCCGCTTCCGCGTCCCAGCCAAGGGTAACGGTCGCGATGATCTTGTCGCCGTCCGCCGCCGCTTCCGCGGTGGTCTGCTTGAGCGTCAGCGTGATGTCCGGGAGGTTCGCGGGATTCAGTGTGAACTGATTGTCCAGCGACGTCCAGACCTTGCGGGCGCTGACGTCGGTCAGGGTGTTGGTGACGGTGAGTGTCTTGACGTTCAGGTTGATTTCCGGCCGTTCGCCGTTCGTCGGGGCAGAAGCCGAATGGACTTCGTTGCCTTCCGCGTCCACTTCCTTGACGTAGTAGTACCATTCGCCGCTTGCGCCTGTATCCTTGTCGAACCAGTAGCGCGGCAGGCGGGTCAGCGTCAGCGTTGCGGCGTCGGTCGGCGTATTCGTGCCGACCGTCAGCTGCACGGTGCCGTCCGACAAGATCGTCGCGTCCATGTTCGCTTCCAGCGCGCCCAGCAAGGGCGTGTAGCGTTCGTGTTGGGGAAGACCAGCGCCGTCACGCTTTTCGCGCCAGATTTGCAGGTACACGACGGTATTGCGGACATTCAGCGGCAGTTCGCTTTCGCTGCCTACGGGGAAATACGCCTGCTTGAACTGTTTGGTGATTTTCAGCTTCGTCGGCGTGTTGGTAATCGTGGCGACGCTGTTGAGGCGAATTTCCGTCTGACCGTCCGGCAGGTTGTTCAGGTAACCCATGCTTTCCACCTCGCGGATGACGAAGGTATCGTCCGCGGTGGAGGTGTAAAAGTCTGAAATGGTGACGCGCCAGGAGGCTGCGCCATCCGCCGTCTTCGGGACGACGCCGGACACATGCAGGTAATTCTTGCCGTTGATTGTCACCTTTTCCGCCGTGAGCGTAGCCGGTTCGCAGGTAAACGTGCATGTGTTGTACAAGTCTGGATCGAACAAGTCAAAGAGTTTGCTCTTGCCGGCGCTCTTCCACTGAATTTCCAAGTAGATGTCGCGCTGTTCGCCGTCCTCACCGTATGTGTTCGCATCCGTCCACTGCTTTTCAATGGTGATGCTTCGCGGAATGTTGGTCAGGGTCACGTTGCTGACATTGTCCTTGAACTCAAGGTAGTATCTGCGGTAGAACCTTTGGCTGTTCGGGAATTCGTCAACCAGTACGTCTCCGGAGAACTCGTAACCGTAATTATTTCCCCATTCGTCTGACACGTCAGGATCTCCGCCGATGGCTTCCGACACCCTGTAGCGGTACTGAACCAGCTTACCATCCTTATAGCCGTACAATGGCAGATTGTCAATGGCAGCCTTCCAGCCGTTCTCTTCCGTCAGGTAGACGAAGTACATGACGTTCGACAGATACCAGATTCCGTATGGGTTATCGTCGAGGTAATACTGATCCACCTGAACCTTCACTTTTTTGATCTGATGCGGGTTTTGTTGGTTGCCATTGGCAACCTCCGGCGCCCACTTCTTCTCAATCTCGAGCTTCCCCTTCGGCAGGTTCTGAATCGTTGCGCTTGCGTCCGCGATGGTGACTAAGAAGCTTCCTTCCATTTGTGACGAAGAGGCTTTGAACGCATCCTTTGCCTTGATTGGCTCGCCAGCCGAATTGAGTTCAAGGACGTCGCCCACTTCTTTCGGCCAGTTCTCCGAGAAGCTGTAAACAGGCATCGTACCGTTCACAGGGGCTTCCGTCAGCTCATAGGTGTAAACATACGCCGTGTGAATAGAGCCGTCCGGATTATACTGAACAGAGTACGCTTCCAGCGGTTGCGTTGTCGTCCAGTTTCCATTCGCATCCGGCATTATTTCAACGGTATCCGAATTGGGGTCGTAAGTTATCCACCCTGCCTCTTTTGTCCATGAATGCGTTGTCTCAGTCAAGTTGAGCGTAACCTTTTCCGGCTTCTTGGTGACATTGACCCATTCTTTCGTCAAATTGAGGTTGAGATTTCCCATTTCATACCCCGGCAGGTTCCTCGCGTGGATGTTCGCCGTTCCGCCGTCTGCAGGCTGGTTCACCGCACCGGTTGTTTTCTTGACAAGCGTAGCGTCGCCTGTGTAGCTCACCTGATACAGATACGGGTTTAGCGCACCATTAATCGTTTCGTACCCCTCTACGATGTAATAGTAGTACGGCTTCTTCTGCGCTTCGCCGTTCTCATTCACCGTAAAGTAGTACTTCGGCAGGTTGTTGAACTCCCAAACCGGTTCTTCGCCGCCCTCCGTCCAGTTTTTCGTGACGTAGGTGTACTGCTGATCAGCCGTCTTGATGGGCTTGCCATTTCTGTCAAAGGTGAGCTGCTTCTTCGCCTGAATCAAGCAGAACGTCAGCTCATCCCTGTCGCGGAAGCGCGCCCAAGTCTTGTCCACCTTGACGTTGAACCTCTCGACGTAGTAGTTCTTTTCGGTCACTTCCGGGAGCGTGTCCGTCAGCGGCTGACGATAAATCTCCTTGATATCGGTCAGTGCCGCGTCTGTGAAGTAGTCCTCCGGCTTCTGCGGGAAGTCCGCAGGCAGATGCTGCGTGCCGAAGTAGCCGTCAATCGCCGCTTCCGACACCTCGTAGGTGTACGCCCACGCGGATTTCACCGTGCCGTCGGCGTTGTATTGCGCATAAACCGACTGCGTTTCGTTCCATTCTGCCCAAAGCGCCGTATACGTTGCCGTGGTGTCCAGCTCGATCGTCTTTGCGGTGGGCGTTTCCGCTGTCCAGCCCGTATCCGGGGCATAGACATGGCGGGTGCGCGTCACGGTAATCTTCGCCTTCGTGCCTTCCGGCGTGGGCTTGTCCGCGGGATTGTCGGAAGCGTCCAGCCACTGCTTCGCCACGTTGAAGCGGTACAGACCTTCCTTCTCGCTCGTCAGCTTGTTGTTCGTCACAGTGACGGTGGTGCTGGTGTTCGCATCGCCCTCCGTCGTCACGAAACCGTCCGCCGGGCTATAGCTGACGCTGAACGGGAGGGTGGCTTCGTTTTGGTACTTGACCTCCTCCACCTTGTAGCGGTAGCTTTGCCTGATGGGCTGATTCTGCTCGTCGAAGCCCGTCACAGCGTACTTCGGGAAAGTGCCGAACACGACCTTGCTTGTGTTCAGGCTGCTGATGCTCATGACCCTCGTGACCGCTTGGAAGCTGTCGTCCGCGACCCACGCGCCGTTCTCCTGCTTTTCGCGGGTCAGGCGGAAGGTCAGCGTATCCTGCATGTTTTCAGGCTTTGCGCCTTCACCCCAGCGCTTCTCGGCTTCGATGGTCAGCTTCGCGATCTCGTAGTTCCGCAGCGTCGCCGTGCCGCGTGCGTTCTGCGTGTCCGCCTTCGGATTGGCGGGATTCCCGTCCGTGAAGTACTCGCTCGGGTGCTGCGGGAGACCGCTGTATGCCAGCTGGCAGTAGAAGCCGCTCGGCACGTTCAGTTCCCGGAGGCTGTAGGTGTAGGCGCGGGCGTTTTGGACAACGCCGTTTTCCATGGCGACCGTGTAGGTTTCCAGCCCCTCGAACTTGGTGCTCCATTTGTTCGCTTCTGCCAGCGTAACCGTGTCGCGGCGTTCCGTGCTGCCCTTCGTCCACGCGCCGTTGACGTAATCCCAGCGCGTCTTGTAGAGCGCGACCTGTACGCCGCCGAATTCCTCGGTAATCGTGTGCTTTGTGCCATCCGGCGCGTACCATTCCTTGGACAAGTCGATGCTGATTTCGCCGTACTTGTCCTCCGGGCGGTAGACGTTGGTCAGCGTCGCCGTGACCGTGCCGGTGGTTTTGCTGGCGTTCGGGTCGATGGTGTAGGTGATGCCGGATGTGGTGTAGCTCGGCACTTTGCCCTCGACGATGTAGTAAATGTAGTAGAGCTTGTTGCCGTTCGCGTCCGCGCCGGTGGATTCCAGCTGCGACCACTGGGTGTGCCAGCCGTTCGCTGCCGTCAGCGTAGCCTCGCGACCACCGTAAGCATCGTCCGGGTGCTGGCGAATTTTTGCCCACTGCGCGTCGGTGAACTGCGTGACCTGCGTCGGCACTTCGTCAACCGGTGTGCCTTCCGGGGTCATCGTGATGCTCACGTTGTTATAGTAGCGACCGTCCTGCCATGAACCCCAGTTATTCTGCAAGCAGAAGGTGATTTTCCGCTGATGGTTCATCCTGACGGTGTAAACGAACTGTTTCTTCGACGTATCCTGCGGCTGCAAGACGATTTGTTTTCCGTCTACACGAGCCACAATACGCTGATTGTCCGCAAGTGCTCCATCAAGCAATTTCAGCGTTACCGTAACCTCCTGATTCTCCGGGAACTGTCGCGCAACCTTCGTGCTATTGTTGACCATTTCCGCAGACAGGATGCATTGCGGATTCTGCGTTGCATCCGTGTTCAGCACGTCGGTATACTGCTCCTGCGTCAGCGCATAGCGGCGAAGCATCACGAGGACGCTGGCAGGGCGCGCATTCTCATGGGCGTCGTCGCCAGCCCAGTTCTTCTGCACCTCCATGTCGTGGCGATCCTTGCTGTTCTTCACCTGAATGTTGATGCTCGCAGAGCCGTTGACGGTGTGCGGTCCATCCACCACGCCTTTGATGCCGGAAGCAGTCATGAGCTCCTGCAGCCGACTCTTCGAAATCGTGCCGAAGTTGCCATTGTTGAGACCGTCCGGGTATCTCGCCGGATGTGGTTCGGTATCGTCCGCTCTCGGAACGATGTGGAAGACGACCAGCGGGCGATCCTCCAGCACGAGGTGGTACGGTTCGACTGCATGCGTTTCCGCCAGCATGTACGCGACGTTCGGGTCGAGGGGACGCTCGTTCAGCTTCGCCGAATTGTATTGGTAAGTAATCATACCGCTTTGATCCGTGTAGACCTTACCATTTTCGCCGCCAACCGCCTCGAACTTGTTGGTTGCCGTGTTCCATGCGTAGAGGGTGAACTCCGTTCCCGGCAGCAGCAGCGAGGTGTTCGCGCTGTCCACCTTGCGGATGACCAGATTGTTGTGGATGTAGCCGCCGCCCTGACTGAAGTAGTCGTTATTGCTATTGTTCAGTTCGGTACTTGAGCTGTCTTTTCCTTCAAGGTTTGCGTGGTTTCTCAACGCCGGACTGATGCCCTTGTGGTTCACGTCGTTGAAGTTGTACTCGTTCGTCACCTCAGGCGGCAGCAGAATGTTCTCCTGCGCTGTGTATTCCAGAATCAGCGCCTTGCCGTCCGGAACGGTGACAGTTATGTTCAGCTTACGCGTGTTTACCGTCGATCCGCTAAAGCTCGGCGTTCCCTGCGGAGGATACTGGTAGGTTTTATTCCCTTCCTCCGTTTCCGTGAACTCCATCTTCCAGAGATACTTCTCTATCTCTGCGCCGCGCACCAAATGTCCCTTGCCGTTTTCATCAACGTTCAGAATCGGGTTGCCGTTTTCATCCTTCAACGCCTCATAGAGCCTGAAGGAACCTTCATCCAACGTCACATTGCGCAGATAAGGATACACGCCAGCCAATCCAAGAACGTCATAGGTCAGCGTATCCGTCAGCCTGAGCGTGCTGGATGCCGGATTCAGCTTCGCGCCTGCCTGGTTGATGTCGATGGTGTAGGTGATTCGCGCCTGCTGGTCGCCGCCCTTGACGCTGTAGCCCTTCTGGACGTTCACCGCCTCGACCGTCTCTTCCTCGTAGGTCAGCTCGGTCTTCTGCTCCTTGTGATAGAGCGCCGCGTCGTATCTCACGTCCAGCTGGTTGTTCAGCACGCCCAGCGCCAAACTGCCGTTCACTGCGGTTGCCAGGAAGTCGTCGGCAATCTTGCAGTGAACCTTGACGGTCATATCCGCCTTGCCGTTGAGGATCGTTTCCGAACCGCCGGTATTCTCATTCGGCTTCATGGAGATGTTGATTCTCTGCTGCTGTGCGCCTTCGCCCACCGTCGTCAAATCAGCCTTGATGGAAATGCGCTGCTCGCCCCACTCGTTGCTGACCTCATAGCCATCCGGAATCGTACCGGCATTGTCCAGCTTCTTATTGACAACGGTCATCTTCGTGCTGTCCGTTTCGCTAAGAATCAGCCTCGAGCCGCCGTATTCGATGTACTCCACCACAATGTGCGGCGGGAGCGTTTCGGTCAGGGTGATTTCGTCGTGCGCCACGCCATCATTGCGCAGGAGGATCGTCCAGTACAACTCGTTCTCATGGATGATCTGTCCGTTCAAATCGCCAACGCCATGGTTGCCGAATTTCTTCTCCACCAGGTCGTTCGGGGCGGCCTTGTACCACGCGTCTCCGTTTTTGCCCGCGTTAACAGCCGTGTTCTTGAAGTCAACCCCGCTCGTGCGGGACTCTTCCAAATAGATGGTCGTCTGATACGGGAGCGTAACGCTTGTCGTCGCGTTCACATCCGTATTGGCGTCGTTCAGCACAACGCCTTCGCCCGTCGTTTCAAACCGGAAACCATAGTAGTAGCCTTCCGTCAGCGTCGTTTCCGCAGACACCACCATCGTGCCTTCATTTTTGCCCTGACTGTCGCAGGTCAGCAGCGTAATGGTGTACGGCACATTCTGCGCATCATGCTTTTTCACAACATCGAGGTCTTTGATGGCGTTGAGCAATGTCTGCGCCTGAGCCGCCGTCATGTAGTGCTGCATGATTTCTATTCCGTTTTTCCATTCCACCTTCTTGTCAAGCGTATCGCCGAAGTTCAGCTTATACTGAACATCCTTCGTCGCCGGGAAGGTGTACGTCGCGTTCCACGCTACCGGATACAGACCATCGGTGTATTCGCCGTTCTTCGTCGGATCCGCCGGCATACTTGCGTCAACCGACTTCACCACATTGTAACGCTTGTCCTGCCCTACATTCGCGGTGCTTGTCTTTTGCTCGCCGTCGAATTCCGCCGTGTTTGTAATCTGTTGATCCTGCGCGGTTGCTTCCACCGGCGTTTTGTATTGGATTACGATCTTAGCTGTGGTGTCCTTGAATTTCAGCTGCGGTTTGCCATCCGCGCCGGTTTCCACGGTAAAGTAATCCGTGTAGTTTTCAGCGGTGATAGGCGTGTTATTCGCCGTGATTTGCGACACATAGCCCTTGCCGTCCGTCTTCGAAAACAGCAGACTGCCGTTTTCGTCCACAAGCTGGTCGAACATCGTGTCCGTCAGCGTCTTATCCTTGATGTTGAAACGGTTTTCGTTGACGGTGAGCGTCCACTGAATGCAGCCCTCATTGCTGTTGTACCCGCTGCTCTTTTGCAGCTTTTTAATCTGAACGTCAGTAGGGTTGCTGTTAGAGGAATTCTGGGAATGATCCCATTTTCCGCCACTCTGCGCAGTGAAAGTATTTGTCAGCTGATCGTATTCACCGGTCATTCCGTCCTTGTCGAACGTGTATTCATACTTAATTTCGTATGTTTCATTTGCCGAAAGCGGCGGCAGCACATAGTCCGTCGTCATGGTATAGACCTTGCCGCTTTCGTCCGTCGTGTTCGCATAAACGTAGTGAATGTGCGTTCCCGTCGTACCGCAGGCGCATGTACCGTCCGTCTTGATTTCTGTCGAAGCAGAGTCAACAGCGGGCACCTGACTCCAGTTAGAGTGTACTTTAACCTCCGTGACGGTCATGTTTGTCAGGGCCATTTGCTTATTCACAGCCGTCATGACGTCTTGAGCAGTCGCGTTCTTGCCGTTCGTGCCCTTTGTGGATTCGATTTTGACGGTATACTCAATCGTTCCTTTTTCCCAGTTGACATTAGCCCCGCTTTTCCAAGTTCTCAAATCGCTGAGGAGGGAGTTGTTGCCCCTGTCGATGTCCTCCCACTTCACGGTAGTCGATGCGCCACCGAACTTGATGGTCAGGTCGTCGTTGCCCAGATTCTCAACATCGTCCTTGCGGATTTCGGCACTCATCTTCATGGTGCCGGTGCGGTCGTCATGGCTGGGGTTGTTCCGGACAAAGTCCATATACTCGTCGGTGAACCACATTTCAACTTGTTTCGTTGTGGGATTATACTGGAACTTAAACGCCGGCTTTTCATTGCTGAATTTGGCGTCCGTGCCCGACCAGACAGAAGTGCTGTCCGTTTTGATATGCGTATTCTCTGCCGGAATAATAATCTTATTGCCTTCGCCATGGCGCAGAATAGCTTCATCCGAAATCTTGAAGTCCGCCGCGAAGCTATAGTTGTACGCATTGGCATTTTCCGGAAGTATGATGTTCGATACCGTAATATTGGTAATCTGCATGCCGCTCTCGCTGACGGCAGGCGGTTCGTTCGCCATCATCAGGAAGCCCGGGTCGAGTCCAAGCGACGGCATCATCATGTCGTCCGGCTTCGCGGCATCAGCGTCCATCGACGGAATCACCGTAAGCGCAGGTGTCGGGGACGGCTCGTCCATCGGGGCAACAGTTTCGGCGGCGTTTTCCGTCGGCGCGGGCGTCACAGACGGCGCAAGCGTCGGTTCTTCCGTAGGCGCAGGCGTTGCTGTGGGCGCTTCCGTGGGCGTTGACGTTGCTTCGGGGGCTGCCGTCGGCTCAGCTGTCACTTCGGGCGCTGCCGTCGGCTCAGCCGTCACTTCGGGGGCTGCCGTCGGCTCAGCCGTCACTTCGGGGGCTGCCGTCGGCTCAGCCGTCACTTCGGGGGCTGCCGTCGGCTCAGCTGTCGCTTCGGGGGCTGCCGTCGGCTCAGCTGTCGCTTCGGGGGCTGCCGTCGGCTCAGCTGTCGCTTCGGGGGCTGCCGTCGCATCGGGGTTCGGGGTCGGGTCATAGTAGCAATCCGCCGTGTGCGTGTGCTCTTCTTTGCCGCAGATATAGTGGCGTTCGTAGCAGTCCGCCGTGTGATGATGGCCAGAATCCTCCGCCGTCACCGTCACAACGCATTCATTCGTATGCTGATGCCGCAGCACCTGAATGTAGCCGCAAGTGTAGTAGCCGGTTTTCGCATCGACGCAGGACGCGGAATGCGTGTGCACCTTCGCCGGGTCAGGATAGAGTTTGCATTTCAGGTCGCCGCGCACCATCTCGTAGCAGGAATCATCATGCGTGTGTGCGCCTTCGCCCTCAAACAGACCGCAAGTCGGTTCTTCCGTCGTCGGATAGCAGGCATCCGTATGGTGATGCGCGCCCTCGACTTCCGTCAGGCCGCAGGTGTACGTCCGGGTCACTTCGTAGCAGCTGTCATCATGGACATGCGGCATGTCGGAGTTCGTCGCAACGTCCTTGGTGCAAATCAGCGTGCGTGTTTCCGTCACGCAATCCGCCGTGTGCTGGTGCCCTTCGCTCTCAAACAGACCGCAAGTCGGTTCTTTCGCCCGATAGCACGCATCCGTGTGGATGTGCCCCTCGCTTTCCGTCAGCGTGCAGATCAGCTGCTTCTCCCAATTGTAGCAGGCATCCGTGTGCTTGTGCATCGGATGCTCCTCCAGCGTGCAGATAAGAACGCCGTTGCTGTCGTAGCACTTCTCGTCATGCTCGTGGATGTAGCCATCCCAGTAGCCGCAGCTGAGTTCGCCCTGCGCATTGTAGCAATCGGAGGAATGGTGGTGCGGCTCAAAGCTGCAGCGCATAATATCGGTAAAGACTGTCTCCGCCTCGCGCTCGGAAATCAGGCAGGTCAGCTCGTCCACATAGCAGTCCGCCGTGTGGGTATGCTCCTCCAGCCCGCAGTACGTTTCCGCCGCCATCGTCAGACCCGGCATCATCAGCACATAAGACGTGCAGATGGCGACAACGAGTGCCAGCGCCGTGACCGTCTTGAGCAGACGCATCCGGCGCTTCCGCTGCGCAACGTATCTTTCTGCTAATTCCATGAGTTTGCGGTTCATGTCAGCATCCTCCGATTCTGGAACCTGTGTTCCTCTTCTTGCTGTATTGTACTTACGTTATTGCAGGAATCCAATGCGGTTCAGCGGCCAAATGCGGAGCGTTACGCGCCCCATAATCTGCTCTTCGGACACCGGACCGACCAGTGTGCTTCGGCTGTCGCGCGAGGTGGAGCGGTGATCACCCAGAACAAAATACCGTCCGTCCGGCACTTGGTACGGCAGCGTGATGGAGCAGTCGCCCAGCGCGCGGTCGGTGATGTACGGCTCATCAAGCAGTTCGCCATTGATGTAGACGTTGCCGCTTCCGTCGATGTTGACCCACTCGCCCGGCAGGCCGATAACGCGCTTAATCAGCACCTTATTGTTGTAGTAAAAAGCGATAATATCGCCGCGCTGCGGATTTGACCCGCGCACGACCATTGTAATTTCGCCCTGCCCGACCACCGGCGTCATTGACGTGCCGGTGATTTGCAGGATGGGCATGACCATGGTTGCAATCAGCACCGCGACCGCCGCCACCACCAGCAGCGTATAGAGCGTGCTGCGCAGGGCGCGGTTGTAGCTGTGCTTGCGTTTCTCATGCTTCAGTTCCGTTTCCAATTGTGCGGATGTGGGGTTCATTTCCCGCAGCAGGTGGGCGCGTTCCGCCGCTTCCTGCGTGTCGTTAAGCAATTGTTTGCCCGTTTTCTGCTGATTCTTGTCTTCTGACACCTGCGCGCCCTCCCTTCTGTCATGTTTCTTTACTGCTGATTGGCGGCTTTCTTTGCGCGCGCGAGGATTTCCTGCGCTTGGCTTTCTGCCGCGCTGATTTTCTCCTGGCAAAGCCGCTCGACGTTCTGCTGATACTGTTCCGCGGCCTTCTGCGCCGCCTCAAACACGCCGTTTAACTTCAGCGATGCCTCCGCAATCGAGCTGCACGTTTCCAGCTGCAGCTGCTGACTTTGCAGCGCCGCTTCTGCCGCATTCAGCCGCTGCTCCAGTGCTTCAAATTCCCGTGCCTGTTCCAGCAGCAGTTCCAGCAGCTCTGCGCGTCCCAGCTTCCGCAGTTCCTTCTCTGTCACAGTTCACGTCTCCTTCACATGTAACTCATTTATTGTTTCTCGATATGTAATTCGCCAGATTTCCGGCAAATCACCGTTCGAGTTCTTACATGGTTTATTATACCATCAAATCTTCAACTGTCAAGTCGGAAAAATAACATTTATTATGCTCATTTGGTGCATTTTTGTGTGTTTTGCCATACTTTCGTGTGGCAATTTTGTTATTTCCATCTGTTAACGGCTTGTTAGTTTCCTAAGTATTGTTATTTGCATGCTAAAACTATCGTAATAGGAATATTTTTTTGTCTGTTGCTTTCCTCGTTTTTTCGTAATTTTCGTTCAGTGTACGCAAATCTTCGACCGGTTTTTCTTTGTTTCCACGCCATTCGTTCGTCTTTTTCAATGTAACATTCCAGACTTAGCAAACAAAAAAACAGCATAATATTGTTGATTCGCAAAAAAAGCAGGAGCAACCCGCAAATCGTGCTGCTCCTGCCAAATATTCTGTTATCCATTCGGGTTTGCGCTGTCGTCATCCTGGCGATACTGATCTGTACGGCGACGATGGCGCGGCGCTTCCTCTGCCGATTTCGCCACCGGGCGCGCATACGGATTCTCCATCGTCGTCGTGCTCTTCGGCGCGGCAGCGGACGAGGTCTCCTGCGGCTTCGTCAGAGGCTGAATCGGCGTGCGATAACCGACTTGCGGTCGGTTTTGCATGTCCTGCGTCTGCGGAACGGGTGTCGCCGGGCGCACCTGCACAGGCGAAACGCCATTGCTCGTCTGCGAACGCTGCTGCGGGGTCGTGTACGCGCCTGTGCGCATCTGCTGCGGCTGACCCGCCTGACGTGCAACCGGACGATCCGCATTGCGCGCTGCCTGTGCGCGGCGCTGCGCCGCCTTCATCGCAACCTCACGCTGTTTCTTCTGGTATTGCATGAAGGCAAATCCGCCGCCGCCCAGCAGCAGCACGACCGCAATCACGATGAAGATAACCAGCCCGCTGTTGCCGCTCTCGTTCACCACAGGGTACGTCGCGGCTGCGGTGGGCAGCGGTTCGAGCGTCGGCGTGGGCGAAGCGGAAGGCGTCGGCGTGGCGGTTTCCTCCGTAGGGGCAGTTGTGGGCGAAGTCAGCGGGCCGGGCGTTGAAAAGCCCTGCCACGGCACATAGCTGACCGTTGCGCCGCTGCCCTTCCAGTCGTTGATGGTCTTGTCTTCTTCCGGAATCAGACCGCTGGTCGGTTTTGCAGTAGCATTCCCCGTCGTGTTATTCTGGATGCCCTGAATGTACTCGCTGCTTTGCAGGAACTCTTCCAGCTCCTCCACCGTCATCCAATGGAAGTATCTTCCGTTGACGTAACCTTCTTGGTCATTGTAGCGGATGTGATACCACGTTTCGCCGTCCGTGCCGGTCGTTGTGCCGAGGACAAAGCAGAACGCGTAGTTGTACAGCTTTCTGATACGGCTCGCGTTCATGCTGGGCTGCTGGCGGAAGTTGACCGAGCTCGTCGTGGTCACATAGCCGTAGCTGGAGTAGTTCGTCGGGTCGTAGGGCTGAGGCGTGGTGACAAGCGTGGGTGCGGGCGTGGCGTTCAGGTTGTTCAGGTACGCCTCGATTTCCGCCTGCGTCATGAAGCGGAGCATGTCATAGCGCACATAGCCCCACTGCCCATTATACTGCACGCGGTGCCACGGCATACTGCCCAGATAATCCTGCCCGGAGACGTAGACAACTTCGCCCTGCATCAGGTACGCCTCAATCGCGCTGAAGTCGCCCGCCATCTGCCGCAGCGGCACGTTGTTGCCCACGGCGTAGGCGTAGCCCATCTCCTGTGCGGGAACAGGCGTCAGGTACGGCGTGGGGCTGGGCGTGGGCGTGCTGCGGGACTGATTCCACTGCTGAATGTACACCTGCGCCTGCGCGTCGGTGACGTAGCGGAGGTTCGCGTCCGGCACATAACCGGATGTCCCTTCCAGCGTGGTCACAATGTCCCACTTTTCGCCCGCCGTGCTCAGCTGGCTATTCACATACACCAGCACGTTCGCCTGCAGCGTCGCCATGACATAGTTGCCCGTGCCGATGCCGGTGCGCATTTCGGTTTCGCGCGTGGTGACGGCATAGCCCTCGTACGGCACAGCGGTCGGCGTCGGGGTCGGAGCCTCGGTCGGGGTCTGCGTCGGTACGGCAGTTGCCACCTGACGATACCAGAAGGCAATATCCGCCGCATCCATGCTCAGCGTGCCGTCTTGGAAAACAGTCAGGGTGATTTGCTCGCTGCCAGGAATCAGCTCATAGCCATCCCGCAAATTCGTCGGCGTCGGGCGCAGGGTGTATGTGCCGGGGGCGAGCGTCATCGACTGCGCGTTCGCCACCGGGCTGCCGTAGCTGTCCAGATACTGGATGATGATGGTCGCGTTCTGTGGCGCGGCAGTCGGGGTTGCCGTCGGTACTTCCGTTGGAATTTCGGTCGGAATCGCCGTCGGGGTCTCGGTCGGAACCGGCGTTGCCGTCGGCACAGGCGTTGCGCCGGTGGATGCGGCATACGCGTCGCTTTCCGCCTGCGTCATGATGGTCAGGAATTCGCTCATGATGTAGCCGCTCTGCCCATCCACCATGACGACGCTCCACCGTTCGCCCTTGTCATTCAGCATTTCGTTGACGACGTAGACGTTCGAGCCATTCGCCAAGCGCTTGATGATCGTGTTGCTCTTGCTGGTCGAAGCCTCGCTGCGGAACGCCACTCGATTGCCGTTGATGGTCGCGTAGCGGTTGACCGGCTGCCCGACGGGAATCGGCGCTTCAGTGGGCGCAGTGGTCGGCGTTTCGGTCGGAATCGGCGTATTCGTGGGCGCTTCGGTCACGGGAACATCCGTCGCAGCGCTTTGAACCGGGCGATAGTAGAACGCAAGGTCTTCCGCCGTCGCTTCGTCACCGTTGATGGCAATGGTGCCGTCCGCGTAAATCGTCAGTTCGAACGACGTCCAGCTGCTTTCCAGCTCGTAGCCGGGAATGCTGTCATACGCGGGCGTGACGTGGTACGTTCCCGGCATCAGCTCCGCCACGCTTGCGTCAGCAATCTCCTCGCCAAGCGTGTTGTAGTAGCGGATGGTGACGGTCACGAACTGCTGCGCGGGCGCGGGGGTATCGGTCGGCGCTTCGGTCGCCGGAACGTCGGTCGCAGGCACGTCCGTTGCGGGCGCAGGCGTGTCCGTCGGCGCTTCCGTCGCGGGAACATCCGTCGGGGTCTGCACCGGGTGGTAGTAGAATCCGACCGCATCCGCCGGAATTTCTTCGCCATCCATGTACAGCGTGCCGTTCGCATCCACCGTCAGGTCAAACTGCGTCAGCGTGCTGTCCAGCTCGTAACCGGGGATTTCGCGCTCCGGAATCATCGGGTACGTCCCCGGCAGCAGTTCCTTCACCACCGGGTCGGCAATTTCCACGCCGCTCATGTCGAAGTAGTGAATCGCCACCGGCATCGTCTGCGGGGCGGGCGTGTCCGTCGGCGCGGGGGTATCGGTCGGCGCTTCGGTTGCGGGTGCTTCCGTCGTGGGAATATAATAGTAGAAATACACCTCGCTCGGCGTCGCGATACCGCCGGAAACGTTCACTTCCACCGTGCTTTCCGTGCCGGGCATCGGCACATAGCCGTCCGCCATGCCCTGCGGATTCGCCGTCACAAGGTGTGTCCCCTCGCCCAGCGTCAGCGTGTCGTCCATCGCAACAGGCTCACCCTCGGAGTTGAGGTAGTGCACGGGCACGTTCACTTCGGTCGGCTGCGGGTCGGCATAGAAGAAGGACACACTCGCCAAGTCGGTCGTGCCATCGGAATAGAGCGTGACCGTCTGCGGATTTTCGCTGATGAGGTCGTACCCGCCCACGCGGTCGCTGGCGGTATAGATGTAGTTCACGCCTTCGGTCAGCGACTGCGACTGCTGGTCCAGCAGCGTGCCGTTCTTGTGATAGTAGAACACGTCGATGTTGGATGTTACCGGCTGCGGCGTGGCATAGTGGAACACAACGGGATTCACGCTCGCCGTGCCGCCGTTGTCCACCCACACATGCACCGTGTCCTCGCCGACAAGCTGATACCCAGCAGTCATCGCGCTATTGGCGGTGACATAGTTGTCGCCCTGATTCAGCGTCACATACTGCGTGTCCAGAATCGTGCCGTTGTCATCCAGCTGATACAGCACGGTCACTTCCGCCTGAATGACGGGCGGCTCGGTCGGGGCTTCGGTGGGCACTTCCGTCGGCGCTTCGGTCGGCTGCTCCGGCACGGCGTAGACAAAGCGCACCTCGCTCGGCGACGCGTTGCCCATGCTGTCCACAAACACATCCACCACACCGGACGCAGGTTTGACAAGCAGATAATTCCACGGCACAACACTGGAATTGGCGTACACTTGGGTAGTCGCGTTCGTCAGGCAGCTTGCGTACTGGAAATCCAGCTGCTGGCCATCCTCCGTCACATAGTACACCGGCACGTTGACACTCTCCTGCGCGGGCGTTTCGGGCATTCCCTGCGACGAGAGGTACAGCGGGAACATCCCTTCATAGACGCTGTTGCAGTAATAATCCACTTCATACGAATACATCGGGTCAAGGGCAGTCGCATCCTGCGTCCACATGATTTCCGACGCATAATCTTTCAAGTAGAAGGTATACGCCGGGTCAGACGATACAACCTGCACCTGAACCGTGCTGAAAAGGGCGGACGCATCCAGCGTCGCCCAATACGCATGTTCCGCGCTGTCAGGCACGGGGAACGCCTGCGTTGTCTGCTGCTGTCCCTGCGAATCCGTCCAAATGACGGACACGACGACGTCCTCCCAGCGATCCAGCGCCAGCGCCGGAACCATCGCGGTTGTCATCAGCAGCGCCGCCACCATCAGCACAGACAGCAGACGGCCAAGACCTTTGACGCCGGATTTTCTCATGTTGGGTTTCCTCCTTGCTCCTGCCCTTTGCGGGCCTGATGCCATTCTATTATACCGCAGCGGCGCGGTTTGTCAATCTTCCGCACCCTGCCGCATTTTTCCTTGCGATTCGCAGGATTTTTTGCGTCTCTTGTCGAATCACTATGGCGAAAATCATCCTATTGTTTGAGGAGGACATTGACCATGATGGACGACAAGCAGCTGACGGAAGAGTATTTGGATGGGAAAGTCGTTTTCCCCGGCAAGATTATCCGTGTTGAGCATTGGCATGTGCGCCTGCCCAACGGCGAAACTGCCCTGCGCGAGGTGGCGTGCCATCCGGGCGCGGCGGGCATTGTCGCGCTGGATGATGACGGGAACGTGATTCTCGTCCGCCAGCATCGCATCGCCGTTGGCCGCTTGACGCTGGAAATTCCGGCGGGCAAACTTGACGGGGCGGATGAAGACCCGTTCGTCTGCGCCCAGCGCGAGCTGAGCGAGGAAACCGGGCTGACCGCCGACCACTGGCGCAAGCTGACCGTGCTGGAGACGACCCCCGGCTTCTGCAACGAGCGCATCCACCTCTACTTGGCGACGGGGCTGCACGCTGGAAAGACGCATCCGGATGAGGATGAGTTCGTCTGCACACTGCGGATGCCGCTTTCTGACGCGGTGCAGAAGGTGATGGACGGCACGTTCCGCGACGGCAAGACCGCGCTGGCGCTCCTGATGGTACAGCAGCTGCTGTCCGCCCCCTGCAAACAATAAACGTGCGAAACGCGCGTTCTGTTCCATCCACGCTTATTGTAACAAATATTTCATCAAAATGCAATCGTGGGGACGGATTTTTGCGCGTTTTTTCGGAAAATTTCGCTGACGGAGGTGCTTTATGGCTGGAAAAAAGCAGCGTCATCCCCTGTATGTTCTCTTTCTGCTGCTGATGCTGCTCATGCTGGCGCTGGGTGTGTATCTGCTTGTTGTCGGCTGTCAGCAAGGGAATCCCCCTGTGCCGCTTGCGCCGTTTTCGCCGCATATCATCGGAGGTTTCTTCCGCCATGTATGAAAAGCTGGGGCAATGGCTCTCCCACCGCAATCCGCCGAATGAGCCGATTCCCGCAGCGGATTACTTCGCGTCCCTGCCGCGCCTGACGACCGACCGGCTGCTCCTGCGTCCGCTGACGATGCGCGATGCGGCGGATATGTTCGCTTACTCCCGCGACCCCGAAGTCGCTCGGCATGTTCTCTGGGATGCGCACAAGTCGATGGCGGATACGCGCAGCTGCCTGCGCTACATCATCAGCCAGTACCACAGCGGCGCGCCGTCCAGTTGGGGCATCGTGCTGCGCGAAACGAACCGCGTCGTCGGCACGATTGGCTTCATGAGTTACAACGACGCGGACAGCGTGGTGGAACTCGGCTATTCGCTCGCCCGCTCCTGCTGGAACGGCGGACTGATGACCGAAGCGCTGGCAGCGGTGCTGCGCGAATGCTTCACCGTTCTGCGCATCCACCGCGTCGAGGCGATGCACGAGTGCGACAACCCTGCCAGCGGGCGCGTGATGGAAAAATGCGGTATGCGCCACGAAGGGACACTGCGCGGCAAGGTGTTCAACAAGGGCAATTTCCACGACGTGGAGCTGTGGGCGATGCTGCGGGAGGACTGGGACGCGCGCCATTGAGCGAGTTTCTTCCTATTTATATGCTGGAGGATACGCTAATGCAGTTTGACATGATTTCTGGGCTGCGGTGGATTCACTCATCTCGTCCGACGAAGCGGCGGCGCGCGGAATAAGCGCATCAAAAAAGAGGGCTTCTGCCCCCTTTGAATTGGATTTATACTAATTCGATTCTAAAACATGACATCGAGCATAGCAGTTTTTTCGTTCCGGCAAAGCTGAGTGAAGCGAGGCGTACTGGAGGTACGCGCGAGCGGAACGAAGCAAAGCCGGGGCGGAAAAGATGCTGTGCGAATGACATGCTTTAGATGAGAATTAGTATTACTTCGTCAGCGCGTCCATCCGCCGCTTGAGTACCTCCGGGCGCGCGACGGAGTAACCGAAGAAGCCCAGCACATCCGCCGCCTTCTGGTATGTGCCATGCGTGTACGTCACCAGCCCCGCCTTTTCCAGATGCAGCGAACCGTCCGCTGCGAACAGATCGTCCCGCACCTGCACACCGACGATTTTTCCCACGAACATCGTGTGGCTGCCCAGTTCCAGCTGCTGCACTACCTTGCACGCCAGATACGCCGGACATTCGGCAATCGCGGGGGCATAATCCATGTTCAGCGCGGGCATGGGCGTAAGGTGGCACTCCTGCCACTTGTCCACGTCGCGCCCCGACCGGACGCCGCAGAAATCCAGCGCCTTGCAATGGGCTTCATCCACCAGATTCACCACAAACTCGCCGCTCTTCGCAATCAGGTCATGGCTGAAGCGGTTGCCGCGTACCGAAATGGACATCATCGGCGGTTCGCTGTTGACCGTGCCGACCCACGCGACAGTAACGATATTGGGCTTGGCATCCGCTTCAGGCGCACGGCAGCTCACCATCACCGCCGGAACGGGCGCAAGCAGATTGCAGGGGTCAAAGGTGCGGAAATCAGCCATTTTTTCTTCCTCCATTTTTCAAGGAAATATGCTATGATTCCCTTGACATTCTTCTGAAATAGTGTACAATATCGACTTGCGCTTGTCAATACGCATTTCAGAAAGGATGTAATTTATGGCTGTCTTTTTGCAGGTTATCACCCTGTTTCTGCTGATTTTCTGCGGCTTCTTCTCGGCGAAGGGGAAGCTCGTTGATGAAAACGGCATTTCCACGCTCAACAAAATTGTTCTCTACTTCGCCCTCCCCGCCCTGACGCTCTACGGCTTGCAGAAGGACGCCAGCCCGGAGCTGATCCACGACCTGATTCTCGTGTTCTTCATCAGCCTTGCCATCATGATTCTGAGCGGGCTGATTGCCTACTTTCTCTACCGCAGCGAGCCGAACGAGCGCCGCAGCGTGCTGACGAACCTGTCCATGCTGTCCAACAGCGCCTACATGGGCTACCCGGTCGTCATTGCAACGCTGGGCGAGGATATGCTGATTTATGCCGTCGTGTTCGTCGGCGCGTTCAACCTGATGTGCTGGACGTTCGGCTCGTTCTTCTTCGGCGGCATCAGTGCGATTCAGCCCAAGAAGCTGCTGACAAACCCGTCGCTGATTGCGGTGCTTGTTGGTCTTGTGCTGTTCCTGACGGGCTGGCGGCTGCCGGGTTTCATCAACGACGCGCTGTCGATGATGGGCAATGTGACGACGCCGCTTGCCATGTTCGTCATCGGGGCGCGGCTGATTGATCTTCGCTTCGCACACCTGCAGGACTGGAAGCTGCTGCTGGCGTGCGCGCTGCGGCTGATTATCTTCCCGGCGGCGGTGCTGCTGCTGCGCTTCACGGGTCTGCCCGCGGCGGTGGTGAGCGTGCTATACATTTGCACCGCCATGCCCTGCGCGGCGACGACGGCCATGCAGAGCGAGATGTACCACTGCGACAATTCGCTGGCATCGCGCGGAGTGGCGCTGTCAACAGCATTCTCGATTTTGACGCTGCCGCTGATGCTGCTGCTGGCGTAAGCAGGGATTTCGCGCCTGCAGGCGCGCGGAGGGGTTCCGATTACCCCTCCACCCTTCGGTTTCCGCTCCCATCGTTGATTGTTTCCGAAGCTGTTTTGATGATGTCCCCCCCGACAAAGGAGGTTTCCGCCATGCGCAAAAGCTGGCTCTTTCCCGGCGACAACGACGAACCCTATGTCTCCCAGCGGGCGGGCGCGTATCAGCCGCAGAGCGAGAAGCGGCGGCGGTGGACAAAGCGGCTGGTAATTCTGGCGCTGATTCTGTGCGTGCTGTACCCTTTTGTCGAGCCGTACACCTTGCGGACGACGCAGACCGCCATCACCTGCGAGGATTTGCCTGCGAGCATTGGGCAGCTGCGCATCGTCTACGTCTCCGACATTCACTACGGGACACAGATGTTTTCGGACGCGCGGCTGTCGTCGCTCATCAACCGCATCAATGCGCTGAATGCGGACATTGTGCTGCTGGGCGGCGACTACGCGCGCGACAAGTGGTCAGCGGCGGCGTTTTTCGAGAATCTGCCGCGGCGCATTTCGAGCAACTACGGGGTGTACGCCGTCGTGGGCGAATGCGACCGCAGCCCGTTGGAGAAGGGCGAGGAGCCATCCACACTGCGGAACAAAATGTCCAAAGCGGGGGTGACGCTGCTGTGCAACGAAGTCGCGACCCTGCGCATCGGCACAAGCGACATCTACATTGCGGGCATCGACGACGTCAGCACGGAGATGGACGATGCGAAGAGCGTCGCGGCGCAAGTCAACTCGAAGGATTTCGTCATCTTTCTGGTGCACAACCCGTCGGTGATTTCGTCCTCGCTCCTCCTGACCGACCGCAACGGACGCGGGAACTGGTTTGATTTGGGGCTGTTCGGGCACACGCACGGCGGGCAGATTCCGTTTCTGGAAGAAGCGTTCAACTTCAACGGCGTGCCGTCGCGCTACGAGAGCGGTCTTTTGCTGGAGAACCGTTCGTGGCTGCTGATTTCGCGTGGTGTCGGCACAACGGGACTTCCGGCGCGGTTATTCTGCCAGCCGGAAATTCACTTGATTACCGTGCAGTCGGGAACGTAAGAAATTTCGCCTCTGCGGAGGCGACCAGAGACGCTGTCTCTGGACTCTGCAAGGGACGTTGTCCCTTGACCCTTTCGCGCGATTGAGTGGGTGACTTCTTCATGCTGTGTCCGCGTGTTTAGCCATGAAGCACCCGCGGTGCTTACAACACATTGCCCAATGTCAGCGCGTCGCGGTGATACAGATGCTCGGCGTGTTCCCCCAATTCGGCGCACGCCTCCAGACACAAGGGCAGTTCGCGCGACGAAATCCCTGCTTCGATTTTTTTCAGTGCCGTGGTCACTGCATCCACATCATCATGATTGATGAGCGTTTGCAGCCACGGCACTTTTTGTTTCCACACGCTCTGGCATTTTTGCAGCGCTGCCTCCGCGCCCGCCCAATTCTCCGCTTCCGCGAGTGTCCGCAGTTCTTCAGCGCTCGCCGCGTATTCCTCGGACAGCGCGCGCACCTCTTCCCCGCTCCACACGCCCATCCCAATCGTCAGCGCAAGCAGAATCAGCGAAATCCACACCCCGGTCTTCATTCACCACACCACCTTCTGCGGCGGCAGCGCCTGATGCGTCTGCACCTGCGTCCGCCCCTTCCCCTGCGCCAGCAGCATTCCCTGCGTGTTCAGGCACAGCAGCAGCACGTCCTGCGCGCCCTCAAACCCCAGCGCGCGAATCTGCCCCATCAGCCAGCTGAGGCTCAACTGCCCGCGCTGCAGGTTTTCCGTCTGCACTTCGCCGTCCAAAATCAGCGGCAGCGGAAGCCCCTCTTTTGGCGGCATCTTGCCCAAGTCGCTGGGCATAAGCGGGCGGCTGTCCGCCTTCGGAAAGACGGAGATGTTCCCACCCGGTTCGAGTACCGCCGTGCCGACCTCCAGCGGGTCAAGGATGCCGCCGGCGCGTATGGCTTCCATCAAGTCGTTCAAATCCACCGCGCACGCCCGCATCTGCTTCTCGCAAATCACGCCGTTGCGCACCAGCACCGTCGGCTGCCCGCAGAGCCACACCCGCACGTGCTCGGACTTCATGCACAGCGCCGTCAGCAGCCCATGGCACACGACAAGCGCCGCCATCGGCAGCAAGCCGTAGAGAATCGGAATGCCCACACCGCCCATCGGGGTCGCCGCCAGCTCCGCAATCATGATGACCACGACCAGCTCAAACGGCTGCAATTGCCCCACCTGCCGCTTGCCCATCGCGCGCATCGCCAGCAGGGACGCGGCATACAAAATCACCGAACGCAGAAAAATCGTCAGCATATTCTCATCCTCCGCGGTCATTCTGCCCCATTATGCCGCGGATGATACTTGCGCGGCGCAGTCCGTCATGCTATAATGGAAGAAACTTGGCGAATTTCGCCGGAAATGAGGGCTTTCCTGATGAAAAAGCTGCTTTCTCTGCTGATGGCATTCTCCTTGGCGCTCGTGCCGATGCTCTCCTTCGCGGATGAAAGCAGCGGCGCGACGCAGAACATCTACAACATGCTGCTGGAAGAATTGACGGCAGCCAATTTGTCGATGACCCCCTACGACGATATCAACCGCATCTATCTGGGCTATATGCTGGAGAAGAACGCGCTGGGCAACGCCGTCGTCATCTTTGACGCGCACAGCGACGGTTTCACTATCGGTGTTGGTTACGGCAAGCCTATTGACGAGGCGCTTGTGCCGCAGGTGATTTCCCTCTTCAACGGCATCAACTGCGCTGTTTATGTCGGCAAGATGGTGGTCAGTCAGTCCAGCGACGGGTGGCATCCGTCGTACGAAATCTTTGTGTCGGCGAATCCGGATGATATCAGCACATGGGCGCGCGAAAACGTGCTGGCGTACATGTATTTGGCGCTGGGCACGATGGAGGAAATGGTCGACTACATCACCGAACTGGCAAACGGCGAAACGCCCGAAAACGTGTTTGCTATGTGGCTGTCGGACGTTTGGGGCGAATGACCGCAAAAATCCCTTGCACGTCGCACTGACCCATGCTATAATGGAAGAAACTTGGCGAATTTCGCCGGAAATGAGGGTTTTCCTGATGAAAAAGCTGTTTTCTCTGCTGCTTGTGCTGGCGCTGGCGCTTGTGCCGACGCTCTCCTTGGCGGATGATGATGCCGCCTGCCAGAACCTCTACAACATGCTGCTGGATGAGCTGAAGTCGGTCGATTTGGAGATGACCGCCGACGAGGAAAGCTACCGCATTTATCTTGGCTATGCGCTGGATAAGAACTCGCTGGGCGACGCGGATGTTATTTTTGACGCGTACAGCGATGCCGTCACCATTAACGTCAGCTACTCCAATCCGCTTGATGAGGCGCTTGTGCCGCAGGTGATTTCCTTCTTCAACAGGGTCAACAGCACGCTGTATGTCGGCAAGCTGATGGTCATCAAGTCGGACAACGTGTGGTACGCGGCGTACGAGATTTTCCTCTCTGTTGACCCGGAGAACATCACCGATTGGGATCGCAACAACGTGCTGGCATACACGGCGCTGGCGCTGGACACGATGGAAGAGATGGTGGACTACATCACCGAAATTGCGAACGGCGAATCGGCAGACAACGTGTTCGCCATGTGGCAGGCGGATATCGGCGCGGTGTAATCCCCAAAAAGCAAAAAAAGGCAGGAATCGCTATGGATTTCCGCCTTTTTTGATACCAATTATTCTTCCACGCTGAGGTTCTCGGTGCAGAAGAGTGCAATCACGTTGTCAATCGTTTCCGCGTCAGCATTCGCGTCGATGCCAGCTGCCAGCCAGTAGGCATACTGCCCCTTCATGTACTGCTGAAGCGCCGCCAAATCGCTGCCATAGCGGAACTCGATGTGGTAGGTCGTTTCCATTGTGTCGTCACGGAAGAAGAAGTAGGTGAAGTCGCCCGCGTCGTCAGTTGCCTGATACACTTCGCAGTCAAACGCCGGGCAGAATGTCTCGCCGCCCCATGTCATCGTTTCGTCCGCGCCAATCTGATAGGTGCCGATGCAGTGGTACTTGTGCGTTTCGCTTGTGCCATCCAGCTTATTGATGGTAATCTCGTCGCCGTTCATGGTGAAGGACTTGACATCGTTCAAATACCAGCAGTCGAAAATGAAGCCCTCCGAGCCGTCGCCGTACAGCGCTACCGCGTCGTCGCCATACACGTCGCCGCTGATGAAGGATTTGAGCATCTCGACTGCTTCTGCCGCGTTCTCCTCGCCCACAATCGCCTTGCAGTGTTCTTCCCACACGCTGTCGTAGTCGTCAGACAGAATCACATCGAACAGATTGCTGTACGTCGTGCCGTTTTCCCCGCTGATCGTTTGCAGGCAATCGGGTTTGCTCTCCGCCAGACTGGGCGCAATCGCCACGCACAGCACAAGGGCGAACATCAGCAGATGGGAAATGATTTTCTTCACAGGGTGCTTCATGTTTTCCTCCTTGTGGTTAGTTTTCACTAACCATCCGGTCAAAAATTTGCGGTTAGTGTTTTCTAACCGCAGCTCTATGGTAACACAAAGCATCAATTCTGTCAAGGTGTCACGAGAACATTTTCTCCAATTCCTCGTACTTTTCGTGCGTGATGAGCGCATCCTGCTCCGTCCCCTGCAAATGGACGATGTACGTCCAGCGCCCATAGGGGGTGATGTTCCTGATGTGGTTGAGGTTGATGATGTAGCTTTTGTGGCAGCGGAAGAAGATGGATGAATCAAGCCGTGCTTCCGTGTCAGAGAGCGAATCGGACGTAACATATCGCTCGCCGGACGCGGTGTAAAACACAGTCGTGCGGTCTTCACGCTGCACGAGCACGATGTCGCTGACATTCAGGAACGACACGCCGTCCTTATGGTGCAGCATCAGCCGTCCGCTGACCGGGTGGGGCGTTGGGTGCACGGGCAGGGGCGTTTCGCCATCGGTTTGATGGCGGATACGCTTCTTCGCGCGTTCGAGCGTCTGCATCACGCGCTCCTTCTTGAAGGGCTTGAGCAGGTAATCGAAGGCGTACACCTCAAAGGCGTCGCCCATATATTCATCGTGCGCCGTCGCGAAAATCAGCACAAGCGCAGGGTTCATGTCCTGTATCACCCGTGCGCACTCCACGCCGGTTTTGCCGGGCATTTCAACGTCAAGGAAAACGAGCTGGGGCTTTTCCTGCTCCACAAGGGTGAGCAGCTGCACGCCGTCCTCCGCCTCCCCCACGATTTCAAAACCCTCTGCGCGGCTGATCATCATGCGTTCGATGCGCCGCATATCGGCATTATCGTCCGCGATGACCACGCGGATTGGTGTCTCCATTGGACTTTCACCTCCTGACGCCAAGGGGCGTTGCCCCTTGGATTCCCACCAGAGGCGCTGCCTCTGGACTCTGCAAGGGACTTCGTCCCTTGACCCTTTCGCGCGATTCAGTTGATTTCTCTTGCATACAGTTTTCGCGTGTTTATGCAGAGATTTCGCCTCTGCAGGAGCGAAACCCCTGCTTCGCAAAAGCACTCTGACATCGGCAGAGCCCCTCTGCCATCAATCACCGATAGCAGAGGGGCTGTGCTTATCAGCGCTTCCTTCTCTCGCAGGGGCGCGTCAGCACCTCCTGCATCACCATCGCCTGCACCATCGCATTCGGGCTGAAATCCAGCTTCAAGCCGGAGTGTACCTCCTCATGCGGCGCTTCCGGGCGCTTCTCGTGCGCCGGGAACAGTTCGGCCTCGTGGCACTTGTCGCGTCCTTCCGGGCTGTCGTACCCTATGCTCCCCTGCAGTTCCGCATCCAGGTCGCACTCCGCCGCCAGATGCTCATGCACCTTCGGCTTCGCGGCATGGACGGTCGTGTGTGCATGGGCGGGCATTGGCGCGGGCGTCGGCACAATCGGCTGACTGTGCACCTTCGGCGCGGACTGCTTCGGCTGCTGCGCCTTCGCGGTCGGCATCCGGCGCGCTTCCTCGGCTTCTTTCTTCTTCTGTGCACTCTTCAACGCGTTGATGACAATCACGATGATAATCAGCGCCAAATAGGATGATATTGACATTGCTGCCCCTCCTTTCGGTCAAGCAGCGGCTTACTTCTTCTCCAGGCTATGCGTGGGCGTGCTCTGCGGCGCACTCGCCTTGGCAATGGAATCACGCATGGACGTATCCGCAATCGTGTTCTGCATCTGGTAGTAGTCCATCACGCCGAGCTTGCCTTCGCGCAGGGCAGCCGCCATCGCCTTCGGAACTTCAGCTTCCGCCTCGACGACCTTTGCGCGCATCTCCTGCACGGCGGCCTTCATTTCCTGCTCGTGCGCGACAGCCATGGCACGGCGTTCCTCTGCCTTCGCCTGAGCGACGCGGCGGTCGGATTCCGCCTGATCCATCATCAGCTGCGCACCGATGTTGCGGCCGACATCCACGTCGGCAATGTCGATGGACAGAATTTCGTATGCCGTGCCCGCGTCCAAGCCCTTGGACAGCACCGTGCGGGAAATCAGATCAGGATTCTCCAGCACCTGCTTGTGGGTTTCCGCCGAGCCGACAGTGGTCACGATGCCCTCGCCGACACGCGCGATAACGGTTTCTTCGCCCGCGCCGCCGACCAGACGGTCGATATTCGTGCGGACGGTGACGCGCGCCTTGGCACGCAGCTCAATGCCGTCCTTCGCGATTGCGGCAACGACGGGGGTTTCGATGACCTTCGGGGTGACGGACATCTGCACCGCCTCGAACACGTCACGGCCCGCGAGGTCAATCGCGCACGCCTTCTCGAACGCCATCGGGATGTTCGCGCGCTGCGCCGCAATCAGGGCGTTAATCACGCGATCCACGTTGCCGCCGGCGAGGAAGTGCGTTTCCAGCTGGGAGATGTTCAGACCCAGACCCGCCTTGTTCGCCTTAATCAGCGGCTGCACGAGGCGATGCGGCTTAATGTGACGAATCTTCATGCCGATGAGTGCGCCCATCGACACATGCACCCCGCTGGACAGCGCGGAAATCCACAGTCCGAGCGGCACGAACGACAGGAATACGCACACCACCACAAACACCACAGCGATAATACCCAGAATCATTGCCATATTGCCATCCATGATGAAAATCCTCCTTCCGAAGGGGCGTTGCCCCTTCACTCCACCAGAGGCTTTGCCTCTGAACTCCACAAGGGACAAAGGAAACGGGACGAAGTCCCCCCTTGACCCATTCTCGCGATTCAGTTGGTTACTTCTTCATGCAGTTTCCGCGTGTTGATTGGGGGAAACGTGTGTTACTCTACCGGAGACAGTTCAAGCACCAGTGTATTGGACATGCCCACGATGTTGACGCTGAATGTGGCGTACATGCCGCCCTCCTCCGTCTGGAAGAGTTCGACAATGAAGGTCTGTCCCTTCTCCTGCGCTGACATGCTGAGGACGCCGTCTTTCAGCGTCGCCGGATAGGTGAGATCCACCTCGTCGGTTATCGTATACAGGGTGATGTCCGTCCCCGACACCGTGCAGAACGGCAGCGGCGCGCCGTTCTCGTCCGTTCCCAAGCTCGTCAATGTCGAGCCGCTGCGGGCGTATTCCGCCGACCATACGCCTTGAAATGCTTCCAGCGGCGTGTCCGTGCGTGCGGCAGGCGTCGCCCATGCGTCCAAGCTCCGCGCCAAGAGAACCAGCATGTCGTCTATCGTTTCGTAGCGCAGCTCCAAGCCGGTCTCCGTCTCGCGCAGCAGAATGTCCGTCGCCATATCGGGCGATTCCAGCCGATACTCGCTCTCCGCCGTCTGCTGCCAGCTCCCCGTGTACGAGAGGTAGCCGACGACCAGCTTGAACTCGCCGTCCTCTTTCAGCGTCAGGCGGATGATGGTCTGCGCGTTCAAGCCGTACCAATTGCCCAGCACCGCATCATCCGGCGTCTCTTCCGCCAGCGCCATGCCAACCAGCATCAGCAGCGCCAGCAGAATGCTTGTCAGCCGCTTCATCATTGGTCACTCCTTTTCCATCGGAACCAGCAGGAACATCGTCGTCGGGTTGTCCGGCACATCGCTCAATCGCAGCGTCGCGTACAGGCTGCCGTCCGCCGTCTGGAAGAACGTCAGGTCGTAGTCCACCACGATTTCCTTCACAAGCGCCGACGAAGCTGCCATCTGCACCGTCAGCGGAATCGTCGTGCGCAGTACGCCGTCCTCGAACGTCAGCGGGAAGCTCGTCCCTTCCGGGAAACTTTCCAGCCCCGCACCGGGGAACATCGTCAAACCGTCAATCGTGCAGAACACCTGACGTTCGCCCATTTCCGGGGTATACGTCAGCTGCATCGTGCCGAGGGTCATGCTTTCCATCGTCCAAGTCCCCGCGAAATCTTCCAGCAGCGTGTCAGTCTTCGGCGTCCGTGCGTTCTGCAATTCCGTTACGTCCCGCACCATGTGTACCACCGCGCCTTTTGCCGTGCTGCCGTAGTAAACGTCAAAACCAGTTTCCGTCAGCAGCGCCGTCAAGTCCTGCTCGGCGGCTTGCGAATTCACCATGCGCTCCATGACTGCCAGCAGATCGTGGCTGTTGTACGTCAGCCAGTATTCGCCGTCCGTCGTCTTGCGCCAAGTTCCCTCGCGGCTGTCATAGCAGAACGTGCCGTCCTCTCGAAGCGTCAGGCAAATCGCCTCGTTCTCCGTATTCAGCGCGTACCAGTCGCCCAGCGCCGCGTCCGGCGTTTCTTCCGCCAGCGCCATGCCAACCAGCATCAGCAGCGCCAGCAGAATGCTTGTCAGCCGCTTCATTCCTTTTCGCCCCTTCCCAAGTACCGCATGAGCCGCCGCCAGAACGTTTCCTTCTGCGGAAGCTCCGCTGTCTTTCACACCTTCTTGACCACGATGCGCGAGCCTTCAATCTGCGTAACGCGGATTTTCGTCCCGTTCTCGATGAAGTCGCCCTCGCTGACCACGTTCAGCCGCACGCCGTCGAACTCGCCGAGCCCCGTAGGTCTAAGCGCGGTTGTCGCCGTGCCTTCGCGCCCCAGAAACACCTGCATGTCCTCCGCCGAGCGGTAGCCCGCGTCCGTGCTTTCGGTGTGGCTGTTGACAATGCTGCTCTTGCTGAGCTTGCCTTTTGTCAGCGAGTGCAGTGATGTGGAAATCGCAATCGCCAGCACGGACAGCACAATCAGCAGCATCCCCAGCGTCGCCATCGTGCCGTGCTGCTGCCACGTCAGCACCAGCGCGACAATCTCCAGCGCAATGCCGCTGAAGCCTGCAATGCCGAACCCCGGCATCAGTGCTTCCATAATCAGTAGCCCAATCCCCAGCACAAAGCAAACTATGATGGGCAGATTGGTCATGATGAAGTCTATCACGTCCCGTACCTCCTTCCGCGTGAATTGATACTTTGAGTATAGCAGTTTTTTCGCCGTTTGGCTATGCTTTTTGTCTCAAAGATACATTTTTTCGTCTGAATTGTCACTCGCTCGCCAGCACGCCGTGCAGCCGCTCCAAATCCGCCTGATACACGTCTTTTAACTTCTGATTATAGATAATCGACGCCGGATGATACAGCGCGAACAGCGGGAAATCCCCCGCCTGCTTGTCCGCCTGAACATGCGCCGTCAGCACCTGCCCGTGACACGCCCCGATGGTGCTTTTCGCGCCAAGCAGCGCGTGAAGTGCGGTATTCCCCAGCGTGACGAGCATTTTCGGCTGCACGAGCAGGATTTCCTCCAGCAAATACGGTGTGAACAGCGCCAGTTCCTCGCGGTTCGGCGTGCGGTTGGACACACGCCCTTTTTCGCTCACCTTCGTCGGGCGGATTTTCACGACGTTGCTGATATAAATATCCTCACGGTTTAATTGCAGCACCGTCAAGAAGCCATCGAGGTTCTTCCCTGCCTTGCCGACAAAAGGTCTCCCGGACATGGCTTCCTGTTCTCCCGGCGCTTCTCCGATGAGCATCACGGGCGGGCGTTCGCCGCACCCCTCGCCCAGCACCAGCGGCTTTTCCTCCCCCGGCCACAGCGGCGCGAAGAAGGCTTGCATCCGCTCGTTGAATCGTTCCAATTCGCTTGGCATGGTAATGATTCCTCCAATTTTGCTGATGGCAATTGTTATGATAGCATAATTGTCTTTTCTAACCTGCTGGTAATAGCCAGACTTCCAGAGGGCTTTCCGATCGCCCTCTGGACTCCTTCGGTGCACTCCCATGTTTATTGAGCTTTACCGATAGGTTTTATTTTTCTTCTTCCGGATACCGCAGTGTCAGCGTCATGCCGTCCGTTGCACACGTCGTTTCCGGGAACACCGCCTGCGCGTTCGGCAGAAATTCCTCCGGCGTTTCGATGGATGTGGAGAAATGCGTCAGCAGCAGACGCTTCGTTCCGGCGTCCCGCGCTAACTGCGCCGCTTCCCGGAAGAGCATGTGGCAGTTTTTGTGCGCCAAAGGCAGCTTTTCCTCCGCGCCATACATGCCCTCCAAAATCATCAGGTCGCTGTCCTGCCCCATGCGCACAATGCCCGGCACAGGGCGCGTGTCCGTCGCGTAAACGAACGTAATCCCCCGCCGCGGCTGCCCCAGCACCTGATGCGGATAGTACGTCTGCCCGTCCATGCTGACCGTTTCGCCGCGCTGCAGGATGCTCCACAGCTTCACCGGAATCTCCTGCGCCCGCGCGCGGATGGGGTCAAACAGCGCCGGACGCGGCAGATGAAACTGGTAGCCGATGCAGGGCATCTCATGCCTGAGCGGAAAGGGCGTTATCATCAGCCCAATGGCGGCAAACGGCGAATAATCGTCGATGATTTCATGCAGCACGATGGGGCAGCTCAGCGACGGCGCAATCACCCGCAGCCCGGCGACTACGCGCTCCAGCCCAATCGGGCCGTAGATGTGCAGCGGCGCTGTCCGCCCGGCTTTGGTGATGGCAAGCAGCATCCCCGGCAGCCCGGAGCAGTGGTCGGCGTGGTAGTGCGTCAGCAAAATGGCATCAATACATTGTATGCCCCACGACAGGCGCTGTATGCCGATTTGCGTGCCCTCTCCGCAGTCCACCAGCACCGCGCGGCCGCCCACGCGCACATACAAGCTCGCCAGCGCGCGATCCGGCAGGGGCATCGTGCCGCCCGTGCCCAGCGTGCAAAGGTCAATCATCCGTGTTAGCCTCCCCATTCGTTTTCCACCTGTTGATTTCGCCGCGGGAGGGGCAAAATCCTGCTGAATCAGCGCACGAAAAAATCCCCCGGAACATCTTCCGAGGGAAATTCGTCATGCGACTTTCTTGAGTTCCTTCGCCAGCCGTTCCCCGACCAGCAGCCCCAGCGCAATGCAGATGATGCACTCGACGAGCATGTAGCTGCCGTTGTAGGTCAGCGAGTACCAGACGGGGTTCACGCCCTCCGGCGCGTACTGCCCATAGAAAATGAAGCCGGAGAGGAACGACGCCATGAACCGCCCGAAGCAGCCCAGCACGAAGCCCGCCGTCATCTTCGCCTTGCTGCCGCGGAAGCAGCCCGCCAGCCCCAGCAGCCCGAATGCGATCGGGTAATCCAGCAGGTTCGGGATGGCACCCAGCGCCGCCCACGCCATGCCGTCCAGCAGGAACTGCATCACGCCGTACAGTGCGCCCAGCACCATGCCGGGGCCAACGCCGTAGCAGTACGCGAACAGCAGCAGCGGCAGCATACTCGCGGGGGTCACCGACCCGCCCATCGGCATCGGCCAGAGCTTGATGAGGCTCAGCACGGACGACAGCGCCATGCACATTGCGCCGACCGCCATCGTCTTTGCCGTCCAGAAGGACTTCTTATTACTGCTCTTTTTGCGGGTGATGAGGTACACTGCCACGCCAACGACCAGCAGCACCGCCACCGTGACCCAGAACGTCACGCCCTCACCCAGGAACGACCACGGCGCGTTTTCCGCTTCGGCTTCCTCCGCCAGCGCGCGACCCAAGAACCAGTTTGCCATCTTGATTTTCCTCCTGTTTTTCGCCGATTTCGGCGTATTGGGTGACGCTCGTATTCCGGAAATGAAAAAATCCCGCGTTTGCACGCAGGAAACAGGAGGTGGAGATTCTTCTCCCAACCGCGCCGTCCGCACGGGAAAAATCCCCTCCGAAATGCGCGTGTCCCTCCGCTGTCCCTACGGTAGGATGACCTACACAGGTTCAAATGGTCGGCAAAATGCCCTCTCAGCCGTGCAGCCCTCGCCCACAGCTCCCATCGCGGATGATACGATTGTCCTCCCTATCATACCCATTCCTGTGAAATTTGTCAACATCTTTTTCCCCTTTTCCCCTTGATTCGCGCAAAAAAAGCAAGTACAATAGAGAGGCGCAAGGGGCGCTGCCCCTTGACCCTGCCAAAGGGTCTTCGACCCTCTGGACTCCCTTTTTCGCGATTGAGTTGGTCGCTACTGCATACAGTATGCGCGTGTTTATGTGGGAACGCGGGTGGTGCTGCCCCTTGACCCTTTCGCGCGATTGGGTTGAGCGCGCTCTCATGCTGTGTCCGCGTGTTTAGCCAAAGAACCATTCAGCGCTGAAGATGATTCTGTTGCAAGCAGTAATTTCGCTTCTATCAGCATAAAAATCACCCCAACAGGAGGAGTTTTTCCGATGATTCACCACTTTTTCGCCTACATCGCCCGCCTGCGCTATATCCGCCGCTGGGGGCTGATGCGCTCGTCCATGTCCGAGAACGACGCGGAACATTCCCTGCAAGTCGCCATGCTTGCCCATGGAATGGCGCTCATCGGCAAAAATCGCTATGGGCGCGACTGCAACCCGGAGCATATCGTCACCCTCGCTGTCTATCACGATGCCAGCGAGGTTATCACCGGCGATATGCCCACACCCGTCAAGTACCATTCATTGGAGCTTCGCGGCGCATATAAAGATGTAGAAAAAATGGCGAACGACCGCCTGCTTGCCATGCTGCCGGAGGATTTACGTGCCTGTTTCGCGCCGTACCTGTGCGAGGGGCGCGACTATGACCACCAAATCGTCAAGGCGGCGGATTCGCTCAGCGCGTACCTCAAGTGCGTGGAAGAGCGGCGCGCGGGCAATCACGAGTTCGACGCGGCGGGCGAAGCGATTCGACGTCAGTTAGATGCCATCACCCTGCCCGAAGTACAGGACTTCATCCGCGAATTTGTTCCCTCCTTCTCCCTCACGCTGGACGAGCTGAATCAGCCAGGAGGGCATCAGGCATGAAAATCGGGCTGTCAAGCGCCGCCTATTACGGCCAGCTGGAGACGGATGAGTCCGCCGCGCACATTGCGGAGCTGCCGCTGGACACCTGCGAAGTGTTTCTGGAAACGCCCAGCGAATACACGACGGATTTTACCTTTCGGATGCGCTACAACATGAACAACTTCCCCGTCACGTCGGTGCACCCGCTGGGCACGCAGTTTGAGCCGCAGCTGTTCGGCCGCGCCGCGCGCCAGTCGGACGATGCGTTTGCAATGTTTGCGAACGTCTGCCGTGCGGCAGAGTCGCTCGGCGCGGCGTACTACATTTTCCACGGGCCGTTCGGCGTGCGGGGGCATCTTTCGCCCGCAAATATCCCCTTCCTGGAAGAGCGTTTCGACCAGATGCGTGAGCGTGCGGCGCGGCATCACCTGCGCGTGCTGTGGGAGAGCGTCAGCTGGTGCAGCGTCGCCACGCCGGAGGACGTGCGCATCCTTCTCAAACGCATCCCGGACGTGGAGTTCGTACTTGACACCAAGCAGGTGCATCAGGCGGGCGTTGACCCCCTCGACATGCTGCGCGCCATGCGTGGGCATGTGCGCCACCTGCATGTGCTGGACTGGACGGCGGATGGCAAATTGTGTCTGCCGGGGCGCGGCGTGTTTGACTGGCAGCAGTTTGCGCGCGTCCTGCGCGAGGATGGCTTCGACGGCGCGGTGATTCTCGAACCGTACGCGCAGCTTGTCGAAAGCGAACAGGCCTTGCTGGAGAGCATCCGCTTCCTGCGCGGCGTGTTCGGTGCGCCTGCACAAATGTAACAATTTCCGCGAAAAATCGGCAATGGATTGCAATTTTCCCCCCAAGCCGCTATAATAGGAACGTATACGACGAAATTTCCCGTAAGGAGGCAATTTGCCCATGAAGATGTGGAAGCAGTGGATGGCACTGCTGATGATTTTCTGCCTGCTGATGCCGGGCGCACTGGCAGGCAGCATTGACCTGACGGATGATTTGGACGAGGAAGTCGGCAGTGTGACCGAATCATCCGCGGGTGAGGACTACACCATCAGCGATAATGGCGATATTATCCTCGATGATGACGACGACCTTGGCGGCGACGTATTTTTTGATGACGACGGCTCGACCATCGAAATCACGGACAACGAAATCGACGACACCATTGACCCTGATAAGCTGGACATCAACACCAACCTTCCCTCGAACGTCGTCAACATCCTGCTCGTCGGCGTGGATACCCGCTCGACGTCGCTGGAGGACGGCTTGCAGAATGGCGACGTGCAGATTATCGTGTCCATCAACAAGGACGACGGCTCGATTAAGCTGACCAGCATCCTGCGCGACCTGTATGTCACCATTCCCGGCTACAAGAACAAGAACCGCATCAACACCGCCTATTCGCGCGGCGGCGGTCAGCTTGCCATGCGCACCATCAACAAGAATTTTGAACTGAACATCGAAAATTACATTACCATCAACTTTTATGGCTTGGCTTCCATCATTGACAGCTTGGGCGGCATTGACATTGAAATGACCGCAAAGGAAGCAAAGGCCATTAACACCTACCTGCGCCAGCATCCGCCGAAGTACGACAATCAGAGCAAGGACTACGAGCGTGAGAATCTGCCCAACAAAGCCGGCACGCACCACTGCGACGGCATTCAGGCGGTCATGTACGCCCGTCTGCGCAAGGTGGACAACGACTTTGGCCGCACGGCGCGCCAGCGCAAGCTGATGGAGCTGCTGCTGGAAAAGGTGCTGGACGGCGGCATGAGCATGACGGAACTCAACAACCTGCTGAACGCCTGTATGCCCTATGTGCAGACAAACATGAAGGCGAGCACGCTCTTTGATTTGGCGCTGGGCGTCCTGCGTTCGGGTATTTCCGACCGCCTGACCCGCGGCGAGTCTCTTTTGGAGCAGCACCACGTCCCGATGGACGGCACCTACTCCTACCTTGACGTGGACGGCGCGAGTGTCATCAACATGGGCAGCAAGTCCTTCCCGAAGAACGTGCGGGCGCTGCACGAGTTCATCTACGGCGAGTACATCCCGGCGGATTGATGCCTAAAGATGCTTAAATCAGAAATCCCTGCTGATATGTCCTTTAAGACAGTCAGCAGGGATTTTTCTATTTCTACATCAGTGAATGCTATTTCCAGATTCGCCTGCGCATCTTGGCGCATTTTCATCTGGAAACAGGATAAAAGCGTTTTTCGTTATGCTTTGCGGATAATCCGGTTTTTCAGCGCCAGCAGCCGGAAATACGATTCACGCGGATTCTCATTCTCGTAGAGCATCGCGCCGTTGCCGGAGAAGCTCGGCTCGATAAAATCCCACCACGTCAGCGCCTGAATCTCCTTGCGCGACGCGGCGATGGTGTAGAACTGCTCCAGCCAGTCCGCCTGCGTGTGTTCGTTCCAGCCGCCATGCCAAGTACCCTCGGACATTGCCATCTGCGACCAGCTGCTGCCCGCGTTTCCTTTCTGCCGGAAGCCGCCGTTGACGCCCATTTCGGTGATATGGATCGGCTTGCCCAGCGCAGCAAAGGCGTTCAGCAGCAAGTCCACCGCCACCAAATCCCTGCCGGGGAAATACAGCTGAATGCCCACCACGTCAAAGTCAATCCCTGCTTCGATGATGGCCTTGAAGTAGCTCAGCGGACTGCGCAGATGCTCCGGCAGCGCGCCGTAGCAGTTGTACCGCCCCGCGACGTACTCCGCAAATGGCAGGCAGACGTTGACAATCGACACCGCCTTGTCGTTTCCTTCGCGCAATGCGTCGGTCGTCGCGCGGGTGAGGTCAATCAGCTGTTCCTGCGTCAGCTCGAAGCAATTTGCCCAGTCGTGCGCTTCGTTCATGGCGTCCCAGTACTGAATCGTGTCGCGGTAGGTGCTGACATGGTGGCGCGCGATGTTCGCGGCCTCCCGGCGCAATTCCGGGTACGGCAGACCGAAGAGCCACTTCGGGTTCACGTCCTGATGCCCGAACCAGAGCGGATGCCCCTTGGGGGTAATTCCCTTGTCCAGCAGAAACGACAGCGCATGATCCACATACGAATAGTCGTAGCAGTCCTTCTCCGGCACGGTCGTGCGCGGATAGAACGGAATCGTCGCGAAATCGAACGCCTGCGCGAAGAACTTGGCGTAGCGGGAGGCATCCGACGTGTAGCGCGCGAAGTTGCAGCCAAGTTTGAGGTCGCTTCTCGGCGCGGCAAACGCCTTTGCGCGGGCAGATTCCACCAGCGCACCCTCCGCCGCGTAAATCGCGTTCGACAGCGCGTACAGGCGGTTGTCCGGCGTATCCTGCCCGCGGTTCGCCAAGTGCTGCAATTCAATCGCCGCGTCAAGATGCCCCTGCGTCGTCGGGGACAGCGTGATACCCGCCGCGTACTTCTGCGCATGGTGGATATAAGTGCGGACGGCCTCCGTCACGAAGTCCACAAATTCGCCCGTGTACCCCTCCCCCTGATTGTCCGCCATCACCCACAGATGCCCGTAGAGCGGCACCGCCATCTTGACGTGAATCATGTACGGTTCTTTTGTCACTTGCAGGCTGACGATACCCTCGCTGTCAATCGTCATGCGGCGCTCGTCCGGCTCAAAGTCCATGCCGGTCGCGTAGGTGCTTTTGAGCGTCTTATCGTCCATCGGCATTCCGCCGAGGCCGTCTAAACGGATTTTGACTGTCTTCATATTATACGCCTTCCTCAATTTTCACGGTGCGGAGGATTTTCCCGTCGCGGTTCGTCACCAGCCGGACGCCACAGGGTTCACTTCCGACCGCAATTCGGTTTTTGTAGATAGTACCCGACCGACCGTCGGATTTTATTTCGTACACATCATCCCCGAACCGCTGCGCATAAGTATAGGACAGCCCCAAACCCAAGCTGAACCACACTTCGTCGCCGACCAGCGCAATCCCCCAGATATGCGCGATGTACTCCAGCGCCGCCAGCAGCGTCGGGCCGTAGGAATCCTGAAACGGCTCGTCGCTGTCGCGGGAGAGCACCTCATGCGACACCATGCCCACGCGGGAAGGTTCGCCCGTGAAAGGATCGAACTGCTGCGTGAACACATACCCGCCGCGGATGATGGCATCCAGCAGCTTCCTGCCGAGCTTTGTCACAAGCGGTTCGTACCCGTAGCGCTCCAAGGCGATAATCGCGCGTTGATACGTCAGCCCCTCGCACTGCCCGCTCCAGTTGTTTTCCGGCGCATTGCGGAACATCGGGTCGTTCACCGCAACGCTCGGCAGGGGCAGCGGAGTCCAGAACTCCTGCGGATTCAGCAGGTGCTGGCGCACGAACGCATCCGCCATCTCCTGACTGATGGAACCCCAGTACATGCAGCGCAGCGTGTTATGGCACAGCACGTCGATGGTCTTGCCGTGCTTGTCGCGGTCAAAGCAGGCGTGGCGCTTGTCATCCCACAAGCGTGCTTTCAAGTTCGCCGCGACCGCGTCCGCCTTTTCGCGCCATTCGCTTTCCCGCCCGTCGCCGCGCAGGCGGCTGATTTCCGCCAATGTATCGCGGCAGGCGTAGGAAAACGACGTCACGTCCATCGACGCCATCGGCACAACGTCCGCATCTTCGGGCGGCGTATCGGTCGTGCAGTAGACAGGCGCGTGACCGTAGCGCAGGGCGTTGTCCTCCCCCGTATCGTAGACGCAGAAGGATTCAAGACATCCGTCGCCGTCGGAATCGCGCGTTTTCCAGAGATACGCATCGAATTTCTCTAAGCAGTCCGCCAGCATATCCAGGTACGCCGGTTCTTTGCCGGAGAGATACCACATGTTCAGCGCGTGCAACGGGAAGCAGAAGCCCTGAAACTTGTTGAACTGCGGCTCAATCGTCCCGTCGGGATGGCACTGAATCGACCCGGCAATCCGCCCGTCCGCACGCTGGGTGCGCATGAACAGCAGCTGATTGTTCATGGCGGCGGTCATGTTGCGCTTCCAGTACATTTCACCGCCCATCGGCTGCGTTTCCAGCCAAATCTTCTCGTACCCGCCGCCCTCGACCAAGACGGTATCCGCGCCGAAGTCCTTCAAATTATGAAGGCATTTGCGCTCCGCCTCGTCAAAAAGCTTTTGCAGCGCCGCGTCATCGCAGGAAAAGGTCACCCCTGTTTGTGGAAGCATCGGCTTTCCTCCTGTCATTTTGCAGAAGCGGAAATGTCATTTTTGTCCCGCTTCCGACCTGTTTTTCCTGTCCTATTCTACCTGAAAACGGCCAAATTTGAAATGCGCAATTTTTTCGCATATTCGCAAACACTTGAAAAATCGGCATTTGCACGATATGCACAAAAATTTCGTCGATTTACAGTCGGCGTGCTGCATGGTATCATATTCGTAGTTGATTACGGGGCAGCGTTCCCGATGAACGGAGGGGTTTCATTGCAAAAGGCGGTAACAAAGACGGCAGCGACCAAACCGCATCAGCCGTTTGGTGTTCGTGCTCGGCGGACAATTCACCGCGACTGGCAGCTGTGGGTTCTGCTGATTCCGGCGCTGGCTTTCTTCATTGTATTTTGCTACTTCCCGATGTACGGCGTCCAGATTGCCTTCAAAGACTTCAAGGTCGGCTTAGGCATCACCGCCAGTCCGTGGGCAAGTACAAAAGGGCAGCTTGACCTGTTCAAACACTTCCGCAATTTCTTCAGCATGTACTACTGCGGGCGCATGTTTGCAGACACATTGCTGCTGAACCTCTACGGGCTGCTGTTCTCCTTCCCCATTCCGATTCTGCTCGCCATCATGCTCAACCAGCTGAACTCGAAGCGCTTCAAGGGCTTCACGCAGACGGCGATTTACGTTCCGCACTTCATCTCCACGGTCGTGCTGGCTGGTATGCTCTACCTGTTTTTCTCCCCCACCAACGGCATCGTCAACAAGGTGATAGAGGCCTGCGGGGGCAAGTCGATTTACTTCATGGTCGAGGAAAACTGGTTCCGTCCGCTGTTCATCGGTTCGGACATTTGGCAGAACGCCGGTTGGAATACCATCCTTTATATTGCCACGCTGACCTCCATCGACCCGCAGCTGTACGAAGCCGCGACCATCGACGGCGCGACCCGCTGGCAGAAGATTAAGAACATCGACATTCCGCACCTGATTCCGATTGCCGTCATGATGCTGATTCTCTCCTGCGGTTCGCTCCTGTCCTCCAACACAGACAAGGCGCTGCTGCTCCAGACCTCCGGCAACATCAAAACCTCGGATATCATCGGCGTGTACGTCTACAACACGGGCATCGGCAAGGCGCAGTACTCCTACACCTCCGCCATCGGTCTGTGCCTGAACGTCATCAACTTCGTCATCATCATTTCCGTCAACGCCATCTCCCGCAAGGCCAGCGACATCAGCCTGTTCTAAGAAAGGAGGGAAAGCAAAATGGCAAAGAAGGAAGCGGAAGTACACGGCATTCGTATCAAAGAGACGCGCGCCGACCGTACTTTCAACGTTCTCAACCTGATTTTCTGGATGATTGTGCTGTTTATCACGCTTTACCCCCTGTGGCTGGTGCTGATTGCGTCCGTCTCCGACCCGGATGCGGTGCTGGCGGGTGAAGTGCTCTTCTGGCCTAATGGCTTCTCGCTCATGGGCTACGAGGCGGTTTTCCAGCACAGCGAGCTGTGGCAGAGCTACTTGAACTCCATCATTTACACGGTTCTCGGTTCGGCGCTGTCGGTGATTGTCTCCCTTGCAGCGGCGTATCATCACCAATCAGGATGCGACGCGCATCATCCGCCTTTCGCCGGAGGAGTTCCTGTTCTCCCGTACGGTCTTGGGCGAGGAATACACCATCTACTGCGGTGAAGCGCAGTTAATCGGCGCGATTGGGCGCGCGTGTACGGACCATCCCGTCGGCGTGTACTTCCTGACGGGTCACGGAGAGCTGACGCAGGAGGACTGTTCCCTGCTGGCGCTGCAATTGCGCTCGAACGGCTTCGAGGTGCATTCGGGGGAAATCGCCCGCATTGCGCCCGCCGCGACGGACATTCTGCTGCTGCTTGCTCCCCGCAGCGACCTGACGGGCGACGAGGCGCAGACGCTTGCCGCTTTTCTGGATAACGGCGGGCGCGTGCTGGTTGCGTGCGGCGCCGATACCCCGCTTTCCCGCCTGACGCAGCTGCAAGCCGTCTGCTGCCTGTACGGCTTGGGCTTCCAGTCTGGCTGGGTCGTTGAAAGCGCGGCGGAAAGCGACCGCTATGTTGATGCGCCGGAGTACCTCTCCCCCGTTGTCGCGGCGGATTACGAGATTACCGGGCGGATACTGCTGCCGCGCGCGTCTGCGCTGATTACGCCTGCACTTCGTCCCGGCGTGACCGTGCCCCCCCTGCTGACCACCTCCGACCGCGCCGTGCTGCACCCGGATGCGTCCGGCAATGCGCTGGATAGTCAAACAGGCGACGTGTCCGGGCAATTTCTGCTCGGCGCAATGGCGAAGAAGAGCAGCGGCACGGCGCTGTGTCTGCTGGCTTCCAGCGACATGCTCCGGGACAGCGCGGCCATCAGCGGCGCATCCGTCTTGGATGCCAGCGATAACCTTGCCCTGCTGACTGACCTCGTGACCGACATGGCGGACATTGACCAGACGGCGTCGCTCGACGCGGGCGTAAAGCGGCTTCCGGCGCAGCGCATCACCTTTGACAGCGAAAGCAGCCGCCAGCGCGTGACAATTCTCGCCCTGACCTTGATTCCCGGCGTACTGCTGCTGACGATGGCGGTTGTGCTGCTGAAAAGGAGGCGGCTGTAATGCGGCGCGGACTTCGCCTGCTGCTGATGGCGCTCGTCTGCGCGCTGCTCGGCGGCGTGTATGTGCTGCTTGGAAGCACGGTTGCCCCTGCGGAAGCGCCTGCGCCGGAATCCACCGACGCGCCGGGTTACTTCATGCTCTATGAGGATTCCGTGGCGGCGCTTAAGAGCATTACCGTGCAGCCTAAAGGGTCGCAGCGCTACACCGCCGTATCCGACATGGCGTTTGACCAGAATGGCAATCTGCTTGGCGTATACAACGCGCTGTCCCAGCCGTTTCTGGTATCGGGACAGGAGGACTTCACGTTCAGCACCGCTGCGTGGCAGATGCTGCTTTTGACTGCGCAGCACATTCCGGCGACAGCGACCTATCCTGCGCTCGACCGCGACGCCTGCGGACTGACCGACCCCGACGCCGTCATCACCCTGACGCGCAAGGACGGCACGACCCGCGTCCTGCGCATCGGGCGCTTGACCTCTGACGGCGCAAGCTGCTACGTCTCGCTTGACGGCGACACAAACGTGTACCTCGTCCCCTACGACTTCCATGAGACAATGGTGCAGCCGCTGAACGCCCTGCACACGCTCCCCAGCGCAATTGACGAAAGCGCCTCCGCCGCCGTGCAGATTGCCTTGACCGGGACGGACGACGGGCAGCTCATTTTCACCAAATCAAGCGGCAAATTGATGGCATGGTCGGCGACCTCGCCCATCGCCCACGCGGGCAGCACCGAGCGCATTGAGGCGTTCATCACGGGGCTGTGCGCGGTTTCAGCGGACGAGTACGTCACCACCGTGGCGGACGCCGCTGGTCTGGCAGCGTATGGGCTGGATGCGCCGCGCCGCCTGATTGCCGCGTTCCAAGACGGCACAATTCGCGACATCCACTTAGGCAGCGACGCGGGCGACGGCATGGTGTATGCCCGTATGGACAGAACCGGCGACATCTACCGCATCCGCCGCACGCAGCTAACTTTCGCGGAGAACGCCGGGCTGAACACGCTGCTTGACCGCTTTGTATCGCCCGTGGTTGTCGCCACGCTGTCACAGGTGCGTGTGACAACAGCGGACGGCGAGACGACCCTGCGCATCGAGTACGAAAATGGCGACGACAACATCGGTCAGCGCTGGTTCTGGGACGAAAACGCTGTCACGCGCGACGAATTTACCGATGCGTATTTGTCCATTATCGCCCTGCAGTTCGACCAAACTGCCCCGCAGGAAGCCGCAGGCACTTCCCTGCTGGCGGATGTCACCTTCACCCTGCGTGACGGCAGCACATCCACCGTCCGCTATGAAGCCTGCGACGCTTTTTACGCCTTGGCGACAACCGACGGCGGCGGACGCTTTCTGGTTCGCTTGACCGACGTCGAGAACATGCTAACAGTCCTGAAAGGAGAAAAATAACCCATGAAGCGCGAAGAAATCAACATCCGTGACCCCTTTGTGCTGACGCGGAACGGGCAGTATTACCTCTACGGTACGCGCGGCGCAACCTGCTGGGGTCCCGCGGACGGCTTCGATGTGTATGTCAGCCGCGATTTGGAGAATTGGGACGGCCCCTTCGAGTGCTTCCACAACGACGGCACATTCTGGGCGGATCGCAACTACTGGGCGCCCGAAGTGCACGAATACCATGGCAAGCTGTACATGCTGGCGAGCTTCAAGCGCGAAGATCTCTGCCGCGGCACGGCAATTTTGACCGCTGACAACCCGCTGGGGCCGTTCGTGCCGCACAGCGACGGGCGCGTGACCCCCTCCAATTGGGAGTGCCTTGACGGGACGCTTTACGTCAGCCCGGACGACAAACCGTATCTCGTCTTTGCGCACGAGTGGGTGCAGGTCGGCGACGGCGAAATCTGCGCCATGCCCCTCTCCGATGACCTCTCCCGCGCCATCGGCGAACCGAAGCTGCTCTTCCATGCGTCCGAAGCGGAATGGGCGCGGCTGGTGCATCACCGCTCCAGCGGGCGCGACGGCTATGTGACGGACGGCCCGTCGATGTGGCGGACGGCGGACGGCATGCTGCTGTGCCTGTGGGCGAGTTTCTCTGATGAGGGGTATACAGAGGGCGTTGCCATCAGCGACAATGGTGACATTACCGGGCATTTCACGCAGGTTGAGCCGCTTTTCCGGCGCGACGGCGGCCACGGCATGGTGTTCCGCGCGCTGGATGGGCAATTGTACCTGACGCTGCATTCCCCGAACGAGCATTTGAAGGAGCATCCGTGCTTCATCCCGCTGGAGGAAATTGCAGGTCGCCTGACGCCGAAGTACACGCTGCCGGACTGGTTCGCACCGCTTCAAAGCCGCCTGCACAAGATGGCGGATGAACTGACCGCGTCGCTGACGGGCTGGCACGGGTCAGACGCGACGTTCCGCCCGGAGGACTTCGGGCTTGTTCCCGGCGAAAAGGCGACCCGCGCGATTCAATCCGCCATCGACAAGGCGGGCGAACACGGCGGCACCGTCCGGCTGTCCGGCGGCGATTACGTCTCCGGCACGCTGATTCTGCGCAGCAATGTCCGCCTGATGGTCGATAGCGGCAGCCGGCTTCTCGCGTCCACCGACCTCGCGGATTACCCGGAGCAAATCGCCCGCCGCCTGACCGTGCAGGACACGAACATGGGCATGAACCAGTCGCTGATTTTCGCCGAAGGGTGCGAGAACATCTGCATCTGCGGCGGCGGCGAGCTGGACGGGCAGGGTACGCGCGCGAATTTCCCCGGCGACGAGACCTGCAACGGCACGCCCGGCCGTCCGTTCCTGATGCGCATCGTCGATTGCCGCGACGTGCATGTGCATGACATCACGCTGCGCTCCGCCGCCTGCTGGATGGAAAACTACCTGAACTGCGACCGCGTGCTTTTGGAGCGCGTAACCGTCCGCAATCAGACGAACTACAACAACGACGGCATCGACATCGACGGCTGCCGCGACGTCATCATCCGCAACTACGACGTAGAATCCGGCGACGACGCGTGCTGCTTCAAGGGCGCAAGCGAGCGCAACACCGAGCGCGTCCTCATCGAGAACTGCCGCCTGTACAGCTGCTGCAACGCCTTGAAGGTCGGCACGGACACGCAGGGCGACTTCCGCGATGTGCTGGTGCGCAACTGCCAAATCGGCGGCGTGGAGTACGACCCCAGCAGACTGAAGCACCGCTGTTCCGATTCCGGCGTATCGCTGGAAATGGTGGACGGCGGGACACTGGAAAACTTCCTCATCGAGAACATCACGATTGACCGCGCATGGAGTCCCTTCTTCCTGCGGCTTGAAGACCGTGGGCGCGTCAAGCCCGGCGATCCGAAGCCGCCCGTCGGCACGCTGCGGCGGATTGCCATCAGCCACGTTCGCGGCGGCGACAACGGCGCGCGTGGGTCGTACTTCATCGGCATCCCCGAAAAGGCGATTGAGGACGTGCTGCTGCATGACGTGGTAATCACCCAGCACGCAAGCGAAAAGGCGGTGCTTGACGAGGGCGCCATCAGCGAACTGCGCGGCGTATACCCCGACGCGCACATGATTGACGACATCGGCGACGCCCCCGCGCGCGGCTTGTGGGCGCGGCATGTGCATGGTCTGTCGCTGGCGGGGTACGACGTGATTCCGGATAAGAAAGATACACGCCCGTATCTGGTGGCAAAAACAGACGTGACGATGGACAAGAACGCCTGTCTGTAAGTTGGAAAAAGCCGTGCTGCACCATTGGACTAAAGCGCAGGGACGCTATGGGGCAGCGTGATTTTCTGTTGAAGGAAGAGAAAATCGACAAGCTGCCCCTGCGGGCGCAGAAGCACTTCTATGTGCAGCATTACGGTACGCACGGAAGTCAACAAACCGGACGAAGCATGTGCCTCGTCCGGTTCTTTTTATACTATTTCCAGATAAGAATGCGCCAAGATGCGCCGCGAATTTTTCATTCTGGCTAACGTGAATGAAACGCAGCGTAGCAGCGCTACGCTAAGTGGAATGAGCGGACGCCAGAAGGGAAAAGGCGCAAGCAGATGGCGCAGTTGAATCTGGAAATAGTATTACCTTTGGGTATTACTGCGGTTGCCTTATCCGAAATGCCCTCACATGTTCATATTCCGACAGCGGACCGAACAAATCCACCAGATTCACCCGTGCTGACATTCGCACCGTGTAGATGCTGGTGTACGCACGCTCGTTCTTGCTGTTTTCGGAGTGGAAATCCACATTCAGCACATCGACGCTGTGTGCTGCAAAGAACGCTTTGATGTACCCTGTGGTTTCAACGCGGTGGTCATACTGAATTTCCACCTGCCGAATTGTCGTCGCGGGGATAATCCGCTGGACGATGGTCAGCGTCAGCAGCACAAGCGTACATCCGCTGAGGGCGAGCGTGTAGCAGCCCATGCCGGCGACAAGTCCCAGACACCCGGCGCACCACAGCGACGCGGCCGTTGTCAGCCCCGCAATCTTCTTCCGGCTGGAAAAAATCGTCCCCGCACCGAGGAAGCCGATACCGCTGACCACCTGCGCGCTGATGCGCCCCATGCTGACCGCCACGCCGGTGTTAAGCACGTCGGTGTTAATGGCCAGCACGCGCGCTTCGACGTAGTTCTCCATCACGGCAATCAGCGCCGCGCCGAGGCAGACGAGGATATGCGTTCGTGTACCCGCCGGTTTATTGCGGCGTTCGCGCTCATAGCCGATTGCCAAACCAATCAGGATAGCGAGCAGAATTCGCGCGCCTGCTTCCCACCATGCCATTGCGTTTCACCTTCTTTCTCTCATAGAATTCTGTTTGTTTCTTTCTGGTGTTATATTCGCCATATAGCACAAAAGTTCCTGCTTTTTTGTGCAAAAAAGACTGCAGCGGATGAGCGCCGCAGCCTTCTTTGCTTTGCGTTTCGGTTTATTTCAAAAAGTCCTCAATCAGCCCGTGCAGGAAGCGAGCATAGTCGGCACTGACGGCAACGTTGATTTCCGGCAGGTTCGTCCAGACGTGGTGATGGCGGCGATCCATAATCGTCATGCCAAGGGTCAAACCGTCCTGCGTCGATACGCCAACGCGGCCGCGCACGCTCTTGAGCAGCGTCGGGTCAGCCGTCGCCGCAACCGCCATGCAGTCAATGACCGCGCAGTAGGCTTGGAAGCCGCGCCCATGCACGAAGGAAATCGCCTGATGGAGGAACTTTGCTTCGGGCTTGTCGCTCGCCGCCAGCCGCGCAAGGTCTTCGTCCGTAAAGTCCACGGAGAAGTACGTCGCGACGTCCAGCCCAATCGCCGTCACCTGCAAACCGGATTCGTAGACCTGCTTCGTCGCTTCCGGGTCAACGTAGACGTTCCACTCACTTTGAGGCGTGTCGCCCGTGGCGTTGAGGAAGGACGCCTCATTCAGCCCAAATGCGCCGGAAATGGCAATCACTTCGACAATCTTATCCTTGATATCCGGGGCAAGGCGCAGTGCCATAGCGATATTGGTCATCGGCGCCAGACAGACCAGTGTAATTTCGCCCGGCTGCTGACGGATGAGGTCGATAATCGCATTGACGGCGTGGGTCGGGTTCTCAGGCAGCTCCGAATCCGGCAGGAAAGATTCGCCCTGCCCGTCGCGCCCGTGGGTGAACGGGTCGTTCGGGATGTCGCGCACCAGCGGGCGCGAGCAGCCGCGGTAGACCGGAATGTCCTCGCGCCCCAGCATCCGCATGATGCGCCGCGCGTTGCGGTAGGTTATGTCCACGGGATAATTGCCGTTGACCGTCGTCACCGCTTGAATGTCGAGATTTGGGTTCTTAACTGCCATGATGATCGCAGAGGAGTCATCCATGCCGGGGTCGCAGTCCACAATAATCTTCCGCATATGTTTCACCCCTTACGCTTTGTCGCTGATGAGCTTGACGTAATACTTGCGCTTGCGCGGGCCGTCGAATTCAAGGAAAAAGATGCCCTGACTGCCACCCAGCACGAGCTTGCCGCCGTCAATAATCAGCGGAATGCTCACGCCCAGCAGGGAACATTTCACATGCCCTGCAGCATCGGTCGGCGTATCGTGCTGATGCTTAAAGTCGATGCGGGTAGGAATCAGGCGGCAGATCTCGTCCTGCAAATCCTCAAAGCCAGCCGGATCCCAGAAGGACGTAATCGTCAGTCCCGCCGTCGTATGCGGATTGAAGACGATGCACTCGCCGCTCTGGATGCCGCTCTCGGCAACGAACTGCTTGATGTCGTCGGTCAGGTTGATAACATCATTGGGTTTGGTTTCCAAATTGAAACACTTCAGCATTGTTGATTTCCCTCCTCAGTCGTCCACCATGACAATTTCGCTCTGCCGCACGCACGCCGCACCCTTGGAGAACGACCACGGGCCTTCGCAGCCGCGTCCGCTGCGTTCACCCAGCATCGTCATCAAATAACCGAACACCAGACACGCCGGGACGAAGTTGTAGAGGCTTTCCGCCAGCACGTTCTTCGCCTTCGGGATAACGAACACCGCTGCCTGCTTTTCGTCCGGCATCTCGCGGTCGGTCACAATCGCCAGCGGGCGGCCCAGCTGCTTGGCGTAGCCGATGGTTTCCAGCGTACGGGAATCCGCCCTGTTGTCCTCCGCCGCCCAAATCATCGTGCCGATTTTCTCCGGATGATTGACGAAGAAGTTCAGGTGCAGCCATTCCTCGGTGTTGATGTACATCGCCGGGCGGCCAATCGCCTCAAACACCTTCGCCTGCCCGAAGAACGCGCAGGCGTACTCGAAGCCGCTGCCCGCGAAGTCGTAGCAGTCCATGTCCTTCCACTGCTGCGCGACGGCGAACGCGGTGTCGTCCATGGCGGGCAGGGCGGTTTCCAGCGCATCCGCCAGCGCCTTGATTTCCTTGCGGCGCGCGCTCGCAACGTCCATCGTGTAGCGTCCGCGCACTTCGCCGATGCGGATAGCCAGCAGGTACAGCGCCATCACGCAGACCATGTAGCTGCGCGTGCCGGGGGCGGACTCGAACTTGGGGATGTCCAGCTTCAGGATGCGCTCGGCGCTCTGCCCCAGCACGGATTCCTCATGCCCGGTGATGCCCAGCGTGAACGCGCCCGCCTTGCGGCAGCGGCGAACCGCCTCCCCTACGCGCGCCACCTGCCCGGAGTTCGACACGGCGATGACCAGCGGACTCTGCGGCGCATAGCCGAGGTTCTTCTTCTCGTAGTCGCGCGCTAAATCAATCGTCGGCACGACTTCGGTGCGGATCTTGGCGTACTTCTCGAACGCGGGCTTCACCGCCAGCAGCGCGGCATAGCTGTCTCCGCAGCCGGTCAGCACAATGCGCTGGATATTGAAGATTTCCGGCGTGGAGAGGACGGTGCGCGTCTTCGGCTCCAGGTCGGCGTACTGCTGTCGCATCAGCTCCGGCAGGCTCATGACCTGGCGGCGAAGGGCGCTGTCGAAATCCATCTTGTTCATGCTTGATGACCTCCTTGAATCATATCAATCAGCAGATTTCCGATGTCGATGCTGTGTTTCAAGCCCGACATGATGACCTCATCCGGCATTTTTGCCGTGAAGTTATGCGTTTCATAGGTGAAATCGCCGTCGTACTTCGCAAGCCGCAGGGCCTCGGTGATTTCCGTCCAGTCGCTCAGCCCAGAGAACGGCAGAATATGGTCGTTCTTGATGGAATTGTAGTCGGAGATATGGGTGGCTTTCAGGCGCTTGCCGAGGTATTGCAAGGCTTTGCGCTGATCCTGATGGCAGATGGAGGCGTGTTCAACATCCCAGCAGCAGCCGACGTTGTCATACGGCAGGCTGTCCACGAGGTCGCCGAGTTCCTCCGCCGTCACGCAGTAGCGGCGCTTCGGCGCGATGTTCTCCTCCCACAGGTTCTCCACCGCGATGCCCACGCCGTACTTCCCGGCCAGCTCAATGCGCGGTTTCAGGTACTCGATGGTCTTGCGTTTGCTGTCGCGGACAGGGGTTACGCTGTCGAAATCGGTCGCGGCGTGGATGACGAGCCACTTGATGCCGAGGATGCGCCCGCCCTCGATGCCGCGGCGGATGAGTTCGTCGAGGAACTCCTTGTCGGGCGTGTTCGGATCGCAGAAATTATAGAAGTGCAAATGCCCCTGCGAGAACTCGATGCCCATCTCGTCGGCGATGTCCTTCGCCTGATGGATGAGCGTCTCCCACTGCGGCGTTTTGAACGGCGTATCGAACACGCTCAGGTCATGGAAATTCATGTCCAGCACGCGATACCCCGCCTGCCCCAGCGTCCGCACGCTGTCCAGAATGCTGGCTTTCGTCCCGTCCGGGCGATTGAAATACATACACGTTGATGTTGACAGCCGCATGACTTTCTTTCCTTTCATCAGGGAGACCCAAGGGGCGCTGCCCCTTGACCCCGCCAGAGGCTTTGCCTCTGGACTCCAGCAGGGGCGCTGCCCCTGCACCCTGCAAGGGAGTTCCTCCCTTGACCCTTTTTCGCGATTGAGTTGGTGACTTTTTCAGACAGTTTTCGCGTGTTTATACAGGGATTTCGCCTCTGCGGAGGCGACCAGAGGGCTTTGCGATCGCCCTCTGGACTGCTTCGCCCGCCCTCCGGAAGTTACTGTTCGGTCATGTTGGTTATTTTAGTTAGTGGCCAAAAGGTACACTAACTAAAAACTTTCGATTAAAGTCAACTAACAGGAGTGCGCGCCGAAGGTTTCCAAAGGGCGATCGGAAAGCCCTTTGGTGCGCCCGCAGGCGCATCCCCCTGCCCCAATAAAAATCAACTATTATATATAGAAAAATACTACCCAAACGCCTTCGCAGAAGCACTTATGCTTCAATAAAGTGCTTCACCGCATCGAAGACCCCCGCCGAATGACAGTACGGCGAAACATACGCCACCAGCGGCTTCACCTTCGCCAGCGCATTCTGCACCGTCGCCGTGTGCCCCGCCAAGCGCAGCATCTGCAAATCGTTCTCGTCGTCGCCAATCGCCAGCACATCCGACATCGGGATGTTCAGCCGCTTCGCCAGCTCCGCGACACCCGCCGCTTTCGTGCAGCCGGGATGCACAATTTCGACTGCCTTGTCGCCATAGCGCGTGTAGCTGTACTGGTCGCCTAAATGCCGGATAAAGTCCTCCACATAGTCGATTTTGTCCCCGGTTTTGTCGCTGTCCATGACGCAGATTTTCTCCATCTGCTTGCCGTCATAATCCGCCTGCGTCAGGGGCGCAACGTCATTGTATCGTCCAAAGGCCGCGCGCTGCCGGAGAATATACGGCGTTTCGCGGCAGACCTTCTCATAGCCGTCTTCACTGTAAATGATGCTCATGCCCATGCTATCCGCCTTGCGGAGCATGGTTTCCAGCGGCTTCAACGGCACTTTGCGGCGAAAAAGCACCCCATCCGGGGCAATGAGCGCCGCGCCGTTGGTCGCCACATAGGGTATGGACACCTGCATGTCCTGCGCATACCGTTCCGTCATGCCCTGCACGCGCCCTGTCGCGAACGTGAAAAGCACGTTTCTGTCTTTCAGCCAGCGCGCCATTTCGCGGGCTGTGTCGGTGAGCTGCTCGCTTGAATCAATGAGCGTACCGTCCAAATCGCTGACCACCAGTTTGACCATGATGCTTTCTCCTGCCCCATCGCCCCCGCCCATTGCTGAGCGGGGGGATGGGTTGATTTCCGTTGGGGTTTCCTATTGTACCGAATTAGTCGTTCGCCAGATGGTAGTCATCCAGACGTTCGTTGCATTCTTCCACAATGCGGTCGTGGCACTCGTCAAGGGTTTCCTCGCCGTTGGCGAACGCCAGCATGTGGGTCTTAATCACAGAGTCGATTTCCCAGTTGATGATGTCGAAGGGTTCCTGCACGTTGGGGTTGGACGCGTGGATGCAGTCGATGGCGACCTTGTACATCGGGTTCTCTTCAAACCACTTGTCCGCTTCGGGCAGGTCGTAGACGGTCTTGTTCACGGGGATGTAGCCCGTCGCCTGATGGAACTGGAACTGCTCTTCCGCGGAGACCATGAACTGCACGAACTCCCACGTCGCATCAACCTGCGCCGGGTCGTTGTCCGGGTCAAACATGACGACGCAAGAACCGCCAACCGCGATGCCGCCCTTGTCGTCCGCGTTCACCTTCGGCAGCGCAGCGACGTTCCACTCAAACTTGTCGCCAACAAGGCTCTTAATCTTGCCGATGCGGGCGGTGGACATAATCGCCATGCCGAAGAGTTCCAGAGAGAATTCTTCGTTGATGTCGTCTTCGTAGGGCTTGTAGCCGCCGGTCGCAATGACCTTCTGCCATTCAGTCAGGAAGTTGCGCAGCGTGCCGTCTTCGCCGAAGGTGACCTTGGTCATGGGAGCGGTGCGGCCGCCCTCGTTGTCGCCGAAGAAGTTGTAGTCGCCCTGACCGCCGATCCAGTTCGCCAGCTGATAGCGGCGCACTGCGACGTTCAGGCCATAGCGGGTAACGGTGTCGCCGTCCCTGACCATGAGCTTAGAAATGTCATCCGCCATTTCCGCGATGGTCGTCGGGGGCGTGTTCGGGTCAAGACCCACTTCGCGGAACATGTCGCAGTTGTAGTACAGCATGATTGCGGAGCAGGAGAACGGCATACCAACAAGCTGGTTCTCGTAGGTGTAGGAGCGCAGCATGTTGGGTTCGATGTCGTCGCGGCTGATGGAATTGCCTTCACGGTCAATCAGCGTTCCAACAGGCACGAGGCTGTCGTAAGTCACGGCGCTGGGGATGCCCGCGCCGGCGATCATGGCGACGTCCGGGAAGTTCGCGAAGTCAGACGCCTGCGCGAGGGTCTTGAGCTTCTCGGAGTTGTCGTTGCCCTGATAGACCGCCTTGACCACGATGCCCTTTTCAGCACCGACAGTCGCGTTGAAATGGTCGGCAATCGCTTCAACCGCAGCGCCGTTGACGCCGGTCAGCGTATGCCAGAATTCCACCGTGCGCACATCCTGATTTTCCGCCACAGCCGGAACGACCATAGCCGTCAGGACGAGTGCAAGCGCCATCACGAGAGAAATGATGCGTTTCATGGGGTAATCCTCCTTCTTTATCGTCAAGGCTTTCTGCCTTGGGATACTGGGTGATGCGATTCTTTGGCTGAATCGCTTAAAGCAGCGGGCGTTGCACGTTTTCATACTATTTCTTATAGTATCGCAGAGGATTTCGCCTCTGCGGAGGCGACCAAAGGGCATGAAAACAGCCGAAGTCTGCGCTCGCCCTTTGGAAACCTTCGGTGCGCACCCATGTTTATTGAGCTTTACCGGAAGTTTTTAGTTAGTGTGCTGTTCGTTTTCCTAAGCAGCGGATTCGCACAAGCCGCATGAAACTCCAAAAGTTGCGGCGCCGAAGGGGTCAAGGGGGCGAACGGAAAGCCCCCTTGTCGCCTCCGCAGAGGCGAAACCCCTGCGAGCGGAAAGCCGCAGGTGAAGGGATTCGCTCACCCCTTCACCGCCCCGCCCATGATGCCGCCGACAATCTGCCGCCGGAAGATGACGAACACCGCCAGCGTTGGCAGCAGAACAATCATGCTCGCCGCCATGACCGGGCCGTAGGTCGAGCCTTCGGGGAAGTTCAGCATCGTCACACCGACCTGCACCGTGCGCATCAAGTTGTCGTTCGTCACCAGCATCGGCCAGAGATAGGTGTTCCAAGTGCTGATGAAGGACGAAATGAAGATGGTGGTGATAATCGGCGTGGAGAGCGGCAGCAGAATGGTGCAGAAGAAGCGGATGTTCCCGCAGCCATCCACCTCACTGGCTTCCTTCAAGTCCTTGGAGAACGTCAGGTAATACTGCCGCATCATGAAGATGTTGTTTGCGGAGACGAAGAAGACAATCATCATGCCCATGTAGGTGTTGATCCACCCCAGCCGGGAAACTGTGTGGTAGTTCGACACCAGCACGATGTCGCTGGGAACCATCATCGTGCCCATGATGAGCATGAAGATGACATTGCGCCCGCGGAATTCAAAGAACGAGAGGGCAAACGCCGCCATCGACGCGGTAATGACGCGCACAACGCTCGACACGCCCGCCAGAATCAGCGAGTTAAGCATGAAGCGCGGCAGCGTCGTCAGCGTCCATGCCATCTGGTAGTTGTCCGTAATCCAGCGCGAAGGGATAAACTTCGGCGGGATAGTCAGAATCTCTTCCCCCGGCATGAACGAGATAACCAGCGCGTAGAGAATCGGGCTGACAAGCAGAAGACCGATACCAATCGCGATGATTTGGTACAGCACGCTGCGGAAGCGCTTGCGAATCTTCAAAGACTGCGCCGTCGTCACGAGTAATGCACTCCCTTCTTCTCAAAGCGGAAGCTGATGAGCATCACCACGAAGGTCATCAGGAAAGCGATAATCGCCGCCGCATAGCCCTTGTTGTAGTTCAGGTTGTTGACCGACTGCTTGTACATGTAGGAAATCATGGTGTCGATATTAGCGGTGGTGTTCAGCGACGCGCCGCCGGTGAAAATCAGCACCAGCCCGGACATCATCATGCTCTTTGCCAGCGACGTGCAGATGAGGTAAAAAGTCGTGGACGAAATCATGGGCAGGATGATGTTGACCGTGCGGTGGAAGGGGCGCGCGCCGTCGAGTTCGCAGGATTCGAGAATCTCCGGCGGAATGTTGCGCACCGCTGCCAGGAGGAAGATGAAGTTATAGCCGACATTCATCCACGTCGCGATGATGCTGATGGCGACCATCGCGTAGTGCTTGTCATTCAGCCAGTTGATTTTGACGCCGAGGATGTAGTTCAAAATGCCGATATTCGGATTGTAGGCGAGCTTGAAAATCATCGCGCTGACGGACATGGACATCGCCATCGTGACGGCAAACAGTGTCTCATACGCCACGGACATGGTGCGCTTTTTCGCCGCAATCAGCGCCAGCAGCAGCGCGATGAGGATGCTCACGGGCGAAGCGAGCAGAACGTAGATGAACGTGTTCTGAATCGCCGTCTGGAAGGAGCGGTCTTTGAGGACGCGTACATAGTTGTCAAAACCCGCGAACTGCTTGAAGACCCCCATCTTGTTGACAACAAAGAAGCTGGAGACGACGGTCTTGATAAACGGATAGTATGTAAAGACGAGGAAGAACACCAGCGCCGGCATCAGCCAGAGCCACGGCTCAATCCGCTTTTTGAAGGGTTTAGGCGCTTTCATCCGCCGGGGCTTGATGCTCCCCTGCTTCTTCGCCGTTTCCACTGCCATCACTCCTTTATGAGATCAGCCACATCGCTTTCCGATGCTACATGCCACTGGGGAATCAGCGCCAGAATTTCGTCCGCATCCTTGGCGAAATTGCAGGCATTCATTTCGCTGATTTTGTCCCGCCACACCTGCGGAACCGCGTCGATACCCGCCATCGCGCCGACCATCGCGCCCGCCATCGCGCCATTGGTATCGCAGTCGCCGCCAAAGTTGACGCAGTATTCCAGCGTTTTCTTCACGTCGCCCTTGCCCAGCAGGAACAGCGCAATCGCCGACGGAATGGAGTCCGCGGACAGGTCGCCGCCGCCGAACATGGCGTACAGGTCGTGCAGCGCCTGCTGGTCGTCCTTGGCCTTGCGCACAATGTCGCACGCGAGGGCAATGCGCATTCCGATGTCCGGCGAGGGAATTGAGAAGCCGTACTTCGCGCCCTCCGCCGCCGCTTCGATGGTTGCGTCCACAATCTTGTCGAGGTTCTCTTCGCCGCGCATCGCCTGCGCCACGCCCCACGCAATCGCCGTCGCCGCGGCGTTGCAGACGCGGGTGTTGTGCGTCGCAAGGTCAGTCAGGGCAACGTCGCGCGCCAGCTCCTGCAGGGTGCTTCCGCGCAGACCGTGGATGATGCCCAGCGGTGCAATGCGCATGGACGACCCGTTGGTGTTGCCCCACTTGCCGGAGACGGTGATGTCCCCGCCCGCCGCGATGTTCTTCAGCGCGCGCTCGGTGCTCGGCCCCAGCGGGCTGGCGTACTTGTCCTTCACGCGATCCGCCCACGCGATAATTTCCTTCACCACGCTCATCGGCACGACCTTCTTGTCGCGGATGTAGGCGTTCATCAGCGCCATGGACTGCTCCGTGTCGTCGGTATATTCGCCGGCGAGCAGCCCGTCGTGGAAAATGTGTCCCTTTTCCGGCGGATAGAACGTGTCGATCCAGCCATATTTGCTCTTAATCTGCTCTGGGGTCAGGAAGGATGAGGGAACGCCCAGCGCATCGCCGCACGCCATCGCCCACAGGCAGCCCAGTGTCCGTTCCTTGCGCGTCAGTGCCATAAAATAATTCCTCCTTGCTCTTTACGAGCGTTTTCAGCGTGGGAAGAGGCGGATCCGTTCCTTTTCCACCGCGTGCTTGTCTACTTGTCATAAAGATAGCATAAGTATCATATGCTGTCAAGTAGTTTTGGCGTAAATTTTCGTTAAAACGGGGCAAAAACTTTCCAAAGCGGACATTTTCCGAACATTCGGCTTTTCTGGCGCATTCGACCGCCTGTTGTTTTTTTGCTGTCACATCACGGAATGGCGGATTGCCATCTTGACTTTTGGGCGAACTTGTCTTATTATCTATACAGGACATAAGATATACAATGTGGCAAGATACAGACACATTCAGGAGGGATTATCCCGTGCAGTTTTCTATCGACCGCAACTCCCCTGTTCCCGCGTATTACCAAATTCAGCTGGATTTGAGCGACCGCATCCAGCGTGGCGAATGGAACGACCGCAAGCAGCTGCCGTCAGAAAGCACGCTGGCGGAGCAGTACGCCGTCAGCCGCATTACGCTGCGTCAGGCACTGGCGGAATTGGAGAAGGATGGCATCATCAAGAAGTCGCGCGGCTGCGGCGCGAAGATTTGCGAAAAGCCCGCACCGTTTGTCCACAAGATGGATTTCTATTCGATTGTCTCGACCCACGAGGGGCATGACGGCAAGCAGGTGACGTCGCAGGTACTGAACATCCGCCGCTTCGACACGCCGACTGAGGATGTCATTGAGCATTTGCAGCTTGAACCCGGCACGCCCGTGGTGTACATCAAGCGTCTGTTCCTCTTCGACGATAAGCCGCTGGCAGTCGGGCGTTCGTGGCTGTCCCTGGCGCGTTTCCCCGGTCTGGACGAAACAGGCTTGGGCGAAAAGGGACTGACCGCAACCCTGCGCAGCCGCTACAACACCATCATCCGCCGCTTCAACGACGCGATTGAGGCGGTTCGCCCCGCGCCGGACGAGCGCAACCTGCTCGACGTCTCCTACGACTGCCCGCTCCTGATGGTGCGCGGCCTCTCCTTTGACCAGCACAACGTCCCCGTCGAATATTCCACCACCTACTGGCTCGGCGACAAAGTCCGCTTCACCGTCTCCATGAACACGCAGGAGGTGGAGTGAGGGGGAGGCGCCAGAGGCTCTGCCTCTGGACTCCGGCAGGGCTCTGCCCTGCACCCGCGAAGGGTCTTCGACCCTCTCGACACCCTTTTCGCGATTGAGTTGAGCGCTTTTTCATGCTATGCTCGCGTGTTTATGCAGGGGTTTCGCGCCTGCGGGCGCGACCAGAGGGCTTTGCGATCGCCCTCTGGACTGCTTCGCATCCCCATCTAAGTTACTTGATTTTTAGCGCAGCTTTTTAGTTAGTGTGCCTTTTGTTCCTTTAGAAAAGAATTTGGGAACACCAAAAATGAAAGTTGCAATACAAGCCCAGTAACATGGGAGTGACCGCGCCGAAGGTTTCCAAAGGGCGATCGGAAAGCCCTTTGGTGCGCCCGCAGGCGCATCCCCCTGCCGCAAAAATCACCTATTTCAATAGAACAACACACCTCCAAAACAGGAAAAACCAGCGTGGCAATCTATCCCACGCTGGTTTTTTCCTATATTCACTTGCAATGCACCTTGCACCAAAGCTCTTGAATTGGCGGAATCTGCTCCCGCATTCCGGGCGCAAGACGGCTCCAGATAATCCCCTTTGACGGGCGCGGATACTCGTGCCGCGTCTCAATCAGGCGCGTCGGGGTCACGATGTAGTCAATCGCCGTGTCGTAATCCTCCACCGTCACATCGACATCCACCACCTGCACATCATGCCCTGCGCCGACAATCGCGGTCGTTTCATCGCACAGCCCGACAGTCGAGAGCATCGCGTACTCAAGGTCGAAATAGCCGTGCCCCTTGCCGAAGCGGATGCCGCTGGGCGTAATCGCGGAAGCGCCCGTCACCATCATGTCGATATGCCCAACAGCTTCCTTCAGCTGCGCCAGCGTCTGATGTTTCCAGTAGCGGGATACGCCATCCAGCAGCGACGCGATTTCCTCCTTGCCCTCCGGAATCTGACCGGGGCGAATGAGGAAGAAGCCGCGCGTAATGCCGTAGTTGGTCATCACGACGGTCTTTTTGTCGCGGAAAGCCTGTTCCCGCAGGGTTTCGAGGTTGTTGTCCGGCGTAATGAAAATCACGCGGGCGTTTTTGTACATATCCGTCGCGGTCAGCAGCGCCGTGCCCTTTTCGCTGCCCTCATAGTCGCAAATGAACTCGGAAAACTGCCAGCTGAACTTGCTGTCCGGCTTGGCGACGCGCAGCAGCTCCTCCCAGATCTGCACGCGTGCTTCCTTTGCGTCAAGCTTCTTCTCCATCATGCTACTCCTCCAGTTCGGAAATTGTTACCCGAAACAGTGTAGCGCGAAGAAACGCTTTTGTCAAGTATAACATATGCTGATTTGTAGACAGGTTTGTATCATTCCTGTTCTTTTTCCGCCTGATGCAGCGCACTCCTCCGGTACTGCATCGGACTTTGCCCGACGGCGGCGGAAAATCGCGCGGAAAAATTGCTCGCATCCCCGAAACCAACTTCCCGCCCGATTTCGGACACGCTGCGGTCAGTCAGCGCCAGCAGCGCCTTCGCCTGCGTGATGCGGGTGCTGATGAGGTAGTTGTAAGGCGTCGTACCCATATAGCGGCGGAACAGGCGCAGGAAGTAGCTGCGGCTCATGTGCGCCTGACGCAGCAGATCATTCAGCGACAGCGGTTGATTGTATTTCTCGCGGATGGTCTGCGCCGCCTGCTGGATCACCTGCTGATTGCTCTCCGTCTGCTCCTGATTCAACAGCCCCTGCGCGCACAGCGTCAGCAGCTGATGCAGCGCCAGCGACACTTGCAGCATACTGTCCACCGTGCCGCTCTCCAGCTCGGCGAAAATCGTCTTGAACTGTTCTTCCACTTTCTGGTCGGTTAGCGTAATCGGGGTCAGCTTTCCCTCCGGAATAAGCCATTCCGCCATTGCCGCCACGCCTGCGCCATCCAGATGCACCCAATCGTGGTGCCAGCAGTGCTGACCGGGGGCAGTCGCGTACCGCTGGGGTTTGCGGCAGTCCATCAGCAGCGCCTGCCCCGCGCGCAGCAGCACCCGGTCATCCCCCTGCTCAATCAGCCCCGCGCCGCGCAGGGTGTAAAACAGCAGGTAACTCTCCTTGTGCGTGCGGGCGGTCGAAAAATGCCCCTGCGCCAGATACTGCCCCGCCTCGGTGCATACATACGGCTGCCCCATCGCGGACGCGCCCGGCGTCGTCCGCAGCCAGATACTTTCCGGCAAGACATCCATCGTGTAGGTCAGCATGTGCATCCTCCCCATGCTCTTTTGTCCATATTATACACCAAATTTCGCTTGATTTCTACGAGTTCGGCATTTTTCGCAAAGTAGACTTTTCACAAAAAATCGGCTACCTTTGCGCATGGCAGAATTCGGCTTCCTGCGCTATAATGAGGGCAGTACATGGCGTACTGCCAAGGAGGTATCTCATGCAGCGCATTTTTCTGGCGATTGACATCGGCGCATCGTCCGGGCGGCACATCGTCGGCATCGAGGCGAACGGTGCGCTCCAAACAGACGAGGTTTACCGCTTCCCGAACGGGATGCAGCGCGAAAACGGGCATCTCATCTGGGACATCGAGGGCATTTTCCAGCACGTCAAGGCGGGCATCAAGGCAGCGTTTGCGAAGTATCCGCACATTGACAGCCTGTCCATCGACACTTGGGCGGTCGATTACGTCCTGTTGAAGGACGGCGCGGCGCTTCTCCCCTGCCACGCCTACCGCGACGAGCGCACGCAGGCGGTGATTGACGAGGTGCATCAGCATATGCCCTTCGCCGAACTGTACCGCCGCACAGGCATTCAGTTCCAGCCCTTCAACAGCATTTACCAGCTCTACGAGGACGCGAAAACCGGGCGTTTGCAGCAGGCGGACGACTTCCTGATGGTGCCGGAATACCTGCTGTACCGGCTTTGCGGCGTGAAGGCGCGCGAGTACACGAACGCGACCTCGACCGGACTTGTCAGCGCCGCGACGAAGGAGTACGACCCGGAGATTCTGCGTGCCTTGTCCCTGCCGGAGCGTCTTTTCCCGCGCCTGACGCAGCCCGGCACGGTGCTGGGGCAGCTGACGGCGGATATCGCCCGCGAAGTCGGCGGACAGACCAGTGTCGTCCTCTGCGCGACGCACGACACCGCCAGCGCCGTCGAAGGCATCCCGATGGCGGAGAACGCCCCGTTCCTCTCCTCCGGCACATGGTCGCTGCTCGGTGCGAAGATTCCCGCCCCCATTACGACCCCCGAAAGCATGGCATGCAACTTCACGAACGAGGGCGGCGTGGGGTACATCCGCTATTTGAAGAACATCATGGGCTTGTGGATTGTGCAGTGCATCCAGAAGCAATTAGGCATTTCCTTCGCGGAAATGGTGAATCTGGCACGAACGAGTCATTACGAGCAGATTTTCAACGTCAACGACCCGCGTTTCAGCGCACCGGAGGACATGGCGGCGGAAATTCGCGCTGCGCTCTCTCCCGCCCCGGAAACCGACGCAGACCTCATCCGCAGCGTGTACGTCTCGCTGGCGCACAGCTACGGCGAAGCGATTCGCGAATTGGAGCACCTGACGGGTCAGACGTGGGAGAAGCTGTACATCGCCGGCGGCGGCGCGAAGAATGCGCTGCTGAACGAGCTGACCGCGCAGTACACAGGCAAGGAAGTTGTTGCCCTGCCAATTGAAGCGACGGCGCTGGGGAATCTGAAAATCCAGCGCGAAATTCGCTGATTTTAGCATTTTTCATGCGGCAAACGCCATTTCCCAGAGAATAATGCTTTCATGCAGGGGATTTCACTCCTGCGGGAGCGACAAGGGGGCTTTCCGCTCGCCCCCTTGACCCCTTCGGGCGCACTCCCATGTTACTGGTCGGTTATGTTTATTGGCATTTAGTTAGTGGGAAAAAGGTACACAAACTAAAAAACCTTCCAATAAAAATCAAGCAACAACCGGAGGGCGGGCGAAGGAGTCCAGAGGGCGACCGCGGACTTTGTCCGTTTTCATTGCCCTCTGGAAGCCGCAAATATTACCAGTAAGTTAGAAAAGTCAAGCAAGTCACCCGCAAAAACAAATCAAAAGGAGGATTCCCCATGAGCTACCAAGAAGCCAAGCAAAAATACGCTGCCATCGGCATAGATACCGACGCTGCCATCGCGCGCCTCAAAACCGTGCCGATTTCCCTCCATTGCTGGCAGGGCGACGACGTTCGCGGCTTCGACACCGACCCCAATAAGCCCCTGACCGGCGGCATCCAGACCACCGGCAATTACCCCGGCCGCGCCCGTACCCCCGAAGAGCTGATGGCGGACATCGACGTTGTCCTCTCCCTCTGCCCCGGCACGAAGAAAATCAACCTCCACGCCTCCTACGCCATCTTCGACGAGGAAAACCCGTGGGTTGACCGCGACAAGCTCGAACCCAAGCACTTCCGCAAGTGGGTGGATTTCTGCAAGGCGCGCGGGCTGGGTGCGGACTTCAATCCGACCTACTTCTCCCACCCCATGTGCGACCCGCTGACGCTCTCCAGCCCGAACGAGGAGACCCGCCGCTTCTGGATTAACCACGGCAAGGCGTGCATCCGCATCAGCCAGTACCTCGCCGAGGAGCTGGGTCAGCCCTGCACGATGAATATCTGGACGGGCGACGGCTTCAAGGACGTCCCCGCCGACCGCAAGGGCCCGCGCGACCGCTACCGCGCCAGCATCGACGAAATTCTCTCCGAGCCGTATGACTTTCATCTCGTCAAGCCCTGCATCGAGAGCAAGGTATTCGGCATCGGCGTGGAAGCCTACACCGTCGGCAGCGCGGAATTCGCCCTCACCTACGCCGCATACAACCGCGACAAGTGCATCCCGCTGATGGACAACGGTCATTATCACCCGACCGAGGTCGTCAGCGACAAGATTCCCGCGCTGCTGGCGTTCTTCCCGGAAATCGCCCTGCACGTCACCCGCCCGATTCGCTGGGACAGCGACCATGTGGTGCTGCTGGACGACGAAACCAAGGAAATCTGCAAGGAAATCGTGCGCTGCGGCGGGCTGGACGGACGCGTCAACATCGCGCTGGACTACTTCGACGCCTCCATCAACCGCATCTCCGCGTGGACGGTCGGCTTCCGCAACGTGCAGAAGGCGCTCCTGTCCGCCCTGCTGACCCCGAACGACGCCCTGCGTGCCTTGCAGGACGAGCAGCGCTTCACCGAGCTGATGGTGCGTCAGGAAGCCCTGAAAACCATGCCCTTCGGCGACGTGTGGGACGAATACTGCCGTTCGTGCAACGTTCCCGTCGGCACGGATTGGTTCGAGACGGTGCAGAAGTACGAGCGCGACGTGCTTTCCAAGCGCGTGTGATTCCGCAAATTGCTCTGTAACGATAAAAATCAAGCCGCATGGGAGTATCCGCGCCGAAGGGGTCGAGGGGGCGATCGGAAAGCCCCCTCGTCGCCTCCGCAGAGGCGATTCCCCTGCAAAAATCAAAACCAAGAAACAGTTCTTTATCAGGATAGGAGGATAAACAATCATGAGCATTCTCGATTTGGACATCATCAAAGGCTACATCCGCATGTGCACCGACGGCTGGAATCAGGGCTGGCACGAGCGCAACGGCGGCAACCTCACCTACCGCATGAAGGACGAGGAAGTCGCGCAGTGCCGCCCCTACTTCCGCGCCACCCCCGGCGAATGGGTGAACATGGGCGTTCAGGCGGACAACCTCGCGGGCGAGTACTTCATCACCACCGGTTCGGGCAAGTACTTCCGCAACGTCGAACTCGACCCCGAACACAACATGGGCATCGTCGAAATCAACGACAAGGGCGACAGCTGGCGCATCGTCTGGGGGCTGGAAGGCGGCGCGCGCCCGACGAGCGAGTTCCCCAGCCACTTCATGAATCACTCCGTCCGCAAGGCGGCGACGAATGGCGCGAACCGCGTCATCTACCACTGCCACGCCACCAACGTGATTGCCATGACCTACATTCTGCCGCTGACTGACCGCGATTTCTCCCGCGCCCTGTGGCAGAGCGCGACGGAATGTCCGGTCGTGTTCCCGGAAGGTGTCGGTGTCTGCCCGTGGATGGTTCCCGGCGGCGCGGCGATTGCCATGGCGACATCCGAGCTGATGAAGCACTATCAGGCGGCTGTCTGGGCGCAGCATGGGCTGTTTGCCTCCGGCCCGGACTTTGACATCACGTTCGGTCTGGCGCACACCATTGAGAAGAGCGCTGAAATCTACATCAAGGTGCTGTCCGCAGGTCAGGGCAAAATCCGCCAGACCATCACGGACGACGATCTGCGCGCGATTGCGCATGATTTCGGCGTGACGATTAACGAGAAATTCCTTGACTAAGCTGATTTTTCCGGGACGCAGGGCATGTTCAAGTTCAGCAGAGGGAAACGGTGAATATCACGATTCGCAAAATGCAGCCCGGTGACACGGACGCGCTGTACAGGCTGCTTTCTGACCCGGAAGTCATGCGGCATCTGGAGCCGCCGTTCGACCGGGAGAAAACAGAAACGTTTCTGCATCACGCGGGGCTGACTGAACCGCCGCTTGTGTATGCCGCCGAAGCCAACGGGGATTTCATCGGCTATGTGATTTATCACGCATACGATGAGGACAGCGTGGAAATCGGCTGGGTGCTTCTCCCGGAATATTGGGGGGCACGGCTGTGCGTCGGCGCTGACCGATCGGCTGATTGACCGGGCGCGGCAGGAGCGGAAAAGCGTCGTGATTGAGTGCGCTCCGGCGCAGGAGGCTACAAAGCGGATTGCCAGCAAACAGGGCTTCCGCGACTGCGGAATCTGCGACGGATTGGCGGTCTATCGGCTGCCATAAGAGGATATGCAAAAAGGCTCTGCCAACCCGGCAGAGTCTTTTCGTTTTTTGCGGTTATACTATTTCCAGATAAAAATGCACCAAGATGCGCCGCGAATTTTTCATTCTGGCTAACGCGAATGAAACGCAGCGTAGCAGCGCTACGCTAAGTGGAATGAGCGGACGCAAGCGCGGAAAAGGCGCGAGCAGATGGCGCAGGTGAATTTGGAAATAGTATTAGTACACAATCGCGTCGTTCGCCGTAAATCCGCCGAGCGAATTTTCCTTCACCTGAATGCACATATAGGTGATGCTGCTGTCCGCCGCGGCGGAGAACTGGCGCTTCGCTGCCGGAGCGACCTTCAGCCAATCACCCGCCGTCAGCGCGATTTCCTCGCCGTCGATAACCGCCTTGCCCTTGCCGGCGAGAATGCCGTAAATCTCCTCGTTCTGCTGATGCGCATGGACGAACGGAACGCCTGCGCCCGACGGAAGCTGGTTGATGCTGACCTCTGCACCAGTCAGACCGAGGGTATCATGGAGTTCGGTGCGCGGGGCGCTGCCAACGTTCGTCTGCGTGTAGTTTGCCATAGGATTGAAGCCTCCCAAATGATGTTCTCGCAAGGGGTTTTGCTGATTCCCTTGCGTGATTCTATTGTAGTTGAATCGTGTTGGAAAAACAAGTAGGCACTTTTTTGTAACTATGCGGGAAGTTTCAATTATCAATTAGGAATGAGCAATTAGCAATTGGAAAAGGCAGCAAATCATAGTTCATTAAAAAGAGGCCCTGCGCACTGCAGAGCCTCTTGGGGGGATTGGCTTATTCGTCGTCGTCCACAACCTTGTCGGCGCTGGCGATAACCTTCTTCGCGACGTCGGCGGGTACTTCCTCGTAGCGCTCGAACGTCATCGTGAAGCGCCCCCATGCCTGCGTCATCGAGCGCAGGTCGGTCGCGTACTTGAACATCTCGCTCAGCGGGGCTTCGGCGATAATCTTCTGCCCGCCTTCGCACTGTTCCATGCCGATGATGCGGCCGCGGCGCTTGTTCATGTCGCCCATCACGTCGCCCATGTAGTCATCCGGCACAATCACTTCGACGTGCATAATCGGCTCCAGCAGGACAGGGTTCGCGTCAGCGCAGCCCTTCTTGTAGGCGATGCGCGCGGCGGTCTTGAACGCCATTTCGGAGGAGTCCACCGGGTGATAGCTGCCATCGTAGAGCTTCGCCTTCACGCTGACCATCGGATAGCCCGCCAGCACGCCGTGCACCATGCACTCGCGCAGCCCCTTCTCAACGGAGGGGATGAAGTTGCGCGGCACAACGCCGCCCACGACCGCATCCTCGAACACGATATCGGTCGAGCCGTCCGTCACCGGGCTGAACTCAATCCACACGTCGCCGAACTGCCCGTGACCGCCGGTCTGCTTCTTGTGGCGTCCCTGCACCTTCACGGTCTTGCGAATCGTCTCGCGGTACGGAATCTTCGGGTCTTTCAGCACGCAGTTCGCGCCGAACTTGCTCGCCAGCTTGCTGCGGATAACATCAAGGTGCATTTCGCCCTGACCGGAGAGCAGCGTCTCCATCGTTTCGGGGTCTTTGCTCAGCGTGACGGACGGATCTTCCTCCATCAGGCGCTGGAGGCCGGAGAAGACCTTGTCTTCCTCGCCCTGCTTGGCGGCGTAAACAGCCTTCGAAATGCAGGGCTTCGGGTACTCAATCGGCGGATAGATAACCGGGTTCGCGGGGTCACAGAGCGTGTCGCCCGTGGACGTGTACTGCAATTTCGCCATGGCGCCGATATCGCCCGCGTGCAGCGATTCCTTAACAACCTGCTTCTTGCCGCGCAGAATGTAGATGCCGCCGCACTTTTCGGTCTTGTCCTTGCCGGGGTTGTAGAGTGTCGTCTGCCCGCTGAGCATACCGGAGAAGATGCGGAACAGAGACAGCTTGCCGACAAACGGGTCAGCGATGGTCTTGTAGACGAACGCCGAGAAGGGCTGATCGTCCTTGCAGATGCGGGTGATGTCCTCGCCCGTGCGCGGGTCTTTGCCCGCCCAGTACAGACCGTTGTGCGCCGGGGACGGGAAATACTTCGCCATCAGGTCGAGCATACGCGCGATGCCCACGCCCGTTGCGGCGGACACGGCGACGACCGGCACAATCGAGCCGTCCTTCATGCCCTTGCGGAAGCCCGCCTTGATTTCCTCAAACGTCAATTCGCCCGTCTCGAAGTACTTTTCCATCAGCTCCTCGTCCGCCGCTGCCGCCTGCTCAATCAGGTAGGAGTAGCATTCCATCAGCTGACCCTTCATGTTTTCGGGCATCGGCACTTCGACGCTCTTCTTGTACGCGCCTTCATACGCCTTGCGGTCCAGCACGTTCACCACGCCGCGGAAGGTCGGGCCTTTGCCCAGCGGCAGCAGAATCGGCACAACGCAGTTGCCGTACTTCGCGCGCAGCTGCGACGAAATCTTGTCGAAGTCCGCGTGATCGCGATCCATCTGGTTGATAATAAACATGCGCCCCAGACCATGCGCACCGGCGTAATCCCACGCCTTTTCCGCGCCGACGGACAGTCCGCCGACAGCATCGACGACGATAACGGCAGTCTCCACCACGCGCAGAGGGCCGATCATTTCGCCCACGAAGTCAAAATAGCCCGGTACGTCCACCACGTTGATAATCTTGCCGTTCCAGTCCACAGGGGCGGTTGCGGCGCTGATGGAGCACTTCCGGCGCGTTTCTTCGGGGTCGAAGTCTGTCATGGTCGTGCCGTCTTCCACACGGCCCTGACGATCCACTAATCCGGCAGCGTAGAGCATGGCCTCGGTCAGCGTGGTCTTGCCCTCGCTGCCATGTCCTATGAGGGCGATGTTGCGAATGTTTGTCGTGATATAGTCTGCCATGATACTCTCCTCCGTTCAAATTCTTTCATGTTTTTATCCTATTTCCGGGCTGCCCTTCGGCTTTTTCCCGGATGTTGTTTTGATTATATCATGATTTTCGCCAAAAGAAAAGAGTGTTTTTTCGTCATTTTGCATCTTTGTACGATTTCAACAAAACAATGCTGGTTTATCCGGGTTTTTATCGCCCAGAAACGCCATTTGTATAGTAAAACGCAACAAAAAAGCAGGGCGAATCGCTCCCCTTTCCGGGTTGATTCGTCCTGCTTACTTATGCTGTTTTCGGCTGACCTATGCCAAATTTTTTGATTATAACCAATGTAACTTAACTCCAAAAGTATGGGAGTGTCGAACCGAAGGTTTCCAAAGGGCGATCGCAGACTTCGTCTGTTCTCACTGCCCTTTGGTCGCTCCCGCAGGAGCGAAATCCCCTGCAAGAAAGCTCACTTCCGCAAGGAGGCCCCCTTACTCAAACAAATATCCCTCAATCACCTTCAAGGTATTGAGCGCCCCATCCCGATGGCTGCGCTCATACCCGTGCGACGCATACACGCCAGCGCCAATCAGCCCGTGGCGAATGTCATACCCCGCCCGCAGGGTCGCTTCCACATCCGACCCGTAGTGCGGATACACATCCACCGCATAGTCCGCCCCTTCGCGCTTGGCGGCGGCAATCAGCTTCCGCACGACATCATAGCTGTACGGCCCGCCGGAGTCCTTCGCGCAGATGGACACCTGCCGTTCGGTGCACTGCACGCCCTCGCCGACGCAGCCCATGTCCACCGAAATCGCCTCCGTCACACCATCCGGCACAGACGCCGAGCCGCCATGCCCAACTTCCTCATAGACCGTGACGTGGACGTACACGCGGCGCTTCGGCGTCAAATTCTCGTCCTTCAAATACTGCGCGAACGCCTGCAAGATGCCGACAGACAGCTTGTCATCCAGGAAGCGGCTCTTGATGTACCCGCTTTCGGTGATGCGGCTGCGCGGGTCAAAGCAGACGAAATCGCCCACGTCGATGCCGAGCTTGCGAACATCCTCCGCCGAGCGGACGTCCTCGTCCAGCACGACCTCCACCGTGTCGAACGTGCGCGGCGTGGTGCTGTAATTGCCGTTGACGTGGACGGACGCGTCGCAGAGCTGCACCGTGCCGTCAATAGCGCCGCTGAACTTCGTAATCACGCGCACGTTCTCCGCTTCGGCGTTGTTGGCGTTCATGCCGCCGACGTTCGTGATGCGCAGGCGGCCGTTGCCCTTAATCTGCGCGACCATGCCGCCGAGCGTGTCCGTGTGGGCTTCCAGCAGCAGCGCGTCCTGCGCGTCTTCGCCGCCCAAATCAATCAGCACGCCGCCCTTGCGGGTGATTTTCGCGTCGTACCCCATCTGGGCGAACTGCTCCTGCACATACTTCGCCGCATTCTCCGTATACCCCGACGGGCTGTCAATCCCCAGCAGCCGCACGGTATTTTCCAGCGCAAGCTGCGCGTACTTTTCCTGCATAATTGACCTCCTTCCGGGGCTTCGCCCCAGACCCCACCAGAGGCGCTGCCTCTGGACTCTGCAAGGGGCAGACGAAAAGGGACGAAGTCCCCCCCTTGACCCCTTTCGCGCGATTGAGTTGGTCACAACTGCATACAACTTCCGCGTGTTTATACGAGAACCTTACGCGTCCTTCTCCTGCCAGTCCACCAGCACCATGCGCATCAGCTTGCCGCCGAACACTTTGCCGAGCATAATCACGAGAATCATGCCCATGCACTGCAAAATCTGCCAGAACGACAGGTTCGGAATCGCAATCGCCAGATACCCCATGTCCGCAATCGAGTGCTCAAAGCCGCAGACGATGAAGCCCACAATCGCGAACAGCACCGCCGCAATCCCGTGCAGGCTGTCCTTCGCCTTCTTGTAGCCGATGACCGCCAGATACATCAGCACGCCGCACATCAAGCCGTTCAGCAGCCACGAAACCGGGTTCATGCTGAGCTTGCCGAGCATCACCGCCGCGGCGGTCGCACCCAGCTTCGTCGCGCCGTTGACGACATTCGACCAGCTGACGATGGCGGGAATCACCGTGCCCAGCCCGTTGAGCACAAACACCCACGCCAGCTTCTTCACCGGCGTTTTCAGCCCGCAGATGCCCGTGAACAGCGTGCCGCCGTTGGTGAGGATGAAGAACAGGCCAGCACAGAACAGCAGCGCGCCGACGAGTTTATTCACGCACGAGAGGTAAACGGTGCAGCCGATGCCGATCATGATGCCGGAGAACAGGCTGCTGAGAAGAAATTGCTTTTGTTCCTTATTCATGCGAAGTGATTTCCTTTCCTGCATGGCAGTGGGCTGCCATATTCTTTTGCCGTTCCCCAGCATACGACAGAAATCGGGTTCTGTCAAGGGAAAATGCGGATTATTCCGCCGATGTCTGAATCAAATCCTCCACCCGGCGCGCATCTCCCCCGGCTGCGAGGTACGCGTCAATCGCGGCTTGCAGCTGCTCGTGGAATTCCTCCAGGCACAAGCCGTTGCGCCAGATGTAGCGTGCGACTTCCTTGCCCACATAGCGCAGGTGCCACGGCTCGTAGTTGATTTCGGTGATGTCTTGCTTGTCCTCCGGATAGCGGATGACGAATCCGTACTCATAGCAGTGTTCCGCCATCCACTGGCATTCCGGCGTGGACGCCATGTTTGAGTTCATGGACTTGTCCTTCCACGACCCCGGCACAACATCGCAGCCCAAGCCGGTTTGGTGGTCGCTCGCGCCGGGCTTGCTCACCCAGCCATCATCCTTGCCGTTGTTGCGTTCCAGCCGATTGTTGTACATGGTTTTCTGCGTCTTGTAGGCGCGGTAGGCGCTCTTCAAGTACAGCTTGTATCCTGCCTCCTCCGCGCCGGCAAACAGCTCCGCCAATGCTTCCGCGCATTCCGACTGCAAGTACATCGTTCCTGCGCCGGGGGCAGCCCGCAGCTTCATCTTCGTTTTCGACGACGGCTCATAGGTCGAGGAAAGCAGGCATTCCTTGTTTGCCAGCTTGATCAATTCCGGGTCGAGGTCGCTCAGGCTCAGGGCGAAATTCCATTCCAGCGGGTCAATGCGCGGGTCCTCAATAATCACGCCGGGAATGTCGCTGAGGTCGTACTCCTCGTTTTCCTCCGCCAGCGCAGGCATCGGCACGCTCCCCAGCAATAGTGCCGCGCACAGCGCCGCCGAAAGCTGCTTCTTCCACTGCTTCATTCGCCTGATTCCTCCACTTCCACTTCGCCCAGATACGTCCCTTCGACGATGCCCAGCAGCCGCTCGTTGCGCACAATTTGCAGGTACTCTTCCAGCGGCATTTCCTGCTCGTGGATGCGCCGCGCGTTCTCCTTGCCAACGTAGCGCACATGCCACGGCTCGTATTCGTAGCCGGTAATTTCTTCCCAGCCCTTCTGGTAGCGGATGATGAACCCGTACTCCCAGCAGTGCTCTGCGACCCACTTGCCGCCCTTTGTCGCGCCGAAGCCGCCCGTCAGGTTCACCTTGTCCGACTTCTGCCCAACGTCCATGACCAGCCCGGTTTGATGCTCGCTCGCGCCGGGACGCGCAACGTACTCATCCGCCTTTTCGACGCTGCCGTGTACGCGCTCCAGCTTGTTATTGTAAATCGTCTCCTGCCGCGCATAGCTGCGGTAGCCGCTGACAGCTTTGAGCGTGATGCCAATATCCTTCTTGCACGCATCAAACATTTCTTCCAGCGCCAGCGCCGCCTCCTGCCGCATTTGGCGAATCTGCCCCGGCACATCCGCCGTCACCGTTTCCGGTTCATAGGCGCGGGACGCCAGCCACTGCCGATTCTGCAAAAACAAAAAGCCGTCCACATCGTTCTGCGGCGCGGCTGCGTCCAGCGACGAGGAAATCATCATCGTACCTGCCGTCGCCAAGGCGGCAAGCGTTTCCAGCAAAGAAGCCATAAGTACCTCCTTGGGCAATTTTTCGCGAAGAACTGCCCTTCTCTTCTATTATAGCTTCTTTTCCGCCACTTGCAAGCGGTCATGAGCAAAATTTACATGTTTGAGCGGCGAAAAAGCCGTCCACAATAGCCGTCGAGGAGGCGAAAAGCTATGAAGAAAACGCATTTGCTGTTGATGCTGGCGCTCTGCGCGACGCTGCTTGCGTCCTGTTCCGCCGGCGAACCCGACGCGACCCAGACGCAGCCTGTTCCGTCCATCAGTCCGACAAATATGCCGGATGAAAACACGGTGCTGCCCGGTCTGGACGATGACATCATTCTGCCCGACGGCGGAATGAATGATTCCACGACCCGCGAAGCCACCGGCGTGACCAGCATGGACAAGGCGCGGCGCGTCATCGAGCAGCTGGAAGAGGAACTCGAACGGCTCTCTGAAGTGGAGGAGGCGCACGTCATTATTGCGGGCCACAAAGCCGCCGTCGCGCTGACCTTCGACGACCAGTACAAGGCAGGCATTGACGACCGCTTCCGCAAGATTGTCCGCGAGCGCATCGACGGCGTGATTGGCGGCATCGACACCGTCGCCCTGACGACGGACAAAACCGTCATGGACGCGCTGGAAGCCTTGCAGGATCGTCTGGACAGCGTGAGCGACATGTCGTCCCTGCAAGCGGAGCTGGACAAGATTCTCGAAACGATGAACGCCGCGAGCCGTGCCAAAGCATAACGCGGCGGAGCAGCCGCCCCGAACGAAGCGTACCTTTTCCGTGTGGAATGCGATCGCGGAAAAGACACGTTTCCTTCTGATTTCGTCCGATGGCGGGCATTCCGCCTCGGCTTGCAACCATTTCCAGCGTAGCTTCGCCTCCTCCGGCGCATCCTAACCCTTGAAACCAGCGACAGGAGGTGAAAAAGCATGGCCAGCAAGAACAATAACCGCCAGATGGTTCCCGAAGCGCGTCAGGCGCTGGACGACATGAAGTTCGAGATTGCCCGCGAACTCGGCGTGGATGTCAAGGGCTACGGCGGCGACCTGACTGCCCGCGAAAACGGCGCAATCGGCGGTTCGATGACCAAGAAGCTCATCGAGCAGGCACAGCGTCAGCTTTCCAGCAAGTAAGCGACAAGCATGTAAAGGAGGAGTCTCATCATGTATCAGAAGAATCAGAACCAGACGCAGGTGCCGAACCTGAACAACGCTTCCGTCCAGCATCCCTCGACCAGCCAGCCCGGCGGCATGGTGCCCGAAGCGCGTCAGGCGCTGGAGGACATGAAGTATGAGATTGCCGGTGAGCTGGGCATCAACCTGAAGCAGGGCTACAACGGCGACCTTCCCTCCCGTCAGGCGGGCTCCATCGGCGGCTACATGGTCAAGCGCCTGATTGAGCAGGCCGAGCGCCAGATGGCGAACAAGTAAATCCGGATTCGCGCGCGCTTCGCAGAGATAACCTGCGGGGTGCGCGTTTTACATTATTTCCAAATGACATACACCTCCAGTCACTGCCAACATGGGCAAACACCAAAAGTTTGGGAACCGAAGGGGTCAAGGGGGCGATCGGAAAGCCCCCTTGTCGCCTCCGCAGCGGCGAAATTCCCCTGCATAATCGCCTGCTTCCGCCGATACAATGGGGACAAACCCGCATTTTAGAGGAGGAACAGGCAATGCAAACAGGCAAACGGCTTTGGGCGCTGACATGCTGTATGCTGATGATTTTCCTGCCGACGGCGCAGGCGGCACAGCCCCTGGAATCCGGCACGCCGATGACGCTGACGACCCCATCCGCGATTCTGGCGGAAACAGCGACCGGCACGGTGATTTTCGAGAAGAACGCCGACGAGCGCCGGGAAGTCGCGTCCATCACGAAGCTGATGACGGCGCTGCTGGTGCTGGAGGCGCTCGACCGGGACGAAATCGCGCTGACGGACAGCGTGCAAATCAGTCCGCGTGCGGCGGCAATGAAGGGTTCGCAGGCCCTGCTCGACGCCAGCGCCGTCTATCCGCTGGAAGACTTGCTGCGCACGACCATCATGGCGTCCGCGAACGACTCCGCCGTCGCGCTGTCCGAATACATTGCCGGGAGCGAGGAGAATTTCGTTGATCGCATGAACCGCCGCGCCGCCGAACTCGGCATGACGAACACAAACTACGTCAACTGCACCGGCTATCCGCAGAGCGGGCAGTACACCACTGCGCGCGACGTGTGCCGATTATGCTGCGAAATTGCGAAACATCCGCGCTACAACCAGTATGCGTCCGTCTGGATTGACAAGCTGATCCACCCCGGCGGGCGCGTGACCGACCTGACGAACACGAATCGGCTCGTGCGCTTCTACGAGGGCTGCGACGGCTACAAGACGGGTTCGACCGACGCGGCAAAATACTGTCTCGCGGCGACGGCGGAGAAAAACGGGATGCGCCTTGTCGCCATCGTGCTGGGGACGCCCGTGAGCCAGACGCGGTTCAACGAAGCGCGGCAGATGCTGGATTACGGCTTCGCGACATATCGCCGGGTGGTGATTGCGAACAAGGGCGATTTGCTGGGGCAAAATGTCGAGGTTCGCGGCGGCAGTGCGGAGCGCGTCCCGCTGGCGCTGGGAAGTGGACTTTCGATGCTGCTGAAAAACGGGCAGCAGAGCGGCTTGTCGCTGTCCGTACAGCTGCCGGAGAGCGTCGATGCCCCGATTGCGCGGGGGGATGTCATCGGCTTGGTGGATGTGCTGCTGGACGGGCAGGTGATTGCGAAATTGAACTGCGTCGCCGCGCAGGATGTTCCCCGGCCGGGGTTCATCGAGGGGCTGCTGCGGATTCTTCGCAACTGGCGGTGAGGGGAAAGGAGGAATGATTGAAAACAGGGGAACGCCCGCGCAGGACGCTCCCCTGTTTTCATATAATCAATCCGCCGCTGACACCCAGCACTTGCCCGGTAATAAACGACGCTTTCTCCGATGCCAGAAACAAGATGGCTTCGGCGCATTCTTCCGGTTCGCCGATGCGCCCCAGCGGGGTTTCATCCGCCAGCGCCGCCAAATCCTCGTCGGACAATTCGGCATTCATGGGCGTGCGGATGACCCCCGGCGTGACGCAGTTGACGCGGATGCCGCTGGGGCCCACTTCCTTCGCCGTCGCCTTCGTCAAGCCAATCACGCCCGCTTTCGCCGCGGAGTACGCCGCCTCGCAGCTCGCGCCGACCTCGCCCCACATGCTGCTGACGTTGACAATTGCGCCGTGTCCGCGCGAAATCATCCCCGGCAGGACGGCGCGCTGCAAGTAGAACACGCTGTCCAAATCAGTTGCCAGCAGGTGATGCCATGTTGCGTCCGGCATGTCGGTCAGCAGTCCTCGATAAGCGATTCCGGCGCAGTTCACCAGCGCGTCGATGTGCTTGTAGTCCTTCAAAATCGCCGCGACGGTATCATTCACCTGCTCGGCATCCGCAATATCGCAGGTGCGGAACGCCACGTCCAGCCCCTTCCCGCGCAATTCGTCGGTAATCGCCTGCGCGCGTTCGGGGTGCGTCCGGCAGAGGAACACAACCGCCCAGCCATCCTGTGCGAACAGGCGGACGCACGCCTCGCCGATGCCGCTGCTGCCGCCGCTGATGAGGGCAATTCGCCGCATGGCTTATTCCTCCCCGATGCGGCGGATGGTTTCGTCCAGCAGGGCGCGGAACGTCCCCTTGACGCGCGCCGCCGTCTCGATGACCTCCTGTTCGTCCAGCGGCTGATCGATGATGCCCGCCGCCATGTTGGTGATGCAGCTCACGCCCAGCACACGGATGCCGCAGTGCCGCGCGACAATCGTCTCCGGCACAGTGGACATGCCGACCGCGTCCGCGCCAAGGATGCGCGCCATGCGGATTTCGGCGGGCGTTTCGTACGTCGGGCCGTTCATCCACATATACACGCCCTCCTGCAGGGGGATGCCGAGGGCTTTCGCCGCCTGACGGCATTTTTCCATCAGCTGCACGTCATAAGCGTGGGTCATGTCGGGGAAGCGCGTGCCAAATTCGGCGAGGTTCTTGCCCGTCAGCGGGTTATGGCCGGACATGTTGATGAAGTCGGTCAGCATCATCAGGCAGCCCTGCGCGAAATTCAGGTTGACCCCGCCCGCCGCGTTGGTGACAACGAGCGTCTTCACGCCAAGGAGCGCCATCACGCGCACTGGCATGGTGACATCCTGCAAGTCATAACCCTCATAATAGTGGAAGCGCCCCTGCATCATGCACACGCGCTGCCCGTGGAGGGTGCCCGTCCACCAGCGTCCGGCGTGACCGGGTGCGGTGGACACGGGGAATCCAGGGATGTCCTTATAGTCGATGTACTTTGCGTCTTGGAGGGCATCGACGTAATCGCCGAGCCCCGAACCGAGGATAACGCCGATTTCGGCCTCTCCGACGCGCTGGCGGATGGTTTCGGCGGCGGCTTGGAAACGCTGCATGAGGGTGGTGTTTGTCATGGTGATGATTCCTTTCTAAACAATTTCCGATACAAGTCAATAAACATGGGTAGCGACCGAAGGGGTCAAGGGGGCGATCGCAGACTTCGTCTGTTTCCTTCGCCCCTTGTCGCCTCCGCAGAGGCGAAATCCCCTACTTACGGGAAAGAGCCGCTATGGTCGCAAGACCAGCTATTCGGTCGCGCCCATCGGCGCGACACAGCATAGATGTTGAGGAAAGCAGCTTGGGGGCGCGTCTGAGGACGCGCGAAGTTACTGGCAGGGACGCTTCGCTGCCTGCGCCCTTGTTGAGCGCTTTTGGCATACTGGTCGCCCGTGGAACAGTTGGGGCGTTGCCCCAAACCCCACCAGAGGCGCCGCCTCTGGACTCCGCAAGGGGCAGACGAAAAGGGACGAAGTCCCCCCCTTGACCCCTTTCGCGCGATTGAGTTGGTGACACTCCCCTACTTCTTCCGCGTGTTTATCCTTTTATTTACCCTTTACTTCAATTTATCCGCAAACGAGGTCGCCCCGAACCGATCCGGCAGTCCCAGCCACTCCGCGCACGTCGCGCCAATATCCGCATAGGTTTTCCGAACCCCCAAGTCCGTCAAGCCCTTCATTCCCTTATGATACACCAGCAGCGGGATATGCTCGCGCGTATGATCCGTCCCCTTGAACGTCGGGTCGCACCCATGATCCGCCGTAATCACCAGCAGATCCTCATCCCCCAGCAGGTCGATAATCTCCGGCAGCTTGCTGTCAAAATACGCCAGCGCATCGGCAAACCCCTGCGGGTCGCGGCGGTGGCCGTAGAGCATGTCCGTATCCACCAGATTCGTGAAGCACAGCCCGTCAAACGGCTTGCGCATGTAGTCCAGCCACGCCTCGATGCACGCGGGATTCCCCGCGGCGTGGTTCGAGCCGGTCAAGCCGCGCAGGGCGAAAATGTCCTCAATTTTGCCCACGCCGTAGGATTCCATGCCCGCATCCTTCACAGCATCAAGCAGCGTGCGGCTGAACGGCTCCACGGAAAAGTCGCGGCGGCCGCTGGTGCGCTGGAACGCGCCTGCTTTTTCCCCCACGAACGGGCGGGCAATCACGCGCCCGACGCACAAATCACCCGTGAGCATCTCGCGGGCAATGCGGCACATCTCGTACAGCTCCTCGCGGGAGAAAATCGCCTCGTTGCAGGCAATCTGGAACACGCTGTCGGCGGAGGTGTAGACAATCGGTGTGCGCTTCGCCAGATGCTCCTCGCCCAGTTCGTCCAGAATCGCCGTGCCAGACGCGGGCTTGTTGCCGATGACCTTATGCCCGATGCGCTGCTCGAACGCGGCGATAAAATCCGCCGGGAAGCCGTTGGGGAACGTCGGGAAAGGCTTAGCGAGCGTCACGCCCGCAATCTCCCAGTGCCCCGTCGTCGTGTCCTTGCCCTTGCTGGCTTCGCGGCACATGCCGAACGCGCCGACGGCGTTTTCATCCGCCGGATAATGCGCGCCCGCAATCTGCCCCAGCCCCATATGCGCCATGTTCGGCAGCGACGGATGGCAGGCATCCACCGCGTGACCAATCGTACACGCACCCACGTCGCCATAATCCGCCGCGTCCGGCAGCTCACCGACACCGCAGGCATCCAAAACCGTCAAAAAAATGCGTTTCATTTTGATTCGCCCCTATCCATTGCAATTAAGGCACCACCGCACAATTCGGCGGCGCGTCTGTCGATGTCTTTTCCGCCATCTGCGGCATGCAAATTCCTCGATTTACCGCCAGTAAACCTTCGGAATTTGCATTTGCATCTGACGAAAAATCCATTCGCCAGCCGACCACCTCATTTGTGCGGTGTTACCTTAGGATTCCCTATCGCTATTATACACCAGAAATTCCGCTTTGAAAAGGCTTGTTTTTGGGCGAAAAATCGTGTATCATGGCAGATGAGGTGAATCATATGCTTCGCACTTTTGATGATATTTACGAAACCATGCCGTGGGACGCGGTGGATGCCGTCGTCTTCGACGTTGGACAGGTGCTGCTGTCCTATAACCCGCAGGAAATTTTGGATGAGCATGTGCCGGATCGCCCCGACCTGCACCCGATTCTGCTGGAAAAGATTTTCCGTTCCCCCTACTGGCTCATGCGCGACCACGGGCTGATGACCCGCGACGAGGCGATTGAGGCCATGATTGGGCGCGACGAGCCGCTCCGCCCGTACATCACGCGCGTGATGCACAACTGGGTGGACTTGAAGAAAGTGCTGCCGGAGGGGCTGAAAACGCTGCAAAGCTGCAAGGCGCATGGCAAGAAAGTCTACGTCCTCTCGAATTATGCCGACGATGCCTTTGCGGTTGTCGAGCACAAGTACGACTTTTTTAACCTCTTCGACGCGAAATTCGTCTCCGGTCGCTTGAAGCTGATGAAGCCCAGTGAGCAGATTTTCCAGTACGTCATTTCCGCCACGGGACACAAGCCGTCGCGCGTGCTGTTTCTGGATGACACGCCGGGGAACGTCGAGGGCGCGCTCTTCTGCGGCTGGCAGTCGCTGTGTGTGTCGCATCCCGGCAAGCTGACGGAATTTTTCGGCTTGGAATAACGCAAAGCCTTGAATTTTCCGCATTTTCCTCTTGACATACCCCCGCGAACGTGGTATCATTACCGTTGAGCCGCACGGGAGAGGTCTGTCACAATGCGCATCTGCGCAACCTCAGATTCCGGCGAGTATATAATAGGAGGTGCTTATTGTCATGTACGCAATCATCAGCGCTGGCAACAAGCAGTACAAGGTTTCTCAGGGTGAAACCATCTACATCGACAAGGTGAATCAGGCAGATGGCTCTGCTATCTCCTTCGACGCCATCATGGTCGTCAATGAAGGCGATGTCAAGGTCGGCACGCCCACTGTCGCGGGTGTGACGGTTGAAGGCAAGATCGTCGGTCAGGTCAAGGGCGAGAAGATTAAGATCTACAAGTACAAGTCCAAGAAGAACTACCATCGTCGTGCCGGCCATCGTCAGCCCTACACGAAGGTGGAAATCACCGCCATCAACGCCTAATGACGCGCGCTGTGCTTTTTAAGGACGCTGCCGGACGCATCACGGGTGTTTCCGTCAAGGGACATTCCGGCTATGCGGAGGAGGGCAGCGACATCGTCTGCGCGGGCATTTCCACGCTGCTCATCACCATCGACCAAGCGCTTTGCAGCCTGGTGGGGCTTTCCCCCATCGAACACGGCGGTGAAGATGGCTTCGCCGAGGTGCTGCTGCCGCCGGGAATCACCGATAAGCAGATGGAACAGGCGCAGCTGCTGTTTGGGGCGCTTCGCATCGGCTTTTCCGACATTGCGGAGCAGTACCCCGCGTATTTTCGGCTCACGACCCGCAAGGTTCATTGAGCCACGACCTTGATAGATAAATTGGAGGGTATTACCATGATGAAGTTGAATCTTCAGCTGTTCGCTCATAAGAAAGGTATGGGTTCTACCCGTAACGGCCGCGACAGCGAATCCAAGCGCCTTGGCCCGAAGCGTGCCGACGGTCAGTTCTCTCAGGCTGGCAACATTCTCGTTCGTCAGCGCGGCACCAAGATTCATCCCGGTCAGAACGTGGGCATCGGCAAGGACGACACCCTGTTCGCGCTGGTGAGCGGCGTTGTCCGCTTCGAGCGTCTGGGCCGCGACAAGAAGCAGGTCTCCGTCTATCCTGTGGCGGAATAATCGCTTTCCCATCCGCTTTGAAACGCCTGATCGCCGCAGTGATGCGTCGGTCGGGCGTTTTCTGTTAGAGGATTTCAGGCGCAGTTCGCGCGCGAATTACTCCGCATTCCGAATTCTGCATTCCGAATTTCTTTCAGGAGGTTTCCATGCGTTTCTTCCGTACTTCCCCTGAAAAACTCCCGGCGGCTGAATCCGAGATGATTTTCTCCAAACAGGACTTGAAGCAGCTGCTTTTGCCGCTCTTGGCGGAGCAGTTTCTCGTCGTGCTGATTGGCATGATGGATACCATCATGGTGTCCTACTGCGGCGAATCGGCAATGAGCGGCGAATCGGCAATGAGCGGCGAATCGGCGATGAGCGGCGTTTCGCTGGTGGACAGCATCAACGTGCTGCTGATTGGCGTGTTTTCCGCCTTGGCGACGGGCGGCGCGGTGCTGGTCAGCCAGTATCTGGGGAAGAAGCGCCCGGATGCCGCGAAAACTGCCGCAAAGATGCTGTTCTATGTCGTTTTGCTCGTTTCGCTGGCGATTATGGCGGTTTGCCTGATTTTCCGCAAACCGCTGCTGTTCGCCATCTTCGGCAATGTCGAAGAGGACGTCATGACAGCAAGCCAGATTTACTTCCTCATGTCGGCGCTCTCCTATCCCGTCATGGCGATTTACAATGCCTACTGCGCGCTCCTGCGCTGCATTGGCAATCCGCGCGCAACGATGTTCTCCTCCTTCATCATGAACATCGTCAACCTCATCGGCAACAGCGTGACTATCTTCTGGCTGGGCTGGGGCGTGATGGGCGCGGGGCTGGCGACGCTGATTTCGCGTTCCGTGGGCGCGTACATCACGCAGCGTGCCCTCCGCGACCCGCACTGCCGGATTCCGTATCCGGGCATGTTCCCCTTCGAGTGGCATCCGAGCGAGGTCAAGAAGATTCTGAGCGTCGGCATTCCCAGCGGCTTTGAGAACGGGCTGTTCCAGCTCGGCAAGCTGCTGCTTTTGCGGATGATTGCGGGCTTCGGCACCATCAGCACCGCGGCGAACACCGTCGGCAACACGCTCGGTTCATTCCAGTGCCTGCCCGGAAACGCCATTGGGCTGGCGATGATTGCGGTCGTTGGGCAGTGCTGCGGCGCGCACGCCTACGATCAGGCGAAATTCTACACCAAGAAACTCATGCAGATTGTCTACCTCTGCATGGGCACGCTGAACATCCTGATGCTGCTCTGCAACCCGATTATTACCCTGCCGTTCAACCTCTCGCCGGAAGCGACGGTGCTTGCGCGGCAGATTGTGGCGCTGCACGGCGCGGGCTGCGTGATTTTCTGGCCGATGTCCTTCACGATGCCGAACGCGCTCCGTGCGGCGGGCGACGCGAAGTACACGATGACGGTCGCGGTCTTCTCGATGGCGGTTTTTCGCATCGGCTTCGGCGTTTTCCTCGCGACGACGATGGGCATGGGCGTCATCGGCGTGTGGATTGCCATGCAGATTGACTGGGTGTTCCGCATCATCTGTTTCCTGATTCGCTGGCACAGCGGCAAGTGGCAGACGAAGACGCTGGTATAAATGAAAAGCGCGGTACGTTTTCCCCGGATTTGGGGGCGTACCGCGTTTTTTGCGGTGTTGACTTTTTGGGACTTTCAGAGTTGATTTCTTTACCTTACTGGTATAAAGCGCAGCTTCCAGAGGGCAAAGAAAACGAACGAAGTTCGCGATCGCCCTCTGGACTCCTTCGGCGGTCGCCTCCCATGTTACCGGACTTTTTTGGAAGTTTTTTTTAGTTACTGGCAGGGACGCTTCGCTGCCTGCGCCCTTGTTGGCGGCTTCCTTGAAATCGAGCGCCCGAAAAACAATTGGGGCGTTGCCCCAAACCTCACCAGAGGCGCCGCCTCTGGACTCCGCAAGGGGCAGACGAAAAGGGACGAAGTCCCCCCTTGACCCCTTCGCGCGATTGGGTTGAGCGCTCTTCCATACTTTACCTGCGTGTTAATCCGTCAGGCGTTCCTTCGTCTCGCGTCCCTCACGCAATAATTTTCTCATTCCTTCCCTATCCTCATCCCGAAGCGCGTCCCGATACTCCGTCACCCGCTGCACCAAGTCCTCCACCACCGGCAGCAGTGCCTCTCGATTATCAAAGAACAGCTCCGTCCACATATCCTCATTCAGCCTTGCCACGCGGGTCATATCCGCGAAGCTCCCCGCCGAGAACCCGCGGTGCTTATCCGCCAGCGGGCACTTCACATACGCGCTCGACACGACATGCGCCAGCTGCGACGTATACGCAATCATCTCGTCATGCGTCTTCGGCGTCGTGAACTGCACACGCAGGAAGCCCAGTTTCATGAAAAAGTCGCGGGCGCGCTGCAAAACCGCCGGGTCGTCGTCGCCGTGACCGCACAGAATCATCGACGCATGGTCGAACAGATCATCGCGGGCGTACTTGAAGCCGCTGTACTCGCGCCCCGCCATCGGGTGTCCGCCGATGAAGTGCCACGCATACCGCTGTGATACGGGAAACAGTGCGTCGCAAATCACCTGCTTCACGCCGCCGCAGTCAATCACAAGGCTGTCGGGCTTAAAGTCCGCTGCGTGGGCAGTCACATAGTCAATAATCCCCTGCGGGTACAGGCAGATCAGCACAACATCGCACTGCGGCAGCGTCTCCGCCGTCAGTTCGCCGTCAATCGCCTCCATCAGGAACGCGCGGCGCATCGTGTCCGCATTCTTGTCCGTGCCATAAACCGTGTACGGCGTGTGGAGCTTGATGGTTTTCGCGAGTGAGCCGCCAATCAGCCCCAAGCCGACAATACCTACATTCTGCATGAAAAAAATCCTCCGTTCTTCTGCACTCCCGTTTCAAGGAATGCGCTGCAACGGAGGATTTCGACATATCATGCGTTTTTTCCTGCTGATTTACGCCTGAACCGTGGCTTTCTGCTGCTTTTTCTGCTTCTTCGCCGGCTGCTCGCCAACTTTCGGGACGTGGTATTCGCACTTTTCGTCAAAGCGGACGGATTCCGGCGGCTTCTCCAGTTCTTCCGGATGATTGAGCAGATACGACATCGTGCCGAAGAACGCCGCGTAGTGCGCGCCGGAGCAGACGCGCTCATCCGCCGTGATGCCGATGGGCAGGAAGCGCTTCATACGCGCCTCGCCCTTCTCCACCACGGCAACCTTCTCCACGGTACCCATGCCGAAGAACAGCGTAACCGAACCGAAGTTGTAGATGTGGTGGTTGACGTGATGCAGGCCGATGGAAGCGTTGTTGGTGATATACATGCTGGTATGGAAGGGCAGCTCATCCAGCAGTGCGCCGGGGCAGAGCCCGTAGCGATCAAGCAGGCGAACCAGCGCGACGATGCCCGTCGCCAGACCCGGCACGACCAGTACCGCTTTCGCCAGCTTATCCGCGAAGTTCTTCTTGTCCTCGCCGCGGTTGGCGTTGATGACCTTTTCCATGCGGTCGCGCACGTCGTAGATGGTGTCAGTCAGGTCGTACTTCACCTTCACCGCCGTCTCGCCCATTTCGGCGTTCTGCGGGTTCTTGAGCATCGTGAAGGACACGGCGCACATGTTCCGCGCGAAGAACTGCTTATTGAGGATGAAGCGGTTGATTTCCGGGTGCTGGGACACAGTGCGGACGAACGCAGCGGTAATAATCTGCATGAACGTGATTTTTTCGCCCTTCGCCGCCTGCGCCGCAATGTAGCGCGTCAGCAGCTCATAGTCCACGCGGTGCTGCAGGAAAACCTGCGCGTCGCAGCGCATGGGCATCAGGTACGGCGTAATGCCGACGATGGGGTCAATGGACGACACGCGCCGTCCGTCGGGTCGAAATCCGAACATGGTACTTTCCTCTCTCTCTTGTCCTCGGCTGTCCATCGGAATGAATGAAAAATGAATGATTTCAGCCGCAATTTTATTGTATGGATTTTGGGCGATTTGTCAATAGGGCATCGGCGGATGATTTCGGATGTGCGCAAAAAGGCACTGCCGCGCTGCAGCAGTGCCCATTGCTTTGCCCTTTGACTGGGATTTTTACCAAGTCGCCTTCATGGCCTGTTCCACGCACTTCTGGTGATCTGCATCCACGCGGTCTGTACCGTGGGTCTTGCTGCCGTAGAAGTGCAGGCAGAACTGCCCATCGAAGTTGTTGTCCAGAATTGTGTTTGTGCCGTGGGGTTCGGAGTAAATCGACGCGGCATACACATGCCCGTTGTACTTCACCAGCACTGCGCGGCGGCGCCAGCTGAACGTGCCGCCGTTGATTTTCTTGAGAATCGCGGTATCTTCCGCCGTCAGCGGCTCGGCGTCCATGTGGTTGCCGCCGCTCTGCCGGCGCGCGGAGAAAATCAGCCCCGTGCTGACGTCCTTAATCTGGAATACAGCGCCGTTCGGGATGACGTACTTGCCACCATTGAACCAGTCCAGTCGCTCGGTGGTAATCTTGCCGCTGCTGGCGCTCGCCACGACGGATTCAATCTTCTTGAGCGTCGCGCTGCCCGCCACGCCGTCCGCCGTCAGACCGTACTTCCTCTGGAATGCCTTGACGGCGCTCTCGGTCGTCGCGCCGAACGAACCGTCGACATACGCTGTGTAGAAGCCCAGCTTCTTCAGGTTGGTCTGCAGCGTCTTGACTGCCGTGCCGGTTGCGCCCTTGCGGAGCGAATCGTCATCGGTGCTGGTATTGCTGTCCGCGTTTTTGTACGCGCTGTCGAGCTTTTTGAGCGTTTCGCTGCCCGCCACGCCATCCGCCGTCAGGTTATACTTCTTCTGGAACGCCTTGACCGCCGCAACCGTCGTATCGCCATAATCGCCGTCAATGGACGCGTTGTAGAAGCCGAGCTTTTTCAGCTTCGTCTGCAAATTCTTGACCGCGCTGCCGGTTGCGCCTTTGCGGAGCGAGCCGTCGTCCTTGTCGCTGTCCGCGTTCTTGTACGCGCTGTCGAGCTTTTTGAGCGTTTCGCTGCCCGCTACGCCATCCGCCGTCAGGTTATACTTCTTCTGGAACGCCTTGACTGCCGCAACCGTCGTATCGCCATAGCTGCCATCGACATAGGCGTTGTAGAAGCCGAGCTTTTTCAGCTTCGTCTGCAAATCCTTGACCGAGCTGCCGGTTGCGCCTTTGCGGAGCGAGTCGTCGTCCTTGTCGCTGTCCGCGTTCTTGTACGCGCTGTCGAGCTTTTTGAGCGTTTCGCTGCCCGCTACGCCATCCGCCGTCAGGTTATACTTCTTCTGAAACGCCTTGACCGCCGCGTATGTGCCCGAACCAAACGTGCTGTCCACCGTGCCGTCGTAATAGCCCAGCTTCTTCAGCTTCGTCTGCAAGTCCTTGACGGCGCTGCCGCTGTCGCCCATGCGGAGCGAATCGTCATCCTTGTCGCTGTCCGCGTTCTTGTACGCGCTGTCCAGCTTTTTGAGCGTTTCGCTGCCCGCCACGCCGTCCGCCGTCAGGTTATACTTCTTCTGGAACGCGCGAACCGCCGCGTATGTGCCCGAACCAAACGTGCTGTCCACCGTGCCGTCGTAATAGCCCAGCTTCTTCAGCTTCGTCTGCAAGTCCTTGACCGCGCTGCCGCTGTCGCCCATGCGGAGCGAATCAACGTCCTTGGCGCTGTCCGCGTTCTTGTACGCGCTGTCCAGCTTTTTGAGCGTCTCTTTGCCTGCAATGCCGTCCGCCGTCAGGTTATACTTCTTCTGGAACGCCTTGACCGCCGCGACGGTCGTGTCGCCATAATCGCCATCGACATAAGCATCATAATAGCCGAGTTTTTTCAGCTTTGTCTGCAACTCCTTGACGTCGCTGCCCGTGCTCCCCTTTTCCAGCCGCGTCGTGCTGCTGGAAGAACTGGAACTGCTGGCCGTCTTGGTCACGCTAACATACGTTTTATAGACATAGCCGGTGTATTTCCCGTAAGTCACTTTATACCAGCTGCCGCTTTTGCCGAGAACCTCCAGCTTCGTGCCTTTGGGCAGGGTTTGCAGGGCATCGCTGGTCGAGGATGCTTTTTCGCGCAGAATGAGTTTGCGCGCAGTGACCGTCGCCGTATCCGCCAAGGCGGAGGAACAGCCCAGCAGCATCAGCGCCACCGCGCCGGACAGAAGCCGCCGCAGACCGGAATTCATCATGGGGAAATCACTCCTTTCCGTACAGCCTGATTTTATTACAAAATTGTTTCATTGTCAAGAGGCTTTTTCCCTGTGAATTGTAAATTCTGCGGCGTTTTCGCGGATTTTCCCCTGTTTGATTCGGCAATTATCTGCCCGTTTTCAATATCTATTTTTGTTTTCCCATGAACATGTTTCCGATATTTGATAAAATGTTACGTTTTTGTTGAGCGGGTGAAAATTTTTCGCGCCGCTTTGCTGTCCGAGCGTCATTTTGCTGTTCGCCTTGATGAATCGGCGGAATTGTGATATAATGAAAATTGGTGCTTTGTCACCGTTGCGATTTTGATATACTTCCTTCATTATAAGAGGAGTTTTTTCATGGCAAATCAAGCAAATCACTATGATGCAGGCAATATTCAGGTGCTGGAAGGGCTGGAAGCGGTTCGGATGCGTCCGGGCATGTATATCGGCACCACCTCGACGCGCGGTCTGCATCACCTGCTCTGGGAGATTGTGGATAACGCAATTGACGAGGCGTCGAACGGCTTTGCGGATGAGGTGCGCGTGACGCTGCACACGGACGGCTCCGCATCGGTGTACGACAACGGGCGCGGTATGCCTGTGGATGAGCACCCGACCATGCACGTCAGCGGCGCGGAGGTCATTTTCACCGTGCTGCACGCGGGCGGCAAGTTCAACAACGAGAATTACAGCTATTCCGGCGGTCTGCACGGCGTGGGCGCGTCGGTCGTCAACGCGCTGAGCAAGTGGCTGACCGTGGACATCTACCGCGATTTCAGCCATTATGCCATGCGCTTCACAAGTCAGTTCGACGAGAAGAAAGGCAAGGTCATCGCGGGCAAGCCGGACGCGCCCTTGGCAAAAGTCGGCAACACACGCAAGAAGGGCACACTCGTGCGTTTTCTTCCAGATGACGCGATTTTCGAGGATGTGCGCTTCAATTACGACACGGTGTTCCGCCGCTTGCAGGAGTTGGCGTACCTGAACCGGGGCTTGAAAATCGTCTTTCTCGACGAGCGTGTGAGCGACCCTGCCCGCCGCGAAACGACCTTCCACTACGAGGGCGGCATCATCGACTATGTGCGGTATTTGAACGACGGCAAAACCGTCCTGCACGATCAGCCGATTTACCTCGAAGGGCAGAAGGATTCCGTCATCTGCCGCGTCGCCATCCAGTACACCGACGGCTATACCGAGAGCCTTTTTTCCTATGTCAACAACATCCCCACAGGCGAAGGCGGAACGCACGAAACGGGCTTCAAGGCGGCATTCACGAAGATGTTCAACGACTACGCCCGCCGCAACGGCTTCCTGAAGGAAAAGGACAGCAACCTGACGGGCGAGGACTTCCGCGAAGGCTTGAGCTGCGTGCTGACGACGATGGTCAAGAATCCGCAGTTCGAGGGGCAGACGAAGGGGCGGCTGGGCAACAGCGAAGTTCGCCCCGCGGTGGAGGGCATCATCACCCAGCAGCTGACGGACTGGCTGGAGAACCTCAAGAATCAGGAGATTGCCCAGCAGATTGTGCAGAAGGCGATTCGCGCCGCGCAGGTGCGTGAAGCCGCGCGCAAGACCCGCGACAACGCCCGCAAAGCAAATCAGCTTGACGCCGCGCCGCTGGTCGGCAAACTCAGCGCCTGCCGCGGCAAAAAGGCGGAGGACAATGAGCTGTTCATCGTCGAGGGCGATTCCGCTGGCGGCAGCGCCAAGCAGGGGCGCGACAGCCGCTATCAGGCGATTCTCCCCCTGCGCGGCAAGCCCCTCAATGCCGAAAAGAAGCGGCTGGATCAGGTGCTGAGCAACGAGGAGTTCCGCTCGCTGATTACCGCGCTCGGCACATCCATCGACGAGAATTTCAACCTCGCCAACCTCAAATACAACAAAGTCATCATCCTCTCCGATGCCGATCAGGACGGCGCGCACATCCGCGCCATTCTGCTCACTTTCTTCTTCCGTTACATGAAGGAGCTCGTCACTGGGGGGCATGTGTATATTGGGATGCCGCCGCTGTACAAGGTGCAAAAGGGCAGCAAAGTCCTCTATGCCTACGACGACAAGGAGCTGGCGAAGTGCATCAAGGAAGCGGGCAAAGGCTACACGCTCCAGCGCTACAAAGGCCTGGGCGAAATGAACCCCGAACAACTCTGGGCAACGACGATGGATCCTTCCCAGCGCAAACTGATGCAGGTGACGATTGAGGACGCAGCGCTGGCTGACCGCCGCATTACCATCCTGATGGGCGACAAGGTCGAGCCGCGCCGCGACTACATCATCGAGAACGCCGACTTCAACAAGCCGGATAATTTTGAACTGCCCGAAGGTCAGCGGGAAGGAGCGAAGTAAGCGATGGCAAAGAAAACAAGCGATAACCGCCCGATTCCCAAGGACGACCCGTCGCGCATCCTGCAAACGACCGTCGAGGACGTGATGCACCAGTCCATGATTCCCTATGCGGAGCATGTCATTCTGGAACGCGCCCTGCCGCGCGTCGAGGATGGCTTAAAACCCGTGCAGCGCCGCATTCTCTATACCATGATGGAACTGGGCACGACGCCCGACAAGCCGCACCGCAAGTGCGCCCGCATCGTCGGCGACTGCCTGGGCAAATATCACCCGCACGGCGATTCCTCCGTGTACGACGCGCTGGTGCGCATGGCGCAGGACTTCTCCATGCGCGGGCCGATGGTCGATGGGCACGGCAATTTCGGCTCCATTGACGGCGACAGCGCTGCCGCCATGCGTTACACCGAGGCGCGCATGACGCCCCTCGCGCTGGAAATGCTGCGCGACATTGAGAAGGACACCGTGCCGTTCCGCCTGAACTTCGACGACACGCTCAAAGAGCCGGACATGCTGCCCGCGCGCTTTCCGAATCTGCTCGTCAACGGCGCAAGCGGCATCGCGGTAGGGCTGGCGACGAACATCCCCCCGCACAATCTGGGCGAAAGCATCCGCGCGGCAATTGCTGTGATGGAGAATCCGGACATTCCGCTGGATGAGCTGATGAAAATCATCCCCGGCCCGGACTTTCCCACCGGCGGCGTGCTGGTGAAAAACGAGGAAATCCGCAGAGGCTATGAGACCGGACGCTCGAAGCTATCCCTGCGCGCGCGCGTGCATGTGGAGGACGGCGTGAACGGGCGCAAGCTGCTTGTCATCACGGAAATCCCCTACATGGTCAACAAAGCCGCGATGCTGGAGAAGATCTTGAAGCTGTCGGAAGAAAAGAAGGGGCAGCTGCAAAACATCTACGACATCCGCGACGAATCCGACCGCGAGGGAATGCGCGCCGTCATCGAGCTGAAGAAGGACGCCGACCCGGACAAGGTGCTGAAAGTGCTCTACAAGTATTCGGACTTGCAGGTCACCTTCGGCGTGAACATGGTCGCCATCGCCGAGGGCAAGCCCGTGCAGATGGGGCTGAAGACGATGCTGGGACACTTCATCCGCCATCAAAAAAACGTCATCACCCGCCGCACGGAGTACGACCTGAAGCAGGCGAAAGCCCGCGCGCACATTTTGCAGGGGCTGATGATTGCGGTGGACAACCTCGATGAGGTCATCGCGCTGATTCGCTCCTCGAAGAACCCGAAAGAAGCGAAAGCTCGCCTGATGGAGCGCTTTTCGCTGTCCGACGCACAAGCACAGGCGATTCTGGACATGCGCCTGCAGCGGCTGACGAATCTGGAAATCATCGCCCTGCGCAAGGAGTACGAGGACATTCTGAAACTCATCGACCGCTTGGAGGGCATCCTGCACAGCGAGAAAAAGCTGCTGGCGGTCATCCGCAAGGAATTGCAGGAGATTGCCGAGGAATTCGCCGACGAGCGCCGCACAACCATCGAAAAAGCGGACGAATCCCCGCTGGAAGTTGAGGAAGAGGCCGCCGCGCCGGAAGAGGTCATCGTGGCGTTCACGGGCGCGGGGCAGTTGAAGCGCATGAATCCCGCGCTCTACAAGAAAACGCCGCTCCCAACCCGCGCGGAGGACGACAAGGAGTTCGCCGACTTCCTGTTCATGGCCAAAACAGACGAGACGCTGCTCATCTTCACCGACCGCGGCAACTGCTATCCCCTGCCCGTTGCGTCGCTGAACGAAGTCAAGCCCAAGGAGCGCGGGCAGCTGCTTTCGGGCGTTCTGGCGGGCTTAGAGGACGACGAGAAGGCGCTGTGGATGACGTGCATCCGCATGGCGGACGTCGGGCACCTGCCGGACATTCTCTTCATCACCCGTCAGGGCATGGTAAAACGCACCGCCGCCGCGGATTACGACGTGCGCAGCAAGAAATTCGCCGCCGTGAACGTGAAAGACGGCGACCGTCTGCTGACAGTTCTCCCCGCCGCCAGTCGCGACGACCTGCTGTTGTTCACCCGCAGCGGTCTGTGCATCCGCTTCTCGCTCGATAGCGTGCCGGTGCAGGGGCGCGTCGCCGCCGGGGTGCGCTGTATGCAGGTGGAGGACGGCGACGAGGTCATCTGGTGCGGGCAGCTGCAAGACAGCGACCAAATCGTGCTGCTGACCGACCGCGGCTACGCCAAACGCCTGCTCTCCGTTGATTTTGAGAAGCAGAACCGCAACGGCAAGGGCGTGAAGTCGTTCTATTTCAACAAGAATGGCAGCAACGGCAAACAGCTTGCGGGCGTGGTGCGGTTGGAGAAGGACGACCACCTGATTCGCGTGCAGCAGGCGAAATCCCCCGCGACGCTGGTGGAAAGGGACAACGTGCGCCTGCAAGGCAAGCAGGATCGCGGAACGCCGCTGGTTATCGCGGTGATGGACGACGTGGTGACGGGGGCGGAGCTGCTGGAATAACAGCACCCGCATGGCGCCGAAAAAAGGGTCAAGGGGCAATGCCCCTTGCGGGGTTAAGGGGCGGCGCCCCTTATGGGGCTTGGGGCAACGCCCCAACTGTTGCTCCGTTAAACCTACTCAAAAAGGAAAAACAAGTCCGGCAACTTCGCCGCAGGCAGCGAAGCGTCCCTGCGCACAAACTAAAAAACTTCCAATAAAAATCAAGTAGCATCCGGAGGCGAACGCCGAAGGAGTCCAGAGGGCGATCGCAGACTTCGTCTGTTTTTATGCCCTCTGGAACTCGCGGAAGTTACCACGATGGAAATGAAGTCAACTATGCCTATCCGCATAAGCATCCAACTGCTTCATAGTTGGCTTTTCCCCTTGCAACAAGCGCCAAAACGTGATATGATGAGGACGAATGACGGAGGTGAACGCGTATGAATTCGCGCAACTCTTTTTCCTCGCTGACCATTACGCAGCTGGTGATTCACCTCACCGGCGCCCTGCTGGAACTCTATGCCGATGACACACAGGAAATCCAAGTCATGGCATCCGGCGACGACCACGATATGAAGGCGGTTTCGCTCGCCCAGAACGGCGATACGCTGACGCTGGAGCAGTCCGCCGCCGCACTCTCGCCCTTGCCGCTCAGCGCCCGCTGGCTGCAAGTGACCATCCGCATTCCGCGCGCGTGGAAGGGACGGGTCGAGATTCGCACGACGTCCGGCAGCGTGCATGTTCGCGGTTTGCAGGTCAGTGACCTGTCCGTGGAGTCTCTCTCCGGCTTCGTGATGCTCTCCGACTTGAGCAGCCTGAGCCTGAAGGTCAAAAACGGCAGCGGCGACATTGCCGGCAGCGACTTGTCCGGGCAGGATTGCAGCCTGTTCACGACGACGGGGATGCTCTGTCTGGAGCGCCTTGCGTTTCTGAACATCTCGCTGTCCTCGGTCAGCCGGGGCGCAATGCTCTCTTTTGCGGAGATGTTTTCCACCTTCAAGGGCGGCTCGGTCGCAGGCGGCATCAGTCTGGAAATTCCCGGCGCGCAGTGTGACGCCATTCTTCGCTCGGTGTCCGGGCGGTTGCTGACGGACGGCGTATCCATCGTCGATGGCGCACCGTCTGTCCGCGTGACGACGGCTTCGGGCAACCTGACCATCCGGCGGATTTCCCCGGAGAAACTGACAGAAAACGAATAATTAGGAGGACGATTTTTATGGCACGACAGAACTTTGGCTTCGGCGGTGGCGCGAACATGCAGCAGCTCATGCGTCAGGCGCAGAAAATGCAGCAGGCGATGACGGACGCGCAGGAAAAGCTGGATGCGCAGGAGTACGAAGCGCAGTCCGGCGGCGGCGTGGTAAGCGTAAAGGTGAACGGCAAGCGCGAGCTGCTGTCCCTGACGATTGACCCCAAGGTCGTTGACCCGGACGACGTGGAAATGCTGCAGGACCTTGTGATGGCGGCGGTGAACGAAGCGCTGCGCAAGGGCGAAGCAAACCGCGAAGAGACGATGAACAAGATGGCGCCCGGCATGGGCGGTATGGGCGGTCTGTTCTGATGCCCGGACAAATCGAACCGATTGAGCGGATGGTGTCGGAGCTGTCTCGGCTGCCCGGCATCGGTCACAAGACGGCGGCACGGCTGGCGTACCATATCGTCGGGATGCCGCTGGAGGACGTTCACGCGCTGGCGGCGGCGCTGTGGCAGGGGCGCAAGGCGATTCGCTACTGCGACGTGTGCGGCAATTTTTCCTCCGCTGAAAAGTGCGCCGTGTGTGCGGATGAAAGCCGCCATAACGGGCAAATCTGCGTCGTGCGCGACCCGCGCGATGTGGCCGCCATGGAGCGGATGCACGATTACCATGGGCTGTACCACGTCCTGCACGGCACGCTGTCGCCGATGGACGGCATCGGGCCGGATGACATTCACATCAAGGAACTGATGACGCGCCTGCAGACCGAACCGGTCAGCGAAGTGATTCTGGCGACGAACCCCGACATCGAGGGCGAAGCAACCGCAACCTACATTGCGCGGCTCATTAAGCCCATGGGCATCAAGTGCACCCGCATTGCCCACGGCGTCCCCGTCGGCAGCGACCTTGAATACGCCGACGAAGTGACGCTCTCGAAGGCGATGGAGGGACGAAGGGAGCTGTGAGGGGAACCACCAGAGGCTCTGCCTCTGGACTCCGCAAGGGAGTTCCTCCCTTGACCCTTCCGCGCGATTGAGTTGAGCGCATTTTCATGCTACGCCCGCGTGTTTATACGCTGACCTTAAGCAGCTTTTTTCGGCAGAATGCTATTTCCCAGCATTCTGCCAATTTTCTCATGAAACGAGGAATCTGCCGATGTTTCTTGCCGATACTCACTCCGATACCCTCTTCAGCCTTGGCGTTGGCAAACGCACCTTCGCCCAGACCGATATTACCCCCGACCGCCTGAGACAGGGCGGCGTCAGCCTGCAAACCCTCGCCCTGTGGAGCGGTCCGAAAGGTCCGAACGGCGACTATGAAGCCGTCGCCGACGCCGAATACGCCGCCATCCGCCACTTCACCGACGCGGGCATCCGGCAGGTCGATGACCCGGAGGACGTCAAACCCGGCGAAAACACCTTCATGCTCTCCTTCGAGGGCTGCGAGGTATTCCAGAAGAGCGACGAGATGGTGGCTTTCTGGCGGCAGCGCGGCATCCGCATCGGCGCGCTGGTGTGGAATCACCCGAACGCTTTCGCCACCCCTGCCGCCGTGGACGCGGAAACGCATATGACCCCCGAAGGCATCCGCATTGCCCGCGTGATGCAGCGTCAGGGCATCAGTGTGGACGTGTCGCACCTGAACGAAGCCGGATTCTGGGACTTGTTCGCCAAGGGTGAGCGTCCGCCGATGGCGAGCCACAGCTGCTGCCGCGCCCTCTGCGACCATGTACGCAACCTGACCGACGACCAGATTCGCGCCATGATTCAGTACGGCGGCTACATCGGCGTGAATTTCTACCCGCGTTTTCTGTCTGCGGACTGCAAAGCGGACAGTGTGACGATTGCCCAGCACATCGACCATATCTGCCAGCTTGGCGGCTCGGATATTGTTGGATTCGGCAGTGATTTCGACGGCATCGAGGTGTCGCCCGACGACGTGCGGAATCCGGCGGAGCTGCCGAATCTGCTGACGGCGCTGCGCAATTACGGCTATAACGACGAATCAATCGAGAGAATCTGCGGCGGGAATTTGAAGGCGTACTTTGCACGTTTGAAGTAACTGAAAAAAACCGTCACGGAAGCGTACTCAAGCCGGGCAGCCAAAAAGGGTCAAGGGACAATGTCCCTTGCAGGGTGCAGGGACAGCGTCCCTGCTGGGGCTTGGGGCAACGCCCCAACTCCCGCTCGTGCCGCCCGCTATGCCAAACGCGCTCCAGTATGCCCCCTTAGTCGCAGGCAGCGAAGCGTCCCTGCGCACTAACTCCCGCGTCCGCAGACGCGGAATCCCCTTGCCCCTCATAATACTATTTTCAAATTCACCTGCACCATCTGCTTGCGCCTTTTCATTTGGAAATCGTATAAATTCTCCCCTGTCCGGGCATCCTACCCGTGCAGGGGCTTTTTTGTCCCCCATGGAGGAACATTCGCATGATTGACCTGCGCCGCATCACCCGCACTTTCCCCGCGCAAGAGCGAAAATCGCCGCCGCTGCCGGTGCTGTCCGACATTACGCTGCGCATTCCGCCGGGGCAGTATGCTGCCATGGTTGGGGCAAGCGGGTCAGGAAAATCGACACTGATGAACATCCTTGGCTGCCTTGATCGCCCGACCTCCGGGGTATATCGTCTGCACGGGCGGGACGTTTCGTCTTTGCCGCCTGACGAATTGGCGAAGATGCGCGGCGAGGAAATCGGGTTCGTGTTTCAGGGCTTTCAGCTGATTCCGCGGTTGACAGCCATCGAAAACGTAATGCTTCCGCTGATGCTGCAAGGCGTCAGTGAGTCGGAACGCCGCGCCCGTGCGGAGCAGCTGCTCCTGCGGGTTGGGCTGCATTCGCGGATGCACCACCTGCCCGCGGCGCTCTCCGGTGGTCAGCAGCAGCGTGTCGCCATCGCCCGCGCACTCATCCGCCGTCCCGCGCTCATCCTCGCCGACGAACCGACCGGCAGCCTTGACCCCGACGCGACGCAGGAAATCCTTTCCCTGCTGGAGGATCTGCACCGCGCCGGGCAGACAATTCTGCTCATCACCCACAACCCGACCGTCGCCGCGCGCGCTGAACGTCGGCTTACCCTGCAAGGCGGGAAGATTTTCGAAGAAGGATGACTTTTGGCGTGTTCGCTTGCGTCCCCCGCGCCCGTGTGGTACAATAGACGCGAGGTGAACAACTTGGCGAAAACACTGTATTGCAAGAAGTGCAACATGGACGTGCCGGAGGGCGAAGCGTGCCCCGTGTGCGGCAAAACGCCGCCCGCCAGCTCTATGCGCGTCGCGTGGATGTACGCCCGGCAGCGCGCACTGGACTGGATGAGCTGGAACGCCGTGATGCGCATCGCCGTGCCGGTGCTGGCCGCGGCGACTGCACTGGGGCTGGTGCTGGAACTGCTGCTTGGCGGCGGCGCGGGCGTTCGGCAATTATTGAACAGCGGCTTTTTATGGGTCATGGGGATGCTGTTCCTCTTTGTCGCGGCGGTCACGCTCCTCGTCTTCGCGCTCGGCGGGGCGGATGAGCTGTACTGCGTGGTAGACAGCCGCGGCTTCCATGTGCGGACGGCGCTGCCGGGGGCAAATCGCGTGAAGCTGTGGATGCACGGCAAATCCGCCGCGTTGATGGACACAGCGGACACAAACGGGCGCGTCATCATCAGCGAAAAAGACCTCGCGTGGAAGGACATTGCCCGCGTGCAGCTATGGACGGACAAGCGGCTGATGCTGCTGTATTCGCCGCGCTGGTGGATGAAGCTGTCCGTGCCGATTCTGCTGGCAAAGTGGAACGACGTGCTGACGATGGTGGACGAAAAGTTAGGCAAGAAGAAGGCGGTGGAGCTGCCGGAGGACTGGGCGCATCAGCTGCCGCCGCAGCGCGTGCAGGAGAAGAAACCGCGCAAAACCGCCATCGAAACCGACGTGATTCCGCCGCAGACGACGCTGCCGGAGGACGAGGAGGACTATCGCCCGCTGGATGAAGTGCTGGAAGAGCTGCGCGGAAAATAAAGAAAATCCATGCTTCGGGCTGTTTAGAAGCATGGATTTTTTATTATGATTTCGTAAATATCTGCCGAATGAACCGCGCCGCCATTTCCGTCCAAACCGTCGCTTCCGGCACGATTTTGCGCGCCTCTTCGCTGGGGATGTTCGTCACCTGATTGCCCAGCGCCACCCCGTGTCCGCCGCGCGGGAAGACGTGAACTTCCGCCAGAACGCCCGCTTTGTGCAGCGCCATTGCCATCAGGAGCGTATTTTCCACGGGCACTGCGCCGTCTGTCCATGTGTGCCAGAGGAACGTCGGCGGTGTGTCAGGCGTGACGAGGTTTTCCAGCGAATGCGGCTGATGGGCGGCAATGTCGTCCGTCCCCGTGAGGCTGCGGAAACTGCCGCGGTGCGCAAACTCCCCTGCCGTGATGACGGGGTACGAGAGAATCAGGGCGTTCGGGCGAACGTCGGCGGATGTGAGGTGCATTTCCTGCCACCAATGCGCTTCCTGCCAATGCACACCGAGCAGTCCGACAGCATGAGCGCCCGCCGAAAAACCACAGAGGGCGATTTGATTCGGGTCTGCGTGCCAGTTATCGGCGTTTTGGCGGATGGCGGCGACGGCGCTGGCGGTGTCCTGCATCGGCGCGGGGAAAACCGCCGGGGCAACGCGGTAACGGACGACGACGGCATTCATGCCCATTGCGGCGAAGGTCAATGCAATGGGTTCGCCCTCGCGGGTGGAAAGGTGCGTGTAACCGCCGCCGGGGGCAATGACGATGGTCGGGCGGCGGACGGCGGGGTCAGCGACCAAATCGGGGATGTAGACTGTCATGGAGCAGTTTTTCAAGGCGATTGTATCACAATACATTGATGATTTCCTCCTTGCGCGGGGGATTTCGTCTCTGCGGAGGCGACCAAAGGGCAGTAAAAACAGACGAAGTCTGCGATCGCCCTTTGGAAACCTTCGGCGCGTCCCCACCCATGTTACTTGATTTATATCGAAGCACCTAATATGAACCGTAGGTTCCTTGGATAAACACGCGGGCACTGCATGAGCGTGTCACCAACTCAATCGCGAGAAGGGTGTCGAGAGGGTCGAAGACCCTTCGTGGGTGCAGGGCAAAGCCCTGCTGGGGTCTAAGGGGCAACGCCCCTTGGTTCACCCCTTCTTCTTCTCCGTCTTCAAGAACACACACAACACCAGCATCGCAATCGGGAAAATCATGCCAACGGTTAAGCCGGATTGCAGACCACCGAGCGCGCCGGAAAACAGACCCACCGTCGTCGGGCCGGCGGAACAGCCGAGATCGCCGGCGAGCGCCATCAGCGCGTACATGGCAGTGCCCGCGCCCGGAAGCGCAAGCGCCGCCAGCGAGAACGTGCCCGGCCAGAAGATGCCCACCGAGAAGCCGCACAGCGCACAGCCCAGCAGTGCCGCCAGCGCATTGCCGCTCTGCGACGCCACAATGTAGCACACAATGCACAGGATGCTGGACGCAATCATGGCGGTTTTCAGCGGCAGTTTATCCGCAAATTTGCCATACAGGGCGCGCGCCGTACCCATCGTGACGGCGAACGCGCACGGACCGAGCAAATCGCCCATCGTCTTGGTGATGTGCAGCCCGTCCTCCGCGAATGTACTCGCCCACTGCGACATTGCCTGCTCCGATGCACCCGCGCAGACCATCATCACCACCAGCAGCCAGAACACCCGGCTCGTCAGCATCCGCTTCATCGGCATCTGCTGCGCTTCCTCCGGCACAATCGGGTACAGCGGCACGAAAGAGAAGTACACCGCGTTCGCAATCGGCACAATCATCCACAGAAGCGTCAGCACGCGCCAGTTGGCCGTGCCGAACGCGGCGAAGAACAGCGTCGAAAGCAGCACCAGCGCCACATGTCCCCAGCAGTAGAAGGAGTGCAGCAAGCTCATGGCGGCGCTCTTGCCTTCCGTCGGGCAAGCCTCGACAATCGGGCTGATGAGCACCTCAATCATCCCGCCGCCGATGGCGTACAGCACAACCGCAATCATCAGCCCCGTCATAGGCGGCAGGATACCGGGCAGAATCGCCATGCCGGACAAGCCCAATACCGCCAGCACATGCGCCGCAACGATGCTGACGCGGTAGCCGATGCGGTCAACGAGCTTGGCGCTGAGCAGGTCAACGAGCAGCTGCACGGCGAAATTCACCGTCGTCATCATCGTTATCTGTTCCAGCGTCAGCGAAAATTCGGACATGAATGTGACGAACAGCAGCGGCGCGAGGTTATTGACAATCGCCTGCGTGATGTAGCCCAGATAGCTGGCGGCGATGGTATGGCGATAGGTCAGGCGGGACATGGGTGCAAGCTCCTTTGCGAAATTCACTGTCATGATGATAGCACGGAAAGGATTGCTTGTGAAGGGCGGTTTTTTCGACAAAAATTTGCACGCTTGGAGGGGCAGTTTTCACAATCACGCAGGATTTTGCCGTCCGATGGCGAATTGTCTTGTGATGCCGTTTTTCGGCAGGAAAGGACTTGCCATGAATACGCGCAAAAACACGCTCTATAATGTTGCTTACCGCGTCTTTTCGATGCTGCTGCCGCTGGTGACCGCGCCGTACCTCTCGCGCGTCGTCGGGACGGAGGGCGTCGGGCTGTACGGCTATTCGTGGGCGGTCAGCTATGTGTTCGTGCTGATTGGCCTGCTGGGGCTGGAAAACTACGGCCCGCGCGAAATCGCCCGCGTCCGCGACGACCGCGACGCTTTGAACCGCACCTTCTCCGCCATCTGGAAGATGCAGCGCCTTGTCGCCGGGGTGACGCTGCTTGTCTGGCTGGTATACGTCTTTTTCATCGCGGGCGAGGAGAAAATTATCTCCCTGAACCTGACGATGATGAGCGTCAGCTGCCTGGTCAACCTCGACTGGTGCTTAATGGGGCTGGATGAGTTCAAGCCCATTGCCCTGCGCAACACGGCGGTCAAACTGCTTGCGGCGGCGGCGGTGTTCCTCTTCGTGCGCAAGCCGGAGGATTTGTGGGTGTACGCCTTCGTGTGGTCGCTCTCGACGCTGCTTGGCTGCCTTAGCTGCATGTTCAGCCTGCGCGGGAAGGTCACGCCGGTGAAGGTGACATGGAAGGAAGCCCTGAAGCATCTTGCCCCGTGCGCGCTTTTGTCGATTTCGGTCATCGCCGTGAGCGTCTACCGGCAGATGGACAAGGTGATGATCGGCGCGCTGGCGGACATGGCGCAAACCGGGCTGTACGAGAACGCGGAGAAAATCATCCTCTGCCTGTCCGGTTTCATTTCCGCCATCGGCACGGTGATGCTGCCCAAGGTCAGCCGCATGACGCGGATGAAGCAGATGGATGCGGTCAAGCGGCACATCCGGCTCAGCATGGAACTGGTGATGTGCATGGTGTGCGCAATGGCGTTTGGGCTGGCGGCGGTGGCGGTGAACTTCGCGCCCCTGTTCTACGGGGACGATTTCGCATATTCCGGCACGCTGATGATGCCTCTCGCATTTACGCTCCTGTCAATTGGCTTCGCGAACGTCATCCGCACGCAGTGGGTACTGCCGCAGGGCCGCGACACGATTTTCGTCCACAGTGTGCTGACGGGCGCGGTCATCAACCTGATTGCGAATTTTGTGCTGATTCCGCCGTTCGGGGCAATGGGCGCGGCGGCGGCGACGGTGCTGGCGGAGTTTTCCGTGCCCGCGGTGCAGTTTGTGTATCTGCGCAAGGAACTGCCGTATGCGCAGTACCTGAAAACGACGGGCGTTTACTGCCTGTTCGGGCTGGTGATGGCGGGCGCGGTCGTTCTGCTTGGGTACGTTCTCCCGCTGCACGGCTGGGGGAAACTCGCGGTTCAGGTCATCGGCGGCGCGGCGGTGTATGGCGCGCTGTGCCTGACATACTGGAAATTGGCAAAGCGCAGCGACATTTTCCGCCTGATGCGGAGAAAATAAATCCGCCGTTCGCCTCATAAATTTTCCGCGTTCGGTGCATCCTGTTTCCAGCACAACGACTGGAGGGATGACCATGAACGCAAAGTGCAAGAAATTCCTGACGATGCTGCTGCTCGTGTGCGTAAGCATTGGGGCGGCGGGCTGCTCGGCGTACAGCAATCAGCGGTACTACGAGCGGGCGCAGCTGATGATGGGCAGCGGCGAGTACGCGGAGGCGGCGGAGCTGTTCCATCAGCTGGGCGAATACGAGGATTCGGCGGAGTACGCGCTGTACGCCGCGGCGCTGGATGCTCTGCAACGCGGCAAAATCGAATTGGCGCGGGCGAATCTGCTGGAAATCGCGCCGTTCAAGAGCGCCGACCGGTATCTGCGCTATCTGGATGCGCTGGACGCGGAAAACGAAGGCGAACTCGATTCCGCGCTGGACATCTACGTCTCGCTGGGCAGCTTTGAGGACTGCGCGGAGCGGGCGCAGGCGCTGGAAGCCGCGATTCCGGAGCAAGCCATCCGGCAGGGGCGGCAGCTGATGAGCCAAGGCGACTACGAGGGCGCGCGCGACCTGTTCCTCTCGCTGAACGGCTACGGGCAGTCCCGCGCACTTTCGGATGCCTGCACAGCGGCGATAGCGCGCAAGGCGTACTTGGCGGCGGAGGATTTGCTGGGCGCTGGCGACTATCTGGGCGCGATGAACGCCTTCGCCGCCATGGGCGACACGCTGGATGCGGCGCACCGGGCGGAGGAATGCCGCTTACTGCTGCTGAAGCAGGCTGAAGAAGCGTTTCAGGCGGTGACACTGGAAACGGCGGATGCGCTGGATGAACAGCTCGAATCGCTTTCGGCGGACGCGGCGTTTGCGGAAATTCGGCAGGCGCTGGCGGAGAAATTCGGCGTGAACCTTTCCCTGCTGCGTGCGGCGCGGAGCGAACATCCGTATGTGCTGCTGGGGACGTACCCGATGGGCGAAAGCGGCGCGGAGAGCGACGTGCTGTGGCAGGTGCTGCGTGTGGATGGCAACCAATTGGTGCTGCTGTGCTGCTCGGTGATTGACGCATCGAGCGTCGCGACGACAAGCGACCTGCCGATGGCGGACACCCCAGACGCCGCGGAGATTTCCCTGCCGTCCGCCGCGGACTTAGCGACGCTGACCGACCTGACCTGCACCGCGACCCCCTACGCCGCCGCGCAGGGCGCTTCCGCCGTCTACTGGCTTCGCGACACGCTGGAAAGCGGCATCCACCCCGTCATTAGCGAAACGGGTGCATTGACCCTCCCCGCCGACACCGAAGTTCCCGGCATCCGCCCCTTAGCGCTGCTTGACCTGACGGCTTACGTCTTTACGGCAGGCGACGGGACGGAGGAGAATCCATATCGGTAAGGGGCGAACCCAGAGGCTCTGCCTCTGGACTCCGCAAGGGACTTCGTCCCTTGACCCTTTCGCGCGATTGAGTTGGTGACGCTATCAGGCTGTGCCCGCGTGTTTATCCAATGAACCTACGGTTCATTAAGTAACAATACCCCAAAAGTATGGAGTTGGGGACGCGCCGAAGGTTTCCAAAGGGCGATCGCAGACATTCGTCTGTTTTCATAGCCCTTTGGTCGCCTCCGCAGAGGCGAAACCTTCTGCGCCAAAATCGCACAATAATCAGGAACAGCAGCCATCCGCACAATCAAGGGCGACGCTTCTCACACAGCGCCGCCCCTTTCTTATACCTCCACCACCCCCGTGGCGACCCGCTCCACAAACACCTTGTCGTGTTCCACCAGCAGCATCGTCGGCTGATACTGCCGAATCAGCGTCTCCAACTGCACCCGGCTGAACACATCGATGTAGTTCAGCGGCTCATCCCACACAAACACATGCGCTGGCTCGCAGAGCGACCGCGCCAGCAGGATTTTCTTCCGCTGCCCTTGGCTCATTTCCTGCAAGTCGTGGTCAAACAACTCGCGTGGGCAGTCCATGTTCCGCAGAATCGCCTTGAAGAGCGTTTCGTCCACCTGCGCGTCGCGGATGAAGTCGCGCAAACTGCCGCGCAAATCATCCACCCGCTGCCGCACGGACGAGAACGTCACGCCCGACGCAATGCGGATACTCCCCGTCAGCGCGTCACTTTCGCCCAGAATTCCCTTCAGGATGCTGGATTTCCCGCACCCGTTCGCGCCGATAAGCGCCAGCCGCTCGCCCTGACGCACCGTGAACCGCACGTTTTCGCAGACTGTCCGATTTTCGTAGCGAACCGCACCGTTTTCCACCGAAATCAGCACGTCTTTCGGATGCGGCAGCGTCGTCATGCGCAGCATACCGACCTGCTCGACGTTTTTCAGCAGCGTCTGCTTTTCCTCGATGGCGCGTTCCTGCCGCACCTGCGATGTTTTCGAGCGCTTCATCATCCGCTCCGACGCCGCGCCGAGAAAGCCGCGGTCTACTTTCCCATAAAAGGACTTATCCGCGTGGCGCTTGTTTTCCTCCGCGCGATTGCTCCATTCCGCCGTTTTGCGCGCTGCGGCTTCCAGCTGCTTGATTTCTTTGCGGAGCGTCTCGTTTCGGGCAGCTTCGGCTTCGTTTTCGCCGTTCAGGCGCGCTTCAAACGTGTCGTAATTTCCCTGCATGACGTAGGTGTTCGCCTTGTTCAGGCAGACCACATGGTCAATCGCGCGGTTGAGGAAGGCGCGGTCATGGCTGACGAGCAGAAAGCCGTCTTTGCGGCGCAGGTAGTCCGCGAGCATTGCACGACCGGGTGCGTCGAGGGAATTGGTGGGTTCGTCAATGAGCGGGTAGGCATCCTCGCGGGCAAATAGCGCCGAGAGCATCACGCGGGTCTGTTCGCCGCCGGAGAGCGTATCAAACGGGCGATTGAGCGCCTCTTCCGGCACATCAAGAAGGGATAATTCGCGCATCAAACGCCAGTCCTCGCACGTCGCTGCGGCGGTTTGGGCAATTTGCCATGCGGTTTGTGTGCCATCCGCGACTGGGTACGGGAACAGCACAGGCATCAGCGGGCAGTCGATTTTCCCTTTGCCCTGCAAATCGCCGGACAGCAGGCGCAGGAGGGTGGTTTTTCCGCGTCCGTTGCGGGCGATAAGCCCCGTGCGCCACGCCGTGTCGAGGGACAGGGACAAATCCGCAAAGACGGCCTCCGGTGCGCCGTCGTAGGTGAATGATAGATGTTCAATTTTCAGCTGCAAAATGAATTTCCTCCGCTTTGGTCAGCAGGGAGGGTAGAATTTTCTCTGCATAGGCAGGCTGGTTTTGTCTTTCTTGCTATTTTTCTTGTGTCGCAGAGGGTTTCGCGTCTGCGGACGCGACAAGGGGGCATGAAAACAGACGAAGTCTGCGCTCGCCCCCTTGACCCCTTCGGCTTCCACTACTGGCGTTGAGCGTGGGCGTAAGTACGGTTTTACGCTTTTAGGTAATTCAAAATAAGCACAAGAAAAGCTAACCCGCTATGCGGTGATTTCTGCCATCACAAACAAACCGCTTTCTTGCGGTTCATTGCTTCCCTGCTCAGTCAACAGGTGCAGAAATCACAGCCGCATATGCGGATCAGCCTCCTTCGCGCGTTGCTGTTTATCAGAATACCATTTTTCGGCGCACTTGTCAAGGTGGAAAAACGGTGGTATAATAGAAAGGAAGTTGATTTTGTCGGAGGATGTGCCATGAGTTTCACCCACCTGCATCTGCACACGGAATATTCCCTGCTGGACGGCGCGTGCCGCATTCCAAAGCTCGTCGAGCGCATCAAGGCGCTTGGCATGACCTCCTGTGCCATCACCGACCACGGCGTGATGTACGGCTGCATCGACTTCTATTCCGCCATGAAGGATGCAGGCATCAAGCCCATCATCGGCTGCGAGGTCTACGTCTGCCGCGACCGGCTGGACAAATCCGCCGCGAACCGCGAGTACAGCCACCTCATCCTCCTGTGCGAAAACAACACCGGCTATCAGAACCTGATGAAACTGGTCAGCGAGGGCTTCCTGACCGGCTATTATTATCGCCCGCGCATTGACTACAACCTGATTCGCCAGCACAGCGAAGGGCTGATTTGCCTCTCCGCGTGCCTGTCCGGCGACCTGCCGAAGCTGCTGCTGCAAGGGCGCTACGACGACGCGGAAGCGTATGTGCGCGAAATGCAGGATATTTTCGGCGAGAAGAACTTCTATGTTGAAATCATGGATCACAGCATCCGCGAGGAGAAAATCGTCATGCCGCGCCTGATTTCGCTTGCCCGCGAGATGAATGTGCCGCTGGTGGCGACGAACGACTGCCACTACTTGGAGGAAAAGGACGCAGACGCGCAGGAAGTGCTGCTGTGCATCCAGACGGGCAAGACGCTTGATGACGCGAACCGGATGCGCATGGACACGCGCCAGCTCTATGTTAAGAGCGAAGATGAAATGCGCGCGCTGTTCGCCGCCTGCCCGGATGCTGTTGACCGCACGCAGGAGATTGCCGACCGCTGCAATGTGGAATTCGAGTTCGGCGTGACGCGTCTGCCGCATTATCCCGTGCCGGAGGGCGAAACCGCGCTGTCGATGCTCACGCGCCTGACGCATGAGGGCTTGCGCGAGCGCTATCCCGACGCAAAGGAGACCGACGAGCCGTGGCAGCGGTTGAATTATGAGCTGAACGTCATCTCGTCGATGGGGTATGTCGATTACTTCCTGATCGTCTGGGACTTCATCCGCTATGCCAAGAGTCAGGGCATCATGGTCGGGCCGGGGCGCGGCAGCGGCGCTGGGTCGATTGTCGCGTACTCGCTGGGCATCACGATGCTTGATCCGCTCAAATACCAGCTGCTGTTTGAACGCTTCCTGAACCCGGAGCGCGTCACCATGCCCGATATTGACGTGGACTTCTGCTACGAGCGCCGGCAGGAGGTCATCGACTATGTGGCGCGCAAGTACGGCGCAGACCATGTGAGCCAGATTATCACCTTCGGCACCTTGCAAGCGAAGGGCTGCATCCGCGACGTCGGGCGCGTCTTAGGCATGAGCTATCAGGATACGGACGCGGTCGCGAAGGCAATTCCCTTCGACCTCGGCATGACGCTGGAAAAAGCGCTGACGCTCTCGCCGCTTCTCAAAACCATGTACGACGAACAGCCGGAAGTGCATCGGCTGATTGACACCGCCATGACGCTGGAGGGTATGCCGCGCCACGCCTCCACCCACGCGGCAGGCGTGCTGATTACGGGCAAGCCGGTGATGGAATACGTCCCCCTGCAGCGCAACGACGAGGTCATCACGACGCAGTACCCGATGGGGACGATTGAGCGCCTCGGCTTGCTGAAGATGGACTTCCTGGGCTTGCGGACGCTGACCGTCATCCGCGATACGCTGGATATGCTGCGCGAGCAAGGCATCGACATGAAGCCGGAGGACATTCCGCGCGACGACCCGGCGGTGTACGAGATGATTTCCGCCGGCGACACGGACGGCGTGTTCCAGCTCGAAGGCGGCGGAATGCGCACCTTCCTGACGAACATGAAGCCCTCCTGCTTTGAGGACATTATCGCCGCGATTTCACTCTACCGTCCCGGCCCGATGGAGTCCATCCCGCGCTACATTCAGGGCAAGCAGAACCCGTCAAGCATCCACTACGAGACGGAGAAGCTGCGCCCGATTCTGGACGTCACCTACGGCTGCATGGTCTATCAGGAGCAGGTGATGCAGATTGTGCGCGATTTGGCAGGGTACAGCTACGGCCGAAGCGACCTTGTCCGCCGCGCGATGGCGAAGAAGAAACACAAGGTGATGGCGCAGGAGCGCGAATACTTCATCCACGGCAAGCTGAACGACGACGGGACAATTGACGTGCCGGGCTGCGTGCGCAACGGCGTGCCGGAGGAAGTCGCGTCACACCTTTACGACGAGATGACCGCGTTCGCGTCCTACGCTTTCAACAAATCCCATGCCGCCGCGTATGCCGTCGTCTGCATTGAGACAGCGTGGCTCAAGCGCTATCATCCCGTGCCGTTTATGGCGGCGATTCTCAACAGCGTATACGGCAATCCGGCGAAAATCGCGGCATACATCCAGTACTGCCGTTCGCGCGGCATTGCGATTCTGCCGCCGGACGTGAACCGTTCGCAGTGGAAATTCACCGTCGCGAAAGCCCCGGACGGACAGCTGGGGATTCTCTTCGGCTTGGGCGCGGTCAAGACGGTCGGTCAGGGTGCGGTGGACGCGATTATCCGCGAGCGCAAGCACGGCGCGTACCGCGACATCTTCGACTTCTGCCGCCGCATCGACACGAGCGAATGCAACAAGCGCGTCGTCGAGAGCCTCATCAAGGCGGGCGCATTCGACGGCATGGGCGGCAATCGTCCGCAGTTGCTGGCGGTGTTTGAGTCCGCGATGGATGCGAACTCGTCCCTGCGCAAGCAGACGGTAGACGGGCAAATCAGCCTGTTCGACATGGCATTCGGCGGTGCGCCGCTGGTTCAGGAGAATCACACGCTGCCGAATCTGCCGGATTATCCCCTGCGGCAGCGGCTGGCGCTGGAGAAGGAGATTGCGGGGGTGTACATCACCGGACATCCGCTGGATGATTACCGCGACGTGCTGGGCAAGCTGCCGTTCTCCACCGCCGATTTGGATGGGCTGGAGGAGCGCGAGGACCGTGGCTTGTCCCTCGACGGGCAGATCGTCGATATGGGCGGCATTCTGACCGAAGTGAAGGGCAAGGCGACGAAAAAGGGCGCGTACATGGGCTTCATCACGCTGGAAGACCTGACGGGGCAGATTGAGTGCCTTGTGTTCCCGAAGGTGTACGAGCGCTATCAGGGCATGATGGCGGTGGATGATTTGGTGGTGCTGCACGGGCGGCTGTCCATCCGCGAGGAGGAAGCGCCGAAGCTGCTGGTGGAGAAGCTGATTCCGCTGGAGGCGTGGCATCCGGAGGAATCCGCCCCCGCCGCGCCCATGGGGCAGAGCACCGCGCGCCCCGTGCCGCCGCCGAAGCGCCACACATCCGAAGCGCCGAAGCTGACCGACGCGCAGGCAGCGGCGAAAGCCCCCCGGAAGCTGTACCTGCGCCTGAACCGCCCGCAGATGGACGCGGCGTCATCGACTTTGTCGCTGTATCCGGGTTCTGTGCCGGTGTATCTGCACCTGCCGGCGGAGAAGATGACGCTCCTTGCGCCGAAAACCGGCTGGTGCGACGCAAGCGACGGGTGTTTGAATCGGCTGAACGCGCTGCTGGGTGCGGAAAATGTGAAATTGTTGGAAAGCAGGTGATTGCATGAGTGAACAGCAGAAAAAGGGGCGTCTTGGCGAGGTGATTCGCTTCGTCGTGACGGGCGGCGTGTGCTTTCTGATTGAACAGGCGGTTTTGTCGCTGCTCAAGGAGATTTTCGGGCTGGATGTAAATATCGGCACGCCGATTGCGTTCTTGGTGTCGGTGGTGGCAAACTATCTGCTGTGCGTCAAGTGGGTATTCCCCGGCGCGGACGGCAGCGGCGGCAAAACGAAAGCGGGCTTTGTGCTCACAAGCGGCATCGGCTTCTTCCTGAACTGGGGCATCATGGCGCTCCTGACCGCGCTTTTCGGGCAGGACAGCATTCTGCTGACGCTCTTCGGCATCCAACTGAAAGTCTACCATCTGAACAAGGCGATTGCGACCCTGCTGGTGATGATCTGGAACTACTTCACAAAACGGCTGATATTGAAGCAAAAGTGACGACGCCAGAGGCTCTGCCTCTGGACTCCGGCAGGGCTCTGCCCTGCACCCGCGAAGGGTCTTCGACCCTCTCGACACCCATCTCGCGATTGAGTTGGTGACACTCTCATACAGTGTCCGCGTGTTTATCCGGCGAACCTACGGTTCGGATTAGATGCTCTGTGCAAACTTACGGCATAAACCAAGAGACATGAAACTCTAAGAGTGACGACCCGAAGGTTTCCAAAGGGCGATCGCAGACTTCGTCTGTTTTTACTGCCCTTTGGTCGCCTCCGCAGAGGCGAAATCCCCCGCGAATCATTCAACCATCAAGGAGAACCAAATCCCCCATGAAACCAGTAATTTTCTTCGATTGGGACGGAACCCTCGCCGACAGCATGAACCTCTGCGTCGCCGAAATCCGCCAAGCCCTCATCACCATGCGCCTCCCTGACCTCCCTGACGACGTCCTCCGCCAGTGCAACGGCCCGACGTTCGAGCAGTCACTGGACATTCTGCACATCCCCCATGACCGCGCGCAGGAGTACATGACCACGCGCCTGACCGCCGAATTAGCCCTCGTACCGACGGTCAACCGCCTCTTCCCCGGCGTGCGCGAGATGCTCCAAACGCTCCGGGAATATGCGGATTTGTGCATCGTCAGCAACGGCAAGCATGACTATATCGCGCTGTGCCTGCAAGTGTTCGGGCTGACGGACGTGTTTGTCCGCACGGCGACATCCGTGCCGGGGCGCACGAAGGGCGAGAATCTCCGCGCACTGCTGGACGCCCTGCGCCCGGAACGCGCCGTGATGGTGGGCGACCGGCTGGGCGACATCCGCGCGGGTCAAGAGAACGGCCTGCCGACAATTGCAACGTGTTACGGCTACGGGAACGACGCGGAGTACAATCAGGCATCCCTCCGCGCCGAAAGCGTGGCGGACTTGACCCGGCAGCTGGTGGATTTCTGCCGGACGGGGCACTGATAACAATTCGGAATAAGTGCTTTCCATCGAGTCTTCTATCATAAAAATCCCGCCCCCTCGTTTGCAGGGAGCGGGTTTTCATTATTGCGCTGTCACTTCGCGGCTGGGCTGATACGGGTTGAAATCCGCCGGATCAACGTTTGTGCACGCTTCAATTGTCTCGCCGTCAGTCAGCAGGACGATTTTGCCGAAGCGGTTGTTGTACACATGGTCGCGGGTCAGATTCTGTTCCGCGCTGTACGCCGCAATAAAATTCCATATTTCCCACACCGACGCTGCGCCGGGAATCAGCACATAAGTCGGCGAAAGCACCCGCATCAGCACCACGCCGATCTCATAGGTGTTTGTTTTATCATCCAGAATCCCATGATGGGGAAATTTCAGCACATCTATGTTGCGAACGCGGTCTTGGTACTTGCGGTTGATGTTGCCGCTGGCGGCGTAATCGCCGGTAAACAGCATCCGCTTCTGCCCATAAATCAGCACAAAATTCAGCGAATCCATATTCTGATTGCCGTTGTTCTTCACCGTTTCCGGCCCGACGCAGTTCACCGTCAGCCATCCGCCAATGGTCAGCTCATCGCCGTCCTTCATCTGCTGGTAGATTGCGCCGTTCGCCAAGGGCGCGTAGTCCGGATTCACTTCCGCCGACGCGCCATATACTACGGTCGATCCACCCCCCCAGCGTTCCAAAATATAGTTGACGTTCATGCAGTGGTCGAGATGCCAGTGCGTGACGATGTACACATCCACATGCGTCACGCCGACTGCTTCCAGATACTGCGGGAACAGGCGCTCCGGCTTGTTCGGCCACGCCTCGCCGCCGTCAATCAGCACGGTTGTGTTTCCGAAGCGGATCAAATAGCCGTCGGCGCAGCCAAGAGTGACCTGATGCAGCTCCAGCATGGGCAATGTCTGCTCCGCTTCCGTCTTTTTCTCCGCCGCGGCAAAGGGCAGCAGCAATGTCAGCAGCAAAAGCGCCGCCAGCAGTTGTTTCTTCATCGCCGCGATCCTTATGCCAGCGGACGGATGAGGATGAGGGGGGTCAGTTCGCCGCCCTGCCCGGAGGGGTTATCCTTCATCGCGTCCTGAATCTGGTCGTCCGTCAGCGGGAAATCATCGCACTTGCCCAGCTGATTCTGGTCAATATCATTCGCGTCCATGATGACAATCGGAATGCCGCATTCCTTTTCGATTTCGTTGGACAGCTCGACGGGGTGTTCGGGGTTAATCAGTGCGAGGGTCTTGTAGCGGTCGAAGCTGGAGCGGAAGTAGAAGCCGTCGATGCCCGCGACGCCATGACCGCAGATTTTATAGAACAAGCCCTTGACCCCGAACGGGCGCGTAACGGCGCTGACGAAGCCCGCCAGCAGCACGCGCGGCAGACCCACCATGTCGATGACCAGTTGCAGCTTGTACGGCTCGTGCATCCCCACGCCGGTGGAGTTAATGCCCGCGAATTTCGCCATATGCTTGGCGAAGAAGCCGAGCTTCATGTCCTCCATGCGGCGGACGTTGCCGGTGCACATCGCCATCACCTTCGCAGTGATGGAAAGCACGTCGCCCGGCTGCGCCAGCGGCAGCACATACTTCTTCACCAGCTCCGCCGCGCTTTCCCCCACCTCGACGAAGTGCGTCTGGATGGCATAGCGCTGGTAACGGCGGCCGTCCCTGCCCGTCAGGATGCCGCGCTCAAAATATACGATACCGTCTTTTTCCCGGCGCTGCTGCGCCAGATTACGGGATTCCGATGCCATGTTGTTTTCCTCCTCGCTCTCCGACGCAAATGCCGTCGGTGTTGCGGTAATTTCGGTTCACGCGTCTATTTTACAACGCTTTCCCAGTTCTGTCAAATTTCCAGCGGGGGATTTTGCCGATTTCGGGCAGAAAATGCAAGGAAAATACCCGCCTTGTCAAATTCCGTTGAATGTGCTATGATACACGATGGCTTGGAGTTTCCTCGCCATACAGATAAAAGGATGCGATTTTATGGCAAAAGCCATCAAAACAAACGTGCTGCGTCACCTGGACGCGCTGAAAATCCCCTACGAAACCCGCGAGTATACCGTCGATGACGACAATTTCGACGGCAAGCTCGTCGCCGAGAAGGTCGATTTGCCCGCAGAGATGATTTACAAGACGCTCGTGCTTGTCGGCGACACCTTGCCGCACCTTGTCTGCGTCATCCCCGTGGAACTGGAACTCGACCTGAAGGCCGTCGCACGCGCCGCCGGGTGCAAGAGCGTCCACATGCTGCCGCAGAAGGATTTGCTGCCGCTGACCGGCTACCTGCGCGGCGGATGCAGCCCCATCGGCATGAAGAAAGCGTTCCCCACCTTCGTGGACAGCGCGGCGCAGCATTTGGAGCGTGTCAGCGTCAGTGCGGGCGTGCGCGGGTGCCAGGTGATTCTGGCGGTGGACGCGCTCGTCGCCTGCACAAAAGCGAAGTTCGCCGACCTGTGCCGGGGCTAAAGTGACGTTCAGCTGACAAGATGATGAATTTTACAACTTCCGCGCCCGGAAATCATTGTTTCTTGACGGGAAATGGTGTATAATAAGGAAGTTGATTTTCTTGCGCAAGGGGTATTCTGCCCCATCACGCGCATTTATACTCCGAAAGGATGTTGATTTTTTCCATGGCACAGCCGCCTTTGCGTCCCCAAGACGCTGTGATGCTTATTCCTTCCCTTGAGCCGGATGACCGCCTGCCCGCATACGTCCGCCGCCTGCTGGACAAAGGTTTCCAGCATGTTGTGATTGTCGATGACGGCAGCAGCGCTGCCTATCAGCCGATTTTTGCCGAACTGGACGCGATGGACGGCGTGTCCGTCACGCACCACGAGTTAAACCGCGGCAAGGGCTGCGCGCTCAAGACCGGCTATGCGTACATTCAGGCGCATTTCCCGGCGGCGAGCGGCGTCATCACCGCCGATGCGGACGGTCAGCACACAGTCGAAGACTGCTGGCATCTGGCAGAGGTGCTGACGGAGGGCAAGCGCGCCCTGTACCTGGGCAGCCGCAACTTCAACCTCGACCACGTTCCGCCAAAATCGCGCCACGGCAACAAAATCACGAGCGCGGTTTTCCGCCTGCTCTACGGCGTGTATCTGCCGGACACGCAGACAGGCTTGCGCGCCTTCCGCATGGCGGATTTGCCGTTCATGCAGGACGTGCCGGGCGAACGCTTTGAGTACGAGATGCAGGTGCTGATTGCCTGCGCGCGCGCGAAGCTGCCGATGATTCCGATTGAAATCGAAACGGTGTACGAAAACGAGAACGCCGGGACGCACTTCCACCCGATTCGCGACAGCTACCGCATTTACAAGGTGATTCTCGGAAACTTCCTGCTCTATGCCAGCTCGTCGGTGATCTGCTTTCTGGTGGACAACGGCGTGGCGAACCTGCTGCGATTCGCGCTGCTGCCCCTGCTGGGGCTGAGGGGCGACACGGCGATTCAGATTTCCGGCTATCTGGCGCGGCTGGTGTCTTCGCCGCTGAATTTCGTCCTGAACCGCAATTTCGTGTTCAAGTTCAAGCAGGACACGGGCAAAACGGCGCTCAAATACGCCCTGCTGTGCATCGTCACCATTACGCTGTCCAACCTTGGCGTGTCGCTGCTGGATCACCTGCATATCTTCATCGGCGGTTTCGCGTTCATCCCGAAAATTTTGATGGACACGCTGCTGTATCTGGTGAACTACCGTATCCAGAACAAGTGGATTTTCGCCAAATCCGCCGAAAATCAGGAGGGCTGACATGCGCAAGCACTTATCCGAAATTCTGCTGACGCTCTTGACGGTCGCGCTGCTTGTCGGATTTGCCTTCGCCGTTCCGCATCCCGCGATTACGGACGATGCGCTCGAAGCCTACATGAACGACGGCGCGGCTGCAGACGACGACTACGACTTCCTATTTGAGTGACACAAGGGGCGCTGCCCCTTGACCCTGCAAGGGACTTCGTCCCTTGACCCTTTCGCGCGATTCAGTTGGTGACTTTTTCATACAACTTCCGCGTGTTGATTGGGGGAACCCCAGAGGCGCTGCCTCTGGACTCCGCAAGGGACTTCGTCCCTTGACCCTTTCGCGCGATTGAGTTGAGCGCATTTGCTTGCTATGCCCGCGTGTTTATCTGAGAAACGAGGAGGAATTTCTATGCGCAAAGTTTTGGCGCTGCTGCTGTCTCTGCTGATGCTCACCCCGGCGCTGGCGGAAGAAACCGTCATTACGCCCCTGCCGATGGGCTTGACCGACACTGGCTACACGCCCGATCCGAACGCCTTTATCGCGGCGGACGAGGAAAACGGCGTGCTGCAAGGCTATCAGGATGATTCCATCACTGTCACGCTCTGGCGGGAGACCGTCGGGGATGCGACCTACAACATCGCGCGCGTGAAGATTGCCGACCCGTCGCAGTTCCGCACGGGGCTGAATCACCCCAAGGCGCGGACGGACAACAAGATTTCCGCGATTGCCGAAAAGCACAACGCTGTCGTGGCGATTGGCGGCGACTACTTTGGCAAGGATGACTACGGCTACGTTGTGCGCATGAATGAGGTGTTCCGCAAGAAGCCGTCGAAGCAGCGCGATATGCTGCTGGTGGATAACAACGGTGACTTCCACATCATCCTCCAGTCCGACGCGGACGAATTGAAGGCGCTGCTTTCCTCTGACACGCTGACGTTCCCGAACGTATTCAACTTCGGCCCGGCGCTGGTCGTCGACGGCAATGTCTGCGAAATCCCGGACTACTACAAGAACAAGTACAACGTTTTTGCGGATGAACCGCGCTGCGCCATCGGGCAACTCGGCGAATTGGAGTATCTGCTGGTGGTCGTTGACGGCCGCCGCAAGGATTCCGACGGCTGCACCTGCGCGGAACTGGCGGATTTCATGGCGAAGCAGGGCTGCACGATGGCGTACAACCTCGATGGCGGCAACAGCGCGCTGATGTGGTTCGGCGGCGAAAATTACTCCGAGAAAACCGTCAAGGCGGAACGCTCCGTCTCCGACATCATCTATTTCGCCACGGCAATTGACGCCGCGAATACGGAGGAGTAACATGCTGACTCCCTATGGGCTGACGGCAGCGGGCGCGATGCTGCTCCTGCTGCTGCTGACGGGTTTTTCCTGCCGCAGGAAGGGCATCCCCTACCGCACGTTCATCACCTTCGGCGCATTGTCGCTGCCGCTGGCATTCCTGCTTTCGCGGCTGACGTTCGCGCTGTCGAACATCCCCCTCTACGTCAACACGCTCAGCAATCCCCTGCTGATGCTGCACTTCTGGGACGGCGGCGCGTCGCTGCTGGGCGCATTGCTTGGCGTGCTGCTGGCAGGCTGGCTGACGGGGCGAATCCGCCGCGAATCCGTCGGGCGGCTGATGGACGCGATTGCGTTCGGCGCGCCGCTGGCAATTGCGGTGGAGCGCATCGGCGAAGGGTGCTTCGACGAAATCATGGGCATGGGCAAAGGCATTGAGACGGAATGGCTGGCTTTCCTCGGCAACCTGACTGGCGGCAATCATCCGGTGTTCCTCTACGAAGCAGCCGCGATGGTCGTGCTGTTCGTGGTTGTGCTGCTCGCCCAGCGGAAAAAGCACCCCGAAGGCGACACGATGTCGCTGTTCCTGCTGCTCTACGGCTGCGTGCAGGTCGTGCTGGAATCGCTCCGCAACGATTCGCACATGCTGCTGATTCACTTCGTCCGCGTCAATCAGGTGGGGGCACTGGTGCTGGCGGTCGCGGTTATCATCCGCTGGACGGTGACGGCAGTTCGCGGGAAAACCTGCACGGGCAAGAAAGCAGGGCTGCCCTGGGCGCTGATAATCATCAGCATCGGCCTGGGCATCGGCATGGAGTTCGCCGTAGACCGGCTGGGCGAACCGCTGCTCTCCTACGGGATGATGGCGCTGGCGCTGGTGCTCATCGCGTGGTGTGGGCTGCGCTTCCGCCGGATGGCAAACAAGGTCTGAAAGGAAGGATTCTGCAATGGAAAAGCACAAGATTGACCGAATCAACGAATTGGCGCGCAAAAAAAAGTCCGACGGTCTGACCGACGAGGAAGCGGCTGAACACGCCGCCCTGCGTCAGGAATACATCGCCGGATTTCGCGAAAATATGCGTCAGGTGCTGGAAAACACATACGTCCAGCGCCCGGACGGTACGAAAACGAAACTACAAAAAAAGACCCCAACAAAATAATTATACCACATTCGGTCGGCGAAAGTCAACAACAAAACTTTTCGCCGACCCCTTGTATTTCCGGCACTTTTCGTGTATAATGAAGGTGCAAAGAGAGAGAAGAGCCGCTGGCAGGCGGCAGCACAAGGCATCGCGGTGAGCGCGACCGCCGGAACAGGAAAGGAGGCGTTTCCAATGAACCAGGATGAACAGCAGCTGTCGGGCGTGTTGCGTCAGACGGTCATAGAAGTGTCTTCCTGTTTCCGCACCGCATCATGAGTGACAGTCCTCTTTGACTGATGCGCCCCTGAGTGAGAGCGCCGTAAGGATGGGTACACGGATATGGACGACATGCAGAAGGATTTTTCTCCGGCAGCGGATGCGGACAGCATCGACGACATGGCGGATGACATGATCGAAATGACCGATGAGGAAGGCAACACGACCCTCTTCAAGATTCTGGACTATTTCTTCTATAACGGCGACGAGTACGCCATTCTGACCGACTCCATCGACGAGGGCACGACCGGCGCAGACCGCGTGGACTGCTACGTGATGAAGATCGTGCCCACGACGGACGAATCCGGCGAAGAGCTGGAAGAGTTCGTTCCCGTGGAGGATCAGAAGCTGGAAGCCAAACTGATGGAAATTGCCACATTGAAGCTCAATGATGACGAACAGGCGGATGACGAGGACTGATTTCTTCCTCTCCTCTCCCGCTTCCCTCCATACAGAGCGACCGACATTTCGTTTCTTCGGTGCTGGACTCGATGAACATTTCGGAACCAACTCGACCGATCATTCGTTTCATAGGACAGAACTTGTTCGACGTTTGGAACTGAATCCGACCGACGCACTTTCGGAATTTCCCCGACCGACCACACGGAATCTCGTTCTTTGGCTGACAAACCCGACCGACCAACGCGGACGATTCAGCAATGAATCGTCCGTTTTTTTGCGCTTTTCGCCGGAAAAGGCGAATGTTTACCACTGACTTTTTCCCAACCGCCTGTGATTTATGTGGATAACCTTGTGGATTGATGTGGATAAGTCGTGGATTTCCTGCGACAGCCATGCAATCCAGCTGAATTTCTCCTGCATCATCCTGTGTCCTTTGGGAGTTTCTCGTCCGTTATGCACACAGAATTCACAAGGTCAGCATTTTTTTCCCGATTCTGTGGATAAGTCTGCTGATATTGTCCGTTTTCTTTTGTTATGCACAAGGTTGTGCACAATGTTCGACATTTCTCGACGCGCGTGCCAAAGAAGCCCCCCTCACCAATTCTGTTGATGAGAGGGGGCTGATTATGTGTTTGGGCTGTTCTCTTGTGCTGCTTTTGCTTCCGGAATTGTCGTGTCCTTCGGCACAGTGCCGGAAAACACCGTTTCCTGCGCGTCGCTTGTGACCTGAATGTCGCCGCCGTAGTGCCGCAGCGTTTCCCGGACGATAAACAGTCCCATGCCATGACCGTCGGACTTTGTCGTCACGCCCGGCTCGAAAATCCGCTGCTGGTCGTCGGGCGGAATCGGCGTGCCCGTGTTCGCAACGGAAAAGACGTACTCCTTGAGGTTCTCGGTCAAGGTAATGGTCAGGTGCTTTTTTCCATCGGGCAAATCCGCCATGGCATCAATGGCGTTGTCAATCAGGTTTGACAGCACCTTGCACATCTCCCAGCCAGAAATGGGCAGTTCCTTCCATGTGGACGTGATGTTCAGCGTCACCTGCACGCCCGCCTTTTCGCACGCGGCAAGTTTCACCTGCAAGAGCGCGTTAATCGGCGCGCTGGCGGTTTTCAGCACGCGGCTGACAGCGGTGATGCGCCCGTACACCTTCTCGATGTAGCTGTTCGCCTCGCCGTACTCCTCCATTTCCATCAAGCTGTACACCACCTGCAGGTGGTTGAGGAAGTCATGCCGCTGGGCGCGGAGGGTGTTGTTGAGCTTCTCCATGGCGTCAATGGTGTCGTCCATTGCGTCCAGCTGGCTCAGCAGCCGCCGGGTGGACATGGCCTCGCGGATGTCCATCACCGCGCCCCAGATAATCACCGCCGCCGCAACGCCGACAAGCAGCCGCACCATGCGCGGGCTGAAGTCGTACTGCGGCGAGATTACCACCAGCGTCATCACGCCCAGAATCAGCAAAATCTCCAGACTATTGATGATGATGGCGTAGTTCGTCGCTTTCCTGACAGAAATATTCTCCTGAAACCGCGTCAAACGCTTCATTTGCGTCCCTCCCGGATTTCCTGATTCTTCCGAATTGTCGCCTCATGCCCCATGTCCGATGGGAAATAGTACTTCTTCCCCTGCAATTCCACGGGCATATAATTCTGGCGGACGTAGTGTCCGGGATAGTCGTGCGGATACTTGTAGCCGTCGCCGCTGCCAATTCGGTCGTGCCCGGCGTAGTGCGTGTCGCGCAGGTGGACGGGCACAGCGCCGTAACCGCCCTTTTCCGCGTCCGCCATCGCCGCATCGACCGCGGCGCACACGCTGTTGCTCTTCGGGCTTTCGCAGATGGCGATAATCGCCTGTGCGAGCGGCAGGCGCGCTTCCGGCATTCCAACGAATTCCACCGCGCGCGCCGCGGCTTCCGCTTGCAGCATCGCAATCGGATTCGCCAGCCCAACATCCTCGCTGGCATGGGCAATAATCCGCCGCGCAATGAGTTTAGGGTCAACGCCGGCATAAATCAGCCGTGCGAACCACGCCAGCGCCGCGTCACTGTCCGAGCCGCGCAGGGACTTGCAGAACGCGCTGAGCATGTCATAATACAAACTTTCGTCACAGCGAATCATGGGCTTCTGGATGGATTCCTCCGCAACGGCAAGGGTGATGTGGATGCTGCCCTGTGCGTCGGCGGGCGTCGTGAGGACAGCAAGCTCTACCGCACCAAGCGCCGCGCGGGTATCGCCGCCCGCGATTCGCGCGATATGGCGCAGCGCATCGTCATCGGCGATGATGTTCATCTGCCCATAGCCGCGCTCCGGGTCGTCGATGGCGCGGCGCATGGCGGTCAGCACGTCCAGTTCCGTCAGCGGCTCAAACTGGAATACGCGGCAGCGGCTGACAATAGCGGGCGTCATGGACACCATCGGGTTTTCCGTCGTCGAGCCGATAAAGCGGATGATCCCCCGCTCAATGGCGGGCAGGATGCTGTCACTCTGCGCCTTTGACCAGCGGTGACATTCATCCAGCAGCAGATAAGTGGACTGCCCGTAGGCGCGGCGCTCCTGCGCGTCGGAAATGACCTTGCGCACGTCCGCCACGCCGCTGGTGACCGCGTTGAGCTGCACAAACGCGGACTTGGTGCTATTGGCGATAATCGACGCGAGGGTCGTTTTGCCGCAGCCGGGCGGCCCGAAAAAGATGGAGGAAGTCAGCCGATCCGCCTCAATCGCGCGGCGCAGCAGCCGCCCTTCCCCCAGCAGATGACGCTGCCCGATAAACTCCGCGAGCGTCCGCGGGCGCATCCGATCCGCCAGCGGCGCCTCCTGTCCGGAAAAAAGATCCGTCATTGTTTCACCTCAACAGCAAATACGCTCCCGCTCCCAGCAGCAGCAACTGCACCACCAGCAGAATCGGGAAGCCATAGCGAAAATACCAATGCTTCGTTTTATGATGGAAGCAGAACATCCCCAGTGTTCCTCCGAGGCTGCCGAACAGCACCACCGGCAGAAACAGCGTTCTTTCCGCAATCCGCCACGCCCCGCGTTTGGCGCGCCGCTTATCTATCCCCATAAGCGAAAACGCGAGGGTGTTGACCGCCAGCAGGTACACCCAAATCAGATTCAACAACCAATTCTCCATAATTACAACCTCCCCAGAGGCTCTGCCTCTGGACTCCGCAAGGGAGTTCCTCCCTTGACCCTTTCGCGCGATTGGGTTGGTGACTTCTCCATACTTCTTCCGCGTGTCGCGCAGGGGTTTCGCCTCCGCAGACGCGATTTTCCCTGCGTGAAAGCAATCAATTTCAATAGAAAAATCAAGCCAGAACACGCACACCGATGGATTCCGTCAGGGGACAAACTTCCCCTGCGCCACCGCCGTGATTCCCCCGTGTGCCGCGCTGTACACCCACCGATGTACCCCGCGCAGCGCCAGTTCCGCGTGGCATAGCGCAATGCCGCCGTCCAGCAGCGCACGGTCGCTGATGGTCAGCGCAAACGCACCGGGCAGCGCTTCCATCCGCCACGGCTGCATGTTCATTGCCGACGGCGCAATTTGCACCAGCTTCGCCACATCCAGCATCATGCCGTCCGCGGGAACAGCGTTCATCAGCTTGTCGAGCGGCTTCCGGCGGCGATTCTCCGGCGCTTGAAGCGGCTTCTCCGGCACACCGACCGCAATCACCGCGAGTACCGTCTCATTCTCCTGCATCGGCAGGCGAATCTGCTTGCGGCGGTATGTGCCGCTCACCCAGCACGTCCCCAGTCCCAGCGCCGTCGCTTCCAGCACGAACGCTTCGCCCAGAATCCCGGCATTCACGCGGCAGAGCGCTTCCGTCCCGCAGGCGATGACCACCGCCGCCATTTTGCAGCCTGTGATGCGCCCCATGCCCAAAATCGTGCCGGTGAACAGCGACTCGTCCACCGGGGTCAGCATCAAGCGTGCGCCGGGCAGCGCGCACCGCCCAACGACGTAGGACAGCGCCGCGAACGCCGCCGTGTCGGGTGCACCCGCAAAGCTCCGGCAGGATGTGCGCACCAATGCCGCTTGACGCAGTTTCTCCTTCTGCATGGGCGAAAAGAGCGTCTCCAGCGTCGTCATTCCCCCACCTCCAATGGTGTCGGGCACAGATGGCGGCAGACCTCGCCCACGCGCTCATGCAGCACCAAATCCGCCTGATTGTCCAGCGGGGTTGCGTCGCGGTTGATAAGAACGATGTGCCGCCCGCGGAAGAACCGCAGCAGCGACGCCGCCGGATACACCGTCAGGCTCGTTCCTGCGACGATAAGCAGTTCCGCCTGCTGCAATTGGCGCACCGCCGCGCGAACCGTCGCATCATCAAGCCCTTCCTCGTACAGCACAACGTCCGGCTTGATGATTCCGCCGCAGGGGCATTTCGGCACGCCTTCACTGTCCCGGATGTACTCCGGCGGAAAAAAGCGCGCACACTTCAGGCAATAATTCCGGTGGATGCTGCCATGCAGTTCCAGCACCGTTTTGCTGCCCGCCTTCTGGTGCAAGCCGTCGATATTCTGCGTGATGACCGCCGTCAAACGTCCGCCGACTTCCAGCTGCGCCAGAAAGCGGTGCGCGTCGTTCGGCTGCGCGTCCAAGGGGAGCATTTTCGCGCGATAGAAGCGGTAAAACTCCTCCGGATGGCGCGCAAAAAAGGTGTGGGACAGAATTTCCTCTGGCGGATAGGCGAACTGCTGATGATACAATCCGTCCTGCGAGCGGAAATCGGGAATGCCGCTCTCCGTCGAGACACCCGCGCCGCCGAAAAACACGATACGGCGGCTCTCATCAATCCACTGCTGCAATTCTTCGTACATCGTTGGTTTTTCCTCCCCTCTTATGCTGTTTCTGCGATAAACTGCACTAATCATGCAGAGGGTTTCGCCTCTGCGGAGGCGACAAGGGGGCTGAAATCTTCCAGACGCGCAAAGGCACCAAGGAAATCATCCGTCAGTTCCAGCATTTCGCCGAGTTCATCCAGCAGCTTCGCGGCTTTTCGCCAACCGCTGGCGCTGCACAAGCTCCGCCGTAATTCCCTGATGCGACAAATAATGGCGGTCGTCCAGAAAGCTCGCATAGTTCAGCGCCATTATCGCGCGGCGATTCGTGTCCTGCATATCCATCGTTGGCATAGCAAGCTCCTTTGGTCACAGCAGGAAAGTAATCATTTTCAGTATAGCACACCCTGCCGCGTCATGCAAGACAAACGGGCAAGAAATCGCTGTTTGTCGCGGCTAATCATCTTCCTCTTCACATCAGAAAGGAAATATGCTATAATATAATCGGTAGATTCTTCACAATCGAAGGAGGCATACGATGGATGTCAAGAAGCTGCTTGCTGATGTAACGGCGCTGCCGGGTATCAGCGGGCATGAGGCGCAGGTCAGCGCGTACTTTGCCGAACAATTCCGTCCGCTGGTGGACGAGGTGACGGTGGACGCGATGTACAGCGTGATTGCGCACAAAAAGGGCAACGGACCGAAAATTATGCTGTGCGCCCATTTGGACGAAATTGCCCTGATGGTAACGCATATTGAGGATGACGGCAGCCTGCGCTTAGGCAATGTCGGCGGGGTTGACCCGCGCATTCTCCCCGCGAGCCGCGTGTGGGTGCATGGGCGCGAGAAGCTGTTCGGCACCATCGGCGCGCTGCCGCCGCACCTGATGAGCGCCGCCGACCGCGCGAACAACTACACGCTGGATAACCTGCATGTGGACATTGGCATGAGCGCCGAGCGCGCGAAGGAACTCGTTCGCATCGGCGATTTGGTAACCTTCGACGGGCCTGCCCGCGAATTGCTCAACGATCAGTTCGCATCGAAAACGCTGGATGACCGCTCCTGCGTGGCGATTCTGCTGCGCGCGGCGGAAATGCTGCAAAAGCTGGTCTGCGACGCGGATGTGTATTTCGTCTGCTCGTCGCAGGAGGAAGTCGGCGGGCGCGGCGCAATGACCTCCGCTTTCGCGATTGACCCGGATTTGTCTGTCGTGCTGGACGTCGATTTTGCTGAAACGCCGACTTGTCCGCCGCGCTCTGCCCTGCCGATTGACGCCATGATTGTCACACACGGGCCGTTTGTGCAGCCGAAGCTCAATCAGCGACTCATCGACTGCGCAAAAAAGCACCATGTGAAGCTGAACGCGAACGTCGCAAGCCGCTCCACCGGCACGGACGCGGACGAAATCGGCTTGTCCCGCGCGGGTGTGCCGAGCGTGCTGCTCAGCCTGCCGGAAAAGTACATGCACACGTCGGTGGAAACGATTGACCTGAATACGCTGGAAGAGGGCGCGCGTCTGCTGGCGAATTTCGTCGCGGAACTCGACGAAAGCTGGGAGGATGACCTATGGATTTGAAGACACTGACGGAAATCAACGCTCCCTCCGGGCATGAGCAGGCGATTCGCCGCTTTCTGCTGGATGAGCTGAAAAAGCTGGGCTTCGCGCCCGTCCTCGACCGCATGGGCAACGTCGTTGTCGTGAAGGAAGGCACGGGCGACGCGCCCCGCAAGCGCGTGATGGTCAGCGCGCATATGGACGAAGTGGGGCTGATTGTCACCTCCGCCACGGAGGATGGCTACCTGCGCATTGCCGCGGCAGGCGGCATCGACCCGCGCGTGCTGGTTTCCAAGCGCGTCACCGTCGGGGACGACAAGCTGCCCGGCGTCATCGGCGCTGTGCCGATTCACCTGCAATCCGCCGCCGAGCGCAAGCATGTGCTTTCGATGGATGAGCTGCTGGTGGACATTGGCGCGAAGAACAAGGACGAAGCCGAGTGCAAAGCCCCGATGGGGACGTACATCTCCTTCGATACGCCCTATGTGGAATACGGCGATGGCTTCGCGTGCGGCAAGGCATTCGACGACCGCGTCGGCTGCCTGTCGCTGCTGCGTTTGCTGCAAGAAGAACTGCCGGTTGACCTCGTGGCTTGCTTTGTGTCCGAAGAGGAAGTCGGCTGCCGCGGCGCGAAGGGGGCCGCGTTCCAGCAGGAACCCGACATCGGCATTGTGCTGGAAGGAACGACGTGCAACGACCTCGGCGACGTACCGGAGACTGCGCACGTCTGCGAAGCTGGGCAGGGCGTCGCGGTGTCGTTCATGGATGGCGCGTCAATTGCGAACCGAGCGTTGTTCCGCAAGGCGCTGGACGTGGCGAAGCAGGAGAACATTCCGCATCAGGTGAAGCACAGCGTATCCGGCGGCAACGACGGCGGCGCGATTCAGCGCGCGCGGGAGGGTGTGCCGGTGGTGGTGCTGAGCGTGCCGTGCCGGTATATTCACTCGCCATCGTCGGTGGTGAAGCTGTCGGATGTGGAGAGCCAGTTTGCGCTGGTGAAGGCGCTGGTGAAGGCACTGTAACGCAGGGATTTCCCCTCTGCGGGCGCGACAAGGGGGCAACGAAAACAGACGAAGTCTGCGATCGCCCCCTTGACCCCTTCGCAGTGCACCACCATGTTACTGGATTTTTATCTGAATAAACACGCGCATACTGCATGGTAATGCGCACAACTCAATCGCGAAAATGGGTCAAGGGTCGAAGACCCTTGTGGGGTGCAGGGGCAACGCCCCTGCCGGAGTCCAGAGGCAGAGCCTCTGGCGCCTCCCCTATCAGTAAAGGAGAAGAATTATGTTGGAATTGTTGAAGAAGGTGCTCAAACCGGTCGCGCCGTCGGGACTGGAAGAGCCGGTAGCGGCGGTCATCCGGGAAGAGGTTGCGCCGTATGTGGACAGCATCGAGACAGACGCGCTGGGCAATCTGATTTGCGTGAAGAACGGCACGGAGGCGAATCCGGAGAAAATCATGCTGTCCGCGCACATGGATCACATCGGCTACATCGTCACGGGCATTGAGAAAGAGGGCTTCCTGCGCGTGACGAACGTTGGCGGCATCAGCCCGACCATGAGCCTGACGCGGCATGTGTCGTTCCCGAATGGCGTGCAGGGTGTTGTGGTGTCCGAAGTGAGCAAGGACACGGCGATGAAGGACTTGTTTGTGGACATCGGTGCGCAGGACAAGGCGGACGCCGAGACGATGGTGCAGATTGGCGACGTGTGCGTGTACGCGAACGACTGCTTCCAGCTGGGCGCGAACCGCGTCGCAAGCCCTGCAATGGACGACCGCGCGGCGTGCGCACTGCTGATTCGCTTCCTGCAAACCGTCGGCGCGACGAAGCAGACCATCATTGCCGTTTTCTCCGTGCAGGAGGAAGTCGGCTGCCGCGGCGCGAAGGTGGCGTCGTTCGCGAAAGCGCCGGACAAGGGCATCGCCATTGACGTGACCGCGTGGGGCGACACCCCCGGCACGAAGCAGCCGGACATTAAGCTCGGCGAGGGCATTGCCGTGAAGGTGATGGATCACGGGAGCATCTCGAATCCGGATTTGCGGGAAGCGCTGCTGGCGGCGGGTGCGCAGGCGGGGGTGAAAACCCAGCGCGAAGTGCTGCCGTTCGGCGGGACGGATGCGTCCGCGATGCAGACCAGCCGCGGCGGGATTCCGGTGTGCACGCTGTCGATTCCGTGCCGCTATGTGCATTCGGCGTGCGAAGTGGTTGACCTTCGCGATGTCGAGGGTGGCGTTGCTCTGCTGAAGAAGTATTTTGAAGCGTAATTGCTTCTGAATCCGCAGGGGATTTCGCGTCTGCGGACGCGACCAGAGGGCAGTGAAAACAGACGAAGTCTGCGATCGCCCTCTGGACTCCTTCGGTTTCGCCACCCATGTTTCTTGGGCGTTAAAGCAGCTTTTTTGTTAGTGGACTAATTGTTGCATCACGTTGGAAGGGAGTTCCTTCATGACCGCATTCCTTGGCGTATTGTATCTGCTTGTGTTCCTCGCGGCGGGGTGCACATGCGTGCGATTCCTGCTGCCGCGGAAGTCGCTGCTCACGCGCGTGTGGCTCGGTGTCAGCTTGGGGCTGCTGCTAATGATGTGGCTGCCGGCGCTGATTGCGTTCGCGGTGGATTTCACATGGACGGCGCATTTGCTGGCGCTGATTCCGCTGGCAGGGCTGACGGCGGGGTGCTTCTTTTTGCGCGACCCTTCGCCGGTGAAAAAGTGGGATGCGCGGGAAAAGCAGCTGGCCGGGCAAATGCTGATGGTCGTGCTGCCGCTGACGCTGCTGTCGGGGTATCTGCAATACACGCACTGCCTGCGCGTCGGAAGTGACGGCGGCTGGTGGGTCGGGCAGAGCACTTACGGCGATTTGCCGATGCACATGTCGTTCATCACGTCACTGAAAAACGCTGCTTTTCCGCCGGATTATGCGCTCTTTCCCGGTCAGCGGCTGTCATATCCCTTCCTGACGGACAGCCTGTCTACGTCGCTGTACCTAATGGGCTTCTCGCTGGAATGGGCGATTGTCGTGCCGGGTACATTGATGATGGCACTGTGCTTCACGGGCGTGATGGTGCTGGCGCGGGAGATGACCGCCGGGAAAAAGACGATTATCCTCGCGACGCTGCTGTTTTTCTTGAACGGCGGTCTGGGCTTCCTGTACAACTTTGACCTTGCGGGTGGCACACTGAACAATCCGTTCAGCACGGTCATCGAGCGAATCCGCGAAATTCTTGACGGGTACTACGCCACGCCGACGAATCAGCCCACGCCGTACAACCTGCGCTGGTCAAACGTGATTGCCGACCTGATGGTTCCGCAGAGGACGCTCCTCGGCGGGTGGTGCATGGCGCTGCCGTGCTTTTATCTGCTGTTTACGTCCTTTGCGCCGGAAAAGCGCCCGGCGTTTGCGCAGCGGATTCGGCAAACAGGACTGCTGGCGGTCTGGGCAGGCGCGCTGCCGCTGATTCACACGCATTCGTTCCTCGCGCTGGGGCTTTGCTCGCTGGGCATGATGGTGTACGACCTGATTCACGACAAAGAGCGCTGGACGCAATTGCAGTGGTATCTCTCGTATGGCGTAATCGCCGTGGTGCTGAGCGCGCCGCAGCTGATTTGCTTCACGTTCGAGCAGGTGTTCCAAGGCACGGGCAGTGGGAACAGTTTCCTGCAATTCTGGCCGAACTGGGTCAACAGCTATGAATCAAACGGTGAATTTGTCTTCCGTGACCTGTACTTCTGGTTCTACCTGAAGAACATCGGTCTGCCGTTCCTGATGCTGATTCTGGCGCTGTTCGAGCGGAATCCGAAACATCGGCGGCTGTTCGCGGGCGCGCTGCCGATTATCCTTGCGGTGGAGCTGGTGCGCTTTCAGCCAAACATCTACGACAACAACAAGCTGATGTATCTGGCGTGGCTGCTTTGCTGCATGATAGTGGCGGACTGGTGCCGGGAGATCTGGCATCGGCTGAAAGGGATGCGCGGGCGCGGCGCGCTGGCGTTCGTGACGGCGATTGCGGTGTTCCTGTCCGCGGGGCTGACGCTCTGGCGCGAGTGCGTCAGCAACTATCAGGCGTTTTCCGCGTCGGCGGTGGAAGCGGGGGAATTTGCCCGCGACAACACGCCGGAGCATTCCACCTACATGACCGGGACGCAGCACCTGAACCCGATTGCGTCCATCGCCGGGCAGAACATCGTCTGCGGGCCGGATTTGTGGCTGTACTACCACGGGCTGGACACGAGTGAGCGCAAGATGGACATTGCGGCTTTCTACACTGACCCGGAGGAAAACCTCGACCTGCTGGAGAAGTACGATGTGGACTACATCTACGTCAGCAGCTATGAGCGGAGCAGCTATGCGGTGGATACGGATACGCTTGACCGCCTGTTCACGCGCGTATTCAGCAACTGGGAAGCGACGATTTACGCCGTGCATCCCTCATCGGAAACGGAGGACATGGGCAATGGAGCGTCTGCTGCGCTTCGCGGTGGAGCATGACCGGGTGATACGCCTGATGTTCATGCGGGATGGGCGGCTGTTTCAAGTCAATGCGCACATTGTGCGCTACGACGACAAGCAGGTATCGTTCGTGACGACCCGTTCGCCGCGGACGCAGGTCATCAGCCGCGAGGAGCTGCTTGCGGTGGATTTCCGCCGCGGGGATGATGGGCAGGTGGTGTAATCCCTGCCTGCTTGCCAACAAACAAAACGTACGCCGCACAGCGGCAAGGAAAGGAGCGAAGGATGGAGCAAGAGGAAAAGAAACCCACGACACTAACCGGCGTCGATTTGTCCCAGACAGCATCGCTGCTGCTTCCATGGACGCATGACCCGTGGGGCAAGCTGCGCCCGCCGCTGTCCGAGGAAGCGCTGTGCATGAGCGCCGAACTCGCCAGCGCCGCGTATGGCATGGCGATTGAGCCGTGGGTCGAAGCCGGCTGGCGCGACGTGACCATTCAGGTGGATGGCGAACTGACTGCCCTGCCGCCGAACAATCCCTTGAGCGCCGAGTGGCGGAAATACTGGGTGCGCGCGCGCCTGAAACCCGTCAGCGCGCTGGGACAGATGCTGGGCGCGCTGCGATTGAGCAGCAGCAATAACACCACCGGCAAGGCGGTCGTGATGCTCCATCCCGCGCTGGATGGGCGCTACGTCGTCGCGGTTGGGTTCATGGGCACGGGTTCGCGCTTCTACGACTGGTTCAGCAATTTCCGTATGACAACCCAGGACGGGATGCACCGTGGCTTCCTGGAACTCGCGCGGCAGTTCGAGGCGAATGAGGAGAAAATTTCCTTTCCGGAAACGGCGGAAGAGCTGGGACTGGAAAAGCTCACCCTACGCGACATTCTGCAGAACATGCGCAGCCCGAACAGCCGCTTCGTCCTCTGGGTCTGCGGGCACAGCCAGGGCGCGGCGATGATGCAGGTGTACGCGCACCTGAAGATGAACGAGACGGGCATCTCCGCGCGCAACCTCATCGGCTACGGCTTCGCGTCCCCCACGGTGATGGCGGGGAGGGCGGTTCGCGACCCATCCGCCTATCCGCTGTATAACATTCTCAACAGCGACGACCTTGTCCCCCACTGCGGCGCGGCGGTGCACCTCGGCATGTGCCTGAAATATCAGGCGACGGAGAATCTGCGCAAAAGCTGCTACAACTGGAAGCGCGACGAGAAATCCGTGCAGGCACGGCTGGCAATCCGCCCTGTTCTCTGGAAGATGGTCGATACGCCGACGTGCATCATCGGCGGCATGGCGCTGCTGATGGCGCTGGGGCGCGTCAGCGGGGCGGATTTCCTCAAAATGCTGGGACTGGGCGGCTTCCTGCCGCTTGACCGCGCGCTGGAAAAGGCGGATGCGGAGGATTTTGTCCGCGGGCTGAACCAGAAGGCAGCGGCGGCATACGAGTCCGTGACCGGGCATCCGATTGACATGGGGCAAGTGTCGGACGAGGCGAACGCCATGCAGCGCATTATTGACCACTTCGGGCTGCTTTCGTTCATCGACGCGGCAAAAGCGCTGATGACCTGCCCGCACTACATGATGGCGCACCCCGAAGAGGGGTACATCGGCACATATTTCTATATCGTCATGAACGGGATTCAGGATTTTGTGCCGTTCATCTGGCATTCGGGCGATCCGCCGCGCCGCATGACGGTGGAGCAGCTGCCGCATGACATGGTGACACAGGACATGCCGGGGCTGTACAACCGCCGCCTGCAAAAACCCGACCGGCGCAAGCACCTGCCGATTACGCGGCGTGACCCGCGTCCGGGCGGCGACACGCGCCATCACCTGCCCCTGCTGACGGCAGGGACGGTGCAGCCGAACGAGAAGATCTACCCGGTAGAAGACATTGAACTGCGATAACCCACAATCATAAGAAAAGAGGCTTTTCCCATGTCCGATTACCGCATTGAAACCAAGTGTGTTCAGGCAGGCTACACGCCCGGCAACGGCGAGCCGCGCCAGATTCCGATTATCCAGTCCACCACCTTCAAATACGCCACGAGCGAGGACATGGGCAAGCTCTTTGACCTCGAAGCGTCCGGCTATTTCTATTCCCGCCTGCAAAACCCGACGTGCGACCACGTTGCGGCGAAAATCGCGGCGCTGGAGGGCGGCAGCGCAGCTATGCTGACCGGCTCCGGTCAGGCAGCGAACTTTATGGCGCTGTTCAATATCTGCGAGGCAGGCAGCCACATCGTCGCGTCGTCCTCCATCTACGGCGGCACGTTCAACCTGATTGCCGTGACGCTGAAGAAGATGGGGATTGCGTCCACCTTCGTCTCCCCCAACGCGACGGACAACGAGCTTGACCGCGCCTTCCGCCCGAACACGCGCGCAATGTTCGGCGAAACGATTGCCAATCCCGCGCTGACCGTGCTGGACATTGAGAAATTCGCTCAGGCGGCGCATCGGCACGGCGTTCCGCTGATTGTGGACAACACCTTCCCTACGCCCGTCAACTGCCAGCCGATTCGCTGGGGCGCGGACATTGTGACCCACTCGACGACAAAGTACATGGACGGTCACGGCGCGGCACTCGGCGGCGTCATCGTGGACAGCGGCAATTTCGACTGGATGGCGCACGCGGAGAAGTATCCGGGGCTCTGCACGCCCGACGAAAGCTACCACGGCATCACCTACGCCGAGAAATTCGGCAATGCGGGCGCATACATCACCAAATGCACCAGCCAGCTGATGCGCGATTTGGGCTGCGTGCAGTCCCCGCAGAATGCGTTCATCCTCAATCTGGGGTTGGAGAGCCTGCATGTGCGGATGCCGCGCCACTGCGAGAACGCGATGGCGGTCGCGCAGTTCCTCGAAAAACAGCCGCAGGTGGCGTCTGTCAGCTATCCGCACCTGCCGTCCAGCCCGTACTACGCCCGCGCCATGAAGTACATGCCGAACGGCGGCTGCGGGGTGGTGTCGTTCGTCTTGAAGGGCGGACGTCCCGCTGCGGAGGCATTCATGAAGCGGCTGACTTTGGCGGCGATTGAGACGCACGTCGCCGACGCGCGGACGTGCTGCCTGAATCCGGCGACCTCCACCCATCGGCAGATGACCGAGGAGCAGCTGGCAGTTGCGGGCATTCCGGCGGGCATGGTACGCATCAGCGTCGGACTGGAGAGCAAGGACGACCTGATTGCCGACCTTGCGCAGGCGTTGTCCGGCATCGAAGCATGAGCGCGTACATCAACCGATATTTCCTGCTAATGGCGGTGTTTTTGCCCCTATGGTGCATCATTCGCCGACCATGGAAGCGCTGGAGCCTGCACGAAGGCTGCCTAATGGCGTTCGCGGCGCTGTTGTTTTCGCTGCTGTGCCTGGTGCTGCGCGGCACATGGGCTGCGCCGGGAGATATGCTGGCATCGGCGCTGCATCGGCTGCGGACGGGTGAGGGCATTCAGCTGCGGCTGTTCCGCACCATTACGCGGCAGCTGCGGTACGCCCGGCATGAGGAGATGCTCATTAACATCTGGGGAAACATCCTGCTCTTCATCCCCTACGGCTTCTTCCTGCCGCTGCTGTGGAAGCGGTATCGTCATCCGCTGCAACTTTCGCTGATGTGCCTGCTGCTGCCCTTGAGCATCGAAACGTGCCAGTTGTTCATCCACCGCATGACGGATGTGGACGACGTGCTGCTGAATTTCGCAGGCGGGATGATTGGCGGCGGGGTGTTCGCGGGGATGCATATGGTATTCCCCAAATTCACTGATAAGGCGCTTGTGCGCGGATAAGCAAACGAAAACGTCCCCTTCCGGCAATGGAACGGGACGTTTTTACTATTTGGGAATATGTGCCGCGAATTTTTCGTGCTGGCTAACGTAAGTGGAATGCAGCGGGCAACAATTCTCGCATTGCCTTACCTCCCACTCGTTTCCCTTAAATTATGCCATAAAATAAGGGAAACGTCAACCGATTAAGGGAAAAAGCCCTGATACTATTTCCGAATCAAAAGGGAGCCGATGAATTTGGAAATCGTATCATATCATCCCCGAAATACTTGACGAAGCCTGATACGATACGAACATTTTTCACACACAGTTTACCAAACATAAAAAGGTGTATTTTCTCAATTCGTATAACGGATATGGTTTTCTTTGCACCACTCTTCAGCTGCTGAACTTAAATGTGCCAACTCATATCTATACCAATCTGTATCAAGGAATTCTTTTTCAATCGCAATTAGGAACTCACGATCCATATCCTTTGCAGATAATTGAGATAAAAATTTAACCGTCTTTCGAGATAAATAAACCTGCGCATATTTCATCTCCAATGCCGGAATATCTACACGAAAGCAAGGAACATAGTGTCCATAGCATTGAGCAATGACGCTCGGCAGCGATTGAACATCGCAGTCAAATACACTCCCCAATTTTTCAGCATCAATCATTTGAGACTTTTTTTTGTCAAACCACCAAAGAACATAGTCTGTTTTGCAATATGGAAACCATCGTCCATAGTGCGCAATTTCCTTTATGCTAACCATTGTTTTTACCTCCAATTTCAATAAGCAATTGTACCACCATACCAAATATGAAAAGTATGCGTACTACCGATATTCTACCATCAACGTTTCTTCACTGTCAACCATGCCGATAATACTACTTCCAGAAAGCGAAAACGGCGAAAAAAACGTCCCCTTCCGCTGCTGGAAAGGGACGTTTTGCTTTATTTCTGTTTCTTATGATACCCGCAGTCGCAGTACGATCCGCCGGACGCAAGCGTGTATTCGCGCACGAAATCCGACGCTTCGCCCGCTTCCGCCATCGTGTAATCCAGTCGGCACATGGCAGGCGTGAGGTCATACAGCCCCAGCTCCTTCGTCAGCACACAGATGCCGCACTTATAGAACCGCGCCTCGTAGCCGCTGCCGTCCGCGTAGGGCAGATAGTCCATGTTCCACGAGTAGGGGTTTCGGTCGGCAGCGCGGAACTTCTCCGCCTGTTTCATCCCCGCAATGTCCTTGTCAGAGAACTTGTTCTTCCCGCTCTTGCGGCAGAACCAGCGCATCGCGGGCGTCATCATGGACTTCGCGTAGTAATCCGTCAGCGTCTGCACGGTCGGGCGCTTGGGCATATGCAGCACATACGCGCAGAGCATCGCGCAGTTGACGAGGTTCATCTGGAAGCGGTCGCCCGGCTCAAAATCCGGCACACGCGCGATAATCCGCCGATACTCCTGCTTCGCTGCCTTCTCCGTTGCCTTGGCGGATTCCGCCGACTGCCCCAGCACCACCGTCAGCTGATGCGTAAACGAGCGATGGAACAGCATCCACATGCCCATCGGCATTCCTGCATACTTCATGAGCTTACCTCCCCTTGCATTCGCGAATGAGTTTGTTATGTCAAACTCATTGTAGCGCATTTTCGAAGGATTGGCAAGAGGGAATGCTGAATTTTTATCAGAACAGGGTCATGGTAATAGCCACAGGCGCAAGCAGCCATGTCATGGCATATTGCGCCATGATGAACAGCAGCGCCAGTCCCAGCACAACGCAGCAGAAAACGCCGAACCCCGTTCCACACGCTTCCGGCACCAGTTCAATCAGAATGTACATCCCTCTATTTCCTCCCCTATCCACCTAACAAATTCGCTCCGGACGCATAGCGGTGCAGGCTGCGTCCGGAGCGTGTCTTTTGTGGGGCGGAAAGCAAACCGCAATAAGTGGAAGGGGGCGGGCTTTCCGCGGCAGGCGTCGCGTAACCGGTGTATTCGATGCCTGTCCCGAATTTCTTCGGCATTTTTAGCATACCACGAAGCGCGGTTGCATGGTAGTCCACTTTTTCGCGATTTTCCGCCACTTTTCCAAAAACGACAAACACCCCCGCACCACGTTCGGCGCGGGAGTGCAAGGAAACATCAGAAATTGCGGGACATATCGTACTTGGAATAGAACTCTTTGCGGAAATCAAGGAAGCAGTCGTTGGCAATGGCTTCGCGAATCTGCTCCATCAGGTGAATCAGGAAGCGCAGGTTGTGAATTGACGCAAGCCGTCCGCCGGTGATTTCGCCCGCCTTGAGCAGGTGGCGCACATACGCGCGGGAGAAATGCTGGCAGGCGTAGCAGTCGCATTCGGCGTCAATCGGGCCGAAATCGTGCGCGTACTGCGCGTTCTTGACGACGACGCGTCCCTTGCTCGTCAGCACCGTGCCATTGCGGGCGATTCGCGTCGCCAGCACGCAGTCGAACATATCCACGCCGCGCAGCACGCCTTCCAGCAGGCAGTCCGGCGTACCGACGCCCATCAGGTAGCGTGGCTTGTTGACCGGCATGTACGGCGCGATTTCATCCAGCATCTCATACATCACGGGCTTCGGCTCACCGACAGACAATCCGCCGATGCCGTAGCCGATGAAGTCCATATCCGCCAGCGTCTTGGCGCTCTCAATGCGCAAATCCTTGTAGAACGCGCCCTGCACGATGCCAAACAGCGCCTGATCTTCCTTCGTGTGGTGCTTCTTGCAGCGCTCCGCCCAGCGGTGGGTTCGCTCCATGTTGATTTTCGCGGTGTTGTAATCGCAGGGATACGGGCTGCACACGTCGAACGCCATGCAGATATCCGACCCCAGCTTCTGCTGAATATCCATCGACTCTTCCGGCCCGATGAAGTGGCGCGAACCGTCCAGATGGCTCTGGAACGTCACGCCCTCCTCCTTAATCGTGCGGATGCCGGCAAGCGAAAATACTTGGAATCCGCCGCTGTCGGTCAGAATCGGCTTGTGCCAGTCCATGAAGTTGTGCAGGCCGCCCGCCTCCTGCACGAGGTCTTCGCCGGGGCGCAGGTGCAGGTGGTAGGTGTTCGACAGCAGAATCTGCGTGCCGATTTCCTCCATCTCGCGGGGCGTCATGGCTTTCACGCACGCTGCCGTGCCGACGGGCATGTAAATCGGCGTTTGAATGTCGCCGTGCGGCGTGTGCAGCACGCCCAGCCGCGCGCCTGACTGCTTGCAAATGTGCTTGAGTTCATAGGAAAAAGGTTGTGTCACGGCTCAATTCCTCCGTTGTCCGGGATGTCGGGGTTCAAAATCGCTTCGGCAGAGTTGTTGAAGCGGATGGCCATATCGGTCAGTTCTTCGGCGTAGCAGTTCCAGATGGAGCCGCACGGAAGGTTCTGGAAGGTCATGATTTCCTTGCGCGTCGGATGCTCGAACACCAGCCGGTAGCCCCACAGGGCAATCTGCTGCCCCGCAATGCCGCGCCCGTACTTATTGTCGCCCCACAGCGGCGCGCCCATGTTCGCCATCTGCACGCGGATTTGGTGATTCCGCCCCGTTTGCAGGCGGATGGCACACAGCGCCGTGCCGTTCTTGCGCGCAAGGCACTCGCCGGACAGCATCGCCAGCTGCGCGCCCTTCTCGTCCGCGTCGCAGATTTCGACCTTGTTGAGGTACTCGTTCTTTTTCAGGTAGTCGATGCAGGTGAAGCGGTCTTTGACGCGCCCCTCGACGACGCAGAGGTACTCGCGCCCCATCTCGTGCTCACGCATCTGCGCAGACAGCCGGGACGCCGCCTTGCTCGTGCGCGCGAAGACCATCAGCCCGCCAACCGGGCGATCCAGCCGGTGCACCAGCCCCAGATACACCGCGCCGGGCTTGTTGTACTTGATTTTGATGTACTCCTTGAGCTGCGTGAGGATGTCGGTATCGCCCGTCTTGTCCGCCTGCGAGAGCATGTTCGGCGGCTTGACAGCGACGATGACGTGGTTATCCTCGTACTGCACGTCGATATTCGCCAGCTGATGCAGCGGGAATTCGTTCATTTGACCGACCACCTTCCGCTTGCGCCGCAGGGCAACACGCCGCCCGTCGTCACCGGCAGGCAAAGCTCCTGCGCGTCGATGATGCCCCCATGGCAGCTGCTGACGCACTTCATCAGCATATTGCTGAGGACGCTGGCCTGAAAGCCCGTCGTGTAACTGTTGATGAGGAAAAACAGCGGCTTGTCGGAGAGTACCTTCGCGCTCGTATCAACCAGCCCGAACAGTTCGTTTTCCAGCTTCCACACCTCGCCCGACGGCCCGCGCCCATAGCTCGGCGGATCCATCAGGATGCCGTCGTAGGTGTTGCCGCGGCGGATTTCCCGCTGCACAAACCGCAGCGCGTCCTCGACAATCCAGCGGCTCCTTTCCTCCGGCAGCTTCGATAACTCGCGGTTCTCCTTGCCCCACTGAATCATGCCCTTCGCGGCATCGACGTGGGTGACGTGCGCGCCCGCAGCCATGCAGGCCAGCGTCGCGCCGCCGGTGTAGCCGAACAGGTTCAATACGCGGATGTCCTTGCGCCCGCTATTGCGGATGAGGTCGCCCATCCACACCCAGTTCGCCGCCTGTTCCGGGAAAAGCCCCGTGTGCTTGAATCCCGTCGGGCGGACGTAAAACCGCAAATCTTGATGCTGAATCGTCCAGCGCTCCGGCAGGCGGGTCAGAAACTCCCACTCGCCGCCGCCCTTCTCCGAGCGGTGATAATGCGCCTGCGCCTGTTTCCACAGCGCCGGGTCTGCCTTGGGCCAAATCGTCTGCGGATCAGGCCGCCGCAAGATGACATTTCCCCACCGTTCGAGCTTCTCCCCGTCGCCCGTATCCAGCACCTCATAATCTTCCCATGTATTCGCTAAAAACATAATAACTCCTTTTAAGAGGCGCAAGGGGCTTCGCCCCTGACCCCACCAGAGGCGCTGCCTCTGGACTCCGCAAGGGACTTCGTCCCTTGACCCTTTCGCGCGATTCAGTCGGTGACACTTTCAGGCTATGCCCGCGTGTTTATGCGGGATTTCGCGTCTGCGGACGCGACCAGAGGCGCTGCCTCTGGACTCCGCAAGGGACTTCGTCCCTTGACCCTTTCGCGCGATTCAGTCGGTAACACTTTCAGGCTATGCCCGCGTGTTTATGCGGGATTTCGCGTCTGCGGACGCGATTCCCCCTGCTTCACAACAATGATGAAGCTATTTTACTGCCCCACGCAGTTAAAATTCTTCATCATCCACCAATCTCGACAAGACATCCCCATTGAGCTGCACCAGCCGCCGCACAACCTCCTGCACATACAGCCTGTCCAGCCCTTCCAGTGCCGGGTCAACCTCCACCGCTTCCCGCAGTGCCGACCAGTCGCCCGTCGCCGCCAAGGCAGCTAAGCGATTCGTCTCGTCGATGTCCATCATGATTTCCGCCAGCGGCGCAGGGACGCGAATCCCCTGCGGCTGCACCAAGCCGTCCGCCAGATGCAGGTCGCTTTCGATAATCGCGTTCATCGGCAGCTGCGGCAGTTCCCCGCGATTTTGATGCGCAACCGCCGGAATCACCGCCGTTTCCTTCCGCAGAATCGCCAGTGCAAGGCGAACAGGGCGCGTCGGCGGCGTATCCTTCAATAGCATCAGCTGCGCCGTCATGCCGTCGGGCGTTTTTGCCCCCTCGTGACCAATCGTGTTCATGTGGGCAATGCGCTCTTTGCGCTTCTCGATGCTTTCGCCGAACGCCGGGTTCTCTTCGGGGATGTAGTCCTCCTCCGCCGCCAAGAACTCCGCGTGGCGCACCACGTCGCCCACGGCAATCGCGTCGTACCAGCCCAGCCAGCGATGCGTCAGGCGGCCGAGCTTGTCCTCCTCCGCCATCTGCCGAAGCGCGGGAATCAAATCAACATTCTTGCCCTTTTCGCGCAGGGACACGAGGAACGAGAAGCCCGGCAGCCCCGCCGTGACCGCCTCGACCGCATCCTCCTTGCGGAAAAGCGCCTTTGCCAGCCGCGGCACGGTGTTTCCGCGATAGGCGGCATCATCCAACCCATACGCCTGAAAACCTGCGCCGAGGAACAGCTGCGTCGTGCGGGCGACAGGCTGCCCCAGCGTCACGACAATTGCTTTCGGGCAGGCGGAGCGCATATTGCGGCACAAATCCAGCACCACTTCGCCCTGACGGAGCGTATGCAGCAGCCCCTCAATGCCGCCGTGGACGCGCGCCTGATCGCTCAGTCCGGGATCGTCCTCCTTCACGCCGCCAAGGGCATCCTGATCCTGCCGGAAGCGCGTCGCCGCCATGCAGTCGCCCGCATAAACGACGCAGTCCGCGCCCATGAGGACTTCCTGCCGATTACCGGAAACGATGATCTGCGCCTTGCGGCCGCTGGCGTAGACGATGGCCTCGGCATAGTGCTGGAGGACATCGCGCATGGCGGCGTTTTTCTCCTCCACCGCGAGAATGCCATCCTCTTTGCCGGCGTAGAGGAAATCGACGAGCAGGAAGGGCAGGTGCATCGGAATATCCTGCCCGATGAAGGCGAACTTAAAAGGCATGGTACAGCCCCGCTTTCTGGATACTTTGACAGTCTATCTTACCATGAAACACGCCAAAAGTAAAGCCCGGAACGATGGTGTTGCGCATCGTTCCGGGGGAAAGAAAGTTTGTTTCGGTTCTTTGGGTGAATTGCTTTTGGATTCTAACTAACAGGACTTGTCCGCAGCAACCAGAGGGCATGAAAACGGACGAAGTCCGCGGTCGCCCTCTGGACTCCTTCGGCGCCGCCACTCTTGGGGTTTCATGTTTCTTGACTGATGCCGGAAGTTTATTCCAGAGCATCTAATCCGAACCGCAGGTTCGCCGGATAAACACGCGGGCATAGCCTGAAAGTGTCACCAACCCAATCGCGCGGAAGGGTCAAGGGAGGAACTCCCTTGTGGGGTCAAGGGGCAACGCCCCTTGCGGAGTCCAGAGGCAGAGCCTCTGGCGCCTCCCCCTCTTACGCCTTGTGCACCCGCACGCCCAGCTTGCAGTCCTGACCGTTGATCGACCAGTCGCGGACGATGAACGTGTCGTCCATCGGGGCGCGCTCGACGACTTCCGCCAGCGTGCCGCGCTTGAGCATATCGACGCCGCTCTCGATGGCGCTCGCCAGCACGTCGCCGCACTCATAGCGCACATCCACGCGGTCGGTCACGTCGAAATCGGACTCCTTGCGCATCGTCTGCACCTTGCTGACGACCTCGCGGACATAGCCCTCCGCAATCAGCTCCGGCGTCAGGTTCGTGTCCAGCACAACCGTCACGCCCTTATCTTCCTGCGCGACGAAGCCCGATTTCTGCATCGGCGAAGTCAGCACATCGTCCTTGCCCAGCGTGACCAAAGTGCCGTCAATGTCAAACGACACGGTTTCGCCGCGCTCGAACGCATCGACGACATCGTTGCCATCCATCGTCTGCAGGTGCTGGCCAATCTTGCCCAGCAGTTTGCCGTACTTCGGGCCAAGCGTGCGCATCTGGGGTTTCAGCTGATACGTCGTGAACTCGCGCGCGGACTCGGTGAACACAACTTCCTTCACGTTCAGCTCATCCTCGCACAGCGCCTGATAGCTTTCGGAGAAGGACGCGCCCTTGACGTAGAGCTTCGCGGCGGTTTGACGGGTCTTGATATTCGCCAGATTGCGGCACGCGCGGCCCAGCTGCACCACTTCCACCAGCGCGTCCATCTGCGCTTCCATATCCGCGTCGATGGCGCTTTCGTCCGCCGTCGGGAAGTCGCACAGATGCACGGATTCCGGCGCGCCCGGCACGTTGTTGACCACCAGATTCTGATAGATTTCCTCGCTCAGGAACGGAATGAACGGCGCGCAGACCTTACTCAGCGTCACCAGCACATGGTACAGCGTGGTGAACGCGGCGTCCTTGTCCTTCACGTCGCCCTTGCCCCAGAAGCGTTCGCGGCCGCGGCGGACGTACCAGTTGCTCAGCTCGTCCACGAAGTCCTGAATCGCCAGGGCGGGCTCGGTCACGCGGTAGTTCCACAGGTCGTCATCGACGCGCTTGATGAGCGTGTTCAGCTTGGAGAGAATCCACTTGTCCATCAGGCTGAGCTGCTCGTTTTTCAGGTCATGCGCGGTCGGGTCGAAGTTGTCGATATCCGCATACATGGCGAAGAAGGCATACACGTTCTGCAGGGTGGCAAGGAACTTGTTCTGCCCCTCGCGCACCGCCTTTTCGGAGTAGCGGCTGGGCAGCCACGGCGCGGAGGTGGTGTAGAAATACCAGCGGAGCGCGTCGGCGCCGAACTTGTTCAGCTCATCAAACGGGCTGACGACGTTGCCCAGATGCTTGGACATCTTGCGCCCCTGCTCGTCCTGCACATGGCCCAGCACGATGCAGTTTTCAAACGGCGCACGGTCGAACAGCAGCGTCGAAATGGCTTCGAGGGTGTAGAACCAGCCGCGCGTCTGGTCGATGGCTTCGGAGATGAAATTCGCCGGGAAGTTCTGCTGGAACTCCTCCTGATGCTCAAAGGGATAGTGCCACTGCGCAAAGGGCATCGAGCCAGAATCGTACCAGCAGTCGATAACCGCCTTGTCGCGCACCATTTCGCCGCCGCACTTTTCGCAGCGGAGCTTTACGGCGTCGATGAAGGGACGGTGGAGTTCGAGGTCTGCGCCGGGATCTTCAATCGCCATTTCGCGCAGTTCCGCGCGGGAGCCGACGACGTGCATATTGCCGCAGGAGCACTTCCACACCGGCAGGGGCGTGCCCCAGTAGCGTTCGCGGGACAGACCCCAGTCGTGGACGTTCTCCAGCCAAGTGCCCATGCGCCCTTCCTTGATGTTTTCCGGCATCCAGTTGATGGTGCGGTTGTTGCGCACAAGGTTGTCCTTCAGCGCCGTCATGCGGATGAACCACGTCGGGCGGGCGTAGTACAGCAGGGGCGTATCGCAGCGCCAGCAGAAGGGATAATCATGCGTGAACTGCGGCGCGCTGAACAGCAGCCCGCGCTCCTGCAAATCCGCCAGCACCAGCGGGTCAGCCTTCTTGACGAACACGCCCGGCCACTTCGTTTCCGCCGTCATGCAACCCTGCGGATCAACAAAGTTGACGAACGGCACGTCGTTCTCGCGGCAGACACGGTTGTCGTCCTCGCCGAACGCCGGGGCAATGTGGACGATGCCCGTGCCGTCGCTCATGGTGACGTAGTTGTCGCAGATGACGAACCACGCCTTCTTGTCCAGCTTGCCGACGGCGAAGTCGAACAGCGGCACATACTCCATGCCTTTGAGCGCCGTGCCGGGCATTTCCGCCAGCACCTCAAAGCTCTGCTCCGGGAACACCGTCTCCATCAGCGCCTTCGCCATGATGTACACGCGGCCGTCCTCCGCCTTAAAGCGGCAGTAGATGTCGGTCGGGTTCACGCACAGCGCCATGTTCGACGGCAGCGTCCACGGGGTGGTCGTCCACGCCAGCAGGTAGGTGTTTTCCTCGCCCTTAACCGGGAAGCGGACGTACGCGGACGTTTCCTTAACCGTCTTGTAGCCCTGCGCGACCTCGTGGGAGGACAGCGCCGTGCCGCAGCGCGGGCAGTACGGGACAATCTTGTGTCCCTGATACAGCAGCCCCTTCTTCCAGATTTCCTTCAGGCTCCACCATTCGGACTCGATGTAGTCATTCTCATAGGTGATATACGGATGCTCCATGTCCACCCAGTAGCCGACCTGATCGCTCATGACCTCCCAGTCATGCAGGTACTTCCAGACGGACTTCTTGCATTCCTTGATGAACGGCTCGATGCCGTACTGTTCAATCTGCGGCTTGCCGTCCAGCCCCAGCGTCTTTTCGACTTCCAGCTCAACGGGCAGACCGTGGGTATCCCAGCCTGCCTTGCGCAGGACGCTGTACCCCTTCATCGTCCAGTAGCGCGGAATCAGGTCTTTGATGACGCGCGTTTCGATATGGCCGATATGCGGGCGGCCGTTGGCGGTCGGCGGGCCGTCGAAGAACGTCAGCCGCTTTGCGCCGTCGCGGAAATGGAACGAACGGCGGACAATGTCCTTGTCTTTCCACAGCTGGGCGATTTCTTTCTCGCGCGCCGGGAAGTTCAAATCCTTGGCAACCTTGTTGTACATACCATGCACCTCATTCTTGTTGTCTCTGCTGCGGCGCAAACAAAAAAGTCCGCCCCAGCATGAAAATGCACTGGGACGGACGAAAATGCTTTTTGCGATTCATCCGCGGTACCACCCAACTTGACAGGCACGATGCCTATCCGCTCTGTGCAGGCGCACGCACCTGCTTTCTCGATAACGGGAGAACCCGTCTTTCCCTACCTGCTCCGCCCATTCCGCCCGCATCGCTTCGGAAAAGCGCGCTCCGGGGTGATTTGTCATCAGGCAGTCTTGACCGGGCTCACACCCTCCCCGGCTCGCTTTCCAAGGCTTGTCCTGCGCCGTCCCCATCCTTGCGCATTCCCATTCATTATAGCCGCATTTTCCCCTTTTTGCAAGGGGGATTTGCAAATTTTCCAAGGGGCATTGCCCCTTGACCCTTCCGCGCGATTGAGTTGAGCTTTCTTCCATAATATATGCGCGTGTTGCGCGGGGATTTCGCGCCTGCAGCAACCAAAATCCATCCGCAAAGAAACGAAAAACCCCCGCGGCACACACCGCAGGGGGACACATTTCACTTGCTGGAAGCTGCCGCCTTCTCTGGATACAACCGCTTCTGCAGCTTGCGGATGCAGGTAAAATAGCACGGGAACAGGAACAAATCCGCCATTATCCACGCAACAGGGTTCGCAAAGCACGCGGCATCGTACCCCAGCGACGGAACAAACAGCATCGCCACCACCGCGCGGCCGACAAGCTCCATCAGGCCTGCAATCATCGCAATCATGGTGTAGCCCAAGCCTTGAATGGAGAAGCGCACAATGTTCACAAACAAAAGCGGAATATACAGCGCACTGTTGATAATCAGGAACTGCTGCGCCATGTCGATGACCATCTGGCGGTCGGCGCTATCCTGACTGATGAACAGACCCACCAGCGGCTTGCCGAAGAAGTAAATCGCCACAAACGCGAGGACGCAGTAGATACAGCCGATGATGGAGGATGCTTTCAAGCCCTGATTGATGCGGTCGAGTCTCTTCGCGCCGACGTTCTGCCCGGCGAAAGTTGCCATCGTCGAGGCGAGCGCATCAAACACGCAGCAGAAGAACATGCTCAGCTTGCCGCCCGCCGTGACCGCCGCGACCGCAATCGTGCCGATGCCATTAACGGCATAAGTCACCGTCAGAGAGCCAATCGCCGTGATGGAATACTGCAGACCAAACGGGATGCCCATTGCCAGCAGGCGGCGAACAAACGGCGCACGGATGCGCTTGTCCTCCGGCTGCATTTTGAGGATGGTGAATCGCTTGCGGATGACCAGCAAACACCAGAGGCCGCTGATGAGCTGGCTGATGACGGTCGCCCATGCCGCACCCTCCACGCCCATGTGGAACGCAAGGATGAACGTGTAGTCCAGCACGATGTTGAGCAGCGCAGCAATCGTGATGGCGATAACAGGCGTTTTGCTGTCGCCCAGCGAGCGCATCACGCCGCCGCACATGTTGTACAGCACCGTAACCGGAATCGCGAAGAAAACCGGCTGGATATAGGCGACCGACAGCGGCAGAATATCCTCCGGCGTGTTCAGCATCCGCAGGAGCTGCGGCGCGAAGAAGCCGGTTAGCAGCCCCATCAGCACAGAAATCACCGCGCACAGGTACACGGAGTGCATCACATAGCGGCGCATTTCCGTCTCGTCCTTCGCGCCGAACGCCTGCGCAATCGGAATCGCGAAGCCGGAGCAGATGCCCATGCAGAAGCCGTTGATGAGGAAGTTCAGCGATCCGGTATCGCCCACCGCTGCCAGCGCTTCCGTGCCCAGCACGCCGCCGACGACCATGGTATCCATGAAGCTGTACAGCTGCTGGAACAGGAAGCCGCCCAGCAGCGGCAGGGAGAATGTCAGAATCAGTTTCAGAGGCGAGCCCTGCGTCATGTCACGGGTCACGTTTTTCTGCGCCATGTGGATGTCCTTTCGTTGATGCAGGATGGGGGGAAAATCACGTTTCATTGTCCCCGATTGGGAACGCCTATTTATAGCACGTTTTTCGTCGGTTTTCAAGGGGTTTTGACAGGAATTTTTACGTCTTTTTTCCCCGTGTTTTTCGGACGAAAAGACGCCATTTTTCACGGCTGAAAGCGGTCGTGTAACCGCTATGGTGTAACCTATGTGACGGAATCTAAAAATTCAATCGTATGCTATTGACACCATGCGATTGATTTGCTATAATCACCCCTGCTTCCGATAAAAACATCAGCAAGGAGGTGTCCCATGGACAAGGAATTAGCAGGATTCGGCTGGTACATCAAGCGCATTGACAACGCCCTCGCCCGCGAAGCCTGTCGGAATGTCCAATCCCACAACCTGACGATGCAGCAAAGTCATCTGCTTTTCGTGCTGTCCGACGCGGAGAATCACACACGGACGCTCAAGGAGTTAGAGAGCATTTTCGGCTGCGCGCAGTCCACGCTGGCGGGGCTGGTGACGCGGCTGGAGAAGAAAGGGCTGGTGGAAGGCTTCACCGACCCGCGCGACCGGCGCATCAAGCATGTTCGCCTGACAGAAAGCGGCGCGGAAATGCGGCAGACGTGCCACAAGGACATTCTGCAATCCGAAAAGCGAATGTCCGCCGGGATGACAGAGGAAGAAAAGCAGCTGTTCCTGCAATGCCTGCAAAAGGTCTATGAGAATCTGAAGGATGACATGGACGAAACAGAGCATTGCCACAACAATTACCATAATAATGAAGGAAAGGAATGATTTCATGCTGAAAACACTGGCTGCGCAAATTAAGCAGTACAAGAAATCAACGATTCTCACGCCGATTTTTGCCGCGCTGGAAGTCGTCATGGAAGTGCTGATTCCCATGGCGATGGCGCGCTTGGTGAAGTATGGCATTGAGGGCGGCGACACCGGCGCGATTTACCGCTACGGCTTCCTGATGATGGCGATGGCCATGCTGTCGCTGGTTTTCGGCTCCGTCTGCGCACACACAGCGTCCCACGCCTCCACCGGCTTTGCCGCGAACCTGCGCGATGGCATGTACCGCAACATCCAGCGCTTCTCGTTCGCCAACATCGACAAATACTCCACCGCCGGTCTGGTCACGCGCATGACCACCGACGTGACCAACGTTCAAAATGCCTTCCAGATGATTACGCGCATTGCGGTTCGTTCGCCGCTGACGCTGATTTTCTCGATGATCGTGGCATTCGTCATCAACCCGGAGCTGGCGGGCGTGTTCCTGATTCCGCTGGTGCTGCTGGGCGTTGTGCTGGGGCTGATTATCAAGCGCGCGACGCACCTGTTCGATCAGGTGTTCAAGAAGTACGACGACCTGAACGCCTCCGTGCAGGAGAACGTCTCCGGCATCCGCGTCGTCAAAGCGTTTGTGCGCGAGGACTTCGAGGACAAGAAGTTCGGCAAAGCGGCGACGAACGTCTACAACCTGTTCGTCAAGGCGGAACGCATCATCGCTTTCAACAGCCCCGTCATGATGCTGACCATCTACGGCTCGGTGATGGCGCTGAGCTGGCTGGGCGCGTCGCTGGTCACGGGCGGTTCGCTTGATGTGGGCGACCTGACCGCCATGTTCACCTACGTCATGAATATGCTGATGAACCTGATGATGCTGTCGATGATTTTCGTCATGCTGACCATGTCCGCGGCGTCTGCCCGCCGTATCGTGGAAGTGCTGAACGAGGAGCCTTCGCTGTCGAACCCCGAACAGCCGCTGGAAACGGTCAAGGACGGTTCTATCGACTTCAACCACGTCATGTTCAAGTACCATGCTGACGGCCATGGCGACCCCATCCTGAACGATGTTGATTTGCACATCAAGTCCGGCGAGACGGTGGGCATCATCGGCGGCACGGGCTGCGGCAAATCGACGCTCGTCAGCCTGATTTCCCGCCTATACGACGCAACCGAGGGCTCGGTGGAAGTCGGCGGCGTGGACGTGCGCAAGTACGACATGGAAGCCCTGCGCAATCAGGTTGCTGTGGTGCTGCAGAAGAACGTGCTGTTCTCCGGCTCGATTCTGGAAAACCTGCGCTGGGGCAATGAAAACGCCACGCTGGAGGAATGCAAAGAGGTCTGCGCACAGGCTTGCGCGGACGAGTTCATCGACCGGATGCCCGACGGCTACGATACGCACATCGAGCAGGGCGGCACGAACGTCTCTGGCGGACAGAAGCAGCGCCTGTGCATCGCCCGCGCATTGCTCAAAAAGCCGCGCGTGCTGATTCTGGACGACTCCACCTCCGCCGTTGACACCGCGACGGACGCCAAAATCCGCCGCGCGTTTGCCCAGCGCATCCCCGGCACGACGAAAATCATCATTGCGCAGCGCATTTCCTCCGTGCAGGACGCTGACCGCATTATCGTGATGGACAACGGCCGCGTGGAAGCATTCGACACGCATGAAAACCTGCTGAAGAAGTCCGACCTGTACCGCGAGATTTATGAGACGCAGACGTCCGGCGGCGGCGACTTCGACAGCCCCGACCAGATGAAGGGTGGTGACGCGCAATGATGGGAGGCCCTCGCCGCAGAGGCGCTCCGATGCCCCGCATGTCCATCAAGGGGCAGGGACACATCCTCAAGCGCCTGATGAAAATCGTTTTTGAAAACTATCTGTGGCAGTTCATTGCCGTCATCGTCTGCATTGTGGTGACGGCGTATGCCACCATTCAGTCCAGCACGTTCACGCGGGATCTGGTGGATGTGTACATCGCCGGCATTCAAAAAGGCACCAAGACCATGGGCGATTTGGCGAATGCCATGATTCCGCTGGGCTGCGTCCTCGCGCTGGGCGTTGCCGCCAGCTACATCCGCCAGCGCCTGATGGTCAGCGTCGGGCAGGGCACGATGCTCAAAATCCGCACGGACTTGTTCACGCACATGGAGTCCCTGCCGATCCGCTACTTCGACACGCATTCGCACGGCGACATCATGTCCATCTACACCAACGACGTGGACACCCTGCGCCAGCTCATCAGCCAGAGCATCCCGGAGGTCATCAACAGCGCGATTTCCGTCGTCATGGTGTTCTTCGCCATGCTGAACAATTCGTGGATTATGACGATTCTCTCGCTCATCCTGCTGACGTTCCAGATGCTGGCGTCCGCCAAACTCGCGAAACTGTCCGGCAAGCACTTTGTCGCGCAGCAGGCGAATTTGGGCCGCGTCAACGGCTTCATTGAGGAAATGATGACCGGGCAGAAAGTCGTCAAGGTGTTCTGCCACGAGGAAAAGGCGATTGAGCAGTTTGGCGACCTGAACGAGCAGCTGCGCACATCAGCCCACGAAGCGAACCGCTGGGCGAACACCCTTGGCCCTATCAACAACAACTTGGGACACATCTCCTACGTTATCTGCGCGATGGTGGGTTCGGCGCTGTCCATCGCAACGGGCGGCACGCTGATGTCCACGGGACGTCTGGTGGCGTTTCTGACGCTGAACCGCAACTTCTCCCAGCCGATTTCGCAGATTACCCAGCAGCTCAACTCCATCATCATGGCGCTGGCGGGCGCTGAGCGCGTGTTCAACCTGCTGGATGAAGCGCCGGAAGCCGACAATGGCTATGTGGAGCTGGTGAACGCGAAGGAAGCGCCCGACGGCACGATTACCGAGACGACCGAGCGCACCGGGCTGTGGGCATGGAAGCATCCGCACACGGCGGACGGCAGCGTCAGCTATCGCAAGCTGTCCGGCGGCGTGACGTTTGACCACGTTGATTTCGGCTACACGCCCGAAAAGGCGGTGCTGCACGACATCACCATGTACGCCATGCCGGGACAGAAGATTGCTTTCGTCGGCGGTACGGGGGCAGGCAAAACCACCATCACGAACCTGATTAACCGCTTCTACGACATTCAGGACGGCAAAATCCGCTACGACGACATCAACATCAACAAGATTCGCAAGGCGGATTTGCGCCGCAGTCTCGGCATGGTGCTGCAGGACACGCACCTGTTCACCGGCACGGTGCTGGACAACATCCGCTACGGCCGCTTGGACGCGACAGACGCGGCGTGCATGGAAGCCGCGAAGCTCGCCAACGCGGACGAGTTCATCCGCAAGCTGCCCGACGGCTACAATACGATGCTGACGGGCGACGGCGCGAACCTCTCGCAGGGGCAGCGGCAATTGCTGTCCATTGCCCGCGCCGCGGTTGCCGACCCGCCCGCGCTGATTCTGGACGAAGCGACCTCCTCCATCGACACGCGCACCGAAACGCTGGTGCAGCGCGGCATGGACGCCCTGATGAAGGGGCGCACGACGTTCGTGATTGCGCACCGCCTGTCCACGGTCAAGAACAGCGACTGCATCATGGTCTTGGAGCAGGGCCGCATCATCGAGCGCGGCACACACGACCAGCTGATTGCGCAGAAGGGCAAGTACTACACGCTGTACACCGGGAATGCGATTGGGGAATAATTGAGGATATAGAAAGCGCGCCTGCTTCCGAATGAAAGGGAGCAGGCGCGTAATTTATAGAGGAATGTTATTCAACCTCGCCGTAGAGGTACGCTCTCGCCGTCTCGTCGCCCGTGTGGCAGAGGTACAGCCCGTCGTGCGTCTGGATGAGGTAGAAGCCGCGCCAGTAGAAGCCGCACATGGTGTCCTCGGCGAAGAAAGGCAGCTTGTCAATGCCGTGCGGTTCGCCGAACTCGCTGGTCTCCTCGTCGTAGTCCATAACCCAGACCGTGTTGTCATGCACGAAGTACATCGCCGAATTGTCCTTGTTGGGGGCATAGGCGTAGTAAGCATCGTGCGTCACATAGTCGCCCAGCGTGACGTCATAATCAGGAATCGGCTGAAGGGTCAGCGTGTTGACCCAATTATGCACGGCCTTCGTCGCTTCGCCAGATGACAAGTCCACCGTCGTCAGCACCTTGCCGTCGTACAGCGTGCGCTCATACTTCGAGCTTTCAGCACTCCATCGGAAGAAGCCGGGCATGTCCGTCAGAAGGTGGCTGTTTTCGTCGTCCTCCAGCGCAAATTCCAGCATTTCGCCCTTGCCCGTATCCAAATCAAACCAGACAATCTGGTATTCGTCCGTCTTGTCCTTCGCGATGACGTACAGCCCGTTTTCCGCGTCGTACACTGCCTGTTCGACCGTCACGTCGTACAAGTCCTTTGCAATCGGGAACTTCTTCCACCCCATCTGCGGCACGGTGCTGTAATCGAGTTCCGTGACCATCTGCATCCGCACCATCGTGTCATCCGTCGGGGGAACAAAACTGTACAGCCGCCCTTCATTCGCGCTGAACAGCACCAGCTCCGCGCCGCCGTTCAGAAGCATCACCTGCCCGTAATAGCCGCTCTGTTTCAGCGCTTCCGACCAGATGATGTCTTCCAGATTGCAGACGACTTCCGGCTCATATTCGGGGTCATCGACGCGCAGCAGCTGACTGCCGCTGATGAAGAAGAGTTCGTCTTCAAACGGCAGCGCGCTGGTCACGTCCGTGCGGTAGCGGCTGCCGATGCCGTGCGTCCAGTCCATGGCATGGTCGGCGGATTCGGCGAACACGGGCATCACGCCCAGCGTCAGCACCAGCAGGAGGGACAGGAATGCAGCTCGGAGGTTGTGTTTCATGGGGAGGCTCCTTTCTTTGGTTGAGCGGTTATTGTGCGGATTGAGGGACGCGGGACATGTCGCAAACATACAGCGTATCTCCATGTGTCATATAATAGTAATTCCCTTTCCAGAAGAATCCGTATGCTGCATGATATGCTTCTTCCGGCAGTCGGTCAAAACCTCTCGCAGTTGTCGTTCCATCTGTATACCAAGCAATGTCATCATGTAGGAAGAAGAATCGACCGCTTTCAGCATCCACTGCAAGCGCAGTGCAGCTTGGATTATAGTGATATACTCCCAAATCCAAATCGTATTCTTTTTGATTCTCTAAGCCCAGATTTGCAAAAGCAAAAACCGTTTGTTCAGGTTCAAATGTTTCCGGATTATATACCAAAACTGCACGTTCATCCAGATAATAACTGGTATCTCCCTTCCATTCCCAATGTCCATCATTTCGCATGATTAGGAGTGTAGATGCCCATTCGGGGTTTTCTTGCCACGAAACAATTTGAGTTGTGGCAAGAACGTTTCCAAGTAGTTTTCCTTTCCCATTTTCTAACGAAAAGCAGAAAAATCCTGCTTTCGTATTTTGCGAAGTTCCATATATACCACGCATGTAAATTTTTTCGCCAATCTTCGCAATTCTGCCATAGCTATAATAAGGTTTGAAAACCCGCTCACTTCCGTCGGTACTCTCCCGGTTTACGCCTTCAACATCATCAAAATCAAGTTCCGCACATAATACCGGGGTTGCTTCGCCATCCACAAAGTCAATCCGAAAGACTTTGTGCATCCCCTGCGCAAAGATATACAGTGCATCTCCGTCCGTGAACAGGTACGCCGTTAAAACGATATGCCCATAATAGTTATCCTCTGCATAATATGGCTGTTCCTCCTCTGGAAGCAGCTTCTTTAATTGCATAACCTCTTCCGGCTTTGATTCCGGATCATGACATTTTAACAGCAGGCGACCATAGACAAAGTACAATTCGTCTTTGTAAACTTGCGTAGAAAGTACCCTTACTTGTCCTTCCCATGCTTCCCACTGCTGGAACTCATCCCCCCACTTCCAAAACTCCTCCGCCGCGAGCGCGCTTCCGGCGTTCAGCAGCGTCAGCAGAACAAGCATCAGGGCAGTCAGCCGCTTCCAGCGGGTCGTCATCGTGTTTCGCTCCTTCCGTGTCTCGTCGGGCGCGTCCGAACCATCTTTCGGGCGCTTTCACCTATTAAGACGCTGCAAAGGGGCAAAACGGGACATCATTCCGCAAAAATTTTTTTCACGCTCTGCGCCACCAGCACCGCTTCGTCCGCTGGCAGCCCGATGCTCGTCACGCGCAGCATCCGCTTCCCCTCCGCCCAGATGATGCTCACCTCGTGCGTGTCCTCGGTCTGGCGGTCAATCAGGTAGCCCGGCACGCTGTGCAGATAAATCGTCAGCACCCGCGCATCCGCCGCGCGGACGTTCCAGCCGTCGAGATTGTCCTGCTCCTCAAAGCGCAGGGAGCGCGTCTCGTCGGCATAGTAGGCTTCGCTGTGCACCTGGTCGCCGCGTGTCGTTTCGCAGCGCACCAGCGGCAGGCTGTCCGGCAGGAACGTCGGGAAGAACAGCCCCTCCCAGCCGTCCGGCACGTCCATGCGCGGCACGTTCGCTGTCTGCTCCTCCTTCGCGGGTTTCATGCCGACGTGCGCCATGCCCGTTTCGGGGTTGATGGACAGCACCAATTGGAGGATTTGCTCGCGGAACGCCTCAGAATTCGCCAGCGCAATCGGGAACGCAATCCCGACCGCCACAATCAGGCACGCCGCGACGCGCACCACGCGGTCAAGCATATGCAGGACAGTCCGGCGCTTCTGCCGCTTCGCCTTGCGGTCGATTTTCGCCATTGCCCGCGCAAACGCCGCGTCCGCCAGCTTCTCTTCGTCCGCCGTCAGCGGCTGTTCGTCCTGCCAAAGTCCACTGCGGATGAGGGCGTCAATCTGCTCATCCGACACCTGCTGATTCTTTTCGTTCATGCTGCTTCCTCCTCTCAAAACAGTTTCTCGCGCAGTCTGCCCCGCGCGCGGTGGAGATACTGCCGGATGCTGCCCGGCGACAAGCCCGTTTCGGCGGCGATTTCCGCGTCCGTGCGGTTTTCCAGCACTTTCAGGCGCAGCACCTGCTGCTCCTTCTCCGGCAGCTCCGCGATTGCCCTGCGTACTGCCGCCATCGTCTCCCGCATCAGCACCTTCTCTTCCAGCGCCGTCGGGTCGGGATAAAGCGCGAGCGCCTCGTCCCCGTCGCGCAGGAACCGCCCGCGCTGCCGCTGCTTGCGCCGCAGTTCGTCCATCGCGGTGTTTCGCACAACTGCCAGCACATACGCGCGTTCCTGCTCTTCCGTCAGCGTGCGCAGCAGGTCGATTTTCTCCATCAGCGCCACGAGGCTGTCCGACACAATGTCCTCCACCGCCGCGCTGTCAGCGGCATAGCACTTCGCCAAGCGAATCATGCTGATGCGGTGGCGCTGATAGCACGCCGCGAGGAACTGCCGTTCGTCATCCGCCTGAGCCACCCGCATCCCGCCTTTCGGATATTGTTTCTCTTGCATCTGCTTCCAGTATAGCATACGCATATCGGATTCCGCAAGATTCAGGCAAATTTTTTCCGAAAAAAAGGCAAATTTGTGCTTGACGAAACCTATAGGAATAGCGTATAATGCCGTCATTCTTCCTCCTGACTTTATCGGGAGGAAAGACACGAAAAGGAGGCGCTGGTTATGCGCATTGCCAAGTCCGTCGCTGAACTGATCGGCCGCACGCCGATGCTTGAACTCACTCACTTTGAGCAGACGCACTGTCTGAACGCGCATCTGCTGGCGAAGGTCGAATCCTTCAACCCCGGCGGCAGCGTGAAAGACCGCATTGCGCTGGGCATGGTGGAGGCCGCGGAAAAGGCAGGCAAGCTGCTCCCCGGCGGCACGATTATTGAGCCCACCAGCGGCAACACCGGCATCGGGCTGGCGATGGTCGCCGCCGCGCGCGGATATACCGCCATCATCGTCATGCCGGACAGCATGAGCGTCGAGCGCCGTCAGCTGATGCTGGCATATGGCGCGAAGCTCGTCCTCACCCCCGGCAAGCTGGGCATGAAGGGCGCGGTTGACAAGGCGAATGAGCTTGCCGCCGAAACCCCGAACGCGATTGTCGTCGGGCAGTTCGTCAACCCGGCGAACCCCGCCACCCACCGCGCCACGACTGGCCCGGAAATTTGGGCGGACACGGACGGTCAGGTGGATGTGCTCGTCGCGGGCATCGGCACGGGCGGCACGCTGACCGGCATCGGCAGCTACCTGCGTGAGAAGAACCCGAACGTGCGCATCGTCGCGGTAGAGCCGTTCTCCTCGCCCCTGCTGTCCAAGGGCGTTGCGGGCCCGCACGGCTTGATGGGCATCGGCGCGAATTTCGTGCCGGATGTGCTGAGCCGCGATTTGATTGACGAGATTATCACCGTCAAGGAGGACGACGCGTACCGCACGGGGCGCGAGCTGGCGGCACACGAGGGTGTGCTGGCGGGCATCACGTCCGGCGCGGCGGTCTGGGCGGCATCGCAAGTGGCGGCGCGTCTGGAATTCGCGGGCAAGAACATCGTTGTCATCCTGCCCGACACAGGCGAGCGGTATTTGTCCACAAAGATGTTCGCTATCAACGAGTGAATCTCCTGCCTTCCCGAAAAATTGCTTTTGGGAAGGTTTTTTTTGCATCCAAATAAGTGGAAGCCGCCAAACCTCCGCATTATTTTCCCTCTCCGCTTTGCAGGATTTTCCCCCTTCCCCCGCGAATTCTATATTATCTCTTTATCATCAGGAAAGGCAGGTCATGTCGATGATCTCACGCTATATTTTCGGTACTCCCCTCCCCACCATGGCGGTCATCCGCGAAATTGCGCCGTCGGGCGGCGAAATTCCCCACTTCACCGTCACCAAAGCGGACGGCAGCGTCTCTTTCACTACCATACTGGGTGACGATGACCTCATCTTCGGGCTGGGCGAGAATGTCCGCGGCATCAACAAGCGCGGGCATCTTTATCGCGCGTGGAACATGGACGATTTCAGCCACACGGAGAACAAGGGCGGCATTTATTCCAGCCACAATCTGCTGCTGTTCAGCGGCGAGCAAGGTGTTTTCGGCGCGTATTTCGACGATCCCGGTGCGGTCACGTTTGATTTGGGGTATTCTGACGGCGGCAAGGCGGTCATTACGTCCGAAAACGGCAATTTGTCGGTGTATCTGATTGAAAGCACCACGCTGACAGGGCTTGTGCGCGAGTTCCGCCACCTCATCGGACGCAGCTACATTCCGCCGAAGTGGGCGATGGGCTACATCCAGAGCCGTTGGGGGTACGCAAGCGAAGACGATTTGAACTTCATCGTATCCGAACACCGCAAGCGCCACATCCCGCTGGACAACGTGTGCATGGACATCGACTATATGGAGGATTTCAAGGACTTCACCTGGAATCCGGTGCATTTCCCGGATTTGAAAGCCGCCAATGCGCGCATGAAGGACGAACATATCCACCTTGTACCGATTATTGACGCGGGCATCAAGCAGCTCACTGGCGATCCGATTTACGACGAGGGTGTGCAGAAGGATTACTTCGTCAAGAAGGCGGATGGCAGCCTGTTCGTGGGCGCGGTTTGGCCGGGGCGCGCGTGTTTCCCGGATTTCCTGCGTGAGGACGTGCGGCAATGGTTCGGCGCGAAGTACCATAAGCTGATGGATACGGGCATCGAGGGCTTCTGGAACGACATGAACGAACCGGCGCTGTTTTACAGCACGGACAGTCTCGAAAACGCGTTCGAGACGGCGGAAAAGATGCGGCACGAGAATCTGGGCATTGACGGCGCGTTCAAATTGAAAGCCGCGTTCGTCAACATTGCCAACAACGCCGAGGATTACCGCCGCTTCTACCACACGGTGGATGGTCAGCCCGTACGCCACGACAAAGTGCACAACCTCTACGGCGCGATGATGACAAAATCCGCCGCCGAAGGCTTCCGCAGCTACAATCCCGACCGGCGCTATCTGCTCTTCAGCCGTTCCTCCTTCATCGGTGCGCACCGCGACGGCGGCGTGTGGCAGGGTGACAACAGCAGCTGGTGGTCGCATCTGCTGCTGAACCTGAAAATGATGCCGTCGCTGAACATGTGCGGCTTCCTGTACACGGGCGCGGACTTGGGCGGCTTCTCCTGCAACACGACGGAGGATCTGCTCCTGCGCTGGCTGGCGCTGGGCGTCTTCACCCCGCTGATGCGCAACCACACTGCGCAGCACACACGCGATCAGGAGATTTTCCGTTTCCGCAACTGGGAGGATATGCGCAATGTCGTGTCCGTCCGCTATGCGCTGCTCCCCTACCTGTACAGCCTGCTGGTCAAGTGCGCCTGCCGGGACGAGATGATGTTCCGCCCGCTGGCGTTCGATTATCCACAGGACAAGACCGCTATCCGCGTGGAAGATCAGCTGATGCTGGGCGACGAATGCATGATTGCCCCCGTGGTTGAGCAGAACGCGCGCGGCCGCCATGTTTATCTGCCGGAGGACATGCTGCTGGTGCGCTTCCGCTCCGGCGACGATTACACCGTGCAAACGATGCAGAAGGGGCATCACTGGCTGGATGTGCCAATGAACGAAGTGCCGCTGTTCATCCGCCGCGGGCATGTGATTCCGCTGTGCCGCAGCGCGGAATACGTCGATGCGCTGGACACGACGAAGCTGTCGCTGGTCGGCTGGCTGGAGGTCGGATGTGCCATCACGCTGTACGAGGATGACGGCGAGAGCACGGATATCGACCTGAACGAGGGCTTGCAGCTCATCAACGTAAGCATCGACAAGGGCGTCGCGACGGCAAAATGCGCGGGCAAGACGATTGACGCGAGCAAAGTCGTCGTGTGGGAGAGATAACGATGAAGATTCTCAATTTCGGGTCGCTGAATCTGGATAACGTTTACCAAGTGCCGCACTTCCTGCAGGCGGGCGAGACAATGGCAGCGCTGTCCGAGGCGGTGCATCCCGGCGGGAAGGGGCTGAATCAGTCGCTGGCGCTGGCACGTGCGGGCGCGGAGGTGTATCATGCGGGCGTCGTCGGTAACGGCAGCGAGCTGCTGACAAATCTGCTGAAAGAAAACGGCGTGCACGATGACTACCTGCTGCACCGCGACTGCACGCAGGGCAGCACAATGATTCAGGTCAGCCCCAAGGGCGAAAACTGCATCCTGCTCTTCGGGCAGTCCAACCACGCCATCACGAAGGCGCAGGTGGAAGAGACGATTGCCGCGTTTGCCCCCGGCGATTATCTGGTGCTGCAGAACGAGGTGTCCTGTCTGCCGGAGATGGTGGAAGCGGGGGCAAAGCGCGGCTTGCATGTCGTGCTGAATCCATCGCCGTTTGACGATTTGCTGCGTTCGCTGGATTACAACCAAATTCGCTGGATTTTCATCAACGAGGTCGAAGGGCATCAGATGACAGGCGAAACCGCGCCGGACGCGATCCTGTCTGCCTTGCGGGCAAAGTACCCCGCGCTATGCGTTGTGCTGACACTTGGGAGCGCCGGGTCGATTTGCTGCACGCCGGAGAAAACGGTTCATCAGCCAATTTTCCGCGTTCAGGCGGTGGACACGACGGCGGCGGGCGACACGTTCACGGGTTACTTCCTCGCGGCGCTCACGCAAGGGCTGCCGCTGGAAACGTGCATGGCGCGGGCTGCGGCGGCATCGGCCATCAGCGTGACACGGCAGGGGGCGGCGCCGTCGATTCCGAGGGCGGAGGAAGTGGATGCGATGCTGCGGGGATAATTCCTCCGTTGCAGAAAATCATATGTGAAAAAAGGCGGGTGCGTGGAGATTAAATTTCTCCACGCACCCGTCCTTTATGCCGTCATTTCCGGGGAAAATTCAATTCTAGGGGAAAAGCAGCTTGGGGGGCGCGTCTGCGGACGCGCAAAGTTACTGGCAGGGACGCTTCGCTGCCTACGCCTATGTTGAGTGCGTTTGAGATTCTGGTCGCCCGCGAAACAATTGGGGCGTTGCCCCAAACCCCACAAGGGACGCTGTCCCTTGACCCTGCAAGGGGCAATTGCCCCTTGACCCCTCCGCGCGATTGAGTTGGTCGCGCTTTCATGCTCCTTCCGCGTGCAGCTTTTTGGGGCTTCGCCTAAGCCCTTGTTTGCTCCCCCAACTTTCCGTGAAGAACCATACAAAACCCCGGATTGCCGCAGTTTTTTGTCCGCGACAATCCGGGTTTTATTATAGATTCAGCAGCACATTCACCCGGAACACGCCGTTTTCCGTCTCGACGGTCATCTGCCCGTGGTACTTTTTCGCGACTGTCTCCACGCTCAGCAGCCCTGTGCCGAAGCCGGGGTGGCTGGTGGACAGCAGCTTTCCTTCACGGCGGGAAAGCTGCCCATCATAGCGATTCTCGACAATCAGCCCCATCATGGCAGGCGACAGCATGTGGCAAATCACGCTGACGCGTCGCATGGCTTCGGGCAGGCGTTCGCTGGCGCGCAGGGCGTTCTCCAGCAGATTGCCCAGCACCATGCACAAATCCGCCTCGCGCATCGGCAGTTTCTCCGGCAAATTCAGCTGCCAGGCAAGTGGGATGTTCTTCTGCGCCGCCGTCGCTGCGTAGTAGCCTGCAATTGCGTCCAGCGCACCATTGGCGCAGAAGGTCGCGTGCGCGTCAACGAATTCGCTCTCATACTCCTTCAAATATGCGCGCAGCTCCTCCATTTTGCCGCTCTCCGTCAGCCCGGCAATAACGTGCAGGTGCTGCCGGAAATCGTGGCGGAGGCGGCGAGTTTGTGCCATGTACTCCCGCAATTGTGCATAGCGGCGCGATTCCAATTCCAGCATCTGGTTTTCCTGAATCAGCGTCAGATTGCGCACGCTCTCCTGTGCCATGCGGTAGAACTGGTAGAGCAGCAGAAGCATCGCCATCATCGCCATCAGCAATGCCACAATGGAAACGCGCTGCATCCGGTTAACCAGCACCGTCGCCGGGTCTTGCGGCATGATGAAGATGATGAACGCGATGCAAATAGCGGGGATGGGGCTGACAACGCGCCACACGCGTTCCACCTGATATTCGCGCAGCAGCCATCTCAGCCACGGCACAGCCACCAGCGCGTAGACAATTGCCAGTAAACTTTCGATGCCGAGATTCAGCAGTACCGTGGACAGCAGGTAGATTGGCTGAACGTTCGTTACCTCGCGCCGCGCGTTCAGGCAGACGGACAGCATGAGTGCCACCGCCGCCACGGTGGCGGGGCTCAAAAAGAGAAGGATGCTTTGTGACACTGAAACATTTGGTTTCAATGCACGGCGGAAGAGCACGAACGCCAGCGCCATGAAGGGCAGCAGCAACGTGTTTGTTACCCAGCCCTGCCAGCAGCAGACAGCCGCGCCGCTCGCGCATGTCAGCAGGATGAACAGCATCGCCTGACACGCCGTTCGTTTGGGCGAAAGCAGCTGCTCCCAGACCGACATCAGCACCATGACCGCCGCCGGCAGCATAGGCAAGAATTCCAGAAAGTAGCGGATGTACTGTGAAATTTCGATGGTCGTCTCCTCCCCTCCTGCGCGGATTTCGTCAGATTTCGCGCCGCATATGGCGGAACTGGTACTGCGTGAACGTTGCGAACAAGCGCCCCTTGTCTTTCTGGCGGACAGGGAACTGCGTGCCGTCGAGCATCTGGATGCAGTCATTCTCGAACCGCAGAACGGCGCTCATGTTGATGATGATGCCGCGGTTGCAGACCAAAAACCGCGGATCGGCGCAAAGCTCCTTTTCCACCTGCGCGAAGATTCCCGTTGCGCGGCATTCGCCCTCGTCGCTCATGATGCGGACGAAGTGGTTCTGCGCCAGCGCGTAATACACCTTGCTGTACGGCAGGCGCATGAGTTTGCGGGCGAAACGCACCTCGATTTCCGGTTCGGGGTGCTGCAGGATGCGCAGCAGGTCATCCAGCAGCTGACGAATGCGCGCTTGCTCGAACGGTTTGAGCAGATAATCGAACGGATGCACCGGGAAAGATTGCCAGACGTACTCCTTCGAGGATGTGACGAAAACAATCGGCAGCGTCGGCGCCTGTTCGCGGAGTTTCCGTGCGGTGTCGATGCCGTTCGTGCCCTCCATGCAAATGTCGAGGAAGAGGGCATCCAGCTGCTCCGGGCTGATAGCGCTAAGCAGTGCGTCGCCGCTTTCGTAGCGGATGATGTTCGTCTGTCCCTCGGCGGTCAGCGCCTGTTGAAGACGCTCGGCGTCCTGCGGGAGATCATCGACGATGGCGATTCGCAGCAACATGCAAGGACTCCTTTCTATCTTGATGATACCACAGCGGCGGATTTTTTGCATCCCCCATTGGCGCAGGAAAATGTGCGATTGAGGAAGAATTAGGGGGGATTGGGCTGTGTGCGGACAATATTATTTTGTCAGATGACTGGCACTGGGCAGATGCGGGGTGAAGTATGTAGCGATCAGCAGACACAAAAGAATCTGCATCCACCTATTTTTCGGACGGCGACACCGCTTCTTTTGCGCGGCAGTGTTTTTCCCGCTTTTCGCTCGTCTGCTCACTATTTTTATGATTTTTCCACATCCGCCATCCGAATCCGTATAGAAAAGCCTTGAAAGTTCTCACTCTCAAGGCTTTGAAATTAAAGACCTATTTTGATACGAAATGCACACCTTGTCACCTTTCCGTTAAAATGTTTGGAAATCGTTAAATGGTGCACACCGTATTTGCAGAAGATGCTGCATACTTCTAATCCAGACATTCCGAATCACCGGCTTCTTCGTTTCCAAGATATACTTTGTATGGTTTCCCTTGATAATAATTCATAATCTGTCGTCTTAATTTCGAAGGATACAAGGGCTGCAAATCAAGCGTAGAAATATCCAGCCATCCTATGCCAACTTGATTCGTATCTCCATGAAGAACAGCATCCGGCATGTTATCAATATATTCACAAGAAAAAATCAAATCGACACGATGAAAGTTTTCGCCATGAACACCTTCCACTACAAAAAGCAATTCTTTGCACTCTATAGCAATACCTAATTCCTCTGACACTTCACGGCAAACAGCTTCATTTAGCGTTTCTTCTGCTTCTTGACCACCGCCAGGCATAATATACCATTCTTCACCAGCATCTCTGATTTTGATAGCGGCCATTTTTCCGTCTTTGATGATAAGTGCTTTTGCAGAGTTTCGAATCCTCCCCATAATATTTTCCTCCGTAATGCTTAAAAGAAAAACTGGACACCCGTTTGTATACACAAATGTATCAAAACCGGTGTCCAGTTATGGTGCGGGAAACAGGACTTGAACCTGCATGAAGTTAGCCCTCACTAGAACCTGAATCTAGCGCGTCTGCCAATTCCGCCATTCCCGCAGAATGTGGATGGGGGTGGATTCGAACCACCGAAGTCGGTGACGGCAGATTTACAGTCTGCTCCCTTTGGCCACTCGGGAACCCATCCATATGAAATTTCTCTGTAATCCAGAGAATGGAGCTGGCGATGGGACTTGAACCCGCAACCTGCTGATTACAAATCAGCTGCTCTGCCAATTGAGCTACACCAGCATTGCTTACTTGGTAGCACCTGCGAAGTTCAAACCAGAAAGTAGACGACCCGGAAGGGGCTCGAACCCTCGACCTCCAACGTGACAGGCTGGCGCTCTAACCAACTGAGCTACCGGGCCACCTGAGAAAGTAGGCCTTCAGGGACTCGAACCCGGGACCGACCGGATATAAGCCGGTTGCTCTAACCAACTGAGCTAAAGGCCCATACGGAAGGGAAAAGAAGAAGGATGACCCCGTCGGGATTCGAACCCGAGTAGCCGCCGTGAAAGGGCGGTGTCTTAGGCCACTTGACCACGGGGCCATATTTCCCATCCGAAGGAGAGTAGTAGCTGTCGGGGTGAAGGGATTTGAACCCCCGGCCCCATGCTCCCAAAGCACGTGCGCTACCAGACTGCGCTACACCCCGTCGTTCCCGTGTCTCTTGCATGTCCTGCAGGCGACTTCTTAAGTATACACCCATTTCAGCAGTTTGTCAACCCCCCAAAATGAATTTTTTTGCGGATTTTTTGATTCTTTTTGGGCGTTTTTCGGAAAATCCCCGCAAATGCCCGTTTTTTCGGCATTTTTTCGCTTCCCCCTGCCGGTCATCAGGGGCGTTTTCGGCTCATATCCTCCTGCAAAGCCTTCTGCGCGACCATGCAGAAGCGCAAAAAGGAGGTTTCGCACATGGACGAAGCCATCGCCCAGCGCTGCATTGCCGAGGCGCGCTACATGCTCCGCCACCGGACGACCATCCGGCAGACTGCCGCCGCGTTCCAGCTCTCCAAATCCGGCATCCACAAAGACATGCTCCAGCACCTTCCGCAGGCGGATGCAGCCCTCGCCCGCGAGGTATCGGCGCTGCTGGCGTACAACAAGTCCGTCCGCCATTTGCGCGGCGGCGAGGCGACACGGCGGCGTTATGCACAGGAAAAAAGCCGAAAATCTGCGGAGTGCTTGCAATTTCCTGAAAATACGCTATACTAATGGAAGAGACTTTCCGGAGGAGGCTGCCTTCCATGACGACGATTACGCCCGACGAGATGAAATCCTTGGAAATGCTTTTCATGTCCGAAACCGGCACGCCCAGTATTCTGCTGATGGAACACGCTGCGCAGGGCGTAGCCGCAGCAATTTCCCGCCACGCGCCGAAATCCGCCCGTGTGCTCTTCCTCTGCGGTCCCGGCAATAACGGCGGCGACGGCTATGCGGCAGCGCGGCTCTGGCGTTCAGGCGGCGGTCAGGCAGACGTGTGGGAAGTGACCAGCGCCGTCCGCGGCGACGCACTGACGAACCGTACCTTGGCGCTGCTGCACGGCGTCCGCATCCTGCCCAGCGCCGACGCGGTGGATGTCGCCGAGTACGCCGCCGTGGTGGACGCGCTCTACGGCACGGGGCTGAATCACGCCATCGAGGGCGACGCGGCGATTCTCATCCACCGCCTGAGCGACCATCCGCAGATTCCGGTCATCGCGGTGGATATTCCCAGCGGGCTGGACGGCACGACCGGGCGCGCACTCGGTGCTGATGTCGTCCGCGCGGCGGAGACGGTCACGTTCCACCGCATCAAGCAGGGCTTGCTTCTGCGGCAGGGCGTCGAATACACGGGCAAAATCACCGTGCAGCCGATTCTCATCCGCCCCGGTGACGACATCGACCTTGGCTTCGACGGTTTGGAGACGCTCTCTCCTGCCGCGCTTGCGCCGCTTTTCGCCCGCACACCCGCGCTTCACAAGGGCGATTGCGGCCGCGCGGTGATTTTCTGCGGTTCGCGCGGGATGGTCGGCGCGGCGGCGTTCTGCGCCAATGCCTGCATCCGCGCGGGTGCGGGGCTGACGACGCTTTTGTGCCGCGAGAGTCTGCTGCCGATGCTGCAAGTGCTTGCGCCGGGCGCGACGTGCGTTCCCCTGCCCGAAACAAACGGGCTGCTGACGCCTCAAGCCGCGCGCATCACCCGCGAGACGCTGGACAAGGCGGACGCGGCTTGCATCGGCTGCGGCTGCGGGCTAACCCCGGACGTGACGATGCTGCTGCGCGTGTTCGCCGAGGCGGACTGCCCCATCGTCTGGGACGCGGACGCGCTGACCCTGCTGGCGACGCACGACGGCATCCTCCCGCTGAAGGAGGAGGACATCATCACGCCGCACCCCGGCGAAGCGGCGCGTCTGCTGGAGCAGCACGTCGAGTTCATTCTTGATGAGCCGCTGGATGCCCTATCGCGGCTGCATGACCTGTGCGGCTGCTGCGTGCTGCTCAAGGGCGCACGGACGCTTGTGTCCGACGGCGACGCAACGTACATCAGCCTCTACGGCACGCCCGCACTGGCGAAAGGGGGCAGCGGCGACGTGCTGTCCGGCATCCTGACGGCGCTGCTGTGCCAGCGGAATCGGCTGTCTACGTCGCTCTCCACAAGTGCGCTGGCAGCGTACGGCGTGCTGATTCACGCCCTGGCGGGACTTCGCGCGGAGAAGCGGTTCGGCGCGAACTGTTCCACCCCGCAGGCGCTGATTGACGCGATTCGGCTGGATGACAAAGAGCTGTAACCCAAAACGCACCTCTGCCCGGTTGGGGGAGGTGCGTTTTTGTTACTGGTCAATCTCGTTCAGGAATGCTTCCATTTCCTTGCACGCCGTTTCGCGGTCGTCCAGATAGAACCCATGCCCCGCGCCGGGAATTGTAATCATCCGCGCGTCGGGGTAGATGGTCAGTGCCTTTTCAGACACGCTGATGGGTACAATCTGGTCGTCCGTGCCGTGAATCAGCAGCACGGGCTTGTCGAACGACGCGATTTCCGTCCACGGGTCAATTTCCCGCGCGACCTCGTAGTAGCGCCCACTGACGGTCATCTGCATGAAGCCAACTGTCTCCGGAATCTCGCTGGCATCGGCATACTGGCTGCGCGCATTGTCCGCCATCATCAGCCCCGGATAGAGCAGCATCGCGCCGCGCACGGTTTCGGGATTCCGCGCCGTATACAGCGCCGTCACCAGCCCGCCTTGGCTTTCGCCCGCAATCACAAGGCGGCTGGCATCCACCTCATCCAGCTCAGCAAGGAACGAAACGACAGCATCGAGGTCATCGAGTTCGGTCAGCAGGGTCATGTCCGTCGTTGCACCGGAGCTTTGGCTCTGCGTGCCGCCGCCGCAGAAGTCGAACGTATAGCAGACGTACCCGCGCTGGGCGAGATATTCCGCGTAGCCGTCCATGTTGCGGTGCGTGCCGTTGAAGCCGTGGCAAAGGATAACCGCGGGGGCATTCTCCGCGCCGTCCGGCACATACAGCCAGCCCGCAATGACGCTTTCGTCTTCCTTTTCAATCGGGAACTCTTCGACATGATAGGTGTTTTCCGCAAGCGCCGCGCCGCACAGCAGGAGCAGCATCAAGAGGATTCCAGCAAATTTCTTCATAATAATTCGCCTCTTAGCTGAGTTCAAACGCGAAGAAATTCATTGCCCCCTCGCCCCGGAAGCGGAAGTACAGCGCCTTCACACCATCCGGCATACGGAACGGCGCGGTGACGTTCGTCATGGTCTTTCCGGCTTCGACCGGGATGCTTGCCGCCAGCGTCGCGAACTCCGGCGTATCGCTGACCTCGATATTGCCGCGGCATACCCCGCTGACGGCGCACCGAATGGCTTTCGCGCCGTGCATCTGGAAGTACTTAAATCCGCATACGCTGCCGTCGCGCATGTTGGCGATATACTGCACCGCCGCCGGATCGCCGTCGCGCCCGCTCTGGGTGAAATACGGGTGTTCCTTCTTATTGAAGCGCTTGTCATAGCGGGCGACACCGTGCTTGCTCCACAGGTTGCAGGCGATACGCGCCTCGTATTCGCCGATGCCGTCCAGCGGGCCGCCGTTCAGACCGCAGCTGGTCACTTCCGCCTGCTGGAAGCCGCCGTCGGGCGTGCGTTTCAGCGGTTCGGCGCAGGCTTGGCGCGAGTAGGAGTGCTGGTTCGTCTGGCGATGATAGAAGATGTACCACTGCCCGTTCAGCTCCGCCATGCCGCCGTGGGTGTTGCCGAGGTAGTTCGTGCCGCGCGCCTCGTCGGTGGTGCCGCCATCCATGTACAGGTCGCCCAAATCCACCAGCGTCCCGCCGTAGCGGTAGCCGGACAGCGGATGTTCGCTGACCGCATAGCACAATTCGTGGTTGTTCTCCGACGAGTACACAAAAACGTACTTGCCGTCAATTTTGCGGATGCTGCTTGCCTCGAAGAAAGCATGTCCCGCGAATTCCTTCGGCGGGTTGTTTTCCTTCTGCGGGAAAATCAACTGGATTTTGTCCTTAATGGTCAGCATGTCCTGTTCCAGCTCCATGCCAACGCCGCCGGAATTGCGGAGGTTATGGAAGCGGCTCATGATGAACGGCACCTTCGTCGCAAAGCCGGAGTAGAGGTACACACGCCCGTCGTCATCCACCAGCGCGCCGGGGTCGAACGGGAACTCATCCCCGGAGCGGCTGCCCCACTCGCGCCCGTCGGCATAACGGACATGACCGTAGTATTCATACGGGCCCTGCGGCTTATCGCTGACCGCCACACCCATGCGTCCAAGAAAATCATAGGCGTAATAGAGGTAATAGCGCCCGTCCACGCCCTGCACCACGTCCGGCGCGAACAGCAGGCGGATGCCCAACTTGTTCAGCGGGTCTTGTTTTTTCTTGTAGATAACACCCTCGTAACGCCACGCGGACAAATCGTCCACCGGCGCAGAGTAGCACACATAGTCGTTGACGCAGAAGATAGCGGCGTTAAAGCGGTCGTGCGAGCCGTACACATACACCCGATTGCCGAAGACATGCGGCTCACCGTCCGGAATGTACTCCCCTGCCGGCAAATACGGGTTGAATACCTGTTTCATCTGTTTTTCTTCCTCCCCAGCTTGATGATGCCATTTTAGCACGCTTTCCGCCCATTTTGCGCATTTCTTTCAGAACCTGTCATTTCGGCTTCCTATTCTGTTTTGATTGGCAAAATTCGTTCCGTTTTTGACAGTCGCCGCATTCCCCTGCAACAAGAAATCCCTTCGGCAAGAGGAGAAGCCGAAGGGATTGATGGGAAGGGCAGTCACCATTCCAAGAGGAGGACGGAACGATGACCGGAAACGGAATCGAATCAGATTTCGTTCTGCCGGATTCACTTTTCATATCAGATTATAGCACACTGCCATCTTCCTATCCGCATTTTGGCGCAAGCTGTCGTTTTTTTTGCACAATTAGCATGTCGCCGGATTCATCTGCGCTTTTTTGCTCCCCGAACGCTGCCAGGGGCGCTGCCCCTTGACTCCGCCAAAGGGTCTTCGACCCTCTGGACTCCCGTTCGCGCGATTCAGTTGGCGACGCTCTCATGCTATGCCCGCGTGCTGATTGGGGGAACCCAAGGGGCGCTGCCCCTTGACTCCGCCAAAGGGTCTTCGACCCTCTGGACTCCCGTTCGCGCGATTCAGTTAGTGACGCTCTCATGCTATGTCCGCGTGCTGATCCGGTGAGCAAAAGAGCCGCCCCTGCTTGCAGGGACAGCCCTTCTAATCGTCAGCATTCATTCCAGCAGGAACATCTGCTGGAATTGCGAATGCCCGCTGATTTCAGCGTGCCTTCATTTCCGGCCAGATGGCATCGTGGCGGCGCTTATATTCCGCCTGCATCCCCGGCTTGATTTTTCCCATCCACGCAAATCGTTCCATGCAAAAAATTTCTCCATCACCCGAACAGAGTACACCCCATCTCCCGGAATTCCTTCGCCTTTTGCAGCAGCGTTTCTTCGCTGACGCCGAACTTCTTCCCCAAGCAGTTGAGGCACAGAAAGCGCGTCGCCCCGCGGTTAATCAGCTTCTTCGTCAGCGCAATTTCCACGCTTTGCAGCGCCCGATGGCACTGCATACATTCAGGCATTGTCCTTCACCAGATGGCAGAGGAACAGGCGGCAGTCATGGGCCTTGATGTGCGGATTGAACGAATCCTTCTGCGGCCCCAGATGCTCGCCGGAGAAAACGTCCGTCATGTCCAGCGCAACGCCGCCGGTCACGGGCAGCCCCATGTCCGCCATCTCGCAGTGTACCTCGGCATCCGCGTCGGAGAGGTTGGCATAGAACAGGGCAAACTCGTTGTCCGTCAGGTGGCGCAGCAGCACGAACGCGGTATCCGCCGGATGCGCCCAAGGAGCCTGCGCGTCATCAGGGTTCGGGATACACACGCTGTCGCGGCGAACGATATACGGCGGACGGCACTCCGCGTCCTGATTGATGCGCAGCAGCGCGGGATTGAGCATCAGCGCACGGTATTCCGGCGCAAGGCTGCGCAGATCCGCGCCCATCATCAGCGGCACGCCACACAGGCACCAAAGCACAAACTGCAAGCGGTATTCCTCATAGCTGCACACCTTGCCCAGCCCGACATTTCCCTTGCCCTCCATGCCGACGGTGAGCATGTCCATGTCGTTGAAGCAGTGGTTGCCGCTCATGCAGAGCTTATTCAGCTGGCTCTTGACGATGTCGGTGAAGGAGACGAAGTTATCCATAATATCGCCGGTGGAGCGGTACATATGCGCACCGATTGCGCGCATCCACTCACCGGGTTCTTCCATGCCCCAGTTGCAGGCGGAGAAGAGGATTTCGCGCCCGGTCGCCTTCAGCGCCATCGACATGGTGAGGTAGCGCGCCTTGCAGTTGCCGGACTGCGGGAAATTACAGAAGTCGTACTTGAGGAAATCCACGCCCCAGTCCGCAAACGTCTGCGCATCGACAAATTCATGGTCATAGCTGCCGGGATAGCCCGCGCACGTCCGCACGCCCGCGCAGGAGTACATGCCGAACTTCAGTCCCTTGCTGTGAACGTAGTCGGCAACCACCTTCATGCCGTTCGGGAATTTCTCCGGGTCAGGCACGATGCGGCCGTCTTTGCCGCGCTCGCGCAGGCTCCAGCAGTCGTCGATGACCAGATATTCATACCCCGCCTCGCGGTAGCCCTGCGAAGCCATCAGGTCAGCCATTTCAAAAATCAACTGTTCGTTGATTTGCCAGCCGAACGTGTTCCAAGAGTTCCAGCCCATCGGGGGCAACTGTGCAAGCGGCATAAATTTCCTCCGTTTTGTCCTGCCAAGCAGGAGATTTGGTTTCTGCACAAACATTTCGCCATAAGTCCGGAAATCCCTGCATGATTCTCCCGAAAATATTTTCTGAAAATTTTCGCCGCGCCCATTTTGAAAGAGGAATTTCCAATCCCATGTCGAATGAAATGGATTGAATGGGCGATTTTCGGACATTCTTCCGAAGCATCTGGCCGCCCAGAATTTTTCTTCCTATATATCAAGGAGGACGCGATCAACATGAAACAGTCCAAGCTGATTCTGGACAAGGACTACATCATCTCCCCCATCGACCGCCGCCTGTACGGTTCGTTCATTGAGCACCTGGGCCGCGCCGTCTATACTGGCATTTACGAGCCTGCCCATCCGCTGGCGGATGAACAGGGTTTCCGCCGCGACGTGCTGGATTTGGTGCGCAAGCTGAATGTGCCTGTCGTGCGCTATCCGGGCGGCAACTTCGTCTCCGGCTTCCGCTGGGAGGATTCCATCGGCCCGAAGGAGCAGCGTCCGCGCCGCCTCGACCTTGCGTGGAAGACGACCGAGCCGAACACATTCGGTCTGCATGAGTTCGTCGACTGGGCGAAGAAGGCGAACACGGAGGTCATGTACGCCGTCAACCTCGGCACGCGTGATATTCTCGACGCGCAGTACGTCGTCGAATACTGCAACCATCCGTCCGGCACGGCGTGGAGCGACCTGCGCATCAAGAACGGCGCGAAAGACCCGTTTAACATCAAGCTGTGGTGCTTGGGCAACGAAATGGACGGCCCGTGGCAGACCGGCGCGAAAACCGCCTACGAGTATGGCCGCAAGGCAAACGAAGCCGCGAAAGTCATGAAGTGGGTTGACCCCACCATCGAGACGGTTGCGTGCGGTTCGTCCGGCACAGGCATGCCCACCTTCGGCACTTGGGAGCATGAAGTGCTGATGCAGGCGTACGACAACGTGGATTACGTCTCCCTGCACCGCTACTACGGCAATCCGCACAACGACACGCAGGACTTCCTCGCTTCGACGATGGATTTGGACGAGTTCATCAAGACCGTCGCCGCCATCTGCGACGGCGTGAAGGGCACGAAGCACGCCAAGAAGACCGTCAACCTGTCGCTGGACGAGTGGAACGTGTGGTATCACTCCAAGAATCAGGATCATGATTTGTACAAGAACAAGCCGTGGGGCACAGCGCTGCACCTGCTGGAGGACGTGTACAACTTTGAGGATGCGCTGCTGGTGGGTCTGATGCTCATCACGATGCTGCGCAACGCCGACCGCGTGAAGATTGGCTGCCTGGCGCAGCTGGTGAACGTGATTGCGCCGATTATGACGCGCGAAAACGGCGGCGCGTGGGCGCAGACGATTTTCTACCCGATGATGGATGCGTCGATGTACGGCCGCGGCACGTCGCTGCTGCCGAAGATTGTGGCGGGCAAGCACGACACCAAGCATTACAATGATGTACCGGACATGGATGCCGCCGCCGTGATGGACGACGCGGGCAACGTGACGATTTTCGCCGTCAACCGCGACCTGACCGAGCCGATGGTGCTTGACCTCGACCTGCGTTCCTTCGGCGATTTGCGCCCCGCGATGCACTCCGTCCTGCACCATGACGACATGAAAGCGGAGAACACAGAATCCGCCCCGGACGTGGTGAAGCCGGTCATCCTCCCCTGCCCGAAGCCCGGTGAACCCCTCGTTCTGCCTGCTGCCAGCTGGAACGTGATTCGGTTCGTGAAGGGGTGACGCCAGAGGCTCTGCCTCTGGACTCCGCAAGGGGCTTTGCCCCTTGACCCCACAAGGGAGTTCCTCCCTTGACCCTTTCGCGCGATTGGGTTGGTGACACTTTCAGACTGTGCCCGCGTGTTTATGGGGGAACGAAATATATGTAGAGCTGTAAGTCTCGATAGGCTTACAGCTCTACGTCTACCAATATCACATCATCGCCAATTTTGCAGATGTTCTCCCACGGAATCACCACCCCCGCCCGCTCACCGCGCAGCAGATGCACAAAGCTGAACTCCCCCGGCACGACAATCGCCGTTACGCGCCCATCCAAGGCGCAGAACTCGATGTCCATCGGCTTGCCTAAGCACTGCCCGTCACGCGTGTTGATGACGTCCTTCTGGCGAAGCTCGCTAAGGCTCATGGGCGGATTCCTCCCCTTTCACTTCAACAATAGCCCCATAGGCGCTATCATCCTATGCGCCATCAGCAGAATTTGATGCCCCTTTTTGCGGATTTTTTATCGAATTTATAAAATCCCCTACACAATCCGCAGAAAATATGTTATAATCAAGAAGCGCAAGGACAGGCGTGTGCTTTTTACATGCCTATTTGCAGGACTATCATTAGATAGGAGGAACCTATTCGATGCAGTACACCAAGGAAGTTGAAGAAATGGTCTGTGTCGCCAAGGGCCCGAACCACGGCCCGGCGCCCATCCCGGAAGAGGGCAAATGGATTCAGGCCAAGGAGATCAAGGACATCTCCGGTCTGACCCACGGCATTGGCTGGTGCGCGCCGCAACAGGGCGGCTGCAAGCTGACGCTGAACGTCAAGGGCGGCGTCATTGAAGAAGCGCTGGTGGAAACCATCGGCTGCTCCGGCATGACCCACTCCGCTGCTATGGCGGCTGAAATTCTTCCCGGCAAGACCATCCTCGAAGCGCTGAACACGGACCTCGTGTGCGACGCAATCAACACCGCCATGCGCGAGCTGTTCCTGCAGATCGTTTATGGCCGCACCCAGTCCGCTTTCTCTGATGACGGCCTGCGCGTCGGCGCTGGTCTGGAGGACTTGGGCAAGGGTCTGCGCTCTCAGGTCGGCACCATGTACGGCACCAAGCTCAAGGGTGTGCGTTATCTGGAAATGGCTGAGGGCTATGTGCTGAAGCTGGCGCTGGACAAGGACAATCAGGTCTGCGGCTATCAGTTCCTGTCGCTCGGCAAGATGATGGACGCCATCAAGAAGGGCATGAGCCCGAACGAAGCCTACGAGAAGAACGTGGGCACCTATGGCCGCTTCAAGGCGGAAGACGGCGCCGTCGCTTGGATCGACCCGCGCAAGCAGTAATATAGGAGGTATGCTGAAATGGCTCTGTTTGAAAACTACGAAGGACGCATGCCTCAGCTCCAGCCTGTTCTGGAAAAGTACGGCTTCAAGGATTTTGATGAGCTGAAGGCTTACAACAACAGCAAGGGCGTTGACGCTTATAAGATCGTCGAAGGCATTCAGCCCATCTGCTTCGAGAACGCGAAGTGGGCTTACGAGCTGGGCGCTGCCATCGCGCTGAAGAAGGGCGTTAAGACCGCTGCGGAAGCGGCCACCTGCATCGGCGAAGGTCTGCAGGCGTTCTGCATCCCCGGTTCCGTCGCTGACCAGCGTCAGGTTGGTCTGGGTCACGGCAATCTGGGCGCGATGCTGCTGGACGAGAAGACCGAGTGCTTCGCGTTCCTCGCTGGCCACGAATCCTTTGCTGCCGCGGAAGGCGCTATCGGCATTGCCCGCAATGCCAACAAGGTTCGCAAGAACCCCCTGCGCGTCATCCTGAACGGTCTGGGCAAGGACGCTGCCATGATCATCAGCCGCATCAACGGCTTCACCTATGTGCAGACCAAGTATGACTACCTGTCTGCTGACGTGAAGGAAGACCATGCGCTGACGGTCGTCAAGGAAGTCGCCTATTCCAACGGCGAACGCTCCAAGGTCAAGTGCTACGGCGCTGATGACGTCCGCGAAGGCGTCGCCATCATGTGGCACGAGGGCGTTGGCGTGTCCATCACGGGCAACTCCACCAACCCCACCCGCTTCCAGCACCCCGTTGCCGGCACCTACAAGAAGGAAATGATCGAAGCCGGCAAGAAGTACTTCTCCGTTGCGTCCGGCGGCGGCACGGGTCGTACCCTGCACCCCGACAACATGGCGGCTGGCCCTGCCTCCTACGGCATGACCGATACCATGGGTCGTATGCACTCTGACGCGCAGTTTGCTGGCTCCTCCTCCGTGCCCGCGCACGTTGAGATGATGGGTCTGATCGGCATGGGCAACAACCCGATGGTCGGCGCGACCGTCGCGGTGGCTGTCGCTGTCGAAGAAGCGCAGAAGAACGCGTAATTTGGTTGCTTCCAAGAACCTTCCGTTTCGGCGGAGGGTTCTTTTCTTTGTGGAAAAAGGCGTTTTCGGCAGGCATGTAGATGAACGAACGGTTTTCGCCATTTTTTCCTGCATTTTTGCCGTTTTTCCGCACATTCCGCACTCCCCCGCCCTTGCGCCCCGTCCGGCAATCTGGTAGAATAAAGTGATACTCCCGAAAGGATTGATTCACCCATGTTCTTTGATACGATTGCCGCCATCAACAAGGTCGTCAACGATTTCGTCTGGGGCGTGCCGGCGATGGCCTGCATTATCGGCGTTGGGCTGCTGCTCAGCGTCCGCACGGGCTTTTTGCAAATCCGCAAATTTCCCTTCGCGCTCAAAACCACCATCGGGCGCATGTTCCACAAGAAGGAAGCCGCGGACGGCGCGATGACCCCGTTCCAAGCCGTCTGCACCGCGCTGGCGGGCACGGTCGGCACGGGCAATATCGCGGGCGTCGCGGGTGCGATTGCCATCGGCGGGCCGGGCGCGGTGTTCTGGATGTGGTGCTCAGCGCTGCTGGGCATGTGCACGAAATACGCCGAAGTCACCCTCGCCGTCCACTACCGCGAACGCAGCGCCACCGGCGAGTGGATCGGCGGGCCGATGTACTACATCAAAAACGGGCTGGGCAAGCGCTGGCAGTGGCTCGCCATCCTCTACGCACTGTTCGGCACGCTAACCGTCTTCGGCACAGGCAACGCGACGCAGGTCAACACCATCACGACGGCAATTAACACGGCGCTGACGCAATTCCACCTCGTCAGCGACGCTTTCGTGCCGACGCTCAACCTCATCATCGGCATTTTCTGCGCGATGCTGGTGGCCATGGTGCTGCTCGGCGGCATCAAACGCATCGGCAGCGTGAGCGAAAAGCTGGTTCCGTTCATGGCACTGTTCTACGTCGTGCTGGGCATCGGCGTGGTGCTGCTGAATCTTGAACGGCTGCCGGGCGTGCTTCAGTCCATCTTCGAGGGCGCGTTCAACCCGGCGGCGTTCACGGGCGGCATCATCGGCAGCCTGTTCGTGAGTATGCAGAAGGGCGTTTCGCGCGGCATCTTCTCCAACGAGGCGGGTCTGGGCACGGGTTCGATTGCCCACGCCTGCGCCGACACGCAGAAGCCCGTCACGCAGGGCATGTTCGGCATCTTCGAGGTGTTTGCGGACACGATTATCATCTGCACGCTGACGGCGCTTGTCATCCTGTGCAGCGGCACGCCGGTGACCTACGGCGTGGCAGCGGGCGCGGAGCTGACGATTTCCGGCTTCACGACGACATACGGCAGCTGGTCGTCGATTTTCACGGCGGTGGCGCTGTGCTGCTTCGCGTTCTCGACGATTATCGGCTGGGGGCTGTACGGCTCACGTTTCGTGCAGTTTCTGTTTAGGAGCAACAAGGTCGTCCGCCCGTTCCTCGTGATTTACTCGTTCGTGTCGATTCTCGGCGCAACGCTTGATTTGGGGCTGCTCTGGGACATTGCGGACACGTTCAACGGGCTGATGAGCATCCCAAACCTGATTGCGCTGCTGCTGCTGTCGGGGATGGTCGTGAAGCTAACGAAGGAGCATTTTCCGGGGAAAGGTACCGTTCGGAAAACAGGCGAATAATGCAAAACGGTGCTTCCCGTGTGTGATGGGAAGCACCGTTATTTTCTCTGCGCTTGCACAAAGGAAGGGAGGAGAAACTCCTTCCGGAATCTCCCCTCCCACAGTGCATCGTATTACTCAACCGTCAGGTTCGCCGTCATGCCGCCCACGGTGATCACATGCTCGCCGGCATCGAGGGTCAGCGGGATGGTCACAACGCGGAAGCTGCCAGCAGACACAGCGATCATCTTCGTCGCTGCCAGTTCGCCATCCACCAGCACTTCGACATTGATATAGCCGTCAGCGCCGTTGTTTTCAGCGATGAAGTTGATTTCAAAGGTCTCGCCCGCCTTGGCCAGGTTGAGAACCTTTGTCGCCATTCTGGTGCCGGAAGACGTCTCTTCGCTGACTTCACGGACACCCTGCGGCGCAATCAGCGTGTTGCAGGTAATGTCAGCAGGCTGGTCGTAGCGCATACCGAAGTGCGCAGGATACATCACGTCGCCGAGATTCGTGGGCAGGTCAGCAGTCGGGTTATTGCGAACCACGGCTGCCATGTACAGGCGAGTCTTGGTATCCACGCCAGTGTCAAACTGCAGCTCGCCCCAATCCAGTTCAGCATCTTCGCTCGTCCATGCCATCTCGAACACGGTCTTGCCGCTGGGGGCCTTCACACCGTAGAGCATATCCGCCAGCACGGACGGCAGCGTCTTGTGATAGAAGTTGCCCATGGAAGAACCGTGGTCAGGTGTGCAGTCATAGGTCAGGAACAGCACCGCCGCGCTGCTGTTCACCGCATAGGCATCAGGCTCGTTGGAAACGCCGCCGTCGTAGCAGAGGACAACGGGCTTTTCAGCATCCGCAGCATCCTCAAACAGCAGCTCCGTCGCGTCGTCCATCGCGGTCACATGGGCAATAATCACGTCTGCGTCTTCCATGTTGTCCACCACCGTCGCATACGCGGCAATGGCTTCCTTATCCATGGCAACCGTGTCCTTGCTTGTCCCCGCAACATACACCTTCTGCTCCGCCTTGAGCGGCAGAATGTTATCATTCTTCAGCAGGACGGTGGATTCGGTCTGGAGCTGGATTTCCATGGCGTTCATTTCGGCAGTGCGCGCACGATAAACGTCTTCAATCGTCGTCATGTCGAACGCCTGCGCCTTGTATTCGTCAGAAGCGCACAGTTCCAGCGCGTCTTCAAGGTTGCCGTAGGGATCTTCAAACAGACCCAGTTCAAACTTGTTGCGCAGCACACGCTTGGCGTGCTTATCAATCGTTTCCTGCGTCAGGTTGCCCAGTTCCAGCTGTTCCTTCACAGCGTTGGGCCACATAGGCTGCATCATGCCGGGATAACGGGCGATAACTGCGTCGTAGTCCACAGGCACATCGTCTTCCACCATGAAGAAGCAGCCAACCTGATCAACGTCCGCGTTGAAGATGGTCGCATACAGTTCGCCGACAGAAGCAGTGCTCAGGTCAAGTCCTTCAGGCGTCGTGCCGGAAGCAGAAGGAACCTGCATCCACATCGGCCAGTCGGTCACGACACAGCCATCATAGCCCAGCTGCTGGCGCAGCACCGCCATGGACTCGGAGTCGTAGCAGACATTGCAGTCATTGAGGAACTTGCCGTTGTTCAGCATGATCCAGCCGGAGCCGTTGTCGATGACAGCGCTCTTCCAGCCAACCAGCCACGAATCCACCAGATTCGCGGGAGACTTCGCATTGAAGTAGTTGGAGCGGCCGCCGCGCGCCACAAAGTGCTTCGTGCAGGCATTCACGCCGTTTTCTTCATACGCCTTGGTTTCGATGCCGACCATCTTGGCGATGTAGTTCACATCGTCGCCGTACCACGAGCCGATTTCCACGCCATAGGAATGGAACGGTACATGGAAGCCGATGGCGCGCTCTTCCTTCGCGTACTGTGCAACAAGGTTGTACAGCAGTTCCGGGTCATGTGCGATGCCAACCGCGTAGTTCGGCATGTTGACCATGCCAGCCCATGTGTTGTAGCTGCGGTCGCAGGACAGCACAACGGGAATGCCCAGACGCGCCGTTTCCGCGATTTCCTGGAACGCATTGTTTTCATAAATCAGCGTTTCCGGCGTACCATTGACGTTGTGCAGGTACGTCGTCACGTTATCGCTGATGATGGAGTGATACATCGGAACGTAGCAGCTGCCATCCGCGGCAGTATACGTAGGTTCGTTGGAATAGAGCCATTCCTCCGTGTAGGGATACATGCTGGTGAACGTACCGCCGGTAGAGGCGTGCCACAGCAGACCGATTTCCTCATCCAGCGTCATCTGGCTGAGCAGATCGTCCACGCGCGCGTCCACAGGCTGCCGCCAGTCTTCGTACACGTCCAGCGTGCCGTTGCCGTTCAAATCCTTGAACTTCAGTCCATCAACCTCGATGATGTTCTTCACATGCGCTTCCAGCGCAACCTGCCCTGTCGCCTCATCCGCCGGAACGATGACTTCATTCACGGCATAGGGCTTGGTGAAGGTATGCGGATCAACGAATTCCCCGCCTCCACCGTTGTTAAAGTACTGCTGTTCCGCAGCCGCGATCCCGCTGAGCAGCATTGCCAGCGTCATCACGAAAGACAGTGCCCTTGAGAACTTTCTCATTTTGTTTTCCCCTTTCCTTAATTCCCGCAATGCGCATCGCATTGCCAACCGACGTAAGGCAATCGCCTTATTGATTTCATTATACCGTCACAGTCAAAAAGAAACAATGGAAAATCCAGTCCTTTTTTTTGTAAATTTCAGCACAGACTTTTGCTCCAGTTTCGGGCGGAATATACAAAGTGCATCAAAGTGCATCAAAAAGCGCCCGGCGCAGGTTCTTCCCCGCGTCGGGCGCTTTCTATTGAATTGGCTTCGCTTATTCCTTCTCCACCGCCATGGCGACGAGCTTCTGGCTCCGCTTCAGGAACGCCGTAATCTCGTCCGCTTCCAGCGGCTGGGCGCTCATGCGCGCCAAATCGTAAATCTGCTGGCAGAGCAGCTGCGTCGTCTCGTTCTCCGGATCGCGTGCCGCCAGTTCCTGAATCGCCTTGTTGCGGCGGTTCAGCACGAGCGTGAAGCGGTCAGGCATGTCGAACGACTGACCATACAGGCGGCTCATTTCCTTCATGCGGCGAATCTGCTCGTCCTCGGTGACCATCGCAGGCAGCTCCGCGTCGGACAGGCTCTGCAGGTTCACGGGCAGGTCATCCTTGCCCAGCGCCTTGCGGAACATCGCCTGAATCGTCTCCTGATTCAGCTCCTTGCCTTCTTCGGAATCTTCCAGCAGACCGGACACGTCCGCGTCCACACGCGCGAAGGTCAAGCCTTCCTCGCCGCCGGAATATTCCATGAAGGACTGGAAGTTGCCGTCGATGATGTGATCCATCACAACAACATCAATGCCGCGGTTGGTGTACAGCGCGACGCTCGCCGCCTGACGCTTCGGGTCGTTGGTGTAGTAGACCTTCTTGTCCGCCTTGTCGGCGTTGCCGGTCTTGTACTCTTCCAGCGTCAGATAGCGGCCATCGGTGGTCTTGTAGAGAATCGCCTTCTTGACCTGCTCGTAGAACTTCTGATCACGCATCGCGCCGAACTTGACGAAGGGCGCAATGTCATCCCAGTATTTCTGATACGTCTCGCGCTCGGTGTTGAACAGCCCGCAGAGCTTATCCGCCACCTTCTTGGTGATGTGCGCGGACAGCTTCTTGACCGTGCCATCATTCTGCAGGAAAGAACGGCTGACGTTCAGCGGCAGGTCGGGGCAGTCGATAACGCCCTTCAAAAGCGTCAGGAATTCCGGAATGACTTCCTTCACGTTGTCCGCCACGAACACCTGACCCGCGAACAGCTTCACCTGACCTTCGTACTTGCCGAAGTCGTTGCGGAGCTTCGGGAAATACAGGATGCCCTTGAGGTTGAAGGGGTAATCGACGTTCAGATGCACCCAGAACAGCGGATCTTCCCAGCCGAACATCTTGTGATAGAAGTCGATGTACTCCTTGTCCTCACACTCGCTCGGCTTCTTCAGCCACAGCGGTTTGGTGTCGTTAATCAGGCTCGGCTTGGGTTCATCGACGACCTTGCGCTTCTTGGGCGTGCCGTCCTCGTTGGTTTCGCCGGGGATTTCTTCCTCGCGCTCCACCGGCTTGGCGTTTGCATCCATCAGATAAATCGGATACGCCATGTAGCCGCAGTAGCGGGTCAGCACTTCGCGGACGCGGTAGAGTTCGAGGAACTCCTTCTCTTCATCGGAGATGTGGAGGATAATCGACGTGCCGTGCGTTGTACGGTGACCTTCGCTGATGGCGAAGTCCATGCCATCCTTGGATTCCCAATGCACCGGCTCCGCACCCTCCTGACAGGACAGCGTTTCGATTTCGACGTTCTCAGACACCATGAACACGCTGTAAAAGCCCAGCCCGAAGTGGCCGATAATGTCGCCCTTCTTCTCGTCGCCCTCGAACTTCTTCATAAACTCGGACGCGCCGGAGAATGCGACCTGATTGATATAGCGCTTCACCTCGTCCTCGGTCATGCCGATGCCGGTGTCGCTGATGGTCAGGGTCTTGTTCTCCTTGTCCACCGTGACCATGACAGACATTTCGCTCTCGTCATCCGGATTCGTCATGCGATACTTCGTGATGGCGTCGCAGCCGTTGCTGACCACCTCGCGCAGGAAAATGTCCTTATCGGAATACAGCCAGCGCTTAATGACCGGCATAATATTTTGGGCGTCAATCGACACAGAGCCCTTTTCCATTTCAATCGCCATACATCATTCCTCCTCGGAAAATAAACGGTAATAATTGTTGCAGTCTTTCTGACCGCTGGATGTATTGTAGCACGATTTCCATCGAAATGCAAGCGAAAATTAGCACTCAACGCAAAAGAGTGCTAACAATTTTCAGATTGTTCACTTTTTTCGCCCGCGAAACCCTCCCCCATGCGCGTGAGACGCCCCCGTTCCCCTTGCAAACCCGCGCGCAATACGGTATAATAGATGAAACAACTTTTATGCCAAAGGAGCTGACGAACCCATGTCCGCGATTCATGAGCATGTCCTGCAAAACGGCATGACGCTTTTGTGCTGGCCGCAGCGCCACCTGCACGGTCTGGAATTCGGGCTGTATTTGAAGGGCGGGCCGCTGTACGAAACGGAAGAGACGCAGGGCATCAGCAATCTGCTGGAACACCTGTGCTTCCGCGGGCTGGGCGGACTGAACCGCGAAGGATTGCTGCGCGAGCTGAACCGCTTCGGCACGAACCTCGATGCAGCGACATATGCCGAAGGGCTGGTGTTCCGCCTGAAGTGCCTGCCGCGCTTCTTTGACGCGGCGCTGGAATACTTCCTGCGCTTTTTCGCGAATGTACCGTGGACGCCGGAGCAGATTGCCGCCGAGAAGCAAGTCGTCCTGCGCCAATTGGAGGCGGACGGCGATGGCGATCTGTTCGACCGCGCGGCGTGCGATTTCCGCAAGACCGAGAACGGCGCATTCCCCCCGCTGGGCACGCCGGAGAGCCTGATGGCGCTGACCGAAGCGGACATTCAGCTTTGGCAGGAGATGATTTTCCAGCCGCAGAACGCCTGTCTGGTCATGACGGGCAATTTCTCCGACGGCATGGAGCTCGCCGCCATCGAAGCGCTGAGCGAGCTGCGCAACACGACCGCCCAGCCGCCATTCACGCAGTCGCTGCCCATCGGCTTCTGTATGCGCGACGAGCAGAGTGACTTGCTGGAAGAGGTTGAAAGCGATTTTGCGAGCGTTCAGCTGGCGTTCGACGTGGACAGCGAACAGGTCTACCCCGTCGCGGCGGAGGTTCTCAGCACCATCACCGCCGGGAACGATGACAGTATGCTCTTTCAGGCTTTGCGCGAGGAGCAGGCGCTCGTTGCGGAAATCGAGTCGCAAATCAGCCGCGTCGGGCAATTCAGCCGCCTTGTCATCCGCTATGACGTGCGGTCGGAATGGCTGAAAGACACGCTGACAAAGGTCTTTGCCTATCTGCACCGGCTGACGATGTACGTCCGCCCCGCGCGATTGAATCAGTTACGGACGCAGTTCACCACCAACAACGCCATGCTGACTGACGACACCGCCGCGCTGAACGACCGTCTCGGCTGGGCGTGGATGAGCGGCGACACGGCACAGGCGGATTTGGATGCTGCCGCCGCGCAGTACAACGAGCTGACCGCCGAGGAACTGCTGGACGCGGCGCAGACCGTTTTCCGCCCGGAAAATCTCTCTATCGCCGTGCAGTACGACCCGGAGGCGGTCGGTGATTTGCGCCCGATGCTGCAAAAGCTGCGCGAGATGCTGTAAGGAGCGACCCATGCCCTCTCAAATTTACGAGATTCTCTCTCTGATGATGCGCTACTGGTTCGCTGCGCTGGGGGTGCTGATTGTCCTGCGCGCGTTCTGGTGGCTCTGGAAGGATCACCGAAGCCGCGAGAAAAAGCGGCGTTCCCTGCCGGACGCGGGCAGCATCGGGGAATTTGTGGTCGAAAGCGACTGCGCCGCACTCCCGCAGGACACGCTGCTGCCTGTCCCGGCGGACGGGACGCTGGGCAGCGTGCGGAGCTGCGATATTGTTGTCCCTGCGCGCGGGGTGTCACCCCGGCATCTGGATGTGATGTTCCGCAACGGATATGGGCTGTATATCATCCCGTGGCGCGGGTGCAGCTGCATTGTCGATGGGGAGACGGTAGCGAGCCGGAAGGATGGAATGGCGCATCCGCTGCAGCATAACAGCATTCTGGAGGTCGGACAGGCAAGATTGCGCTTGCGCGTGTTTGCGGGATTGGATGTGGAGGATGTGCGCGCCTATGCCGAACGGCGCGAGGATGGGGATGATGAGCAGGAAAATCCCCAATACCCCGATTGATGGAAATCGCGCTCAGGCCAGGCGGCAAAAAAAGGGTCAAGGGGCAATGCCCCTTGCGGAGTCCAGAGGCGGCGCCTCTGGTGGGGTTTGGGGCAACGCCCCAACTGTTTTTCGGGTGCTCACTCAAAGAGAACAGCCAACAAAGGCGCAGGCAGCGAAGCGTCCCTGCCAGTAACTAAAAAGCCTTCCAATACAGTTCAAGTAACATGGGAGGCGACCGCCGAAGGAGTCCAGAGGGCGATCGGAAAGCCCTCTGGAAGCTGCTCTTTTTACCATTACAATAGGAAAGTCAACTCTGGCAGTGCAAAAAGCTCACTAACTTTTTATTGTTGCAGAGGGATTTCGCGCCTGCGGGCGCGACCAAAGGGCATGAAAACAAACGAAGTTTGCGATCGCCCTTTGGAAACCTTCGGGTGCACACTACCATACTTGTATTGGCGTGTTGCTTATTTTTATGGTTACAAAACGCTTTCCGCACAATACCTTTCTATGATAATCAGATTTTCGCGCCAGAAGGCGCCTATTTCATTTTTTGCGAGGTGATTTCCTTGGCGCGTGACCGCCGGCGCGGGTGTGAAAAGCAGAAAGACCCCGGACGCTCTTTGTCGCGGGCGGTCTCGATTTTCTACATCAGCGCATTCTGCCTTCTGTTCCTGCGCGATTACCAATGGCAGGCGCTCGCACTCGCCGTCGCCGTACCGCTGGCGAGCGCGTTCACGACTGGCTTCCTGCCGCGGCTCTTCCCGGTGGATAAGCTGCTGCTGTCGCTGACCAACTTCCTGTGCGCGCTGGGGCTGCTCGTCCTCTACGACACCAACCCGACGTATGCCTACCACCAGTCCATCTACTATTTTGTCGGGCTGGCGGCGATGGTCGTGTGCATCTACCTCATCCGCGTCGGGCGCAGCTTCCGGCTGCTCGTGTGGCCGATGATGCTGCTCTCGCTCGTGCTGCTCGTCCTCCCGCTGTTCATCGGCAAGGAGACGTACGGCGCGAAAAACTGGTTCTATGTCGGCGGCATCTCCGTTCAGCCCAGCGAAATCGTCAAGCTGACGCTCATCATCGTCATCAGCCGATTCATGGCGGATCGGCGGCTGATTCCTTGGCTTGGATTCTCTGTGGCATGTCTTGGCGTGCTGATGCTGCAAGCCGACCTCGGCACGGCGCTGCTATACTACGGCGTGGCGCTGATGCTCTATTTTGCTTCGTCCGGGAATCCGGTGCTGATGCTGTGCGGCATCGGCGGCGGCGTCGGCGCGGCGCTGCTGGGCTATCAGAAGTTTGCGCACGTCAAAAAGCGCGTCGCGATTTGGCTCGACCCGTGGAGCGACTACGACAACGCGGGCTATCAGCTCATTCAAAGCCTGATGGCAATTGCCAGCGGCGGCGTGTTAGGCGTCGGCTTGGGACTGGGCAGCCCGACGACGATTCCCGTTTACCACACGGACTTCATCTTCTCCGTCATCTGCGAGCAGTTCGGGATGCTGTTCGGCTCGTGCGTGCTGCTGATGTATGTTGCCATCATCTGGCGCGGCACATCCATCGCAATGGCGGCGCGCACCCGCTTCCACGGGCTGCTGGCAATGGGCTGCACCGCCATGATTGGCTTGCAGACGTTCATCATCATCGGCGGGGTGATTAAGCTGATTCCGCTGACGGGCGTGACGATGCCGTTCGTGAGCTACGGCGGCACGTCGCTGGTGGCGTGTCTGTGCCTGATTGGGCTGATTCAGGGCGTTTCCAGCGTCAATGAGGATGATTTGGCGCGCGACGCGGACTTGGCGGATTACGGTGGAGGTGCGGCATGAAGCGGCAGCGGTTCAAATTCAAGCTCCTTGCTTTCTTCCTCTTCGCGCTTTTTGCCCTGCTCGGCACATACGGGATGCACTCGATCGCCCTCTACGGCAACCGCTGGTTCACCTACGCGAAAAATCCGCGTGTACGGGCGCAGAAGCAGAACGTCGTGCCGGGCGATATTCTCGACCGCAGCGGCGTGGTGCTGGCGACCTCTTCCGTCAGCGAGGACGGCACCGTCACCCGCGTTTATCAGGCGAATGAAGCTGCCCGCCGCGCCGTTGTGCACCTGCTGGGCGATTCCGACGGGCAGGTTGCCAACGGGGTTGAAAGTTTTCAAACGGCGTACCTCTACGGCTTCCAGACCGGGATTTGGGAGCGGATTCAGGCGCTTGTGACCGGACAGAAGCGTCACGGCGACAACGTGACGCTGACCGTGGACAGTTCCCTCTGCACGGCAATTCTGCAATCCTTCCAGCGGCGCGCGCCCGGCAAAGCCGGCGCGGCGGTCGTGATGAACTACAAGACAGGCGAAGTGCTGGGGATGGTCAGTCTGCCGACGTTCGACCCCATGAGCAGCAGCGCCGTGTCCGCCTCCTCCAACGCCTACTGGAACCGTGTCACGCAGAACCCCTACACGCCCGGCAGCACATTCAAACTTGTGACCGCCGCCGCGCAGCTCCGCGTGAACCCCTCCGCGCAGACGATGCAAGTCAACTGCACCGGCAATTTGACCGTGGACGGGCAGATCATCCATGACTACGGCTCCGCCAGCCACGGCGCAATTGACCTGAAAACCGCCTTCATGCGCTCCTGCAACAACGCCTTTGCACAGTACGCGCTGTCCATGGGCGATAAGGCGCTGCGCGAAGCGGCGGAATCCTTTGGCTTTAACGACAACTTCCTTTTCCGCGATCTCGTCGTAGAGAACAGCATCTATCCGACCACGAGCCGCAGCAATTTCAACATCGCCATGAGCGGCTTCGGGCAGTCCGCCATTACCGCCACGCCGATGCACCTGTGCCTGCTCGCCGCCGCCGTCGCGAACAAGGGCGTGATGATGGAACCCGTGCTGATTGACCGCGTCGCCAGCCCGTCCGGCGTGACGCGCTATACCCGCTCCAGCCGCGTCTACCACACCGCCATGACGGAGGGGCAAGCCGCGATTCTGGCGGAGTACATGCGCGCGGTCGTCACCAGCGGCACAGGCACACGCGCTGCCGTCAGCGGGATGATTATCTGCGGCAAAACCGGCAGCGCGGAAACATCACTGAACGGACGTGCCATCACGAACGGTCTGTTCATCGGCTTCGCACAGGACGTCCCCTACGCGCTGTGCGTCGTCGTCGAGGATATCGACGATGGTCAAGGCGGCGGCTCAACCGCTGCGCCGATTGCCCGCGATATCTTCGCGTACCTCAAAAACATGCAGTAAAATAGCGTCGGACAGTTTTCATGGCTGTCCGACGCTTTTGATTTGCTTAACCTTTTCCCGCCCAGAGCCATTCCTGCGGGATGTAGGCGATTTCTTCTTCGCTGTTCATGATAATGTAAAAATTCCCCGCCATGCCGATGAGATAATAGCTTTCCCCGCTGTGCCAGCGCATCGTGTCCGCCGACAAGTCCGGCACCGTGAACACGCGGTATTCGTAGACAAATTCGTCCGCTCCGTACTCCTGATGCGCCTCTTTGACCGTCAGCTGCGGGAACGCACACGCCACCTTCTCCATATCCGCGCCGAACGCCAAATAGTCCGTCATCATCCAGCCGGAGAGGTCGCGCCCGATGGTGACATGTGCCCAGTCGCCGCGGATTTCGTCGACGTACACGGGCGTGCGGTTGTAGAACTTGCCCAGCGATACCGACTTGCGGTCGGGTTCGGTGCGCAAATGCAGACGGTCGGTCGGTTTTGGATTGTTGACAACCGCCCAGTTCGTGCGGTCAAGGTGCTGCACGGCTTCTTCATAGGTCGTCGGAAACTCCGCAAAGGGCAGGTCGGTCACGTCATAATACGGATGATTGCCATACACATAGCCATCGCTCATGCAGGTGGTCAACGTGCCGTCATTGCAAATCGCGTGCGGTTCAATGATAAAATACACTTGCTCACCCCAGACCGAATGCAGCAGCATCTTCCCGTCTGCCAGCGTCAGGCGATATTCATAATACGGCTCGCCCTCGATGAAAATTTCCGCCAGATTTCCCGCCGCGTTTGACGTTTGCAGCCAGAAATCCGTCCCGATGATTTTGCGGTACACCGCATACTGCCCGCCGTCCAACTCCGCCCAGCGCAGCACGTCGCCGTCCGCCGCACTGCGGGTGTGCATCACGATGACGGCTTCCGTCGCGTAGATTTCCACCAGTTCTTCGCCGCCCGTCAGCTCATCCGACACATACGGCAGCAGCGCCTCCGGAAGATTCATCGGCGTTCCAAGATAGGCGTTTTCAGCCGCTAATTCCTGCGCTTTCGCGGCGAATCCGTCCTTCACGGCAATGGGCACGGGCTGCTTGCCGTCCTCGGCGGGGAAAATCAGGAAGCCGGATTCGATGGCGTACGGGAGCGGGGCGGATTCAGCACACGCGGCGCTCATCAGCAGAAGCAAAAACAGTGCAAGGATTCTTTTCATGCGGATTTTGCTCTTTCGTCAGCCGTTTCCCGCCCAAAGGTGGCTTTGCGGGATGTAGCATACGTTCTCGTTGTCGTTCATGACGATGTAGTAATTGCCCTTGATGCCGATAACGACCCAGTTGTCCCCGCTGTGCCAGCGCGTGTACGGTGCGGATTTGCTCGGCTCATCCAGCACCTCAAATTCATACGTTGTCTCGTCCGCCACGTTCAGCCGATATTCTTCGCGCACCTCCAACTGCGGAAACGCGCATTCCACCTTGTCCGCATCCTCGCCGAACGCCAGATACTTGGTCATCATGTAACCCGTCGTCGCGCGCCCGATGCGCACATATGCCCAGTCGCCGCGGATTTCCTCCACATACACGGGCGTTCGGTTGTAGAACTTGCCGAGATTGCGCCCTTCCTTGCTCGCCTTGCCGCGCAGGTACAGTCGATCCGCCAGATTTGGGTTGTTGACAACCGCCCAATTCGTGCGGTCAAGGTGCTGCATGGCTTCTTCATAGGTCGTCGGGAACTCTGCAAACGGTAGGTCGGTCACGTCGGAATACGGATGATTTCCATAGCGGAAGCCCGCGTTTCCGCCTGCCGACTCCACGCAGGCTTGCAAATCGTAGATGGCGTGGCGCTTGATGCCGATGCCGCCCGCTCCGTTCCAGACCTCACGCAGCGTCAGATAACCGCTTTCGCACGTCATGCAGTACGTTATTTCATCGACGCACAGCAGGATGGACGCCGCGCCGCCGTGGTAGCGGTCGAAGGAGAACGGCGTGCCAATCACCTTGCGGATGACATAATTCCCCAGATTCGTCCTGTACGCCACGCGCAGCACGTCGCCATCCGCCGCATCCACCGTGTGCATGGCAATCAGTTCCGTCGTGCAATACAGCGCCGTCAGCGTCTCGCCGCCGGTCAGCTCATCCGACACATACGGCAGCAGCGTCTCCGGCAGATTCAGCTGGATTGCGCCCGATATGTCCGCATCCGCCAGCAGTGCTTCCGGAAAGTCCGGTTTCATGGCAATCGGCTGACATTTCCGTCCAGCGCCGTCCAACAAAATCAGCGAACCATCCTGCATGGTATACGCTTCTTCCGCGCCAGCAATGGGCAGGAGCAGCCAAATCATCAGCAGCGCAAGCAGTTTCTTCATTGGCCTTCTCCCCTTACCCGTTGCCCGCCCAGAGCCAGTCCTGCGGGATGTAGCGCACGTTTTCGTCGGTGTCCATAATAATATAGAAGTCGTCAATCACGCCAATCAAATAGCACTCTTCACCCCAATTCCAGAGCGTTTTTGTCGCCGACATGTTCGGCGCATCGAACACATAATAGTCATAGGCCAGTTCATCCGCCACATTCTCCTGATACTTTTCTATCAGCGACAGCTGCGGGAAGGCGCATTCCACCTTGTCCATATCCGCACCAAATGCGAGATACTTCGTCATCATCCACCCTGACAGGTCGCGCCCGATGGTAACGTGCGCCCACTCGCCGCGGATTTCGTCCACATAGACCGGCGTTCGGTTGTAGAACTTGCCCAGTGAAACCGACTTTCGGTCGGGTTCTGTACGCAGATGCAGACGATCGGTCGGATTCGGGTTGTTCACAACCGCCCAGTTCGTGCTGTCCACCTGCGCCAGCATTTCCGCATACGTTTCGGGGAAGGCTGCAAAGTCCACCGCTTCCACGTTGTAGAAGGGATGTGCGCCGTAAACGTAGCTGTCATTTCGCATCGCAATCACTTCTTCCATATTACCGATAGCATGTGGCTGAATGTACACAATTTTCCTGCCGGCGGTGTACCACAAAACGAGTTTTCCATTTCGCAGCTTCAAGGCATATTCCTGTCCTTCGACTTCCATGCTGACTTCGCCTGCCGAGACGTGCACCGTGTCCAGCGAAAAATCCTCCCCGACGACTTTATCAACCATTTGATAGCCGTCGCCCGTCCACCACGCCACGCGAAGCACATCGCCCTTCGCCGCGTCGCGCAGATGCATTCCAATCAGCGCCGTCGTGCAGTAAATCTCGACCAGCTCTGCGCCGCCGGTCAGCTCGTCCGCCACATAGGGCAGCAGCGCCTGCGTCAGCCCCATCGGCACGGCGACGAACGTATCCGCCTGCGCAGCGAGCGCTTGGGCGGCTTTCGCGAACCCCTCCCTGACGGCAATCGGCTGATACGTCGTGCCGTCGTCGGACTGGAAGGTCAAATAGCCATTTTCGACGGTGCAGCGGTACGCATCATCCCAGAAGTCTTTGCCGCCCGAAAATTCCTCTGCCCCGGCGGTCATCAAAATCAGGAGCAGGGTCATCAGCAGTGCACACCATTTCTTCATTCGGCATCCCCCTTTGATTCGGTGTTCTGACAATGAAACGAACGGGCGACGCGTTTTCTTCCGCAGAATTGGGAATTACGGCAAAAAATCCCCCTGCGGGTTCAGCAATGGATGGTTCCGTTTTTCGCGCAGGGGCGCATTTGCCTCATATCGCCGTTCCTTTCTTCGGGCGAAACAGCCCAGTCATGTCCTTTTTTTCGATTTCCATCAGCTTGATTTTACGGTCAAGCCCGCCCGCGTACCCCGTCAGGCTGCCGTTCGCGCCGACGACCCGATGGCACGGAACGATGATGCTGATGGGATTGTGCCCGACCGCGCCGCCGACCGCCTGTGCCGACATGCGCACCCCGCCCAGCCGCTTCGCCAGCGCACCGTATGTCGTCGTCTGCCCGTATGGGATTTCGAGCAGCAGCTGCCAGACCGTCTGCCGGAAAGGCGACCCGGCTGGATGCAGCGGCGGCGTGAAGTCGGGTTCGCGTCCGGTGAAATAGACATCCAGCCAGCGCTTCGTGTCCATCAAAATGGGCGTTTCGCGTTCAACGTGTTCTTCGGGCAGCGTATCCGCGTAATATCGTCCGCCATCGAACCACAGCCCGGTCAGCCCCACCTCATCCGCAGAAAGCAGGATGTTCCCCAAGGGAGAGGATATCGTTTGCGTGTAATGCATGTTTGCACCGTCCTTTGGGTTTTCCTCAAAAAGCAAGAGACTCTCTGACGCAGCAGGAGCAGGTGAAGCAACGCCTTCCCGGAAGAAACAGCGGCATGACCCTCCTTTTTTCGGAAGGTCATGCCGTTTTCCTTATGCAGCGGCTTTTTCCGCAGCTTTTTTCTTCCTGGTGAATTTTGCCTTGAAGGCTTCGATCCGCTTCCGGCGTTTTTCGCGGCGCTCGATGCGCTCACCCAAATCACGCGCACCCACGCCGTACACCAGATACAGAATCAAGCCGGAAATGACCATGATGAACACCGTCGATGCGCAGCGGCGGCCCGATGCGTTGACGTTGTAGCCGTCGCGCCCTTCTTCGGCGCACATGTTCTGGATAATCATGGCATACGTTTTGCCGTAGCTGGATTGGAACGTCGCCGACATGTCGTATTCCGTGAACAGCGCATTGAAGTTCAGCGCGAACACCGCCAGCACACTCGGCAGGACAATCGGCAGCTTCACCCGTAGGAATGTCACCAAACTGCTCGCGCCAAGGTTGCGCGCCGCATCTTCCAATTCCTCGTCAATAGCGTAGAACGCCGCCTTGATCATGCGCAGGGCGAACGGCAGCTTCACCACCGTATACGCCATCACAATCAGGAATCGCACGTTCTCGCGCATGTACAAGTTGTTGTTGAAAACATACCACACGCTGTCGGAGTTAAAGTAGGTGCGGTAGGAGTAGCAAATCAGGATGGTCGGCAGCAGCCACGGGAAGAGCAGGCTGTATTCCAGCACAGTGCCGCGCTTCTTGCCCTTGTTCTTGAAGATGTAGTTGACCGCAACGACGACGATAACACACGCCAGCGCCGCCGCAATCGCGGAGAGGACGAAGCTCAGCCGGATGCCGCCGACGGTATCCGCGTTGGCGAACAGACCGGAAATCGCGCCCGTTCGCGTTTTCAGCTTGCCGCGGTTGGTCAGGAATTCATAGTCCTGCTGACCGAAGAAGTTAATCAGCGTGAACTGATCCATCGAGAGCGTCTTGGAGCGAATTGCCGGGTAGTTCTGGAACGCGAACAGCACAATCATCACCACTGGGGTCATGTAGATGATGAACAGCACATAGGCGTAGATATGTGCCAGCACGTTCGCAACCGGGTTGCTAATCTTCTGCTTGACCAGCTTCGCCTTCGTTTTGCTGACGGAGAGGTAATGCCCTTTGCGCTCGTAGGAGGACAGAACGGTCAGCAGGATGATGGTGAACATCGCCAGAATGATGGACAGCAGCGCCGCGCGCGCCTGCGGGAACGCTTCGTCCGCCGACGATGAGCCTGCCAGACGCACGATTTCCGGGTTGATGGAGTCGTAGCCCAGCAGCGTCGGCGCGCTCATGGCGCACAGACCCGTGATGAACGTCATGACCGTGAGGGAGAAGAGCGTCGGAATCAGCGTCGGAAAAACGACCTTCAGCAGCACCTTGAATGGCTTCGCGCCGAGGTTGCGCGCCGCTTCCACCGTGTTGTAGTCAATCGCGCGGATGGCGTTGCGCAGGAACAGCGCGTGGTTGCTTGTGCAGGCGAACGTCATCGTGAACAAAACGGCGTTGAAGCCGGAGAACCAGTTCTTGTCCATGTTGGGGAAAATCCCGGAGAGCCACGTCGTCATAATGCCGTCGCTGTCATAGAGGAAGAGATACCCCGTCACCAGCGCAACGCCGGAGTAAATCAGCGTCGTCATATAGCCGAGGCGGAGGATTTTCGCGCCCTTGATGTCGAAATACTCCGTCAGCAGTACGATGCTGATGCCAACGATATTCACCGTGATGACAAGGCAAACCGCCAGTTTCAGCGAGTTCATGACGTAGCTTGGCATGTTGCCCGCGAAGAAGAAGCGGATAACCGCCAGTGGGTCGATGTTGCCCGCGCTGTCCGTCGTCGTGAAAATCTGCGTGATGGTGTTCAGGCACGGCAGGAGCATGAAGCCGAAAAACAGGTAGACGAAGAACGCCACACCGAACACTTTGCCAAGCATCCCCAGCGTCAGTTTGGAGGATTTTTGCGTCATATTGCTTCCTCCTGTCATTGCGCGTCGTAGGACATGACGTCCGTAGGCTTCATGGCTACGGTCACTTTTTCGCCCGGCGCGTAGATGTTGATGCCGTCGTTCTTTTCAATTGCCTTCAAAATCTGGCTGCCCACATCGATGTAATACTTGATGTACAGGCCGTAGTACTCAATGTTTTCAACCACGCCGTCAATGAGAATTTCATCGTCGCGCTTGGGCTTGTTGACGTGCAGGCGTTCCAGCCGGATGAAGTGATTCTGCCCTGCCGCCAGCTTCATCTGCGCGGCAATCGGCGCTTCGACGCGGTTGATGTCGCCGATGAAGTTGCAGACAAACTCCGTCTTGGAGTGGTTGTAGATCTCGTTCGGCGTGCCGATCTGCTCGATATAGCCCTTGTTGAACACGGCGATGCGATCGGACAGGGTCAGTGCCTCTTCTTGGTCATGGGTGACGTAGATGGTTGTGATGCCGAACTCGCGCTGCATCTTCTTCAGCTCATTGCGCAGCTGAACGCGCAGTTTCGCGTCCAGATTGGACAGCGGCTCGTCCATGCAGATGATGCTCGGCCCGGTGACGAGGGCGCGGGCGATGGCAACGCGCTGCTGCTGACCGCCGGAAAGCTGGCTGACCGCCTTTTTGAGCTGCTCGTCGGACAAATCGACCTTGCGCGCAATTTCCCGCACCTTCTGGTCGATTTCCGGCTTTTTCAGCTTTTTGAGCTTCAAGCCGAACGCGATGTTGTCGTACACCGTCATCGTCGGGAACAGCGCGTAGCTCTGGAATACAATGCCGATGTTGCGCTTCTCAATCGGCACATGGGTAATGTCCTGATCGTTCACCGACACCGTGCCGGAGACAGGCTCAATAAAGCCGGTGATGGTGCGCAGGGTGGTCGTTTTGCCGCAGCCAGACGGGCCGAGGAAGGTGAAGAACTCCCCTTCCTTCACGTTCACGTTGATATTGTGCAGCGCCTCAAAATCGCCGAATTTGACCACAATGTCCTTGAGTTCAATCATGGGCGACAGCTCCTTATTTTGTGATTCGCAGAATTTTGCACAGGCAAATCATGCTATAAAAAGATGGCGAGCCCGCGTAGGACTCGCCATCCGGGGTTCAAATCCGCTACTTTGCCGGATGAGAATTTTAGGGAATTACTGCGCCGCCTGCGTCATCACAGCCCAGTTGACATTGTCCCAATCGGGTTCCGCGGGCGCCTGACTTGCGTCAGCCCAGTAGAAGCCGAGGTTGGTCATGATGTTCGTCCATTCCTTGCTGTGCGCCGCGACATATTCCGCATAGGTCATGTCGGTGCCTTCCACCTTCTCCAGCGCGCAATTCTTCAGCTGATAAATGGCGGGGATTTCGTCGCCGTAGACGTTCTTCACAGCCACTTCGTTGCAGGGGAAGGAGTCGAATTCGTCAGACCATTCCGTCTGCGTTTCCGCAGAGCCGAACCATTCCGCGAACGCCTTGACAGCTTCCGTCTGTTCGGGCGTACGGTCAGCACGGTCAAGGATGCCGATGTATTCCGCGATGTAGTAGGTGCCGTCGTCAATGTCCACAACGCCCCAGTTTTCGGGGGTGGTCGTGCCGGTCAGCGGGGCAGAAGAGCTGTCCGCCGCGGAGTCAATCTTGCCATACAGGGAGGAAGAGTAGAACGTGGACACCTGCACGTCGCCGCGGTTCAGCGGGTCAAAGCCGTAGCTGTCGCCGGTGTAGGAGCCGTTCGCGCAGTACTTCCACAGCATCTTCCAGCCATCCACGGAAATGCCGCCAGCGGGGCTGGTCGGATCAGTGAAGGCGTACAGCATGGCGCTGTTGATGTTGCTGTTGGTCGTGCCGCCGACCTTGCCCTGACGATACCAGTGATAGCCGCAGTCGACAATATCAGACCAATGCTGGAAGTGGAGCGCTTTGCCATTCGTGCCCTTGTCGTCATTGCGGTAGAGCATCAGTACGTTCTGCACGACGAGGCCATACGCCTTGCCGGGGTAAACGTACTTGCCGACTTCGTCCGCCCAAGACGGCGTCCAGTCCATCACCTTCAGGTTCTCATAGGTGCCGTTGACCAGCTGAGACCAGCGGGTTTCGTTCAGACCAAAGATGATGTCGCCGTCCTTGCTTTCGTTTGCCTTCTGGATAGCGGCGTTGTCGCCGGAGATGACGGAGTTATCGTCGATGGAGATGCTGAAGCCCGCTTCCTTGGCGGCATTGAGCAGCCAGTTCACGCGCTCGGTGGAGTTGGAGTTGGAGTAGATGCGGATGGTATAGCCGGAATAATCCTTCGTTTCCGCCATCGCGCCGCCCGCCAGCGTCAGCACCATCGCCAGTGCCAGCAGCATAGATACGAGTTTCTTCATTATAGGAACGCCTCCTCTTTCGAGATGCTGTTCTGCATCTCTGATTGTTTTTATCATACCACATTCAGCTTGTCTTGTAAAGTCCTAATACGTTATTTTTATCACCATCTGGTTGCATTTTTTCCGTTTTCGCCCATGCTTGTGGACGTGAGCGGTTGTTTTATCACGGCATGTTTTCACGAATTGGAAAATTTGCGCACCAAAAACAGCATGGGCGTTTATTTCCCATGCTGCAAAGAACCCTGATTACCCCACCACACCCGGCACTTCATAGCGGATGCGCATCTTCGGCGCTTCCTGCAAGGTTGCATAGTAGTTTGTCATCCAATCCGCGTGACCATCCTCGACATTCACGCCATCCGCGGGCGGCGCGAAGAGATTCAGCGTCAAATCCGCGGGAGTATCCAGCGGAGCGTCAAAGAACGCGCTCATCAGGTCAATCGTCTTGACGTGCGGCGCTTTGTAGAACCACTTGCCGTGCAATTCCACCATCAGCCCGATTTCCTGCTCCACAGTCATTTCGCAGAATTCCGGATTGCCCTCGAAGTGCAGCGGAATCGCCAGGCCGTCGGCATCCTCCGCGCCGCCCCAGCGCAGTTCCGCCGGGAAAGCCGCTTCCCCCATCTCCGTCATGCTCGGCTGGAAGTACGGGTCTTTGAGCAGCTCGCGGTACTGCGCCAGCATCGGCTGTTCAATGCCGACTGCCGGGTTGTTCGGGTCTTCGATTTCCAGCCCCAGACGCCCGCGGTCGCGGAACTGGTACAAGCTAATCGCCTTAAACCAATCCGCCTGATGGTCGCGGAAGGCTTCGGCAAAGCGGATGACGCTCTCGCCTTGATGGCGCGGACCCGTCACGTCGCCGTCGGTGTTGAACTCCGCCGTCACCAGCGGCTTTGCGCCGAACTGCGACGATGCGCGCTCGTAGGTACGGCGGAACAAGTCGTAATACATGCCGACCGAATCCGTCTTATACTGTCCGCCGCCGACTTCCGCCACGTCATACGGCCAGCCGTAATGGAGCGCGAGGTAGCAGTCCGCCGACCAGACGTCCGCCGCGCGGTACGCCACCGCAAACTCGTCCTCCTTCTCCAGCTTGCCGTCCGCCTGTGCGAAGCCCGCGCAGAACACCGTGCGGACGTTCGGGGCTTCCTGATGGATGATATCGGAGAAATGCGCGAAGAACTTGCCGACCTGCTCGTAGGTGAAGCGCTTATTATGCGTGAACCACGTTCCGCTGCACTCATGGTTGATGCGGATGGTCATGCGCCCATAGGGGCGAAGCATCCGGGCGACCTCGCGCAGTTCGTCGTCGGAGAGGGAGCAGTCGAGCGTCAGCGTGAGGGCGGCATCTTGCCCGTGGCGGCGAATATCCCGCATCTGTTCCCACGGCTGACCGTCGGCATTGAAGGGGAAATAATCATCATAAGGATAGTCCCACTGGAAGGTGATATTCATGTCCTTGCACGCCTTGGAAATGCGCTGCGGCCACTGCTTATCGTGCGGGTAGTAGGTATACATGATGCCTATGGCGCGGTGCGGACGTCCGAGCTTATGCAGGATGTAGTCCTGATTGACGTACTCCGCGCGTTCGCTGCCGTCGCCGAGGTCAAGGGCGCACTGGGCTGCACCCAGATGGAGCTTCTGCATGGCGATGTTCCTCTCTTCTCGTCGTGTTGTTTATTTTCGTCGAATCTTGCACGGTCACCACGGGATCATTTTGATTCCCTTGCATCTACTTCACTGGTTAGGATTCTCACGCTACTGCCAAGCTGAACTTCTTTTCTGGAAATATACCATGTTTTTCCATTGTCAGAACTGCCTTGATAGAAGAGAAATACGCGTCCATCATCATCACGGAAAGCATAAGGATGTCCGGATTCACTGCTGTTCCATGTGCCTGGCGCGCCGCATGGGATGAGCGGCTCATTCGATACGCGGCGGAAGAAGATGCCATCCTCGGATACTGCACAGCCGATTTGCTGTGGCGTGCAATTATAGGAGCCGCCGTAGAACAGGTATATTTTCCCGTCCTCTACGACCGTTGCGGGTGCTTCGACGCAATCGCCCTCCCATGCAAGTTCTGGCATAAGCAGACTCTGTTCTGCCAGCGGATGCCACGCATTCCGCCCAAAGTCAGAATCGATTTTTGCCCATGCGCCGCCAATTTTCTGGATGCGCATAGCATGGTCGCGCGTTGCAAAATACAGGTGTATTTTTCCGCCGAACACGCACACATCGGCATCAATAGCGCGCCCACAGCACCAGGTTGCCGCCGGATGAAACACAGGGTTCTCTGGATTCTTCGTGAAGTGAATACCATCCTGCGACCACGCATGGCAGATTGCATCCTTCTCCCAATTGCCATAGGTCTGATAGAACAAATGAATTTGGTCATTCAGCACAATGGCTCCTGGTGCGGCAATGCCGTTCGTCTCGCACAGGGCATCCTGCTCTATTTCGCCGCAGGGTGTCCAATGCTCCATATCGGCAGATTCCGCAATGCCGATGCCGAACCTTCCATCCTCATGCCTCAGGGAATAATAGAGCCAGTAACGGCTGTGATAGCGGACAACAGCCGGATCCTTGGCGAAACAAAGGCAATCTGTATTGGTAAACAGCATGACAAATCCTCCTGATCATTGTCGGATTCACAAGAAAGTTTCAGGCAGAACTGCCTTAGATTTCCCGCGTCGCGTGCAGCAGCCATTCCGCCTCGTCCCCCGCCAGATACGGCAGAATCGTCTCCCGCACCTTGGCATGATAGGCATTCAGCAGCTTCTTATCATCCTCATTCAAATACCGTGCATCCACCGCGTCCAGATCGAACGGCACCATCGTCAGGTAGTCGAAATGCAGGAAACGACCATACGCATTCGTTTCGCCCTCACAGACGACCGTCAGGTTTTCGTGGCGGATACCGAACTTGCCCTCCAGATAGAAGCCGGGTTCGTCGCTCGTCACCATGCCGGGTTCCAGCGGGATGGGTGCGCCGCGCCAGTGGATGCGCTGCGGGCCTTCGTGGACGCTCAGCACATAGCCCACGCCGTGACCCGTGCCGTGGTTGTAGTCCATGTTCTCCTGCCAGAGGGGTTCGCGGGCAAGGTAGTCCAGATTCGCGCCCGTGCAGCCGTACTTCCAGTGTGCGTTGCCCAGATGCAGATGTCCTTTCAGCACGAGGGTGAAGAACTTCTTCTCTTCATCGGTCGTTTCGCCCATGGCAAAGGTACGGGTGATGTCGGTCGTGCCCTGCAGGTAGTGTCCGCCGGTGTCCGCCAGCAGCAGGGAGCACGGCTCAACGGGGATGTTGGATTCCTTGGTGGGCGAATAGTGGACGATGGCGCCGTGCGCACCGTAGGCGATAATCGGCGCGAAGGACGGGCCGATGTAATCCGGGCGTTCGCGGCGGAACTCTTCCAGTTTTTCCGCGACGCTCAATTCGTCCATCGGGATTTTGCCGACATTGTGCTTCAGCCAGTACATCAGGCGCGTCACCGCCACGCCGTCCTGCACATGCGCCTTGCGGAAGCCCTCCACCTCGGTGGCATTCTTGACCGCCTTGGGCAGCTCGGTGGGGTCAACGTGGTCAATCACGCGCACCGACGCGGGCACACACGCCCGAATCAGGCTGTTGACGACGTTCAGGTTCATCATCACGGTGGAATCTTCCGGCAGTTTCTTCGTATATTCATAGACGCAGGCGTAGGGACGGATGGTCACGCCGTCCTCCTTGAGATGCGCCTGAATCTCCGTGCTGAGGATGGCGGGGTTGACGAACAGCACCGCATCGGTCATCGTCACGGCAGCAAAGGACAGCATGACGGGCGTGCAGTCCACATCGTTGCCGCGCAGGTTCATCAGCCAGCACACGTCCATCAGCGAAGACAGGACAAGCGTATCCGCGCCAAGGCTTTCCATTTCGCGGCGCACCTGATGCAGCTTCTCCTGACGGCTGCGTCCCGTCAGCGATACGGGCAATTCCCACGCGGGTTCTGCCGACAGTGCCGGGCGCTCCGCCCAGATTTCATCCAGCAAATCAACATCAGAGACAATTTTGCCCTGCTTCTTTTCCGCAATGCGCTGATAACCCTCGTACTGCCGCGCCGTGACGACTCTGCCGTCAAAGCCCAGCGTCTGCCCAGCTTCAAGCGTCTTTTCGATGTACTCCGGAATCGTCGGGACGCCCGGCTCGCCCATCTTGCACAGTTCGATGCCGCTGCCTTCCAGCTGCTGCCCCGCCTGCAGGAAATAGCGGCCATCCGTCCACAGACCCGCCCAGTCCGCCGTCACCACCAGCGTACCTGCGCTGCCCGTGAAGCCGGAAACATAGTGCCGCCCGCGGAAGTGCGCGCCGACGTACTCCGACGCGTGGAAATCATCCGTGGGGATGATATAGAGGTCGATGCCGTGCGCCTGCATGGCGCGGCGAAGCTTCAATAACTGCTGTCGCATAAAAGTCCTCTTCCTTTCCTGATTCCGCCCGTTCACGAGTGGAATCGACTGTATCCAGCGAAATTATAGCACGAATGGACGATTTTCGCAAGGGAATTGACAGGGAGAACGTTTTCGGTGTAGAATAGACAGGTGCAAAACTTGAATATCAGATAAGGTAAAGGAGGGATTTTGATGTTGCCGGACACGCTGGAAGGCAGTATCCACCGCCTGACGCAGAATATTCTCGCGGATTATACCGCCGGCCGCCCCATTGACCGCATTGAACCGTTCAACCAGCCCGACCGCGACGTGATTATCGCCCTGATTGGCAAGCTGCGGCGCATCGTCTTTCCGGGCTATTTCCGCGACCCTGCCTACCATGTATACAGCGCGGCGCACTCGCTGTCCGCCCTCATCGAGGACACGGCGTACCTGCTGCAGAAGCAGATTGCGATTGCCTTGCGCTGCGGCAGCAGTGTGACGCAGGAGGCAGCCGCCGACATTGACCGTCAGGCGCAGGAGATGACCGTCCGCTTTCTGGAGAAGATTCCCGACGTGCGCGCACTGCTGGCGACCGACCTGCAGGCGTTCTACGACGGCGACCCGGCGGCGACGAGTCTGGACGAAATCATTATTGCCTATCCGGGGCTGCTCGCCATCACGGTCAACCGCTTGGCGCACGAGCTGTTTCTGCTCAAAGTGCCGCTGATTCCGCGCATCATGACCGAGTACGCGCACGGCCGCACGGGGATTGACATTCATCCCGGCGCAACCATCGGCAAGTACTTCTTCATCGACCACGGCACGGGCATCGTCGTCGGCGAAACGACCGTCATCGGCGATTCGGTGAAGCTGTATCAGGGCGTGACGCTGGGCGCACTCTCGACCCGCGGCGGACAGAGCCTGCGCGGCCACCGCCGTCACCCGACCATCGGCGACCGCGTGACGATTTACTCCGGCGCGTCCGTCTTGGGCGGCGACACCGTCATCGGGCATGACGCGGTCATCGGCGGCAACGCGTTCATCACGCACTCGATTGCCCCCGGAATGCGCGTGTCGGTGAAAAATCAGGAACTCGAAATGCGGATGATGAAGGACGTGAACTGGTGATGGTGGTCGGCATTCGCTTTGCCGCTGATTCGCCCGTTCGGACGGTGCTGCAAGCGGTTCTGCCGATTTTTTCCACTGTGGATGTGGATTTTCTCGTCCGCGAATATTGGGTGTGCACCTTCGGAAACGGCTTGCCGGAGAGGCGATTCACCGCGCAGGAAATGCGGCGCGCATTGGATGCCTTAACGCCGGATGAGCACGCGGAGCTGTTCACGATTTACGCCCTGCCGCACGATGCGCCTGATACGCCGCCGAGCAGCTGCGAGGACTTCTGCGCCCGCGGGTTTACAATGGCGTTTTATGCGTATGACGGGGACGGGTATGCACTGCTTGCACAGAGCGAAGAGCAGGTGGAGGCGGTTATCAAGACGCTTCGGAAAGCGGTGGAAATTCGCAGTGTGGAAGCTGTTGAGTGCGAGACGCTGGCACGGTGGCAGTTTTGAACATCTTATCAATTCTCTTCCATTCAGCAGGAGGACCGTTTTTCCGAATATAGACAAACAAACCTACGAAAGGAGGATACCAATGGCGCAAAAGAGCATCAAAGCCGTGATGGACGAACTCACCGCAATGGCGCAGGACAAAAACACCTCTCCACGAGCGTTTGCGGACAGCTTTCAGGCGCATTCCGCGGAACTCCGCGCCGTGTTCTTTCCCGATACGCCAATGAAGATGCCGGAAACTCATGACGATACAGAAGAATCGTCGCAGGAATGCGTCACCTGCTTCTGCGAGTTTCTTGCAAAATGCACTTCTGCCGACGATCAAAACTGCCCCGTCACGATTGTTGTCTCGGCGCATGAGCTGCCAACTGTTTCCGTGCAGACAATCTCCGGCGCGAAAGTCATTTTCGACGACCTATACGCTTGCAGAAGTATGGACGAAGACACGCGCGGACGTTTTCGGGAATTGGAAGCGCTTTGGGGCGAAAATTCCGAGGACGGCTGCTTCGTCGCGAAATTCTGCGAGAAGCTGAAAGCGTCTCTGCCTGCCATCTTTGCTTCGACGATTGAAATCAAACGGAATTCGTGAATTTCCTGATTGAAAGAAGGGATGCCCCATGCGAGCATCCCTTTTCCCATATCAAAAAACGGGGGCGCATCCGCTGCGTCCCCCTATTTTTCTTACGCCCCGAAGTACCGCTTCAGCAGACCCGCGAACGCCTTGCCGTGACGGGCTTCGTCGCGCGCCATCTCGTGCACGGTGTCGTGAATCGCGTCGAGGTTCAGCGCCTTTGCCAGCTTCGCCAGCTCGGTCTTGCCCATCGTCGCGCCGTTCTCGGCTTCCACGCGCATTTGCAGGTTCTTCTTCGTGCTGTCCGTCACCACTTCGCCCAGCATCTCGGCGAACTTCGCGGCATGTTCCGCTTCCTCAAAGGCAGCCTTCTCCCAGTACAGGCCGATTTCCGGGTAGCCCTCGCGGTGCGCCACGCGCGCCATCGCCAGATACATGCCGACCTCGGTGCATTCGCCCTGGAAGTTCTCGCGCAGGCCCTGAATGATTTCCTCCGGCGCGCCCTTCGCAACGCCCACGACGTGCTCCGCCGCCCATGCCATTTCGGCTTCCTGCTTGATGAACTTGCTCGCCGGCGCCTTGCAAACCGGGCACTGCTCCGGCGCCTTCTCGCCTTCGTAAACATAACCGCACACGCTGCAAACCCACTTCATATTGATGTTCCTCCTCAATTTATTCTGGCTTTTCAGCCGATTTTCCATTCATTTTGTCCGGCGTTTCCGCCTGAAAACAGTATACCCCGCTTTGAGGCAAAGTGAAACACCAAAATCAAATTTTTCTGCAACTTTTTTCGCTCTCCTGTGTTTTCGCTATATTCTTTGAGAAAACACAAAATTCTCACGCGTAAAAAAAGGATTTTGCCACTTGGGGGGCGAATGAATAGAAAGAGTTTTTCTCGTGAAGGATAGAAGCAATCAAAGCGGATTCTGCTGAACCGCGCGTTCTGTCCCTTGCGAATTTCTCCGCTTGAAGGAATCCGGCACCAAAAGCCGCCGGGTACATACAACATTACGGGGAACGCTTCAGGATTTTTCGGCATTGGGGAGGAAAGATTCATGCAGGATTTGGTGGTCGTTGTCAATCTGAACGGCAGCGCGTGCCGGATGATGGCGCAGAAGCTCCGCGCGGAGCATTTTTACTGCCGGATTGTGTCGTCCGCCTGTGCTGCGGAAGATATCCAGCGCATGGGCGCGCGCGGCATTGTGCTGGCGGCAGGCGTCAGCGGCGAGGCGGCGGACGTGCCGTTCCTGATGGATTATCTGCAAACCGGGCTGCCAATGCTCTGCGTGGGCGATTCGGCGCTGTCGCTGTGCCAGACGCTGGGCGGCGAATTGAGCGAACCCGTGCCGCAGGACGGCGCGATGCAGATTCATCTAGACGCATCTGATGCCCTGCTGGACGGCATGGAGGACACCGACCGTTATCAGCCGACCGCGCGGTTTATGTCGCTGGACGGCGCGCAGGCGACGCCGATTGCCACAACAGACGGCGGGATGCTCGGCTTCCACGCCAGCCGCCGCGACGTGTGGGGCTTCTCCTTCCAACTGGAGCGGAACGACCCCTTTTCGAGTCATCTGCTCGTCAGCTTCTGCCAGAACATCTGCGGCTGCACGGCGTGGTGGACGAATCAGGCGCTGATTGACCGCGCCCGCGAGGAAATCGACCGCGCGGCGAATGGCGGCAGCGCGCTGTGCAGCTTGTCCGGCGGCATTGACAGCGGCGTATGCGCCGTGCTGGGCAACCTCGCCATCGGACACAAGCTCCACTGCATCTTCATCGACACCGGATTGCTGCGCAAGAATGAGTCTGAGCAGGTGATGGCGTATTATCACGACAATCTGGGGCTGAATCTGCGGCGAATCGACGCACGCGAGGAGTTCCTGACTGCGCTTGCCGGTGTCAGCGACCCGGCGGAAAAGGAGCGCATCGTCACCGAACGCCTGATGTCCATCCTGAGCCGCGAGGCCGCCGCAATTGACGACATCCGCCTTGTCATTCAAGGCACGAACGTCACCGACACGCTCTATCGCCCGCACACGGGCAGCACCATCGACGGTCTGCCGATTATCGAGCCTGTTCGCGAGCTGTTCAAGGACGAAATCCGGCAGGTCGGGCAGGAGCTGGGGATGCCCGCCGTGCTGGTCAATCGGCAGCCCTTCCCCGGCAGCGGCTTAGCGTCGCGCATTATGGCCGATGTGACCGCCGAGCGCCTTGACATTCTGCGCGAGGCGGACGACATTTTCCGCCACGACGTTGAGGACAGCAACCAGAACAAGCGCCTGTGGCAGTATTTCGCGGCACTGGCGCTCTCGCCCTTCCCCGACGGCGGCTATGTCGTAACGCTGCGGGCAGTTCAGACGGCGGAGGGCGCAGCCGGAAACACGGCGCGCTTCACAGCGGATTTGCTGGAGCGCGTGACGGCGCACATCCTCGCGCAATGCCCGAAAGTCCAGCGCGTTTTCTACGACCTCACGCCCAGCAAATCCTACAAGCGGGCGAATCTGTGATTTCCATGCGGTCTGTTTCGGCAGACCGCTTTTCGTTTGCCGTCAAATTTCCATCCATCGGATTTCCTTCACCTCAAACCACTTCTCAACTTCCCGCTCAATGCGTTTTTTCGTCCGCGCGCCGATATTTTCAAACGGCATCAGTTCCACCTTGCCGTCCTTCTCCCGCCAACGCGCCACAATTTGCCCGTCCGCCAGCGCCGTCGGATGCACAATGCCCGTCAGGTTAAACACGCCGCGCAAGTGCTCCGGCGGCAGAATCGGGTTATCCTCCTTGCGGTAGCCCAACAGCATCGGGTCAAAGCCGGACAGCAGGCGGACGTGCGGCATCTCCCCCTCCGGCGCGTCTTTGGTGGCGTAGTACATCCGCCCGTCCACGCTGATTTCCCGCGCGTCGAGCTGCTTCAGCCACGCTTTCACCCTCGTCTGCGGCACGCGGAAAAAGTACGCCGCATCCCGCAGCGACGCTGGGCCGTAGTGCGTGAAGTAACGCCGCGCCAGCGTCAACTCCGCTTCCGCCGCGTCCATCGGTGCAAATGGCGCGCACAGACGGTACGCTTTCTTCTCCTGCACCTGCGCACAAATCACGCCCAAGAGCGACAATTCGCCAATCACGCCGCCCCAACCGTGAAAGACCATCTTCTCCTCGTTCGCCGTCATCCCCGCCGCCTGACATGCCTGCCGTAATCCTTCGCGCGTATCGTTCCCCGACGCGATTTCCTGCACCATCAACCGCGCAAACGCCTTCTCGCGCTCCGGCGGCAGCGCGCAGCCGCACTTCGTCATCCACCCATACCACGGCGTATCGCACACGTCCTCCGCCGTCCCCTGCTGATGGACGTACAGCGGCAGATCGCTTTCTGGAATCAGGTGGAGCGTCCCGCGCAGCGTCCACGTTTTCAGCAGACCGGAAAAATCGCTGCTGCCCGTCCGGCTTTGCAGGGTGAAGAGCGCATTGCGGAGGATTTGTGCCTGTGCGCCGCATAAATCCGCCGCGATTTCGGCATTCGAGGCGCGCTGCGTCAAGAGGTGCTGCCCGCCGAGACGGCAGCGAATCAGTTCCTTTGTGTCGATAGAAATCGCCCCCCCATTGGCCATCAGTATACCATATTGCCTGATTTTTCGGAAGGCGAACACGCAAAAAAAGCCCCCGCCGGCGCGAACCGGCGAGGACTCCTTGCAACAGTTTTGTCAGGTGCGTTGGGGATTAACCACGACGCGCTGCATAGCACTCGCTGCAGTAGACAGGGCGATCTTCCCTGGGCTGGAAAGGAACCTTGGTGGGCTTGCCGCATTCAGCGCACACGGCGTCGAACATCTCGCGGGTGCCACCGGCAGCAGGGCGGCTGGCCTTGCGCGCCTGACGGCACGCCTTGCAACGGGTGGGCTCGTTCTGGAAGCCCTTCTCGGCGTAGAATTCCTGTTCACCGGCAGTGAAAACAAATTCATTGCCGCAGTCTTTGCAAACCAGCGTCTTGTCAGTGTACATGGTATTGGAACCCCCTGAATGATTTAGAATAGGCGAACCTTCGGCTGACCTGGTCTTTGACCCCACACTCGCCGTCTGGGAGGTTGCTCAACGCATCGTGCGCCCTCACGCACTCCTCTCGAAACGCTTCCGCATTCCGGACGGGCTTACCTCTAAACCGCACCATGCTCCCCGGCGCTTTGGCCGGATTACGTGGACCGCTTGGCCTGCGACTGGCATCGGCTTGCAACCACAGACCCGAAGGATTCAACCGCGCTCATTATACCTGAGAATTGAAAAAAACGCAAGACATTTTTGCAAAAAACTGATGATTTTTTCCTGTACTGCTCATTCTGCCGGAACGCAGCGCACCAGCACGACCTCTGGGCGGTTGAAGATACGCGGCAGTCGTGTCCGCACAGCCAAGCCTCGGCTGACAATCAGCGTCGTGCCATCCTGAGTATACGCGCCGCCCGCCAGCTTCGGGAACCACCCCTGATTGGGCGCGTACAGCCCGTTCAGCACCCCCGGAATCCGCACCTGCCCGCCGTGCGCATGACCCGACACCACGAGGTCGAGCGGGAATTGTGCGTACTTCGCCAGCAGCTCCGGGCGATGCGCCAGCAGGACGGTGAAGTCCGCTGAATCCACGTCTTCGAGCGCCTGCCGCAGCTGCTCTTCCGTGTCCGGTGCGCCGCTGTACACCATCTCATACGGGTCAGGGATGCCGCACAGCGCAATTCGCTGCCCGCGCACTGTCAGGACGCCTGACGACATCCGCAGCACTGTCACCCCCGCTTCCTCCGTCTGCTGATAGAGCGCGTCCATCTCGCCCGTCCACGCCTCGTGGTTGCCGGACACATAGTAGCACGGGTACTGCGCGCTCAATTGCCGCATCAGCAATAGCGTCCGCTCCGTCGGACGATTTTGCGTGTCGTCATCGAACATATCGCCAACCAGCAGCACAGCATCCGGCGCACAGGAAGCAACCATCGCCACCACGTCGTCCGCATTATCAGACGAATGGAAGTCCGTGACGACCGCAAGCCGCACCTCCGCCGTCAGCTTCGGCGACACGACCGTGTATGTCCGCAGAATCAGCCGCTCATCCAGCGCAATTAGCGTCAGAATGACCAGAATCGCCAGCACAGGCAGAATCCACCGATGCTTTTTCCGCATTTTCCCTCCAAACGCAACAGACGCCGGGAATCTCCTCCCAGCGTCTTGCATCAATCAAATATTGTCGAAGAAAGGCGTGCCATCCTCATTTCGGAGGATGCCATCCTCGAAATGCAGCGGCAGCGGCTTGGCAATCATGTACCTGAGAATCTCGTCCATGCGCACGCTCTCTTGGAACGTGACCAGCGAGAAGCTCACGCCGTGCTTGTGCGCGCGTCCGGTTCGGCCGATACGGTGCAGGTAATACTCATTTTCGGCTGGCAGATCAAAATTGATGACTGCTTCCACGTCATCGACGTCGATGCCGCGCGCCGCCACGTCCGTCGCAATCAGAATCGGGAATTTTCCGCGCCGGAAGTCGTTCATGACCACATTGCGCTGGCTCTGCTTCACATCGCCGTGGATGCACTCCGCCTGATAGCCTTCCTTTTTGAGGCGCTCGGTCAGCCGATCGGTCATAAACTTCGTGTTACAGAAAATCATGACGCGCTGGTAGACATCCGCATCCAGCAGATACAGCAGATGGTCAATCTTCTTGTTCTGTTCGGTCGAAATGACGTACTGCGCAATCTGCGGCCGATCCTGCTTCGTCGCTTCGACGGTAACTTCAATCGGGTCATGCTGATATTTCCACGCAATCGTCAGCACGTCCTGATTCGTCGTCGCGGAGAACAGCACCATCTGCCGCTCGTCCGGCGTCGCCTCGATGATGCGCGTCACGTCCTTGACAAAGCCCATGTTGAGCATCTCGTCCGCCTCGTCCAGCACCATCGTGTGGACGGCATTCAGATGGACGTTGCCGCGGTTCATGTGGTCAAGCAGACGACCGGGGGTTGCAACGAGAATCTGCGGTTTGCGCTTGAGCGCGGCAAGCTGCTTGGGAATCGGCTGTCCGCCGTAGAGCACAGCAATGCGGCAGCCCTTGATGTACTTGGCCAATTTGGTCAGTTCATCCCCGATTTGCAGCGCCAGTTCGCGGGTTGGCGCAAGCACCACTTCCTGAACTTCCGGTTCATTAAGCTGCACATATTCGAGCATCGGAATGCCGAACGCGCAGGTTTTGCCCGTGCCGGTTGGCGCAATTGCGTTCACGTCCGCGCCGGACATCATCAGCGGAATCGTCTTCGCCTGCACGGTCGATGGCGTCGTGAACCCCATGTCTTTGATGGCGCGCAGCACTTCTTTGGACAAATCCATCTCTTCAAACGAGGTGGGAAGCTGGTTCGTTTCGGACAAAATTTGCTCCTTCCCGGCTTCACTCATGGTATTCGTGAATCGCCTTGCTCAGCTGATCTGGGCAGGACGTGTTGCCGCGGCAGGGAATGCCTTCCAATCTCTGGGCAACTTCATCCGCTTTGCAGCCAATGACCATGCGCGCCAAGCCCTGCGTATTGCCCTTGCAGCCGCCGATGAACTTGCAATGCGTGATGATACCGTTTTGAATCTCCAGTTCAATTTCGGACGAACAAGTGCCGTGTGTTTTGTAGTGATACATCGTGTTTTCCTCCTGTGAATTGCATTTAATTTTTGCACCCCGCCGCCCTGCGCGGCATAGCCTGATGCAGGGAGGTGGCGCGTGTGGAAGTTTATCTGGCGAGTGCAGCGGGACTGCTCTCATGGTGCGGCAAGTGGCGGAAAATCCCGACACCGCTGGCACATCCGACCCTGCTGGCCGCGTGCGGAGCGGATGTCGTGCTGGCTGATTCCGTCAACCGCTTGCTGTACCGTCAAGGGCGAGTCAGCACGCTGCCGCCAGGAGTCGAGGTGCTTCGCTGCTGGCGAAATCAGCTGCTGACGCTCTCCAGCGAGACGAACTGTCTAACACTGTATGATGCGCATGATTACCCGCTGGTTACATCGCCCGCTGGAATTCGCCCATGCGACTGCGTAGTTGTCGACTGCCAAGTGATCGTCTGCGGCTGCGAGGACGGCTGTTTGCACATCTTTTCCCTGCCGGATTTGCGGGAAATTGCTGCATATCCCGTTCCGGGTTGTCCGATGCGGGTCGCGGCGGATGGCGGAGTGCTCACCTGCCTGTCGCTGCTGCGCCCCGATCCGCCGCAAACGCTGCTTTTCCGCCTATGTCTGACAAGCGGCGATTTTGCGCCCGTCGCGCTGCTGCCCGGCTGGTGCGGCGCGGTAACAATTGCCGATGACCACACGATTTGGGCTGGCGTGGGCGAGCAGCTGCTGCATTTTCCTCTGGATTCCGTTGTGCCGGATGTACAATTAGGGGAATTCGGGTTGATTCGTTTCCTATCCTGCCAGCAGTCGAAGCTGCTGATTAGCGACCCGTGGGCAGGGCGCTGTTTGCTGATGGACACGACCCCGCCTTATGCGCCGCGTCAGCTGTATGCGGGAGAATGTGGGGGCTGCTGCTTTGCATCATGCAGAAAAGGGACGCTCCCCGACTGGAAAGCGTCCCTGAATGAACCTTAGATTACTCGATGACCTTGGCAACGACGCCGGAACCAACCGTGCGGCCACCTTCGCGGATAGCAAAGCGCAGGCCCTGCTCCAGAGCGATGGGGGTAATCAGGGTGATTTCCATGTCGATGTTGTCACCGGGCATGACCATCTCCGTGCCTTCGG